>OVXK01000005.1_pt1 | contig 502510 bp, 416 predicted proteins | sample 1732021 | NCBI WGS metagenome assembly OVXK01 (sample SAMEA4413051, study PRJEB24355) | metagenome | biome: human; feature: gut; material: faeces | place: United Kingdom | collected 2010 | reverse complement strand
CGGAGTGGACGCATCACTGGTGTTCGGGTTGTCATGCCAATGGCATTGCCCGGTAGCTAAATGCGGAAGAGATAAGTGCTGAAAGCATCTAAGCACGAAACTTGCCCCGAGATGAGTTCTCCCTGACTCCTTGAGGGTCCTGAAGGAACGTTGAAGACGACGACGTTGATAGGCCGGGTGTGTAAGCGCAGCGATGCGTTGAGCTAACCGGTACTAATGAACCGTGAGGCTTAACCTTACAACGCCGAAGATGTTTTGGCGGATTTGAGAGAAGATTTTCAGCCTGATACAGATTAAACAGAATTTGCCTGGCGGCAACAGCGCGGTGGTCCCACCTGACCCCATGCCGAACTCAGAAGTGAAACGCCGTAGCGCCGATGGTAGTGTGGGGTCTCCCCATGTGAGAGTAGGGAACTGCCAGGCATCAATTACGTGAAGAGCCCATCCTGACGGATGGGCTTTTTGCGTTTCAGATAAGCAAAATCGTCCCGGCCAGCCATGCGTTCCCCTCCTTCCTTGTAATATAAAAGCCTGTCCAGAGGGACTTACCCTCATATTTCACTTCATCCCAGCCTGTCCGTTCGCGTTAATCTTGAATCGCCACAGTAAGAAATAAAATGTGATATTTATCACATATAAAATAATAACAATTATATAACATTTGGTTTACTAATTAATTTGTCTGAGTGAGTTGGGTCATCCAACACAGCAGATTGCAGTCTTTGCTGGAGCAGAATTACAATGACAGAAAGCAGTATTAGCGAACGTGAATCCCAGGATCACGGTGATACCCGGCGTCGTATATGGGCAATCGTAGGGGCATCATCAGGGAATTTGGTTGAATGGTTTGATTTCTACGTCTATTCATTTTGCTCACTCTACTTTGCGCATATCTTCTTTCCTTCTGGCAACACCACTACGCAATTGTTACAAACTGCAGGGGTCTTCGCTGCTGGTTTTCTGATGCGTCCGATCGGGGGCTGGATATTCGGGCGTATTGCCGATCGCCGTGGACGTAAAACCTCCATGCTTATCTCTGTTTGCATGATGTGTTTTGGTTCTCTGGTGATTGCCTGCTTGCCGGGTTATGCAACGATAGGGACCTGGGCTCCGGCTCTGCTATTGTTGGCTCGTTTATTCCAGGGTCTGTCCGTTGGCGGAGAATACGGTACCAGCGCTACCTATATGAGCGAAGTTGCCGTAGAAGGTAAAAAAGGCTTCTATGCCTCATTTCAGTACGTCACGCTGATTGGCGGCCAACTTCTGGCTGTACTTGTTGTTGTTGCGTTACAACAGATCCTCAGCGATGAGGCGCTGCATGCGTGGGGATGGCGGATCCCCTTCGCTCTCGGCGCAGTATTAGCCATCGTTGCCCTGTGGCTGCGCCGCCAGTTGGACGAAACCTCAAAACAGGAAACTCGCGCGTTAAAAGAAGCGGGATCGTTTAAAGGATTATGGCGTAACCGCAAGGCATTTATCATGGTGCTCGGATTCACTGCCGCAGGTTCATTAAGCTTTTATACCTTTACAACCTATATGCAGAAATATCTGGTCAACACCGCTGGCATGACGGCGGGTACCGCCAGCATGATTATGACCGCGGCTTTATTTGTTTATATGCTGGTTCAGCCGCTTTTTGGCGCGCTCTCGGATAAGATTGGCCGCCGGACCTCAATGCTCTGTTTTGGCGTACTTGTTACCGTCTTTACTGTCCCGATTCTCAATGCATTACAGAACGTGAGTTCGCCGTATGCGGCATTTGCTTTAGTAATATGTGCCCTGCTGATAGTGAGCTTTTATACCTCAATTAGCGGAATTCTGAAGGCTGAAATGTTTCCGGCACAGGTACGCGCCCTGGGGGTTGGGCTATCTTATGCGGTGGCGAATGCGCTATTTGGCGGCTCGGCCGAGTACGTCGCGCTGTCGTTAAAATCGGCAGGAATTGAGCACGCTTTTTACTGGTACGTGACCGTAATGGGAGCGATCGCATTCCTGGTGTCCCTGACGCTACATCGTAAAGGCAAAGGTCTACGTTTGTAGGCTTACTGATGTGCCAGCTGCCATACCGCATAGCCGGTAGTGGCACCTGCCACATCCCAGGCGAAATCCTTCCAGCTCCAGCCGCTCCCGGATGGGCGGCTGTCCCATAGCTCCTTCGATGCCCCTAAACTCACGGAAAACATAAAGCCAATGGCGGCACTACGGTCGCGGCTATAGCCCTGATGTTGGGCATATTCGTTGCCTGCGGCGGAAAGCATGGCTGAGGCGAGGAAGTGTTGGGCTTTATCCTGGCCACTCCATGCATCATTAGCCATATGGCTGCAGCCGGTCAGTAATAATAGTGGGACAATAAGCATGATGACGCGCATACTAATTCCAGAAAAAGCCCCGCTGGGCGGGGCGAGAATTCAGAGAATACGGCTGATAAGACGGTCGATTCGAATACGTCGCAGACGCCTGATCAGTTTGCGTACCTTTATCGGGTAATCGGCAATACTTTGCAAATCGCGATAATGCTGAACGATCGTAGTATGTTTGCGGATGAGATTGAGCTCTTTTTCACGCATTGCGCCAAGCTGATGTTTCGGGTCGTGGATAAGAATCGCGTTCTCTAAATCCAGTCGCCAGGCGCGCGGGTTCAAGTTGTTGCCGGTCAGCAGCATCCATTCGTCATCAACCCACATGCCTTTCAGGTGGTAGCTGTTATCGTCGTCCTTCCATAAACGGACAATCAGCTGATCGGTGTTGACATAATACTGTAGTCGGCTCAGAAAGCGCCGCAGATTGATTTCATAAAGGTAGGGCAGCGCGCCGATAATTTTAAACGGCTGATCTTCCGGTATATAGAAATCATTAGCGGTTTTATCACCAACAATAATTTCAACTTTCTTCCCGCTGCGTAGCAGTTGAATGATATTACGCACTAGCAGAGCGGGCAGGTTGAAATAAGGGGTGCAGATAGTCAGCTTATGCTCAGCGCAGGGCATCAGATGGAAAATGGTTTTATTCAGCAGGCTGGTCTTCCCCAGACCAACTAAAGGGGTAACCGACAGCTGATCTTCATCAGCATTGCCGAGAAAATGATAGCCGCTATCGCGGAGCTCCTGGCGATACTGACGGATGTCATTTTTGATTTCCGGACTTTTTGGCCGATCGGCCCTGTCAAGGCGGTTAACTCCACGCCCTTGCACCAGGTTATTCTCAACCCAGTCGAACATCACATCGGCCATTTTACCGTTGCGAATGCACTGGTAGCGGTCATAGCGATACTTATCGTGCTGATGCAGGTAAACGTCATTCAGACTGGCGCCGCTGTAGAGCACGCTGTCATCAATGATAAAGCCTTTGAAATGGAGAACGCCGAGCGCTTCCCGGGTATTGACCGGAACGCCATAAACCGGGATGTCAACACCGGGGTTTTCCTGAGCCATGCGGCAGTACCAGTCGGCATTGGTGTTTGACGCCGCGGCGCCAATACGCCCGCGCTGGGCGCGATGCCAGTCGACCAGCACCTGCACATCTAATTCTGGACGCTGACGCTTAGCGTCGTATAGCGCCTGCAAAATTCCTTTGCCGCCATCATCCTGTTCCAGATAAAGCGCAATGATACAAATACGCTGGGTGGCTTGAGCTATCCTGGCCAGTAACGCTTGCCGAAAATCTGCCGGAGCGTAAAAGAACTCGATATCATCAACTGACTGAGAAAGCTTAGGGAGTTGGGCAAGGTGTTGTTGATGTTTATTGCGTTTAAATTTTGACAACATCACAGTGCGTTTCTTCTCTGTTTATTGAAGGGTCTTCTGTACCATGCAGACGACGTAAGCGGGCAATAATACCATTACTGCCCGTTAAAGTAGTCAACAATTGCGGCCAGCCGTTTGTAATTGCTCAGGTACAAGCTGTAGAGACAAACTGACAATCCCATCTTCAAGCTGAATATCAACCGAGAATCCTAGCTTTCTGGCAAGGCCGATCATGCCTTTATTATTCGGCATGGTAATACCATTCAGCCGCTGCAGGCCGTGGTTTTGCGTATAGGCAATCAGCTTTTCCAGGAGCTTGCGGCCTAAACCCATACCTTTCAGGTCGGAGCGCACCAGGACGGCAAACTCGGCATCGATATTATCCGGGTCGGAGATCGCCCGCGTCACGCCGAGGATCTCATCCCCCTCGGCCGTGGCGCGCACAGCAACAAAGGCCATTTCTCGATCGTAGTCGATCTGCGTCATATTGGCTAAATCATCATGGGTAAATTCGTTGATTTCGCTGAAGTAACGATAATAGAGATCTTCCTTTGTAACCTGAGCGATAAAGGCCATCAGCTGCGGCTCATCTTCCGGGAGTATGGGACGGAAAAGGCAGCGTTCGCCATTCTTCATCACCACCCACTCCTCCTGCTGCTGTGGATAAGGGCGTATGGCGAGGCGGCTTTCGCTGTCGCCGGTGAAAGGGGCGAGCGTTAACGTGACGTCAAGCGCGGTGAACTCGTGGCCGGAAGCCAGAAGAGGGTGAATATCCAGGCGCTGTATTTCCGGGCAGTCGACGATCAAATTCGATACCTGTACCAGTAGCTGGCTCAGGCCGGGTATATCGAGCGGGCGCAGCGCGCTGCGCCCGCGCACTTTTTTACTTTTGATGGCCTGGATAACGAGGTAGCGCGCAAGGTTCATATTCAGCGGCGGGAGCGCGACGGCGGCCTGATCCTCAGCCCGCCATTCGACGCCGCCTTCTCCCAGCATGATCAGCGGCCCAAAAACCGGATCGTGCTCAACCACAACCCGCAGCTCTTGCGCTCCGGCGCGATTAGCCATGCTTTGCACCAGCAGCCCGTGAATACGCGCCTGAGGCCAGGTCATTTTGACGCGATCGAAGATCGCATCCGCGGCCTGCTGTACCTCGGTTGCCGTGCGCAGATAAAGCATAACCCCCTGAACTTCCGACTTATGCGGAATATCGGGCGAGCGTAGCTTCAGAGCGACGGGGTAGCCAATCTGCTCGGCGATATGTACAGCCTCGGCGCTATCGGCGGCAATCCACGTTGGCAGAGTATGAATACCGTAAGCGCGCAGCACGGGGCTCACTTCATGGGTATCCAGCGACGTTGCGCCTTCATTCATTGCGCGTTGCAGCAGGCTGTGCGCTTCGGCAGTGTTAGTGGTTAACGAATCTGACAGGACCGGAGTTTCCCTGAGCTGTTTCTGGTTACGCCGGTACTCCACCATGTGCATAAAAGCGGTAATCGTTCCCTCAGGCGTTCGATAGGTCGGCAGCCCCGCATCGCTAAACAGACGCCGCGCTTCTTGTGAAGAGAACTCACCGCACCAGTTGGTGAGAACCGTAACGTATTTGCCGCGCGGATGACGCTTCAGAGCGTCAATCAGCGCCAGCGCGCTCTCTGTCCCCGGCGCGGCAGCGCTGGGGGAATGGATCACCAGTAGCGCATCGTAGTCATGGCTATCCAGCAATATGTTCAGCGCTTTGAGGTAATGCTCGCTGCTGGCGTCATCGCGGAGATCCAGCGGGTTGGCGATAGCGATAGTTTCCGGTAATGCCTGACGGAGAGCGCTGCTGGTCTCTTCGCTGAGAGCGGCGAGTTTGCCGTTGCGCAGCCAGAGCTCATCCAGCGCCAGCGCAGCCGGAGCGGCGCCGTTGCTGATAATCATCAGTTTCTCGCCGCGCAGCGGGCGCATGTGGCTGAGGGTTTCGACCGCAGAGAACAGCTCGTGCGTATCCTGTACCCGCAATAAGCCTGCGCGCTGAATAGCGGCGTCCCACGCCGGATCCATGCCGGAGTTGACGTGCAGGAGCTTCTGCGCAGCCGGACTGCGTCCGCTTTTAATCACCAGGATCGGCTTATTACGCGATGCGCTACGGGCCGCCGAGACAAAGCGGCGGGCATCGCTGAGGTGTTCGAGATAGAGCAAAATCGCGCTGGTTTTACTGTCGCGAGCGAGGAAATCAAGCAGGTCATCAACGTCGATGTCCAGGCTATCGCCCAGCGCAATAAAGTAAGAAAAACCCATCTCACGCTGCTGAGCCCAGTCGAGGATAGTATTGGAGACCGCCGCCGATTGCGAAATAAACGCCAGTTTACCGCGATGTATAGGCACCGGCGAAAAGCTGGCGTTAAGACCCTGCCACGGCGCAAGCAGGCCAAGACTGTTCGGGCCGAGCAGCCGCATCTGATAGCGGGCGGCACATTCCAGCAGAGCGGGATACTGTTCGGGTATGGAAGAGAGAATGATGCAGGTTTTGCACCCTTTTTGCCCCAGCGCTTCCAGCAGCTCAAGGTTTCTGCGGGCGTTGGTGCAAAGCACGGCGAGATCGGGCGTGAAGGGCAGGCTATCGACGTCAGGCCAGGCCAGTACGCCCTGAACCGCTTTCCACGCTGGCGTAACGGGGAGGACGGGGCCGTTAAACCCGCCAGCCAGCAGGTTGCGCATCATCAGATAACCGGCGCGCTGTGGTTTCATTGACGCGCCAATAACGGCGATCGACTTTGGCCGCAGCAATGCTTCCAGGCCTCGTTGGCTCATACCGGTCTCCTTTGATCCGCAGTGACCGAATGATTTTAAACGTTTTCTATCAGTTGTGCTGTGATACTGCCCTTATGCTGGGTTTTTCCTGCCAGGTAGCGCGTTCTGAATAAGCTGAAGTGATCGCCAAGAGCCGCGGCCGCGGTTTTATCCCCCGCCAGATCCAGCAGCGCAATCGCGACTTCGGCGGTACAGTATTGACCTTCTGCGTGCGCTTCCCGGAGGTGATAAGCGGAGATGCGCGACAGATCGACGGAAATCATCGGCAGCGCGTCAAGCCAGGGGCTTTTGCGGAACATTTTTCGCGCTTCGGGCCAGGTGCCATCAAGCATGATAAACAGCGGTGGTTTACCCGGGAGCGGGGAATCAAGAACCTGACGCTCTGCGTCGGCATAAGACGCAGGAAAAACCACCATCGGCTGATATTGCGGGTCGGCGACTAAATCCAGCAGCGCCTGCGGTGGTTCGGTTCGTGACCACTGAAAGGCTTCGGTATCCGGCAGGATATCGGCAATCAGGCGTCCGGTATTGCTGGGCTTCATTGGCTCGGTATCGAACATGACCAGGCAAAAACGGCTGGTAGCGGCAACCGGGTTGAGGGTGGCGCAGAGGCACTGTTTCAACGGTAGCAAGCAGCGCTGGCAGCGGTGGATGCGGTTGCCGCGAGCAAGAAAAGGCCGGGTGGCGCGCGCGAGGCGTTCGGCGCGAAGGCGGAGGACGGCGTTATCAGTCATGGGGATCGCTAAGAAAAAACGCCATTGTCGCAGAGGTGAAAACGGGGCACAAGCGGTGCCCCGTGAGGTTTACTGCTGGCCTGCTTCATTTAGCCAGCTATCGAAAGGCGCTTTGGGGACGGCGCCATTCAGCATGTCGATGACTTCGCCATTTTTAAACATCATAATGGTCGGGATGCTGCGAATGCGAAAGCGAGCGCTCAGTTCGCGTTCCATCTCGGTATTCACTTTCACGAAACGCATTTCACCGCTGCGTTCTTCAGCCACATCTTCAAAGATTGGCGCAAAGTTACGGCAGGGGCCGCACCACGGCGCCCAGAAATCAACAACAACGGGCAGATCGTCCTTCAGCAGTTTATCCAGCGTTGCCCCGGTCGCGTTGATCACATCGCCATCAAAAAGATCGTGACCGCAGCGCCCGCATTTCGCGCCATCGGCGCTACGATCGTCGGGGATGCGGTTCAGAGCCTGACAACTGGCACAAACGGTATTCATAACTAACCTCTGGTTATGGGTTGCAGCGCGGCACGTGGCCGATTTGTTTCTGTAATGTTACATATTATCGATGCACAGCTAATAAAGGACAATGAGTTTTATTCAATGAATACGATAGACTCAGGCTTTTAAATGAAATAATGGCTAAGTGATGACACATCGGGTAATCTGCGCGCTTCGCGCAGCGCAGGTGGAGAAAATGAATGAGCGACGACGAACTGAAAAATAAAAGCGGCAAGGTCAAAGTGATGTATGTCCGCAGTGATGATGATTCTGACCGACGTACCCATAACCCGCGTACCGGGAAGGGTGGGGGACGTCCAGGAAAGTCTCGTGTTGACGGTCGTAACCGCCCTGCGCGCGATGAAAAAGAGAGCCGCGGTGGCGATCGTAAACGTGACGATCGCAAGCGTGAAGGCTTTGGCGGTGAGGGTTCCTCTCCGTGGCGTACCGTATCCCGCGCGCCGGGTGATGAGGCGCCGGTAAAAGCGGATCACGGCGGGATCAGCGGAAAAAGCTTTATCGATCCTGAAGTGCTGCGTCGCCAGCGCGCGGAAGAAACCCGCGTCTATGGTGAAAACGCTTGCCAGGCGCTCTTCCAGAGCCGTCCGGACGCCATTGTACGCGCCTGGTTTATCCAGAGCGTGACCCCGCGCTTCAAAGAAGCGCTGCGCTGGATGGCGGCGAATCGTAAAGCCTATCACGTGGTTGATGAAGCCGAGCTGGCGAAAGCGTCCGGCACTGAACACCATGGCGGGGTTTGCTTCCTGATTAAAAAGCGCCATGGCACTTCCGTTGAGCAGTGGGTAGCTAAAGCCGATGCTGAAGATTGTGTTCTGGCGCTGGAAGATGTCGGTAACCCGCATAACCTCGGCGCGATTATGCGCAGCTGCGCGCACTTTGGCGTCAGGGGCGTGGTGGTGCAGGATGCTGGCGTTATGGAATCCGGCGCCGCGATTCGTACTGCGGAAGGCGGCGCGGAACACGTTGAACCGATTACGGGCGACAGCTTTATTGATACGCTTGAGCGCTTCCGTAAAGCGGGCTACGCGATTGTTTCTACTTCCAGCCATAACGGGACTCCGCTGTTTAAAGCCGAGCTGCCGAAGAAAATGGTGCTGGTGTTAGGCCAGGAGAGTGACGGTCTTTCCGACGCCGCTATTTCCAGCGCCGATCTGAACATCGCGATTGAAGGCACCGGTAACGTTGAAAGCCTGAACGTGTCCGTAGCCACCGGCGTGCTGCTGGCTGAATGGTGGCGTCAGAACAAGGCGTAACACCTTGTCTCAGCGTCAAAATGCCAGCGTAATGCTGGCATTTTCATTTTCAGAGCTATTCGCTTTCAGCCGGCAGCCTGGGTACCCAGTCAATCGGCGCTTCGCCGCGTTCGGCCAGCCACTGATTCGCCTGCACGAAATGATTACTGCCAAAGAACCCGCGGTGGGCGGAGAGCGGCGACGGGTGCGGTGCTTTGAGCACGCAGTGGCGCTGGCGATCGATTATCGCGCCTTTCTTCTGCGCATGCGAACCCCATAGCAGAAATACCACGCCTTCCCGATGCTGGTTAATCAATGAAATCACTTTATCGGTAAAGGTCTCCCATCCGAGGCTGGCATGCGAGTGCGCCTGCCCGGCACGAACCGTTAATACGGTATTGAGCAGCAAAACACCCTGACGCGCCCAGCTTTCGAGATAACCGTGAGTCGGGCGCTGAAAGCCCGGTATCGTCCCTTCCAGCTCCTTGTACATATTCAGCAGCGACGGCGGTATCTGAATTCCTGGCAGAACCGAGAAGGCCAGGCCGTGCGCCTGCCCGGGTCCGTGATAAGGATCCTGGCCGAGGATCACCACTTTGACGTCGCTTAACTCCGTATAACGAAACGCGTTAAAGACATCTTTTTGCGGGGGATAGATGGTGATTCCCGATTGGCGTTCTTCAGCTACGGTTTTCAGGGTATTAACAAACCAGGGTTGCTGCTTCTCTTCTGCCAGCACGTCATGCCAGGTTAATGGGGTGGTCATTTTGCTCTCCTGCAAAGTGTCATCGCCATAGCTTAACTGCATCTTTCAACATCACAAAATTTGCTCCGCGCGATTGCCGTTTTTCATGCAAAAAAAATTGAAAATTTACAAATTTATTTGGTGTCCGGCACGGCGTAACTTGATGTAAAACAATAATATCCAGCTATGACCACTTTTGTGATGTGGTTTTTGTTGATTTAAATCAAAGAATGCCGGGTGCCCGGCTGATATATATACACTCATAGAACAATGGTTTTACCAATTGGCCGCGAAGGCCAATAATCGAACAAACCCTGCCTGGGAGGCAAAAAATGATTACTGGTATCCAAATTACTAAAGCTGCAAACGACGACCTGCTGAACTCTTTCTGGCTGCTGGATAGCGAAAAAGGCGAAGCCCGCTGCCTGTGCGCAAAGGCCGGTTTTGCTGAAGATGACGTGGTTGCGGTGAGCAATCTGGGCGAGATCGAATACCGTGAAATTCCGGTAGACGTGAAACCTGAAGTCCGCGTTGAAGGCGGCCAGCACCTGAACGTTAACGTTCTGCGTCGCGAAACTCTGCTGGATGCGGTTGAACATCCGGAAAAATACCCGCAGCTGACCATTCGCGTGTCTGGCTATGCGGTACGTTTTAACTCACTGACTCCGGAACAGCAGCGCGACGTTATCGCCCGTACTTTTACCGAAAGCCTGTAAGTTTAAGTTTTGATATAAAAACGCCGGGATATCCCGGCGTTTTTTTACTCTTCGTTTGACTGTTGCGGTGTATCCGCTGCGCTTGGTTTACGACGCTTGCCAATATTTTTGGTATCGCGGTGGCGTTTTTTGACGCGCGGCTTCTCTTTTTCTTTCTCTTTCTTCTCTGCTCGCTTCGCTAAAACCTTCTTGGAGGGTTTACCGGTTTGCTTCTCGCTGGGCGCGCGGGTGGTCGGGCGCAGTTCATCGATAACGCGAGCTTTTAACGGCTCTTCAATATAGCGGCCAATTTTACCCAGCAGCAGGTGGTCGTGGGCTTCAACCAGAGAAATGGCGGTTCCTTTTTTACCCGCGCGCCCGGTACGACCGATACGGTGCAGGTAGATATCCGCCGTGCGCGGCAAGTCGAAATTGAATACGTGACTCACGCCCGCGATATCGATACCGCGGGCGGCAATGTCGGTAGCGATTAATACATTAATACGGCCATCGGTGAGACGGCTAATCGCTTCATTACGTTTCGCCTGTACCATCTCGCCTTCCAGCCAGCAGGTATTGATACCCGCTTCACGCAGCCAGCCCGCCAGTTCATGCACGCGCTCGCGCTTGCGTACGAAGACGATAGAACGCGTCGCTTCCGGCTGCTTCAGAAGATGCACGAGGAGGGCGGTTTTATGCTTGATGTCATCCGCGCGGTAATACCACTGATGGATCTTTTTACGTTCGCGAGTGGATGGGGTCGCCGAAACTTCCGCCGGCTCTTCCAGCAGACGCTCGGCAAAATCCTTAATGGCGTCGCCTTCGAGGGTGGCGGAGAACAGCATGGTCTGCTTACGCCAGCGGGTTTCACCGGCGATATGTTCGATATCCTGCGCGAAGCCCATGTCCAGCATGCGGTCAGCTTCATCAAGGATCAGCGTTTCAACGGCGCGGCAATCAAAGTTTTCTTCTTTAATATATTGCAGCAGGCGACCGGTCGTGGCGACCACGATGTCCTGGTTCTCGCTGAACACTTCGGCATGGTTCATATAGGCGACACCGCCGGTGATCGTGGCGATATCCAGATGAGTATGTTTTGCCAGTTCACGCGCATGGTCGGCAACCTGCATCGCCAGTTCGCGGGTGGGGGTCAGGATAAGGATGCGCGGCGGACCAGACTTCTTGCGCGGAAAATCGAGCAGATGCTGCAACGCTGGCAGGAGATACGCCGCCGTTTTACCGGTGCCGGTCGGGGCTGAACCGAGAATATCACGGCCATCAAGCGCAGGCGGAATAGCGGCGGCCTGAATGGCTGTCGGGCGTGTGAAACCTTTATCCTGGAGTGCGTCCAGCAGGTTTTCGTCGAGTTCAAGTTCGGAAAAAGTCGTTACAGTCATGATCTACCTCTGAGTGGACCGCCGATTATAGACGTTACGGACGCAATGTTCATCTGTTTGTAAGGCTATCTGTTCTCCGGTATTGTGCATAGCCTTAAGCTCAGAAGTTTTTTGCCCGCAAGGTTATCGAGGATGTCCCAGTCGAAGTTTGCGCTGCCGCGCAATGGTTTTACGTTTAAGCAGTTTTTTGTCGCCCACGACCGATGCGCGATGAAAGTGGGTACCGACGGTATTTTACTTGGCGCATGGGCGCGGATCGCCCAGGTTAAACGCGTGCTGGATATCGGCGCCGGCAGCGGTCTGTTAGCGCTGATGCTCGCGCAGCGAACCGGGGAGACGGTTATCGTAGATGCTGTGGAGCTGGATGAAGAGGCGGCAGCGCAGGCGCAAGAAAACGCTGCGGATTCTCCATGGGCCGGGCGTCTGCAGATTCATCAGGCGGATATTCAGCAATGGCAGCCGCCGCAAACCCGGCGCTACGAGCTGATTGTCAGCAATCCGCCCTTTTTTGCCGACGGCGTGCCTTGCGCAACCTCGCAGCGCGAGCAGGCTCGTTATACTTCCTCACTCGATCATGCGACATTATTAACCTGCGCCGCCGAGCTGATTACGGAGGAGGGATTTTTCTGCGTCGTGCTTCCGGTCGACATTGGAAACGCCTTTGTGCAACGGGCGCAGAATATGGGCTGGCATCTGCGTCTGCGTACCGATGTTGCGGAAACGGAAATGCGTCCGCCGCATCGGGTTCTGTTGGCTTTTTCTCCAACGCCTGGAGACGAGTGCTTTAGCGACAGGTTGATTATCCGTGGGCCGGAGCAGCAGTATTCCGAAGGTTTTACCGCTTTGACCCAGGATTTTTATCTTTTTATGTGAGCCAGCGGCGAGAGCACAGATGGCCCGCTATCCGGCAGCTGTTCCGGATAGTCGAGCGTATAGTGCAGCCCTCGGCTCTCTTTACGTAGCATGGCGCAGCGCACAATCAGCTCGGCAACCTGTACCAGGTTACGCAGCTCCAGTAAATTATTGGAGACGCGAAAGCGGGCGTAGTATTCGTCCAGCTCCTGCTGCAGCATATTAATGCGGCGCAGGGCGCGCTCGAGGCGGCGGGTGGTGCGCACGATGCCGACATAGTCCCACATCAGCAAGCGCAACTCATGCCAGTTATGCTGAATCACGACCAGTTCATCCGGTATTTCGACCTGACTTTCGTCCCACGATGGCAGTTCGTTGACCGCCTGCGCGAAAGGCATGCGCTTAACAATATCCTCGGCGGCGGACCATCCGTAGACAAGGCACTCAAGCAGCGAGTTTGACGCCATGCGGTTCGCGCCGTGTAATCCGGTATAGCTCACTTCGCCGATGGCATACAGTCCGTCGACGTCTGTACGCCCGTTATCATCAACCATGACGCCACCGCAGGTGTAGTGCGCTGCGGGAACGACGGGCACCGGCTCTTTCGTCAGATCGATGCCAAGCCCCAGAAGCTTCTCGTAGATCATCGGGAAGTGGTGGCGAATAAATTCTGCGGGTTTATGGCTGATATCAAGATACATGCAGTCAGCGCCCAGGCGTTTCATCTCATGATCGATGGCTCTGGCGACGATATCGCGCGGGGCCAGCTCGCCGCGCTCGTCAAACTCCGGCATAAACCGCGTGCCGTCCGGGCGTTTCAACAGGGCGCCCTCGCCGCGCAGCGCTTCCGTTAACAGGAAGTTGCGCGCTTGCGGATGGTACAGCGCGGTTGGGTGAAACTGATTAAATTCGAGATTGGCGACCCGACAGCCGGCACGCCAGGCCATCGCGATACCATCGCCGGAAGAGACGTCAGGATTCGTTGTATACTGGTAAACTTTCGCCGCGCCGCCGGTTGCCAGCACTACGGCTTTTGCGCTACAGGTTTCAACCGCTTCTTTATTACGATTCCAGATCCACGCGCCCACCACCCGGCGCGTACCGGGCAGGCCGATTTTATCGGAGATAATCAGGTCAACGGCGTTGCTGCGCTCCAGCACGCGGATGTTGGGGTGGGCCAGCGCCTGGCTCACCAGGGTGGTTTCAACGGCTTTACCGGTCGCATCGGCGGCATGGAGGATTCTGCGGTGACTGTGCCCCCCCTCGCGGGTCAGATGGTAGCTCTCCTCACCGTTTGCCTGTACCTGGGTATCGAACAAGACGCCCTGATCGATCAGCCACTGAACGCACGGTTTGGCGTTGCTCGCCACAAACGACACCGCATGGCGATCGCAAAGACCCGCCCCGGCGATCAACGTATCCTCGATGTGAGATTCCACGCTGTCGGTTTCATCAAACACGGCGGCAATTCCGCCCTGCGCGTAAAAAGTAGAACCTTCACTGATAGGGCCTTTGCTGAGAACCGTGACCGTGCAGCGCTCCGCCAGGCGTAAGGCAAGGGATAATCCGGCAGCGCCGCTGCCAATAATCAGCACATCACAGGAGGAATCGGAAGTTGTTTTCATAGCCTTTGTTTAATTTACTAAACACAATAAGCGAACAATAGCACCAGCCCGCGAGAAATCGTACAATTTTTTTACTCATTGTTGTGAGGGCTAAACATTACGGCTTAATGAGGCGGGCGGGGAAGCGAAAAAAGGTTTTGCGAAGCGGCTCGTTAGCTTCAGATTTTATAGTGAAATAAAAGCCGGGTTACGTTACCCTTCTGGCGGGTCTTGCGCTTTTTCTTATTATCTTACATATCGTTTAGCTACCGGGACATATAATGAGAGATAACAATCCGTCAGCCGGTGCCGGACGAAAAACAAAGGCGTAACGGAACTTTATTGTTTTCAGACACTCCAACCCTCTGCTTGCTCATTTATGCAGTAATTGGGTGGTGTTTTTGAATACGCATGGGAATTGGGTTTGGGGAGACATTACCTCGGATGAGCGAGCAGTTAACGGATCAGGTCCTCGTTGAACGGGTCCAGAAAGGAGATCAGAAAGCATTTAACCTGCTGGTGGTGCGCTATCAGCATAAGGTTGCAAGCCTGGTCTCCCGCTACGTGCCGCCGGGCGATATCGCTGACGTTGTTCAGGAATCGTTCGTCAAAGCATGGCGTGCGCTGGGTTCTTTCCGGGGGGATAGCGCTTTTTACACCTGGTTATATCGCATCGCCGTCAACACGGCGAAAAATTATCTGGTTGCTCAGGGACGCCGTCCGCCGTCCAGCGATGTTGATGCGAATGATGCTGAAAACTTCGAAAGTGGCGGGGCATTGAAAGAAATTTCGAACCCTGAGAACTTAATGTTGTCAGAAGAGCTGAGACAAATAGTTTTTCGTACCATTGAATCGCTTCCGGAAGATTTACGCATGGCAATCACCTTGCGGGAGCTGGATGGCATGAGCTATGAAGAAATAGCCGCCATCATGGATTGTCCGGTGGGCACAGTGCGTTCGCGCATCTTCCGGGCGCGAGAAGCTATTGATAATAAAGTTCAACCGCTAATCAGGCGTTGACGATAGCGGAATACTGGAAAAGGGTATCAGGCATGCAGAAAGAAAAACTTTCGGCCTTAATGGATGGTGAAACGCTGGATAACGAACTGCTCAACGAGCTGGAGCGTTCATCTGAAATGCAAAAAACCTGGGAGAGCTACCATCTCATCCGCGATTCGCTGCGAGGCGATACGAGTGAGGTGCTCCATTTTGATATCTCAGCTCGCGTCATGGCCGCCATTGAAAACGAGCCCGTTCGTCAGACGGTTCCTCTTATTCCTGAATCTCAGCCCGCACCGCACCAGTGGCGTCAGATGCCTTTCTGGCAAAAAGTACGCCCATGGGCCAGTTCGCTCACCCAGATGGGCGTTGCCGCGTGCGTATCCCTCGCTGTGATTGTCGGCGTCCAGCAGTATAATGGCCAGTCTGATTCATCCCAGCAGCCGGAGGCGCCGGTGTTTAACACCATGCCGATGATGGGTAAGGCCAGCCCGGTTAGCCTGGGCGTACCGGCTGAGGCTTCAGCGGGTAGCGGTCAGCAGGCTCAGGTACAGGAACAGCGCCGCAGAATTAATGCTATGCTGCAGGACTATGAATTGCAGCGTCGCCTGCATGCGGAACAGCTCCAGTTTGGTCAGGCCCAGACTCAGCAAGCCGCCGTTCAGGTACCGGGCTATCAAACTTTAGGAACGCAATCGCAGTAATGAAGCAACTTTGGTGTGCCATGTCGCTCATGGCAGGCAGCCTGTTCTTCTCCGTCAACGCCTCGGCTGATACATCGTCCGGGGCGTTGTTGCAGCAGATGAACCTGGCCAGCCAGTCCCTCAACTACGAGCTCTCTTTCGTCAGCATCAACAAGCAGGGCGTTGAGTCGCTGCGCTATCGACACGCTAAACTGGATAATCGCACCCTGGCTCAGCTCCTGCAACTTGACGGACCTCGTCGCGAAGTCGTGCTGCGCGGAACGGAAATCAGCTACTTTGAACCTGGGCTCGATCCTTTTACCCTGAACGGCGACTATATCGTTGATTCCCTGCCTTCGTTGGTCTACTCCGACTTTAAACGTCTGGCGTCCTATTACGACTTTATTTCCGTTGGACGAACGCGTATTGCCGATCGTTTATGCGATGTGGTGCGCGTCGTGGCTCGCGATGGCACCCGCTATAGCTATATCGCATGGCTAGACGCTGAAACTAAGCTGCCTCTGCGCGTAGATCTGCTTGACCGCGATGGTGAAACGCTTGAGCAGTTCCGGGTCGTCTCGTTCAACGTCGGTGATAACGTGAGCGCCAGCATGGAAACCTTATCTAAAGCGAATCTGCCTCCGCAGCTGTCGGTGCCGGAGGGGGGCAATAAGGCCAACTTTAACTGGGCGCCAACCTGGCTGCCGCAGGGCGTTGCCGAAGTGTCCAGCAGCCAGCGTCGTCTCCCTACCTTTGATGGTCCGGTTGAGTCCCGTTTGTATTCCGATGGGCTGTTTAGTTTCTCTATCAATATTAATCGCGCCACCGCGAATAGCAGCGATCAGCTGCTGCGTACCGGGCGTCGTACCGTGGCGACTACCGTGCGTGATAACGCAGAGATAACCATTGTTGGCGAGCTGCCGCCGCAAACGGCAAAGCGTATTTCCGACAGTATTAAATTCAGGGCAGTTCAATGATTAAAGAGTGGGCGACGGTCGTCTCCTGGAATAATGGCATTGCGCTGGTTCATTGCGATGTTAAAGCATCCTGCAGCAGCTGCGCTTCCCGCGCCGGCTGCGGCAGCCGGGTACTGAATAAGCTTGGGCCGCAAACCAGCCATACCATTAGCGTTCCCTGCGAGCAGCCGCTGTCGGTCGGGCAAAAAGTGGAACTGGGCATTGCTGAGAGTAGCCTGCTCGGGTCGGCAGTACTGGTGTATATGGCGCCGTTAGTCGGATTGTTCGTGATGGCATCGATATTCCAGGTGCTGTTTACCAACGACTTCGCTTCGCTATGCGGGGCAATTTTGGGCGGCGTGGGTGGGTTTCTGGTCGCGCGCGGTCTTTCGCCGGGCTTAGCCTCCCGGCAGTCGTGGCAGCCGGTTATTATCAGCGTCGGCTTGCCGCCAGATTTAGTCCGCATCGAGACGCCTTCCTCCCAACTGGGTCAGTGATTCACTGGCCCTTATCTTTATTTACAACTCCCGCAAGAACTCGTCATTTACTCCGGTTATGCTAGCGGTAAGAGCATTTCCTGGTTTCGTGGATGTAGTGTAGAATGCGGCGTTTTCGGATTAAAAAACGTCAGGCACAGAACAGCGGCCTCATGATTCGCGTAAGGCATAATTAACTCTAAATATGAAGAATATACGTAACTTTTCAATCATCGCTCACATCGACCACGGTAAGTCGACGTTGTCTGACCGTATTATCCAGATTTGCGGTGGCCTTTCCGATCGTGAAATGGCAGCCCAGGTTCTGGACTCCATGGATCTTGAACGTGAGCGCGGTATCACTATCAAGGCGCAGAGCGTCACCCTGGATTACAAAGCGGCCGATGGCGAAACCTATCAGCTGAACTTTATCGATACTCCCGGCCACGTCGACTTCTCTTATGAAGTTTCTCGTTCGCTTGCCGCCTGTGAAGGCGCTTTGCTGGTGGTTGATGCCGGTCAGGGCGTAGAAGCCCAGACGCTGGCTAACTGCTATACGGCGATGGAAATGGACCTTGAAGTCGTACCGGTCCTGAACAAAATTGACCTGCCCGCAGCCGATCCGGAACGCGTGGCGGAAGAGATTGAAGACATTGTCGGTATTGATGCCACCGATGCGGTACGCTGTTCAGCGAAGACCGGCGTTGGCGTACCGGATGTGCTGGAGCGCCTGGTGCGCGATATTCCGCCGCCGGAAGGCGATCCGGAGGCGCCGCTGCAGGCGCTGATCATCGACTCCTGGTTTGATAACTACCTCGGCGTCGTTTCTTTGGTGCGTATTAAAAACGGCACCATGCGCAAAGGCGATAAAATTAAGGTGATGAGCACCGGTCAGGTGTATAACGCCGATCGTCTGGGGATTTTCACGCCGAAACAGGTTGACCGTACCGAGCTGAAATGCGGCGAGGTAGGCTGGCTGGTTTGCGCCATTAAAGACATTCTCGGCGCGCCGGTCGGCGATACGCTGACGCTTGCGCGCAACCCGGCGGAGAAAGCGCTGCCTGGCTTTAAAAAGGTGAAACCGCAGGTGTATGCCGGCCTGTTCCCGGTAAGCTCTGATGATTATGAGAACTTCCGTGACGCGCTGGGCAAACTGAGCCTCAACGATGCTTCACTGTTCTATGAGCCGGAAAGCTCTACCGCGCTGGGCTTCGGCTTCCGCTGCGGCTTCCTCGGTCTTCTGCATATGGAGATCATCCAGGAGCGCCTGGAGCGTGAATACGATCTGGATCTGATCACCACGGCGCCGACGGTAGTCTATGAAGTAGAAACCACCTCGAAAGAAGTTATCTACGTCGATAGCCCGTCGAAGCTGCCGCCGCTGAACAATATCCAGGAGCTGCGCGAGCCGATCGCTGAGTGTCACATGCTGCTGCCGCAGGAGTTTTTAGGCAACGTCATTACCCTGTGTATCGAAAAACGCGGCGTGCAGACTAACATGGTCTACCACGGTAATCAGGTGGCGCTGACCTATGAAATTCCGATGGCGGAAGTGGTACTCGATTTCTTCGACCGTCTGAAGTCCACCTCCCGCGGCTATGCGTCGCTGGACTACAACTTCAAGCGCTTCCAGGCTTCCAACATGGTGCGTGTGGATGTGTTGATTAACGGCGAGCGCGTGGATGCGCTGGCGCTGATCACGCATAACGACAATGCGCCGTACCGCGGCCGCGAACTGGTAGAGAAGATGAAAGAGCTGATCCCGCGTCAGCAGTTCGATATCGCTATCCAGGCTGCCATCGGTAACCACATTATTGCCCGTTCTACCGTGAAACAGCTGCGTAAAAACGTCCTCGCGAAATGCTATGGCGGCGACGTCAGCCGTAAGAAAAAGCTGCTGCAGAAGCAGAAAGACGGTAAGAAACGGATGAAGCAGGTCGGCAACGTTGAGCTCCCGCAGGAAGCGTTCCTCGCCATTCTGCACGTTGGTAAAGACGGCAAATAACCTAAGGAGTTGGCATGGCGAACATGTTTGCCCTGATCCTGGTCATCGCTACTTTGGTGACGGGTCTGTTGTGGTGCCTGGATAAGTTTATCTTTGCGCCAAAACGTCGCGAAAGTCAGGCCGCTGCCCAGGCGGCGACCGGCGACCAGTTAGATAAGAAAACGCTGAAAAAGGTTGGCCCGAAACCGGGCTGGCTGGAAACCGGCGCTTCGGTATTCCCGGTTCTGGCGATTGTGCTGGTGGTTCGCTCATTTATTTATGAGCCCTTCCAGATCCCATCCGGATCGATGATGCCGACGCTGCTGATCGGCGATTTTATTCTGGTTGAGAAGTTTGCCTACGGTATTAAAGATCCGATTTACCAGAAAACGCTGATCGAAACCGGGCATCCCAAACGCGGCGATATTGTCGTCTTTAAATATCCGCAAGATCCGCGCCTGGATTATATTAAGCGCGCGGTCGGTTTGCCGGGCGATAAAGTGACCTACGATCCCATAGCTAAACAGGTTACTATCCAGCCGGGCTGTAGTTCTGGCCAGGCCTGCGGCAACGCGCTGCCGGTTACTTACTCCAACGTTGAGCCGAGCGATTTCGTTCAGACCTTCTCCCGTAGCAACGGCGGCGAAGCGACCAGCGGTTTCTGGCAGCTGCCGAAAGGCGAGACCAAAGCCGATGGTATCCGCCTGACCGAACGTAAAGAGACGCTGGGCGAAGTGACGCACCGTATTCTGACCGTACCGATTGCTCAGGATCAGGTGGGGATGTATTACCACCAGTCCGGTCTGCCGCTGGCGACCTGGATTGTCCCGCCGGGACAGTATTTCATGATGGGTGACAACCGCGATAACAGCGCCGACAGCCGTTATTGGGGCTTTGTGCCGGAGGCGAATCTGGTGGGTAAAGCGACCGCAATCTGGATGAGTTTCGAAAAACAGGAAGGCGAATGGCCTACCGGCGTACGTTTATCGCGTATCGGCGGTATCCAGTAATTTTCCTGCCCTCTTCACGCTGCCGCCGCAGTAACGGCAGCGTGAATTATTTAAGATTTAAATCTATTCAAACTAACGACATCCCTTGTCGTTGCGTATAGAATATCCCCCCGAAGTTTTAGGTTGTCTCTCGTAAGATTGACACAGCACACGAAACCGCGTTGGTTTTTACTCAGGTCGGTTTCGTGTGCTGCATTTTTGACGCATTCATCTATTGGTAACGCATGAACCCCATCGTAATTAATCGGCTTCAACGGAAGCTGGGCTACACTTTTCATCATCAGGAGCTGTTGCAACAGGCATTAACTCATCGCAGTGCCAGCAGCAAACACAATGAGCGCCTGGAGTTTTTAGGTGACTCAATATTGAGCTTTGTGATCGCAAACGCGCTCTATCATCGTTTCCCTCGGGTAGACGAAGGCGATATGAGCCGCATGCGCGCGACGCTGGTGCGAGGTAACACGTTGGCAGAAATTGCCCGCGAGTTCGAATTAGGTGAATGTCTGCGTCTTGGGCCGGGTGAATTGAAAAGCGGAGGCTTTCGCCGTGAATCGATACTGGCGGACACCGTTGAAGCTTTAATCGGCGGGATTTTCCTCGACAGCGATATTCAGAACGTTGAGCGCCTTATTCTCTCCTGGTACCAGAGTCGTCTGGATGAAATCAGCCCTGGTGACAAGCAAAAGGATCCGAAGACCCGCTTGCAGGAATATCTGCAGGGGCGTCATCTGCCGCTGCCGTCGTACCTCGTTGTACAGGTACGCGGAGAAGCGCACGATCAGGAATTTACTATCCACTGCCAGGTTAGCGGCCTGAGTGAACCGGTGGTTGGCACGGGTTCTAGCCGTCGTAAGGCGGAGCAGGCTGCCGCCGAACAGGCGCTGAAAAAGCTGGAGCTGGAATGAGCGAAGAAAAAAACTACTGCGGATTTATTGCCATCGTTGGTCGTCCAAACGTGGGCAAATCCACATTGCTGAACAAGCTGCTCGGGCAGAAGATCTCTATTACTTCCCGAAAAGCGCAGACGACGCGTCACCGCATCGTTGGTATTCATACTGAAGGCCCGTACCAGGCGATCTACGTCGATACCCCGGGCCTGCATATGGAAGAAAAACGTGCGATAAACCGCCTGATGAACAAAGCGGCAAGCAGCTCTATTGGCGACGTTGAGCTGATTATTTTCGTCGTTGAAGGTACCCGCTGGACGCCGGACGATGAGATGGTGCTCAACAAGCTGCGCGACGGCAAAGCGCCGGTGATTCTGGCGGTCAACAAAGTCGACAACGTACAGGAAAAAGGGGATCTGCTGCCGCACCTGCAGTTCCTCGGCAGCCAGATGAACTTCCTCGATATCGTGCCGATTTCCGCGGAAACCGGGCTGAACGTTGATACTATTGCCGGTATTGTGCGTAAGCATCTGCCGGAGGCGATTCATCATTTCCCGGAAGATTACATTACCGACCGTTCTCAGCGCTTTATGGCTTCCGAGATCATTCGCGAAAAGCTGATGCGTTTCCTTGGCGCCGAACTGCCGTATTCCGTCACCGTCGAAATCGAGCGTTTTGTAACCAATGAACGCGGCGGATACGATATTAACGGTCTGATTCTGGTTGAGCGTGAAGGGCAGAAGAAGATGGTGATTGGCAACAAAGGGGCCAAAATCAAAACTATCGGTATCGAAGCGCGTAAAGACATGCAGGATATGTTTGAAGCGCCGGTTCACCTCGAACTGTGGGTGAAAGTGAAATCCGGCTGGGCTGATGACGAACGCGCGCTGCGCAGTCTCGGTTACGGCGACGATCTCTAAGAGCCATTTTGATGGAAGGCTGGCAGCGCGCTTTCGTCCTGCATAGTCGTCCCTGGAGCGAAACCAGCCTGATGCTGGACGTCTTCACGGAAGAATCCGGCCGCGTGCGCCTTGTGGCTAAAGGCGCACGTTCTAAACGCTCCAACCTCAAAGGCGCGCTTCAGCCCTTTACTCCCTTACTGCTTCGCTTTGGCGGGCGCGGCGAAGTCAAAACGCTGCGCAGCGCGGAAGCCGTCTCGCTGGCGCTCCCCCTTAGCGGTATCACGCTCTACAGCGGCCTTTACGTCAACGAACTGCTCTCTCGCGTGCTTGAGCACGAAACGCGCTTCTCCGAACTCTTCTTCGATTATTTGCACTGTATCCAGTCTCTGGCTGGCGCAAGCGGCTCGCCGGAACCGGCGCTTCGGCGTTTTGAACTGGCGCTGCTTGGGCACCTGGGGTATGGCGTGGATTTCCTGCATTGCGCCGGCAGTGGAGAAGCGGTTGACGATGCGATGACCTATCGCTACCGTGAAGAAAAAGGCTTTATCGCCAGCGTGGTTATTGATAACAGCACCTTTACCGGGCACCATCTTAAAGCGTTGGCGAGCCGTGAATTTCCCGACAGCGATGCGCTGCGCGCGGCAAAACGTTTCACACGTATCGCCCTGAAGCCCTATCTGGGCGGGAAGCCGCTAAAAAGTCGCGAGCTTTTTCGTCAGTTTTTGCCCGCGCGGGCTGCGCGAGCCGATAAAACAAATAACGATTAACGAGGATTGTCATGGCTGAATTACTGTTAGGGGTCAACATTGACCACATTGCGACATTACGCAACGCCCGCGGTACCGCTTATCCGGATCCGGTACAGGCGGCTTTTATCGCCGAGCAGGCCGGCGCTGACGGTATTACCGTCCATCTGCGCGAGGATCGTCGCCATATTACCGATCGCGATGTCCGTATTTTGCGCCAGACGCTGGATACCCGCATGAACCTTGAGATGGCGGTGACGGAAGAGATGCTGAATATCGCCTGTGAGACTCAGCCCCATTTCTGCTGCCTGGTACCGGAAAAACGCCAGGAAGTGACCACCGAAGGCGGACTGGACGTGGCGGGCCAGCTCGACAAAATGCGCGATGCCTGTAAACGTCTTGCCGACGCCGGTATCCTGGTTTCTCTGTTTATTGATGCGGACAACGCGCAAATTAAGGCCGCAGCGGACGTGGGCGCCCCCTATATCGAAATTCACACCGGCTGCTACGCCGATGCGCAAACCGACGCTGAGCAGGCAAAAGAGCTGGAGCGTATTGCCAAAGCGGCGACCTATGCCGCCAGTCTGGGGCTGAAGGTCAATGCCGGTCATGGCCTGACCTACCATAATGTAAAAGCCATAGCGGCGCTGCCGGAAATGCACGAGCTGAATATCGGCCATGCGATTATTGGCCGGGCGGTGATGAGCGGCCTGAAAGAGGCGGTTGCGGAAATGAAGCGTCTGATGCTGGAAGCCCGTGCCTGATGGCTATTCTCGGACTGGGTACTGATATAGTTGAAATCGCCCGTATTGAAGCGGTGATCGCCCGCAGCGGCGACCGTCTGGCCCGTCGCGTACTGAGCGATCACGAGTGGGCGATATGGCAACAGCATCAGCAGCCGGTCCGTTTTCTGGCTAAGCGTTTCGCCGTTAAAGAAGCGGCGGCCAAGGCGCTTGGCACCGGCATCCGCAATGGCCTGGCGTTTAACCAGTTTGAGGTTTACAACGACGAGCTGGGGAAGCCAAAGCTACGGTTGTGGGGCGAGGCGAAGAGTCTGGCCGAGCGGCTGGGCGTCAGCAGCATTCACGTGACGCTGGCCGATGAACGCCACTATGCCTGCGCCACGGTGATTATCGAAAGTTAGATTTACAGGCAGGCCGGATAAGTCCATCCGGCAATGTCATAATTTGTCCGCGTGATGCAGCAGGACAAATTTATCCCACAGCTGCTCTTCATTTTCGTTATGCGCCGGGTCTTTCAGAATGGTATTCGGGATCGGACACACCTTCTGGCAGGTCGGCGTATCATAGTGGCCAACGCATTCGGTGCAGCGGTCGCTGTTAATTTCATAAATGCTATCACCCATGGATATCGCCTCATTCGGGCACTCAGGCTCGCACATATCGCAGTTGATACATTTTTTGGTGATTAACAGCGCCATCAGGAAATTCTCAGAAACAACACAAACAGGGCGGGCATTATACGCCCATTTTCCGCCCGGGCCAGCTCTTTTCAACCGTGGGGCGACCATCCGTAGCGGAGAAATTTTGCCCGGCTTGAGCCAATAAGAGTGAGTGAGTTTCTGCCAGCTGGCGTGGCACTCGGCGTTATACCAGCTTTTTCACCAGCGCTTCGCTGTGGCGAATCCGCTCCGGAGCGTGCTCAAGATCCTGCTGCACCAGCCCCATAAACAGGAGATCGGTCAGCATCATCTGCGCGCTGGTGGAAGAGATCGCGGCGCTGCGCGTGGCCTGCTCCTCCGCAATGGTGTACAGGCACAGCGTAGCCTGCTGCTGAAGCGCGTTGGGGTTAAAACCGGTGATCGCCAGGATCTGGCTCCCTACCCGTAACGCTTCACCGGCCGCCATATTGATCTCGCGTCGTTCACCGGAGTAGGAGATGGCCAGCAGCAGATCGTCCGGCGACATCGCCTGTACCGTGGCCAGCAGCGCGTGCATATCCTGTTCAGAGACGGCGTTAATGCCGATTTTCATTAGCTTCCAGCTAAAGTTTCTCGCCACCAGGCCCGATGCGCCGATACCGGTAATGATCACCCGTCGGGCGTGGCGCAGCAGCGTGACGGCTTCCAGCAGCTTCTCTTCGGTGTTGACGTCCAGCGAGGCGTGCATAGCCGCGATGTTATCCTTAATCAGCTTTTCGCCAACCAGCCGAAGAGGATCGTCGCCGCGAATCTGATTATGCACCGGTACGGACTGCGGCGTAGGGGCGCTTGCCAGGGCTTCGCTCAGCGCCAGCTTTAACGCCGGGAAGCCTTTGAAGCCCATTTTCTGCGCAAATTTCACTACGCTTGACTGACTGACGCCGGCTTCGCCCGCCAGCTGCTGTGAGCTAAGGTGGCGGGTTTGATCCGGTTGAGCCAGAATGAAATCGGCCAGTTTTTTATCGCTTGCGGCCAACGTAGGGTAGCGCTGGCGAATACGGGTCAAACAGTTCATAGCGGCTCCGGAGGACAGCTTCACCCTCGGCTGAAAGAATTTTGTATTCGATTATAAGAGGATTATCGCGAATTAAAAATTCTATGCCTAAGATTTCTCTGCAAATGTGTTTTCTTAATCCGGATTCAACGACAGCGTATGTTTTCGCTATTGGCGACGCAAGGCTGTTAAGCTATTGGTAATCGAGCGATCGTACATGGGAGTAGGTTTTGAATAGCAGCACGCGGAGAGTGGTTTTTTTTGATCTGGATGGAACCTTGCATCAGCAGGATATGTTCGGCAGCTTTTTGAGCTATATCCTGCGCCATCAGCCGCTGAATGCGCTGCTGGTGCTTCCTTTATTGCCTGTTATTGCCGCCGGACTGATGTTGTACGGTCGCGCCGCGCGCTGGCCGATGAGCCTGCTGCTGTGGGCTTCAACCTTCGGACGCAGCGAGCATCACCTTAAACGCCTGGAGGCCGATTTTGTTCGCTGGTTTCGCCAGCACGTTACGGCCTTCCCGGTGGTTCAGTCGCGGCTTAACCATTATTTGTCCAGCACGGACGCCGATGTCTGGCTGATTACCGGTTCGCCGCAGTCGCTGGTTGAGCAAGTCTATTTTGATACCGCCTGGCTACCGCGGGTCAATCTGATTGCCAGCCGGATGGAGCGGCGCTGCGGCGGCTGGGGGTTAACCCTTCGCTGCCTCGGCAATGAAAAGGTGGCGCAGCTGGAACAGAAAATAGGCGCTCCGCTGCGATTGTATAGCGGCTACAGCGACAGCGAGCAGGACAACCCGCTGCTCAATTTTTGCCAGCACCGCTGGCGGGTGACGCCGCAGGGCGATCTTCAGCAGTTAGAATAGTGTGTAATACATAGCGCCCATGTATAATGCGCCCCGCTTTTCTGCAGGAGTGCCCGCTTTGTCTGACCATGAATTAAATGATGAATACTGGATGCGTCACGCCCTGACGCTGGCCAAACGCGCCTGGGAAGAGGGCGAAGTGCCGGTCGGCGCCGTGCTGGTGCATAATCATCAGGTCATCGGCGAGGGCTGGAACCGGCCAATCGGCCGCCACGATCCGACCGCGCACGCCGAGATTATGGCCCTGCGTCAGGGCGGACTGGTGCTGCAAAACTATCGCCTGATTGACGCAACGCTGTACGTTACCCTTGAGCCTTGCGTGATGTGCGCCGGAGCGATGGTGCACAGCCGTATTTCCCGGCTGGTATTTGGCGCCAGGGATGCAAAAACCGGCGCCGCCGGGTCGCTGATGGATGTGTTGCATCATCCAGGCATGAATCATCGGGTAGAAATAACGGAAGGGATTATGGCGGAGGCCTGTTCCGGCATGTTGAGCGATTTCTTTCGCTGGCGGCGCGAAGAGAAAAAAGCGCTGAAGCGAGCTGGCCAGCAAGTGCAGGACTAATGCCCGGCGCCGGGGATTTTTAATTTTGCGTTATCAACCAGCGTTTCGGCGCGAAAGTTGAAAAAGGACGAAGCGTACTGTTCCGGTTTATCCAGCTCATCCGGCATGACCGCCGGATAGTGTTCGCCCAGGGCCGCCATCTGCGCCTCTTTTCTCTCTTTTTCAGAGAGATAGCCTACAAGGCTAATATGATATTTGCGAATGTTTTCGACGTAGGCGTAGGCCTCGTGTCCACGTGCAAAGCCGTACTTCAGGCGGCTATAGTAGTTTTTCTGGCTTAACAGCGGCAGACGCTGTTTGACATCGGCCCAGCTATTCGGGTCGCCTTTCTGCTTTTTCGTCAGCGCCATCGCGTCAAGCATGTGCGCGTAGCCCATATTGTAAGCCGCCAGCGCAAACCAAATGCGCTCGTCCTGCGGCACCGACTCCGGCACTTTATTCATCATATCCTGCAAATAACGCATACCGCCGTCGATGCTTTGTTCGGCGTCGGTGCGATCGGTCAACCCCAGGCTTTGGGCCGTATTGCGGGTAAGCATCATTATCCCGCGCACGCCGGTAGGAGAGGTGGCCTGCGGATCCCAGTGCGATTCCTGCCACGAAATAGCCGCCAGCAGACGCCAGTCTATCTGTCGGGCATATTTTTCAAACATCGGCTGCAGGTCCGGGAGAACGCTTTCTACGGCGCGCAGGAAGGTGCGGGTGTCGACATAATCAAAATCGTTGCCGTGGCCGAGGTATTTCTCCTCCAGCCTCGCCAGGGTGCCGTCTTCATTAATATTATTGAAGAAATCGAGCATTGCCGCCGACAGGGAATTGTCTTCGCCTTTTTCGCTAAACCAGGTGACCGGCTGCTCGTCGCTGATATCGAGGGCGACGGCCAGCTCCGGGTGAACGCGCTGGAACAGGCTGACGGCGACCGAATCCGCCACGGTATAGTCGAGCTTACCATCGATGACCGCCTGCATTAGCGCCGTCGTCCCGCGCTTATCGTCCACGCGCCAGTCGAGGTCGGGATATTTTTGCTCTTTCAATGCCTGGAGATCGTTAATCGCCACGTGCCCGGGAGCGATCGCCAGCTGCGCGGCGGTAAGATTTGCCAGGGTGCGCGGGCGCAGGTTGCCTTTGCGATACACCAGCTGTTGCGAAACGGAATAGTAGGTCGGTCCGACCTGATAGTTTTTCACCCGCTCGGAGTTGTAGACCAGACCGGCAGCCAGCATGTCGGCTTTGCCTTCATCGAGATCGTCGAAGAGCTGGCTGATATTCTGCCTGACGGTGACTTTGAGCTCGACGCCGAGGTAGTCGGCAAACTGCTGCGCCAGCTCATAATCAAAACCGTAGGTTTTATCATTGAGGGTCGCGAAGGTCATCGGCGAATTAATGGTGCTGATGCGCAGTTCTCCGCGCGCCATGATCCCCGCCACGCGGTTTTCTGGTTTACCCATCCACGGGAGAGACGGCCACAGGGCGGCCGCCAGCAGGAGGGTCACAATGCCGATGAGCAGATAATTAATCTTTAGTTTTTTCAGATAGTTAATCTTCTGCAGCTTCGGGTTCCTCAGCAGATTATGACCAGAAAAAGTAAAAGGTTGTCTTGGATTGAGCGGCATTTTGCTTAAGAATGCGTCAGTTGGCAACTTATTCGCGAGATGAGTCACATTAATTGATAAACCCCGGCAATCATTTTATTTCTACGCAAACGGTTTCGTCGGGGCGCAGGATTCACTATAATGGCGCCCGTTTCCCCCCTGGCTCACCATGAAAGCTTCGAAGACGAGAGACTTATGATGGAAATTTTGCGTGGTTCACCTGCACTGTCGGCATTCCGTATCAATAAACTGCTGGCACGTTTCCAGGCGGCCAACCTTCCGGTCAGCACGATATATGCCGAGTACGTTCATTTTGCCGACCTTAGCGCCCCGCTCAGCGGCGACGATCGCGAGAGTCTGGCAAGGTTGCTCAAATATGGCCCGAACCTAAGCAGCCATACTCCAACCGGCAAGCTACTGCTCGTTACCCCCCGTCCCGGCACCATCTCTCCCTGGTCTTCTAAAGCTACCGACATCGCCCATAACTGCGGCCTGTCTCAGGTGGTGCGTCTGGAACGCGGCGTGGCGTATTACGTCGAAGCGGGCAGCCTGAATGACGAACAGTGGTCGCTGGTGGCGGCCGAACTGCATGACCGCATGATGGAAAGCGTCTTCACGGCGCTGGAAGAGGGTGAAAAACTCTTCGCCCACCATCAGCCCACTCCGGTCACCAGCGTTGACCTGCTGGGCCTCGGCCGTCAGGCGCTGATTGACGCCAACCTCCGTCTGGGGCTGGCGCTGGCCGAGGATGAAATCGACTATTTGCAGGATGCTTTCCAGAAGCTGGGCCGCAACCCGAACGATATCGAACTTTATATGTTCGCGCAGGCGAACTCTGAGCACTGCCGACACAAGATTTTTAACGCCGACTGGGTCATTGATGGCGAAAAGCAGCCGAAGTCGCTGTTCAAAATGATCAAAAACACCTTTGAGAAAACCCCGGACTACGTGCTGTCTGCTTATAAAGACAACGCCGCGGTAATGGAAGGTTCAGCCGTGGGTCGCTACTTCGCCGACCACGAAACCGGCCGCTACGACTTCCACCAGGAAGACGCGCATATTCTGATGAAGGTCGAAACCCATAACCACCCGACGGCGATCTCTCCGTGGCCGGGCGCGGCGACCGGTTCCGGCGGCGAAATTCGCGATGAAGGCGCGACCGGGCGCGGCGCGAAACCGAAGGCGGGCCTGGTGGGCTTCTCTGTTTCGAACCTGCGTATTCCCGGTTTTGAACAGCCGTGGGAAGAGGATTTCGGCAAGCCGGATCGCATCGTCACCGCGCTGGATATCATGACCGAAGGCCCGCTGGGCGGCGCGGCGTTTAACAACGAATTCGGTCGTCCGGCGCTTAACGGCTACTTCCGTACCTATGAAGAGAAGGTCGCCAGCCACAACGGCGAAGAGCTGCGCGGCTATCACAAGCCCATTATGCTGGCGGGCGGTATCGGCAACATTCGCGGCGAACACGTGCAGAAGGGCGAGGTTGTCGTCGGCGCGAAGCTGATTGTTCTCGGCGGCCCGGCGATGAACATCGGCCTCGGCGGCGGTGCGGCCTCTTCAATGGCCTCCGGCCAGTCTGATGCCGATCTGGATTTTGCCTCCGTACAGCGCGATAACCCGGAGATGGAACGTCGCTGCCAGGAAGTTATCGACCGCTGTTGGCAGCTGGGCGACGCCAACCCGATTCTGTTTATCCACGACGTCGGCGCCGGCGGTCTGTCGAACGCGATGCCGGAACTGGTCAGCGACGGCGGACGCGGCGGTAAATTCCAACTGCGCGATATCCTCAGCGATGAGCCGGGCATGAGCCCGCTGGAGATCTGGTGTAACGAATCGCAGGAACGTTATGTGCTGGCGGTCGCGCCGGAGCAGCTGCCGCTGTTTGATGAGCTGTGCCGCCGCGAACGCGCGCCGTACGCGGTGATTGGCGAAGCCACCGAAGCGCTGCATTTGAGCCTCGACGATAGCCATTTTGACGATCGCCCGATCGACCTGCCGCTTGACGTGCTGCTGGGCAAAACGCCGAAAATGACCCGCGACGTGCAGACGCTGAAAGCCCAGGGCCAGAGTCTGGTACGTCAGGAAATCACTATTGCCGACGCGGTGAATCGCGTGCTGCACCTGCCGACCGTGGCGGAGAAAACCTTCCTCGTCACCATCGGCGACCGCACCGTCACTGGTATGGTGGCGCGCGATCAGATGGTGGGGCCGTGGCAGATCCCGGTGGCTAACTGCGCGGTGACTACCGCCAGCCTTGACAGCTATTACGGCGAAGCCATGTCTATTGGCGAACGCGCGCCGGTGGCGCTGCTGGACTTTGCCGCTTCCGCCCGTCTGGCGGTCGGCGAGGCGCTGACCAACATCGCGGCGACGCAGATTGGCGCGCTCAATCGCGTGAAGTTGTCGGCAAACTGGATGGCCGCAGCCGGTCACCCGGGCGAAGACGCCGGGTTATATGAAGCGGTAAAAGCGATTGGCGAAGAGCTTTGCCCGGCCCTGGGACTGACCATTCCGGTGGGTAAAGACTCCATGTCGATGAAAACCCGCTGGCAGGAAGGTACCGAACAGCGCGAGATGACCTCTCCGCTGTCGCTGGTGATTTCCGCCTTTGCCCGCGTGGAAGACGTACGCCGTACCGTCACCCCGCAGCTCGCAACCGTTGATAACGCCCTGCTGCTGATTGATTTAGGCAAGGGGAACAATGCCCTGGGCGCGACCGCGCTGGCGCAGGTTTACCGTCAGCTTGGCGATGTGACTGCCGACGTTCGCGATGTCGCGCAGCTGAAAGGCTTCTGGGATGCGATGCAGGCGCTGGTGGCTGAAGGTAAGCTGCTGGCGTGGCACGACCGGTCTGACGGCGGCCTGCTGGTCACGCTGGCCGAGATGGCCTTTACCGGCCACTGCGGCGTCAAGGTTGATATCGCCGCGCTCGGCGAGGATCGTCTGGCCGCGCTGTTTAACGAAGAGCTTGGCGGCGTGATTCAGGTGCGTGCCGCCGACCGCCAGGCGGTGGAAGCGCTGCTGGCCGCTCATGGTCTGGCGGATTGCGTTCACTATCTTGGCCAGGCTACGGCGGGCGATCGCTTTGTCATCGAGGCCGACGGTCATCCGCTATTCAGCGAAAGCCGCACAACGCTGCGCATGTGGTGGGCGGAAACCACCTGGCAAATGCAGCGTCTGCGCGATAACCCGGAGTGCGCCGACCAGGAGCACGAGGCGAAAGCCAACGATGCCGATCCGGGCCTCAACGTGAAGCTCTCCTTCGATATCAATGAGGATATCGCGGCGCCTTATATTGCCACCGGCGCGCGTCCGAAGGTCGCGGTGCTGCGCGAGCAGGGCGTAAACTCTCACGTTGAAATGGCGGCAGCGTTCCATCGTGCCGGCTTTGATGCCATCGACGTGCATATGAGCGACCTGCTGGCGGGCCGTACCGGTCTTGCTGACTTCCAGGCGCTGGTGGCCTGCGGCGGATTCTCCTACGGTGACGTTTTAGGCGCCGGTGAGGGCTGGGCGAAATCAATCCTGTTCAATGAACGCGTTCGCGACGAATTTGCCACTTTCTTCCATCGTCCGCAAACCCTGGCGTTGGGCGTGTGCAACGGCTGCCAGATGATGTCTAACCTGCGCGAGCTGATCCCGGGCAGCGACCTGTGGCCGCGCTTTGTGCGTAACCAGTCAGACCGCTTTGAAGCGCGCTTCAGCCTGGTTGAGGTGACCCAGAGCCCGTCGCTGCTGCTGCAGGGAATGGTGGGATCGATGATGCCGATTGCCGTATCCCACGGTGAAGGGCAGGTCGAAGTCCGCGATGGCGCGCATCTGGCGCAGCTGGAAAGCAAAGGCCTGGTGGCGCTGCGCTTCGTCGATAACTTCGGTAAAGTGACGGAAAACTATCCGGCTAACCCGAACGGGTCGCCGAACGGCATCACCGCGGTGACCAGCGAAAGCGGGCGCGCGACCATTATGATGCCGCACCCGGAGCGCGTGTTCCGTACCGTGTCGAACTCCTGGCACCCGGAAAACTGGGGCGAAGACAGCCCGTGGATGCGTATTTTCCGCAACGCGCGTAAACAGCTGGGCTAAAAACCGTTCGCGAATCGCATTAAGCCTCCTGCCCGCGCAGGAGGCTTTTTTATTTGTGAAGCTCATCGGCAAAAGGTGTCGGGGATCGCCGACAAACGCGCTATAGAGATGTCGTCAAAAGGAGACATTTAACCTGTTGATTTATAATAGCATTGCTAAACCATTCATCCGGTGTTGCTAATCAGCGACACTTTGCGCAAAAAACGATCATTATTATTTATACGCTTGAATAGTAAAAAGGTATTATATTTCATTGTGTTAATAAAATGTTTTGAGATGTGGCATAGTTCGTGCATAATTATAACCAGTGGCTCATTCACCTTCTTATGTCAGCCCCTTCGGGACGCGCTACATAAACTTCGAATGACGCACAAACAGGTGCCTGCCGTCCAACTCCTGATAACAGCTCTGCTTTATCAGTCATCGGGCGAAACGTCGAGTAAGGCACCGCCTCATTGCTTAATAAAGCCAGGCTCCCGTAGCCTGGCTTTATTATTTCTGGCGTAGATGTTTCTTGCGTCCTCAGTTAGCATCGTCATGAGCTAATGATTGAGACACTATCCTTGAAGCGACTCTCCCTTTTTCCCCGTTCGCTGCGCCAGCTGGTCACGCTATCCTTCGTGCTGATCTTGCTTCCGCTGCTGGTGCTGGCATGGCAGGCGTGGCAAAGCCTCAACGCGCTGAGCGCGCAGGCGGCGCATATCAACCGTACCACTCTTATCGATGCCCGCCGCAGCGAAGCGATGATTAACGCATCGCTGGAGATGGAACGTAGCTACCGTCAGTACTGCGTGCTGGACGATCCGACGCTGGCGCGGGTCTACCAGAATCAGCGCCAACGCTACAGTGAAATGCTCGATGCTCACGCGGGCGTCCTGCCTGATGAGAAAATCTGGCGGGCGTTGCGTCAGGATCTCGACGATCTGGCGGAGCTGCAGTGTAAAAATAGCGGTCCGGCGGCGAAGTCAGCCGCCAGCCTGGAAGCGTTTGCCTCCGCCAATAGCGACATGGTTCAGGCGACCAGAACGGTGGTCTATTCGCGCGGGCAGCAGTTGCAGCAGGAAATCGCCGAGCGCGGTCAGTTCTTCGGCTGGCAGGCGCTGGTGCTGTTTCTGCTCAGCCTGGCGCTGGTGCTGCTTTTTACCCGCATGATTATCGGCCCGGTGAAGGGCATTGAGAGAATGATTAACCGGCTGGGGGAGGGAAAATCCCTGGATGACGCCGCGCTGTTTACCGGTCCGCGCGAGTTGCGCTCCGTCGGCAAACGCATTATCTGGCTGAGCGAACGCCTTGCCTGGCTGGAATCCCAGCGGCATCAGTTCCTGCGCCATCTTTCCCATGAGCTGAAAACGCCGCTGGCCAGCATGCGCGAAGGGACAGAGCTGCTTGCCGACCGGGTGGCCGGGCCGCTGACGCCCGAGCAGCAGGAGATCGTGGAGATTCTGGATAACAGCAGCCGCAACCTGCAAAAGCTGATTGAGCAGCTGCTGGACTACAACCGCAAACAGGCCGATGGCCCGATTGCGCGCGAGACGGTCAACCTGGCCGAACTGGTGGAAAACGTGGTTTCCGCCCACAGCCTGCCGGCAAGAGCTAAAATGATGCATACCGAACTGGCGCTCAGCGAGCGTTTTTGCGAAGCGGAGCCTGCTCTGCTGGTGAGCGTACTGGATAATCTCTACTCCAATGCGGTGCACTATGGTGCTGAATCCGGTAACATTCGAATCCATAGCTATCGGCACGGCGAGCAGGTGCGCATTGACGTCATTAACAACGGCGAGCCGATCCCGCCCGCAGAGAGAAACATGATTTTTGAGCCTTTTTATCAGGGAAGCCACCAGCGTAAAGGGGCGGTAAAAGGCAGCGGTCTGGGGCTGAGCATTGCCCGCGACTGTGTACGGCAAATGCAGGGCGAGCTGAGCCTGGTTGATGATAAATCCGGGCTAATCTGTTTTCGTATCACGCTCCCCGTCGCCGAGTCTGGAAAAAATAACGTATAACTATCGGGTGATTATGTCCCACTTCTTCGCACTTGTCCGTCCCCTCAGGGGATGGCTGCTGTCAGGCATTTCGTGCCTGGCGCTGGCGGGATGTTCCGCCTCTACATCACCACACGCTGCGGATGGCAAAACGCTCTCCGCGCTGCCGCAGCACCAGGTCGCCGATTTTCTTTCGGTCGAGTGCGCCGACATCTGGACCCTGCAGAGCGAGGCCAGCGATAAAAACCCGCTGTACTGGCTGCGGGGAATTGACTGCGCGGATCGCCTTGCTCCGGTACAGGCGCGGGCTGAAGCCCGGCAGCACGATGCCAACAGCTGGCAGGATGCCTTTAAGCGCGGCATTTTGCTGGCCGATGCCAAAATCACGCCCAATGAGCGTCGCGATCTGGTGGCCAGCCTGGATACCTTTAGCCCGCAAATTGCCGCCCAGGTTCGCCCGCTCTATCAGCTCTGGCGCGATGCCCAGGGCCGGCAGCTTCAGCTGATTGACGAGCGCTCCCGCTACGCCAAACTGCAGCAGTCAAGCGATGCGGAGCTTGAGACGCTGCGTCAGCAGGAAATTGAATTACGCAATCAGCTCGAGCTGACGACCCGCAAGCTGGAGAATCTCACCGATATCGAGCGTCAGCTCTCCAGCCGTAAACCCGGCGGGAACTTTAGCTCAGACGCCGGGCACGGCAGCGATAAAGTCCCGGAGGTGATTCATGACGATCCGTAAACCCGCCCGCCTGCTGTTAGTGGACGACGATCCGGGCCTGCTGAAGTTGCTGGGCATGCGTCTTGTCAGCGAAGGATACAGCGTGCTGACCGCCGAGAGCGGGCCGGAGGCGCTGCGCATGCTGGGCCGTGACAAAGTGGATCTGGTGGTCAGCGATCTGCGGATGGACGAGATGGACGGCCTTCAGCTGTTCAGCGAAATCCAGAAGGTGCAGCCGGGAATGCCGGTGATTATTCTCACCGCGCACGGTTCCATTCCGGACGCCGTCGCCGCGACCCAGCAGGGTGTGTTTAGCTTTCTCACCAAGCCGGTGGATAAAGACGCCCTGTATAAAGCCATTGATGACGCGCTGGAGCAGAGCGCGCCGACGACCGATGAGCGCTGGCGCCAGGCGATTGTGACCCGTAGCCCGCTGATGGAGCGCCTGCTGGAGCAGGCCGGGATGGTGGCGCAGTCGGACGTGAGCGTGCTGATTAACGGCCAGAGCGGTACCGGCAAGGAGATTATCGCCCAGGCCATCCATAACGCCAGCCCGCGCCGGGACAAACCCTTTGTCGCTATTAACTGCGGCGCGCTCCCCGAACAGCTGCTGGAGTCGGAGCTATTCGGCCATGCGCGCGGCGCCTTTACCGGCGCGGTCAGCAACCGGGAGGGGCTATTTCAGGCCGCGGAAGGCGGCACGCTGTTTCTGGATGAGATCGGCGATATGCCGGTGGCGTTACAGGTAAAACTGCTGCGCGTTTTACAAGAGCGTAAAGTCCGCCCGCTGGGCAGCAATCGCGATATCGACATTGATGTGCGGATTATTTCTGCGACCCATCGCGACCTGCCAAAAGCGATGGCGCGCGGCGAGTTTCGCGAAGATCTGTTTTACCGCCTGAACGTGGTGAATCTGAAAATCCCGCCGCTGGCCGAGCGTACGGAAGATATTCCGCTGCTGGCGAACCATCTGCTGCGCCAGTCTGCCGATCGCCATAAACCCTTTGTACGCGCATTCTCCACGGATGCGATGAAGCGGCTGATGGCCGCCAAATGGCCGGGCAACGTGCGCCAACTGGTGAACGTGATTGAGCAGTGCGTGGCGCTGACCTCTTCGCCGGTCATTAGCGACGCGCTGGTGGAACAGGCGCTGGAAGGGGAAAACACCGCGCTGCCGACGTTTGTCGAGGCGCGGAATCAGTTTGAGCTCAATTACCTGCGCAAGCTGCTGCAAATTACCAAAGGCAACGTCACGCATGCGGCCCGGATGGCGGGGCGCAATCGCACCGAATTTTATAAGCTGCTGTCGCGCCACGAGCTCGACGCTAACGACTTTAAAGAGTAGCTCCGTAGGATGACGCAAGTTATGATACGGTTAGCAACCGGTTACGCGACTAAGACAGGAACACCATGAAAAAGATTGATGCGATTATTAAACCTTTCAAACTGGATGACGTGCGCGAAGCGCTGGCCGAAGTCGGCATCACCGGGATGACGGTAACGGAAGTGAAAGGCTTTGGCCGCCAGAAGGGGCATACCGAGCTGTATCGCGGCGCGGAGTATATGGTGGATTTTCTGCCGAAAGTGAAAATCGAAATCGTTGTCACCGATGATATCGTCGACACCTGCGTGGATACCATCATCCGTACGGCGCAGACCGGCAAAATCGGCGACGGTAAAATCTTTGTCTTCGATGTCGCGCGCGTGATTCGTATCCGCACCGGCGAAGAAGACGACGCGGCGATTTAAGCTTAAAAAACGGATGATGGCTTAAGAACTTCAATTCCATCCAGATTTGTAGCCCCGGTAAGCGCACCGCCACCGGGGTTATTATACCGGGTTACAGCACCTTATGCGGCCCGAAACATTCGTAATGGATGTTGTCCTTATTGACTCCCAATTCAACCAGCTGCTGCGCGGCAAATTGCATAAACGCCACCGGGCCGCAGAGATAGAACTGCATCTGCGGGTCGCCGATCTTGTCGGCCAGGGCCGATAAATCCATCAAACCTTCGCTATCAAACGCGTCCGCCTGACGGTCCGCTTCGCTCGGACTGCGGTACCAGACGTGAGAAGTAAACTTCGGCAGCGTTTCACCCAGCGCTTTCACTTCGTCCGCGAAGGCGTGCACGTCGCCGTTCTCTGCCGCATGGAACCAGTTCACCTGCGCCGGATGCTGCGCTTTCGCCAGTACGTCAAGCATCGCCAGCATCGGCGTCTGCCCCACGCCGCCGGAGAGCAGCGTGACCGGCGTTTCTGGCGCCACGTTGAGGAAGAAATCTCCTGCAGGTGCCGCCAGATAAACCACATCGCCTTCTTTGGCGGAATCATGCAGCCAGTTCGACACCTGCCCGCCGTTTTCGCGCTTAACCGCAATGCGATAGCCTTTGCCGTCGGGTTTGCGGGTCAGGGAGTACTGACGAATTTCCTGATGCGGGAAACCTTCCGGCTTCAGCCAGACCGCCAGATACTGGCCTGGATGATATTCCGCTACCGCGCCGCCGTCGACCGGCTCAAATTCAAAGCTGGTAATCAGCGCGCTGCGCGGCGTTTTTTTGACGATGCGGAACGCGCGGGTGCCTTCCCAGCCGCCGGTTTTGCTGGCGCTTTCGTTATAGATTTGCGCTTCACGATTAATAAAGACGTTGGCCAGTATGCCGTAGGCCTTGCCCCAGGCATCCAGTACTTCCTGGCCCGGACTGAACATTTCGTCAAGAGTGGCCAGCAGGTGGGTACCGACAATGTTGTACTGCTCGGGCTGGATCTGGAAGCTGGTGTGCTTCTGGGCGATTTTTTCCACCGCCGGCAGCAGGGCAGGCAGGTTCTCAAGATTGCTGGCATAGGCGGCAATAGCGTTGAACAGCGCCTCGCGCTGGTCGCCGTTGCGCTGATTGCTCATATTGAAGATTTCTTTGAGTTCAGGATTATGAGCAAACATCCGGTCGTAAAAATGGGCGGTCAGTTTCGGACCGGTTTCAACCAGCAGGGGGATGGTGGCTTTCACCGTAGCGATGGTTTGCGCGTCGAGCATAGCAGCTTCCTTTGTAGGTTATCTTAATGATGTATTTTAGATGCATCTTATAAAAATACCCCTGCTTTGTAAATGGTTCTTTAACGCTTTGCCCCACGGCAGTGACAACATGAAATATTCGCATCACAAACCTGAAAACAAATCCGTTGATAATTGCAGGAGCTTTATTGCTCAAAGCCTTGTGTTACGCGGAGCCAATCGTTTGCGTAAAATCCTTTGTCAAGACCTGTTATCACAGAATGATTCAGTTATACTGTGGGCCGTTGTCCAATCGGACCGCCTTTTAAGGCCGAAATTCTATTGTTAGCTGAGTCAGGAGATGCGGATGTTAAAGCGTGAAATGAACATTGCCGATTATGATGCCGAACTGTGGCAGGCTATGGAGCAAGAAAAAGTACGTCAGGAAGAGCACATCGAACTGATCGCCTCCGAAAACTACACCAGCCCACGCGTTATGCAGGCGCAGGGCTCTCAGCTGACTAACAAATACGCTGAAGGCTATCCGGGTAAGCGCTACTACGGCGGCTGTGAATACGTCGATATCGTGGAGCAACTGGCTATCGACCGCGCGAAAGAGCTGTTTGGCGCTGACTACGCTAACGTGCAGCCGCACTCCGGTTCCCAGGCCAACTTCGCGGTCTATACCGCTCTGCTGCAGCCGGGCGACACCGTTCTGGGTATGAACCTGGCGCAAGGCGGTCACCTGACTCACGGTTCTCCGGTTAACTTCTCAGGCAAACTGTATAACATCATTCCTTACGGCATTGATGAGTCCGGCAAAATTGACTACGAAGATATGGCGAAGCAGGCTCAGGAACACAAACCGAAGATGATTATCGGTGGTTTCTCTGCCTACTCCGGTATCGTTGACTGGGCAAAAATGCGCGAAATCGCTGACAGCATTGGCGCATACCTGTTCGTTGACATGGCCCACGTTGCCGGCCTGATTGCCGCAGGCGTGTACCCGAACCCGGTTCCGCATGCGCACGTGGTGACCACCACTACCCATAAAACCCTGGCGGGTCCGCGCGGCGGCCTGATCCTGGCGAAAGGCGGTAGCGAAGAACTGTACAAAAAACTGAACTCTGCCGTATTCCCGAGCGCCCAGGGTGGCCCGCTGATGCACGTTATCGCGGCCAAAGCGGTTGCGCTGAAAGAAGCGATGGAGCCAGAGTTCAAAGTCTATCAGCAGCAGGTTGCTAAAAACGCCAAAGCGATGGTCGAAGTGTTCCTGAACCGCGGCTACAAAGTGGTTTCTGGCGGCACTGAAAACCATCTGTTCCTGCTGGATCTGGTGGATAAAAACCTGACCGGTAAAGAAGCTGACGCTGCGCTGGGTCGCGCCAACATCACGGTCAACAAAAACAGCGTACCGAACGATCCGAAAAGCCCGTTTGTGACCTCCGGTATCCGTATCGGTTCTCCGGCGGTCACCCGTCGCGGCTTTAAAGAAGCGGAAGTGAAAGAGCTGGCCGGCTGGATGTGCGACGTGCTGGACAACATCAATGATGAAGCGGTCATTGAGCGCGTGAAGGGCAAAGTGCTGGACATCTGCTCCCGCTTCCCGGTTTATGCGTAATCGTAGTCGTTAAAATTAAAAAGGCCGCAATCGCGGCCTTTTTTGCGTCTGAAGATTAGCGTCGATCGAGGGAAATAGCGCCGGGCCCGGTTATTGCCAGCAGCAGGAAGGCGCCGGCAATGCTGACGTTTTTCCAGAAGTTAATCATGTTCGGCAGCACCGCATCGCCAGACATATCCCAGTAGTGATGGCCTATTACCGCGGTGCCAAGAGTATAAAAAATAAAGATCACCGCCAGAGGGCGGGTGAAAAAGCCCAGCACAATTAAAATGGCCGCCGGCACCTCCATAATAATGGCAATGATGGCCGCAAGCGTTGGCATCGGCGCGCCGGAGGAGGCCATATACTGCACCGTGCCGCTAAAGCCGAGCAGCTTGGGATAACCGAAAAGAATAAACAGCACCACTACCGCGATACGCGCAATCAGCAGCAGCAGAGAGCGGGAGGAACCAAAATCAAAGTAGCGTAGAGTGTTCATAATCAGCTCGTTATAAGAGACGTGTGATTTAAACGTAATACACAAATTTGCGCTCCGCCACGTCCCCCTGATGATTAACGCAGCGTTTGCAATTGCTCCTCAACATACAGATAACCGATCCCCATCAGCTGCTGGGCGCGGGTCAGTGTGCCAAAGCCGATTTGAGTGGCGTGCGCTCGCGGCGTATCGCCGTGGTCAAAGGGATTAAAACCGGTTTGTTTAACGATACTTTCCAGCCACTGTTCGCCAAAGGCACAGCTGCGACCGTATAGCCAGATCTGATTAATATTCAAAATATTCAAGAAATTATAAAGGCTTAAGCCAATGGCGTTGGCCGCGCTGTCAACCCATGCGCGAATATGCACGTCCCCCTTTTCCCAGGCCTCAATGAGCGATGCCGTGGTTAACTGCTCCGGGGAGCGCTGCGCCTCAGGCTGGGTTTTGAGCCACATTCGCGCCTGTTTTTTCAACGCGCTGAGGGAGGCTACGGTTTCAAGACAGCCGTATCTGCCGCAGTCGCAGGCCTTGCCGTCAGGATTCACAATCGTGTGTCCAATCTGCCCGCTGCCGTAGAGGCTTCCTCGATAAATCTGATCGTTAATCACAAACGATGAGCCAATACCGTAATCGACGTTGATCACGCAAAAATCCGGTTGTGGGCCCTGATGCTGCCATTTCTCGGCCAGCGCCAGCATCACGCAGTCATTATCTACCCGCACCTGCACGCCGAGCTGTTCTTCCAGCAGATACTTTATTTCAATCGGCGTTTTCCAGCGCGCCTGGGGCATGGTTTGTGAAACGCCGGTTATCGGATCTACCTGACCATGGACGCCAAGCGCGAGATGAATACTGTGCTGCGGGTAGAGACGGTGGATACGCCGCCAGCATGCAATAATGCTCTCCAGCAGGGCCTGCGGCGTAGGCGCGTCGATGGGCACATGCTGGCAGCCGTCAACTGCCAGTAGACGGGCGTCGGCAAGCTGATACTCAATACTGGTTGGCGTGATATTCATGCATAGCGTCCAGGCTCCGCGCGCGGGGATCTGGTAGCTTCCGCTGTTCATTCCGCGTTTGCTCATTTTTTCCGTGGAATGGTCGATCAGTCCCTCGCTGAGCAGCTCTTCAAGAATATTGCTCACCGCCGGAATAGAGAGTCCGGTGAGCTGAGAAAGCTGGGATTTACTCAGCTGCTTCTCCCGCCAGAGATGAGCCAGAAAAATGGATTTATTGGTCTGTCTGACCCGGGCGTTATTTAAACCGGTACGCTGCATACACTTAACTCCCTTAACTATATTGCGTGAGCATTGCGCATTTTAGCAGCTAAGTGACGATATAAACTCCTCCCATAGCGAATTTTACCTTACTTTGTTTAGTGGAGGCGTCATGTACGGTTCGGTTAAGGTCTGGCAGGAAATAATTACATTACCTACGTGGACAACGGGGGCGGAGGATCCGAATCCCATGTTTCTGGAAAAACGCGTTTATCAAGGTTCTTCCGGTAACGTCTATCCCTACGGCGTGATTGACACCCTGACCGGCGAACGTGAGATGCGCGATTATCAGGCAGTATGGATGGAGAATGATTTCATTCGAATTATGCTGTTACCGGAACTCGGCGGCCGTATACATCGGGCGTATGACAAGGTTAAACAGCGCGATTTCGTGTATTACAATGAAGTGGTGAAGCCCGCCCTGGTGGGGCTGCTGGGGCCCTGGATCTCCGGCGGTATCGAGTTCAACTGGCCGCAGCATCATCGCCCGACGACCTTTATGCCGGTCGACTTTTCGATCCAGTGCGGGGAAAACGGCGTGCAGACCGTATGGATGGGGGAAGCGGAGCCCATGCGCGGTTTGCAGGTCATGACCGGGTTTACACTTTATCCTGACCGCGCGCTGATTGAAATTACCGGCAAGGTCTTTAACGGTAACGCCACGCCGCGTCATTTCCTGTGGTGGGCCAACCCGGCGGTAAAAGGCGGCGATGCTCATCAGAGCGTTTTTCCGCCCGACGTCACCGCCGTGTTCGATCACGGCAAGCGTGATGTTTCCGCTTTCCCTATTGCCACCGGCACCTACTACAAAGTCGACTATTCTGCGGGCGTCGATATCTCCCGTTATAAAAACGTTCCTGTACCCACCTCGTATATGGCGGAGAAATCGGACTACGATTTTGTCGGCGCTTATCACCACGACGAGCGCGGTGGGCTACTGCATGTCGCCGACCACCACGTTTCGCCGGGCAAAAAACAGTGGAGCTGGGGCTATGGCGACTTTGGCCAGGCGTGGGACCGCAATCTGACGGATGAAAACGGCCCCTATATTGAGCTAATGACCGGCGTCTACACCGATAACCAGCCTGACTTTACCTGGCTTGCGCCTTATGAAGAGAAGGTGTTTGTGCAAAATTTCCTTCCCTATAGCGAGCTGGGGATGGTGCAAAATGCCAATACGCAGCTGGCGCTGAAGCTGGTTCGCGATTCTGAGCAGCTGCAGCTCGGCGTTTACGCCATTGCGCCGCTGGAAAATATTGTTGTTGAACTCAGCGCGGAAAAGCAGCCGCTGTATGAGACTCAGCTTACGCTGAAGCCGGGAGAGAGCTGGCGGCATACGCTGCCGCAAAATGACGCCGGTCGTTTGACCATTAAGGTAAAAACCGCAGACAACCAGCTGCTGCTGGATTATTGCGAACATATTACTCAGCAGACGTCGCTGCCCGAACCGGCCTCTGCGCCGGCGATGCCTGAAGAGATTCACAACGGTGATGAGCTCTATTTTATCGGCCAGCATCTTGAACAATACAATCACGCCAGCCGCTATGCCGCAGATTACTATCGCCGGGCGATAGCCCTCGATCCGCAGGATTATCGTAATAATGTTGCTCTCGGGACGCTGGCGTTTAACCAGGCCGACTGGGTTTTAGCGGAGCAATGTGCCCGCGCCGCGCTACTTCGCGCTCATCGTCTGAATAAAAATCCGCGCGATGGCGAAGCCAGTATGCTGCTTGCCAGCGCGCTGGAAAGGCAGGGAGATGAACAAGGCGCCTGGGATCACTATTACAAAGCATCCTGGAGCGGTAACTGCCGCGATGCTGCATGGTGGGCGCTGGCGCGGCTGGCGATGAAGCGCGGTGATACGGTCGACGCGCTGGAAAAGGTCAACACCAGCCTGCAGTTCAACGCCAGCAACCATCTGGCTATGGGGCTGAAAGCGCTGGCGTTAGCGAAGAGCGGGCGGACGAAAGCGGCGCAGGAGTATATTTTCGCCTGTCTTGAGCAATATCCGTTGAGCTATCCGCTGCACTGTGCGCGCTGGATGATTGAGCCCGGAGACGAAGCACGAGAGAACCTGCTGCGGGTAACGGGGCGCAGAGGGATCAACGGCAGCCTGCTGGCGGGCTGGCTGCTTTCTATCGGACAGAAGCAGGCGGCGAAAGAGATGCTTGAGGTGCTGGATTGCCAGGAAGCGCTGCCGATGCTGTGGCGAGCCTCGTTAAGCGATGACGCAAATAAACGGCAACGGTTGATTGCCGAAGCCGAGCGCTGCCATCCGCAAAAAGTGCGTTTCCCCAATACGCTCGATGAAGTCCGGATGCTGCAAACTCTGAGCGATAGCGCTTTTGCCCGCTATCTGCTCGGTTGTTTCTGGTACAGCAAACGTCGCTATGAAGAGGCGGTCAGTTGCTGGCGCGAGACGCTGGAAAAATCTCCCGACTACGCGCCCGCTCATCGCCTGCTCGGGGTCTACGCCTGGAACAAACAACAGGATGCCGCGCAGGCGCTGGCTTATCTGCAGCGGGCCGTAGAGCTTGAGCCCGAAAATGCGCGCTTCCTCTTTGAGCTTGATTTCCTGAAAAAATCGCTGGGTACGCCGGTAAACGAACGACTGGAAACGCTGGCGGCGCGCAAAGCAGTGGTGCTGAAGCGGGACGATCTGACCGCTGAGCTGCTAAGCCTGTGGAACGCGGCCGGCCATTATGCCGATGCCGCCGCTATTCTCGGTACGCGCGTGTTTCATCCCTGGGAAGGCGGGGAAGGGAGAATCACCGGTCAGTATTTGCTCAATCAGCTGCATCGGGCTTTGCAGTTTATCGAACGCGAGGCGTTTACGCAGGCCGCGCACTGTCTGAAAGACGCATTACGCTATCCCGATAATCTGGGGGAGGGGCGACTGCCCGGGCAGACGGACAACGATATCTGGTATTTGCTGGGCTACTGCGCGGAACAGGCTGGGGATGCGCAGCAGGCAGAGGAATATTACCAGCTTGCCCTACAAGGAGGCTCAACGCTGGACGCCGGGCGTTACTACAACGATCAGCCCGCTGATTACCTTTTCTGGCAGGGCATCGCGCTGCGTAAGGGCGGTAACCCGGCGCAGGCCGAGCAGCACTTCCAGAATTTTATCGCCTGGACCGGGCAGCATCGGGATGACGTTCCGCAAGCCGACTTTTTTGCCGTCTCTCTCCCGGATTTGGTGGTGCTTGATGTCTCAGCGCAGCAGCAGCACCAGCAGCACTGTTTGTTTATTGAAGCGTTGGGCCATCTGGGGCTGGGCAACTTATCCGCCAGCCAGCAGGCGATGCAGCAACTGCTGCAGCTGAACCCGGCTCATGATAAGGCGCATCTGATTCGTCACGCCCTGCAAAGCGGCATGTTTTCCTGAACCTGAAACGGGCGGGCCTGGCCCGCCTGAACCCTACTGTTCCCTGCGTTTCCCTTATAGAGGAATCATTATGAATAACGCGCAGACACATCTGAAAATGGGCTACGTCTGGACTATCTGTCTGGTCGCCGCCTGCGGTGGTTTACTGTTTGGCTATGACTGGGTAGTCATTGGCGGCGCAAAGCCGTTTTATGAAGCCTGGTTTTCCATTACCGACCCGGCGCAGTCCGGCTGGGCAATGAGCTCGGCGCTGGTGGGCTGCGTTTTCGGCGCATTAATCTCGGGATGGTGCGCCGATAAACTCGGGCGTAAGCTGCCATTAATACTTTCCGCCGTGCTGTTCAGCGCTTCCGCGTGGGGGACGGCGGTCGCCAGTAGTTTCGACATGTTTGTGGTTTATCGCATTGTGGGCGGCGTGGGGATTGGTCTGGCATCCGCTCTCAGCCCGCTTTACATTGCCGAAGTCAGTCCGGCAGAAAAAAGAGGGCGCTTTGTTGCGGTCAACCAGCTCACTATCGTGATTGGCGTGCTGGCCGCTCAGCTTATCAACCTGATGATTGCGGAGCCGGTGGCGACGGGGGCAACGCAGCAGATGATTGTGGAAACCTGGAACGGACAGATGGGCTGGCGCTGGATGTTCGGTGCGGAACTGGTTCCGGCGCTGGCGTTTCTGGTCCTGATGTTTTTTGTTCCCGAATCGCCGCGCTGGCTCATGAAGGCCGGTAAGCCGGAGCGTGCCCGAGCCGCGCTGGAACGCATTGGTTCCGCCGACTATGCCGACAGAATATTACGCGACATCGCGCACACGCTGGAAAAAGATAACCATAAAGTATCCTATGGCGCACTGCTGGCTCCGCAGGTTAAACCGATCGTTATCATTGGCATGGTTCTCGCCGTCTTCCAGCAGTGGTGCGGAATTAACGTCATCTTTAACTACGCACAGGAGATTTTTGCCTCAGCGGGCTTCGATATTAACAGCACGCTTAAATCGATCGTCGCGACGGGGGTTGTAAACCTGGTATTTACCCTCGCCGCGTTGCCGCTGGTGGATAAAATCGGCCGCCGTAAACTGATGCTGCTTGGCGCTTCAGGCTTAACCCTGATCTATGTGCTGATTGCCGGCGCTTACGCCATGGGAATTATGGGCTGGCCGGTACTGTTGCTGGTGCTGGCGGCTATTGCTATTTACGCCTTGACCCTGGCGCCGGTCACCTGGGTGCTACTGGCGGAAATCTTCCCCAACCGCGTTCGCGGACTCGCGATGTCTTTAGGCACCCTGGCGCTGTGGATTGCCTGTTTCTTGTTAACCTACACTTTTCCGCTGCTTAATGCCGGGCTGGGCGCGGCGGGCAGCTTCCTGCTGTATGGCGTCATTTGCGCTGCCGGCTATCTCTATATTCTGCGCAACGTGCCGGAAACGAAAGGGGTAACTCTCGAAGCCCTGGAAGAACAGCTGGCGCAACGCCATACGGGCGTTAATGCGGCGAAGCAGGAGCAGACGCGCTAATGGCGGAAGAGTGGATTCTGGAGAACGCGCATCTGCGGATGTGCGTCTCTTCTCTGGGCGGCAAAGTGCAAAGTTTATTCTCGCGGCAATACCAGGCGCCGGTGCTATATGAAAATCCCGCCGGCGGTATGTTTCCGATGCTGCCGATGGCCAATCGCGTCGCCGGAAACCGCTTTATTTTTCAGGGACGCGAGATAGTCCTGCCTCGTCACCACGCCGACGCGCATTTTTTTCTCCACGGCGACGGGTGGCTACAGCGCTGGGATATCATTGCGCGCGACGGCGACTTTTGCGTGTTACAGCTGCGTCGGCAACATGCCTGCGGTTTCGATTACCTGGCGCAGATCCGCTACCAGCTGCTGCGTAACCAACTGATAGCATCGCTGACGCTTACCCACTGCGGTAGCACGCCTATCCCCTACGGCTGCGGTTTTCATCCCTTTTTCTCCTTTGATAAGCGCAGCACGGTGCAGTTTACTGCCGGTGGCTACTGGCCGGAAGGGGAACAACACCTTCCGCTGGACTGGCAAAGCCATCTTCCCGGCCATGCCGATTTCAGCCACCCGCAGTACGGTGAGGATCGCTGGCTGAACGTCGGCTATTCCGGCTGGAGTGGACGAGCGAGGATAGTAAGTGATGTGATGACTATCACAATTCTTTCGCAAACTTCGTGGTTGATGCTCTTCAGAATGCAGGGTGAACCGTTCCTTTGCCTCGAGCCGCAAACTCACCCGGTAAACGCCCATAACATGGACGGCCAGCCGGGGCTGCGGGTTTTGGGCGCCGGAGATACGCTGAATTTTTCGCTAAAAATAGACGTTCAGGGGCGCGAGTAGCGCCATTTATGGGCGAGGGCATCTTGCACCCGCCCCGCTTTATCGCCAGACTGTCGCCTCCATTCGGGAGGGAATTATGGTCTTGCACTCCACGCGCTGGCTGGCGCTAAGTTATTTCACCTACTTCTTTAGCTACGGCATCTTCCTGCCTTTCTGGAGCGTCTGGCTTTCCGGACTTGGCCTGACGCCGGAAACGATCGGCATGCTGCTCGGCGCCGGGCTGGTGTCGCGATTTCTTGGCAGCCTGCTGATTGCCCCGCGGGTCAGCGACCCGTCCCGTCTTATCTCTTCTCTGCGCATTCTGGCGCTGCTGACGCTGCTCTTCGCGCTCGCATTTTGGATCGGCCACCAGGTCGCCTGGCTAATGGTGATTATCGTCGGCTTTAACCTCTTTTTCTCGCCGCTGGTGCCGCTGACCGACGCGCTGGCGAATACCTGGCAAAAGCAGATCACCATGGACTACGGGCGCGTGCGCCTGTGGGGATCGATCGCTTTCGTGATTGGCTCGGCACTGACCGGGAAGCTGGTCAGCCTGTATGACTACCGGATGATTCTGGTGATGCTCAGCATCGGTATCGCGTCAATGCTGATCGGCATGCTGCTGAAACCGTCGGTGCAGCCGCAGGGGGAATCCCGCCACCAGGAAGCGGCCGGGCTGTCGGCCTGGCTTACGCTGGTGCGGCAAAGCTGGCGCTTCCTCGCCTGCGTCTGTTTGCTGCAGGGGGCGCACGCCGCCTACTATGGGTTCAGCGCAATCTACTGGCAGGAGGCGGGGTATTCCGCCTCCGCCGTGGGCTATTTGTGGTCGCTGGGCGTGGTGGCGGAGGTGGTGATTTTCGCGCTGAGCAAAAAAGTCTTCCGCCGTTTTAGTGCCCGCGATCTGCTGCTGCTGTCCGCGGCGTGCGGAGTGATTCGCTGGACGCTAATGGGCTGGACGACGGCGCTACCCTGGCTTATCGTCGCGCAGATCCTCCACTGCGGCACCTTTACGGTGTGCCATCTGGCGGCGATGCGCTATATCGCGGCTCGCCAGGGAAGCGAAGTGATCCGCCTGCAGGCTGTCTACTCCGCAGTAGCGATGGGCGGCAGCATTGCGGTAATGACGGTATTTGCCGGCTTTCTCTACCAGCATCTGCACCAGGGCGTTTTCTGGGTGATGGCGCTGGTGGCCTTACCGGCGCTGGTGGTGCGGCCAAAAGCGGTGGCTTAGGCCTCGAGCATCTTGCAAATCTGCTGCTGCTGATGAGCGCTGAACGTCTCGTCGGCATGAAACAGCGGCGGTGAAAACAGCGGTAGCGCCGTGGTATAGGGAGTGACGATCAGCGTCACTTCCTTCGGCGCGCCCTCTTTCTGAAAGGTGCTTACGCTCAAATACTTGATATTGAGCGGCAGCAGGGTTAACTCGCGCAGCTGCTGCTCCAGCGACTGCTCAAGGTCAGGATTATCATCGGTAAGCAGAACCACCTGCTTCTCCTGCAGATCGTTTTTTTGCATCAACCACGCGCCGAAAATCACCGCGATTAAACTGACTTCCTCCTGGCTAAAGCGGACCTGCCAGCTGGCTTCGAACTCCTCCAGCGCCGCCTGAGTGGTGCGCATCAAACGGGGATACAGACGGCCAATCTCCTCCGGCAACGCGTTATCGATACCGATAGCGAAAACGCTGCGGTGTAGCGCCTGCGAGAGGTGTATATAGAGCTGATCGCTTAGACCCTGCTCATCGCTGAACGGACGCCCCGCCAGGTTCTGAAAGCGGTGAATCAGCCCGGAGATGGCCAGATGCAGACGCCGGTCCTGCTGGTGCCCGTCGCGGATGGGATCGGGGGTTTTCAGCAGCATAAACAGCAGGGTCAGAAACAGCTGTTCTCCGGCATGGGGCGTCGTCGCCACCCGACGCTGCCAGTGGCGAACAATCTCCTCCGCGAGGGTAAACTCGGCGGCGGCCTGCGCCCAGCGCTGCTGCTCGTGGGTGAAAGAGGGGCTCTGCCCAAGGTGGTGCTGCAGTAAACAATACTGTAAATAAAGACGCAGAAAATGCACGTCGCGGCAGTCAAACTGCCGGTTCAGGGTCCGGGCGCAGCGGTTCACCAGGGCCTGGAGATTGGTGTCGTCATACAGCGTGCGCGCGATACCCTGCTGTTTAAGCTGCGTTTTTAATGCCGGGGTAAAATGGTGGCTGACAAAATGCGGGCACAGACGCAGCCCGCGGCGCAGAGCGTGCAGCAGGCACAAGCGTTGATCGAGCGCGGCGCCTTCCATCCGATAGCTGCCGTCCGCTTGTGAAGTCAGGGTCAAGCGGTGATAACGCTGAATTTCGCGTCCCGTCTCCGCGATGTCCTGCCTGGCGGTATCCTCATCAACCTGAGTGAGGCTACCCAGCCATTCGGGCGTCACGGATTGCCCGGGCAGATAAAACATCAGGAGCACCTGGCTACGGCGCTGTGGACTGGAAAGCACAGATGGTGGTTCAATCACTGTCATCATCCGGTTAGTTCCAGTTAGGGTTTTCGTTAAGCGTAGTTAATGTATTCAGGGTGAGCAGGGCACGCCCGCGTCTTTACATCAGGATTGCTGGCGCGGTTCACAGAATTTTTCACGTGAGGAACAGATGAAGAGAGTGAAACAATGCGTCAGCGCAGCGTTTTTCATGTTTTTATCGCTATCCGCGGCGGCGCATCCGCACAGTTTCATCAGTTTGCAAACGGAGGTCGTGGCGGAAAATGGCCTGCTCACCGGCTTTAAAATGCGCTGGACGATGGATGAAATCACCTCCGCCGATCTGCTCTATGATGCGGGCAACGCTAAACCCGGTAGCGAAATCTGGAAAAAGCTGGCGGCGGAAGTGATGGCGAACGTGCTGGGCCAGCACTATTTCAGCGAGCTATGGCATAACGGCCAGCGGGTAAAGTTTGATAATCGACCCGACGGCTATGGCCTGGAGCGCAGCGGCCATCAGGCGGTGCTCACCTTTACCCTACCGCTGGCGAAGCCGCAGCCTCTGGCCGGGCAAACCTTTACCTTTTCAACCTACGACCCGACCTATTACGTTGATATGTATTATGACAAAGACGCTGATTTCGCTCTGCCGGCGGCGATGAAAACGATCTGCGCGGCAAACATGATGACGCCGAAGCCTAACGAAAAAATGTTGTCCTATGCGCAGTCGCTGGATAAAGCGGATGCGCCGCCGGAGGATATGGAACTGGGGAATTACTTCGCGCAAAAGGTGACGCTGCAATGTCGCTGATTTTTACTCAAAACAGCCGTTCTCCGCGCTGGCGTCAGCTTTGGCCGCTGGCGCTCTTTTTGCTGCTGGCGGCAGGGGCTGGCTTCTGGCTATGGCAGGCCTGGCCGCAGGTGCTGCTGCAAAGCGCGGTCTGGCAGCGCGCGCTGAATCTTGAACTAAGCCGGCTTCTGCAGGCGGTAGCGGAAAATCCCTCCGCCGCCGGGCTGTCGCTGCTGGGGTTTAGCTTCGTCTACGGCGTCCTGCACGCGCTGGGGCCGGGGCACGGTAAAGTGGTGATTACCACCTGGCTGGCGACCCATCCTTCGAAGCTGAAATCCAGCATTGGCCTGACCCTGGCCGCCTCGCTGCTGCAGGGGCTGGTGGCCATCGCTTTAGTGGTGGTCGTGCTTACCCTGCTACGTCTTCCGGCAAGAGCGCTGCACCTGAGCAGCTTCTGGCTGGAAAAGGGAAGCTATCTGCTGGTCGGCGCGCTGGGCCTGTTGCTGTGCTGGCGGGCGCTGAAAAAGCTGCGGATGCTGCTGCGGCGACCGAAATTTACCGCTTTTACCCCGCATCACGTGCATGACGCTCACTGCGGCTGCGGGCATCAGCATCTACCGGCGCCGGAACAGCTGCAAAGCGGCGATGACTGGCGGGCGCGGCTGGCGATTGTGCTGTCGATGGGGATGCGGCCCTGCTCCGGAGCCATTATGGTGCTGCTGTTCAGTAAGGTTATCGGCGTATTTGGCTGGGGGATGGCGGCCGCGATGGCGATGGCGGCGGGAACCTCGCTCACCATTAGCGCGCTGGCGCTGCTGGTTCACGGATTCCGTCAACTGGCGGTCAGGCTGAGCGCGAACCGGGCGCCGGCGCCATGGAAGCAGGTAGGCTGGGCGACGCTGGCGCTGGCCGGCGGCGTGATTTTGCTGGCGGCGGCTATCGTGATGTGGAGTAGTGCGATACCTCCGGGCGGCGGCCTGCGTCCGTTTTAACGGGATAAAAAAAGGAAGCCGCGGCTTCCTTTTTGCTTTTCATTCAGTGAGAGATTAACGCTTCAGCGCTTCGCTCAGATGCTCGCGCATATTGGCCAGCATGGCTTTTACAACGCGCGGGTTGCCTGCAACGATGTTGCCGGTCAGCAGGTAGTTATGGCCGCCGGTAAAGTCGCAGACGATAGCGCCTGCTTCACGGGCGATCAGCTCGCCTGCCGCGAAATCCCACGGTTTCAGCGCGATTTCAAAGTAGCCGTCAACGCGGCCAGCGGCAACGTAGGCCAGATCCAGGGCCGCGGAACCGGTGCGGCGGAAATCCGCGCATTCGGTATACATGTTGCCGAGGATATTCATGTAAGAGGTCGCGTGCTGTTTTGCTTTGAACGGGAAGCCGGTGGCGATAATCGTGCCATCCAGATCGCGAGCGCTGCTGCCGCGCAGACGGTAGCCGTTCAGCTGCGCGCCCTGGCCGCGGGTCGCGGTGAACAGTTCGTTACGCATCGGATCGTAAACCACGGCGACTTCAGTACGGCCTTTAATGCGTACGGCGATGGACACGGAGAAGTGCGGCAGACGTTTTACGAAGTTGGTGGTGCCATCCAGTGGATCGATAACCCATTGAACATCCTGATCTTCACCTGCGTGTTCACCGCTTTCTTCGGTGATGATGGTGTGCTGCGGGTAAGATTTGCGAATGGTTTCGATAATCATCGCCTCGGCGGCTTTATCGACGTTAGTCACAAAATCATTGCTGCCTTTCTGGCTGGTTTCTACGGAGTCAGGGGTTTCGTAGTGCTTGGCAATTAAATTACCCGCCTTGCGCGCTGCGCGCACGGCGATGTTCAGCATCGGATGCATCGGTCTCTCTCACTGGATGTTAAAGAACGGGAAAAAACGGCGCATATAGTAACAGTGAAATCTGCCTATGTCTCCGTTTTATGATAGCATGCACGAATAATCTTTAGCCGAAGAACCATAATGCTGCAAAATATTCGAATCGTACTGGTAGAAACCTCACACACCGGCAATATGGGCTCTGTCGCCCGCGCAATGAAAACCATGGGGTTAACCAACCTCTGGCTGGTCAATCCGCTGGTGAAACCCGATTCTCAGGCCATCGCTCTGGCGGCCGGCGCCAGCGACGTGATTGGCAATGCCAACATCGTCGACACCCTCGATGAAGCGCTGGCGGGCTGTAGCCTGGTTGTCGGAACCAGCGCCCGCTCCCGCACGCTGCCGTGGCCGATGCTCGATCCGCGCGAATGCGGCCTGAAAAGCGTCGCCGAAGCGCAGCATGCGCCGGTTGCGCTGGTATTTGGCCGCGAACGCGTTGGCCTGACTAACGACGAGCTACAGAAGTGTCACTATCACGTGGCGATTGCCGCTAACCCGGAATACAGCTCGCTGAACCTGGCGATGGCGGTGCAGGTCATCGCCTATGAAGTGCGTATGGCATGGCTGGCGGCGCAGGAGCAAAATGAGCCCGTCGTCGAGCATGAAGAAACGCCTTATCCACTGGTGGATGATTTAGAGCGTTTCTACGGCCATCTGGAGCAGACGCTGCTGGCAACCGGGTTTATCCGCGCCAGTCATCCGGGCCAGGTGATGAACAAGCTGCGCCGTTTGTTTACCCGCGCCCGCCCGGAAAGCCAGGAGCTGAACATCCTGCGCGGTATGCTGGCGTCAATTGAGCAGAAGAATAAAGAATAGCGCTGTCTGTTTGCCGGGGGGCGCTGCGCTTACCCGGCCTACCGATCGCCTCCCCCGATGGGGGAGGGCATCAGATCGCGCTTAAGTAAAACGGCACGGAAAGCCAAATACCTGACTAAAAGAGTCAAGTAAATAGTTGACCAATTTACTCGGGAATGTCAGACTTGCCTTGCTATGCAATACCCATATTAATAAAAAGCCCGGGCAGGGGCGAGTTTGAGGTTAAGTAAGACATGAGACTGACATCTAAAGGGCGTTATGCCGTGACCGCGATGCTTGACGTTGCGCTCAACTCTGAATCGGGTCCGGTTCCGTTGGCTGATATTTCAGAGCGTCAGGGAATTTCGCTTTCCTATCTGGAACAGCTGTTCTCTCGCCTGCGCAAAAATGGTCTGGTTTCCAGCGTACGTGGTCCAGGCGGCGGTTATCTGTTAGGTAAAGAAGCGGGTAGCATCGCGGTTGGCGAAGTTATCAGCGCAGTAGACGAATCCGTTGACGCCACCCGTTGTCAGGGCAAAGGCGGCTGCCAGGGCGGCGATAAGTGTCTTACTCACGCGCTGTGGCGCGATCTGAGCGAGCGACTGACCGGTTTTCTGAATAACATCACGCTGGGCGAACTGGTGAATAACCAGGAAATCCTTGATGTCTCCGGTCGTCAGCACAACCATGAATCCCAGCGTAATACCCGTGCTCAGGACGCTATTGACGTCAAACTGCGCGCGTAGTTCTCGTTCAGTTTCATCTTGCAGCTATTCGGCTGCAAGATGAAACGAGCTGAGCCAAAAAGATAAAAAAGATTTTCGAATCAGGCCGGGATGCTCCGCCATCCTGTGTACTCGGTCGTACATCCAGCCGGTTGCCTGATTCCTTGCATTGAAGCGATGTACGGAGTTTATAGAGCAATGAAATTACCGATCTATCTCGATTACTCCGCAACCACGCCGGTGGACCCGCGTGTTGCCGAGAAAATGATGCAGTTCCTGACTCTGGACGGGACCTTTGGTAACCCGGCCTCCCGTTCCCACCGTTTTGGCTGGCAGGCTGAAGAGGCGGTAGATATCGCCCGTAATCAGATTGCCGAGCTGGTCGGTGCCGACCCGCGCGAAATTGTCTTTACCTCCGGCGCGACGGAATCCGATAACCTGGCGATTAAAGGTGCAGCCAACTTTTATCAGAAAAAAGGCAAGCACATCATCACCAGCAAAACCGAACACAAAGCCGTGCTGGACACCTGCCGTCAGCTGGAGCGCGAAGGGTTTGAAGTCACCTACCTCGCCCCGCAGCGTAACGGCATTATCGATTTAAAAGAACTGGAAGCCGCGATGCGTGATGACACCATCCTTGTTTCCATTATGCACGTGAATAACGAAATCGGCGTGGTGCAGGATATCGCTACCATCGGCGAGATGTGCCGCGCCCGCGGTATCATTTACCACGTTGACGCGACCCAGAGCGTGGGCAAACTGCCTATCGACCTGAGCCAGCTGAAAGTTGACCTGATGTCCTTCTCCGGCCACAAAATCTATGGCCCGAAAGGTATCGGCGCGCTGTACGTGCGTCGTAAACCGCGTATTCGTATCGAAGCGCAGATGCACGGCGGCGGTCACGAGCGCGGCATGCGTTCCGGTACGCTGCCTGTCCACCAGATCGTCGGTATGGGTGAAGCTTACCGTATCGCGAAAGAAGAGATGGAAAGCGAAATGGCCCGCCTGCGCGGCCTGCGTAACCGTCTGTGGGACGGCGTGAAAGATATGGAAGAGGTTTATCTCAACGGTGACCTTGAGCAGGGCGCGCCGAATATCCTCAACGTCAGCTTTAACTACGTTGAAGGCGAGTCGCTGATTATGGCGCTGAAAGACCTGGCGGTTTCCTCCGGTTCAGCCTGTACTTCCGCAAGCCTCGAGCCGTCCTACGTGCTGCGCGCGCTGGGGATGACCGACGAGCTGGCGCATAGCTCTATTCGTTTCTCTTTAGGTCGTTTTACTACCGAAGAAGAGATTGACTACACCATCAATCTGGTCCGCAACTCCATCGGCCGTCTGCGCGAACTCTCACCGCTGTGGGAAATGTTCAAGCAGGGCGTGGATCTGAACAGCATTGAATGGTCACATCACTAATTCGGCACCAATAAGGAGAATTCATCATGGCTTACAGCGAAAAAGTTATCGATCATTACGAGAATCCGCGCAACGTCGGCTCTTTCGACAATAGCGACGAAAACGTCGGCAGCGGTATGGTTGGCGCGCCGGCGTGCGGCGACGTGATGAAGTTGCAGATTAAAGTCAACAATGAAGGTATCATTGAAGACGCGCGTTTCAAGACCTACGGCTGCGGTTCCGCTATTGCTTCCAGCTCCCTGGTGACCGAATGGGTAAAAGGGAAATCGCTGGACGAAGCTCAGGCGATTAAAAACACCGATATCGCTGACGAGCTCGAGCTGCCGCCGGTGAAAATTCACTGCTCTATTCTGGCGGAAGACGCGATTAAAGCCGCGATTGCGGATTACAAAAGCAAACGTGAAGCAAAATAATTAAGAGTTGAGGTTTGTTATGTCGATTACTTTAAGCGACAGTGCAGCAGCGCGAGTCAACGCCTTTCTGGCCAACCGCGGTAAAGGGTTTGGCCTGCGCCTGGGAGTCAGAACTTCCGGCTGTTCAGGTATGGCTTATGTACTGGAGTTTGTTGACGAACCAGCGGCAGAAGACACCGTGTTTGAAGACAAAGGCGTGAAGGTCGTGATCGACGGCAAAAGTTTGCAGTTCCTCGACGGTACGCAGCTGGACTTCGTCAAAGAAGGCCTTAACGAAGGGTTTAAGTTCACCAACCCGAACGTGAAGGACGAGTGCGGCTGCGGCGAAAGCTTTAACGTGTAATCGGTTATCCCTGACCCCACCGTAGTCTCGCTGCGCGTGGGGTTTGCTTTATCTCGTTAACCCTGAGGTTGCTATGGACTATTTTACCCTCTTCGGGTTACCGGCCAGCTATACCCTTTCGTTAGAACCCCTGGCTGCCCGGTACCAGGAACTACAGCGCCAGTATCACCCCGATAAGTTCGCCAGCGGCAGCGCGGCCGAACAGCTCGCCGCGGTGCAGCAGTCCGCCACCATTAATCAGGCGTGGCAAACCCTTCGCCACCCGCTGACCCGCGCCGAATATCTCCTTTCGCTTCATGGTTTCGATCTCGCCAGCGAGCAGCACACCGTGCGCGATACCGCGTTCCTGATGGAACAGCTGGAGCTGCGCGAAGAGCTGGATGAAATAGGCAAAGCGAAGGATGAAGCGCGGCTGGAAAGCTTTATCAAGCGGGTCAAAGCGCAATTTGATACCCGGCATCAGCTGATGGTTGAACAACTGAATAACGAGACGTGGGAGGCGGCGGCGGATACCGTGCGCAAGCTGCGTTTTCTCGATAAACTGCGAAGCAGTGCGGAACAACTCGAAGAAAAACTGCTCGATTTTTAATTTTCGGAAGCAATTATGGCCTTATTACAAATTAGTGAGCCCGGACTGAGCGCCGCGCCGCACCAGCGACGTCTGGCGGCGGGTATCGACCTGGGCACCACCAATTCACTGGTGGCTACCGTGCGTAGCGGCCAGGCCGAAACTCTGCCCGACCGTCAAGGGCGCTATTTGCTGCCGTCGGTGGTGAACTATCAGGCTTCGGGTTTGACGGTGGGCTATGACGCGCGGCAAAACGCCGCTCAGGATCCGGTCAATACCATCAGCTCGGTCAAGCGCATGATGGGGCGTTCTCTGGCCGATATCGAGGCCCGCTACCCGCATCTGCCTTATCAACTGCAGGCAAGCGAAAACGGCCTGCCGATGATTCAGACGCCAGGCGGTCTGCTCAACCCGATTCGCGTTTCTGCCGATATCCTCAGGGCGCTGGCCGAGCGCGCTACCGAAGCGCTGGCGGGCGAGCTCGACGGGGTGGTGATTACCGTGCCGGCCTACTTCGATGATGCTCAGCGTCAGGGAACCAAAGACGCGGCGCGTCTGGCGGGCCTGCACGTGCTGCGTCTGCTGAACGAACCCACCGCGGCGGCGATTGCTTACGGCCTGGACTCCGGTCAGGAAGGGGTCATCGCGGTTTACGATCTCGGCGGCGGCACCTTTGATATCTCCGTGCTGCGCTTAAGCCGCGGCGTGTTTGAAGTCCTGGCTACCGGCGGCGATTCCGCGCTCGGCGGCGACGATTTCGACCACCTGCTGGCCGATTATCTGCGCGAGCAGGCTGGCCTGAACGATCGCAGCGACAACCGCCTGCAGCGCGAGCTGCTCGATGCGGCGATCGCGGCGAAAATCGCCCTCAGCGATGCCGAGACGGCGCGGGTGAATGTCGGCGGCTGGCAGGGGGAAATCACCCGCAGCCAGTTTAACGATCTGATCGCGCCGCTGGTCAAACGCACTCTGCTGGCCTGCCGTCGCGCGCTGAAAGACGCCGGCGTTGAGGCGCAAGAGGTGCTGGAAGTGGTGATGGTGGGCGGCTCGACCCGCGTGCCGCTGGTGCGCGAGCGCGTCGGCGAATTCTTTGGCCGTACGCCGCTGACCTCTATCGACCCGGATAAAGTCGTCGCCATCGGCGCGGCGATTCAGGCGGATATTCTGGTGGGCAACAAGCCGGACAGCGAACTGCTGCTGCTCGATGTGATCCCGCTCTCCCTGGGGCTGGAAACCATGGGCGGTCTGGTGGAGAAGGTTATCCCGCGCAACACCACCATTCCGGTGGCGCGCGCGCAGGAGTTCACCACTTTCAAAGATGGTCAGACGGCGATGTCTATCCACGTCATGCAGGGCGAGCGCGAGCTGGTGCAGGACTGTCGCTCCCTGGCGCGTTTTGCGCTGCGCGGCATTCCGGCATTACCGGCGGGCGGGGCGCATATTCGCGTCACCTTCCAGGTGGATGCCGACGGCCTGCTGAGCGTGACGGCGATGGAGAAATCGACCGGCGTCGAGGCCTCTATCCAGGTGAAACCGTCCTACGGTCTGACCGATGGCGAGATCGCCAGCATGATTAAAGATTCGATGAGCTACGCCGAACAGGACGTCCAGGCGCGCATGCTGGCCGAGCAAAAAGTTGAAGCCGCGCGCGTACTGGAAAGTCTGGTCAGCGCGCTGGCCGCCGATGCCGCGCTGTTAAGCGCCGCAGAGCGTCAGGCTATCGATGACGCCGCGGAGCAAGTGCGCGCCGCTGCGGCAGGCGATGATGCCGATGCAATCAAAGAAGCGATTAAAAATATCGACACACAAACCCAGGAATTCGCCGCACGTCGTATGGATCAATCGGTCCGTATCGCGCTGAAAGGCCAATCCGTGGACGAGGTTTAAAATGCCAAAAATTGTTTTTCTGCCCCACCAGGACCTGTGTCCGGATGGCGTAGTTGTGGAAGCTGAGACCGGTGAGACCATTCTTGATGCTGCGCTGCGTAGCGGTATTGAGATTGAACACGCCTGCGAAAAATCCTGTGCCTGCACCACTTGCCACTGCATCGTGCGTGAAGGCTTTGACTCGCTGGCGGAAAGTACCGAAGATGAAGACGACATGCTGGATAAGGCCTGGGGGCTTGAGCCCGACAGCCGTTTGAGCTGCCAGGCGCGGGTGACTGACGAAGATTTGGTCATCGAAATTCCGCGTTACACCATCAACCACGCACGCGAGCATTAATATGGGACTGAAATGGACCGATAGTCGCGAAATCGGCGAAGCGCTGTACGACGCCTTCCCGGATCTCGACCCGAAAACCGTTCGCTTCACCGATCTGCATCAGTGGATATGCGACCTGGAAGAGTTTGATGACGATCCAAACGCATCCAATGAAAAAATTCTTGAGGCGATTCTGCTAGTCTGGTTAGACGAAGCCGAATAATTTTCGCGTTATGATTTACCCGGTGGTTATAAGCCGGATAAATCAACGGGCGAAAGAACTTTACGGGCTGCCATACGGCGGCCCGTTTGCTAAGAAGGATAATGATAATGACCGAAGCTATGAAAATTACGCTTACCGCTCAGCCAGCCGATGCGCGCTGGGGAGAAAAAGCGTCTTACAGCATTAATAACGACGGCATCGCCCTGCACCTGAACGGCAAAGACGACCTGGGTTTGATTCAGCGCGCGGCGCGGAAAATTGACGGCATGGGCATCAAACACGTTGCGCTTGATGGCGAAGGCTGGGACACCGACCGCGCATGGGCGTTCTGGGCGGGTTATAAGGGGCCGAAAGGCAGCCGCAAAGTGGAGTGGCCGGCCCTCGACGATGCGCAGAAAAGCGAACTGGATAACCGCTTGACCATTATTGACTGGGTCCGTGACACCATTAACGCCCCGGCGGAAGAGCTGGGGCCGGAACAGCTGGCGCAGCGTGCGGTAGACCTGCTGTGCAGCGTGGCCTGCGATAACGTCTCTTATCGTATCACCAAGGGTGAAGACCTGCGCGAGCAGAGCTACCTGGGCCTGCACACGGTCGGTCGCGGCTCCGAGCGCCCGCCGGTCCTGCTGGCGCTGGACTATAACCCAACCGGCGATAAAGAAGCCCCGGTGTACGCCTGCCTGGTCGGTAAAGGCATCACCTTTGACTCCGGCGGATACAGCATCAAGCAGAGCGCCTTTATGGACTCGATGAAGTCCGACATGGGCGGCGCGGCAACGGTGACCGGCGCGCTGGCGTTTGCCATCACTCGCGGCCTCAATAAGCGCGTGAAGCTGTATCTGTGCTGCGCCGATAACCTGATTAGCGGCAACGCCTTTAAACTTGGCGATATTATTCACTATCGCAACGGTAAAACCGTGGAAATCATGAATACCGATGCGGAAGGTCGCCTGGTGCTGGCTGACGGCCTGATCGATGCTTCTGCGCAAAAGCCTGAGCTGATTATCGATGCCGCCACGCTGACCGGCGCCGCGAAAACCGCGCTGGGTAATGATTATCACGCGCTGTTCAGCTTTGACGATGGTCTGGCGAATCGCCTGCTGGCGAGCGCGCAGGCTGAAAACGAGGCCTTCTGGCGTCTGCCGCTGGCTGAGTTCCACCGCGGCCAGCTGCCGTCGAACTTCGCCGAGCTGAACAATACCGGCAGCGCGGCCTATCCGGCGGGCGCCAGCACCGCAGCGGGCTTCCTGTCCCACTTCGTGGAGAACTATCACCAGGGCTGGCTGCATATCGACTGTTCGGCGACCTACCGTAAATCTGCCGTTGAGCAGTGGTCGGCGGGCGCGACCGGCCTCGGCGTGCGCACCATTGCCAACCTGCTGACGGCAGAGTAATGGATTTTGCCGGGTGGCGCTGCGCTTACCCGACCGACAAAACTCGTGGGCCCGTGCGAGCGCAGCGCCGCCGGGCGATTTTGAAGTAGCGAAACTATGTCCGAAACTAAAAATGAGCTAGAAACCCTGCTGGAGAAGGCGGCGACCGAGCCAGGCCACCGTCCGGCGTTTTTCCGTACTTTGCTCGAAGCCACCGTTTGGGTGCCGGGAGCCGCCGCTCAGGGCGAGCAGGTTGTGGAAGATAGCGTACTGGACCTGCTGCACTGGGAAAAAGATGATGGCACATCGGTTATTCCTTTTTTCACCTCGCTGGAAGCGCTGCAGCAGGCCGTTGAGGACGAACAGTCTTTCGTGGTGATGCCGGTGCGCACGCTGTTCGCGATGACCCTGGGCGAAACGCTCTATCTCAATGCCAAACTCCCTACTGGCAAAGAGTTTGCGCCGCGAGAAATTAGCCATCTGCTGGGGGAAGAGGGCAGCCCGCTCAGTACCCAGACCGTGCTTGAGGGCGGCGAGTCGCTGCTGCTGTCTGAGGTTGCCGAACCGCCCGCGCAGATGGTGGACTCGCTGACCACGCTGTTCAAGACGCTGAAAACGGTGAAGCGCGCGTTTTTATGCTCTATTAAAGACAGCGCCGATGCCCCGGCCAACCTGCTGATTGGCATTGAAGCGGAAGGCGATATTGAGGCGGTGATTCAGGCCACCGGCAGCGTTGCGACCGATACGCTTCCCGGCGACGAGCCGATTGATATCTGCCAGGTGGTGGAGGGTGAAAAGGGGATTAGCCACTTTATGATTGCCCACATTACGCCGTTCTATGAAAAACGCTGGGGCAGCTTCCTGCGTGACTTTAAGCACAATCGCATTATCTAACCGAACGGGGGCTTACGCCCCCGTTGCTTTGTCTACTGCGCCGGTTCAATCGGCAAATCCGTCCGCGCGCCCCATTCGCTCCATGAGCCGTCATACAGGCTGACACCGTTAACGCCCAGCGTGGTTAGCGCCAGCACCACGACCGCCGCCGTCACGCCGGATCCGCAGCTGGCAATAATCGGCTGCTCAAAGTCGACGCCCTGGCGAGCGAAAATCTCGTTCAGTTCATCGGTGGTTTTGAGTTCGCCGTTAATCACCAGTTCGCTCCAGGGGACGTTTAGCGCGCCGGGAATATGCCCGCTGCGCAAACCCGGGCGCGGCTCGGCCACCTGACCATTAAAACGCCCGGCCGGGCGAGCATCGACGATCTGCGCCGATCCTTCATGGCTGACCAGCAGCACATCGGTCAGACGCTTGATCGCCTGCGGATCGAGACGAGCGTCAAAATCACCTTCCGGCAGTTCAGGGAGGCCCTGCTCCAGCGGCAGCTCATCGCGACGCCAGCCTTCGAGGCCGCCGGCAACAATAGACACTTTTTCAACGCCGAAGGTGCGCAGCATCCACCAGGCGCGCGGCGCGGAGAAGAGATTGCCTTCATCGTATACCACCAGATGCTTATCGCTGCTGACGCCCAGTTCGCGCATGGCGACGGCAAACGCCTCCGCGCGCGGCATCATGTGCGGCAGCGGGCTGGTATGGTCGGAGAGGGCTTCGATATCGAAAAAAACGGCGCCGGGAATATGGCCCGCCTGATACTCAGCGTTAAGATCGCGCTGTTCCTGTCCCGGCGGAGCCATACGGGCGTCAATAATCTGGATTTCCGGGTCATCAATATGTTCCGCCAGCCAGTCGGCAGCGACAAAAAACGAGGTAGACATCGGCGTCTCCTTTTTTATTGTTCAAGAGTGAATTGTCGACGTTTTCCGGGAGAGTGACAAGTTATGGATCCCAGAGTGGCGACCGTATCACGGATGATTCACTCTCGGGAGTTTGATTCTATTCTCGTCGCTGTTGGTAATGATATTGTTAACGCATAATAATGTGTTCACTTAATGTATCCGGCCTGCGGGCCGAGGGGTTAGAAGGATGAAACCATTTCGTTTGGCGGCACTATCTCTGGCGCTGCTTACCGCGCTATCGTTGACCGGCTGCGACGACAGCGGCAAACCGCAGGCAGCTGCGCCCGCGGCGTCTGCGGCGACGGATAAAGCTAGCGCGAAGCCGGATGCCAGCCAGCTGGCGGCGCTGGCGGAAAAAAGCAAAGGCAAAGCGCTAACGCTGCTGGATGCCTCGGAAGTACAGCTCGACGGCGCGTCGACGATGGTGCTGACCTTCTCAATCCCTCTGCAGCCGGACCAGGATTTCTCCCGTAGCGTACATCTGGTCGATAAAAAAAGCGGCAAAGTTGATGGGGCCTGGGAGCTGGCGCCTAACCTGAAAGAGCTGCGGCTTCGCCATCTTGAGCCAAAACGCGAGCTGATTGTATCGGTAGATTCAACCCTGGCGGCGCTGAATAAAGCGACCTTTGACAGCAGCTTTGAAAAAACCATTACCACCCGCGATATTGCCCCGAGCATCGGCTTTGCCAGCCGCGGCTCGCTGCTGCCGGGGAAAGTAGTGGCCGGATTGCCGGTGATGGCGCTGAATGTCGATAACGTCGACGTCAATTTTTTCCGTATTAAACCGGAATCACTTTCGGCCTTCGTCAGCCAATGGGAATACCGTAATTCATTGAGCAATTGGGAGTCGGACGAGCTGCTGAAGATGGCCGATCTGGTCTATACCGGCCGTTTTGACCTCAACCCCGCGCGTAATACACGTGAAAAACTGCTGCTGCCGCTGGCGGATATCAAACCGCTGCAGGAGCCGGGCGTGTATATCGCGGTGATGAACCAGGCGGGCCGCTACAGCTACAGCAACGCCGCGACGCTGTTCACCCTCAGCGATATCGGCGTATCCGCGCACCGTTACCACAACCGGCTGGATGTCTTTACCCAAAGTCTGGACAACGGCGCGGCGCAGTCCGATATCGATGTTCAGCTCTTGAACGCCAAAGGGCAGACGCTGGCGCAGGCGAAGAGCGACGGCCAGGGCCATGTGACGCTGCAAACGGACAAAGAAGCGGCGCTGCTGCTGGCGCGTAAAGACGGGCAAACCACCCTGCTGGATCTCAAACTCCCGGCGCTGGACCTGGCTGAATTTTCCATTGCCGGCGCGCCGGGGTTCAGCAAGCAGCTATTTATGTTTGGTCCGCGGGATCTCTATCGTCCGGGCGAAACGGTGATCCTCAACGCTTTACTGCGCGATAGCGACGGTAAACCGCTCCCCGAGCAGCCGGTGAAGCTGGAAGTGGTGCAGCCGGACGGCCAGGTCATTCGTTCGACGGTCAGCAAACCGGTTAACGGCCTGTACCAGTTTACTTATCCCCTTGATAGCGGCGCGGCGACCGGGATGTGGCACATTCGCGCCAGCACCGGCGACAACCAGCCGCGCGAGTGGGATTTTCACGTCGAAGATTTTATGCCTGAGCGTATGGCGCTAAATCTCACGCCGCAAAATGCGCCCGTCTCTCCGGCTGCGGATGTTAGCTTTGCGGTGACCGGTGCTTATCTGTACGGCGCGCCGGCCAGCGGCAACTCGCTGCAGGGCAAACTGTTCCTGCGTCCGCTGCGCGACGCCGTGCCCGCGCTGCCGGGCTTCCAGTTTGGCGACATTGCCGAAGAGAACCTTTCCCGCAGCCTGGATGAAGTACAGACCACGCTGGACGATCGGGGCCATGCGGAAGTCACCGCCGCCAGCCAGTGGCAGGAGAGCCGCTCTCCGCTGCAGGTGATCCTGCAGGCCAGCCTGCTGGAGTCCGGCGGACGTCCGGTCACGCGCACCGTCAGACAGCCAATCTGGCCTGCCGATACGCTACCGGGTATCCGGCCAGAATTTGCCCTGAAAGAGGTTTATGACTATCGCACCGACAGCACCGTCAAGCAGCCGGTGGTGGATGAAAACGGCGCCGCCGCGTTTGAGATTGTGTATGCCGATGCGAAAGGTGAGAAGAAGGCGGTCTCCGGGCTACAGGTGCGGTTAATTCGCGAACGCCGCGACTACTACTGGAACTGGTCCGATAGCGAAGGCTGGCAGTCGCAGTTCGATCAAAAAGATCTTCAGGAAGGCGAGGAGTCGCTGGATATTTCAGCCGGACAAACGGCGAAAGTGAGCTTCCCGGTCGAGTGGGGTTCTTATCGCCTGGAAGTCAAAGGGCCAGATGATGTGGTCAGCAGCGTGCGCTTCTGGGCCGGATACAGCTGGCAGGATAACAGCGACGGCCAGGGGGCGGCGCGTCCGGACCGCGTCACCATGAAGCTGGATAAACCGGCCTATAAACCGGGCGATACCATCAAGCTTCATATCGCCGCGCCGGCAGCCGGTAAAGGCTATGCGCTGGTGGAATCAAGCGAAGGGCCGCTGTGGTGGCAGGAGATTGACGTCCCGGCGGAAGGGATGGACTTATCGATCCCGGTGGATAAAGCGTGGAATCGTCACGACCTGTACCTCAGCGCGCTGGTTATTCGTCCGGGGGATAAATCCCGCTCCGCGACGCCAAAACGGGCGGTGGGCCTGCTGCACCTGCCGCTCGGCGACGAAAACCGTCGTCTGAATCTGGCGCTGGAGGCGCCGGCTAAAATGCGCCCGAACCAGCCGCTGACGGTGAAGGTTAAGGCCAGCGTCAAAGAAGGCGAGATGCCGAAACAGGTTAACGTTCTGCTCTCCGCCGTGGATAGCGGGGTACTGAATATTACCGACTACGCGACGCCGGACCCGTGGAACGCTTTCTTCGGCCAGAAACGCTACGGGGCCGATATTTACGATATCTATGGTCAGGTGATTGAAGGGCAGGGGAGACTCGCCAGCCTGCGCTTCGGCGGCGACGGTGATGAACTTAAGCGCGGCGGCAAACCGCCGGTTAACCACGTGACGATTATCGCCCAGCAGGCGCAGCCGGTGGTGCTGGATGAGAAAGGCGAAGGGACGGTGACTCTGCCGATTGGCGACTTTAACGGCGAACTGCGGGTGATGGCCCAGGCGTGGACCGCTGACGATTTTGGCAGCAGCGAAGGGAAAACGATCGTGGCTGCGCCGGTCATTGCCGAGCTGAACATGCCGCGCTTCCTCGCCAGCGGGGATACCACGCGGCTGGCGCTGGATCTCAGTAACCTGACCGATAAGCCGCAAACCCTCAACGTTGCGCTGGCCGCCAGCGGTCTGCTGCAGCTTGAAGGGGGAGAAATACCGCCGGTGCAGCTGGCGCCCGGCGCGCGCAGCACCCTGTTTGTACCCGTCCGCGCGCATGAAGGTTTCGGCGATGGTCAGGTGAATGCCATCATCAGCGGCGTGAACCTGCCAGGTGAAACGTTCACGCCAATGCAAAAACAGTGGAAGCTCGGCGTGCGTCCGGCTTTCCCGGCGCAAACTGTCAATTCGGGCGCCGTCCTGCAACCAGGCGAAAGCTGGCAGGCTCCGGCGGCGCAAAGTGAGGGCTTCTCGCCGGCGACGCTGCAGGGACAGCTGATGTTCAGCGGCAAGCCGCCGCTGAACCTGGCGCGCTATATTCGCGACCTGAAAGCCTATCCCTATGGTTGCCTGGAGCAGACCACCAGCGGGCTGTTCCCGTCGCTCTATACCAACGCCGTCCAGCTTAAAGCGTTGGGCATCAGCGGCGATAGCGATGAAAAACGACGCGCGGCGGTGGATATCGGCATTTCTCGCCTGCTGCAGATGCAGCGCGATGATGGCGGTTTCGCCCTGTGGGATAAAGAGGGTCCGGAGGAGTACTGGCTAACGGCCTACGCGATGGACTTCCTCGTCCGGGCGGGCGAGCAGGGCTACAGTGTCCCGACTAACGCCGTCAACAGCGGTAACCAGCGTCTGCTGCGTTATTTACAGGAGCCGGGGCTGATGACCGTCCGCTATAGCGATGATGCCCAGGCCAGCCGCTTTGCCGCTCAGGCCTATGCCGCGCTGGTGCTGGCCCGGCAGCAGAAAGCGCCGCTCGGCGCGCTGCGCGAGATCTGGAGTCGTCACGACCAGGCGCGTTCTGGTCTGCCGCTGCTGCAGTTGGGCGTCGCCTTGAAATTGATGGGCGATGCGCCGCGCGGCGACGAGGCCCTGAAGCTGGCGATGGCCACGCCACGCCAGGATGCGGAACGCTGGCTCGGCGATTACGGCAGCGAGCTGCGCGACGATGCGCTGAAGCTGGCGCTGCTGGAGGAGAATAAACTGCTGCCGGAAGCGCAAAATACGCTGCTCAGCAATCTGGCGGAAGAGGCATACGGCCAGCGCTGGCTTTCGACGCAGGAGAGTAATGCTCTGTTCCTGGCCGGGCGGACGTTGCAGGACCGTCCCGGCAGCTGGCAGGCGCAAACCTCCGTGCAGGCCGAACCGCTCTCCGGCGATAAAGCGCAAACCCGCAACCTGACCGGCGACCAGCTGGCGGCGCTGCAGGTCACCAACACCGGCCAGCAGGCGCTGTGGCTTCGCCTCGACAGCAGCGGATATCCGCAGAGCGCTCCGCAGCCGGGAGGCAACGTGCTGGGAATCGAACGGCAAATTTTCGATACCCAGGGCCAGCAGAAATCGCTCGCTTCGCTGCGCAGCGGCGAACTGGTGCTGGTGAAGCTGGAAGTCACGGCCAAACGCAACGTGCCGGACGCGCTGGTAGTGGATTTACTCCCGGCGGGGCTGGAGCTGGAAAACCAGAATCTGGCTAACAGCAGCGCCAGCCTGCAGGAAAATGGCGAAGCGGTGCAGAATCTGCTTAACCAGATGCAGCAGGCGGATATCCAGCACATTGAGTTTCGCGACGATCGCTTCGTCGCCGCGGTGGCTATCAATGAAGGCCAGCCGGTGACGCTGGTTTATCTGGCGCGCGCGGTGACGCCGGGCACTTATCAGGTACCGCAGCCGCAGGTCGAGTCAATGTACGTGCCGCAGTGGCGGGCAACCGGCGCGGCCAGCGGACCGCTAACCGTTGCGCCCTAAATGCGGGTATTGAAGCGTATAAAACGCCGCTGGCGCTGGCTGGCGGCGTTTATTTTTTTGCTGTGGCTATTGCTGCTGGCGGCCGATCGGCTATGGCCGCTGCCGCTGCATGAGGTTACTCCTGCCAGAGTGGTGGTGGTGGAAGACGGCACGCCGCTGTGGCGCTTTGCCGATGCGCAGGGCGTCTGGCGCTATCCGGTGACGCTGGCCGACGTTTCGCCACGCTATTTACAGGCGCTGATCCACTATGAAGATCGCTGGTTCTGGGATCATCCCGGCGTCAATCCGCTCTCGATCGCTCGCGCCGCCTGGCAGGATCTCACTTCCGGCAGAGTGATCTCCGGGGGCAGCACCCTCACTATGCAGGTGGCGCGCCTGCTCGATCCTCATCCCCGCACCTTTGGCGGCAAGCTGCGGCAGCTATGGCGAGCGCTGCAGCTGGAGTGGCATCTGTCAAAAAGCGAGATCCTCACGCTCTACCTCAACCGGGCGCCGTTCGGCGGTACGCTGCAGGGGATCGGCGCGGCCAGCTGGGCCTATCTGGGTAAACCCCCCGCGCAGCTAAGCTACGGCGAAGCGGCGCTGCTGGCGGTATTGCCGCAGGCGCCGAGCCGCTTACGTCCGGACCGCTGGCCCGAGCGGGCGCAGGCGGCGCGCGATAAAGTCCTGCTGCGAATGGAAAGCCAGGGCGTGTGGCCGTCGCAGCCGGTGCGAGAAGCTCTCGAAGAGCCCGTCTGGCTGTTTCCGCGGCAGATGCCGCAGCTGGCGCCGCTTTTTGCCCGCCGCGCGCTGGCGAGCAGCCGCGCAGAGAAGGTGGTCACGACGCTGGATGCCGGGCTACAGCGGCAGCTGGAAGATCTGGCGCTGAACTGGAAATCGCGCCTGCCGCCGCGCAGTTCTTTAGCGATGATCGTGGTCGACCATACCAATATGAAGGTGCGCGGCTGGGTAGGATCGGTGGATATTGGCGATGATAGCCGCTTTGGTCATATTGATATGGTCTCGGCGATCCGCTCCCCCGGCTCGGTACTGAAGCCGTTTGTCTATGGTATGGCGCTGGATGAGGGGCTGATCCATCCGGCCTCATTACTGCAGGACGTGCCGCGACGCTTTAGCGACTACCGACCGGGCAACTTTGACAGCGGGTTTCACGGGCCGGTGAGCGCCAGCGACGCGCTGGTTCGCTCGCTGAACCTTCCGGCAGTGCAGGTGCTGGAGGCCTACGGACCGAAGCGTTTTGCCGCCAGGCTACGCAATGCCGGATTGCCGCTGATGCTGCCCGCTGGCGCGGAGCCGAATTTATCGCTGATCCTCGGCGGCGCCGGCGCGCGTCTGGCGGATATCGTGGCGGCGTACAGCGCGTTCGCCCGCCACGGCAAGGCGGGACAATTGCGCATCACGCCGGACTCGCCGCTGGTTGAGAGGCCGCTGCTGTCGCCGGGGGCCGCGTGGATCGTGCGGCGCATACTGGCCGGCGAAGCGCAGCCGGTGCCCGATGCGTCGCTGGTGAAGGTGGTGCCGCTGGCGTGGAAAACCGGCACCAGCTACGGCTATCGCGACGCCTGGGCGATCGGCGTGAATGCCCGCTATCTGATTGGTATCTGGACCGGACGGCCCGACGGCACGCCGGTCGTCGGACAGTTTGGCTTCGTCAGCGCGGTGCCGCTGCTGAATCAGGTCAATAATCTGCTGCTGGCGCGACCGGCTATGAGCCGCGGCGGATTACCGGCCGATCCTCGCCCGTCGTCGGTCAGCGCCGGGACCGTGTGCTGGCCCGGCGGGCAGAATTTAGCGGCGGGCGACGCGAACTGCCGCCGACGGCTGGCAACCTGGCTGCTCGACGAGAGCCAGCCGCCGACCCTGCTGCTGCCTGGTCAGGAGGGGATTCGCGGGATTCGTTTTCCGGTATGGCTGAATGAGAAAGGGGAGCGGGTGGCGGCAGATTGCCCAGGCGCGGTGGCGAAAAGCCTCGACGTCTGGCCGCTGCCGCTTGAACCCTGGCTGCCCGCGGGCGAACGGCGTCGCGCCAGGTTGCCGGCGGTTTCGGCGGACTGCCCGCCGGTGCAAACCGTCGATGCCGCCCCGCTGGTGCTATCCGGCATCCGTGAAGGCGCGGTGGTTAAACGTCTGCCCGGCGAGCTGAAGGTGATGCTGCCGCTGCAAACGACCGGCGGGGAAGGGCGGCGCTGGTGGTTTCTGAACGGCGAACCGCTGACCGCGGAAGGCGCCAGCGCCATCCTTAACCTTGAGCGCCCCGATAGTTATCAGCTAGTGGTGATGGATGAGGCGGGGCAGATTGTTGCCGCTAACTTCACCGTGCAATAAACAGAACTTGCCTGAATTAGCCGGATTTGTTGTTTAAGGTCGCTTTTTTTTAAAAAAATGTTACCTAAACACATAGGCAACCGCCTTAGATGATGATTATAATTCGCGCCGTATTTATCGGTCTCATCTGCGAAACAGAACAACATATATAAAGAGGTTATCATGGCTATTGAACGTACTTTTTCCATCATCAAACCAAACGCGGTGGCAAAAAACGTTATTGGCGGCATCTTTTCTCGCTTTGAAGCTGCAGGGTTCAAAATTGTTGGCACCAAAATGCTGCATCTGACCGTTGAGCAGGCTCGCGGCTTCTATGCTGAGCACGAAGGTCGCCCGTTCTTTGACGGTCTGGTTGAATTTATGACTTCCGGTCCGATCGTGGTTTCCGTGCTGGAAGGCGAAAATGCGGTTCAGCGTCATCGTGACCTGCTGGGCGCAACCAACCCGGCGAACGCGCTGGCGGGTACCCTGCGCGCAGACTACGCTGACAGCTTCACCGAGAACGGCACCCACGGTTCCGATTCTGTTGAATCCGCCGCGCGCGAAATCGCGTTTTTCTTTGCTGAAGGCGAGGTTTGTCCGCGCACCCGCTAATCTTCGTCGGCTTTTCGACCGTCGCGGTATTGGCTGCGCGCGTTCACCCGGTCACATAGTTATCTATGCTCCCGGGGCTTCACTTGCTTGCCGCCTTGCGACAATCGAAAATCCTTATAGGATCTGCCAGGCAGTTACAGATTTTTTCATCATTGCAGCGTGCAAACGTGGTATTGATGAGCCAGAATTTGTAGAATACAGCGCCCCGGATGAGCAGTCGCTCCCGGGCGTTTCTTTTTTCAACCCTCCAGGGGCCATAACGTGTAATAACGAGGCCGGAATCAATTATGTCTGAACAAATAGTCACGCCTGATAGCGCCGCTCTGACGGTGCCGAACAAAGATGCCAAAATCAACCTGCTGGATTTGAACCGTCAGCAGCTGCGCGAGTTTTTCAAAAACATGGGCGAAAAGCCTTTTCGCGCCGATCAGGTGATGAAATGGATGTATCACTACTGCTGCGATAACTTTGATGAGATGACCGACATCAACAAGGTTCTGCGCGGAAAATTAAAGGAAGTCGCGGAGATCCGCGCGCCGGAAGTCGTGGAAGAGCAGCGCTCGAGCGACGGCACCATCAAGTGGGCGATTGCCGTTGGCGATCAGCGCGTCGAAACCGTGTACATCCCGGAAGACGATCGCGCCACCCTGTGCGTTTCTTCCCAGGTGGGCTGCGCGCTGGAGTGTAAATTCTGTTCTACGGCCCAGCAGGGTTTTAACCGCAACCTGCGGGTTTCGGAAATTATCGGCCAGGTCTGGCGCGCGGCGAAAATCGTCGGCGCGGTGAAGACCACCGGCGTACGTCCGATTACCAACGTAGTGATGATGGGGATGGGCGAGCCGCTGCTGAACCTGACTAACGTGGTTCCGGCCATGGAAATCATGCTTGACGACTTCGGCTTTGGTCTTTCTAAGCGTCGCGTCACGCTCTCCACCTCCGGCGTGGTGCCAGCGCTTGATAAGCTTGGCGATATGATTGACGTCGCGCTGGCCATCTCTCTGCACGCGCCGAACGATACCATTCGCGACGAAATCGTGCCGATCAACAAGAAATACAACATCGAGACCTTCCTGAACTCGGTGCGCGGCTATATTTCGAAGTCCAACGCCAACCAGGGCCGCGTCACTATCGAATACGTCATGCTGGATCACGTCAACGACGGCACCGAGCATGCGCATGAGCTGGCCGCGCTGCTGAAAGATACGCCGTGCAAGATCAACCTGATCCCATGGAACCCCTTCCCTGGCGCGCCGTATGGCCGTAGCTCCAACAGCCGTATCGACCGTTTCTCCAAGGTGTTAATGGAGTATGGTTTCACCACGATCGTGCGTAAAACCCGCGGCGACGATATCGACGCCGCCTGCGGTCAGCTGGCCGGCGACGTTATCGACCGTACCAAGCGTACGCTGCGTAAACGTATGCAGGGCGAAGCGATCGACGTGAAGGCGGTCTGATCATAAATGATGCAGCGCACAGCCTGGGCGGTGCGTTGCATATTTGTGGAATAGCCGGGCGAAATACGCTGTTGTGGTTAATAATTACGGTGCGTTTTTGTCGACTTTGAGGCAGTATGTAGCGGTACAACAACCGCTTAGCATTCAATTTTGATAAGTCTCTGTGATACCAGGTCATACGGACTTATACTGTTTGTCTGACGTTGAGCAGATGTCTCGCGGCGCGGGGTAACCGGCGCTGAATTTTAAATTTCACGTACCAGTAGTTGTAGCGAATGAATACTGAAGCCACTCAAGACCATCAAGAAGCAAACACTACGGGCGCGCGTCTGCGTAATGCCCGCGAACAACTCGGGCTCAGCCAGCAGGCGGTGGCTGAACGCTTATGCCTGAAGGTTTCCACGGTTCGTGATATTGAAGACGATAAGGCACCCGCCGATCTTGCTTCAACCTTCCTGCGCGGCTATATCCGCTCTTATGCTCGCCTTGTGCACATTCCAGAAGAAGAGCTGCTGCCGATGATGGCCAAGCAGGCTCCGATTCGGGCGGCGAAAGTTGCCCCCATGCAGACCTTCTCGCTGGGTAAACGTCGCAAAAAGCGCGACGGTTGGCTGATGAGCTTTACCTGGCTGGTGCTGTTCGTGGTGATCGGCCTCAGCGGCGCCTGGTGGTGGCAGGACCACAAAGCGCAGCAGGATGAGATCTCCACGATGGCCGATCAATCCTCCGCCGAACTGAATTCTGGCGATAACAACAGCCAAAGCATCCCGCTGGATAATCAATCGGCGAATTCCGCACCGGATACCGCTGCCAATAGCGCGCCTGTCGAGACCTCTCCGGCGCCGACTCCAGCACCGGCCCCGGCTCCGGTCGAGAATAACGCCGTGGTCGCGCCTTCGCAGGCAAACGTTGATACGGCGGCAACTTCGCCGTTACCGACCGATCAGGCAAACGTGACCGCTGCGGCGGCCTCCGCGCAGGATCTGGTGCTGAACTTCACCGCCGACTGCTGGCTGGAAGTGAGCGATGCGACCGGTAAAAAGCTGTTCAGCGGTTTGCAGCGTAAAGGCGGTAACCTCAACCTGAGCGGCCAGGCACCTTATAAACTGAAAATCGGCGCCCCGGCAGCGGTACAGATTCAGTATTTGGGTAAACCTGTCGATTTAAGTCGTTTTATCAGAACTAACCAGGTTGCACGTCTGACCCTTAATGCCGAACAATCACCGGCGCAGTAACAGACGGGTAACGCGGGAGATTTTTCATGCATAACCAGGCTCCGATTCAACGTAGAAAATCAAAACGAATTTACGTTGGGAATGTGCCGATTGGCGATGGCGCCCCCATCGCCGTACAGTCGATGACAAACACGCGCACCACCGATGTGGCGGCGACGGTAAATCAAATTAAAGCCCTCGAGCGCGTTGGCGCGGATATCGTGCGCGTTTCGGTGCCGACGATGGATGCGGCGGAAGCGTTCAAACTTATCAAACAGCAGGTTAACGTCCCGCTGGTTGCCGATATCCACTTCGATTACCGCATTGCGCTGAAGGTAGCGGAATACGGCGTTGATTGCCTGCGTATTAACCCGGGCAATATCGGCAACGAAGAGCGTATCCGCATGGTGGTGGACTGCGCTCGCGATAAAAATATTCCTATCCGTATCGGGGTAAACGCCGGTTCTCTGGAAAAAGATCTCCAGGAAAAATACGGCGAACCGACCCCGCAGGCGCTGCTGGAATCGGCAATGCGCCATGTCGATCATCTCGATCGTCTCAACTTCGATCAGTTTAAAGTCAGCGTAAAAGCCTCCGATGTGTTCCTCGCGGTTGAATCCTATCGCCTGTTGGCGAAACAGATCGATCAGCCTCTGCACCTCGGGATCACCGAAGCGGGCGGCGCGCGCAGCGGCGCGGTGAAGTCCGCGATCGGCCTCGGCCTGCTGCTGTCTGAAGGGATCGGCGATACGCTGCGCGTCTCTCTGGCGGCGGATCCCGTTGAAGAGATCAAAGTGGGCTTCGATATTCTCAAGTCGCTGCGTATTCGCTCTCGCGGGATCAACTTTATTGCCTGCCCGACCTGTTCACGTCAGGAGTTTGACGTTATCGGTACCGTTAACGCGCTGGAGCAGCGCCTGGAAGATATCATTACGCCGATGGATATTTCGATCATTGGCTGCGTGGTAAACGGTCCCGGCGAGGCGCTGGTTTCCACCCTCGGCGTAACCGGCGGCAATAAGAAAAGCGGCCTGTACGAAGACGGCGTACGTAAAGACAGGCTGGATAACGACGATATGATCGATCAGCTGGAAGCGCGTATTCGCGCTAAAGCATCGATGCTGGATGAGGCGCGTCGTATCGATATCCAGCAGGTTGAAGCGAAATAACGTGTTGGGAAGCGATACGCTTCCCGTGTATGATTGAACCTGCGGGCGCGAGGCGCCGGGGTTCATTTTTGTATATATAAAGAGAATAAACGTGGCAAAGAACATTCAAGCCATCCGTGGCATGAACGATTATCTGCCGGGCGAAACCGCTCTCTGGCAGCGCATTGAAGGCTCACTGAAGCAGGTGCTTGGTAGCTACGGTTACAGCGAAATCCGTTTGCCGATTGTAGAGCAGACCCCGTTATTCAAACGCGCTATCGGCGAAGTGACCGACGTGGTTGAAAAAGAGATGTACACCTTTGAGGACCGTAACGGCGATAGCCTGACTCTGCGTCCGGAAGGCACGGCTGGCTGCGTACGCGCCGGTATCGAACATGGTCTCCTGTACAATCAAGAACAGCGCCTGTGGTACATTGGGCCGATGTTCCGCCACGAACGTCCGCAAAAAGGGCGCTACCGTCAGTTCCACCAGATTGGCGCCGAAGCGTTTGGCCTGCAGGGGCCGGATATCGATGCCGAGCTGATTATGCTGACCGCCCGCTGGTGGCGCGAGCTGGGCATCTCCGGCCACGTTGCGCTGGAGCTGAACTCTATCGGTTCGCTGGAGGCTCGCGCTAACTATCGCGACGCGCTGGTGGCCTATCTTGAGCAGTTTAAAGATAAGCTGGACGAAGACTGCAAACGCCGCATGTACACCAACCCGCTGCGCGTGCTGGATTCTAAAAACCCGGACGTCCAGGCGCTGCTGAACGACGCCCCGACGCTGGGCGACTATCTTGATGAAGAGTCCAAAACGCATTTTGCCGGGCTGTGCGCGCTGCTGGATGATGCCGGTATTCGCTATACCGTGAATCAGCGTCTGGTACGCGGTCTCGACTACTACAACCGCACCGTGTTTGAGTGGGTCACCACCAGCCTCGGTTCCCAGGGCACCGTCTGCGCCGGAGGCCGTTACGATGGTCTGGTTGAGCAGCTTGGCGGTCGCGCTACCCCTGGCGTCGGCTTTGCGATGGGGCTGGAACGTCTTGTTTTACTGGTTCAGGCAGTGAATCCGGAATTTAAAGCCGATCCTGTTGTCGATATATACCTGGTAGCCTCCGGAACTGACACCCAGTCCGCAGCAATGCGTCTGGCTGAACAGGTACGCGATGCGTTACCCGGCGTTAAGCTGATGACCAACCACGGCGGCGGCAACTTTAAGAAGCAGTTTGCGCGCGCTGATAAATGGGGCGCTCGCGTTGCGCTGGTGCTGGGCGAATCAGAAATCGCCGACGGAAACGTGGTAGTGAAAGATTTACGCTCAGGTGAGCAAACTACCGTAACGCAGGATAGCGTTGCCGCGCATTTGCGCACACTTCTGGGTTAATCTCCCGGGAATCATTAGTCAGGAGAAGGACTGCGTGGAACTTTACAATAACGAAAACGATCAGGTCGATGCGTTAAAGCGTTTCTTTGCTGAAAATGGCAAGGCGCTGGCCGTCGGGGTGATTTTGGGCGTTGGCGCGCTGGTTGGCTGGCGCTACTGGACCTCCCATCAGCTGGACACCGCCAGGGGCTCGTCTCTGGCATATGAAAATGCGATTTCCGCGCTCAAATCGGATAAACCAGAAGCGCTGAACGCGGCGCAGAAATTTGCCGCCGACAGCAAAAACACCTATGGTGCGTTTGCGTCTCTTGAGCTGGCGCAGCAGTTTGTCGATAAAAACGACCTGCAGAACGCTGAAAAGCAGCTTCAGCAGGGGCTGGCAGCCGCTTCTGATGATAACCTGAAATCGGTTATCAATATGCGTCTTGCTCGCGTACAGCTGCAGCTTAAGCAGCCTGATGCCGCGCTGAAAACCCTGGATGCCGTGAAAGGCGAAGGCTGGACCGCGATTGTCGCCGACCTGCGCGGCGAGATCCTGCTGAGCAAAGGCGATAAGCAAGGGGCGAAAGCGGCATGGGAAGCGGGCGCGAAAAGCGATGCTTCACCGGCGCTCAGCGAAATGATGCGTATGAAAATAAATAATTTGTCCATCTGAGAGGGACTCGATGCAATTGCGTAAATTACTTTTGCCAGGGCTGCTTTCCGTTACCTTATTGAGCGGTTGTTCGCTGTTTAACAGCGAAGAAGATGTGGTGAAAATGTCGCCACTGCCGACGGTGGAAAACCAGTTTACGCCGTCCACGTCCTGGAGCACCTCCGTTGGCGGCGGTATTGGCGAATTCTACTCTAACCTGCACCCGGCGTTTGCTGATGGCGTTGTGTATGCCGCCGATCGTAAAGGCACCGTTAAAGCCCTGAATTCAGGCGACGGCAAAGAGGTGTGGTCGGTTAACCTGGCCGAGAAAGACGGCTGGTTCTCCCGCGCGCCTGCGCTGCTCTCCGGCGGCGTGACCGTCTCCGGCGGCCATGTTTATATCGGTAGCGAAAAAGCGAAAGTTTACGCGCTGAACACCAGCGACGGTACCGTTGCATGGGAAGCGAGCGTGGCGGGTGAAGCGATTTCCCGTCCGGTCGTCAGCGACGGTATGGTGCTGATTCATACTACTAACGGTCAGCTGCAGGCGCTGAACGAAGCTGACGGCGCGGTGAAATGGACCGTTAACCTGGATATGCCAGCGCTCTCTCTGCGCGGCGAATCTGCTCCGGCTACCGCGTACGGCGCAGCGATTGTGGGCGGCGATAACGGTCGCGTCAGTGCGGTGCTGATGCAGCAGGGGCAGATGATTTGGCAGCAACGTATCTCTACCGCCACCGGTCCGACTGAAATCGACCGTCTTAACGACGTCGATACGACGCCGGTTATCGTGAACGGCGTGATTTATGCGCTGGCCTATAACGGCAACCTGACGGCGCTGGATCTGCGCAGCGGCCAGATTATGTGGAAACGCGAGCTGGGTTCAGTGAACGATTTCATCGTCGACGGCAACCGTATATACCTGGTTGATCAAAACGACCGTCTGCTGGCGCTTACCACCGACGGCGGCGTGACGCTGTGGACGCAAAGCGATCTGCTGCACCGTCTGCTGACGGCGCCTGTGCTGTATAATGGCAACCTGGTGGTTGGCGATAGCGAAGGCTATATGCACTGGGTCAACCCGGAAGATGGTCACTTTGTGGCTCAGCAGAAGGTAGACAGCTCAGGCTTCCTGACCGATCCGGTTGTGGCTGACGGCAAACTGCTGATTCAGGCGAAAGACGGCACGCTGTACGCGATTACGCGTTAACAACAGCGGTAGTCTATTTTTGAGAAACGGCCCCTGGCAGACAGGGGCCGTTTTGGCTTTTTTAAAAACGCCGTGAAAATGGCGTTGTATCGATTTTAGTATGAGGCATTTAACATGATACCTGTGGTCGCGCTTGTCGGGCGCCCTAACGTTGGAAAATCCACGCTTTTTAACCGCTTAACGCGCACTCGCGATGCGTTGGTCGCGGATTTTCCGGGGCTGACTCGTGACCGTAAGTACGGTCGTGCTGAAGTGGAAGGCCGCGAATTTATCTGTATCGATACCGGCGGGATCGACGGTACCGAAGATGGCGTAGAAACGCGGATGGCGGAACAGTCGCTGCTGGCAATCGAAGAAGCGGACGTCGTGCTGTTTATGGTCGATGCGCGCGCGGGCCTGATGCCGGCGGATTCGGCAATTGCGAAACATCTGCGCTCTCGTGAAAAACCGACCTTTCTGGTGGCAAACAAAACTGACGGCATCGATGCCGATCAGGCGATTGCCGATTTTTGGTCGCTGGGTTTAGGCGAGATTTATCCCATCGCCGCTTCACACGGTCGCGGCGTCACCAGCCTGCTGGAGCATGTGCTGCTACCGTGGGTTGACGAGGTGAACCCGCCGGAAGAAGTGGACGAGGACGCGGCATACTGGGCGCAGTTTGAAGCGGAGCAGAACGGCGCAGAAGTTGAAGAGCCGGAAGATGATTTTAACCCGCAGGATCTGCCGATTAAGCTGGCGATTGTGGGCCGCCCGAACGTGGGTAAGTCAACGCTCACCAACCGTATTCTGGGCGAAGATCGTGTGGTGGTTTACGATATGCCGGGAACCACTCGCGACAGCATCTACATCCCGATGCAGCGCGATGAGCGGGAATACGTTCTTATTGATACCGCAGGCGTGCGTAAGCGCGGGAAAATTACCGATGTCGTCGAAAAATTCTCGGTGATCAAAACGCTGCAGGCGATTGAAGATGCCAACGTGGTGCTGTTGGTCATTGATGCGCGCGAAGGGATTTCCGATCAGGATCTCTCCCTGCTGGGTTTTATTCTCAACAGCGGCCGCTCGCTGGTGATTGTCGTCAATAAATGGGACGGCCTGAGCCAGGAAGTGAAAGAGCAGGTGAAAGAGACCCTCGACTTCCGTCTGGGCTTTATCGACTTTGCCCGCGTGCACTTTATCTCCGCGCTGCACGGCAGCGGCGTTGGCAACCTGTTCGAATCCGTACGCGAGGCGTACGACAGCGCCACCCGTCGCGTGGGCACCGCTATGCTGACCCGCATTATGACTATGGCTGCCGAAGACCATCAGCCGCCGCTGGTGCGCGGCCGTCGCGTGAAGCTGAAATATGCCCACGCCGGTGGTTATAACCCACCGATCGTGGTGATTCACGGTAACCAGGTTAAAGACCTGCCGGATTCGTACAAACGCTATCTGATGAACTACTTCCGTAAATCGCTGGAAGTGATGGGTACGCCGATTCGTATTCAGTTCAAGGAAGGGGAAAACCCGTTTGCCAACAAACGTAATACCCTGACGCCGAACCAGATGCGTAAGCGTAAGCGCTTGATCAAGCATATTAAGAAAAGCAAGTAAGCTAGCCGCCAGCCTCAAAAATCTAAAGCCCGCACCCGTCGGGCTTTTTTATTATCGCTATTGTTCATGCGCAGAATAATAATAAACTCGCTTGAGGCCGCGTTATAAATGTGAGAAAAACCAAGGAGGATAGATATTTTTGTGACAATGAGGTCAGAATGAAAAGCCTTTTAACTCTCCTGATGCTGTGTCTTATTCCCATAGCCTGTGCTGCTGAATCACAAGCGATTGAACCGCGCGTTAAGCCTGCTTATCCCGCGAAAGCTGAAAAAAAAGGGATACCAGGTCAGGTTAAAGCGCAATTTGACGTTGATGAGAACGGGCGGGTGATTAACGTTCAGTTATTAAGCTCCGATCCTTCAGGAATGTTTGATAATGAAGTCAGGGCCGCAATGGAAAAATGGCGATACGTCAAAGGGAAGCCTTCCAGCAATAACATCATTACCATTCATTTCACGCCCGGGCCGTCTTGCGTAGAGGTGCCAGCGCCAAACCAGCCCGGCAGTATTCAAAGCAGGGGCGTCCCTTTTCGCTAAAGTTGAACGCACGTGAAATAACGTAGGGACAATCGTAATAAACGCCGGGAACAGGGATATGAAAAAAACAATAGTGATGGTCGGTTTGGTTATTTTAGCCAGCAGCTGTGCGCCGTTTCATCCTGCTGACTGCCATAAAACATCAGCGCTTGGGAGCTGTAGCTCCGGACGATTCAGCGATGACGATGAATATGGCAGGCAGGCGAGAGCGATAAAAGAGTCTATTGATTCCCGGTTATCCAATCGCTACGGCTGGACGGGTAAAAAATGCACGATACATCTGAGTTTTAGCGATGAGGGTAAACTGAATAGCGTGACAACGAGCGAAGGTAATAAAGCATATTGTGCCGCGCTGGTTGATGCCGCTAAACTGGCCACTTTTCCGCCGTTCACCGATAAGCAGGTCTATGACGCTTTTGCACAGTCCCGATTCAGTATGCAGGGTGAATAAAATTAAACGCGGCGGCCAGGCAGGGGGCGAATAGCCTGCGGAGGGTTAATGACCGGCAGCAGCCACAGATTATGCAACCGTGATAAAATAAAGCTATATACCCATTGTCAGGAGTCACCATGGAATTTGATTGCCCCGTGTGCCATGCGCAGCTTGCTGTGCAGGGCAATAGCGCCCATTGCGAGCGTTGTGCGAAAGATTATGTTGTTGAAGCCCGCTGCCCGGATTGCCACCAGCCGCTGGAGGTATTAAAGGCCTGCGGCGCGGTGGATTACTTCTGCCAGCACGGTCACGGGCTGATTTCAAAAAAACGCGTCGAGTTTGTGCCGATTTAACCTTTATCGCTGACGCAGCCTTCGCCGTCGCGCCAGAGTTCAATCAGTGAATTTGGCGCACGCTCCTCGGGAATGAGGATAATCAGGCTGTGATAATGCTGTTCGCTAATTATCTGAATGCGGAAGAAACGCTGGTCGCCGCTCCCCGGCGAGTCGGGCTGACCTGGCGGTTTGCCCAGCGGTAGCGACTGTTGGAGAATCGTCGCGATCCGCTGCCTTTGTTGCTCGTTAAGCCGGGCAACGACAATCTTCCGCATCCCGCTGAGCGCCGGGATCCAGGCGACGCCACCCTCGCGCGCCAGCTCAATGACCGCGTCATCGCTGAGATCGGGGAGATTCATAGCGCGACTCCGACCCGCTCCCAGGCCTGAGTAATCGCATCAGCGGCCTCTTTGCCTGAGCGTTTCTCGCCATGGTGAATCGTCAGTCTGGCAAAGGCGGAGAAGTCGGCGTCTTTTGCCAGAGAGTGATCGCATACCGCGTCGTACCAGGCATATCCCGCTTTTTCCCATGCAAAACCGCCGATTGCGCTGGCGGCGAGATAAAAGGCGTGATTAGGAATACCGGAGTTAATATGAACGCCGCCGTTATCCTGCTGGGTATGAACAAAATCTTTCATATGCGCGGGTTGCGGGTCTTTGCCAAGGATAGGGTCATCATAAGCGGTACCCGGCTGCGACATAGAGCGCAGACCTTTGCCGTGGATGCCTTTCGCGAGTAGCCCTTCGCCAATAATCCAGTCCGCTTTGTCAGCCGTCTGCTGGCGCTGATATTGTTTGACCAGCGATCCAAAGACATCCGATAGTGATTCGTTGAGCGCGCCGGATTGTTCGAAATAGATGAGACCGGCTTCGCTCTCCGTCACGCCGTGGCTTAGCTCATGCGCCACTACGTCAATAGCGATAGTAAAACGATTAAAAATCTCGCCATCGCCGTCGCCGAATACCATTTGTTGGCCGTTCCAGAACGCGTTTTGATATTCGTGACCATAGTGGACGCTGCCGGTGAGCTTCAACCCGCGGTTATCCAGCGAATCTCGCTGGTAGCTCTTCCAGAAAAAATCATGGGTGATGCCGAGATAGTCATAGGCTTCATCAACGGCTACGTCGCCGTTGGAGGGCTGTCCCTCAAAACGGACCTGGGTACCCGGCAGATCCTGGGTCTGCCCGGCATCATAAATGTCACGCTCAAGCAGGCCCGGCGTGGTGACGTGGGGCGCGGCAGGGCGCCCTGGAACGTGCGCCATCAGAGTCTGAACATGGCTGAGGGTATTCTGCGCGCAGCGCTGCTGCTGAAGAGAACCACGATCGACAATACGACGTAAGATGTAGGGCGGGATCACATAACGGGGATAAGCTTCTGGCATGTCACGCTCCTTAGCCGGGTAAAACCGTTTTAAAAGGGCATGACTGCAGTATAGTTATCACCGGTCGAAATGGCAGGATAATCAGGCTTTTTTGCGGGTACGGGTTTTCTTCACCGGCGTGATGTTCTTCACTTCGCTCTCTACCCAACCATCGTTCAGGCGGGTCGTGAGAAGGTCACCCTCGCGCACCTGCGTCGTTTGTTTCAGCACTTTGCCGTCGCTGACGGAAGTGACGCTATAGCCGCGGGCGAGCGTCGCCAGCGGGCTGACGGCTTCCAGATGCGTGACCATATTACCGAAGCGTTCACGTTGATCGCCAAGACGCGCGCGGATGTTTTCCGCCAGCCGGTATTCCAGCTGTTGAATACGGCTCTGGGCGCGGTGAATGCGCGGCTGCGGATTTTGTTGATTCAGGCGCTGCGCGGCGCGCTGTTGGCGCTGGTCGGCGCGCTTCATCTGCGTCTCAAGAGCGAAACGCATGCGTTGGCGCAATCTTTCGAGTTCCGTTTGCTGACGGGCCAGCCGCAGCTGGGGATGCTGCTGCTGCAGGCGGTGAAAAATTTGGGTAAATCGGCGATGGCGGTTGGCAAGGAAGTAGTCCATTGCCATTTCGAGACGCTGCTGCGCGGACTGGAGCTGGCGCAGCAGCTCCTGCTGGTTGCGGCTGACAATTTCTGCCGCGGCGGAAGGCGTTGGCGCGCGCAGGTCGGCAACAAAGTCGGCGATAGTGACGTCGGTCTCATGGCCTACGGCGCTGACGATGGGAATAGGGCTGGCGAAAATCGCCCGCGCCACCCGCTCGTCGTTAAAGCTCCATAGATCTTCCAGCGAACCGCCGCCGCGTCCGACAATCAGCACATCGCACTCATGGCGCGCGTTGGCCAGTTCAATGGCGCGAACGATCTGCCCCGGCGCATCTTCACCCTGTACGGCGGTCGGGTAGATAACGACCGGCAGGGAAGGATCGCGGCGCTTGAGCACGTGCAAAATATCGTGCAGCGCAGCGCCGGTTTTAGAGGTAATAACGCCAATGCAGTGCGCGGGGGAGGGGAGCGCTTTTTTATGCTGCTGATCGAACAAGCCTTCCGCGGCCAGCGCTGCCTTGAGCTGTTCATACTTCTGCTGCAGCAGACCTTCGCCCGCCGGCTGCATGCTTTCGACGATAATTTGATAATCGCCGCGCGGCTCGTAAAGCGTGATATTAGCGCGTACCAGCACCTGCTGCCCGTGCTGCGGGCGGAAGGTCACGCGGCGGTTGCTGTTGCGGAACATCGCGCAGCGCACCTGGGCGTTATCGTCCTTTAAGGTGAAGTACCAGTGACCAGAAGAGGGTTGGCTGAAGTTTGAAATCTCGCCGCTAATCCACACCTGGCCCATTTCACGTTCCAGCAGCAGTCGAACCGACTGATTGAGGCGGCTAACCGTGTAAATTGAGGGGGATTGAGATGGCAACATGTGAGCAAGATCAAATTTTAAATCAGCAGGTTATTCAGTCGATAGTAACCTGCTGGGAGGGGATCGCAAGTATTATTTGCAAAAAAGGGTAGATGCAATCGGTTACGCTCTGTATAATGCCACGGCAATATTTATCCACCCTGGTCGAGATATTGCCCATGCTACGTATCGCTAAAGAAGCCCTGACGTTTGACGACGTCCTCCTCGTTCCCGCTCACTCAACCGTTCTGCCAAATACCGCCGATCTCAGCACTCAGCTGACGAAAACCATTCGTCTGAATATTCCTATGCTTTCCGCTGCAATGGATACCGTGACTGAAGCGCGTCTGGCAATTGCCCTGGCACAGGAAGGCGGCATCGGCTTTATTCATAAAAACATGTCTATTGAACGCCAGGCTGAAGAAGTAAGGCGCGTGAAAAAGCATGAATCCGGCGTGGTGACCGACCCGCAGACCGTCCTGCCAACCACCACTCTGCGCGAAGTCAAAGTACTGACCGAACGCAACGGTTTTGCTGGCTATCCGGTGGTGACCGAAGACAACGAGCTGGTCGGCATTATCACCGGTCGCGATGTGCGTTTCGTCACCGACCTGAATCAGCCGGTTAGCGTTTATATGACGCCTAAAGAGCGTCTGGTGACCGTTCGCGAAGGCGAAAGCCGCGAAGTGGTCTTTGCCAAAATGCATGAGAAACGCGTTGAGAAAGCGCTGGTTGTGGATGACAGCTTCCATCTTCTCGGCATGATCACCGTTAAAGATTTCCAGAAAGCAGAACGTAAACCGAACGCCTGTAAAGATGAGCAGGGTCGCCTGCGCGTTGGCGCGGCGGTTGGCGCGGGTGCGGGCAACGAAGAGCGCGTTGATGCGCTGGTTGCCGCGGGCGTAGATATTCTGCTGATCGACTCCTCTCACGGCCACTCTGAAGGCGTATTGCAGCGTATTCGCGATACTCGCGCTAAATACCCTGACCTGCAAATCATCGGCGGCAACGTGGCGACCGGTGCGGGCGCTCGCGCGCTGGCGGAAGCCGGCTGCAGCGCGGTGAAAGTGGGTATCGGCCCTGGCTCCATCTGTACGACCCGTATCGTGACCGGCGTGGGCGTTCCGCAGATCACCGCCGTTTCCGACGCGGTTGAAGCGCTGGAAGGCACGGGTATCCCGGTTATCGCCGACGGCGGTATCCGTTTCTCCGGCGATATCGCGAAAGCGATTGCCGCGGGCGCGGCCGCCGTCATGGTCGGTTCGATGCTGGCGGGTACCGAAGAGTCTCCGGGCGAAATCGAACTCTATCAGGGCCGTTCTTACAAGTCTTACCGCGGTATGGGTTCCCTGGGCGCGATGTCTAAAGGTTCCTCCGATCGCTACTTCCAGACCGATAACGCCGCCGACAAACTGGTGCCGGAAGGTATCGAAGGTCGCGTCGCCTATAAAGGGCGTCTGAAAGAGATTATTCACCAGCAGATGGGCGGCCTGCGCTCCTGTATGGGTCTGACCGGTTGTGGTACCATCGACACCCTGCGGACCAAAGCGGAATTCGTGCGCATCAGCGGCGCGGGTATCCAGGAGAGCCACGTTCACGACGTGACCATCACTAAGGAATCCCCGAACTACCGCATGGGCTCCTGATTTTCATCGCCCGGCCACGCGCCGGGCGATTTATTTAACCTGTATCACTTGCCTCGGAATTATCGTCAATGACGGATAACATTCATAAACATCGTATTCTTATCCTGGACTTCGGTTCTCAGTACACCCAGCTGGTTGCGCGTCGCGTTCGTGAATTAGGTGTCTATTGCGAACTGTGGGCATGGGACGTGACTGAAGCTCAAATTCGTGAGTTTAATCCTAACGGCATTATTCTTTCCGGCGGCCCGGAAAGCACCACCGAAGATAACAGCCCGCGCGCGCCGCAGTATGTCTTCGAAGCCGGCGTGCCGGTTTTCGGCGTATGCTACGGCATGCAGACCATGGCGATGCAGCTGGGCGGACACGTTGAAGCGTCTAATGAGCGTGAGTTTGGCTATGCCCAGGTTGAGGTTCAAACCGATAGCGCCCTGATCCACGGTATTGAAGATGCGCTGAGCGCGGATGGTAAGCCGATGCTGGACGTCTGGATGAGCCACGGCGACAAAGTCACCGCCATCCCGTCTGACTTCGTCACCGTTGCCAGCACCGAAACCTGCCCGTTCGCCATTATGGCTAACGAAGAGAAGCGCTTCTACGGCGTGCAGTTCCACCCGGAAGTGACCCACACCCGTCAGGGTCTGCGCATGCTGGAGCGTTTCGTACGCGATATCTGCCAGTGTGAGGCGCTATGGACGCCAGCCAAAATTATCGACGATGCTATTGAGCGCATTCGTCAGCAGGTTGGCGACGATAAAGTGATCCTCGGCCTCTCCGGCGGCGTGGATTCTTCCGTGACCGCCATGCTGCTGCACCGCGCCATCGGCAAAAATCTGACCTGCGTCTTCGTGGATAACGGTCTGCTGCGTCTGAACGAAGCCCAGCAGGTTATGGACATGTTCGGCGACCGTTTCGGCCTGAATATCGTTCACGTTGAAGGCGAGGCGCGTTTCCTGTCTGCGCTGGCGGGGGAAAACGATCCGGAAGCGAAGCGTAAAATCATCGGTCGCGTGTTCGTGGAAGTGTTTGACGAAGAAGCGCTGAAGCTGGAAGACGTGAAATGGCTGGCGCAGGGCACGATCTACCCTGACGTCATCGAATCCGCCGCTTCCGCAACCGGTAAGGCGCACGTCATCAAATCTCACCACAACGTGGGCGGCCTGCCGAAAGAGATGAAGATGGGCCTCGTTGAGCCGCTGCGCGAGCTGTTCAAAGATGAAGTGCGTAAGATTGGCCTCGAGCTGGGTCTGCCGTACGACATGCTGTACCGTCACCCGTTCCCGGGCCCGGGTCTGGGCGTGCGCGTGCTGGGCGAAGTGAAGAAAGAGTACTGCGACCTGCTGCGTCGCGCGGACGCAATTTTCATCGAAGAGCTGCACAAAGCTGACCTGTACAACAAAGTGAGCCAGGCGTTCACCGTGTTCCTGCCGGTTCGCTCCGTCGGCGTCATGGGCGATGGCCGTAAGTACGACTGGGTGGTCTCCCTGCGTGCCGTCGAAACCATCGACTTTATGACCGCGCACTGGGCGCACCTGCCGTATGATTTCTTAGGCCGCGTGTCCAACCGCATCATCAATGAAGTCAACGGTATTTCCCGCGTGGTGTATGACATCAGCGGTAAGCCGCCGGCGACCATTGAATGGGAATAAAATTTATTCTTTGTGTTAATTGAATAAAATAATGCCATTAGTGATCGACGTCATTAATGGCATTTTTTATAAGAATTACCGTAACTTACGGCATCCTCTAAAACGATGAATACGGTTTGTCTTACCGATAAATCAAAGTCACCGGATTCATACTGTTAGCCCCGTTCTTCAATCTCCGCGGGCGTCTTCTCACGGTGATCCCATGCAATTGACATCGCCAGGCCGAAAACCACCAGCGCCAGCGCGGCGGAAACCGCTAAACTGCCCCTCATCCCAAGATGATGATTCAGCCACGCGTAGACAAACGGCGAGGCGGCGGCCAGCAGCTGCGCGGGAATCAACAGAATGCCGGTTCGCCGGGCATAATCCTCCGCGGCGAAAAGCTGCAGCGGCAGGGTGGCTTTAAATACGGTCGTCAGGCCGTTGATCGCGCCGTAACCCAGTACAAATCCGCCGGCCGCCCAGGAGAGATAAGACCCGCTCAGACCGAGCGCAAAGCAGAGCGGCATCACCAGGGTGGTCAATAGCGTTAACCTTAACGGCGTAAGGGCGGAACCGGACGCTACTTCGAGAAAGCGCGCGCCGGTTTGCCCAATCCCCCACAGCATTCCCACTGCGACAGGCAGCCCGACGCTGGCGATAAACTCCGGGAGATGCGTCGAGGTACCGTTGGAAACGAAGGTCACCAGCGCAATCAGCGACGCGTAGAGCAGGGCGGAGCGCTTATCGCGGCCGGAGAGCCGCTGGCGTTTAATTGTCCGCCGGGGGGAGGGCAATTTATGATTTGGCATTTTCCACAGCAGCATAGCGCTAAGCAGGCCGAACAGGGCATAGATCAGCAGCGCATGCCGCCAGTTCATCTGCGTCAGCAACCCTGCCCCGAGCGGCCAGAACAGAGCCGAAGCCAGCCCTCCGGCCAGCGTCACGCGCGAGATGGTGAGTCTGGCGCTTTGCCCATAACTATTCACCAGCGCGGCGAATAGCGCGTCATAGAGCGCCAGGCGCATGCCGACTCCGGTCAAGGCCCAGGCGGCAAACCAGGCCGACAGGCTATGAACGTAAGCCATGATCAGGCAGCCTGCTGAAATCATCAGCGTACCTGTGACCACTATCCGTTGGCCGCCAAAGTGGGCCAGTAGCCGGGCGACAAACGGGGAGAGCATCGCCATCATCAGCATGGCGATAGTCAGGCCAAAGTAGATTTCCGTTGCGGCCCAGCCGGTTTCATGGGCGATAGCCCTGGCGAAAGTGCCGGGCATATAAAACGATATGCCCCAATTAATCAGTTGGTTGCACCCGGCGGCAAGCGTGACAAAGCCCGGCGCGGAGAGTGATTTTGTAGGTGTATCCATGATCGTCCATTTTGTTACGCTGTTGTCGCAGCATACCCTGCACGCTATTGTGGAGGCAGGCCGGTCCATTTATGACCCTTATAAGAGAAACTTTGTGATGACGACGCTCAATCTGGGAAATCTGGCGACGTTCCGCCTGGTGGTACAGCGCGGAAGCTTCTCAGCCGCAGCTGACCTGCTAGGGCTGTCGCAGCCAGCGGTAAGCCTACAGGTACGTCAGCTGGAACAATTTCTGCAGACCAGACTGCTGGAGCGCACCGGGCGGGGCATTAAGGCGACGGCGGCCGGAATCGCCTTGCTGGCACATAGCGATCGAATTGAGCAGGCGGTGAGCGCAGCGGTGCAATCGGTTAGCGAATTCAACCGTGAAATTAGCGGTTCGGTGACGCTGGGGAGCGGGGCAACAGCCTGTATCCATCTGTTACCTTCGCTGTTGCAGAAGCTGCATCAGGATCATCCTCTGCTGACGGTGAAGGTCACGGTCGGCAATACGCTGGAAGTGGTTCGGGCTATCGAAGAGAATCGGCTCGATCTCGGGCTTTGTACGCTGCCGGCGAACGGACGCAGCCTGGCGGTAACGCCGGTATTAGATGAAGAGTTTGTCTGTATTTTTAGCGATGGACAGGACGAGCCGCCCTTGCCGCTGACGCCAGAAATACTCCAATCCTTGCCGTTAATTGCCTTTGAAGCGGGAAGTGGAACCCGGGATCTGATTGATGGCTGGTTTCGTCATGATGGACTGATGGTTGTGCCCGTCATGCAGTTAGGCAGCATTGAGGCAATTAAGCGTATGGTGCGCGCGGGACTGGGGTACAGCATTGTGCCGCGTATGGCGGTAGAGCATCCGCAGGATCGCATCGGCCTGAATGTGCAATCGTTGACTCCGCTGCTGTATCGCCAGCTCGGTGTCGTCATGCGCCAGGATAAAATCATCAGCAAAGGCATTGCTGAAGTGCTGCGTTTGCTACCTCAAATCGGTTGCTGAACGCGGTACGCAGCGCTTACTTTTGCACAGGCGTTTTCAGCGAGTCGGAAGGATCAACGGTGATGGTGGATTGTTGCGACTGCTTTTTATCCTGATGATGATACCAGGCGCCGATGGAGGAGTAGACAAAGCGTCCAAAGAAGAAGATAAAGCTGATAAGCAGTACGATACGGGTCATGCGACGGTTAAATCGATGTCGTTTACGCATACTGGGTGCCTGACTCACAAAAGGTTCCTTAAAGTATACCCAAAAGATGGGCGATGTGCGTATTAAGGCACAGTAAAGCGGAAGGGTCAATTGATGAGGATGTAAAAATCCCAGGGATAAAACATTAATTAATGTTATATAAGATAATCCTCGTATTTACATGCTTTCTGCTTATCGCAGATTGATGTTAAAAAAAAGGCATTATTAATATTAGCCTCGAGATTTCTTGATTTATATCAATCGTCTATTTTTTCCGACAACTAAAATCACCAGCCAGTTCCGCGTTGTTATTCCTTGCGCGATAATGAAGGTTGGTTGGATGCCCGCCTGAATATACCCTGCAGGATTTAGGGTTATCCGTAGAGCATCTATGAAAATAATTAAACTGTACAGGCAATATCGGGATAAATGGTGGGCGTTGCCGCTGATCTTGCCTGTTCTTTTACTCCCTCTGGCAAGATGGGCTAACACCGATGCATTACTCGATGGTAATGAAGTTTATCTTTACTATTTACCCCTGGCGTTAGTACTGAGCCTGATGCTGTTTTTCGGCTGGGCCGCTTTGCCGGGAATCGTTCTCGGTTTGTTGCTTACCATTACGCGCGGCATGACGCTGGAAGATTCCATCGGCGTGATTTTTCATTTTCTTATTCCGACGGTTCTTTCCTGGGGCGGGTATCGCGTTTTTGTCCCGCGCAGGCAGCAAATCTCGCATGGCAATGTGAGACTGATGCCTCAGAGATTGGTCTGGCAGATGCTGCTGCCATCGCTGATCTTTCTTGTTCTTTCCCAACTCGCTGAGTACCTTGGAATTCATCCCCGAGCTACTGGGTTGATTGGTGTTAATCCCTTAAGCTTGCGTTCGCTTATCACCTTTCAGGCCCTTATGGCTGGGTGCTTGACCGGCGTGCCGTTATGCTATTTTCTTATTCGAATTATCCGCAACCCTCTCTATATTCGAGGGTTTGTTTCTCAGATTCGCCTGCAGATCGATCCAAAAATAAAACGCTTAGAATTTATTTTATGGGCGGCAGTGCTGATCATTTTATTGGTGCTGCTATTAATGCCGTTGAATAGTACGAGCACTATTTTTAGCACAAATTATACCTTGTCTTTACTTATGCCAGTGATGCTTTGGGGCGCTATGCGCTTTGGTTATCGCTTCATTTCATTGGTCTGGTCTCCTGTTTTAATTGTTATAATTCACTTTCATAATCAATATCTCCCACATTCACCGATTTACAACAATCAGCTGGCTATTACCTCCTCCAGCTATCTGGTGTTTTCATTTATTATCGCCTATATGGCGATGCTGGCGACGCAGCAGAGAATTTTTTATGCGCGCATGCGCAGGATGGCCTTCATGGATCCGGTTGTACGCTTGCCCAATATTCGGGCGCTGAGCCGGGCGTTAAATAAATCCTCCTGGTCAGTGTTGTGCTTCTTACGCATTCCTGAGCTGGAAATATTAGGCCGCCATTACGGCGTTCTGTTGCGTATCCAGTACAAGCAGCTGCTGGCCGAGTCACTCAGCGAGCTATTGCAGAGTGGGGAGGATATCTATCAGATGGCCGGGCATGAGCTGGTAGTCCATCTGAACAGCGAAGAGCATCAGCAGCGAATCCCCCTGCTTTATGAGCATCTCAAAAAGTTTCGTTTTGTCTGGAATGGCATGCCTTTGCAGCCACCCGTGGGGTTCAGCTATTGCAACGTTCGCTCTCCGGTGATTCATCTGCATTTACTGCTGGGTGAACTCAGCAGCGCGGCCGACCTTTCCCTCGCCACCGGCAGTCCTGAAAATTTACAGCGTCGCGGAGCCATCAATACGCAACAGGAGCTGAAAGACAAAGTCACTATAATGAATCAGCTGGTGAAGGCGCTGGAGCAGGATCGCTTCATGCTGATGGCGCAACCCATTGTCGGCATCCGGGGGGATAGCTACCACGAAGTTCTGCTCAGGATGCTGAACGACGATGATGAAGTCATCATGCCGGATACCTTTTTACCGGTGGCGCACGAGTTTGGACTGTCGGCGCGTATTGATAGCTGGGTCCTTGAACATACGCTCATCTTTATGGACAAGCGGCGCAAAAAGCTTCCGGGAATGCGTCTGGCGATAAATATCTCACCTTTTTCTGTGAGTAACAGCCATTTCCATCAGCAGGTAAAAACGCTGCTGGAGCATTATGACATCGAACCCTGGCAGATTATTTTTGAGCTGACGGAGAACCATTCGCTGACCAATCCCGAACAAGCGCGGAAAACCCTCGCGCAGCTTCAGGACCTGGGCTGTCGGGTCGCGATTGATGATTTTGGCACCGGCTATGCCAGCTACGCGCGGCTGAAAACGATGAATGCGGATCTGCTGAAAATTGACGGCAGTTTTATTCGTAATCTGGTGACCAGTAGTCTGGACTATCAGGCCGTTGCCTCTATTTGCCTTCTTGCGAGAATGAAAAATATGCAGGTGGTGGCTGAATATGTCGAAACGCCAGAGATTCGTCAGGCCGTGGTTTCACTGGGGATTGATTACATGCAGGGCTATGATATCGGCAAACCGGCCCCGCTTGAGGCGTTGGTTGAGGATGAATAAACGAATGGGCCGGAAAGTCCGGCCCATATGAGTGAAGCTAGCTTGTCGCGTCAGGCTTCTCTTCTTCGCTGATTTTCAGCCACCAGTCAGGCACGCCTTCCCAGTACTCCTGCTCTTTTTCCAGATCGAGCAATACCAGCGCATTCTGGCTAAACCAGTCATGCGGGAAGGTCAGCGTCCAGTGGTTCGCCTCGGTTTTCAGCGTAAGGGTTGGCGGCGTGGTCGTCGCCTGTCGCTGGTTATTCAGCAGCACCCCAAGGCGCAGCAGCTGTATTAACGGCAGAAACTGCTTTTTCTTAAACAGCGTGAAACGCGGTAAATCATCCAGCTTAATCGCTTTACGGTGATAGCGAACTAAGGTGGCCATCAGCATCTGCTGTTCCTGATTAAAGCCCGGCAGATCGCTGTTTTGCAGGATATAAGCCGAATGACGGTGCATGCCGCTGTGGTTAATATTTAAGCCGACTTCATGCAGCATCGTCGCCCATTTCAGCAGCGCCGCCAGATGAGGGTTCGCAAGCTTAGGGTTCTGCTCCTGCCATTGCTCAAAAATATGCGTGGTGGTCTCCAGTACCCGACGCGCCTGCTCGCGGTCGATATTGTACTGGTTCGCCAGGCTTTGCGCGGTGCGGCTACGGATATCCTGGTGACGGAAACGTCCTTCCATCTCGTACAGTACGCCTTCGCGCAGCGCGCCGTCGGATAAGCGCAGCTCTTTAATCGCCAGCGCGTCAAACACCCCGCAGAGAATCGCCAGGCCGGGCGCAAAAACGGCTTTACGATCTTCCGAGAGCCCGGGCAGGCTCAGCGAGTCGAAGTTTTTATACTTCAGCAGCTCTTCGACCAGCATCTCGAGGCGCTCGGGAGTGATGAACCCGTCTTTCTCGCCCATGGCCACCAGCACTTCGTGGGCGGCTTTAATGGTGCCCGACGCGCCGAGGGCGACGTTCCACCCCTGGATGCGGAACTGCCACGCCAGGGTTTCCAGCTTTTGCACGGCCGACAGACGCGCGCGCTGGAAATTCTCTTTGTTGATGACGCCGCCAGCAAAGTAGGCCTGAGAGAAGCTCACGCAGCCCATACGGCGGCTTTCCACCAGGCGAGGCTCGAAATCCTCGCCGATCACCAGCTCGGTAGAGCCGCCGCCGATATCGATGACCAGCTTACGGCCTCGCTCCGGCTGCGTATGCTCCACGCCCATAAAAATCAGACGCGCTTCCTCGTTGCCGGGGATGATTTCAATGGGGTAGGGGATGACCTGCTCCGCGCGCTTGAGGAACTCTGCGGCGTTTGTCGCCTGGCGCAGCGTGTGCGTGCCGACGATGCACACGCTGGACGGGTCAAAACCCTGCAGGCGCTCGGCGAACAGCGACAGGCAGTTCAGCCCGCGCGTCATAGCCTCTTCGCTCAGTACAGAGTTTTCATCCAGACCGTCGGCCAGATGTACGCGCTGTTTCAGACGACCGATGATCTGCATTGCCCCGTCAACGACGCGGGCGATCACCATATGAAAACTGTTCGAACCGAGGTCGACCGCAGCGAACTCCTGCGGCCGAGGGGCATTATCGTTTATTGGCATAGGTTAGTCGGGCTGTTCAAGTGATTTGAGGTAGTCGTATATCGCCATCTGTGCACGGACTTTACGGCGATTGCCGCGCGGCACGTAGCGATTGCTCAGTTCTTTATCAAGATAGCGCGCTTTCACCGTATCGTTGAAGAGGAGATCGAAAATATCCAGCACCCGCTGTTTCAGCCGCGGATCCAGCAGCGGCGCGGCAACTTCGATACGATAGTCAATATTGCGCGTCATCCAGTCCGCCGACGATAGCCAAACCTGCTTATCGCCGCCGTTTTCAAAGCAATAAACCCGGTCATGCTCAAGGAAACGGTCAACAATGCTGGTCACGCGAATGTTTTCGCTGATGCCTTCGAGGCCGGGGATCAGCGAGCACATGCCGCGAATAAGTAAATTAACCGGCACGCCGGAGCTAGACGCGGCATAGAGACGGTCTACCAGGCCTTTATCGACGAGGTTGTTCAGCTTCAGCATGATCCCCGACGGCTGGCCATTCTGCGCGTTGGCTATTTCGCGATCGATCATCTCATAAAGCAGGCGACGCGAGTTTTGTGGCGACACCAGCAGATAATCGAAGCTGACCGGGCGGTAGGGGTTTTCAATAAAGTTAAATACCCGGCGGACTTCATTGGTGATGCGCGCATCGGCGGTCAGCAGCGAGTAGTCGGTGTAAAGCCGCGCGGTTTTTTCGTTGAAGTTTCCGGTACCGATATGCGCATAGCGAACGACTTCATCGCCCTCTTTTCGCGAAACCAGGAACAGCTTGGCGTGGATCTTGAGGCCCGGCGCGGAGAAGATAACGTGCACGCCGGCTTCGGTCAGGCGCTTAGCCCAATGAATATTGGCTTCTTCATCGAAACGCGCCTGCAGCTCCACGACCACCGTCACTTTCTTACCGTTGTGGGCGGCATGAATCATCGAATCGATAATCCGTGAATCTTTCGCGACGCGGTAGATGTTGATTTTGATAGCCAGCACGCTTGGGTCGAAAGAGGCCTGGCGCAGCAGCTCAAGGACGTGTTCAAACGTATGGTACGGGTAGTACAGCAGCACGTCGCGTTCGCGAATCGCGTCAAAGCCGTTACGGAATTTATCGAACCACAGATGGCGCAGACGCGGCATCGGTTTATTGACCAGATTAGCTTTGCCGACGTTCGGGAAGCCGATAAAGTCTTTAAAGTTGTGGTAACGACCGCCCGGCAGCATCGAATCGTAGTTGGAGATGGAGAGCTTATCGCGCAGCATTTCGACCATTGCGTCCGGCATGTCGCGCTGATAAACGAAGCGCACCGGCTCGGCGGTCAGACGCTGTTTCAGGCTGGAGGACATCAGCTCCATCAGGCTCGATTCCATCTCGTGCACCAGATCGTATTCGGCGTCACGGGTCATTTTCATCGAGTAGGCGTTCAGCGCGTCGTAATCGAAAAAGCCCTTGAAGATATCATCCAGGCAGTATCGCAGGATATTATCTAGCAAAATCATTGGCTTGCGCCGGCGAGGCGCTTCCGGCGGTAGGTTCACAAAACGCGGCACCTTGTCAGACGGAATCTCCAGCAGCGCGTAATTGATGGTATCCCCGCGAATAATTTCGACGGCCAGGTAGGTGTAATCATCCTTCAGAAACTGCACCAGATCCGTTTCGCGATTAATCAGAATTGGCGTGATGTGCTGACGAAGATACAGCTTGAAGTAGTTACGCAGCCAGGACTGCTGGTTGACGGAGAGCTGGCGTTCGTTGATCAGGAAAATCTGGTTACGCGCCATTTCCAGCAGCAGCTCGTTGTATAAGCCGTCAAATTCCTGATCGGCCTTAAGCACGCGAGCCTGGATTTTGCCTAGCAGGTGACGAGAGTGGGCGGTACTGCCTTGTTCTTCGCTAATGATGATGCGGCGCTTAAGTTCGGCGAACCGCACTTTATAGAATTCATCGAGGTTGTTGGAGTAAATTCCCAAAAAGCGCATGCGCTCAATCAGCGGGTTGCTTTTGTCCGCCGCTTCCTGAAGTACGCGTTCGTTAAAGGACAACCAGCTGAGTTCTTTTTCGATGTATAGCTTTTCCTGGCCCATTACAGCTCACACTCCGGTTGATGTATGTTGCTTTTTCATTATGGCGAGCTTTGCCACTGAATGTCCAATTATGTCAAAGAAGTATGACTGTTTTCTTGCAGTATATAGCGAAGAAAAACAGACGATTTTCACGACATACGTTATGGTCAAGGCAAGGTGAGATTCAGGAGCAAAACCATGTGGGAGACGCGGGCGTTAGAACTGAATAATCAGGATATATGGAACTGGTCATCGGTATGCAATCTGGTCAGGTATGCCTCTCAGCACGGCTTTAATACTATCGTGGTGGGGCAGGCAGATCTCTTCGGTAAGCTGGTGTCCCCGAAGGGATATACGCCTTTTCACTATAACGATAGCGTTTCCAGTCAGCAGCGAGCGCGCTGTGTCTACCTTAATCGTCTCGCCATGTATTGCCGCGAGCAGGGGCTGCGATTTTATTTACAGGCGAAAGAGCTGGGGTTCCCAACGGAATTGCTGTTGTCGCATAAGTATCTGCTGGATAACCAGCAAGGGATCCTTTTTGATGTCGATTTCTGGAGCCGCTGGCTGACAGACAAAATTCGCGGCGTTTGTCAGGGAATTCCAGCGTTAACGGGGTTAATTATTGCGCTTTCCAGCACCGATGGTTTATTGCCGATTACGCGTCCTAAATGGGATATAAACGCCAGGGATGAGCCTGAAAATGCCCGGCAACCGTCGCAAAGCTTTGTGCTCTATCGCCGTTGTTTTCAGGCGCTGAGCCAGGTGGTTAGCGCGCAAAATAAACATCTGGTTTTACGGGTTTTCCCTGCAAGTAATGATGATCTTGGCACCGTTCTCGATGCTATCGAGCCGCTTCCGCCAACCGTTTCGGTATCGATCAAGTTAACGCCAGAACGTTTCTGGCCAGCATTTCCAAATAATCCCGCGCTGCTTCAGGTCACTCTGCGCGACGTCTGGGTTGATATTGATTTAGCCGGCGAAGAGGTGGGTTGGGGCGTTATGCCTTTCTTGCGCATCGATGAGTTAAAAGGCCGACTGCTGTGGTGCCAAAGCGCGAATCCCAGAATCACCGGTGCGATATGCAAAACCAGTTGGGAGAGCGTTGATAACCACTGGATACCGGAAACGTTAAGCGAATGCAATTTGTTTGCCTGTAGCCAGCTGTTAGGTCATGGCGCGGGAAAGACCCAGGAGCAGCTGTTGGATCTCTGGCTGGCTGAGCGTTACGGCTGGTGCCCCGATGTTTCAGTCGCCCGCCGTTTTCAGCAGCTACTGGAGCAGGCAACGGAGCTGCTTTACCAGGCGATTTACGTCCGCGATCACGTTTTTCACCGCCATAGTCAGCTACCGGAAAGCTATGGTCAGGCCGTATGGAGTTTGTACAGCCAGCTGGCGCGCGATCACTGGCTGCCGGGGTCGGCCCAGGACATCCACTTCACGCGTGACGATCCGCAAAAATCGATGGAAAACCTCACGCGAATTGCGCAAGAGAAGGATGAGGTCGCGGCAGAGGCCCTGAAACTATGCGCGCAGGCGCTGGAGTTTGCCGAGAATGCCGCGTTTCCCGCGGCGCTCTATCGGCTCTGGCAGAATGAATGGCGAGGGCTGGCGCTCTACTGTCAGCTGTTCACGCATGCGCAGAAGGCTTTTTTTACGCTGCATTTTGCTCGTGAGGTGGAGAATAGCTGGAGTATGAGAGAAATCTGCCATATCAACGTGCAGGCGTTGTATCAGGGGGCATCCGAAATGGAGATGCTTTGCCAGCAGATGCGCGAAGCATCGCCTGGGTTTCATATTATGTTCGATGCGGGTCGGGTTCGTAGCCTGGCTGATAGCCTGAGCAGCGAATTGTCGGCGCTCAGGCATTAGGTATTACCGCGTGCGGTATAAAGCCTCGACCAGGCTGAGTATCGCCAGCGCCTGGCCATATGGCATCGCGGTCAGGGGGATCCGCCGGTAATGGTCAAGATCGTGTCCCATTGCCGTGCCAAATGAGACCTGGGTTAATTCCCCCTCCGGCGAGATATGCTCAATAATGCCTGCAATTGCTCGTTCGGCAACGGGCAGATAGCGGTCGTCGAGGTAGCCGAGACGTATCGCTTTCAGGATACCGGCTGCGAATCCCCCCGTTGCTGAGGCTTCAGCGTAGCTTGTGGCATCATCTAATAGCGTCGGCCATAGCCCGTTTTCACATTGACAGCGGGCGAGGGCGGATACCTGGCCCTGCAGGATGTTACAGAGCTGGCGATAGAAGGCGTCATGCTCATCAAGATTGAGCATTTCCAGCAGTTCAGGAATCGCCAATGTTATCCAGCTATTACCGCGAGCCCATAGCGCCCCGGCAAAATGGTGCCTGCCGTTGAAGTTCCAGCCGTGAAACCATAAACCGCTTTTTCTGTCCGTAAGGTAGTGAAGGTGCTGTAGAAATTGAAATTTTGCTTCTTCTACCCAGTAAGGTTTTTGCAATAAAAGCCCAAGCCTGGCCAGAGGCAGAACCGCCATCATCAAGGTGTCATCCCAGATTTGCTGATAATGCGCGTTTTCGTAGGTGACATGCTGCATGCAGCCTTCATCAGTACGTGGAATCTGACGATAAAGCGCATCTCCCCAGACTTCCAAATACGCGCGCCATTCGTGACGAGCGTCCTGCTGGTAGCGACCGGCAAGCGTCAAAAAAGGGATCGCGGTGTTAATATTTTTCTCCGGCGTTCCTTCGGCGAAGCGGGCGCTGAACCAGTCGTCAATAATCTGCCTGGCGCGAGACGATCCGGTAAGTTCATGGTAGCGGTAGAGACCAAACAAGCCGATGCCATGTGTCCATTCCCATCCCGCCCAGCCTTTTGTGTCAATCACGCGCCCGTCAGGCAGGCGCTGCAGGAATTGACCGCTGTCATCCTGAATAGCGGTGAGGCTATCGATCAGTTTTTCGATAAGAAGGATGAGTTCAGGATGGCTTATTTTCTGCGACATAGTGATTCCCTTGTGTTGTCGTTTCAGCAATGTGCTGCCAGTGGGTATTCATATGCGGATGTCCGGTAAGCAGCTCTACGGTTTGTCGTACCTGCGTTGATGCATCTTCTGGTTTACCGCCAGACCGCAGACGCTCTAGCTCGCAGGTCAGCGTCTGATGACACTCCTGGCTTAGACGAAAGCGAAACGCGCCGTACATCGCCAGCAGAGTGAGTAAACCCGGTCCGATAAGGAATACCCACCAGATACCGTTTAGCGCGGCGGCATCTTGCGATTCAGCGCCTTTGGTAAAGCCAAACGCCTCCAGCGCCAGTCCGACAATAAACAGGGCTAGCGCCTGGGAAAATTTGCGCGTTAGCATCATGACGCCCGCGTAAATGCCTTCACGTCTGACGCCGGTATAAGCTTCATCCACATCAGGTAAAAAGTTGTAGACGTTCCATGGGATAAGATAGGTTCCGCCGCGTGCGATACCCATCACGATGGCTCCACCCAATAAGAGCCATGACAAATGACTTATGGAGGCGGAAAGCTGGCTGAACCACAATAAGGCGCACATAATCAATCCAATCGCCAATTTGTAGGCGTTGCCGTTGCCGATGCGAATACAAAGCCAGGTAAAGAAAGGGATGGCAAAAAATTGAAATAGCGTCATCAGGCTCATTGCCTGGGAAGCTAAGGATGCGCCGACCTGAAGTACGTAGGTGAGATAGTGCATAAACAGCGAGCCGAAAATATCCAGGGCGACGGCTCCGCCCACGTACATCATGATGTGAATGCGAAAAGTACGTAAACGGAAAGTTGAAGCCATCTCTCGATACAGCGAGATAAGTGTTTTTCCCATCCCGCGCTGAGCCGAAGGCGGCGGCAGATTCTCCCGCTCCCAGGTTCCCCGCCAAACGAAGATCCACGGTAGGGCGAAGAGTACGGAAAAGACCAGGCCGATATATAAAAATGCCTGCGATTTATCGGCGACGTGCGCCAAAATTTGTCCTGGGATAAGTGCAGATAAAAACGCTGTCGCCTGGGCAAATAGCATCCGCGCGCCAGACATTTTTGAACGCAGATCGTAACGCGATGTCATCTCCGCGGGCAGCGTATCGTAGGGCACCATCAAGAGAGTAAAAACGGTGCTGAATAACAAATAAGTGCCAAGATACCAGGCATAGCCAAAACCGCTTACCCACATCAGGGCAAAGCAAAAAGAGAGCGGCGCGCCGATAATAAAGAATAGTCGGCGTCGCCCCCAGCGCGTGCGAATATTGTCGGTGATATAACCCATGATCGGGTCGGTGATGCCATCCCAAATTTTGGCGATCGCAAAGATGGATGCGGCGGCGGCGGGAGAAAGACCAGCCACTTCAATATAAAAATAAAGCAGCCAAAGCCCGGTGATCGTCATTGCGCCGCTGCCGAAGATATCGCCCATCCCCCAGCAGAGAATATTGCGTGTTTTTACTTCCCGTGGTGCCGTTACTGTCCTCGTCATTTTTCCTGTCTCTTCTGTCAGTAAAGAGGAAGTAGCACAGTAAAAGAGGTGAAAATTTTGCGGAATCGTCATCAAGTCGCTTTTGTTAAGAACTGAGAGCGAGGCGTTGAAAGCGGATTAAATGAAATAAATAGCGTGATATGGCCAGCAGTATTCGCACGGGCGAAAAAATGAAATGTGATGTCCATCGCTATTTCTGCGGAAGATGGGAGAAGAAATGTGTGCTTAATCACAGATGAACAGCGGGAAAAAAGGGAGTTGTGAGAATGCCGACAGATTACCTATGTCAGGGCTGTTTTGCCCTACGGCGATCGATAATGACTGTGTTCAGATAGCTTTCCCGTTTCATCTCAGGAAAACCTATGAACATTTTTCTTTCAAACTGGCACCCGCACGCAGATGGTATGACTCGCGACACTGAGATTTTTCAAAAAGCGCTGGATACCTTATCGCAAGCGGGCGGCGGTACGCTGGTGGTGGAAAGTGGAAAATATTACCTTGGCGGGTTACGCATGGGGTCAAATACCTGTCTGTGGTTGTCACCCGGTGCGGAACTCATCGTCAGCGATAATTATGCTGACTTCACCCAGGCGGTGGCCTTAAGCCGCGCAGAGTGCTCCGACCGGGCTTTTCTCTATGCCCGGGATGCCGAAAATATCTCGATTTGTGGGGGCGGTACTATTTACGGTAATGCCGATGGTTGGTTCTCCTCATCGGTTGACGATATGGGCTATCGCACGCCCGCCGAACAGCGACCGCGCATCATTCTTCTGGAAAATTGCCAGCGGGTCAGGCTGGAAAATATCCGTGTACACCATGCGCCGATGTGGACCATTCATCTTGTTTCGTGTTCACAGGTGGTGATTGATGGCATTAGCGTTGATAACGATCTGACCATGGCGAATACTGATGCGCTGGATATCGATAGCTGTCAGCAGGTACATATTGCTAATAGTTTTTTTAGTGCGGCGGACGATGCAATTTGTCTGAAAACCACCGATAAACCGGCGGCTATCCAACGACCTTTACGTCAAGTGACAATCGTCAATTGTACCCTGCGCTCAAAAAGCTGCGCTTTTAAAATCGGCACGGAAACCTGGCAAGATATTGAAGATATTGTGGTCAGCAATTGCACTATCTTTGATTCGAATCGCGGTATTGGCCTGATTTCACGCGATGGTGGCCGGCTACGAAGAATGCTCTTTACCAGCATGACTTTTGCGTGTGTGGCGGCGCCAGCCTGTCACTGGGGGGAGGCGGACCCGATTTTCCTCTCCGCGCGTCGCAGGCATCCGCAGATCGAGCCCGGTGAGATTACGCAAATCCAGTTTCGCGGGCTTAGCGGAGAATGTGAAGGCGCCATCAATATGCACAGTGAAACCCCAGCCACGATCAATCGAATACGACTTGAGAATATTCAGCTTACCCAGCGGCTGCATCGCCACGGCTGGCAGGGGAATTATGATATTCGTCCGCCTTGTAATCCTCTTTCGCCAACAGGAATGGGTATCGATAACGCCTGGTGCCTCAATCCAGAGACGGGAAAGGCCTGGGGAGTCGAACCCTATCCTGGAGGGCTACCCGTCCTGTTTGCGCAAGGGGTTTCCGATTTGGTCGTCAGAGGACTTGATTGGCAGCGTCCAGTCCCCCTACCGGCAGGCTGGAACACGCAAGCGCTGTGTCTGGAAAAGTGCGAGCGGTCATCGGTGCGGGAAGCCTGAGCCAATGAAAAACGCCTCCGGCGGACGCCAGAGGCGGGAAAGTTTACTCTTCTGCCGCGTATCCCTGCGGCGGAAGAGGAACATTGTCAAGCCAGGCTTCGTTGCCCTCCGCGCGCAGGCGGCCGTCGACAAACCAGCTGATAGCCAGGGGGTAGATATCGTGTTCCTGAGCTTGTACGCGGGCGGTGATGTCGTCTTCGGTATCTTCAGCGAACACCGGTACCTTAGCCTGCAGAACCACCGGGCCTCCGTCCAATTCGTCAGTGACGAAATGCACCGATGTTCCGTGCTCTTCATCACCATTTTCCAGCGCCTGGCGATGGGTGTGCAGCCCCGGATACTTTGGCAGCAGGGAAGGGTGGATATTCAGCATACGCCCCTGATAGTGGGCGACAAAAGCCGGGCTAAGAATCCGCATGTAGCCGGCCAGCACCACCAGATCCGGCGCGTAAGCATCGATCTCGTGCATCAGCTCGCGGTCAAAGGCTTCCCGGTTGGCAAACTGGCTGGCGGCGAGCGCGTGAGCCGGAATATTGGCCGCGCGCGCGCGCTCAAGGCCGAACGCGTCGGCCTTGTTGCTGAAGACTGCACACAGGGTGCCGTTGATTTTCTTCCGGGCGCAGGCGTCAATGATCGCCTGCAGGTTGCTACCGTTACCGGAAATCAGCACCACGATGTTTTTCATTCAATGACCACACGCTGTTCGGAATCAGAGGCTTTGATATACCCTATTTTCCACGCGCTTTCACCTTTGTCGTTCAGGAAGGCAACGGCTTTATCCGCCGCTTCCGCCGGCAGCGCGATAACCATGCCAACGCCGCAGTTAAAGGTGCGATACATTTCGTGGCTGCTGACGTTACCGGCGGTTTGCAGCCAGTTGAACACGTCCGGCCACTGCCAGGAGGATTCATCGATGACTGCCTGAGTGTTGTCCGGCAGGACGCGCGGGATGTTTTCCCAGAAGCCGCCGCCGGTCAGGTGGGCGATGGCGTGCACGTCGACGTTGGCAATCAGGTCGAGTACGGATTTCACATAAATGCGGGTCGGCGCCAGCAGATGGTCGGCCAGTGGCTTACCGTTGAGATCGGTGGTTTGCGGGTCAACGCCGCTGACTTCGATAATTTTGCGCACCAGAGAGTAGCCGTTCGAGTGCGGGCCGCTGGAAGCCAGCGCCACCAGCACGTCGCCGTCGGCCACTTTGCTACCGTCGATAATTTCTGATTTTTCTACTACGCCGACGCAGAAACCAGCCACATCATAGTCTTCGCCGTGGTACATGCCCGGCATTTCCGCCGTCTCGCCGCCCACCAGCGCGCAGCCCGACTGCAGGCAGCCTTCAGCGATGCCGCTGATTACGCTCGCCGCGGTATCGACATCCAGTTTGCCGGTGGCGTAGTAATCCAGGAAGAACAGCGGCTCTGCGCCCTGAACCACAAGGTCGTTTACGCACATGGCGACCAGGTCGATACCGATAGTGTCGTGACGCTTCAGGTCCATCGCCAGACGCAGCTTGGTACCGACGCCGTCGGTGCCGGAGACCAGAACCGGTTCGCGATACTTCTGCGGCAGCGCGCACAGCGCGCCGAATCCGCCCAGTCCACCCATCACTTCCGGGCGACGGGTTTTCTTCACCACGCCCTTAATACGGTCGACGAGAGCGTTGCCTGCATCAATATCCACGCCGGCATCTTTATAGCTGAGAGAGGTTTTATCGGTCACTGCGAAGTCTCCACGCGTTTGCGGTAGCAATAAAAAACGGCGCAATTCTAACAGGGATAGCAAACGTTTGCGAGCCTGCTTTGCAGTCGACGTAAAACGGCCGTTAAGTGCGCAAATTTGATACTGTTCACGAAAATGAAACCGGGTACAGTCTTCTGCTTGCCAGCGTTGCCGGGAATAATCATCATGCCACTGAAACCGGTTTCTTTTGTGCTGCAAGCAGAGAGAAACCGTGAATTTGATGGATTCTGGAGGAAAGCTGAGGATGAAAATTGCCGCATTTGATATCGGTGGCACGGCGTTAAAAATGGGGGTAATGACGCGCGAAGGCACGCTGCTGGAGAAAGGAAAGCAGACCATCATCGACAGCGACGGCGACCAGATCCTGCAGGCGATGCTGGTGTGGATCGCCGCGCACCCGGCGTGCGAAGGGGTGGCCATCAGCGCGCCCGGCTACGTTAACCCGCATACCGGCTTTATCGAAATGGGCGGCGCCATCCGTAAATTCGATAACTTCGCCATCAAGGACTGGCTTGAGCAGCAGGTGCGCCTGCCCGTGGCCATTGAGAACGATGCTAACTGCGTACTGCTGGCCGAGCGCTGGCGGGGTAAAGCCGCCGACATGAGCAACTTTCTGGTCCTGACCATCGGCACCGGCATCGGCGGGGCGATTTTCTGTAATAACCAGCTGGTCCACGGCGCGCGCTTCCGCGCCGGCGAGTTCGGCTATATGCAAACCGCGCGTCCGGGTACCCGCGATGTGCGGCGCTATTCGATGAATGAAAACTGCACGCTGCGCGTGCTGCGCCATCGCTACGCTGAGCATATCGGCAAGGCGCTGGATGACGTCACTGGCGAAGAGATTTTTGACCGCTACGATGCGGGCGACGCCATCTGTCGACGTCTGGTCGCGGAATTCTTTAACGGCCTGGGCACCGGACTATATAACCTCGTTAACTTATTCGACCCGCAAACGATTTTGATCGGCGGCGGGATTGTGGAACGGCCGGGCTTTCTGGCGCTGCTGCGCGAACATCTGGCCTGGTTTGGCATTGCGGAATATATCGACACCGTTAGCCACGGCAACGATGCCGGGCTGGTAGGCGCGGTTTACCATTTCAATCAGCAATACCGGTCGCATAGCGGCGACTGCGCATAGGGAGAGAACATGTCTGGATTTAAAGAAGGTTTTCTGTGGGGCGGCGCGGTGGCGGCGCATCAGCTGGAAGGCGGCTGGAAAGAGGGCGGTAAAGGGGTTAGCGTCGCCGACGTGATGACCGCAGGCGCGCACGGCGTACCGCGCGAAATCACCGATGGCGTGTTGCCGGGGAAAAACTACCCCAACCACGAGGCGATCGATTTTTATCATCGCTATAAAGACGACATTCAGCTGTTTGCCGAAATGGGCTTCAAGTGCTTCCGTACCTCTATCGCCTGGACGCGCATCTTTCCGCTGGGCGATGAGCAAGAGCCTAACGAAGCCGGGCTGCAGTTTTACGACGACCTGTTCGATGAGTGCCGCAAGCACGGCATCGAGCCGGTGATTACGCTCTCCCACTTCGAAATGCCGTACCATCTGGTGACGGAGTACGGCGGCTGGCGTAACCGTAAACTGATTGATTTCTTCGTCCGCTTTGCCCAAGTGGTGTTTACTCGCTACCAGCATAAAGTGAAGTACTGGATGACCTTCAATGAGATCAATAACCAGGCCAACTTCCACGAGGATTTTGCGCCGTTTACCAACTCCGGACTGAAATATCTGCCGGGAGAGGACCGCGAGCCGGTTATGTATCAGGCGGCGCACTATGAACTGGTCGCCAGCGCGCTGGCGGTTAAAGCCGCTCGCGAAATTAACCCGTCATTGTGGGTTGGCTGCATGATCGCCATGTGCCCGATTTACCCACTGAGCTGCGCGCCCAACGACATGATGATGGCGATGAACGCCATGCACCGCCGCTACTGGTTTACCGATGTTCACGTCCGCGGCCGCTACCCGCAGCATCTGCTGAACTACTTCGAGCGCCGCGGATTTGCGCTGGATATCACCGAAGAAGACCGCGTGGCGCTGACCCAGGGCTGCGTCGACTATATCGGCTTTAGCTACTATATGTCGTTCGCCACGAAAGCAACGGATGACAACCCGCAGCTGGATTATGATGAAAGCAAGAGCCTGGTCTCTAACCCGTACGTGCAGAAGTCAGATTGGGGCTGGCAGATTGATCCGGTCGGGCTGCGCTACTCCCTGAACTGGTTCTGGGATCACTATCAGCTGCCGCTGTTTATCGTCGAGAACGGCTTCGGCGCCATTGATGTTCGCGAAGCGGACGGTTCGGTGGATGACCAGTATCGAATCGACTATCTCTCTGCCCATATCGCCGAGATGAAAAAAGCGGTCGTTGAGGATGGCGTGGACCTGATGGGCTACACCCCATGGGGCTGTATCGACCTGGTCTCCGCAGGAACCGGTGAGATGAAAAAACGCTACGGCTTTATCTATGTAGATAAGGACAATGAGGGCAACGGCACGCTGGCGCGTAGCCGCAAGAAATCTTTTGCCTGGTATCAGCAGGTTATCGGCAGCAACGGCGACAAGCTATAAAACTGCCGTAAAGCCCCATCCAGCCCCGCCTTCGCGGGGTTTTTTTATTTTGTCTTATACTGGCTCAGGCAGCGTAAAGCATTTTGGTTGATCCCGGTCAAACATATCGGCTATGGCGTAAAAGGTAAAAGGCGGTATAATCCGGCGATTTTTTTTGTGGCTGCCCCTCAGAGGAGAAAGAGAATGAAGATCGTGGAAGTGAAACACCCACTCGTCAAACACAAGCTGGGCCTGATGCGTGAGCACGACATCAGCACCAAACGCTTCCGTGAACTCGCCTCAGAAGTTGGCAGCTTACTGACTTATGAAGCAACTTCCGATCTGGCGACTGAAAAAGTCACCATCGAAGGCTGGAACGGCCCGGTAGAAATTGAGCAGATCAAAGGCAAGAAAATTACCGTTGTGCCGATTCTGCGCGCGGGTCTGGGAATGATGGAAGGCGTGCTTGAGCACGTACCCAGCGCGCGCATCAGCGTGGTGGGCATCTACCGTAACGAAGAGACCCTTGAGCCGGTTCCTTACTTCCAGAAGCTGGTATCTAATATCGACGAACGCATGGCGCTGGTGGTTGACCCGATGCTGGCAACCGGCGGTTCAATGATCGCCACCATCGATCTGCTGAAAAAAGCGGGCTGCAGCAGCATTAAGGTGCTGGTTCTGGTGGCGGCCCCGGAAGGCATCGCCGCGCTGGAAAAAGCGCATCCGGACGTTGAGCTGTATACCGCGTCCATTGACCAGGGCCTGAACGAGCACGGATACATTATTCCGGGGCTCGGCGACGCCGGCGATAAGATTTTTGGTACGAAATAATTGATGAAGTAGAAAAAGCCGACTTTGAGAGTCGGCTTTTTTTTGAATAAAACACACCAACAGCAATCAACAAACGACTCTCAGAGGAAAATGCCATGACGCGCCGTGCTATCGGGGTGAGTGAAAGACCGCCGCTTTTACAGACAATCCCGCTTAGTTTGCAACATCTGTTCGCCATGTTTGGCGCAACGGTACTGGTGCCCGTTCTGTTCCATATCAACCCGGCTACGGTACTGCTGTTTAACGGCATCGGAACGCTGTTATATCTTTTCATCTGCAAAGGCAAAATTCCGGCTTATCTTGGATCGAGCTTTGCGTTTATCTCTCCGGTGCTGCTTTTGCTGCCGCTAGGTTACGAAGTCGCTCTCGGCGGATTCATCATGTGCGGCGTGCTGTTTTGCATCGTCTCCTTTATCGTCAAAAAAGCTGGAACCGGCTGGCTGGACGTGATGTTCCCGCCGGCGGCGATGGGGGCGATTGTCGCGGTTATCGGCCTGGAGCTGGCGGGCGTCGCGGCGAACATGGCCGGTTTGCTGCCCGCTGACGGGCAATCGCCGGACAGCAAAACCATCATTATTTCGATGGTGACGCTGGCGGTGACGGTTTTCGGTTCGGTGCTGTTCCGCGGTTTCCTGGCGATTATCCCGATTTTAATCGGCGTGCTGGTCGGCTACGCGCTCTCCTTCGTGATGGGCGTCGTCGATACCACGCCCATCGCCGATGCCCACTGGTTCGCGCTGCCGACCTTCTACACCCCGCGCTTTGAATGGTTTGCGATTTTCACCATTCTGCCCGCCGCGCTGGTGGTGATCGCCGAACACGTTGGACATCTGGTGGTGACGGCCAATATCGTCAAAAAAGATCTGATCCGCGATCCGGGCCTGCATCGTTCAATGTTTGCCAACGGCCTGTCTACGGTGATCTCCGGCTTCTTTGGCTCAACGCCAAACACCACCTACGGTGAGAACATTGGCGTGATGGCGATCACCCGCGTCTACAGCACCTGGGTTATCGGCGGCGCGGCGATCATCGCGATTCTGCTCTCCTGCGTCGGCAAGCTGGCGGCGGCGATCCAGATTATCCCGCTGCCGGTAATGGGCGGCGTTTCGCTGCTGCTGTACGGGGTCATCGGCGCATCCGGGATTCGCGTGCTGATCGAATCTAAAGTCGATTACAACAAGGCGCAGAACCTGATTCTGACCTCCGTTATCCTGATCATCGGCGTCAGCGGCGCGAAAGTGCATATCGGCGCCGCTGAGCTGAAAGGCATGGCGCTGGCGACCATTGTCGGCATCGGCCTGAGCCTGATCTTCAAGCTGATAAGCGTGCTGCGTCCGGAAGAGGTGGTCCTCGACGCTGTGGATAGCGAAGAAGCAAAACATTGATCCCTATACCGGGCGGCGATCCCGCCCGGTTCTCTCCTTGCCTATTTCTGTGCTAAACTCTCCGCGTTTTTCTGCAAGCCTATGTTGAGGTCCATCTGAACGCACCGGCACAGCTCTCTTTGCCACTGTATCTTCCCGATGATGAAACTTTCGCGAGTTTCTGGCCGGGTGATAACCCTTCTCTTCTTGCTGCCCTTCAGAACGTGCTGCGGCAGGATCATAGCGGATACATCTATATCTGGTCACGGGAAGGGGCGGGGCGCAGCCATCTCCTGCACGCGGCCTGCGCGGAACTCTCCCAGCGCGGCGATGCGGTGGGCTACGTTCCGCTGGATAAACGGACGTGGTTCGTTCCTGAAGTGCTGGATGGAATGGAACAGCTGTCGCTGGTTTGCATCGATAATATTGAATGCGTGGCGGGCGATGAACTGTGGGAAATGGCGATTTTCGACCTCTACAACCGCATCCTCGAGTCTGGTAAAACCCGGCTGCTGATCACCGGCGATCGACCGCCGCGCCAGCTTAATCTCGGGTTGCCGGATCTGGCCTCGCGTCTCGACTGGGGGCAAATCTACAAGCTGCAGCCGCTGTCGGATGAAGATAAGCTCCAGGCGCTTCAGCTGCGCGCCAGGCTGCGCGGTTTCGAAATGCCGGAAGACGTCTGCCGCTTCCTGCTCAAGCGCCTGGATCGCGAAATGCGTTCGCTATTTATGACCCTCGATCAGCTCGATCGCGCTTCGATTACCGCCCAGCGCAAGCTGACCATTCCTTTTGTAAAAGAGATCCTCAAGCTTTAGCAGAGCTGCGGCTTGAGGCTCCTCCTGTTTAGTTGACGATCTCCAGTACCTGCTCCGGCGGACGACCGATACGGGCCTCGCCGTGGCTGACGACGATAGGCCGCTCAATCAGCTTTGGATTATCGATCATTGCCTGGATCAGCGCCTCTTCGCTGAGCTGCGGATTAGCGAGATCGAGGGATTTATAGAGATCTTCTTTCTGGCGCATTAAGTCGCGCGCGCTGGCCATTCCCAGCATCTTCAGCAGCTGGCGCAGCGTGGCGGCATCCGGCGGCGTCTCCAGATAGAGCACCACTTCAGGGTCGATGCCGTTAGCCTTCAGCAGGCTCAGGGTGTCGCGACTCTTGGAGCAGCGCGGATTGTGATAGATTTTGACCGTATCGGACATGAGATCTCCTTACATTTTCTGGTACGGTTTGAAGCGTTCCTGCAGCTGACGCAGCTGATCGATACGCGCATCGTAGCGGGCCTGCTGCAGGCTGCCTAATTTCACCTGTGAGCTGGCGCTGCTGAGCAGGGTAATGGCCTGATCGAGTCGGCCTACCAGCGCCATGCCTTCCGCGCGCGCTGCCAGCTCCTGATCGCGATTTCCCAGCTTAGCTTCCGCTTGCGCCAGCAAATCCCAACCATTGACGTCATCTTTATTGTTAAAGGTATAGCGGTTAAGGATCGTCGCCGCTTCCCCCGGCTGCCCGCCTTCCAGCAGGGCGTTGGCGAGGTTGAGCTGTAGTACCGGGTTAGTACGCAGTTCCCGGGCGCCCTTCAGGCGGTTAATCGCGTCTGTGGCTCGCTTTTGTCCGAGATCGATATCGGTCGCCAGGTCAAGGTACCAGGCATTTTGCGGTTCGGCGCTCAGCAGCGGCTGTAGCGTTTTGCGCGCCAGATCGTAATTGTTGCTGCCCATCGCCAGCAGCGCGCGGCCGTACTGGGCGGCGTGCTGTTCGCGAATATTGCCTTTTTCCCAGTTGCTCAGCAGGTCGTTGCCCAGCTTATTGTCGCCGGAGGTGTACATTCCGAGCGTTCTGGCTTTCGCCAGGTAGAAGTCAGGCGAGGATTGCACGACCACCGGGCGCATCTGGTTCGCACGGTTGCGGGCGTCGGCGAGACGGCTTTCCGGTAAGGGGTGGGTCAGCAGCATTTCCGGCGGCCGGGTCGAGTAACGCGACTCGTCAAGCAGCTTGCCCATAAACGCCGGCATCGCCTGCGGATCGAAACCTGAACGTTGAAGGACCTGAATACCAATGCGGTCGGCCTCTTCCTCGTTTTGGCGGGTAAAGCTGATCAGCCCCTGCTGGCTGCCCGCCAGGGTGCCGGTCAGCGCGGCCATGCCGGCCTGCGGGCTGGCCATCGCCAGCAGAATCGACCCCAGCGCGCCAACCCAGGTCAGCGGAGCGTTGCGCTTTTGGTCTTCCATCGCGCGGGCAAGGTGGCGCTGGGTGACGTGAGAAATTTCGTGCGCCATGACCGACGCCAGCTCGCTTTCATTATCCGAGTAGCGGAACAGCGCCGAGTGCAGTACGACGTTACCGCCGAAGAAAGCAAAGGCGTTTATTTGATCGTTATTAATCAGATAAAAGTGGAACGGAGTGCGCACCGAATTGGCGTGCGCCACCAGGCGCATGCCTAAACCGTTGATATATTGCACCAGCAGCGGATCGTTAATTAACGGCGCGCTGCCGCGCAGCTGGCGCACGTAATAATCTCCCATCTGCATTTCCTGGCCAATGGAGAGCGTGCTTCCTGCGGAGGTGCCCATGTCCGGCAGAGTGTCTGCGGTATCGGCAAAAGCAGGTAATATTGAACCCAGCGTCAGCGACGCTATGACGGTCGCCACCAGCGTTTTCTTCAACTGCCTGAACATAACCTCTGTCCTGTAATGTAGGTGTGCCAGTTTGACCGATTGTGCGGCGTAATGTTCCCTGACCGCAAGCAGGTTCAGCGAGTTTAGCCGTCGTTCGCGGCGTTGCAAATATGATATTCACCCGGTCATTAATGTTTGTGGTTTTACCCATAAAAAGCGAAGTCTTTTTTGTGACATTTCGATACAATTCCCGAGATTGTTACAGCTCCGCTCTTCAGGGAAGGGTTTTATGCTTCAGATGTTAATGCAGTGGTACCGTCGTCGGTTCAGCGATCCGGAGGCGATAGCGCTGCTGGTCATTTTGCTGGCTGGGTTCGGCATTATGTTTTTCTTCAGCGGCCTGCTGGCACCTCTACTGGTATCTATTGTTCTGGCCTATTTGCTGGAGTGGCCCACCGTCAGGCTGGAGCGTATCGGTTTTTCACGTACCTGGGCCACCTCGGTCGTTCTGATTTTGTTCGTTGGCATCCTGCTGTTGATGGCGTTTGTGGTGATGCCGGTTGCCTGGCAGCAGGGCATTTATCTGATCCGCGATATGCCGGGAATGCTGAATAAACTTTCCGATTTCGCCGCGACGGTGCCGCGCCGTTATCCGGCCTTAATGGATGCCGGCATTATCGACGCGATGGCGGAGAATATGCGCAGCCGCATGTTAACCGTAGGCGATTCGGTAGTGAAGTATTCGCTGGCCTCGCTGGTCGGGCTGCTGACCCTGGCGGTCTATCTGGTGCTGGTGCCGCTGATGGTTTTCTTTCTGCTGAAGGATAAAGAGCAGATGCTTAACGCCGTACGCCGGGTGCTGCCGCGCAACCGCGGGCTGGCCGGGCAGGTGTGGAAAGAGATGAACCAGCAAATTACCAACTATATCCGCGGCAAGGTGCTGGAGATGATCGTCGTCGGCGTGGCGACGTGGATTGGCTTTATCCTATTTGGCCTCAACTATTCGCTGCTGCTGGCGGTGCTGGTGGGGTTCTCGGTATTAATCCCCTATATCGGCGCGTTTGTGGTCACCATTCCGGTGGTGGGCGTGGCGCTGTTCCAGTTTGGCGCAGGAACCGAGTTCTGGAGCCTGTTTGCGGTGTACCTGATTATTCAGGCGCTGGATGGCAACCTGCTGGTACCGGTACTGTTCTCGGAAGCGGTTAACCTGCATCCGCTGGTGATTATTCTGTCGGTGGTGATTTTTGGCGGTCTGTGGGGATTCTGGGGCGTATTCTTCGCGATTCCGCTGGCGACGCTCATCAAAGCGGTGGTGCACGCCTGGCCGGATGGCCTGATCGTGGAAGACGAGCATTAGCGCGAAGCCGCAAGGAATGCCCTAAAAAAAGACGCCGGGTGGTTGAGAACGACCCGGCGTCTTGCGTTTGTCTTAGCGTCAGGCGTTTTCTTTCAGCCAGTTCAGCACCACGTCGTGGTGATTGCTGGTTTTGAAATCATCAAACACATGTTCGATTTTGCCGTTGGCGTCGATGAGGAAGCTAATACGATGGATACCGTCGTAGGTTTTCCCCATAAAGGTTTTTTCACCCCAGATACCAAACTGCTCGCATACCTGGTGATCTTCATCAGACAGGAGAGTGAAGTTCAGCAGCTCTTTTTCGGCGAAACGGGAGAGTTTTTCTGGTTTATCCGTACTGATACCCAGTACTTCAACGCCTGCTTTTTTCAGGTCGTCCATATTATCGCGTAAACCGCACGCCTGTACGGTGCAGCCCGGGGTCATGGCTTTCGGATAAAAATAAACCAGAACACGCTGTCCCTGGAAGTCGGTCAAATTTACTTCCTCGCCGTCCTGGTCCGGTAAGCTAAATTTCGGTGCAATATCACCGGCTTTCAGTGGGTTCATCACTCAAACTCCATCCTGTTCATCATGCTGTGAATAATTAACAATGTTAATACTGCCTTGTGCATTCAGTTCTGTACATAGGGCTTTGAACGCTTGTTCGATATTTGATGCATTTTGCGTAGTCGGGCTGTGGGCGGTGATCTGGATAAAAAGCTGTGCTGACTCGTCGTTTGCACCGGGCTGAGTGCGGGAAACCAGCTCGGCAATGTTCATTTTCCACGTATCGCACAGCGCCGTAAATCGCTCAATGATATGCGGCGAATCCGGCACCTCAACCTGAACCCAGACGGTGTTCTGCATCGCCTGAGGCGGCCTCGCGGTTGTACGCTTCATCACGATAAGCAGATCCAGCTCGGCGCCTTTCAGCGGCAGAGTTGACTCAATCAGGTTAATTGCATTCCACGAGCCGGAAAGCAGCATGATAAACGTAAACTCATCGCCAAGCATGGCCAGCCGACTGTCTTCGATATTACAGCCGCAGCTGCTGACGTGACGAGTGATCGTATTCACGATGCCTGGGCGGTCAGCACCCAACGCGGTAATAACCAGATAGTGTTGTAATGAGGCTGTCAAACCTGTTCTTCCTTTAAAAAGGTGAGGTAACGTTAGGAAAGCATAAAAAAAACCGGCATACAACATCCCTGATGGCATCGGGTCTCTTGCTTTTATTGCGACTCCAAACGTAACATTGAGAATCTTGTCCCACTTATGCTCTGAGGATGGCCCATGTTTACGGGAAGTATTGTAGCGCTTGTCACGCCGATGGATGAAAACGGCAACGTCTGCCGGTCAAGCCTGAAAAAACTGATTGATTATCATGTCGCCAGCGGCACCTCGGCGATTGTTTCGGTAGGAACTACCGGAGAGTCCGCAACATTGAGCCATGAAGAGCATGGTGACGTGGTCATGCAGACGCTGGAACTGGCCGACGGGCGTATTCCGGTTATTGCCGGCACCGGTGCAAATGCAACCGCAGAGGCGATTAGCCTGACCAAACGATTTAACGATAGCGGCGTGGTTGGCTGCCTGACGGTCACGCCGTATTACAACCGTCCGACCCAGGAAGGGCTGTTCCAACACTTTAAAGCTATCGCAGAGCATACTGACCTGCCGCAAATCCTGTATAATGTGCCGTCCCGTACCGGTTGCGATATGCTGCCTGAAACCGTTGGCCGTCTGGCGGAAATTAAAAATATTATCGGTATTAAGGAAGCGACGGGGAACTTAAGCCGCGTTCATCAGATCAAAGAGCTGGTTTCAGATGACTTTATTCTGCTGAGCGGCGATGACGCGACCGGAATGGACTTTATGCAGCTTGGCGGTCACGGCGTGATTTCCGTAACGACAAACGTTGCGGCGCGCGAAATGGCCGAGATGTGCCGACTGGCGCTAGCAGGTCAATTTGCCGAAGCTCGTGCGATTAACCAGCGTCTGATGCCATTGCATACCAAATTATTTGTCGAACCCAACCCTATCCCGGTCAAATGGGCCTGTAAGGCGTTGGGTCTTGTGGCGACCGATACGTTACGCCTGCCGATGACCCCGATTACCGAAAACGGTACTAAGGTCGTTACCGCAGCGCTGAAGCATGCCGGTTTGCTGTAAAGTTTAGGGAGATTTGATGGCTTACTCAGTACAGAAGTCGCGCCTGGCGAAGGTTGCGGGTGTTTCGCTGGTTCTACTCCTCGCGGCCTGTAGTTCTGACTCGCGCTATAAGCGTCAGGTGAGCGGCGACGAGGCCTATTTGCAGGCTACGCCGCTTAGTGAACTTCACGCGCCAGCAGGGATGATCCTGCCGGTTCAGGTGGGTGATTATAATATTCCGGTTGCAACCAGCACCGGTAACACAGGCAAAGCCCTGGACATCCGTCCGCCGGCCCAGCCTCTGGCGCTGGTCAGCGGCGCGCGTACGCAGTTTAACGGTGATACCGCAACGCTGATGGTGGAAAACGGTCGCAGCGGTTCGCTGTGGGCGCAGGTGGCAAGCATCGTGCAGTCGAAAAACTACACTATCGCTAAACGCGACGATGCCAGCCAGACGCTGAATACCGACTGGGTCGAATGGAATCGCCTCGATGAAGACCAGCAGTACCGTGGTCGCTATCAAATCTCAGTTAAGCAGCAGGGCTATCAGCAGGCGGTGATCGTGAAGCTGGTGAATCTGGAGCAGGCGGGTAAACCTGTTGCCGATCCGGCTTCGCTGCAGCGCTACAGTACCGCCATGCTGAACGTCATTTCCGAAGGTCTGGATCTGAACGCCACCAGCGCGCAGAACGCCGCGCAGAAAAATGCCGGGGCAACCTTCGACGTGCAGAGCGGGGCTGATGATACCGGCCTGCCGATGCTGATCGTTCGCGCACCGTTTAATCTGGTGTGGCAACGCCTGCCGGGCGCGCTGGAAAAAGTGGGTATGAAGGTAACTGATAGTTCTCGCTCTCAGGGTAACTTGTCCGTGACCTATAAACCCCTTTCCGACAGCGGCTGGACCGATCTGGGCGCTCGCGACCCGCAGCTGGTGTCCGGCGATTATAAACTGCAGGTCGGGGACCTCGATAACCGCAGCAGTCTGCAGTTCATCGACCCGAAAGGTCATACTCTGACGCAGTCGCAAAACGATGCCCTGGTTGCCGTATTCCAGGCCGCATTAAGTAAGTAATTAACAGGGCTGGAGCAATCCGGCCCTTTTTAATGTATAGTGACGCAAACGTGTGCGTCGGCAGAAAAGCACAAATTTTTATCGTTAATCATCACTGGAGTGACAAAGATGCAAAAGCAAGCTGAGTTGTATCGTGGTAAAGCGAAGACGGTATACAGCACCGAAAACCCGGATCTGTTGATACTCGAATTCCGTAACGATACGTCAGCAGGGGACGGCGCTCGCATTGAGCAGTTCGATCGTAAAGGCATGGTGAACAACAAGTTTAACCATTTCATTATGAGCAAGCTGGCGGAAGCGGGTATCCCGACCCAGATGGAAGCGCTGTTGTCCGATACCGAGTGTCTGGTTAAAAAGCTGGATATGGTGCCGGTGGAGTGCGTGGTGCGCAACCGCGCCGCCGGGTCGCTGGTGAAACGCTTAGGGATTGAAGAAGGCATTGAGCTGAATCCGCCGCTGTTCGATCTGTTCCTGAAGAACGACGCCATGCACGATCCGATGGTCAACGAATCCTATTGCGAAACCTTTGGCTGGGTGAGCAAAGAGAACCTGGCGCGGATGCAGGAGCTGACCTTCAAAGCTAACGATGTGCTGAAAAAGCTGTTTGACGACGCGGGCCTGATCCTTGTGGACTTCAAGCTGGAGTTTGGTCTGTTCAAAGGCGAAGTGGTGCTGGGAGACGAATTCTCTCCGGACGGCAGTCGTCTGTGGGATAAAAAAACCATGGATAAAATGGACAAAGACCGCTTCCGCCAGAGCCTCGGCGGCCTGATTGAAGCCTACGAAGAAGTCGCCCATCGCCTGGGCGTGAAGCTCGACTAATCCCCCGACGCCAGAAGAAGTTTTCTTCTTCTGGCGCTCTTCTTGCTGTTTCCTGTGGTAATCCTTCGCTGAACCGCCTACGATCTTATTCATTGGTTAATATGATGAATTGAGGTGCTTATGCGCTGGCAAGGACGTCGCGAAAGCGACAATGTAGAAGATCGTCGTGGTCAATCTGGTTCACCAATGGGCGGCGGAGGCGGTTTTCGTCTCCCCAGCGGCAAAGGCGGCATCGTGCTGCTGATTATTGTCCTGGTGGCGGGCTATTACGGCGTAGATTTAACCGGCATGCTGACCGGCGAACCGGTAACACAACAGCAAACCACCACTCAACGCTCCATCAGCCCGCAGGATGAAGAGGCCGCGAAATTCACGAAGGTGATTCTGGCGGACACGGAAGATACCTGGGGCGCGATTTTTAAAGATATGGGCCGCCAGTACGCGCAGCCGAAGCTGGTGATGTATCGCGGCGCGACGCGGACCGCCTGCGGCACCGGCCAATCGGTGATGGGGCCTTTTTACTGCCCTGCGGACAGCACGGTGTATATCGACCTGTCATTCTACGATGAGATGCAAAGCAAGCTCGGCGCCGGCGGCGACTTCGCGCAAGGCTACGTTATCGCCCACGAGGTTGGCCATCACGTTCAAAAGCTGCTGGGTATTGAATCGAAAGTGCGCCAGCTGCAGCAAAACGCTTCGCAGGCGGAAGCGAATCGCCTGTCGGTGAAAATGGAGCTACAGGCGGACTGCTTCGCGGGCGTCTGGGGCTACAATATGCAGAAGCAGGACTACATGGAGACCGGCGATCTGCAGGAAGCGCTGAACGCCGCAGAGGCGATTGGCGACGATCGCCTGCAGCAGCAGAGCCAGGGGCGCGTGGTGCCGGACAGCTTTACCCACGGAACGTCGCAGCAGCGCTATACCTGGTTTAAACGCGGCTTTGATAGCGGCGACCCGGCGCAGTGCAACACCTTCGGCAACGCGCTGTAATGCTCTCCGGCCATGGATGAACTGCGTCACCTGACGGCGCAGATGGCGCGCGAAGGTATTCGTCGTCTGCTGGTTCTCAGCGGCGACGATGCCTGGACCCTGCGTCAGGCGCAAACAGTACGTACGGAGCTGGCCGCAGACGGACTGTGGGTCGGTCCGCGGCTGATGCCTGAACCGTACGCCTCGCCTGCTGCCCTGAAATCGCTACTGGGCCGCGAATTTCAGCACGCCTTTTTCGATGCCCGCGAGGGTTTTGACGTCGCGGCGTTTGCCGCGTTAGCCGGTACGCTGCGCGCCGGGAGCTGGCTGGTATTGCTCGTGCCCGACTTCTCGCAATGGCCGGCTCGTCCTGATGCGGATTCTCTGCGCTGGAGCGACGCTCCCGACCCCATCTCCACGCCGAATTTTGTTTATCGTTTTTGCCAACAGAGTAGTGCGGATAACGCGTCCATTCTCTGGCGGCAGGGCGAGGAGTGCGTGGTGCCGGCGTTTGCCGCGCGTCCGCGATGGCGTCCCGCCGATGGTCATCCGCAGGCGGAGCAGGCCGCCGTGCTTGCCGAACTGACCGGTTTCCCTCCCGGTATTGCGGCGCTGACCGCCGAACGCGGACGAGGAAAGTCCGCTCTCGCGGGAATGCTTATTCGCCAGCTGGCAGGCGATGCCATCGTCACGGCACCGGCGCGCGCGGCGACGGAGGTCATGGCGGCTTTCGCCGGTGAGGCTTTCCGCTTTATGGCCCCCGACGCATTGCTGGCTTCCGACTGCACCGCCGGATGGCTGATTGTTGACGAGGCCGCCGCTATCCCCGGGCCGCTGCTGCGCCAGCTTGTCTCCCGCTTCCCGAGGACGCTATTGACCACCACCGTGCAGGGGTACGAAGGGACCGGACGCGGCTTTTTGCTTAAGTTTTGCGCCAGCTTTGCGCATCTGCGGCAGTTTAGCCTGACGGCGCCCATCCGTTGGGCGAGCGGCTGTCCGCTGGAGGCGGCGATTGCGCGGCTGCTGCTGTTCAACGACGAGACCTTTCAGCACGCGCCTGGCGGCGATATCGCGCTGGAAAGCGTCAGCCAGCAGAGCTGGCGGCGACAGCCTGCGTTACCGGAAGCGATGTATCAGCTGCTCTCCGGGGCCCACTATCGCACGTCGCCGCTGGACCTGCGGCGCATGATGGATGCGCCGGGGCAGCATTTTACCTGCGCCCGCAGCGGCAACCGCATCGCCGGGGCGCTGTGGCTGGTGGAGGAGGGCGGTCTTGAGCCACCCCTTAGTCAGGCGGTGTGGGCCGGCTACCGCCGTCCGCGCGGTAATCTGGTGGCGCAGTCGCTGGCGGCGCACGGCGGCAGCCCGCTAGCGGCCACGCTGACAGGGCTGCGTATCAGCCGTATTGCCGTGCATCCGGCTCGCCAGCGCGAAGGGCTGGGGCAGCGGCTGGTGGCCCAGGCGGCGTCGCAGGCTGCGGAGCGGGATTATCTGTCGGTGAGTTTCGGCTACACGCCTGAGCTGTGGCGCTTCTGGCAACGCTGCGGTTTTACGCTGGTGCGGCTGGGCACCCATCGGGAAGCCAGCAGCGGCTGTTATACCGCGATGGCGCTCTATCCTCTCAGCGAAGCGGGCCAGCGGCTGGCAAGCGAAGAGTCCGCGCGTCTGCTGCGCGATGAGTTCTGGCTGCGCGACTGGCGAGATGAGCCTTCGCCGTTGCCGGAGCGGAAAGCGACTATTCTTAGTGAAGAGGACTGGCTGGAAGTGGCGGGTTTTGCTTTTGCCCATCGTCCGCTGCTGACCTCGGCGGGTAGCCTCAATCGCCTGCTTATACGGGTGGATCTGCCGCTTCCGGCGCTGCGGGCCCGCCTGCAGCAGCAGGATGAGACCACGGTTTGCCGAACGCTAGGTTTATCCGGACGGAAAGCGCTTCTGGTCAGGCTGCGCGAAGAAGCGGCGCAGGCGCTATCAGGCGTGAATGCGGATCGTGCCAACGACCTGCGCCAGCAGGTTCAAATGCTGCAATTTTTTTAACTAACTCCTTCAGCTAAATGGCATGGTCATATTTCGCCTGCGGCGTAAACTTCCTTGCAGACATTAAGGAGACAGCCATGAAACACGATCATTTTATTGTTCAAAGTCCCGCGACACCTGCACAGCAACTGCTGCTGCTGTTTCATGGCGTCGGCGATAACCCGGTGGCAATGGGGCAAATCGGCAGCTGGTTTGCGCCGCTCTTTCCCGAAGCGCTGATCGTCAGCATCGGCGGCGCGGAGCCGTGCGGCCCGCCTCCGGGGCGCCAGTGGTTCTCCGTGCAGGGCGTCAGCGAAGAAAACCGCCAGCAGCGCGTGGATGCGATCATGCCGACCTTCATTGAAACGGTTCGCTACTGGCAACAGAAGAGCGGCGTCAGCCCGCAGGCGACGGCGCTGATCGGCTTCTCGCAGGGGGCGATTATGTCGCTGGAGAGCATTAAAGCCGAGCCGGGTTTGGCATCGCGGGTGATCGCCTTTAACGGCCGCTATGCGACGCTGCCGGAGACGGCGACGACCGCGACCACCGTGCACCTGATCCACGGCGGCGAAGATCGGGTGATCGATCTGGCGTGGGCGGTGGCGGGGCAGGAGGCGCTGCAGCAGGCCGGCGGTGACGTGACGCTGGATATTGTTGAAGATTTGGGGCACGCGATTGACGATCGCAGTATGCAGTTTGCCCTCGATCATCTGCGCTTTACCGTACCGAAGCACTATTTCGACGAAGCGCTCAGCGGTAGCACGCCAAAAGACAGCGATATTATTGAACTGCTGTAAATAAAAATCCCGGAGGCGATGCTGCGCATCTGTCCGGGCTACTGGACCTACAGACGGCAGTGAACTCGTAGCCCGGGCAAGGCGCGTCGAGCGCCGCCCCCGGGAAAAAGCGCGCAGAGGCGTGAAGCGTACCCGGAGGCGATGCTGCGCATCTGTCCGGGCTACCGGACCTACAGACGGCAGTGAACTCGTAGCCCGGGCAAGGCGCGTCGAGCGCCGCCCCCGGGAACAAAGCGCGCAGGGGAACCGCGCATTCCAGGAGGCGATGCTATGCATCTGTCCGGGCTACCGGTCCCGCAGGCGGAAGCGTTGCGTGGACCGGGCGATGTCTTTGCTGCAATCTGAAATAAATTGCTTACTTCTTCTTCGACGGGTCGTTCTTCGGCCAGTCGTCGTCATCGTCCCACTTGTCGTTGAAGTCGCGATGCGGCGGCAGGTCCGGCTTATTGTTGAGGAATTTTTTGTGGTCAACGCGGGTCAGATCTTTAATCACGTTAATCATCACGCCCACCAAAAATACCAACACCAGAACCCACCAGTATTTCGTTAGCCAATCCATGCGCTTACCTCTTCTCTATTGATGCCGTCAGGCGACCAGCTGTTCCATGATGCGCTGGTACATCCGCGCTAGCAGCTGGAGGTCGGCGGCATTCACACACTCGTTTATTTTATGAATGGTGGCGTTCACTGGCCCCAGTTCAACCACCTGCGCCCCCATACGCGCGATAAAACGCCCATCGGAGGTGCCGCCGTTAGTCAGCAGCTGCGGTTTTATTTCATTATAGTGCTCAATGGCGTTAACCACCGCATCAACCAGCTTACCGCGGCTGGTCAGGAACGGCTGACCCGAGAGCCACCAGTCAACGCTGTAGCGCAGCGCGTATTTCTCCAGCAGCGCCACGACGCGCGCTTTAATCATTTCGTCGGTCAGCTCGGTACTAAAGCGGAAGTTGAACTGGACGAACATATCGCCGGGAATCACGTTGTTGCTGCCGGTCCCGGACTGCACGTTGGCGATTTGCATACTGGTCGGCGGAAAAAATTCGTTGCCCTTATCCCACTCGATAGTCACCAGCTCCGCTAGCATCGGCGCGGCGCGGTGAACCGGGTTATCGGCGAGGTGCGGATAGGCCACGTGCCCCTGCACGCCGTGAATGGTCAGGTTGCAGGTCAGCGAGCCGCGACGGCCGTTTTTCACCACATCGCCGACGACTTCGGTGCTTGAGGGTTCACCGACCAGGCAGTAGTCCAGACGCTCGTTGCGCGCCATCAGCGCTTCCACAACCTTAACGGTGCCGTTTTTGGCGCTGGCCTCTTCATCCGAGGTGATCAGAAAGGCCAGACGGCCTTTATGGTCCGGATACTGGGCGACAAAGCGCTCGGCGGCAACCACCATCGCCGCAAGCGAGCCTTTCATATCGGCCGCGCCGCGGCCAAACAGCATGCCGTCGCGAATAGTCGGCTCAAAAGGGGGGTTAATCCAGCGATCGGCATCGCCCGACGGGACGACATCGGTATGACCGGCGAACGCCAGCGTTTCCCCGCGCCCGCGCCAGGCCCAGAAGTTTTGGGTATCGCCGAAATCCATCGGTTCAACGGTAAAGCCAATCGCACGCAGACGTTCAATCATTAACGCCTGGCATCCCGCATCATCGGGGCTGAGGGAAGGGCGGCGAATAAGCTGCTGAGCCAGCTCAATGACCGGGCAAGACATAGACTACACCTCGTTAAACTGCTGATAACTTGATTCACTGAAACCCAGCAGCATAGGCTGACCGGGCGCGCAGAGCAATGGGCGTTTAATGATTGCCGGCATTTCCAGCATCAGTTTCGCCGCTGCGTCGGCGTTATTGATACCGGCGCGGACCGTTTCGTCCAGCTTGCGCCACGTTGTCCCTCGGGTGTTAAGCAGCGCTTCCCAGCCGAGTTCAGCGATAAAGGTGTCTAATAAACTGCGATCCAGACCGTCGACACGATAATCATGAAAACGATATTCTATCTGCTGGGCTTCCAGCCAGCGGCGGGCCTTTTTTATGGTGTCGCAGTTTTTTATCCCGTACATGGTGAGCATGATTAAACCTTTCCCGTTGAATTAAATGATTAGCTAAGATTCTTCCGAATATATAAGCCTTCAATAAATAATACGTGAATTGTTTTAATAAATATCATTTTTTCCCCCTGATATATATCCAGGTTTACACTCTGAACATTTTTTGCGCGCCGAACGGCGGCTACTGCTAGCGGCAGGGCGATCCTGGCACGATAGGCTGATGTGCAAATGTTGCTAAATGTTGCTGTTGGTCACATTAAATTGCTCAAATTAGGCTCATAGTACTTACGAATGAAAGGGGTATTCAGCAGGGGGGTAATGATAGTCATCAGAGCGATAGCGCAAACCATCTTTTAACCATCAATGAATTTGCATAAAATCACCCATAATAATAAGAGAGGCTATTATGATTGAACACGAACTGGGGAACTGGAAAGACTTTATCGAAGGCATGCTTCGTAAATAGTTTTCCGCAATAAAAGCATGGCGATTTCACAGGCAGAATAATAATGCAGTTGAAGCGACCACATGAAAAAGGCGACCTGTCCGGTCGCCTTTTCTGTTATTTGGCCCCGGCGAAAATATCGTCAGGGCGCGTCCCGATTATTGCGGCCGCTCCTTGAGCGGGAAGCGGCGGCGCACCAGCACGAAGAACAGCGGCACGAAGAAGATAGCCAGCACCGTGGCGGAGATCATCCCGCCCATTACCCCGGTGCCGACGGCATGCTGGCTGCCGGAGCCCGCCCCGGTACTGGTGGCCATTGGCAGTACGCCGAAGATAAACGCCAGCGAGGTCATCAGGATTGGCCGCAGACGCTGGCGGCAGGCGGAGAGCGTGGCGGTAAGCAGATCTTCGCCTTTCTGATTCAGTTCATTGGCAAATTCGACGATCAGAATGGCGTTTTTCGCCGACAGGCCGATTACCGTCAGCAGGCCCACCTGGAAATAGACATCGTTTTCCAGACCGCGCATCCAGGTCGCCAGCAGCGCGCCGATAACCCCCAGCGGCACCACCAGCATCACCGAGAACGGCACCGACCAGCTTTCGTACAGCGCCGCCAGGCACAAGAACACCACCAGTAGCGAGATGGCGTAAAGCGCTGGCGCCTGCGCCCCGGAGAGGCGTTCCTGATAGGACATCGCCGTCCATTCGAGGCCAAAGCCGTTCGGCAGCTGCTGGGCCAGCTCCTCCATAAGCGTCATGGCGGTACCGGTACTGACGCCCGGCGCGGCTTCACCGACGATTTCTACCGCCGAGTAGCCGTTGTAGCGCTCCAGACGCGGTGAACCGGTCTCCCAGCGCGAGGTGGCGAAGGCGGAGAAGGGCACCATCGTGCCGCTGCTGTTGCGTACGTACCACAGATTGATATCGTCCGGCAGCATGCGATACGGCGCCGCCGCCTGAACGTAGACCTTCTTCACGCGGCCGCGGTCCATAAAATCGTTGACGTAGCTTGATCCCCACGCGGTCTGCAGCGTGTCGTTGATATCGTCAATAGAGACGCCCAGCGCCTGCGCTTTACGTTGATCGATATCCACCTGCAGCTGCGGGCTATCGTCGAGGCCGTTGTGGCGCACGCGGGTAAGCTGGTTATTTTTAGCGGCCAGCTCCAGCAGGGTATCGCGGGCGGCCATCAGCGCTTCGTGCCCGTTGCCCGCGTGATCCTCCAGTTCCATATCGAAACCGGCGGAGCTGCCCAGACCGCTGATGGCCGGCGGGCTGCTGGCAAAGACGCGGGCTTCTTTAATTTTATTAAACGCTTTGGTTGCGCGTTCGATGATGGCGAAAGAGGAGCCGGTGGTGGGATCGCGTTGGTCCCAGTCTTTCAGGCGTACGAACATACGCGCCACGTTCTGGCCGTTGCCGCCGGGGCCGGAACCGATGGTTGCGAACACCGATTCAACATTTTGCTTCTCATTGTTCAGGAAGTAGTCTTCCGCCTGCTGCACCACCTTCAGGGTTTGCTGCTGGGTCGAACCGCTTGGCAACTGCACCGAGGTGGTAAACATGCCGCGGTCTTCCAGCGGCAGGAACGACGTAGGCAGATGCAGAAACAGAAAGACCATTCCGCCCAGCAGCAGGACGTAGATCATTATCCAGCGTAGCGAACGATGAAGAATTTTGCCGACCGCGGTTTCGTAGCGGCTGGCGTTACGGTTAAAGGTGCGGTTAAACCAGCCGAAGAAGCCCCGCTGTCCGTGGGTTTCGCCTTTGTGAACCGGTTTTAACAGCGTGGCGCACAGCGCTGGCGTCAGGATCATCGCCACCAGAACCGACAGCACCATCGCCGAGACAATGGTAATCGAGAACTGGCGGTAGATCGCGCCGGTGGTGCCGCCGAAGAAGGCCATCGGCACAAATACCGCCGATAGCACCATGGCGATACCGACCAGCGCGCCCTGGATCTGACCCATGGATTTTCGCGTCGCTTCCCGCGGCGAGAGGCCCTCCTCGCTCATGATACGCTCGACGTTCTCCACCACTACGATGGCATCGTCCACCAGCAGGCCTATCGCCAGCACCACCGCGAACATGGTTAAAGTGTTAATGCTGTAGCCGCAGGCGTAGAGGACGGCAAAGGTCCCCATCAGCACTACCGGAACGGCGATGGTCGGGATCAGCGTGGCGCGGAAATTTTGCAGGAACAGATACATCACGAGGAACACCAGCGCGATGGCCTCAAGCAGCGTTTTCACCACGTCGGTAATCGATGCCTTCACGAATGAGGTAGTTTCGTAAGCGACTTTATATTCCAGGCCGTGCGGGAAGTACTGGGAGAGTTCGTTCAGGCGGTCGATCACGCGTTCGGCGGTCGCCATTTCGTTTGCGCCAGAGGCCAGCTTAACCCCCAGCCCGGACGCCGCCTGGCGGTTGTAGCGGCTGAGGTAATCGTATTTTTCCGCTCCCATCTCGACGGTGGCGACGTCACCGAGGGTGACCTCCGAACCGTCCTGATTAACCCGCAGGGTAATATCACGGAACTGTTCCGGCGTTTGTAACAGCGATTGTGAATTAATCGTCGCGTTGAGCGCCTGTTTGTCCACCGATGGCGTGCCGCCCAACTGGCCGACGGCGATCTGTGCGTTCTGCGAAGAGATGGCATCGGTGACGTCTTTTGCCGTCATTTGAAAGCTGTTGAGCTTGGCCGGATCGAGCCAGATGCGCATCGAATACTGGGAACCATAAGCGTCAATGTCGCCGACGCCATTCACCCGGCTGAGCGGGTCCTGAATATTACTGGCGACGTAGTCGGCGATATCCTGTTTATCCATGCTGCCGTCGGTGGAGACGAAGGCGATCGTCAGGATATTGGTATCCCCGGTTTTGCGTACCGTTACGCCCTGGTTCTGGACGGCCTGTGGGAGCTTACGCATCGCCGATTGCAGCTGGTTCTGCACCTGCTGGACGGCTTCATCCGGGTCGGTTCCGGCGGTAAAGCTCAGCGTCACGGTGGCCTGTCCGGTGCCGCTGCTCTGGGATGACATATATATCAGGTTGTCGAGACCGGTCATATTCTGCTCGATAACCTGAGTGACGGTATTTTCCAGCGTCTGTGCCGAAGCGCCGGGATAGTTTGCTGTGATCCGCACGTTGGGTGGGGCAAGTTCAGGATATTGCTCAACGGGAAGCGACAAAATTGCGAGGGTACCGGTCAGGCATAAAAGGATTGCCAGAACCCACGCAAAAATGGGGCGATCGATAAAAAAATTCGCCATCAGAATTAGGACCTCATTTTGCACATTTTTTTGTTATTGCACAGCCTGTGACACTCTAGCGGCAAGCCCTCAGGCAATCGTGGAGAAAATAAGGAGATAGTGTAATTTATCGTGTGCCTTTTATGGCAGCGTAAAGAACTCTCCTTCTATCTCTATCAGCGCCTGCTTCTCTGCGCGCCGCCGCAAACGTGACCATTATTACTTAGCTAAATAAAACGTAATTTCATTTAAGTCAAAAAAATTGATCCACCTCGGGTTATTACCAAAAAATCGGCGACCTGTGCAAATGCACATTGTTCCGGCACCGTTTTGTCGGGTAATAGATAGTCATGCGAATTGAGGGGTTATTCACCACGAAGACTGAAGGATGTCATGAACCACTTTATTTTAAGCGATAGTCATAAATGCATCGGATGCAAGGCTTGTGAGGTTGCCTGCGTCATGGCGCATAACGATGAGCAGCATGTATTGACCCCGCAGCGTTTTCTGCCGCGTATTACGGTTATCAAGCGCGAGCAAAAACGTAACGCCGTAACCTGTCACCATTGTGAAGGGGCACCGTGCGCCCGCAGTTGTCCGAATGGCGCTATCAGCCAGTTTAACGACAGCGTCCTGGTGAATCAGGAGAAATGTATCGGCTGTAAATCCTGTATGGTTGCCTGCCCGTTTGGCGTGATGCAGATCGTCCTGACGCCGGTAGAGGAGGGCAGAGTCAAAGCGACGGCGCATAAATGCGATTTGTGCGATGGTCGCGAAGAGGGGCCCGCCTGCGTGCAAAACTGTCCGGCCGAGGCGCTGCAGCTGGCGACGGACAGCACGCTGCTGAATCTGGCGAAGCAGCGGCGTCAGCGCGCGGCGCGTCTGGGTCATCCCGGCGCGGCGGTATTGGCGTGTTCCGCCGGAAAAGTCGCGCAGATGGCCGCGACGCCGCCGCGCGGCGAGCCCGACAAGCTATCCGCCGAGACCCGTAAGGCGAACTTTGACGAAATTTATCTGCCATTCAGCGCTGGTCAGGCCAACCGCGAGGCGGAACGCTGCCTGAAGTGCGGCGAGCACAGCATTTGTGAATGGACCTGCCCGCTGCATAACCACATCCCCCAGTGGATCGAGCGCGTAAAAGAAGGGGATATCTCCGCCGCCGTTGAGCTCTCTCACCAGACTAACTGCCTGCCGGAAATTACCGGCCGCGTCTGCCCGCAGGATCGCCTGTGCGAAGGGGCCTGCACGCTGCGCGATGAGCATGGTTCGGTGACCATCGGCAATATTGAACGCTATATCTCCGACCAGGCGCTGGCCAACGGCTGGCGGCCGGATCTTTCTCAGGTCGTTGAAAGCGGCAAGCGGGTGGCGATTATCGGCGCGGGTCCTGCCGGGCTTGCCTGCGCCGACCGGCTGGTGCGCAATGGCGTGAGTCCGGTGGTCTTTGACCGCCATCCGGAAATCGGCGGCCTGCTGACCTTTGGTATTCCGGCCTTTAAGCTGGATAAATCTCTGCTGGCCCGGCGGCGGGAAATCTTTACCCAGATGGGCGTGCGCTTTGAGCTGAACTGCGAGATAGGCAAAGATATCCCGCTGACGACGCTGCTTGATGACTATGACGCGGTATTTATTGGCGCCGGAACCTATCGCTCGATGAAAGCGGATCTGCCGAATGAAGACGCGCCCGGCGTATATGACGCGCTGCCGTTCCTGATCGCTAACACCAAACAGGTGATGGGGCTGCTGGAGCTGCCGGAAGAGCCTTACGTCAACACCGAAGGGCTGAACGTCGTGGTGCTCGGCGGCGGCGATACGGCGATGGACTGCGTGCGCACCGCGCTGCGCCACGGCGCGAAGCAGGTGACCTGCGCCTATCGTCGCGATGAAGCCAACATGCCCGGTTCGAAGAAAGAGGTGAAAAACGCGCGCGAAGAGGGGGCGCAGTTTGAATTTAACGTCCAACCGGTGACCCTGGAGCTGAACGAAGAGGGGCACGTCAACGGCGTACGCTTTCTGCGCACCCGGCTGGGCACGCCTGATGCTCAGGGGCGCCGCAGCCCGTCGCCGATCCCCGGAAGCGAGTTTGTCATGCCCGCCGACGCGGTGATCATGGCCTTCGGTTTCCATCCGCACGGTATGCCGTGGCTGGAATCCGTCGGCGTTAAGCTCGACAGCCGCGGGCGGATTAAAGCCAATGTGGAAAGCCGCTATCGCTATCAGACCACCCATCGTAAAGTGTTTGCCGGCGGCGATGCGGTGCGCGGCGCCGATCTGGTGGTGACCGCCATGGCGGAAGGCCGCCACGCGGCGCAGGGGATCATGGATTTCCTCGGCGTTAAATCGATTCCGCTTCACTGACGACAAAGCGGGTTCCGCAGCGTAGTATGATATCGTTATTTCACGCTGTGGGGCCCGTATGTCACTCAATATCAACGTTATCAAAGATAAAATCCTCTCCGAAAACTGGTTCGTTCTGCGCAACATGACCTATGAACTGACGCGCAGCGACGGCAGCGTGGTTCGCCATAGACGCGAAGTCTACGATCGCGGCAACGGCGCTACCATCTTGCTGTATAACCGCCATAAGCAGACCGTCGTGCTGGTTCGCCAGTTCCGCATCGCGACCTGGATAAACGGCAACGAAGACGGGATGCTGATCGAAACCTGCGCCGGGCTGCTGGACAGCGACGAGCCGGAGGAGTGCGTGCGTAAAGAAGCCATTGAAGAGACCGGCTTCGAAGTCGGTGAAGTGCGCAAACTGTTTGAACTGTTTATGTCGCCCGGCGGCGTCACCGAGCTTATCTATTTCTTTATTGCCGAATATGACGATACTCAGCGGGCCAACGATGGCGGCGGCGTTGATGATGAAGATATTGAGGTGCTGGAGCTCCCTTATCATCGGGCGCTGGAGATGATGGCGAACGGGGAGATCCGCGATGGCAAAGCGGTGATCCTGCTGCAATATTTGCAAACCTCCGGGCTGATGAACGGGGATCTCTGATAAATCCGATTGAGTAAAACCTCGCCGCTGGTGAACATAGCCGCTGTGTATGGCGTTTTCTCCGGGGTTGTGCCGCTCATGTTGCATCGGGTTATTTTATTTCTGCTTTTCGGTTTACTGCCGACGTCGCTGGTGCGGGCGGCGCCGGCGCAACAGCTCTTCAATGACTGGCAGGTAACCTGCAACAATCAGAACTTCTGCGTGGCCCGCAACGTCGGGCTGCATCACGGCCTGGTCATGACCCTCACCCGCAGCGCCGGGGCGGCCACCAGCGCCAGCCTGCGTATTGAGCTCGGCGGCGTGGGCAACCCGGTCGCGGCGCTGGCGCCCATTGCGCCGCGCCTTCGCCTCGATGGTAAACCCCTGTCCCTGGGCGATAAACATTGGCAGATCGCCGACAAACTGCTTAAAACCGACGATAGCGTCACCATTGATGCTTTCCTGCAGCAGGTGCAGGACGCGCAGACGATGACGCTTGAAAATGGCCTACAGAGTATCTCTCTACAGGGGCTGAAAGCCGCTCTGCTGTTTATCGATAACCGGCAGAAGCGCGTGGGGAGCGAAACCGCGTGGGTGGGGAAGGGGGAAGAGCCGCCGCTCAGCGTTCCGCCTGCGCCGGCGCTGCGGTCGGTAGCGAGAATCGACGTCGCGCAATCGCCCCTCAGCCGCGATGAACTTAACGATTTAATGGATTACGGCAACGAGCGCATGAACAGCAGCGCCTGTTCGCTGGATCCGTTTCGCCGCGAGGTGCGGGTTGCCGCGCTAACCGACGATAAGGTTTTGCTGATGACCAGCTGCGAAGCGGGCGCCTACAACACCATTTGGCTGGCCTGGCTGGTGTCGCGTCAGCGACCGTATATTGCTCATCCGCTACGGCTTACGCTGCCTTTCCAGCCGCCCGGCGATGTGCCGCGTGACGTCGAGCTGGTGAACGCCCGCTACGACGATCGACGCCAGGAGCTGGTGACGCTGGATAAAGGGCGCGCGCCCGGCGACTGCGGGACGCAAACGCGCTGGCGCTATGACGGCCAGCGCTTTAGCCTGGTACGCTACGCGCAGCAGCCGCAGTGTGATAACTGGCAGGGGCCAGACGCCTGGCCCACGCTATGGGTTACCCGTTCTGTACCTCGTCCCCTACGCTGACGATATGCTCAACGGTAAAGCCGAAGTAAGGGAAGAGCTTATCGGCCGGGGCCGATTCACCGTAGCCGGTCATGCCGACAATTTTTCCTTTTAGTCCCACATATTTATACCAGTAGTCGGCGATCCCGGCCTCCACGGCGACGCGGGCGCTGACGTCCGATGGCAGCACGGACTCCCGATAGGCTTCATCCTGGGCATCAAACACGTCGGTCGATGGCAGGGAGACTACGCGCACGTTCACCCCTTTGGCCAGCAGCTTCTCCGCGGCCAGAACGGTGATCTCGACCTCTGAACCGGTGGCTATCAGGATCAGGTCCGGCTTGCCGCCGGCGTCCTTCAGTACGTAGCCGCCGCGGGCGATATTCTGTACCTGCTCCGGCGTGCGCGCCATCTGGGTCAGATTTTGCCGGGAGAGGATCAGCGCCGTCGGCCCGCTATGACGCTCTACCGCCAGTTTCCACGCCACCGCGGCCTCGACCTGATCGCACGGTCGCCAGGTGCTGAAGTTTGGCGTCAGGCGCAGGCTGGCCAGCTGTTCTACCGCCTGGTGCGTCGGGCCGTCTTCGCCGAGACCGATGGAGTCGTGGGTATAGACCATTATTTGCCGCGCTTTCATCAGCGCCGCCATACGCGCCGCGTTGCGGGCATATTCGACGAACATCAGGAAGGTGGCGGTATAAGGTACAAACCCGCCGTGGTGGGCGATGCCGTTGGCGATGGCCGTCATCCCGAATTCACGTACGCCGTAGTGAATATAGTTACCCGCCGGATCGTCTTTCAGCGAAGTCGAACCTTTCCAGATGGTCAGGTTACTCGGCGCGAGATCCGCGGAGCCGCCCAACAGTTCCGGTAGATGTGGGCCGTAGGCATCGAGGGCATTTTGCGAAGCCTTACGAGTGGCGATTTTCGCCGGATTGGCCTGCAGTTCAGCGATATATTTCCGCGTCGTTTCATCCCACGACTCAGGCAGTCCGCCGCTCATACGCCGCGTAAACTCCGCTGCCAGCTGAGGATGGGCCTGCTGATAGGCGGCAAACTTCTTCTCCCAGCTTTTCTGCGCTTTTTGTCCCTTTTCACGCGCGTCCCAGGCCCGGTAAATCTCTTTTGGGATCTCAAACGCCGGGTGATGCCAGCCCAGCTGCTGGCGCGCCAGCGCTACTTCCTGTTCTCCCAGCGCGGCGCCGTGAGCCTCTTCTTTGCCGGCTTTATTCGGTGAACCAAAGCCTATCACCGTACGGCAGATAATTAGCGAGGGTTTGTCCTTCACGCTCTGGGCTTCCAGAATCGCTTTCTTCACGGCTTCGGGATCGTGGCCGTCAATTTCATGCACCACATGCCAGTGATAGGCCTCAAAGCGTTTTGCCGTGTCATCGGTAAACCAGCCTTTGGTTTCGCCATCAATGGAAATGCCGTTGTGGTCGTAGAAGCCGATCAGCTTGCCCAGTCCTAGCGTACCCGCCAGAGAGCAGACTTCGTGAGAAATCCCCTCCATCAGACAACCATCGCCCATAAACACGTAGGTAAAGTGGTCGACGATCTCATGGTCTGGCTGATTAAACTGCGCCGCCAGCGTGCGCTCGGCGATAGCCAGCCCCACCGCGTTCGCCAGCCCTTGCCCCAGCGGCCCGGTGGTGGTTTCAACCTCCGGGGTATAGCCGATTTCCGGGTGGCCCGGCGTTTTGGAATGCAGCTGACGGAAGTTTTTTATCTCTTCGATGGGCAAATCATAGCCCGTCAGATGCAGCAGGCTGTAGAGCAGCATCGACGCGTGGCCGTTGGAGAGAATAAAGCGGTCGCGATCGTACCATTGCGGGTTTTCAGGATTGTGCTTAAGGAAATCGTTCCACAGCACCTCTGCGATATCGGCCATGCCCATCGGCGCGCCGGGGTGGCCGGAGTTGGCTTTCTGGACTGCATCCATACTCAGGGCGCGGATGGCGTTAGCGAGTTCTCTACGGGACATAATGTGCTCCTGAAACAATAGGTTGTATGAGTTTTTATTGGTTTAGGATAGAGAGGATGATGAGTTGCATAACTAAAAAGCATAGCAGACGGGGCTATCATTGCTTCTGAAACTAAGTTACATAAACATTATAAATCGATAACAAATATAACTTTGTTATGGCGAGAGTTTGGCGGTGTTCAAAGTTTACGAAGCCGTCAGGCGAGATACTAGGTGACCCTTTAGGGTGAACACCAGGTAGGCCATTACGCTTCACCCCCTACGATCGATACGTGAAAGGAACGATAAAATGGATGAGCAGTTAAAACAAAGCGCCCTTGATTTCCACGAATTCCCGGTCCCCGGAAAAATCCAGGTTTCCCCGACAAAACCGCTGGCTACCCAACGCGATCTGGCCCTGGCCTACTCGCCGGGCGTCGCCGCGCCCTGTCTGGAAATCGAGAAGGACCCGCTGGCAGCCTATAAATATACCGCGCGCGGCAACCTCGTCGCGGTGGTCTCCAACGGCACGGCCGTACTGGGGCTGGGCAATATCGGCGCGCTGGCCGGTAAGCCGGTGATGGAAGGCAAAGGCGTTCTGTTTAAAAAGTTCGCCGGCATCGATGTGTTCGATATTGAAGTCGATGAGCTGGACCCGGACAAATTTATCAACGTCGTTGCGGCGCTGGAGCCGACCTTCGGCGGTATCAACCTCGAAGATATCAAAGCGCCGGAGTGCTTCTACATCGAGCAGAAGCTGCGCGAGCGCATGAATATTCCGGTCTTCCATGACGATCAGCACGGGACGGCGATTATCAGTACCGCGGCGATTCTCAACGGGCTGCGGGTGGTGGAGAAAAACATTTCCGACGTGCGGATGGTGGTCTCCGGCGCGGGCGCGGCGGCGATCGCCTGTATGAACCTGCTGGTGGCGCTGGGAATGCAGAAACACAACATCGTGGTCTGCGACTCGAAAGGCGTTATCTATAAGGGCCGTGAGCCGAATATGGCGGAGACGAAGGCGGCCTATGCGGTAGAAGACAGCGGCAAACGCACGCTGGATGACGTGATTGACGGGGCGGACATTTTCCTTGGCTGCTCAGGCCCGAAAGTGCTGACTCCGGAGATGGTGAAAAAAATGGCCCGCGCGCCGATGATTCTGGCGCTGGCCAACCCGGAGCCGGAGATTCTGCCGCCGCTGGCGAAGGAGGTACGCTCCGACGCCATTATCTGTACCGGACGTTCTGACTATCCGAACCAGGTAAACAACGTTCTGTGCTTCCCGTTCATCTTCCGCGGGGCGCTGGACGTCGGCGCAACGGCGATTAACGAAGAGATGAAGCTGGCGGCAGTACACGCGATTGCCGAGCTGGCGCACGCCGAACAGAGCGAAGTGGTGGCCTCCGCCTACGGCGATCAGGACCTGAGCTTCGGCGCGGAATATATCATTCCGAAACCGTTCGACCCGCGGCTGATCGTCAAGATCGCCCCGGCAGTGGCGAAAGCGGCGATGGACTCCGGCGTGGCGACCCGCCCGATCGCCGATTTTGACGCCTACATCGAGAAGCTCAGCGAGTTCGTCTACAAAACGAACCTGTTTATGAAGCCGATTTTCTCCCAGGCGCGTAAAGAGCCGAAGCGGGTAGTGCTGGCGGAAGGGGAAGATTCCCGCGTCCTGCACGCGACCCAGGAACTGGTCTCTCTTGGGCTGGCGAAACCGATTTTAATCGGTCGCCCGGGCGTCATTGAGATGCGAATCCAGAAGCTAGGGCTGCAGATTAAAGCCGGGGTTGACTTTGAGATCGTGAATAACGAATCCGACCCGCGCTTTAAAGAGTACTGGAACGAATATTACAGCCTGATGAAGCGCCGCGGGATCACTCAGGAGCAGGCGCAGCGGGCGGTGATCAGCAATACCACGGTGATCGGCGCAATCATGGTGCAGCGCGGCGAAGCCGATGCGATGATCTGCGGCACCATCGGTGACTATCACGAGCATTACAGCGTCATACAGCCGCTGTTCGGCTACCGCGAAGGAGTCCATGCGGCCGGGGCGATGAACGCGCTGCTGCTGCCGAGCGGCAACACCTTTATCGCCGACACCTATGTCAATCACGATCCGTCGCCGGAGCAAATTGCCGAAATCACCCTGATGGCGGCGGAAACCGTTCGTCGTTTCGGTATCGAACCGCGGGTGGCGCTGCTGTCGCACTCGAACTTTGGCTCCTCGGACTGCCCGTCCGCCAGCAAAATGCGCCAGGCGCTGGAGCTGGTGAAGGCGCAGGCGCCGGAGCTGATGATCGATGGCGAAATGCACGGTGATGCCGCGCTGGTGGAAAGCATTCGTAATGAGCGGATGCCGGATAGCCCGCTGAAAGGCTCGGCTAATATTCTGGTGATGCCGAATATGGAAGCGGCGCGTATTAGTTACAACTTACTTCGCGTCTCCAGCTCCGAAGGCGTCACCGTCGGACCGGTGCTGATGGGCGTCGCGAAGCCGGTGCATATTCTGACGCCAATTGCTTCGGTACGGCGTATCGTAAATATGGTCGCGCTGGCCGTTGTCGAAGCGCAAACTCAGCCACTGTAATTTTCATTTAATTATTTCAGGCGCGGGAATTCTCCCGCGCTTTTTTATTTCTGTTTATAAGTGATCTATCTCACCTTTCAAATCAACTTGCCGAATTTTGTTATTTACTCCCGCGGAAACTTGTCACGATAAGCGCAAGTTTTAGCGGAGCGGTGAGCCATGGATAAAGAACGCATCATTCAGGAATTTGTACCCGGTAAGCAGGTGACGCTGGCGCATCTGATCGCGCATCCGGGGGCTGAACTGGCGAAAAAGATCGGCGTTCCCGAATCTGGCGCTATCGGCATTATGACCTTAACCCCTGGAGAAACCGCGATGATCGCGGGTGATTTAGCGATGAAGGCCGCCGATGTGCATATCGGTTTTCTCGACCGGTTTAGCGGCGCGCTGGTGATCTACGGCTCGGTCGGCGCGGTAGAAGAGGCGCTGCTACAGACGGTAAGCGGGCTCGGTCGATTATTAAATTATACCCTCTGCGAGTTAACCAAAAGCTAATTAGGTGCGGCGATGAAACGTATTGCATTTGTCGGTACGGTGGGCGCGGGAAAAACAACGCTATTTAATGCGCTGCAGGGAAATTATTCCCTCGCGAGAAAAACGCAGGCCGTGGAATTTAATGAAGAAGGCGATATCGACACCCCGGGAGAATATTTCAACCATCCGCGCTGGTACCACGCATTAATTACCACGCTGCAGGATGTCGATACGCTGATTTATGTCCACGCGGCCAACGATACCGAAAGTCGCTTACCCGCTGGGCTACTGGATATTGGCGCGAATAAACGACACATCGCCGCGATTAGCAAAACGGACGTGCCGGACGCCGACGTCGCCGCGGTGCGGCAACTGCTGTACGAGATGGGGTTTCAGGAACCGATTTTCGAACTCAACGGTCACGATCCGCAAAGCGTAAAGCATCTGGTGAATTACCTGAGTGAGCTCAGCCAAAAGGAGGAAGGGGCAGGTGAAGAAACTTATCACAGCTAACGATATTCGTGCGGCCCACGCACGAGGCGAAGCGGAAATATCGGTTGTGCTGCGCGCCAGCATCATCACCCCGGAAGCCCGCGAAGTCGCGGAGCTGCTGGGCGTCGCCATCCGGGAGTGCGATGAATCTGCGCCAGAGCCGGCGGCACCGGCGGCAGAGGATAAAACCGAAAGCCAGCGCATTCGCGAAACCATTATCGCGCAGCTGCCGGAAGGGCAGTTTACCGAAAGCCTGGTGGCGCAGCTAATGGAAAAAGTGATGAAGGAGAAGCAGTCGCTGGGGATGGACGCGATGCAGCCCAGCTTTAAGGCGGTTACCGGTAAAGGCGGCGTGAAGGTTATTGACGGCGGCAGCGTGAAGTTCGGCCGCTTCGACGGCGCGGAGCCGCACCGGGTCGGCCTGACGGATTTAATTACCGAGCAGGACGGCAGCAGCATGGCCGCCGGGTTTATGCAGTGGGAAAACGCCTTTTTCCCGTGGACGCTGAACTATGACGAGGTCGATATGGTGCTGGAGGGCGAACTCCACGTGCGCCATGAAGGCGAAACCATGGTGGCCAAAGCCGGGGACGTGATGTTTATCCCGAAAGGCTCCAGCATTGAATTCGGCACGCCGTCGACGGTGCGCTTCCTGTATGTCGCCTGGCCTGCGAACTGGCAATCGCTATGAAAGATTTCATCACCGAAGCCTGGCTCAGAGCGAATCATACGCTCAGCGAAGGGGCAGAAATTCATCTGCCCGCCGACGCCCGCCTGACGCCATCGGCCCGGGAGCTGCTGGAAAGCCGCCGTCTGCGCATCAAGTTTATCGACGAGCAGGGCAGCCTGTTCGTTGATGACGACGCGCAGCAGCCGCAGCCGGTACACGGTTTGACCAGCAGCGACACGCACCCGCAGGCCTGTTGCGAACTGTGCCGCCAGGCGGTGAAGAAAAAGCCGGACACCCTGACCCACCTGACGGCGGAAAAAATGGTCGCCAAAAGCGACCCGCGGCTGGGCTTTCGCGCCGCCCTCGACGCCACTATCGCCCTGGCAGTCTGGCTGCAAATCGAACTGGCGGAGCCCTGGCAGCCGTGGCTGGCGGATATCCGCTCGCGCCTCGGCAACATTATGCGCGCCGACGCCCTGGATGAACCGCTGGCGGCGCAGTCCATCGTCGGGCTGAACGAGGATGCGCTGCACCGGCTTTCCCACCAGCCGCTGCGCTATCTCGACCACGATCATCTGGTGCCGGAAGCCAGCCACGGCCGCGATGCCGCGCTGCTCAATCTGCTGCGCTGCAAAATTCGTGAAACGGAAACGGTCGCCGCGCAGGTCTTTATTACCCGCAGTTTTGAGGTATTGCGCCCGGACCTTCTGCAGGCGCTGAACCGCCTCTCCAGCACCGTCTACGTGATGATGATTTTAAGCGTGGCGAAACATCCGCTGACCGTCAGCCAAATCCAACAGCGTCTGGGAGGGGAGCAATGATTATTGAACGCGCCCGTCAGCTCGCTTTGCGTTCACCCGCCCGGGTGGTGTTTGCGGACGCGCTGGATATTCGCGTCCTCAAAGCGGCGCACTATCTCCAGCAGCAGGGGCTGGCAAAGCCGATTTTGATCGCCAGCCCTTTTGCCCTGCGCCAGTTCGCCCTCAACCATCGCCTGCCGATGGACGGTATGCAGATCGTCGACCCGCTCAGCAACCGGCAAATACGCGCAGCGTTTGCCCGGCGCTGGCTGGACCGCGCCGGGGAAAAAACGCCGCCGGACGCCGAGGAAAAACTCAACGACCCGCTGATGTTCGCCGCCGCCATGGTCGGCGCCGGTCAGGCCGACGTGTGTATTGCCGGCAATCTCTCCTCGACGGCGAACGTGCTGCGTGCCGGATTACGCATTATTGGCCTTCAGCCTGGCTGCAAAACGCTGTCGTCGATTTTTCTGATGCTTCCGCAGTACGCCGGACCGGCATTAGGGTTCGCCGACTGCAGCGTGGTGCCGCAGCCGACGGCGGCGCAGCTGGCGGATATCGCCATCGCCAGCGCGGAAACATGGCAGGCCATCACCGGCGAAGAGCCGCGCGTGGCGATGCTGTCATTTTCCAGCAACGGCAGCGCCCGTCATCCCAACGTCGCCAACGTACAGCAGGCCACCGGGATCGTACGCCAGCGCGCCCCGCAGCTGATGGTTGATGGCGAACTGCAGTTTGACGCCGCCTTCGTTCCGGAGGTCGCCGCGCAAAAAGCGCCCGCCAGTCCGCTACAGGGCCGGGCCAACGTGATGGTTTTTCCCTCGCTGGAGGCGGGCAACATTGGCTACAAAATCGCCCAGCGCCTGGGCGGCTACCGCGCGGTCGGGCCGCTGATTCAGGGACTTGCCGCGCCGCTTCACGACCTCTCCCGAGGCTGTAGCGTGCAGGAAATTATCGAACTGGCGTTAGTGGCAGCGGTGCCGCGCCAGACTGACGCGAGCCGGGTAAACCGCTCGCAAACACGGGTTGTATAAACGGTCCCGTTCTGGACCCCATGAGAGGAAAACACAATGGAAGCATTAGGAATGATTGAAACCCGGGGCCTGGTTGCGCTGATTGAGGCCTCTGACGCGATGGTAAAAGCCGCGCGCGTGAAGCTGGTTGGCGTGAAGCAGATTGGCGGCGGTCTGGTGACCGCGATGGTGCGCGGCGATGTGGCGGCGTGCAAAGCGGCGACGGATGCGGGTGCCGCGGCGGCGCAGCGCATTGGCGAGCTGGTCTCAGTGCACGTTATTCCGCGCCCGCATGGCGATCTGGAAGAGGTGTTCCCCATCAGTTTCAAAGGCGACAGCAACATTTGACTCACGGCCGGATAGCCGCGCAAGCGCCGCTATCCGGCATTAACGCGCGCTATTGCCTGATGGCGCTGCGCTTATCAGGCCTACGACTCACCACGTAATCCAGGGAGGCGGGTATGAAACTGGCAGTCGTCACGGGACACATTGTCTGCACCGTCCGCCATCAGGGGCTGGCGCACGACAAGCTGCTGATGGTGGAGATGATTGATGCCGCAGGGAAGCCTGACGGGCAGTGCGCCGTCGCCACCGATAGCATCGGCGCGGGGGCCGGGGAATGGGTACTGCTGGTGAGCGGCAGCTCGGCGCGACAGGCGCACCGCAGCGAGGCGTCTCCTGTCGATTTGTGCGTCATCGGTATCGTCGATGAAGCGGTGGCCGGCGGTCAGGTGATTTTCCATAAATAGGACTGAACATCATGAATCAACAGGATATTGAACAGGTGGTGAAAGCGGTACTGCTGAAAATGACGGACAGCAGCAAGCCGGACAGCACCGTTCATGAAATGGGCGTCTTCGCCTCCCTTGATGACGCCGTCGCGGCAGCAAAAGTGGCTCAGCAGGGGCTGAAAAGCGTGGCGATGCGTCAGCTGGCGATTCACGCCATTCGCGAGGCGGGCGAAAAATACGCCAGGGAATTAGCGGAGCTGGCGGTGAGCGAAACCGGCATGGGCCGGGTGGAGGATAAATTTGCCAAAAACGTGGCGCAGGCGCGCGGTACGCCGGGCGTGGAGTGCCTCTCTCCGCAGGTGCTGACCGGCGATAACGGCCTGACGCTGATTGAAAACGCGCCGTGGGGCGTGGTGGCCTCGGTCACCCCATCCACCAACCCGGCGGCGACGGTGATTAATAACGCCATCAGCCTGATTGCCGCGGGCAACAGCGTGGTGTTCGCCCCGCATCCGGCGGCGAAAAAGGTCTCTCAGCGGGCGATTATGCTGCTCAACCAGGCGGTGATTGCCGCGGGCGGCCCGGCCAATCTGCTGGTCACCGTGGCGAACCCGGATATTGAAACGGCCCAGCGGCTGTTTAAGTACCCCGGCATTGGTCTGCTGGTGGTCACCGGCGGCGAAGCGGTGGTGGAGTCCGCGCGAAAACATACCAATAAACGTCTGATCGCCGCCGGGGCCGGTAACCCGCCGGTGGTGGTCGACGAAACCGCCGACCTGGCGCGCGCCGCGCAGTCCATCGTCAAAGGCGCCTCGTTTGATAACAACATCATCTGCGCCGACGAAAAGGTGCTGATTGTTGTCGATAGCGTTGCCGACGAATTGATGCGCCTGATGGAAGGCCAGCAGGCGGTGAAGCTCACCGCCGCTCAGGCCGAGCAGCTTCAGCCGGTGCTGCTCAAAAATATCGACGAGCGCGGCAAAGGCACCGTCAGCCGCGACTGGGTTGGCCGCGACGCCGGCAAGATTGCCGCAGCCATCGGCCTGAACGTTCCGCCGCAGACGCGTCTGCTGTTCGTTGAAACCCCGGCCAGCCATCCGTTTGCCGTCACTGAACTGATGATGCCGGTGCTCCCGGTGGTACGGGTGGCCAACGTCGACGAAGCCATCGCGCTGGCGGTTCAGCTGGAAGGCGGCTGCCACCATACGGCGGCGATGCACTCGCGCAATATCGACAACATGAACCAGATGGCGAACGCCATTGATACCAGCATTTTCGTCAAAAACGGGCCGTGCATCGCCGGACTCGGCCTGGGCGGGGAGGGCTGGACCACCATGACCATCACCACGCCAACCGGGGAGGGGGTGACCAGCGCGCGCACCTTTGTCCGCCTGCGCCGCTGCGTGCTGGTAGACGCCTTCCGAATTGTATAAGGGATGACCGATGGCACACGACGAACAACGTTGGCTCACGCCCCGGCTGCAAAAAGCGGCGGCCCTGTGTAACCAGACGCCTGCGCTCAGCGGTTCGCCGCTGTGGCTGGGCGTGGATTTAGGCACCTGCGATGTGGTGTCGATGGTGGTCGACGGCGACAGGCTGCCGGTTGCGGTGTGCCTCGACTGGGCGGACGTGGTGCGCGACGGCATCGTCTGGGATTTCTTCGGCGCCGTCACCATCGTGCGCCGCCATCTCGACGCGCTGGAACGGCAGCTTGGCTGCCGCTTCACTCATGCGGCGACCTCATTTCCGCCGGGCACCGACCCGCGTATTTCGATCAACGTGCTGGAGTCCGCAGGGTTAGAGGTGAGTCACGTACTCGATGAACCGACCGCGGTGGCGGACCTGCTGCAGCTCGATAACGCCGGCGTGGTGGATATCGGCGGCGGCACCACCGGGATCGCCATCGTGAAGCGCGGCAAGGTGACCTACTCCGCCGATGAAGCGACCGGCGGCCACCATATCTCCCTGACCCTTGCCGGTAACCGCCGCATCCCGCTGGAAGAGGCGGAGCAGTACAAGCGCAGCAACGCGCAGGAGATTTGGCCGGTGGTGAAGCCGGTGTACGAAAAGATGGCGGAGATCGTCGCTCGTCATATTGACGGTCAGGGAATAGCCGATTTGTGGCTGGCGGGCGGCTCCTGCATGCAGCCGGGCGTGGATGCGCTGTTTCGTAAGCGCTTCCTGGAATTACAGGTGCATTTACCGCAGCACAGCCTGTTTATGACCCCGCTGGCGATAGCCAGCAGCGGGAGAGAGAAAGCGGAGGGAATCAATGCAAGCTGAACTGCAGACGGCGCTCTTTCAGGCATTCGACACCCTGAATTTGCAGCGGGTGAAAACCTTCAGCGTGCCGCCGGTGACGCTGTGCGGCCTCGGCGCGCTCAGCGCCTGTGGCCAGGAAGCGCAAGCGCGAGGCGTAAACCATCTGTTTGTGATGGTCGACAGCTTCCTGCATCAGGCGGGACTGACCGCGGGGCTTGCGCGCAGCCTGGCGGTGAAAGGCGTGGCCATGACCGTCTGGCCCTGTCCGCCAGGGGAGCCGTGCGTTACCGACGTCTGCGCGGCAGTGGCGCAGCTGCGCGAAGCGAAGTGCGACGGCGTGGTGGCCTTTGGCGGCGGTTCGGTGCTGGACGCGGCGAAAGCGGTGGCGCTGTTGGTCACCAACCCAGAGCAGACGCTAAGTGAGATGACGGAAAGCAGCGTACTGCGCCCGCGTCTGCCGCTGATTGCGGTGCCGACCACCGCCGGAACCGGCTCAGAAACCACCAACGTGACGGTGATCATTGATGCGGTCAGCGGGCGCAAGCAGGTGCTGGCCCACGCCTCGCTCATGCCGGACGTGGCGATTCTCGACGCCGCCCTGACCGAAGGCGTTCCGCCCCAGGTGACGGCGATGACCGGGATAGACGCGCTGACCCACGCCGTTGAGGCGTACAGCGCGCTCAACGCGACGCCCTTCACCGATAGTCTGGCGCTTGGCGCGATAGCGATGATCGGCCAGGCGCTGCCGAAAGCCGTGGGTTACGGCCACGACCTCGGCGCCCGCGAAAGTATGCTGCTGGCTTCCTGCATGGCGGGAATGGCTTTTTCCAGCGCCGGTCTGGGCTTATGCCATGCGATGGCGCATCAGCCCGGCGCGGCGCTGCATATTCCACACGGGCAGGCTAACGCCATGCTGCTGCCAACGGTGATGGCGTTTAACCGCATGGTATGCCGCGAGCGGTTCAGGCAAATCGGCCGGGCGCTCATCGCTAAAAAAACCGATGACCACGAGGCAATCGCCGCCGTTGAGGCGCTGATCGCTGAAGTCGGCCTGAGCAAACGACTCTCTGATGCCGGGGCGAAGCCCGAACATTTCAGCGCATGGGCGCAGGCGGCGCAGGAAGACATTTGTCTGCGCGCCAATCCACGCACCGCCACCCGGGAGCAGATTATCGATCTGTACGCGGCGGCGCACTAATGCGGCCTTAACACCGGCGAATTTTCCCGGAGGCGATGCTGCGCATCTGTCCGGGCTACAAGCCTGGCAAGCCGCGCTGAACCGGTAGCCCGGGCAAGGCGCTTTGCGCCGCCCCCGGGGGAAGACCGCAGAGTGTTAATACAAATCTTAAATGACAGGGAGTAAAGGCTATGGGAATTAACGAAATCATCATGTACATCATGATGTTCTTTATGCTGATTGCCGCCGTGGACAGGATCCTGTCGCAGTTTGGCGGTTCGGCGCGCTTTCTCGGCAAGTTTGGCAAAAGCATCGAGGGATCCGGCGGCCAGTTCGAAGAGGGCTTTATGGCGATGGGCGCGCTGGGCCTGGCGATGGTCGGGATGACCGCGCTGGCGCCGGTACTGGCGCACCTGCTCGGTCCGGTGATTATTCCGCTGTATGAAATGCTCGGCGCCAACCCGTCGATGTTCGCCGGAACGCTGCTGGCCTGCGATATGGGCGGCTTCTTCCTCGCCAAAGAGCTGGCGGGCGGTGACGTGGCGGCGTGGCTCTATTCCGGCCTGATCCTCGGGGCGATGATGGGGCCGACGCTGGTGTTCTCCATTCCGGTCGCGCTCGGCATCATCGAACCCTCCGATCGCCGCTACCTGGCGCTGGGTGTGCTGGCCGGGATCGTCACGATTCCGATCGGCTGTATCGCCGGCGGTCTGGTGGCCATGTACTCCGGCGTGGAGATTAACGGACAGCCGGTAGAGTTCACCTTCGCGCTGATCCTGATGAATATGATCCCGGTGCTTATCGTCGCGGTGCTGGTCGCGCTGGGGCTGAAGTTTATTCCGGAAAAAATGATCAACGGCTTCCAGATCTTCGCCAAATTTCTGGTGGCGCTGATCACCATCGGCCTGGCGGCGGCGGTCATCAAGTTCCTGCTTGGCTGGGATCTGATCCCAGGGCTTGACCCGATCTTTATGGCTCCCGGCGACCAGCCCGGCGAGGTGATGCGCGCTATCGAAGTTATTGGTTCGATCTCCTGCGTGCTGCTCGGCGCTTACCCGATGGTGTTGCTGCTGACTCGCTGGTTTGAAAAGCCGCTGATGCGCGTCGGTAATCTGCTGAAAATCAATAATATGGCTGCCGGCGGCATGGTGGCGACGCTGGCTAACAACATCCCGATGTTCGGCATGATGAAGCAGATGGATACCCGCGGCAAAGTGATCAACTGCGCGTTCTCCGTCTCCGCCGCATTCGCGCTGGGCGACCACCTGGGCTTCGCCGCCGCTAACATGAACGCCATGATCTTCCCGATGATCGTCGGCAAGCTGATCGGCGGCGTTACCGCTATCGGCGTGGCGATGCTGCTGGTGCCAAAAGATGAAAACGTACCCGCGGCAGCGAAAACCGAAGCGGAGGCGCAATCGTGAAAACTCGCCAGCTGCTGAGCGTAGGTATCGATATCGGCACCACCACCACTCAGGTGATCTTCTCCCGCCTTGAGCTGGTTAACCGTGCGGCGGTGTCGCAGGTGCCGCGCTACGAATTCATCAAACGCGAAATTAGCTGGCAAAGCCCGGTCTTCTTCACGCCTGTCGATAAGCAGGGCGGTCTGAAGGAGGCCGAACTCAAGACGCTGATTCTGGCGCAGTATCAGGCCGCCGGCATTGCCCCCGAATCGGTGGATTCCGGGGCGATCATTATTACCGGCGAAAGCGCGAAAACCCGTAACGCCAGGCCGGCGGTGATGGCGCTCTCGCAGTCGCTGGGCGATTTCGTGGTGGCCAGCGCCGGGCCGCACCTGGAGTCGGTGATTGCCGGTCACGGCGCCGGGGCGCAAGCCCTGTCGGCACAGCGCCTGTGCCGGGTTCTCAACATCGATATCGGCGGCGGCACGTCAAACTATGCCCTGTTTGACGCCGGCAAAGTCAGCGGCACCGCCTGCCTCAACGTCGGCGGTCGCCTGCTGGAGACCGACGGCCAGGGGCGCGTGGTCCATGCGCATCAGCCTGGACAGATGATTGCCGATGCGGTTTTCGGCCCCGGAACCTGCGCCCGCTCGCTGAGCGCCGGGCAGCTTACCCAGGTGGCGCGGCGGATGGCGGAGCTGATCGTCGAAGTCATCGACGGCGCGCTCTCCCCGCTGGCGCAACGGCTGATGCAAACCGGCCTGCTGCCCGCAGGCGTTAAGCCTGAGGTGATTACCCTTTCCGGTGGAGTGGGCGAGTGCTATCGCCACCAGCCCGCCGACCCGTTCTGTTTTTCTGACATTGGACCGCTGCTGGCCACGGCGCTGCACGAGCATCCGCGCCTGCGTGAGATGAACGTGCAGTTCCCGGCGCAAACCGTGCGCGCCACGGTGATTGGCGCCGGCGCGCACACGCTTTCGCTCTCTGGTAGCACCATCTGGCTGGAGGGGGTTCAGCTACCGCTGCGCAACCTGCCGGTGGCGATCCCGCTTGATGACGCCGATCTGCTGAGCGCCTGGCAGCAGGCGCTGATGCAGCTCGATCTGGATCCTAAAACGGATGCTTACGTGCTGGCGCTTCCCGCATCGCTACCGGTGCGCTACGCCACCCTGCTGGTGGTGATTGACGCGCTACTGGCTTTTGTCGCGCGCTTTCCCAACCCGCATCCACTGCTGGTGGTGGCGGAACAGGACTTTGGCAAAGCGCTGGGCATGCTGCTGCGCCCGCAATTACAACAACTCCCGCTGGCGGTCATCGATGAGGTGAGCGTCCGGGCGGGGGACTATATCGACATTGGTACGCCTCTTTTTGGCGGATCGGTTGTGCCGGTGACGGTGAAATCACTCGCATTTCCTTCCTGAGGGAACGACTTATGAAACTAAAGACCACATTGTTCGGCAATGTTTATCAGTTTAAGGATGTAAAAGAGGTGCTGGCTAAAGCCAACGAATTGCGTTCGGGGGATGTGCTGGCGGGCGTGGCGGCGGAAAGTTCGCAGCAGCGCGTGGCGGCGAAGCAGGTGCTCTCCGATATGACGGTCGCCGATATTCGTAACAACCCGGTGATTCCGTATGAAGAGGATTGCGTGACGCGCCTGATCCAGGACGACGTCAACGAAACCGCCTATCAGCGGATTAAAAACTGGACCATCAGCGACCTGCGCGAATACGTACTCAACGATGAAGTCACCAGCGACGATATTGCGTTTGTGCGCAAAGGGCTGACCTCGGAAGTGGTGGCGGCGGTGGCGAAGGTTTGCTCCAACGCCGACCTGATCTACGGCGCGAAGAAAATGCCGGTGATTAAAAAAGCCAACACCACCATCGGCCTGCCGGGCACCTTTAGCTGCCGTTTACAGCCAAACGACACTCGTGACGACGTGCAGAGCATTGCCGCGCAAATCTACGAAGGGCTGTCCTTCGGTGCGGGCGATGCGGTGATCGGCGTTAACCCGGTGACCGATGACGTGGAGAACCTGACCCGCGTCCTCGATACCGTTTACGGCGTTATCGATAAATTTAATATCCCCACCCAGGGCTGCGTGCTGGCGCACGTCACCACTCAGATTGAAGCCATTCGCCGCGGCGCCCCGGGCGGCCTGATCTTCCAGAGCATCTGCGGCAGCGAAAAGGGGCTAAAAGAGTTTGGCGTGGAGCTGGCGATGCTCGATGAGGCGCGGGCGGTCGGCGCCGAGTTCAACCGTATCGCCGGGGAGAACTGCCTGTACTTTGAAACCGGGCAGGGCTCGGCGCTGTCGGCTGGTGCCAACTTCGGCGCCGATCAGGTGACGATGGAGGCGCGTAACTACGGCCTGGCGCGGCACTACGATCCGTTCCTCGTCAATACCGTGGTGGGCTTTATCGGGCCGGAATATCTCTATAACGATCGGCAGATTATTCGCGCCGGTCTGGAAGACCACTTTATGGGCAAGCTGAGCGGCATCTCGATGGGCTGCGACTGCTGCTACACCAACCATGCCGACGCCGACCAGAACCTCAATGAAAACCTGATGATTCTGCTCGCCACCGCCGGCTGCAACTACATCATGGGCATGCCGCTCGGCGACGACATCATGCTCAACTATCAGACCACCGCGTTTCACGATACCGCCACCGTTCGTCAGCTGCTGAATTTACGGCCGTCGCCGGAGTTCGAACGCTGGCTGGAAACCATGGGCATTATGGCAAACGGTCGTCTGACCAAACGGGCGGGCGATCCGTCACTGTTCTTTTGATGACGCGGGGATGACACATGATGGATCAAAAGCAGATTGAAGAAATTGTACGTAGCGTGATGGCGTCAATGGGACAACCGCAAACGGCTACGCAAGCGCCTGAGGCGACGGTGGCGAAATGCGCCAGCCAGTGTGAGGTGGCGGCGGAGAGCTGCACGCTGGATTTAGGTTCGCCGGAGGCGAAAGGCTGGATTGGCGTGCAGCAGCCGCATCGCGCGGAAGTGCTGGCCGAACTGAAGCGCAGCACCGCGGCGCGCGTGTGTACCGGCCGCGCCGGCCCGCGTCCGCGCACCCTCGCACTGCTGCGCTTTCTCGCCGACCACTCGCGCTCCAAGGATACGGTGCTGAAAGAGGTTCCGGAAGAGTGGGTGAAAACCCAGGGATTGCTGGAGGTACGCTCCGAAATTAGCGACAAAAACCTCTACCTGACGCGCCCGGATATGGGCCGTCGGCTGAGTCCGGAGGCGATTGAGGCGCTGAAGGCGCAGTGTGTGGCGAATCCTGACGTTCAGGTGGTGGTGTCCGATGGCCTCTCTACCGACGCGATCACCGTCAACTATGAAGAGATCCTACCGCCGCTGCTGTCGGGGCTGAAGCAGGCCGGGCTGAAGGTCGGTACGCCGTTCTTCGTCCGCTACGGGCGGGTCAAAATTGAAGATCAGATTGGCGAAATCCTCGGCGCGAAAGTGGTGATCCTGCTGGTGGGCGAACGTCCGGGGCTGGGGCAGTCGGAAAGCCTCTCCTGTTACGCCGTTTATTCACCGCGCGTGGCCACCACCGTCGAAGCGGACCGGACCTGTATTTCAAATATCCACCAGGGCGGCACGCCGCCGGTAGAAGCCGCCGCGGTGATCGTCGATTTGGCCAAACGCATGCTGGAGCAGAAGGCTTCCGGCATCAACATGACTCGGTAAGGAGGCATCATGCCTGCATTAGATTTAATTCGCCCTTCGGTGACGGCCATGCGCGTGATTGCTTCAGTGAATGACGGCTTTGCCCGCGAGCTTAAATTACCGCCGCATATACGTAGCCTCGGACTCATCACGGCGGATTCAGATGATGTGACTTATATTGCCGCTGACGAAGCGACAAAACAGGCGATGGTCGAAGTGGTGTATGGCCGTTCTCTCTACGCTGGCGCGGCTCACGGTCCTTCGCCAACCGCAGGTGAAGTGCTGATTATGCTGGGCGGCCCGAACCCGGCGGAAGTTCGCGCCGGTCTGGATGCGATGGTGGCGCATATCGAAAATGGGGCCGCGTTCCAGTGGGCCAACGATGCCGAAGATACGGCGTTTCTGGCGCACGTGGTGTCGCGAACCGGCTCTTATCTCTCGTCAACCTCCGGTATCGCGCTGGGCGATCCGATCGCTTACCTGGTGGCGCCGCCGCTGGAGGCGACCTTCGGCATCGATGCGGCAATGAAATCGGCCGACGTTCAACTGGTGACCTACGTGCCGCCGCCGTCGGAAACCAACTATTCCGCCGCGTTTTTGACGGGTAGCCAGGCCGCCTGTAAAGCCGCCTGCAATGCCTTTACCGATGCCGTTCTGGATATTGCCCGTCATCCAATCCAGCGCGCGTAAGGGGGAAGCGATGATCAACGCCCTGGGATTACTGGAAGTGGACGGTATGGTCGCCGCCGTTGACGCGGCGGATGCGATGCTGAAGGCGGCCAACGTGCGGCTGCTCAGCCATGAGGTCCTCGACCCCGGCAGGCTGACGCTGGTGGTGGAAGGCGACCTGGCGGCATGCCGGGCGGCGTTGGATGCCGGCAGCGCTGCGGCGCAGCGTACGGGGCGCGTTATTAGCCGTCGGGAGATCGGTCGCCCGGAAGAGGATACCCAGTGGCTGATCGGCGGCTTTCAACGGCCGCCGAAAGCGCCCGAGCCGCCTGAGCGGTCCGAGGAAGCGGAATCCTCCGCGCCCTTACTGACGCTGCTGGCGTCGGCGCGTCAGGGAATGACGGCCGGGGAAGTAGCCGCGCATTTCGACTGGTCGCTTGAGGAAGCCAGGAAGGCGCTGGAGCAGCTGTTTTCTACCGGAGCGTTGCGTAAACGCAGTAGCCGCTATCGCTTAAAAAATTAACCTGTCGGAGGTGCCGGGAGCGTGAAAACGCTCCCGGTTTAAAAGATCATGAAAAAGAAAACACCGGTCAACCTGCACCATCTTTATCATGAAGCATTACCCGAAGACGTTAAGCTAACGCCGATGGTCGAGGTGGACAACGTCCACCAGCGGCGAACCACCGATGTCTATGAACATGCCCTGACGATTACCGCCTGGCAGCAGATTTACGATCAGCTTCATCCGGGGAAATTCCACGGTGAATTTACTGAAATCCTGCTCGATGATATTCAGGTCTTTCGTGAATATACCGGTCTGGCGCTGCGCCAGTCCTGCCTGGTGTGGCCTAACTCGTTCTGGTTCGGTATTCCGGCCACCCGCGGCGAGCAGGGATTTATTGGCTCGCAGTGCCTCGGCAGCGCCGAAATCGCTACCCGGCCCGGCGGCACGGAGTTCGAACTCAGTACGCCGGACGATTACACCATACTTGGGGTGGTCATTTCAGAGGACGTGATTACCCGCCACGCGGGCTTCCTGCATCACCCGGAAAGAGTGCTGCATATGCTGCGTAACCAGTCGGCGCTGGAAGTTAAAGAGCAGCATAAAGCGGCGCTGTGGGGCTTCGTGCAGCAGGCGCTGGCGACGTTCAGCGAGAATCCGGAAAACCTGCATCAGCCCGCGGTGCGCAAAGTGTTGGGCGATAATCTGCTGCTGGCGATGGGGGCGATGCTGGAGGAGGCCCAACCGATCGTCACCGCCGAGAGCATCAGCCATCAGAGCTACCGGCGGCTGCTGTCCCGGGCGCGGGAGTATGTACTGGAGAATATGTCGGAGCCGCTGACCGTTCTCGACCTGTGTAATCAGCTGTACGTTAGCCGCCGCACGCTGCAAAACGCGTTTCACGCGATTCTCGGAATAGGGCCGAACGCGTGGCTGAAGCGTATACGGTTAAACGCGGTGCGCCGGGAGCTGATCAGCCCGTGGTCGCAGAGCGCCACGGTTAAGGATGCCGCAATGCAGTGGGGATTCTGGCATTTGGGCCAGTTCGCCACCGATTATCAGCAGCTGTTCGCCGAGAAACCGTCGCTGACGCTGCATCAGCGGATGCGGCAGTGGGCGTGATGGCGATTGATTTACCGGATGGCGTTTCGTGCCGTTATCGTAGGCCTGATAAGCGTAGCGCCATCGGGAAAAACAGCGCCGGATGGCGGCGTAAACCCCTTATCCGGCCTATGAACCGCGCCATCAGGCAATTTTATACCCAGTCGCGCACCTGAATGAACTCGCCTAGCGCCGCTTCCGGGCTATCCGCTGCCGGCTGGTAGTTATATTCCCAGCGTACCAGCGGCGGCATCGACATCAGGATGGATTCGGTGCGGCCGCCGGTTTGCAGGCCGAACAGGGTGCCGCGATCCCATACCAGGTTAAACTCCACGTAGCGCCCGCGACGGTAGAGCTGAAAATCCCGCTCGCGTTCACCCCAGGCTATTTCCCTGCGTCGCTCGACAATCGGCAAATACGCCTCGGTATAGCCGTTACCCACCGCCTGCATAAAGTTGAAGCAATGGTCGAAGCTGGGGGCATTCAAATCATCGAAAAACAGGCCGCCGATGCCGCGCTGCTCGTTACGGTGTTTGAGAAAGAAGTAGTCATCGCACCACTTTTTATAACGCGGATAAACGTCTTCGCCAAAGGGCTGGCACAGATCGCGGGCGGTACGATGCCAGTGAACGGCATCTTCTTCAAAGCCGTAGTAGGGGGTTAAATCGAAGCCGCCGCCGAACCACCATACCGGATCGGCGCCCGGTTTTTCCGCGATAAAGAAACGCACGTTGGCATGGCTGGTGGGGATATAGGGGCTGCGCGGATGCACGACCAGCGATACGCCCATCGCTTCAAAGCTGCGGCCAGCCAGCTCAGGACGGTGAGCGGTAGCGGAAGCCGGCATCGCATCGCCGTGCACGTGCGAAAAATTCACGCCAGCCTGCTCAAAGATCCCGCCATCGCGCAGCACCCGGCTGCGCCCGCCGCCGCCGCCTTCCCGCCGCCAGCTATCTTCGACAAATTCGTCGCCGTCAACGGCGCTGAGCTGTTGGCAGATAGCATCCTGGAGCTGAAGAAGGAAGGCTTTTACCTGGTGCGCATCGGGTCTCATTAACGTCTCTTCGAGTGGGCTTTCTGGTTATCGAACCAGTGGAAATAGCTGATAATGCCGTTGGCAATCGCCGTGGCGATTTTCTGCCGGAACGCGGTGGTGCCGAGCAGTTTTTCTTCGTTCGGATTGGTAATAAACGATGTCTCCACCAGTACCGACGGAATCGACGGCGATTTCAGCACCACGAACGCCGCCTGTTCGGTATTGCGGCTGTGCAGCTTATGCACCGGCTTAATCTTTTTCAGGATATGCGAGCCGAGCGTCAGGCTGTTTTTGATGGTATCAGTTTGTACCAGGTCGAACAGCACTTGCTGCAATAGATGGTCTTTATCCGTCGTTTTCTTGCCGGCCACTTCATCCGCCCGGTTTTCTCGATCCGAGAGATATTTTGCCATGGCGCTACTGGCGCCGCGGTTGGAAAGGGCGAAAACGGAGGCGCCGGCCGCGCTCGGGTTGGTGAAGCCGTCAGCGTGAATTGACATAAAGAGATCGGCGCCGTGCTGGTGGGCGATCTCCACGCGGTCATAGAGCGGAATAAAGGTGTCGCCGCTGCGCGTCAGGCGCGCATCGATACCGTTGCTGCGCAGGATGCTGCGTACGTTTTTGGCGATCGCCAGCACCACGTGCTTCTCTTTTGAACCGTTATGGCCGATAGCACCGGTGTCAATACCGCCATGGCCCGGGTCGAGCATCACGACGCGTTTGGCGCCTTTTTTCTTCGCTGCGGGTTTGCTGTGCCCATTGGATGTCTTCAATGGCTGTTGTTCTTTCGCGCTGGCCTGTGAGGCGATCCCTGAAAGCGTGATTGCTGCCAGCCCGGCTTTCAGCACCTGGCGGCGCGAAGCAAGTATTTTTAAAGGTTTAAAAGTGCTCATTCGGCCTGAATTGCAAACAAGTGGTAACCAATGTTATATCGTATCGTGTTTTCTGATACGACCATTCAAAATAAGAATTGTTTTACTTTTCATTTCAATACATGACAAAGTCATATTATGCCATTTTTTGCGGCTCATTGCGCCTGATATTGGCTATCGGGCACAATCGCGCCATAATCTCTGTTTTTAACCGTCAATGGTGGGGAATACCATGGAGATACGCGTTTTTCGCCAGCAAGATTTCGAAGAGGTCATTACCCTGTGGGAGCGTTGCGATCTCCTGCGCCCATGGAACGATCCGGAAATGGATATTGAACGTAAGCTGAATCACGATGCCAGCCTGTTCCTGGTCGCCGAGGTTAACGGGGAAGTGGTCGGCACGGTGATGGGCGGTTATGACGGTCATCGCGGGTCTGCTTATTATCTGGGGGTGCATCCTGAATATCGCGGACGCGGTATTGCTAACGCGCTGCTTAATCGGCTGGAGAAAAAGCTGATTGCCCGCGGCTGCCCGAAAATAAACATTATGGTACGCGAAGATAATGATGTGGTGCAGGGAATGTACGAACGCCTTGGCTATGAGCATTCAGACGTGCTGTGCCTCGGCAAGCGCCTAATTGAAGATGAAGAATACTGAGTTTATCCCCGCCGATTTTGATACCCACGGCCGCCTGCGTTTACCGTTTCTTTTTTGGTGCGTGCTGCTGCTTCAGGCGCGGACGTGGGTGCTATTTCTGATGGCCGGCGCGTCGCGCCAGCAGGGCGACGCGCTGCTGAATCTGTTTTATCCGGACCACGATAATTTTTGGCTGGGGTTGCTTCCCGGCATCCCGGCGGTGCTGGCGTTTATCATTAGCGGGCATCGTCAGCGCTTTCCCCGGCTCTGGCCCCTGATGCGCTGGCTGCTGGCGCTTTCCCAGCTATTGCTGTTGGTCTGGCAACCGCTGCTGTGGATGAGCGGCGAATCGCCCTCGGCGGTGACCATCGGCCTGCTGGCGGCGGATCTTTACGCGCTCTGGTGGCTGTTGAGCAGCCGTCGGCTGAAGGCCTGTTTTCGCGAAGAACAGGTTTAACGGCACTTTTTGCCGATCGCGCACTCCAACATGCGTTGAATAAATCAGAAAGGACACTCAGTCATGAAATCGCTACGTTTACTTCTCTGCGCACTACCGCTGGCTTTAACCGGCTGCTCGACGATGAGCTCGGTGAACTGGTCGGCGGCCTATCCGTGGAACTGGTTTGGCTCCTCCACGGAAGTGACCGAACAGGGCGTAGGCAACCTGACGGCGCCAACGCCGCTGAGCGAACAGGCGATCGGCGATGCGCTCGGCAGCAGCTACCGCCTGCGCAGCGGCATGAAAACGGCTAACGGTAATATTGTGCGCTATTTCGAAGCGTTAAAAGATGACAAGGTCGCGCTGACCATCAACGGCGAGAGCGGGACTATCAGCCGCATCGACGTGCGCGATAGCAATATCAAAGCCGCCAGCGGCGTGAAAATCGGTACCCCGTTCAGCGATATCTACAGCAAGGCGTTTGGCAACTGCCAAAAAGGCAGCAACGACAACGGTGCCGTGGTGGAATGCAAGGCCGAGGGCAGCCAGCATATTAGCTATGCTTTTACCGGCAACTGGAACGGTCCTGAAGAGTTAATGCCTTCCGACGACACGCTGAAGAACTGGAAAGTGAGCAAGATTATCTGGCGCCGCTAATTTGATCTGAAGTGATTCGAGGTCCTGAAAAAGCGGGTACAATAGCGCCTTAAAAAAGCCACAGCGTTGTGGCTGTCCTATTTTTCAGGAGGAGCGATGTCTCAGGTTCAGAGCGGCATTTTGCCGGAACATTGCCGTGCGGCGATTTGGATTGAAGCAAATGTCAAAGGCGATGTTGACGCCCTGCGTGAAGCCAGCAAAGTGTTTGCCGATAAGTTAGCCACCTTTCAGGCGAAATACCCGCAAGCGAAGCTGGGGGCGGTGGTGGCTTTTGGCCATAACGTCTGGCGTCAGCTGAGCGGCGGCGTTGGGGCCGAAGAGCTAAAAGACTTTCCGGCCTACGGAAAAGGTCTGGCGCCGTCGACCCAGTACGATGTGCTGATCCACATTCTCTCCGCGCAGCATGAACTGAACTTCTCTGTGGCGCAGGCGGCTATGTCCGCTTTTGGCGCAGTAGTTGATGTTAAAGAAGAGATTCATGGTTTTCGCTGGATTGAAGAGCGCGATCTGAGCGGCTTTGTCGACGGTACTGAAAACCCGGCCGGCGAAGAGACGCGCCGTGAAGTGGCGGTGATTCAGGATGGCGTCGATGCGGGCGGCAGCTACGTATTCGTGCAGCGCTGGGAGCACAACCTCAAGCAGCTTAATCGCATGAGCGTTCCTGACCAGGAGATGATGATTGGCCGCACCAAAGAAGCCAACGAAGAGATTGACGGCGACGATCGTCCGGACACCTCTCACCTGAGCCGCGTGGATCTGAAAGAAGAGGGAAAAGGGCTGAAGATTGTCCGTCAGAGCCTGCCGTACGGCACCGCCAGCGGTACCCACGGCCTCTACTTTTGCGCCTACTGCGCCCGTCTGTACAACATTGAGCAGCAGCTGCTGAGCATGTTCGGCGATACCGACGGTAAGCGCGATGCGATGCTGCGTTTTACCAAACCGGTGACCGGCGGATACTACTTCGCGCCTTCGCTGGATAGACTGCTGGCGCTGTAAGATTTCCCCTCTCCCCACAAGGGGAGGAAACCGTTCGGCGCGGCAGGCAAGCGTCGAACGGTTTCCGGTTCTGGATGCGTGATTCAGATAAGCTTTGCCATTTCCTTATTCTCTTTTCGACTTCCAAATCGCCAAACGGTATATAAAACCGTTACTCCTTTCATAGCCGTTATAAATATGATGATCAGCAGAAAATCATCATATTGATAAGGGTGCGCAATGGCCGTTAAATCATTAACAAAAGGATATCTGGCGCTGGCTGCTTCTGTGCTGCTGGTCGCGCAGGCGCAGGCGACGGAACTGCTGAACAGTTCTTACGATGTTTCCCGCGAGCTGTTTGCCGCCCTTAACCCGCAGTTTGAACAGCAGTGGGCGAAAGATAACGGCGGCGATAAGCTGACGATTAAACAATCTCATGCCGGGTCATCAAAACAGGCGCTGGCGATTCTGCAGGGGCTTAAGGCCGACGTGGTGACCTACAATCAGGTGACCGACGTCCAGATTCTGCACGACAAAGGCAAACTGATCCCGGCGGACTGGCAAAGCCGTCTGCCGAATAACAGCTCGCCGTTTTACTCGACGATGGGATTCCTGGTGCGTAAAGGCAACCCGAAAAATATCCACGACTGGAATGATTTAGTGCGTTCCGATGTGAAGCTCATTTTCCCGAACCCGAAAACCTCCGGCAATGCCCGTTACACCTACCTGGCGGCGTGGGGCGCGGCGGACAAAGCTGACGGCGGTGATAAAGCGAAAACCGAGCAGTTTATGACCCAGTTTCTGAAAAACGTCGAAGTGTTTGATACCGGCGGGCGCGGCGCAACCACCACCTTTGCCGAGCGTGGGCTTGGCGATGTGCTGATTAGCTTTGAATCTGAAGTAAATAACATTCGGAAACAGTACGAAGATCAGGGCTTTGAGGTGGTCATTCCTAAAACCAATATCCTCGCGGAATTCCCGGTCGCCTGGGTGGATAAAAACGTGCAGGCAAACGGAACAGAGAAAGCGGCGAAAGCCTACCTGAACTGGCTCTATAGCCCGCAGGCGCAGACCATCATCACCGATTACTCCTATCGCGTGAATAACCCGGACGTGATGAACAAACTGAAAGATAAATTCCCGCAGACCGATCTGTTCCGCGTGGAAGATAAATTTGGTTCCTGGCCGGAAGTGATGAAAACCCACTTTACCAGCGGCGGCGAGCTGGACAAACTGCTGGCGGCGGGGCGTAAGTAATGTTTGCAGTATCGACTAAACGCGTGCTGCCGGGCTTTACCTTAAGCCTTGGGACCAGCCTGCTGTTCGTCTGCCTGATCCTGTTGTTGCCGCTCAGCGCGCTGGTGATGCAGCTTGCCCAGATGAGCTGGGCGCAGTACTGGGATGTGGTCACCAACCCGCAGGTGGTGGCGGCCTATAAAGTGACGCTGCTCTCGGCGTTTGTGGCGTCGATTTTTAACGGCGTCTTCGGCCTGCTGATGGCGTGGATCTTAACCCGCTACCGCTTCCCGGGCCGCACGCTGCTGGATGCTCTGATGGATTTGCCGTTTGCGCTGCCGACGGCCGTTGCCGGCTTAACCCTCGCGTCGCTCTTCTCCGTGAACGGGCTGTACGGCGAGTGGCTGGCGAAATTTGATATTAAAGTCACCTATACGTGGCTCGGTATCGCGGTGGCGATGGCCTTTACCAGCATCCCGTTTGTGGTGCGTACCGTGCAGCCGGTGCTGGAAGAGTTGGGCCCGGAATATGAAGAAGCGGCGGAAACCCTGGGCGCCACGCGCTGGCAGAGCTTTCGCAAGGTGGTGCTGCCGGAGCTCTCCCCGGCGCTGATGGCGGGCGTTGCGCTGTCCTTTACCCGCAGCCTCGGAGAGTTTGGCGCGGTGATTTTTATCGCCGGCAACATTGCGTGGAAAACGGAAGTGACCTCGCTGATGATTTTTATCCGTTTGCAGGAGTTTGATTACCCGGCGGCGAGCGCGATTGCTTCGGTGATCCTCGCGGCCTCGCTGCTGCTGCTGTACTCGATTAACACTCTGCAAAGTCGCTTTGGTCGACGCGTGGTAGGTCATTAATGGCGATCGTTGCTCAATTGAAGCGTTATGACGCTCCCCGCATTAACTGGGGAAAATGGTTTCTGATAGGTGTTGGGGTGCTGGTTTCTGCCTTCATCCTGATTGTGCCGATGGTCTATATCTTCGTGCAGGCCTTTAGCAAAGGCCTGATGCCGGTGCTGCAAAACCTTGCAGACCCGGACATGCTTCACGCCATTTGGCTAACGGTCATGATTGCCTTGATTACCGTACCGGTAAACCTGGTTTTCGGTACGCTGCTGGCGTGGCTGGTGACGCGCTTTACCTTTCCAGGCCGTCAGCTGCTGCTGACGCTGTTGGATATACCGTTTGCCGTCTCGCCGGTGGTGGCGGGCCTGGTTTATTTGCTGTTTTACGGTTCTAACGGTCCGCTGGGCGGCTGGCTCGATGAGCATAACCTGCAGATTATGTTTGCCTGGCCGGGCATGGTCCTGGCGACCATTTTTGTGACCTGTCCGTTTGTGGTCCGCGAACTGGTGCCGGTGATGATGAGCCAGGGCAGCAATGAAGATGAGGCGGCGATTCTGCTCGGTGCGTCGGGCTGGCAGATGTTCCGCCGGGTTACGCTGCCCAATATTCGCTGGGCGCTGCTCTACGGCGTGGTGCTGACTAACGCCCGCGCGATTGGTGAATTCGGCGCCGTGTCGGTGGTTTCCGGCTCAATCCGCGGCGAAACCTTATCGCTGCCGCTACAAATTGAGCTACTGGAGCAGGATTACAATTCCGTCGGTTCGTTTACCGCCGCCGCCCTGCTGACGTTAATGGCTATTTTGACCCTGTTTTTGAAGAGTATGGTGCAATGGCGTTTGGCCAATCAGGAAAAACGCGCGCAACTGGAGGGAAATCATGAGCATTGAGATTGCCAATATTAAGAAGTCTTTTGGTCGCACGCAGGTGCTGAATGATATCTCGCTGGATATCCCCTCCGGACAGATGGTCGCGCTGCTGGGGCCGTCAGGCTCCGGGAAAACCACGCTGCTGCGTATCATCGCCGGGCTGGAAAATCAGTCCAGCGGCCATATCCGTTTTCACGGTACCGACGTCAGCCGCGTGCATGCGCGTGACCGTAAAGTCGGCTTCGTGTTCCAGCACTACGCGCTGTTTCGCCATATGACGGTGTTCGACAATATCGCCTTCGGCCTGACGGTACTGCCGCGTCGTGAACGACCGAATGCTGCCGGCATCAAGGCAAAAGTCACCAAGCTGCTGGAGATGGTCCAACTGGCGCATCTGGCGGAACGCTATCCGGCCCAGCTTTCCGGCGGGCAGAAGCAGCGCGTCGCGTTAGCGCGCGCGCTGGCGGTTGAACCGCAGATCCTGCTGCTGGATGAACCTTTTGGCGCGCTGGACGCCCAGGTCCGTAAAGAACTGAGACGCTGGCTGCGTCAGCTGCACGAAGAGCTGAAGTTTACCAGCGTATTTGTCACCCACGATCAGGAAGAGGCGACCGAAGTGGCCGATCGCGTGGTGGTCATGAGCCAGGGCAATATTGAACAGGCCGATGCGCCCGATCGGGTATGGCGCGAGCCGGCCACGCGTTTTGTGCTGGAGTTCATGGGCGAAGTTAACCGCCTGAAGGGAACCCTTCGCGGCGGTCAGTTCCACGTCGGCGCGCATCGCTGGCCGTTGGGCTATACCCCGGCGTACCAGGGGCCGGTCGATCTGTTCCTGCGTCCGTGGGAAGTGGACATCAGCCGTCGCACCAGCCTGGATTCGCCGCTGCCGGTACAGGTGCTGGAAGCGAGCCCGAAAGGCCACTACACCCAATTAGTTGTGCAGCCTCTCGGGTGGTATGACGAACCGCTAACCGTGGTGCATCAGGGTGAAGACGCGCCGCATCGCGGGGAACGCCTGTTTGTTGGCCTGCAGAACGCGCGTCTGTACAACGGCAATGAACGTATTGAGCCGCGCGAGGAGCTTGCTCTGGCTGAATCGGCCTGATAGCTTATTGCGTAGTTTATCGCCCGGTGGCGCTTCGCCTATCGGGCCTACAGTAATCACTGCGTCTTGTAGGCCGGGTAAGCGAAGCGCCACCCGGCTTTTTTATTGAGTAGAAATCGTGAATACACTCGAATACACCATCGGCAATACTCCTCTGGTCAAACTGCAGCGCCTGGGGCCGGACAACGGCAGCGAAATATGGGTCAAACTCGAAGGCAACAATCCCGCGGGCTCGGTGAAAGACAGAGCGGCGCTGTCGATGATTGTCGAGGCTGAAAAGCGCGGAGAGATTAAGCCCGGTGATGTGCTGATTGAAGCGACCAGCGGCAACACCGGCATTGCGCTGGCGATGATCGCCGCGCTTAAAGGCTATCAGATGAAGCTGCTGATGCCGGACAACATGAGCCAGGAGCGCCGTGCCGCCATGCGCGCCTACGGCGCGGAGCTGATTCTGGTGACGAAAGAGCAGGGAATGGAAGGCGCGCGTGACTTAGCGTTAGCAATGGCCCAGCGCGGCGAAGGCAAGCTATTGGATCAGTTCAACAATCCTGATAACCCGTACGCGCACTACACCACCACCGGGCCGGAAATCTGGCGGCAGACCGACGGGCGGATCACCCATTTTGTCTCCAGCATGGGCACCACCGGCACCATTACCGGCGTATCGCGTTTTCTGCGCGAGCAGGATAAAGCGGTGAGCATCGTCGGACTGCAGCCGGAAGAGGGGAGCAGTATTCCCGGCATTCGCCGCTGGCCTGCCGAATATATGCCGGGCATTTTTAACGCGCAGCTGGTGGACGTGGTGCTCGATATCCATCAACAGGATGCCGAAAACACCATGCGGATGCTGGCGGTGAAGGAAGGAATTTTCTGCGGCGTCAGTTCCGGCGGCGCGGTGGCGGGCGCGTTGCGCGTTGCCCGCGAAAATCCCGGCGCGGTAGTGGTGGCGATCGTTTGCGATCGCGGCGATCGCTACCTTTCTACCGGTGTATTTGGCGAAGAGCATTTTACCCAGGGCGCGGGAATTTAAACCTCGGGCGCGTCGAGCAGGTCGGTACCGTAGGAGTTATCCACGGTGCAGAGCCAGCGTTCGCCCTGCTGACGAAAGACATAGGTTGCGCGCCGCGTGACCTGTGTTATCCCGGCTTCCGTCGGGATATCCAGCCGGGTTTCCATAATCACCAGCGCATTGCCGCCGCCTTCGATGATCTCCATTTTTCCCTGCGTCACCACCAGCCGGTGCTGAAAATAGTCGGCAATGGCGATAAACGCGTTGCGGATATTTTCTTTGCCTCTGGCCACCATGCCTGGTTTGACGACCAGCGCGGCGTCTTCAGCGTAATACTCCATCAGTGTCGCGTAATCTTCCTGGGAGATAGCGCGATCGCAGGCTTCGATGGCGGCTTTAAGCTGTGGGTTGGGATTGTGCATTTGTGGCGATTCTCGCATTGTCGGGCTTGAATAAAAGCATTTTGCTTACTTTGCCGTCAGCTTATCAAGGAACACCCATAGCTTCTCATTCATTTCGCGATAATCCCAGGCGCGCATCTCCTGTTCACTACGAATGAAACGCCTGCCTCTGGCGGCGCTAAGCTCCTGCTGTGAATGGGCGATAAGCAGCTCGATGACCTCAGCGTCAAACTCCATGTGGCACTGGAAGCCATAGACCCGGTCGCTGTATTTCACAATTTGCCGCGGGCAGCCTTCGCTGGAGGCCATCACTTCCGCCTCTGGCGTCAGGCCCGGCATATCGTTATGCCAGTGGCCGACGACCAGCGAGGGGCCAAAATGGGCCAGTTTGTCATCCTGCAGGCCCGCGGTGGTGAGCGTGATGGGATAGTGGCCGACCTCTTTTTCCGGGCTCTGCATGACCGGCGCGCCCAGCGCTTCACCGATAAGCTGCGAGCCGAGGCAAATCCCCACCACGATCCGTCCTGCGGCAATGGCCTGCGCAATCAAACGCTGCTCGGCGTGGCTATCAAACCAGGGGCACTCAGTTAATGTGGTGCGCGGCGACTGCGGGCCGCCGAGCACAACCAGCATATCAAAGGCGTTGGCGTTTTCCGGGAGCGCATCTCCCGCATATACCCGAGACCAGCTGATACCGTAGCCGCGCGCCTGCACCCAGCGCAGGTAAGCTCCCGGCGCTTCAAAGACTTCATGGACGATAAAGTGGATCTGCATAGCGTTAACTCCCGTCACTGTTGTTGTAATATCTGGTATAAGTCATTGGCGAGCTTATTAATTTCATTCTCGCTTAGCGTCGCAAGCGACAGCCGTAGCCCGTGCGCTGGTTCGCGGATACCGAACGTTTCGCCTTCGCGAACCAGCCAGCCGGCGTGCGCTAGACGAAGCGCCACCGGCTGACTCGGCTCCTCCAGCGGGAACCAAAAATTAAGCCCGTCTCCTGGCGTCAGGTGGGTGATTCCGCGGCTGGCGAGGGCGGCAATCAGCTTTTCATGCTGTTGACGATAGTGGCGCCGGGTTTCCGCCAGAGAGGCCATAAAGGCGTTGTCGTTAAGGCAGGCGATGACCAGATCCTGCAACAGATGGCTGACCCATTGGCTACCGGAATTAAGCCTGAGGCGCAGCGCCGCCGACGTGTCGGCGTCGCTGGCGACGATGGCCAGACGTATATCCGGCCCCAGGGTTTTTGACAGGGAGCGTACCAGCGCCCAACGCTGGCTTTCCGCGGCGATAGGGGAGTACCAGGGCGTGGCGGAGAGCAGCGCGAAATGATCGTCAACAATTACCAGAACCTGCGGATAGCGGGCCAGTATTTCGCGTATTGCCCGGGCGCGGGATTCGCTGAGGCTACAGCCGGTCGGATTGTGCGCGCGCGGGGTGATAATGACCGCCCGGGCGCCGTTGCGCAGCGCCTCTTCAAGGGGCTCAGGCTGCATGCCTTCCCCGTCGACCGGCACCGGCGAAGGGTGAAAACCGGCATAGCGCAGCATATTGATGCTGCTGAGAAAGCAGGGATCTTCAATGGCCACGCTATCGCCGGGCAGCAACAGGGCGCATAGCAGGCGCTCAAGCGCATCGACGGCGCCGCTGGCGAGGTTAATCTCGGCGTCCATCTCCAGATCCGGGTTAACCCAGCGACTGGCCCACGCGACCAGCCGGGGCTCAACCGCCGCATCGCCGTACAGACGTGGCGCTAAAGCAATCGCGCCGAGGGAGTGCTTGAGGTTCGCCAGGCGAGCGGGATCGGGATTGCCGCTGGAAATATCCTTCAGCGGGGAAGAGGGATCGCCCCCTTCAAGGGCGGGAAGAGTATTATGCGTTTTAATGGCGGTGCCATTACGCCCCTGACTGACGGCCAGACCGGAGGTTACCAGGCGCTTATAGGCGGCAGCGACGGTATTGCGGTTAACCGCCAGCTTGCCCGCCAGCTCGCGGACCGGCGGCAAAATATCGCCAGGCTTGAGCGCGCCGCTTTGTACCAGATGGCGGATATTATCGAAGATCTCACTGGCAGTTTTTCCAACGATCATTATTGACCTATGACAAAATGAATTTTAGCATAGGACGAATGATAATCAGAGTCTGACTCGCTGTCCAGCAGGAGGAGAAAGGATGGATCAGCAAGATGAAATACAATCGGTGCTCTTTAGCGATAAAAGCCGTGCGCTGCAGGTCGATATTGTGGCCGTGCAGTCGCAGGTGGTTTACGGCAGCGTAGGCAACAGTATTGCGATACCGGCGATAAAGCAGCACGGCCTGCGGGTGATGGCGGTGCCGACGGTGCTGTTTAGCAATACGCCGCATTACGATACCTACTACGGCGGGGTGATCCCGGAAGAGTGGTTTGCCGGTTATTTAAAGGCGCTGGAGGAGCGTGACGCGCTCCGCGAGCTGCGGGCGGTAACGACCGGCTATATGGGCAGCGCCGTGCAGATTAAGCGTTTGGCGCAATGGCTGCAGCGCATTCGTGAGCAGCGTCCTGAACTGTGTATTCTCGTTGATCCCGTCATTGGCGATGTGGATAGCGGTATCTACGTCAAGGCCGAGATCCCTGAAGCCTATCGTACGCATTTGCTCCCGCTGGCTCAAGGGATCACGCCCAATCTGTTTGAGCTGGAGACGCTAAGCGGCCTGCCTTGTCATCATCAGCAGGAGGCGATTATTGCCGCCCGTAGTCTGCTCTCTGATTCACTGCAATGGGTGGTTATTACCAGCGCGCCGGGAGCGGATAGCGCCACGATCAACGTGCTGGTGGTTAGCGCAGAGTCGGTCGAGGTGATCGAACATCCGCGTGTAGAAACCGACCTCAAGGGAACGGGCGACCTTTTTTGCGCCGAACTGGCGAGCGGCCTGGTTTGCGGGATACCGCTGGGCGATGCCGCTAAAGCCGCCGCGCAGCGGGTGCTGGCGGTCATGACATGGACCGAGGAACAGGGCTGCGATGAGCTCATTCTGCCGCCGCGAGGGGAGGGAGTATGAAGAGCTATCGCTTAGTGGTGCGCCAGCAGGGAAGAGTCGTCGGTCATTTTGAGACGACCGGCAGCGAAGCGCTGGAAGATGTTTGCGAAGTGGGGTCGCTATTTGGCGCCGTGGGCGGATATCAGTGTGATTTACAGGTTTCTGACAGCGAGAAGCGGATTCTGGAAAGCGGCCCTGAGGGGATGAAAATACTTTCGCGGGAGAAGTGCTATCGGCCGTTTAAAGCGGCGAGATAAAAAAATGGCGCCCTGAGAGGCGCCATTCTTCTGCGGCAAGAATTACTTCTTGATGCGGATAACCGGCGTTTCACCCACGGTTACGCTACCGGACAGTTTGATCAGCTCTTTGATCTCGTCCATGTTGGAGATAACAACCGGAGTCAGGGTAGACTTGGCTTTCTCTTCCAGCAGCGGCAGATCGAATTCGATAACCGGGTCGCCGACTTTCACACGCTGGCCTTCTTCAGCGATACGTTTGAAGCCTTCGCCTTTCAGTTCAACGGTATCAATACCGAAGTGAACGAACAGCTCGATGCCGCTATCAGATTCGATTGAAAAAGCATGGTTGGTTTCAAAAATTTTACCGATGGTACCATCTACCGGCGCAACCATTTTGTTGCCAGTAGGTTTGATAGCAATGCCATCACCCACAATTTTTTCCGCGAAAACTACATCCGGCACGTCTTCAATGTTGACGATCTCGCCAGAGAGCGGGGCAACAATCTCAATAGTTCCGGTGTCTTTTTTGTCATCAGAAACCAGAGATTTCAATTTATCGAACAAACCCATGATCTTCTCCTAAGCAGTAATTTGGGCCGCGCATCTCGTGAATTAGCAGATTGTTTTTTCTTCAATGAACTTGTTAACCAGCGTCATTAACTCGTCCGTTGTCGGTTGAGCAAGAGCCTGCTCTGCTAATACTTTCGCATCTTCGAAGTTCGTGTTACGGATAATCTTCTTGATGCGCGGGATGGAAATGGCGCTCATAGAGAACTCGTCCAGACCCATACCCAGCAACAGAAGTGTAGCACGTTCATCGCCCGCAAGCTCACCGCACATGCCAGTCCATTTGCCTTCAGCATGAGAAGCATCAATAACTTGCTTAATCAGCGTCAGCACGGACGGGGACATTGGCTGGTAAAGATGTGAAATCATATCATTACCACGGTCAACTGCCAGAGTATACTGCGTTAAATCATTGGTACCGATACTAAAGAAATCAACTTCTTTGGCTAAGTGACGAGCAATTGTCGCAGCGGCTGGGGTTTCCACCATCACGCCAATCTCAATGGACTCATCAAAAGCTTTACCTTCGTCGCGCAGTTCCTGTTTGTAGATTTCGATCTCTTTTTTCAGTGCACGCACTTCTTCAACAGAGATGATCATCGGGAACATGATGCGCAGTTTACCGAAAGCGGAAGCACGCAGGATTGCACGAACCTGGTCACGCAGAATCTCTTTGCGATCCATGGCGATGCGCACCGCGCGCCAGCCGAGGAACGGGTTCTCTTCTTTCGGGAAGTTCATGTACGGCAGCTCTTTGTCGCCGCCGATGTCCATGGTGCGAACGATAACCGCCTGCGAGCCGCACGCTTCGGCAACGGCTTTGTAAGCGGCGAACTGTTCTTCTTCAGTTGGCAGCGAGTCGCGGTCCATGAACAGGAATTCTGTACGATATAAGCCAACGCCTTCTGCACCGTTACGCTCGGCACCTTCAACGTCGCGTACGGTACCGATGTTGGCGCAGACTTCAACCTGATGGCCGTCCAGCGTGATGGCCGGCAGGTCTTTCAGCTTAGCCAGTTCCGCTTTTTCTTCAGCGACCTGAGCCTGCAGGTTGCGCAGTTCTTCGATTTGTTGGTCGCTCGGGTTAACCAGAACCTGATTATTCACCGCGTCGAGAACCAGATAGTCGCCGTTTTTCACCTGGCTGGTCACGCTGCCGGTGCCCACGATGGCCGGCAGTTCAAGGGAACGCGCCATGATGGAGGTGTGGGAAGTACGACCGCCCGCGTCGGTAATGAAACCCAGCACCTTGTTCAGGTTCAGCTGCGCGGTTTCAGACGGAGTGAGGTCAGCGGCAACCAGAATAACTTCATCCTGAATCGCGCTCAGATCGATGATGGCCAGACCGAGGATGTTGCGCAGCAGGCGCTTACCGATGTCGCGTACGTCAGCCGCACGCTCTTTCAGGTATTCGTCATCCAGTTCTTCCAGGGCAGTAGCCTGACCTTCGATAACTTCATTGGCTGCCGCATCGGCAGTCATATGCTTATCTTTAATCAGGGCTATGATTTCCTGCTCAAGCTCCTCATCTTCCAGCAGCATGATGTGCCCTTCGAAGATGGCTTCTTTTTCTTCACCGAAAGTTTCACCAGCTTTGGTTTTGATGACCTCCAGCTGGGCGGAGGCCTTGGTGCGGCCGTTCAGAAAACGTTCAACTTCCTGATCAACCTTATCGGCAGAAATTTTCTTCCGGTCGATGACAATTTCGTCTTCTTTCAGCAGAAGAGCTTTGCCGAAAGCGATACCCGGGGATGCTAAAATGCCTGAAATCATAACCCTACCTTACTTGTGACTGATATTAAAAAGAACCCGTGAACTTACTCGAGTTCAGCCATCAGTTTAACCAGATGCTCAACTGCTTTCTGCTCATCTTCGCCTTCGGCAGAGAGAGTCACAACGGTGCCCTGGGTCAGGCCCAGAGTCTGCAGTTTGAACAGGCTTTTGGCGCTGGCGCTTTTGCCGTTGGAGGTTACAGTGATCTCAGAAGTGAAGCCTTTTGCTTCTTTAACAAACTGAGCAGCAGGGCGGGTGTGCAGACCGTTCGGAGCGGTAATAGTAACTTCTTGCTGGAACATTATATTTCCCCAACTTATAGGTTTAGTGTTGTGGACCTAAAGTTTAGCCTAACGGCCAAACTTTAGCCTGTATCGTTAGCGCCGGCATCACGTATCCGGCTCCGGCACCAGCAGCAGCGAATCGCTGTGGAAACCTTCAGGCCGTTAACGTCTACCACGTCATTAAACATTATGCCGCTAAAGGAAGACTTGAACCAAATCATAAAATCGATTCAGCTTATGGAAATCCAAATCGGAATAATTTCGCGCATCGAAATAAATGTGCTGGTTAAATACCAGACCCAACGAAGTGAATCAATGCCAGGAGGGGTAAAAGTTTGATGTGCGCCACAAAAAAGCACCTGAAAAGGTGCTTTTTTACACGATATTAACAAGCTGGCATTACTGTTGCAGTTCTTTCTCAGTGAAAAGATCGGCAAACAATGCGGTGCTTAAATAGCGCTCACCTGAAGAAGGTAGGATAACCACAATATTCTTATTGGTAAAGGATTCATCCTGCTGCAGCTTCAGCGCAGCGGCAACGGCGGCGCCAGAAGAGATCCCGGCCAGAATGCCTTCCTCTTCCATCAGGCGGCGCGCGGTGGAAATGGCTTCTTCGTTGGTGATCGCAACCACTTTATCCACCAGCTTCAAATCCAGGTTGCCTGGGATAAAGCCTGCGCCAATACCCTGAATTTTATGCGGGCCGGGCTTCAGCTCAACGCCTGCCAGCGCCTGGGCGATAACCGGGGAATCGGTGGGTTCAACGGCAACGGTAATCAGATCTTTTTTACCCTTGGTGCCTTTGATATAGCGGCTCACGCCGGTCAGCGTACCGCCAGTACCGACGCCGGAGATGAAGACGTCAACCTGACCATCGGTATCTTCCCAGATTTCCGGGCCGGTGGTTTTTTCATGAATTTCCGGGTTGGCCGGGTTGCTGAACTGCTGCAGCAGCAGGAATTTCTCCGGATTGCTGGCGACAATCTCTTCGGCTTTCTGGATGGCGCCTTTCATGCCTTTAGCGCCTTCGGTCAGCACCAGATTGGCGCCCAGGGCCTTCAGCAGCTTGCGGCGTTCGATGCTCATGGTCTCCGGCATCGTCAGCGTCAGTTTATAACCGCGCGCCGCAGCCACGTAGGCCAGAGCGATACCGGTGTTACCGCTGGTCGGTTCCACCAGCTCAACGCCGGGTTTCAGCACGCCGCGTTTTTCGGCATCCCAAATCATATTGGCACCGATACGGCATTTTACGCTAAAGCTCGGGTTACGAGATTCTACCTTTGCCAGGATGCGCCCGTTACCGATGCGGTTCAGTCGTACCAGCGGCGTATGGCCGATAGTCAGGGAGTTGTCTTCAAAAATCTTACTCATGGCCCGTCCTTAACTGTATGAAATTTGGGAGTACGGCTTCAGCATACCCGCTTAAAGAATATGCGGAAGTAAGGATTTAGCATATCTATATTCGGAAGAGAAATAATGACAAGCCAGAAGTAATAAGGAGCGGCATAAGCCGCTCCGAAAGCGATAGCGCTACTTCCACATCGCGTGTTTGTCGCGGTAGCAGTCGACCCACATTGCCGTCGCGCCGCAAATAGCGACGGGCAGGATCACCAGGTTCAGTATCGGGATCATGGTAAACAGGCTGGTTAAGGCGCCAAACTGCATATTGGTCACTTTACGCGTGCGCAGCGCCTGGCGCATCGTTTTAAACGGCACCTTATGGTTATCAAAAGGATAATCGCAGTACTGAATCGCCAGCATCCAGGCGCTGAACAGGAACCACAGCACGGGAGCTATGGTCTGGCCGATACCGGGAATGAAGTAGAGGATCAGCAGAACGATGGCCCGCGGGAGATACCAGGCGAACTTCTGCCACTCACGCTTCATTATGCGCGGCACATCTTTCATGATGCCGAAAATCCCGACGTCCGGGGGCGTCGCGCCCGTCAGGCGCGCTTCAAGCTGCTCGGCCAGCAGGCCGCTAAAGGGGGCGGCAATCCAGTTGGCGATTGTCGAGAAGAAGTAGCCGAAGACAAGCAGTATAGAAATGACCACCATGGGCCACAGCAGATAGTTAAGCCATTGCAGCCATTCAGGAACATGGCTCATCAAAGAGGGGATCCAGCTGCCCAGACGCGTGAACAACCACCAGAATGCGCCGCCCATCAGAATAATGTTGACGAGCAAAGGGAGGAATACGTATCGACGGATCCCCGGCAGCCCGATCAGCTTCCAACCCTGCGAAAAGTAGTAGACGCCACTGCGCGGGGTCGTTACGGATGATGAAACCATAGTCAGGTAATGCTCCTTTTTTGACATCCAGGCTGAATGCCGGGCTATTTTATCGGGTTAGCAGACAATAACCAGTTAGGAAATGTTCGAAAAAACAGCAAAAAGCACGATTTAGTTCATCTTTATGTAGTGAAAGCCCCAGACGCACTTGCACTTGATGTAATCGGCAAATACTCTTAGTGAGTAAATGTTTGCCGTGGTGGCAAGGTGTTAGAACAACAGAGAATATAATGATGCAGGATTTGCGTCTGATATTAATCATTGTTGGCGCGATCGCCATAATCGCTTTACTGGTGCACGGTTTTTGGACCAGCCGTAAAGAGCGCTCCTCGATGTTTCGCGATCGCCCACTGAAACGTATGAAGTCACGCGACGATGAAGAGTCGGAAGGCGACGACTTTAATGACGATGTTGAAGGCGTTGGTGAAGTCCGGGTTCATCGGGCGGGTCATGCGCCGAATGGCGTTCACGGGGAGCATGAAGCACCTCGTCAGCCGCAGCACCAGTATCAGCCTCCTTATGAGCGTCAGGCGCAGCAGCCACCTGTGCGCCCGGAAGAGCCTGTCCGTGCAGCGCAGCCGCCGCAACAACAGCCTGTTCGCCCGCAGGCCCCGGTTCAGCAACCGCATCACGCCGTGCCGCCTCAGCAGCCGGTAATGCAGCCGGTACAGCCTCCGCAGCCACAGCAACCCGTTCAGCATGTGCAGCAGCCGGTTCAACAACCCGCTGTCGCTCCAGAGCCTCAGCCGACGCCAGAACCTCAGGCCCCTGAGCCGCAGCAGGCCGCGCCGCAGCCTAAAGAGCGTAAGGAGACGGTCATCGTGATGAACGTCGCCGCGCACCACGGTTCGCAGCTTAACGGCGAGCTGTTAATCAACAGCATCCAGCAGGCGGGTTTCAAATTTGGCGATATGAATATCTTCCATCGTCACCTCAGCCCGGACGGCAGCGGTCAGGTGCTCTTCAGCCTGGCCAATATGGTTAAGCCCGGCACCTTCAATCCGGACAGCATGGCGGATATGATGACGCCTGGGGTAACTATCTTTATGCAGGTTCCGTCCTTTGGCGATGAACTGCAAAACTTTAAGCTGATGCTGCAGTCTGCGCAGTACATTGCCGATGAAGTCGGCGGCGTAGTGCTGGACGATCAGCGTCGGATGATGACGCCGCAAAAACTGCGCGAATATCAAGACCGTATTCGTGAAGTGAAAGAGGCTAACGCCTGATTCATCTTCTTGCGTTTCATCTACTCATCCTGAACCCCCGCCCGTCGGGGGTTTTTTATCATTGATGGTGTGATATGGAATCGAACGAACAAAAACTGACTGAACTGCGAACCACGCTTCGCCATCATGAATACCTGTACCACGTCATGGATACGCCGGAAATTCCTGATGCTGAATACGATCGGCTGATGCGTGAACTACGTGAACTGGAAGCTCAACATCCTGAATTGATTACGCCCGATTCACCTACCCAGCGCGTCGGCGCCGCACCGCTAGCCGCATTCAGCCAGATTCGCCATGAAGTGCCGATGCTGTCGCTGGATAACGTTTTCGATGAAGAGAGCTTCCTTGCGTTTAATAAGCGCGTTCAGGATCGGTTGAAAAATACCGATGATCTGACCTACTGCTGTGAGCTCAAGCTGGATGGCCTGGCGGTCAGTATCCTGTATGAAAACGGCGTGCTGGTACAGGCGGCGACCCGCGGCGATGGAACGACCGGTGAAGATATCACCTCCAACGTACGCACCATTCGCGCTATCCCTCTGAAGCTTCGCGGCGACAATATTCCGCAGCGGCTTGAGGTTCGTGGAGAGGTTTTCCTGCCGCAGGCGGGGTTCGAAAAAATCAATGAAGAGGCGCGGCGAACCGGCGGGAAGGTATTTGCTAACCCGCGAAACGCCGCTGCAGGTTCTTTACGCCAGCTCGATCCGCGGATTACCGCGAAGCGTCCACTCACTTTCTTTTGCTACGGCGTGGGCGTGCTGGAAGGCGGCGAGCTGCCGCGAAGCCACTCAGCGCGCTTGCAGCAGTTTAAGTTCTGGGGGCTGCCGGTCAGCGAGCGCGTAAAGCTCTGCCATTCGCCAGAGGAAGTGCTTACTTACTATCGCAAGGTTGAAGAAGATCGGCCGAATCTGGGGTTTGATATTGACGGTGTGGTTATCAAAGTGGATTCGCTTGCGCTTCAGGAACAGCTTGGCTTCGTGGCCCGCGCGCCGCGTTGGGCGGTGGCGTTTAAGTTTCCGGCCCAGGAGCAGATGACTTTCGTGCGCGATGTCGAGTTTCAGGTCGGGCGTACCGGCGCCATCACGCCGGTAGCGCGTCTGGAGCCGGTACAGGTCGCCGGCGTCCTGGTCAGCAACGCGACGCTGCATAATGCTGATGAAATCGAGCGTCTGGGGTTGCGCATCGGCGATAAGGTGGTTATTCGCCGCGCCGGTGATGTTATCCCTCAGGTCGTGAATGTCGTTCTCTCAGAACGCCCGGAGGAGACGCGTGAAATCGTGTTTCCCACCCATTGCCCGGTATGTCATTCCGACGTTGAACGCGTAGAAGGCGAAGTGGTGACCCGCTGTACCGGCGGTCTGATCTGCGGCGCCCAGCGTAAAGAAGCGCTCAAGCATTTTGTCTCCCGTCGCGCCCTGGACGTGGAGGGAATGGGCGATAAAATCATCGATCAGTTGGTTGAAAAAGAGTACGTGCATACACCTGCCGATCTCTTTCAACTGACGCCGGGTAAGCTTACCGGGCTCGATCGCATGGGGCCAAAATCAGCGCAAAACGTGGTGGATGCGCTGGAGAAGTCAAAAGAGACCACCTTTGCCCGTTTCCTTTACGCGCTGGGGATCCGCGAAGTGGGTGAGGCGACGGCAGCTGGTTTAGCGGCTCACTTTGGCACCATTGAGGCGCTGGAGCAGGCCTCAATTGACGATCTGCAAAAAGTGCCCGATGTCGGGATTGTGGTTGCCACGCACGTGCGTAATTTCTTTGCCGAAGAGAGCAATCGCGAAGTGATTGCTCAGCTGCGTAAAGAAGGCGTCCGCTGGCCGGCGCCGGTGGTGGTCAATGCGGAAGAGATCGATAGCCCCTTTGCCGGCAAAACGGTGGTTCTGACCGGTAGCCTGAGTCAGCTCTCCCGTGATGATGCGAAAGCCCGGCTGGTTGCGCTCGGCGCGAAGGTGGCGGGCAGCGTGTCGAAGAAGACCGACCTGGTTATCGCCGGGGAGGCGGCGGGCTCTAAGCTCGCCAAAGCGCAGGAGCTAGGGATTGCGGTGATCGATGAAGACGAAATGCTGCGTCTGCTCGGAGAGTCGCGTGGATAAAGAGCAGCTTATTGAGATTGCCAATACGGAAATGCCGTTTGGTAAATACAAAGGGCGGCGCTTAATCGATGTGCCGGAAGAGTATTTGCTGTGGTTTGCCCGTAAGGATCAATTTCCCGCCGGGCATCTTGGCGAGCTGATGGCATTAACGCTATTGATTAAAACGGAGGGGCTGACCAGCCTGGTCGAGCCCCTTAAGCGTCCGCGTTAGGCTTCGGAGGCGCGATTTTTCTCCTGCGCCTGTAACGCTTCGGCCTGGCGCTTATAGCGCCGCGCCAGCACCGCACAGACCATAAGCTGAATCTGATGGAAGATCATCAGCGGCAGCACCATTATTCCCAGAATTGAGGTCGGGAAGAGAATATTGGCCATCGGAATGCCGTTCGCCAGGCTCTTCTTCGACCCGCAGAAGACAATCGTAATTTCATCCGCTTTATTGAACCCGCACCGGCGCGCCACAAACACGTTGATAGCAATGACAATCGCCAGCAGCACGATGCTGACAATAACGATAAACAGCAGCGAACCAACGCCGACTTTGTGCCAGATACCGTTAACCACCGCCTCGCTGAACGCCGAATAGACCACCAGCAGGATGGAGGTCTGGTCGGTTTTCGAGATCCACTTTTTATGTTTTGCCACCCAGTTGCCAATCCATGGACGCGAGAGATGTCCCAGCACAAACGGCAGCAACAGCTGCAGCATAATCTTGCCGACCTGCTCCAGACTCCCGCCCGCGCCGTGCAGATTCATCAACAGGCCGACCAGCAGTGGCGAAATGAAGATCCCCAGCAGGCTTGAGGCCGAAGCCGAGCATACCGCAGCCGCCACGTTGCCGCCCGCCAGAGAGGTAAACGCAATGGCCGACTGGACGGTGGCGGGAAGAATGCAGAGATAAATAAACCCGGTATAGAGCGCCGGATCGACGTTAACGGGCGCCCACCAGGCGAACAGCACGCCAAGCACGGGAAAAACGATAAACGTGCTGCACATAACCCAGAGATGCAGACGCCAGTGGCTGCCCCCGGCAACGATCGCCTCACGGGAGAGCTTGGCGCCGTGCATAAAGAACAGCAGCGCGATGGCGGCGGTGGTTAAATGTTCAAAGAAGGGGACAAATCCGCCGCGCGCAGGAAAAAAGGAGGCCAGCAGGACGACGGTGACTAACGTTAGGGTGAATGGATCAAGAATGCGGAAAAATTTCATAAACGCTCCTGAAAATCGATGTCGCTATTGTGCTTTCTTTAGTTTGAGAAATAAAATCGATTTATTGCATCTATTCATGAAAAAAAGAGATGAATTATTCGCTGCGTCAGTTAAAAGTTTTTGTGACCGTTGCCCGCGTTAAAAGCTTTAGCCGGGCAGGGGAGAGTATTGGTCTTAGCCAGTCTGCGGTCAGCCATAGCGTAAAAGAGCTGGAGCACCAGACCGGCGTACGCCTGCTTGACCGAACGACGCGTGAAGTGGTGCTCACGGAGGCAGGACAGCAGCTGGCGGCCCGGCTTGAGCGCTTGCTGGATGAACTCAATAGCACGCTGCGTGAGGCCGGTCGCGTCGGGCAGCAGCTGATGGGCACCGTGCGGGTGGCGGCCAGCCAGACCATTTCCGCCCATCTGATCCCGCAGTGCATTGCCTACAGCAACCGGCGCTATCCGGAGATAGATTTCGTTCTGCACGATCGCCCCCAGCAGTGGGTGCTGGAGAGCATTCGGCAGGGAGAAGTGGATTTTGGTATCGTTATCGATCCCGGCGCCGCGACCGATTTACAGTGCGAGACGGTTCTCGCTGAACCATTCCTGCTGCTTTGCCGCAGCGATCACCCTTTTGCCGGACGGGACGCGGTGAGCTGGCAGGACCTACAGCACCAGCGGCTGGTTTTGCAGGATTATGCTTCTGGCAGCCGTCCGCTGATTGATGCTGCGCTTTCAGGATTCGCCGTTACCGCGAACATCGTGCAGGAAATCGGGCATCCGGCCACGCTATTTCCGATGGTTGAGTCGGGGATAGGCATCAGTATATTACCCGCATTAGCGCTGCCGCTCCCGCAGGGGAGCCGTTTGCAGGTGAAGCGGCTGACGCCGGTAGTGGAACGCCAGCTGATGCTGGCGCGGCGTAAAAACCGCTCCCTATCGACAGCCGCAGAGGCGCTGTGGGAGGTGGTGCGGCTGCAGGCGGCCCGGCTTACCGCCTTACGCGAAAACGATCCCTTGTATCAGAAATGAAATCAATAGCTTTTTGATATCAAACGTCCGGGAAAACTGTATTGGTAATCGATTGCGTCGCATCGTTATAACAAGATGGTAGCCAATCATTTTATCCATTCTTCAGTTTTTAAGGACAGCTTATGAGCGACACGCTTTTCTCACAGAACCCCTGGTATAGCGCCGATATTATTCGCGGATATAAGCCGGATTTTACGCCGCGCGTGGCTTTTATTCTTGGTTCTGGTCTAGGGGCGCTGGCGGAACAAATTGAAGATGCGGTGGCGATATCTTACGAGAAGCTGCCCGGCTTCCCGGTGAGTACGGTTCACGGCCATGCCGGCGAGCTGGTGCTGGGAAATCTGGCCGGCGTACCTGTTGCCTGCATGAAAGGGCGCGGGCACTTCTATGAAGGACGGGGCATGCCGGTGATGACCGATGCTATCCGCACGCTAAAGCTGCTGGGGTGTGAACTACTGTTTTGTACTAACGCGGCCGGTTCGTTGCGCCCGGAGGTCGGGCCGGGTAGCCTGGTGGCGCTCAGCGATCACATTAATACGATGCCGGGCACGCCCATGGTTGGCCCGAATGATGAACGTTTCGGCGAGCGCTTTTTCTCTCTGGCCAACGCCTATGATGCGGATTATCGCGCCGTTCTGCAGAGCGTGGCGGCGGAGGAAGGGTTTCCGCTGACCGAAGGCGTATTTGTTTCCTATCCCGGGCCGAATTTTGAGACGGCGGCAGAGATTCGCATGATGCAGATTATCGGCGGCGATGTGGTGGGGATGTCCGTGGTGCCGGAAGTGATTACCGCCCGTCATTGCGGGTTAAAAGTGGTGGCAGTCTCAGCGATTACCAATCTGGCTGAAGGGCTGGGCGATGTGAAATTATCTCACGCGCAAACCCTGGCGGCGGCCGAACTCTCCCGGCAGAACTTTATCAACCTGATCTGCGGCTTCTTGCGCAAACTGGCCTGAAAAAAATAATAAATATGACCCCGCTTGCGGGGTTTTACTTTAATGGCAAGGAACGGAAAAATGGGTATCGCCTCTCGCTTAAAGCTCATGTCGTTTTTGCAATATTTTATCTGGGGAAGCTGGCTGGTCACCCTGGGTTCTTACATGATAAACACGTTGCATTTCACCGGCGCAAACGTCGGTATGGTCTATAGCTCCAAAGGGCTGGCGGCTATTATCATGCCCGGCGTTATGGGAATTATTGCCGATAAATGGCTACGTGCAGAACGGGCCTACATGCTCTGCCATCTGGTCTGCGCAGGAGTGCTTCTTTATGCGACGACCGTTACCGACCCGGATACCATGTTCTGGGTAATGCTGATTAACGCGATGGCCTACATGCCGACCATCTCCTTGTCTAATAGCGTCTCCTACTCCTGCCTGGCGCAGTCCGGTCAGGATCCGGCGACCGCGTTTCCGCCTGTTCGCGTGTTTGGCACGCTCGGCTTTATTGTCGCCATGTGGATGGTGAGCCTGATGGGGCTGGAGCTGAGCAGCGCGCAGCTGTATATCGCCTCTGCCGCGTCGTTATTGCTGGCGCTCTACGCGTTTACGCTACCGAAAATTCCCGTGACCGAGAAGAAAGCCAGCACCACATTGGCCGCGAGACTGGGGCTGGATGCATTCGTATTGTTTAAAAATCCGCGGATGGCCATTTTCTTTTTCTTCGCAATGATGCTCGGGGCGGTACTGCAAATCACCAACGTCTTCGGTAACCCCTTCCTGCATGATTTCGCCCGCAACCCGGCGTTTGCCGACAGCTTTGTCGTGCGCTATCCCTCTATTTTGCTTTCTGTTTCGCAGATGGCGGAAGTCGTCTTTATTCTCACTATTCCGTTCTTTCTGAAACGCTTTGGCATTAAAACGGTCATGTTGATGAGTATGCTGGCGTGGACGCTGCGCTTTGGCTTTTTTGCCTTTGGCGATCCGTCTCCGTTCGGTTTTGTACTGCTGTTGATGTCGATGATTGTTTACGGCTGCGCATTCGACTTCTTTAATATTTCAGGGTCGGTATTCGTTGAGCAACAGGTGGGAGCGAATATTCGCGCCAGCGCGCAGGGGCTGTTTATGACCATGGTGAACGGTGTCGGCGCGTGGGTTGGTTCGGTTCTCAGCGGCTTGGCCGTGGACTACTTTTCTCTGGACGGCGTAAAGGACTGGCAGACCATCTGGCTGGTGTTCGCAGCCTATTCATTAATGCTGGCGGTCATTTTTGCCCTGTTCTTCCGCTATAAACATGAACCTGAGCAGCGAATGGAGAAAGAGCTGGCCCATTAATCCTCTTCAGCGGCGGGGCATGTCCCGCCGTTTCATTTTCTCTGATGTAATGTGGTAACTTTGCGCATTATCCTTCGCCCCAGGAGCGCATGAGCCATGGAACGCACGCATCGTATCGATCTGAAGTTATTGCGCTATTTTCTGGCTGTCGCAGAAGAGCTGCATTTTGGTCGTGCGGCGGCGCGGCTGAATATGTCGCAGCCTCCGCTCAGCATTCACATCAAAGATCTGGAGCAGCAGCTCGGCACGCTACTGTTTGTTCGTCACTCCCGCAGCGTGGCCTTGACCCACGCAGGAAAAATCCTGATGGAGGAGTCCCGTCGTCTGCTTTCCAGCGCGAATCAGGCTCTGGCGCGCGTGGAACAGATTGGGCGGGGTGAGGCCGGGCGGGTGGAGTTGGGCGTGATAGGCACGGCAATGTGGGGAAAAATGCGTCCGGTGATGCGTCGTTTTTTGAAAGAGCATCCTAACGTGGAAGTGCTTTTCAGAGAGAATATGCCCGCGATGCAGATGGCGATGCTGGAACGACGCGAGCTGGACGCCGGCGTCTGGCGAATGGCGACGGCGCCTTCTCCTGGCTTTACCAGCCTGCGCTTGCATGAGTCCTCTTTTCTGGTGGCCATGCCGGAAGAGCATCCGCTAGCTGCGCGTAAGGCGATCCCGCTTGCGACGTTGCGTAACGAATATTTTGTCACTATGCCCTCAATACATACCGACTGGACGTTTTTACAACGCGTGTGCCAGAGTGCCGGATTCTCGCCGATGATTATCCGTGAGGTAATGGAGCCGCAAACGGTGCTGGCGATGGTCAGTATGGGGATCGGCATTACGCTCATCGCCGATAGCTACGCGCAGATGGCATGGCCGGGGGTTGCGTTTCGTCCGCTGGAAGAGCGGATACCCGCTGATTTGTATATCGTCTATGACCAGCATCAGGCGACGCCTGCGCTGGAGAAACTGGTTGCGGCGCTAGTGAATTAAGCGTCATTGCCGGATGGCAAGGTAAAAGGCTGCTCCGGCTTTGTGTATCGCAGATAGCAAAAAAGCGCCTTTAGGGCGCTTTTTTACATTGGTGGGTCGTGCAGGATTCGAACCTGCGACCAATTGATTAAAAGTCAACTGCTCTACCAACTGAGCTAACGACCCGAAGTGGTGGGTGATGACGGGATCGAACCGCCGACCCCCTCCTTGTAAGGGAGGTGCTCTCCCAGCTGAGCTAATCACCCACTTCGGTACTTCATTTTACGGCAAGAAATCCAGCTGGCGAGAAAGTGGTGGGTGATGACGGGATCGAACCGCCGACCCCCTCCTTGTAAGGGAGGTGCTCTCCCAGCTGAGCTAATCACCCACTTCTCAATTTCTTGCTACACGGCGGAGACTACGTAAAGTAGTTGGTGGGTGATGACGGGTTCGAACCGCCGACCCCCTCCTTGTAAGGGAGGTGCTCTCCCAGCTGAGCTAATCACCCCCGCTGTGTGGAGTCGCATTATAGGGAGAGTTGGAAATGAGTCAACGCCTTTTCTAAATAATTTGTTTGTTCGTCGTAAAATTAAACAAAACGATCGCAATGTCATCTGTGGCGCATGATTTATAAACAAAAAGGGGAAAGCGTGACGTTGAAACGGTAACAACATTGAGGAATCAGCCCACGGTGTTAGAATATTCCCCCATAAAATCTAACGAACGCTGCCGCGTGTCGGCACCTTTATCAAACGTAAGGCCACTTCATGAAAATCAAAACTCGCTTCGCGCCCAGCCCGACAGGCTATCTGCACGTTGGCGGCGCGCGTACTGCTCTCTATTCCTGGCTTTTTGCACGTAACCACGGCGGTGAGTTTGTGCTGCGTATTGAAGACACCGATCTCGAGCGCTCAACGCCGGAGGCCATTGAAGCCATCATGGATGGTATGAACTGGCTGAGCCTGGAATGGGATGAGGGTCCGTACTTCCAGACCAAGCGTTTTGATCGCTACAACGCCGTCATTGATGAAATGCTGCAGGCGGGCACGGCCTATAAATGCTACTGCTCCAAAGAGCGCCTGGAAGCGCTGCGTGAAGAACAGATGGCGAAAGGTGAAAAGCCGCGCTACGACGGTCGCTGCCGCCATGGCCACGAGCATCATGCTGACGACGAACCTTGCGTTGTCCGTTTTGCCAACCCGGAAGAGGGTTCCGTTGTTTTTGACGACCAGATCCGCGGTCCGATCGAATTCAGCAACCATGAGCTGGACGATCTGATTATCCGTCGTACCGACGGTTCCCCGACCTACAACTTTTGCGTGGTGGTTGACGACTGGGATATGGAGATCACCCACGTTATCCGTGGCGAAGACCATATCAACAACACCCCGCGCCAGATTAACATCCTGAAAGCGCTGAATGCGCCGGTGCCGGTTTACGCCCACGTCTCGATGATTAACGGCGACGATGGTAAAAAACTCTCCAAGCGTCACGGCGCGGTCAGCGTTATGCAGTATCGCGACGACGGCTACCTGCCGGAAGCGCTGCTGAACTATCTGGTGCGTCTGGGATGGTCCAGCGGCGACCAGGAGATTTTCTCTCGCGAAGAGATGATTAAACTGTTCAGTCTGGGCGCGGTGAGCAAATCTGCCAGCGCGTTCAACACGGAAAAGCTGCAGTGGCTGAACCACCACTATATCAATTCGCTGGCCCCGGAATATGTGGCAACGCATTTACAGTGGCACATTGAGCAGGAAAATATCGACACCCGTAATGGGCCTCAGCTGGCTGATCTGGTGAAACTGCTGGGCGAACGTTGCAAAACGCTTAAAGAGATGGCGGCGAGCTGCCGCTATTTCTATGAAGATTTCGCCGAGTTTGATGCCGATGCGGCGAAAAAACATCTGCGTCCGGTTGCCCGCCAGCCGCTGGAAATGGTGCGCGACAAATTAGCCGCCATGAGTGACTGGACGGCCGAAAACGTCCACCACGCGATTCAGGCGACGGCCGATGAGCTGGAAGTGGGAATGGGAAAAGTGGGGATGCCGCTGCGCGTCGCGGTGACCGGTGCAGGCCAGTCTCCGGCGCTTGATGTCACCGTGCATGCAATCGGTAAGTCACGTAGCGTAGAACGAATCAATAAAGCGCTGGCCTTTATTGCTGAACGGGAAAGTCAACAATCCTGATAGTAATATCGGGATTTATAAAACGGTGGGGCAAGCTAACCCCGCCGTTTTTTTTGCCTATTTTTTAGCATCAGCAATACCCAGCCGGGATAGAAACCCGCTGATCCCTTCGCGGGCAAGAAGATCGCGCAGGTGCAACTGCTCTGCGGGGGTCATCAGGTGCATGGTCTCGACAATCTGGCGCCAGATCGTATCAGCATCATTCACAAAGTATTTAACGACTGGTTCCGCCAGCTGGTTATCAAGGGTTAAATGGCGCAGCGCCGGGATATTTGCCAGGAAATCGATTACCGCTTTGTCGATGACAATCACGCGAGCGCGCCCGCCTTTCACACCGGGTATGGCTTCCGTCCGCCAGTTTTGCTCTCTGGCCCAACGGTTAATGGTTTGCCGGGCGAGATTAAGGCACTCGGCGAGCTCCGCTGGCGTCATTTTTTCTTTGAGTTTCATCATGATTTCACCGATCGCGGATACCCAGTCGGTTGAGTAGCCCGGTGATCCCCTCGCGTAGCAACAGCGACATAAACAGCTTTTGCTCACCCGGCGTCATCTCTTTACATAGCGTAAGCAGCAGAGATTCCAGATCGTTATCCGTTGCGGAATAGGGGACGGGGTTTTCGGCCACGCGCTGTGCGCTGCGGATAAACTCGCGAACCTGCTCATTAACATGTACGAGGCGCGCTTTACCGCCCTGTACGCCGGGTCGCGGGGAAGTTTGCCATCCCTCTTTGCGTACCCATTTGTTAATCGTTTGCCGACTGAAGCCAGTCAGATGCGCTATTTCTTCAGGTGTCATTCGTTCCTTGAGCATACTATTTCCTGAGTAAATATGTGGGAATTAGTTGCACATGTTATAGCATCCTTTTAAAGGAAAGCGTGACATGTTTAGCTTCTGGCTGCGATAAGGCTCGCAATGTCAGCCGTTTGCCTGCTTTTTCAGCGATCAAATAGCTGGGATTGATTTTGCCGTTGACACCTGGCGAAGGAATTCATATTATGCCGCCCGTCAACACGACACGCTTTACGTTACGGGGCTATAGCTCAGCTGGGAGAGCGCTTGCATGGCATGCAAGAGGTCAGCGGTTCGATCCCGCTTAGCTCCACCAAAACCTGCACCCATCAGGTTTGGTTCGTAAAGAGGTCCTGTGGGGCTATAGCTCAGCTGGGAGAGCGCTTGCATGGCATGCAAGAGGTCAGCGGTTCGATCCCGCTTAGCTCCACCAAATTCGGAACCCTCGCTACGGCGGGGGTTTTTTGTTTGTCTGCTGGAGGAAATGTAAAGCATTCTTTGAATAAGTCAGCAAACCTCTGCGTTAAGTAATTTCAGATTTTTTCACTATTTAAAATCTTGCCTGCCTTTATTAAGCAACATAATATCTGTTGCCTAAATATATTTATTGCAGCCGGAGTTTTAATTAACAATAATGATTGATCATCTTAACATTAAGATCAAAAAAACTCTGCTGGCTTTCCTGGTCTGCCTTATAGCAATTCCGCTGTCCCGATTTATTTCGCCGCAAACCATTATTGACGGAAATCAAATTTATTTGGCATGGTTACCGCTGAGCTTAATGTATTCGGTGCTTTTTATTTTTGGGCGCTACGCCGTTGCGTCATTGATAATCGCGTTTGCGATCACCAACGCCTGGATAATCGATCTGACGCTAGCCCAGGCGCTGATCCTGCTATTCTGCCAGCTCTTTTCGGTTTTCGTCTCCTGCGCTATTGTCCGCTTTCAGCTTGGAAGGCGCTGGCGCGCCGGGCTGACGGCAAAACATATGGGCGCGAGGATTTTTTGGGGAGGCTTTTTCGCTCCCCTCCTGTTGAAGGTCACTATGTACCTGGCGGGGCGTTTTTTTTCGTTTCCGCTGGCGATCTCCAGCTATTTCGGCAATATGTCAGTTATTTACACCATTATCGATATACAAAGCCTGATTAGCGCCGCATTAATTTTTACGACATTCTTTTATTATCCGTTGCGGATGATTATCAGTCCGCATTATGCGCGAGCATTCTGGCGCAATCTTTGTCACGCGTGGCGGACGCGCGAGCAGCGGGTATTTACGTTGTATTGGTTTGTGGCCCTGGCGACAATATTACTGGTGCTGTGTACGCCTTATGATTCTGTTTTTATTGCCGGTTATTTAGTCCCGCTTATTTTCATTTTATACTTCATTGGTATTAGCCGCCTGGGACATACGCTGATTCGCATTTCATGGTCCGTTTCCGCCTTTTTACTCGTGGCGTATAACCAGAATTTTTTACATGGGGTACAAACTGAATATTCACTATCATTTGTTCTTTCAGTACTAATTTGTTTCACTATCTGCCTGTTTTATATGGCGGATATCTATGCTCGTAGTGAAAGAATGAAGCTTAGGTGGCGAGATCAGGCGGAAGAAGATCCGCTAACCGGTTTACCGAATCTACGCGCGCTGGAGAGCCACCTGCAGCGAAACCCTGCTGTTGCCATCAGCAGCCTGCGTATTCAGAATCTGGATTTTCTGAGTCGTCATTACGGCATGATGATGAGAGTAGAGAGCAAAAGGCAGATTGCCCGCAAACTACAGCCGCTATTGGCTCAGGGAGAGCGCATATATCAGCTCCCCGGCAGCGAGCTGTTGCTGGTACTCAATGGCCCGGAGCCAGAGGCGCGTTTAAATCATATTGTTTCCACGCTTAACCATAAAAAGTTTAGCTGGAACAACCAGGCGTTGGATCTGGAATTTGGCGCATCATGGGGCGGCTACGGCGGTAAAGAATCCGAGCTTCATCCGATGCTCGGTCAGCTTAGCTGGTTATCGGAGCAGGCCGGGGCGGGGCGGCGCGTATTAGCGCTGGACGCGGCGCAAGAGCAGATATCCGATCAAACAAGCGAACAGGTACGGCTGCTGGCGAAAATTAAACAGGCGCTTAGCGAGCGTGGAGTGGTGCTGTACGCCCAGCCTATCCGGAATGCCTGCGGAGAAGGGTACTATGAGATACTTAGCCGTATGCGCTGCGGTAATACCATCATTACGCCCGATAGGTTTATTCCACTGATTGCGCAATTTAACCTGAGCCAGCGTTTTGATATGCAGGTACTGGAAACGCTGTTTAGTTCGCTCAAAAACCACCACGGTCGGCATTTCTCCGTTAACCTGCTGCCCTATACGCTGATGCAAAAGGATAGCGCGGCGCAAATCATCGCTCTGTTTAAACGCCATAACCTGTCGGCAGAGGCGATAACGATTGAGGTTACCGAGGAGCAGGCATTTTCCGATGTTGAGACCAGCATGCATAACATCCAGCTGCTGCGAGATTTCGGCTGCGGCATCGCGATTGATGACTTTGGTACCGGCTACGCTAACTACGAGCGCCTGAAAAGCCTGCAGGCCGATATCCTGAAAATTGACGGCTGCTTCGTGCGTGATATCGAGACCGATCCGCTGGATGCCATTATGGTCAAATCTATTATTGAAATGGCCAAGGTTAAGAAAATGAAGGTGGTGGCGGAATATGTTGAAACGCCTGAGCAGCGGGAAAAGCTTCTTGAGTTAGGCGTTGATTATTTGCAGGGGTATCTGATCGGTAAGCCGCTGCCGTTGAGCGAACTGCGGACATGAAAAAGCCGGGACTTGCCCGGCTTTCGCTAATTACAGTACCAGCGCGGCGATAGACGCAGAGAGCACGCTCACCAGCGTAGAACCGTACACCAGCTTCAGGCCGAAGCGGGAAACCACGTTACCTTGCTCTTCATTCAATCCTTTAATTGCCCCGGCGATAATACCGATAGAGGAGAAGTTAGCGAAGGAGACCAGGAAGATAGAGATGATGCCTTCCGCACGCGGAGAGAGCGTGGCGGCAACTTTCTGCAGATCCATCATGGCGACGAATTCATTAGAAACCAGTTTGGTGGCCATAATACTCCCTACCTGCAGCGCTTCACCCGCCGGTACGCCCATAACCCAGGCTACCGGATAGAAGATATAGCCGAGGATCCCCTGGAAGGAGATGCTATAGCCGAACCAGCCGGTGACGGTGGCGAACAGGGCGTTCAGCGCGGAAATCAGCGCGATGAAGCCAATCAGCATGGCGGCAACGATAATCGCCACTTTAAAGCCCGCCAGGATGTATTCACCCAGCATCTCGAAGAAGCTTTGGCCTTCATGCAGGTTGGACATCTGCAGGTTTTCTTCGCTTTCGTCGACGCGGTACGGGTTAATCAGCGACAGAACGATAAAGGTGCTGAACATGTTCAGTACCAGCGCCGCGACCACATATTTCGGCTGCAGCATGGTCATGTACGCGCCCACGATAGACATGGAGACGGTAGACATCGCGGTCGCCGCCATGGTGTACATGCGGTTGCGGGACATCTTGCCAAGAATATCTTTATAAGCGATGAAGTTTTCGGACTGGCCCAGAATCAGGGAGCTGACAGCGTTAAAGGATTCCAGCTTGCCCATGCCGTTGATTTTGGACAGTACGGTACCGATAGCGCGAATGACGATAGGCAGAATGCGAATATGCTGCAAAATACCGATCAGCGCGGAAATAAAGACGATCGGGCACAAAACTTTCAGGAAGAAGAACGCCAGACCTTTGTCGTTCATGTTGCCGAAGACGAAATTTGTCCCTTCATTAGCGAAACCGAGGAGTTTTTCAAACATCTCGGAGAAGCCCTTCACAAAACCCAGGCCAATGTCAGAGTTCAGGAAGAACCAGGCCAACAGCACTTCAATGACCAGCAGCTGAATGACATAACGAATACGAATCTGCTTACGGTTGTGGCTGACCAACAGGGCCAGAATGGCCACCACTACGATCGCGAGAATAAAGTGCAGGACGCGGTCCATATTTGCTCCAAATATGAGGCAGGTTAAATTTCTGTGCACATTCTATGTAACAAGCGCAAAGAAAACGAGAGCTAGCACACACTATTGCAAGGATATGTGACTAATGGCAAAAATAGTGATCAACCATGCATTTTTGTTATGTTACGTAAAGGTTTTAAAAGTTGCTCTCTTGTACTATTCTGGTGATTAATTAAAAGCGTTTATCAGTTCCCCCGGTTTTTCAGTTGCCGACCCGCTATCGTTCCCTCCTATCATAGCAATCATTATCACCATTCCAAATGAACTTGATAATCATTCGCATTTTGATAGCATGAAACATAGCAAAGGCTATATTTCCAGAGGCAGAAAATGACAAACAGTCGCGTTGAGAATAGCAGCGGTCGCGCAGCGCGCAAGATTAAGCTCGCCCTGATGGGGCCGGCGTTCATTGCTGCCATCGGCTATATCGATCCGGGTAACTTCGCCACCAACATCCAGGCCGGCGCCAGCTTTGGCTACCAGCTGCTGTGGGTGGTGGTATGGGCTAACCTGATGGCGATGTTGATTCAGGTGATGTCGGCGAAGCTGGGCATCGCCACCGGAAAAAATCTGGCGGAGCAAATTCGCGACCATTATCCGCGTCCTGTGGTGTGGTTTTACTGGGTGCAGGCCGAAATTATCGCGATGGCGACCGATCTTGCCGAGTTTATTGGCGCGGCTATCGGATTTAAGCTGGTTCTCGGCGTGTCATTGCTGCAGGGCGCGGTGCTGACGGGGATTGCGACGTTTCTGATTCTGATGCTCCAGCGTCGCGGTCAAAAGCCGCTGGAAAAAGTGATTGGCGGGCTACTGCTGTTCGTCGCGGCGGCGTATGTCGTAGAGCTTATCTTCTCTCAGCCCGCGCTGGCGCCGTTAGCGAAAGGGATGCTCGTTCCATCTCTGCCGACCAGCGAGGCGGTGTTTCTTGCCGCCGGGGTGCTGGGAGCGACCATTATGCCGCATGTCATCTATTTACACTCGTCGCTCACTCAGCACCTGCATGGAGGCACGCGCAAAGATCGCTATAACGCCACGCGCTGGGATGTGGCGATTGCCATGACCATTGCTGGTTTTGTCAACCTGGCAATGATGGCGACCGCCGCCGCGGCCTTCCATTTCAACGGCCACACCGGAGTTGCCGACCTCGATCAGGCCTATCTGACGCTTGAACCCTTGCTGAGCCACGCGGCAGCCACCATCTTTGGCCTGAGTCTGATTGCGGCGGGTTTATCTTCTACGGTTGTTGGGACCCTGGCGGGGCAGGTGGTGATGCAGGGCTTTATCCGCTTTCATATCCCGCTGTGGTTTCGTCGGGCGATCACCATGCTGCCGTCGTTTATCGTGATTTTAATGGGCCTGGATCCCACGCGTATTCTGGTGATGAGCCAGGTATTGCTGAGTTTCGGTATTGCCCTCGCGCTGGTGCCGCTGCTGATATTCACCAGCGACTCCCGCCTGATGGGCGATCTGGTCAATTCCCGGTGGGTAAAACTGCTGGGGTGGGCGATTGTCGCAGTCGTTGTGGCGCTTAACGGCTGGCTGATTGTTGGGACGATATTTAGTTAAACGCGACAACGAGAAAGGGAGCCGGATGGCTCCCTTTTACAATGAATATTAATGATGACCGTGGCCGTGGCCATGTCCGCGACCGCCTGGTCCACGACCCCAACCGCCGCGTCGGTCATCACGATCATTCCAGCCTTCACGATAGCCGCGCTCGTAGGCTTTACGTTTATCCCAGCCGCGATGCCAGCCGTTATCGTGACGACGCCAGCGGTTATCGCGCCATTCATAGTGTCTACGCCAATAATCACGGTCGCGCCAGCCGCCACCGTCCCAGTAGTTACCATAATTGTCGCGATCGCCAATTTGTAATTTTATTGATGGCAACAGGGTGATTTCACCAGCATTAGCGACCAATGGCGCTGAAGCCAGAAGCACTGCAGCCAAAATCAGTGACCTGAACATACTCTTCTCCTTCACGATCGGGGCCGTTGTCGGCCTGTTAACCTGATATTACGGGGCGGTAAAGCCCCGTCGTATCGGAGGAACTCCTAAATCGCCAGTGAGAGCACTTTTTGCTAAAGTAACAATGAATTTACACCGCAAGGATCGCGTCGATGGTTGCCCGCTCTTCGGCGCTGAAATGGCGGTTTTCCAGCATGCCAACCGCATCGTCGAGCTGCGAGGTTTTACTGGCGCCAATCAGTACCGAAGTGACTTTCTCATCGCGCAGCACCCAGGCCAGCGCCATCTGCGAAAGCTTCTGTCCGCGGGATTCGGCCAGCGCGTCCAGCTGGCGAACTTTTTCCAGTTTGCTTTCGGTAAGCTGATCCGGTTGCAGGAACCGGCTACCGCTGGCGGCGCGGGAGTCAGCCGGAATGCCGTGCAGGTAACGGTTGGTTAACTGGCCGCCCGCCAGCGGTGAAAACGCTATACTTCCCACCCCCGAGGTGTGCAGGAAATCCAGTAATCCCTCTTCGACCCAGCGTTCAAACATCGAATATTTTGGCTGATGAATCAGGCACGGCGTGCCGAGATCGTTAAGGATGTTGACGGCTTGCCGGGCCTGTTCGAGCGGATAATTAGACAAGCCGACGTACAGCGCCTTGCCCTGGCGGACGATGTGGTCCAGCGCGCGCATGGTTTCCAGCAGCGGCGTCTCGGGGTCAGGGCGGTGGTGGTAGAAAATGTCGATATAGTCCAGGCCCATTCGTTTAAGGCTTTGATCGAGGCTGGCGATCAGGTACTTGCGCGATCCCCAGTCGCCATAGGGGCCGTCCCACATGGTGTAACCGGCTTTGCTGGAGATGATCAGCTCATCGCGATAGGGCAAAAAATCCTCTTTCAGAATACGGCCAAAATTGCTCTCCGCCGATCCCGGCGGTGGCCCGTAGTTATTGGCTAAATCGAAATGGGTTATGCCGAGATCGAATGCGTGACGCAGAAGCTGACGGCTGGTTTCCACCCGCGTTTCATCGCCAAAATTATGCCAAAGCCCCAGAGAAACTGCCGGTAGCTTTAGTCCGCTATGACCGCAGCGGCGGTATTCCATCGTTTGATATCGCGTGGCGTTTGCCTGGTAAACCATACTTCCTCCGCAGATAAAACAGGGTTGTGTATACGTTTACACTAAAGAATCTTTGGCGCCGAGTATACTCCCTGAACGCGTAAATTTTACTTTCCACCGCATTTGTTGGGTGCAATGTGGACAGCGCAACTGCTTATTCAATACTCAACTTATCTGCATGAGAGGAGAGTGGGGATATGCAACCGACTTACACCATTGGCGATTATCTGCTGGATCGTCTCGTAGACTGCGGTATAGACCGCTTGTTTGGCGTACCTGGTGATTACAATTTACAGTTTCTCGACAGCGTTATTGCGCATCGGAATTTAGGGTGGGTGGGTTGTGCAAACGAGCTAAACGCGGCCTATGCCGCTGATGGCTATGCGCGTATCAAGGGCGCAGGCGCGTTGTTGACCACCTATGGCGTCGGCGAGCTGAGCGCGCTGAACGGCATCGCCGGGAGCTACGCTGAACATGTACCGGTCCTGCATATCGTCGGTGCTCCCTGTACCGGCGCCCAGCAGCGCGGCGAGCTGCTGCACCATACGCTTGGCGATGGCGATTTCAGCCATTTTTCGCGTATGAGTGAACAAATTACCTGCTCTCAGGCGGTGCTGGCGGCGGGAAATGCCTGCCATGAAATAGACCGGGTTCTGAGCGAAATGCTCACCCATCATCGTCCTGGTTATCTGATGCTGCCGGCCGATGTGGCGAAGGCAAAGACCACGCCGCCTGCTCATCGTTTGCTTATTCAGGGGCTGCCCGCCGATGAGAACCAGCTGGCGGGTTTCCGCGAGCACGCCGAACGGATGCTAAGAAGCAGCCGTCGCGTATCGCTGCTGGCCGATTTTCTCGCCCAGCGCTATGGGTTACAAAACGCTCTTCGAGAGTGGGTGGCGAAGGTACCCGTTGCTTACGCCACGATGCTCATGGGCAAAGGGCTTTTCGATGAGCAACAGAGCGGTTTTGTCGGGACGTATAGCGGGATAGCCAGTGCGGAGGAGACTCGCGATGCTATCGAAAACGCGGATACCATTATTTGTATCGGTACGCGTTTTACCGACACTATTACCGCCGGTTTTACCCAGCACCTTCCACTGGAAAAAACGATAGAAATACAGCCCTTTGCCGTTCGGGTTGCCGATCGCTGGTTCAGCCGGATTCCCATGGAAAAGGCGCTCGCCATTTTAATCGAGCTCTCTGCCAGCCTGGCGGCAGAATGGGTTTCGCCGAATATTCAGGCGCCCGGCGTGAGCGGCGCGCCTGAGGGGAGCCTGACGCAGAAAAACTTCTGGAATACGGTACAGAAACAGCTTCGTCCTGGAGATATTATCCTTGCCGATCAGGGTACTGCCGCTTTTGGCGCCGCTGCGCTTAAGCTTCCGGTCGACGCGACGCTGATCGTCCAGCCGTTATGGGGATCGATAGGCTTTACCCTTCCTGCGGCCTACGGGGCGCAAATCGCGGCAGCGGAGAGAAGGGTGGTGCTGATTGTTGGCGATGGCGCTGCGCAGTTAACTATTCAGGAGCTGGGATCGATGCTCAGAGATAAGCAGCGTCCGCTGATTTTGTTGCTCAACAACGAAGGCTATACGGTCGAGCGCGCGATTCACGGTCCCGAGCAACGCTACAACGATATTGCGCTCTGGGACTGGAATCGTCTGCCTGACGCTTTCGCTCCGGACGTCCCCTCCCGCTGCTGGCGAGTGACGCGTACGCAGGAACTACAGGAAGCGATGAATAGCAGCGTCGCCTCAGACAGGCTGACGCTGGTGGAGGTGATGCTGCCAAAAATGGATATCCCCGATTTTCTGCGTACGGTCACTCAGGCACTGGAAGAGAGAAACAGCCGCGTTTAATCGTTGGGGCGTTTGGCGATCATCAGCGGTTTCCCGGCAAGTAATAGCCAGGCGGGAAGCATAACGATGCACAGCAGCGGAAGTAACGTGGAGTCTGGCACCACGACCGCTGCCATAAACAGGCTCAACCAGCCATCGCGCGTCACCACCAGCGTCAGTCCGAGGATCGCGCAGGAAACGGTGATAGCGGCCGGGACGGCATCCACGTGCGCGTGAAGCATCAGTCCGAGCGCGACACCGACGAACACCGCCGGGAAAATCCGCCCGCCGCGAAAGCCGCAGGCGGCAGCCAGCACCAGCGCCGCCATCTTCACCAAAGCAATAAGCATGAAATCGCTGGCGGTCAATGTCTGGCTAAAGGCTAATTGCTGCATTTCTTCGAGGCCTTTGAACAGGGTAATATGTCCACCGATGACGCCCAGGATCCCCAATAAAAATCCGCCAATACCGAGGGTTAAGATCGGATTTTTCAGCCGTTGCATCAGCGCGTGTAAACGCGGTAAGCACCAAACGCCAACCATGCCGACGGCAATGGCAATAAGCGTAACGATAGCCCCGCTAAAGATATCGACAAGCTGCCACTGATTGTACTGCGCGATAGGTAACGAAAAATTGGGGTGGAAAAATAGCCCGGTGGTCAAAGAGCCCGCCGCCGCGGCAAGCAATGGTGCGAAGAGCCGGTCCCAGAGCGGGACATCGTTACTGCTGTTCAGCGTTTGCGAAAAGATCAGCGCCGCAGCAACAGGCGTACCGAATAGCGCTCCGATGGTGCCGGAAGAGGCGAGGATCGTCCAGTCGAGCGCGCTGACGCGGGGGAAAATGCGTGAACCAAGGGCCACCGTCAGAGCGATATTAATTACCATAATAGGATGTTCCGGCCCCAGGCTAACGCCGCCTGCCAGGCCAATTATCAGCGCCGCGAGCAGGCCGGGCAGCGCGCTGGGGCTCACCGGGGCGCCAATGAGCGACTCGGTGGCCGGATCGGGTCCGGCGTGCCCTGGGCTAAAACGTACGACCAGACCTACGGCAATGCCGGTGCAGGTGAGAATAGCGATCGTCCAGAAAGGGCCGCTGGCGTTCATGCCCAGAGCTCCTGGCAGGTTACTCCAGAGAATCTTCTGCAACATGGCTGCCGTTTTCATCGCCACAATCAATACCAGGCTGGCAGCAATACCGATCACGATTGCGGGTATCGATAATAACAGCATCGTTCTGGCGCGCGGGTGCAGCATGAAAATATCCTTCTGAAAATTTCGAAGCACTACTTTGCCCGTACGCGTTTAGGACGTTGGCGCAAATGGTGCTGAAACGATAAAGTAACGAGGTAGCCTGACGATCGTGCCGCACAATATTTTCATAAATTACAGCCTAACTGTGACATGGGTCGCTAAACAAAGGGCACTTATACGTTGGTCGTTGTTGTTAGGTCGTCATGAATTTAGAGTGTGCCAAAGAATCATTTTGACTTTAGCGGAGCCGTAACGGAATGACAAAATTTGCTTTAGTAGGGGACGTTGGCGGAACGAATGCCCGTCTGGCGTTATGCGATCTTACAAGCGGGGAAATATCCCGTGCCAAGACCTATTCCGGGCTCGATTATCCCAGTCTTGAAGCCGTTGTTCAGGTCTATCTGGAAGAGCATAACGTCCAGGTAGAAGACGGCTGTATTGCCATCGCCTGTCCGATTACCGGCGACTGGGTGGCGATGACCAACCACACCTGGGCATTTTCTATCGCTGAGATGAAAAAGAACCTGGGTTTCTCGCATCTGGAAATCATTAACGATTTTACTGCGGTGTCGATGGCAATCCCCATGCTGAAAGCTGAACATCTGATTCAGTTTGGCGGCGCGAAGCCGGTGGAAGGTAAGCCGATTGCCGTCTATGGCGCAGGTACCGGGCTGGGCGTTGCTCATCTGGTACATGTTGATAAACGCTGGGTGAGTCTGCCGGGCGAGGGCGGCCATGTGGATTTCGCGCCCAATAGCGAAGAAGAAGGCATTATTCTGGAAGAGCTGCGTACCGAGCTGGGGCACGTCTCCGCCGAACGCGTATTATCTGGGCCCGGGTTGGTCAATCTTTATCATGCGATCGTTAAGTCTGATGGGCGTCTGCCGGAAAACCTGCAGCCTAAAGATGTCACCGAACGCGCGCTGGCCGATACCTGCATCGATTGTCGTCGCGCCCTGTCGCTGTTTTGCGTCATTATGGGGCGATTTGGCGGTAACCTGGCGCTGACGCTCGGTACCTTTGGCGGCGTGTATATTGCTGGCGGCATTGTGCCGCGTTTCCTCGAATTCTTTAAAGCGTCCGGTTTTCGCGGCGGATTTGAAGATAAAGGCCGGTTTAAAGCCTTCGTCCAGGATATTCCGGTGTATCTGATCGTTCACGACAATCCGGGACTGCTGGGCTCCGGCGCGCACCTGCGTCAGACGCTTGGGCAGGTTCTGTAAGCGCCGAATCTTACCCGAATAAAACGTTTATTTGGGTAAGAAATCCTACAGATGCATGAGCTGGCGAAACTCTTTCACCTTGCTGCGGCTCACCGGAACCTGAAACTCAAGGTCACGAAGCCGCAGAATATAGGTGTTGTTGAACCAGGGTTCGATTTCGCGAATTTTGTTCAGATTGACGCAGTACGAGCGGTGACAGCGAAAAAAGTGTGCGGGCGGCAGCTTGTTGCAGAATTCTGTGATATTCATCGGCATCACGAACGATTCCTTCCGGGTATAAACAAACGTCATCTTTTCATGTGCTTCCGCGTAGTAAATATCGTGGATGCTGGTGACGATAATCCGCTCATCTTTAATCAGATTAATCGTGTCGTTTTCCCGGGTCGGATTGGGCGCTGCTCCGGTAGCTGTGCTAGCCTGCTGCTGTTGCAGCCAGGCGCCGGTCAGCTTTTGCAGCATGTTGATAATGCGCGATTCCTGGTAGGGTTTAAGGATGTAATCGAACGCCTCCAGCTCAAAGGCTTCCACCGCATGCTCTTTCCACGCGGTAATAAAAACGATAAAGGGCTTATGCGCGAACTGGCTGATGTTTTGCGCCAGCAGTACGCCATCCAGCGACGGGATGTTGATATCGAGAAAAATAGCGTCGACTTTGTTGTGCTGTAAAAACTTCAGCACATCGAGTCCGTCGTCAAAGGTACCGACAATCTCCATTTCGCTATGGGTATTAATCAACCAGGTGAGCTCTTGCTGCGCGAGGAACTCATCTTCCACAATGATGACTTTCATTTTATCTCCGCTCATGACAGCAGCGACTCCGTAGCCACCTGAGGCGCGTATTGGGTTGGCACATAGAAAGCGATTTCGGTCCCCGGCGTCAGGCGTCGGATATGCAGGCCTTCTCCGTACAATAGCTTGACCCGGTGATGAACGTTGAGTAAACCGATTTTATTTCCCGGCATTTCGTCAGCTTCTACCCTTGCTACCACCGCGGGGTCGATACCGTTCCCCGTATCGCGAACGCTAATCCGTACTCGATTCCCGCACTCATTAATGCCGATGGCCACCACGCCTTTTCCTTTGCAGGGCTGAATTCCGTGGACGATAGCATTCTCCACCAGCGGCTGAATAAGCAGGCTGGGGATCATAAAACTGACTTCATCATCAATATCATAAATCACCGTCAGCTTATCGCCGAAGCGAGCCTGTTCAATCGCGATATAATCCTTGATTTGATACAGCTCCCTTTTGATATCTATTTGTTCATCATCTTTTAATTCAATGTTGTAGCGTAAATAGCGCGACAAATTAAAAATTAGCTGACGCGCGGTGTCTGGATTCATGCGAATCGACGACGAAATGGCGTTCAGGGCATTAAATAAGAAATGGGGATTAATTTTACTCTGCAGCGCGCGCAGTTCGGCTTTATTGGCCATTTCTCGGAGCTGTTCAGCGCGGGAGACCTCCAGCTGCGTGGAGATGATTTGCGACAGGCCAATCGCCATTTCCTGCAATGAAGAGGTGATGCGGTGCGCATGGCAGTAATAGATTTTTAGCGTACCGGTGACGACGCCTTTTTCCCATAGCGGAATGACCAGCATGGAGTGTATTTCCGGCGTCCGATGAGCTTCATCATTGTTTTTGATAATGATTTTTCCATAGCGGATCGCCTGCTGCGTCGTCGGGCTGATAACGTCGTCGTTATCGCGGTAGTTGATTTCCCCGACACCGACGTAGGCCATCACCTGCTGGGTATTGGTAATGGCGACAGCATCGGCATTGATATCGCGGCGGATAATATCGCATACCTGACGCAGGGACTCGCTATTGACGTGGCGAAACAGCGGTAGCGTTTTGTTGGCGATGTCGAGCGCCAGTTTTGCCTGGCGGGCGGCGCTGGCTTCCTTTTCTCCCTCAACGCTCTGCACCAGCAAAACGATAAAGCCGATACATACGCTGCCGAGGATCATCGGAATACCGATTTTTGACACGATATCGATCCCCAACGCCAACGAAGGCGCCCATACGACCACGAGGATCATGGTTAACGTCTCACATAGCATCCCGGCGAGGATCCCCGCTTTCCAGCGCTGCGCTTTCGGTACTTTACGACTGATAAAACCGGAGAGCAGACCGGCGACGATGCTGGTAATAAAACAGGGGACGGCGGTGACGCCATCGATATCGATCAGGTAGCGATGTATCCCGGCGATCGCGCCGACAATCGCCCCAACCCAAGGACCGAATAGGATCCCGCCGGACATGACTGCGATAATACGCACGTTGACCAGCGATCCTTCGACCGGTACGCCTGACCAGGTACTGAACAGGGCAAAGAGAGAGAAGATCGCGGTAACGGCCAGCAGCTCTTTTGGCGTATGCGCGGATTTATGCAGAAGTTCACGAAACAGGCGCAGGCGAATGAGGAAAAAGAGACAAATCAGCATTAATGCCGCACGGTCAAAAACCGCCAGCAGCATAGTAAATATTTCGTGCATGTGTGCGCCGTGTTAATCGCGAGAAAGCAATATGATAGAAAACCTCGCGGCAGAAGGCCAGCTGAAGGGATGAATAGGGAAAAGTATTACAAATAAAAGGGGATTAATGATAAAGGCCTGAGATTCAACAGCGTCTACCGATGAGAAATGATTCAAGTAAAATTATAGATATCAATATGTTAATTTTAATGAGTTAAGCGAGGTGGGTAAAGAACATTGCTGCCCTATTTTGCTGAACTGATGCCCGTTTTTAACGCCAGAATTTTTTTTTGCCTTTCCCCTCGACAGCGGGAATTTTTTCGGGTTATTTTCTAAACGTGCTGCACATGCAGCAGCGTCGCTCGGACGGTCCGGGCGCTAACGTTAATCCGAGGAATCTATGGCTGAATTCAGTCCTGAACGCCGTTTTACGCGTATCGATCGTCTCCCCCCGTACGTTTTTAATATCACCGCTGAACTGAAAATGGCTGCGCGACGCCGCGGCGAAGATATTATTGATTTCAGCATGGGTAACCCCGATGGCGCGACCCCGCCGCATATCGTCGAGAAGCTATGCACCGTTGCCCAGCGTCCCGATACGCACGGCTATTCCACCTCTCGCGGAATTCCGCGCCTGCGCCGGGCGATTTCACGTTGGTATCAAGAGCGTTATAACGTTGAGATCGATCCGGAATCAGAAGCGATAGTGACCATTGGTTCAAAAGAGGGCCTGGCGCATCTGATGCTGGCGACGCTTGACCATGGCGACACCGTACTGGTGCCCAATCCCAGCTATCCTATTCACATTTACGGTGCGGTGATCGCCGGAGCCCAGGTGCGCTCGGTACCTCTGGTTGAAGGCGTAGATTTCTTTAACGAGCTTGAGCGCGCCATTCGTGAGAGTTACCCGAAGCCGAAAATGATGATCCTCGGTTTCCCTTCCAACCCGACCGCGCAGTGCGTCGAACTGGAGTTCTTTGAGAAGGTCGTGGCGCTGGCGAAGCGTTATGACGTACTGGTTGTGCACGATCTGGCCTACGCCGATATTGTTTATGATGGCTGGAAAGCGCCCTCTATTATGCAGGTTCCCGGTGCGCGAGATGTCGCCGTCGAATTCTTTACGCTATCGAAAAGCTACAATATGGCGGGCTGGCGTATCGGCTTTATGGTTGGCAACAAAACGTTGGTTAATGCGCTGGCGCGTATTAAAAGCTACCACGACTACGGCACCTTCACCCCCCTACAGGTTGCAGCCATTGCGGCGCTTGAAGGCGATCAGCAGTGCGTTCGCGACATTGCCGAGCAGTATAAGCGCCGTCGCGATGTGCTGGTGAAAGGGCTGCATGAGGCCGGATGGATGGTGGAATGTCCGAAGGCGTCAATGTATGTATGGGCGAAGATCCCTGAACAGTATGCGGCGATGGGCTCGCTGGAGTTCGCTAAAAAGCTGCTGCAGGATGCTAAAGTCTGCGTTTCGCCGGGTATCGGCTTCGGGGATTATGGCGATACCCACGTACGCTTCGCTTTAATTGAGAATCGCGATCGTATCCGCCAGGCGGTGCGCGGTATTAAATCCATGTTCCGTGCAGACGGACTGCTGCCCGCATCGACGAAGCTAACCAGCGAAAGCAACGAATAAAAAAGGAGCCGAGAGGCTCCTTTTTTTAACACCGTTACAGCTAGATCATCAGGGCGAAAGTCCCGGCCCAAACGATGACCATAAAAGAAATGCCCATTAAAAAATATTTCACGACTCATCACTCCGCGATCTCGGCGAGACGCCTTAAATGAATTTGACCTTCGTTGTTTGTTCAACTATCGCTCACAAAAAATTCACTTTTTCCGATGGCGATAGCTGTAAATTCTGAGCTCAAACTGCTCCAGATGGCGCTAATGTACGCCTAAAAAATGAGGGAAACAAGAGCCATTTTTTTATTAATTTTTAGTTACTTACGAGTGTCGTGATTCGACGACACATTAATTTCATTCGGTATTAAATTTTATTCTGGCGACGGCCATCAACGATGATTTTCGTATTGATATAGTTGTTTGATTTTGGGCTTTTTTCTGCCTGAAAGCGGGGGAGGGATAGCGGGCGGATTCAGGAAGTTAATCATTTCGAAAGGCGCTATTCGTACGAAGAGCGTGCGAGGGTGAAAAGTAATGCTAAGACACAAGCGCGAAATAAAACCGTAGAGCCGATAAGCGATAAGGCCAGTGCCTTTAAGCCTGGCCAGGATAGGTAACTGAAGCGCTCCGTTAGTTTGGCCGCTGCCCTCTGTACCAGCAGGATGCCGCTGACCAATACCCCTTCGCTTCGTCTGCGGAGTATGACGATGAAACAGGCAATGATTGCTTCTTCCCGCAATAAGCGTACGCCAACTGAAGATTTGACGGCTCCTGAACGACTGGAAAGATCCGTCTGGTTGATACAACGTTCAGGGAGTCGGAGCCATGCTGGTATGCACGAATTTGCCGCTATCGCCAGGCAAAGCGCTATGCTAGTTGATACGAGATAATTTAACTGAAGTAGCTAAAGATCATAGTAAAACAGGGGAGTGAAGTATAAAGCCAGCTAGCAGATGAAAAGATACTCCTGTACGCATTTTCAGCTATAAATTACCTTCTCTTCGGCAGCAGAGCACGGACTATTCTAATTGACATTTTTGTAATATCAGAGGGCGGCTATGGATCATTTATTGTATTGTTCAGCGCCGCGTTAACACTATCTATCTCATTTTTACTCTTTTCGCAAATCTCATATTACACATCAAGATTCTCATTAACGTAGAGGGATTTCTTATCGAGCTCAGGGTTTAATTTCATGAATTCATCAATGAAGTCAGTAAGGGTTTTATTTTGTAAAGTGAATTGAGGTTCATTAATGATCTTTTTATTTAAAATAATCGTGGGCTCCCTGGCGAGCTCAAGGGGGCGACTGCTTATGGTATGCTCATAAATCTTCTCTACATCCTTGCTGATAATGTAAATTTTATTGATCGATATTGGCAGATTACTACTATTATCTGGAGAAAAAAGGCAAAAAAGAGTGTTGTTAGCAGGATTTATTGCACTAACCTCTTTTGCTAAATGGTTGTGTTCGGGGCATTCTAGCAGTTCTCCAAGATTTTTTGAGGTAACATACCAAAGCCCAGAAACAATCGCTTTAAGCTGGATTTGTATTGCATGGTTACCTTGCTGCGTCTCTATAGCCGAAACGCTATCTTTCAGCTCTAAAACTCGATCTACCCTGGAATAATACGACCATGTCGCTTCGTTTTTTTTTAAAGTATCGCTTTGATTCACACTATAAAGAGAGCGTTTGTTTATGCTTTCTTTATTCTGAGTCAGAGCAATATTTAACGTTCCTGTGATGCTAGTTAATTTTACGCACAGGTTTATTGCACCGATATCATGCCAGTGGAGTAAATCTTCAATCTCACAATCTAGCAGCTTTTGCGCGCGGGAAATGGAACAATATTCTAACGGCGGAATATTGTTTTGTTTCCATATGTTTCTTTCGGTTTTACTAATCATAATTACTTTCTTCTTACGAGATGGTTACTTTTGTGTTGTTGATGTTAATTTGGCAGTGAAAATATCTTATACGGTATTTGTTAGTAATGCTTTGATGAATTAGCACGATTCATATGATTTTTAGCTTGAATTCACATTAATTCGAAGTCCTATAATTTGATATGAGCTATATGCTTATTATAATTCATATTATATATTTTTATTATGAATGATTTGTTTGTTATTTATTTGTTGAGGGCATTTAAATCTCATCAATAGCGCGTTCCTTGCTGGAACAACTCAATATTAGATGTTTATTTCCACTAACCGCTCTTACGGCCTGTGGCATGATAATATTCATCTGCCCTGAAGCATCAGGTCTGCAAGAATTTGTAGATCGGTTTCTTAAATCACCACTGGCCAGGCTTTGCTGGTGCACTGAAAGCGAAAAATGAAGGGCGTTAACTGTTGGTCTGGAAAAACTGATGAGAATGTCCCCTGCAGGAATCGAACCTGCAACTAGCCCTTAGGAGGGGCTCGTTATATCCATTTAACTAAGGGGACGACGCGCCGCATTATAGCGTTATTTTCGGCGCGCGTTAAGCTTGTGCGGGCCAACTGCTTAATCTATAGCCACTTAGCGTTTATTTCTCTCTTCAGCGGCACGGGCTTTCTTCTCATGGCTCATGTCATTGCGGATCTGCGCATGGCTTAATAAAGCGAAAATAAAGGTCCCGCCGCATATGTTGCCGGCAAGCGTTGGCAGAGCGAAAGGCCAGATAAATTCCTGCCACGGTAGCGCTCCGTTGAACACCAGATAGAAAATTTCGACGCTGCCAACCACGATATGAGTGGTGTCTGCCAGGGCGATAAGCCACGTCATCAGGATGATGACGATAATCTTTGCGGAACCCGCGGCAGGAAACATCCATACCATGGTCGCGACCAGCCATCCGGAGATAATCGCATTGGCAAACATCTCCAGCGGCGGATTTTGCATCACCTTCAGGCTAATTTTGAGAAAAGCCTCGCGAGTGGGATCATCAAACACGGGCATGACATCGAACGCCCATGCGGCGATCGCGGTCCCGATCAGGTTACCGGCCAGCACGACTCCCCATAGACGCAACAGCAGGCCGATATTGCCGAGCGTGGGCTTATGCATAATCGGCAGGACGGCGGTCACGGTGTTCTCGGTAAACAGCTGTTGGCGAGCGAGGATGACAATTACAAAACCAAAGGTGTAGCCGAGATTTTCCAGCAAAAAACCACCGGGAAGTTCGCTAAGATGAACATGGAAGATACCTTTGGCGACCAGCGAAGCCCCCATTGAAAGTCCGGCGGCAATCGCTGACCATAGTAGCGCCATAGCATCGCGCTCAAGCTCTTTCTCACCTTCCTGGCGAATCACTTCATGGGTAGCCATTGCCTGTGAAGGCAGCCGTTCTTCATCAACCTCAATTTCTTCACCATTCTGTTTTTCATCACTTTCTACCTCAACATCTTCACTATCATGGTGAGTTTGCGGTTTCATCACTTTTCCTCAACGATGGGTCTTTATTATAATCGTAGAGCGGTTTCGGCTGTTCGGGTCGGATAAGCTCCTAAATTCTTCACAATGACAAGATTAGCAATACGGAAATTGCAAAATGTGTATAGAATCGGGACATCAACAATGATGCTAAAAAAGGCTATGCTGAAAGCAGGCACATGCTTACGGGCGATATCTTAATGGAGGCAGCTGTCCCCCGATAACCCCCAGCGATAGCTAAAATTAACAGGGAGACACCTATGAATTTTCGCCTGTCGGCGCTTGCGCTTGGCGCCACATTGCTGGTGGGATGCGCCAGTTCTAGTTCTGGCGATCAACCGCAGGGGCGTTCAGATCCGCTTGAAGGCTTTAACCGTACCATGTTCAACTTCAACTTTAATGTTGTCGATCCCTATGTCCTTCGCCCGGTCGCGGTGGCGTGGCGTGATTATGTTCCGCAGCCTGCGCGTAATGGTCTGAGTAATTTTACCAGCAACCTTGAAGAGCCGGCGGTAATGGTGAACTCCTTCCTGAAAGGCGATCCCTATAAAGGAATGGTGCACTTTACGCGTTTCTTCCTGAACACCATCCTTGGGATGGGGGGCCTGGTTGATGTGGCCGGGATGGCGAATCCGAAACTGCAGCGCGTTGAGCCTGCGCGCTTCGGTAGCACGCTGGGTCACTATGGCGTCGGTTATGGTCCATATGTGCAACTGCCTTTCTACGGCAGCTTCACCCTGCGTGATGAGGGGGGGGATATGGCGGATGACTTGTATCCGGTTCTTTCCTGGCTGACATGGCCGATGTCTATCGGTAAATGGATGGTTGAGGGCGTTGAAACGCGCGCGCAGCTGCTGGATTCAGACGGCTTGCTTCGTCAGTCCTCCGATCCGTATATCTTAATGCGTGAAGCCTACTTCCAGCGTCACGACTTTATCGCCAACGGCGGTAAACTTTCTCCGAATGAGAACCCCAACGCCCAGGCGATTGAGGGCGATCTTAAAGATATCGATTCACAGTAACCGACGGGTTGAAAGTAAAAAGGGTGAACATGATGTTCACCCTTTTTTGTTGCTGCTGAGGATCAGAAACGGTAGTTGAAGTTCGCGCCGTAGAGCCAGGCTTTACCTTCTGATTTAAAGGTATATGGCCCTTCTGTAAATTCAACGTGCTGACCGTGCATATAGGACACACCGACGTCGACTGAGGCATCTTTATTAAAGGCGTAAGTCGTACCGGCGCTGAGCCACAGGCGATCCTGGTCCGGAATAGAGATAGAGCGATTGGAAGCCGGTACCGGGCTATCATCAAAGGCGATACCGGTACGGAAGGTCCAGTTATCGTCATGATAATAGGTGGTACCCAGCGCGATACGGTAGGAATCTTTAAAACCTTCGTCTTTATAGAACAGCGTTTCGCCACCGCTGGTTTTGGTTGCTTTCAGCTCCTGGAACTGGCTCCAACTGGTGTAAGCCAGACTGTAGTGAACGGCCCATTTTGGCGCCACGCGGTTATACCCTGAAATTTCCCACATTTCTGGCAGATTCAACGTCAGAGAACCGCCAATCGTGGAGCCGCCGGTGCCGTACGGCAGGCCCAGGCCCAGAGCAGAGTTGATGGGGTTGAGGGAAGACGGCAGGCTGCTCTTATAATCCCCATCAAAATCAACTTTAATTTCAGAGCGATAGGTCAAACCGTAGCGGTTGTTTTTATCGACTTCATATAAAATACCGGCATTCCAGCCGAAGCCCCATTCATCACCCTTCAGACGAGCAATTTGGGTGTCGCGGCTGATACCGCCGGCCTGTTGACCAATTGCCGCCGCCTGAGCCGGGGAGAGTTTGCCTGCTTTCACCATTCCCGGTAGCTGAGCGCCGATGATATCCGGTAAATCGCCCGCATAGCGCTCTAATTTCGCCCGCGCGTAAACGGCGTCAAAGCCCAAACCAAAACTCCAGTGATCATTGAGGCGATATGCGCCGCTCAAATTCAGGTTGAGGGTTTCGAGATCGGTCGTACCGCCCATCGAGCCTGCGGCAAAATCGTTGTTGAACTCGGTGGCTAAACCATAGTTCGACGTAAGGGAAGCTCCCCAACCGAACTGGTCGTTAATCGGCGCCACGAAGTGCAGATTCGGCACCCATGCGGTTGGCGCGATATTGTCCTGGCTGGCATCATTACCGATAACTGAACTGCCGGTGACGTTGACATCAGGATCGACGAAAATGGCGCCGCCCGAGAAGGTTGGGCGATCGAACATCATAATTAACGCCGGGTTACGGCTGGCGTTGCCCGCATCATCAGCAATAGCGCCTTCACCTGAATAGGCGCGACCAAGGCCCGATGAAGAGAATTCATTAAGCTGAAAGCCTGCTGACCAGGCGTGGGTTGAAACCATTGCTACAGCCACTGCAAGGGCAGATTGGGTAAGGCGGGTTTTCTGGCTCATGCCCATAACCTCATAGAGTTATTTTTTATTTAAACAATGTTACATGCTGTAACAGGAGCGCGAAGTGTAGGGTCTGCTTTACAACAGAGAAATCAGACCAGTGCGCTGAGTATAGGTCTGACCAGATGATATGTTGCAAGTTTGTTTATAAGTTTTTTCAATTGTGATCTAAGAAACGCGATCCAGTTGGCAATTTTGCTGGGGCAGCTGATACCCAAAGTGGGCGGTTTTTGTTTTGGATCATTTTTAAGTGTGATTTCGGTCACTTATCCCGTTTGTCGCCATTAACGACTGGAGGCTGGCATGCCCTGGGCGTAAAATAAGCACATTGTTTGTCTGGCACTTTGAGTGCATATACAGAGGAAATCTACGATGAGTAAATGCAGTGCTGATGAAACCCCGGTTTGCTGCTGTATGGATGTTGGCACCATTATGGACAACACCGATTGCACCGCATCCTATAGCCGCGTGTTTGCGAACCGTGCCGAGGCAGAAGAAACGCTCGCCGCATTAAGCGAAAGAGCGCGTAACGTTGAATCTGAGCCGTGCAAAATCACCCCGACCTTTACAGACGTAGAGGGTGGCGTGAAGCTGGATATCGATTTCGTGTTCAGCTGTGAAGCTGAAACCCTGATTTTCCAGCTCGGCCTGCGCTAATCCTTTCCCCGGACGCCCCTCATGGCAGGGGCGTTACCTTTTCTAATCAATGTGTTTTGGCTCCCACTTTTTCGCTTCCCCGATTGGCTTAATGTAAAATATTAGTTAAAACTGTTATCAGGTCAGACCACTTTGTTTTATCGGTTAACAGGGGAGCGTTATGAGTCAGGCATTACCGCTAGTCACCCGCCAGGGCGATCGTATCGCGATAGTCAGCGGTTTACGTACTCCGTTTGCCCGACAGGCGACGGCTTTCCACGGCGTGCCGGCCGTTGATTTAGGTAAACTGGTGGTCGGCGAAATGCTGGCTCGCAGTACTATCCCCGCGGACATAATAGAACAGCTGGTATTTGGTCAGGTGGTGCAGATGCCGGAAGCGCCGAATATTGCCCGGGAAATTGTACTGGGGACCGGTATGAGCGTGCATACTGATGCCTACAGCGTCAGCCGCGCCTGCGCGACCAGCTTTCAGGCGGTGGCCAACGTCGCGGAAAGCCTGATGGCAGGCACTATTCGCGCGGGTATCGCCGGCGGGGCCGACTCCTCTTCCGTATTACCCATTGGCGTCAGCAAAAAAGTTGCCCGAACGCTGGTGGATGCCAATAAAGCCCGTACGCTGGGGCAGCGCCTTAAGCTATTTTCCCGTCTGCGTTTTCGCGACCTTTTGCCCGTACCGCCAGCCGTTGCCGAATACTCAACCGGCCTGCGAATGGGGGATACCGCCGAACAAATGGCGAAAACCTGGGGTATCACCCGCGAACGGCAGGATGCGCTGGCGCTTCGTTCGCACCAGCTTGCCGCCAAAGCCTGGGAGGAAGGGAAGCTATCGGCAGAAGTGATGACGGCGTATACGCCGCCGTTCCGTGAGCCGCTGGAACAGGATAATAATATTCGTAAAAATTCAACCCTGGCGGATTACCAAAAGTTACGCCCGGCCTTCGATCGCCAACACGGGAGCGTGACCGCCGCTAACAGTACGCCGTTGACCGATGGGGCAGCGGCGGTGATTCTGATGACCGAGTCCCGGGCGAAAGAGCTGGGTCTTGTCCCGTTGGGCTATCTGCGAAGCTACGCTTTTACCGCGATTGATGTTCGCCAGGATATGCTGCTGGGCCCGGCCTGGTCGACGCCGCTGGCGCTGGAAAGAGCGGGGCTGACGCTGGCTGATTTGACCCTGATTGATATGCACGAAGCTTTTGCCGCGCAAACGCTGGCTAACCTGCACTGTATGGCCAGCGATCGCTTTGCCCGCGAAGTGCTTGGCCGCTCTCAGGCGATCGGGGAAGTGGACGAGAGTAAATTTAACGTGCTAGGCGGCTCGATTGCCTACGGTCATCCGTTTGCCGCCACCGGCGCGCGGATGATTACCCAAACGCTGCATGAGCTGCGCCGTCGCGGCGGAGGATTTGGGCTGGTCACCGCCTGCGCGGCGGGTGGATTGGGTTCAGCGATGGTTCTGGAGGCCGAATAATGGAAACCGTATCGGCATTTACGCTTGAGGTTCGCCCGGACAATATCGCCGTCATCACCATTGACGCGCCCGGCGAAAAAATGAATACCCTGAAAGCTGAGTTCGCCAGCGAGGTTCGGGGGATCATCCGTCAGATCCGTGACAATAAAGAACTGCGCGGCGCGGTGTTTATCTCGGCAAAACCGGATAATTTTATCGCCGGGGCGGATATCAATATGATTGCCCGCTGCCATTCCGCTCAGGAAGCTGAAGCGCTGGCCCGCCAGGGTCAGCAAATCATGGCCGAGATCCACGGGCTGTCGATTCCGGTGATTGCCGCTATCCACGGCGCATGTCTGGGCGGCGGGCTTGAGCTGGCGCTGGCCTGTCACGGGCGGGTATGTAGCGATGACGATAAAACCCGGCTTGGTCTGCCGGAGGTTCAGCTAGGGCTGCTGCCCGGCTCCGGAGGAACTCAGCGCCTACCGCGATTAATTGGCGTCAGCGGCGCGCTGGAGATGATCCTCACCGGTAAGCAGCTTCGCCCGCGTCAGGCCCTGAAGGCGGGGCTGGTCGATGAGGTGGTGGCGCAGACTATCCTTCTGCAAACCGCGGTTGAACTGGCGCTCAAAGGTCGCCCGGCAAGCCGCACTGTTCCGGCGCGCGAACGTATTCTCGCAGGCCCGCTTGGCCGCAGCCTGCTGTTTCGTCTGGTAGCGAAAAAGACGCATCACAAAACCCAGGGAAACTACCCGGCAACTGAGCGCATTCTGCAGGTGATGGAAACCGGGCTGGCGCAGGGCTGCAGCAGCGGCTATGCAGAGGAGGCTCGCGCTTTTGGCGAGCTGGCGATGACGCCGCAATCGCAGGCGCTACGGTCGATTTTTTTCGCCAGCACCGATCTGAAAAAAGATCGTGGCGCGGATGCTGAGCCCGTCGCGCTGCGCAGCGTGGGCATCCTTGGCGGAGGACTGATGGGGGGCGGTATCGCTTACGTCACCGCATGCAAAGGCGGATTACCGGTACGCATTAAGGACATTCAGCCGCGCGGGATAAATCACGCGCTGAAGTACAGCTGGGATCTGCTCGAAAAACAGGTGCGTCGCCGCTATCTGCGCGCCAGTGAGCGCGATCGCCAGATAGGATTAATTTCCGGCTCGTTAGATTACCAGGGATTCGCACATCGCGATGTGGTGATCGAGGCGGTATTTGAAGATCTTGCGCTCAAGCAAAAAATGGTCAGCGAAGTTGAACAGCACTGTCGTCCGGAGACGATCTTTGCTTCTAATACATCGTCTTTACCGATCGGCGAGATCGCGGCGCAGGCAAGCAGGCCGCAGCGGGTCATCGGGCTTCACTTCTTTAGTCCGGTAGACAAAATGCCGCTGGTGGAGGTGATTCCCCATATCGGTACGGATCGGCAGACAATTGCGACAGCGGTTAAGCTGGCGAAACTGCAGGGGAAAACGCCGATTGTCGTCGCCGATAAAGCGGGCTTTTATGTTAACCGCATTCTGGCCCCCTACATAAATGAAGCCATGCGCCTGTTGATGGAAGGCGAGCCGGTAGAGCATATTGATAACGCTTTGGTTAAATTCGGTTTTCCGGTTGGCCCGATTCAGCTCCTTGATGAAGTGGGGATCGATACCGGTACCAAAATTATCCCGGTGCTGGAAGCTGCGTGGGGAGAACGTTTCAGCCCGCCTGCAAACATCATTAGCTCGATTCTGAATGACGATCGCAAAGGGAGAAAAAATAACCGGGGTTTCTATCTTTATGCGGCAAAAGGGCGTAAAAGCAAAAAACGGCCCGACCCGGCTATCTACTCTTTACTGGGTATTTCCTCTCCGCAGGCGCGCTTGTCAGAACAGCAGGTGGCGGAACGTTGCGTGATGATGATGCTTAACGAAGCGGCGCGCTGCTTCGATGAGCGAGTGGTTCGCAGCGCCCGCGATGGCGACATCGGCGCCGTGTTTGGCATTGGTTTTCCGCCATTTCTTGGCGGCCCGTTCCGCTATATGGATACCCTGGGAGCGGGGGAGGTCGCGGCGATACTGCAGCGCCTGGCCGCTCAGTACGGCCCGCGTTTTACACCATGTGACACTTTGTTACACATGGCCGAGCAGGGGGCGACCTTTTGGCCCGCTGAGGAACGTAGGACCTAAGTTATGGTCAAAGAAGGTAAATCCGGCAACGTACGGCGCTGCGCTTTGGCGATTTTGTAAGCAATAGTTGACTATACTTACGCCATTGAGGTAAAAAACAGCGTTTCATTCGTTGAATGGATCAGGCACAATGCCCGGCCACCGGGTCACCTGCGTATCATCTACGTCGGTAAGACCGCGGTGCTTCTGGTTAACAAAAGCGGTGCAATATGCAAGTTTTTATCATGCGTCACGGCGACGCTGCCCTCGATGCAGCCAGTGACTCGGTTCGTCCATTAACCGTCTGCGGTTGCGATGAGTCTCGTCAGATGGCAACCTGGCTGAAAGGTCAAAAAGTGGATATTGAGCGGGTTCTTGTGAGTCCCTTCCTGCGTGCAGAACAGACGCTGGAAATTGTTGGGGAGTGCATGAATCTGCCAAAAGATGTCGACGTGATGCCGGAACTCACGCCGTGCGGCGATGTTGGCATGGTTAGCGCTTATCTGCAGGCGCTGGCGAATGAAGGTGTGGCGACGGCGCTGGTCGTGTCCCACCTCCCTCTGGTGGGGTACCTCGTCTCAGAGCTGTGCCCGGGGGAAACGCCCCCGATGTTCACCACTTCGGCGATTGCCTGCGTTACGCTTGATGCCAGCGGCAAAGGCGAATTCAACTGGCAAATGAGCCCCTGCAATTTGAAGATGGCGAAAGCTATCTGATCCCCTCCGGGGCTGACGTTTTACGGAAGCTCCGGCGGTTGCCACTCTTCAACTTCAATCAGTACCAGCAGTGCGGCGTCGCCGCCGTACTCTTTTGGTGCCTGATGAAACGCCATAATATGCGGGTGCTGAGCCAGCCACAGCGGCGTCTGCTGTTTGAGAATATGCTTCCCGTGCCCGTGCATCACGCAGGCGCAGAATACATGCTCGCGACGACAGGCGGCAATCAAGGCTCCCAGCTCCTGCTTGGCCTGCTGCTGGGTTAACCCGTGCAGGTCGAGAAACAGCTCCGGCGAATAATCACCCCGACGCAGCTTCTTCAGCTCAAAGTGGCTGACGTCCGAGCGCACGTACTTCACCGAGCCTTCAGTATTCAGCAGCGGCTGAAACTCATCGGAAAAGTAGTGGCTATTGTCAGCCTGTTCCTGAAGCAGCCGCTTGGGTGGGACCTCAGCGATTTTTTTGCGTAGCGGGCGATGAACGATAGTGTCCTGCTTAATCTGACGCGTGCCGGTCATCAGCTGCCGGAACAATGCCTGATCCTCCTCGCTTAGCGATGTTTTCTTTTTCATTACCTGATCTCATTTTTTCTTTGTCGGTAGTTTACCCGACTCGCCACGCATCCAGGCAAGGAAAACCTATTTTTCCCCTTCAGCCTGACGTAAGAATGCTGATTTATCCCCGTCTTCGTGGCAAACTAGCCGCCGAATTTATAGCAGAGCGTGCCCTGGGGGATAGCGTGGATAAAATTTTTGTTGATGAAGCCGTTAATGAGCTTCATACCATTCAGGACATGCTGCGTTGGGCGGTAAGCCGCTTCAGCGCTGCAAATATCTGGTACGGACACGGCACTGATAACCCGTGGGATGAAGCCGTACAGCTGGTGATGCCGTCGCTGTATCTGCCGCTTGATATTCCGGAAGATATGCGTACCGCGCGTCTGACTTCCAGCGAAAAACATCGCATCGTTGAGCGCGTCATTCGCCGTATTAACGAGCGCATTCCGGTCGCTTATCTGACCAACAAAGCCTGGTTCTGCGGCCATGAGTTTTACGTTGATGAGCGCGTGCTGGTGCCGCGCTCGCCGATTGGCGAACTCATTAATAACCATTTTTCCGGCCTGATTGACCACTATCCGCAGCACATCCTCGATATGTGCACCGGCAGCGGCTGTATCGCCATCGCCTGCGCATACGCTTTCCCGGAAGCGGAAGTCGATGCGGTGGATATTTCTCTTGACGCGCTGGCCGTGACCGAGCAGAACGTGGAAGATCACGGCTTAATTCATAACGTGACGCCGATTCGCTCCGATCTATTCCGCGATCTGCCGAAGGTGCAATACGATCTGATCGTGACCAATCCACCGTACGTTGATGAAGAAGATATGTCCGACCTGCCGGGCGAATATCGCCATGAACCGGTTCTGGGACTGGCTTCCGGCAGCGATGGCCTGAAGTTGACCCGCCGGATCCTGGCCTGCGCGCCGGATTATCTCAGCGATGACGGTATCCTGATTTGTGAAGTCGGTAACAGCATGGTACATCTGATGGAGCAATATCCTGACGTGCCGTTTACCTGGCTGGAGTTTGAAAACGGCGGCGATGGCGTCTTTATGCTGACCAAACCGCAGCTGATTGCCGCCCGCGCGCATTTCGGCATCTATAAAGACTAAAACAACACGCAAACATAACGACAAAAACGGAGCCGTGATGGCAGGAAACACAATTGGACAACTCTTTCGCGTCACGACGTTCGGCGAATCGCATGGCCTGGCGCTGGGCTGCATCGTTGACGGCGTGCCGCCAGGCATTCCGCTAACCGAAGCCGATCTCCAGCACGATCTCGATCGCCGTCGTCCGGGAACCTCGCGCTATACCACCCAGCGCCGCGAGCCGGACCAGGTGAAGATCCTCTCCGGCGTATTCGAGGGCGTAACCACCGGGACCAGCATTGGCCTGCTGATTGAGAATACCGACCAGCGTTCTCAGGACTACGGCGCCATTAAGGACGTTTTCCGCCCGGGCCACGCTGACTACACCTACGAGCAGAAATATGGTCTGCGCGACTATCGCGGCGGCGGTCGTTCCTCTGCGCGTGAAACCGCCATGCGCGTGGCCGCCGGGGCGATTGCCAAGAAATTCCTCGCCGCGAAATTCGGTATTGTGATTCGCGGTTGCCTGACCCAGATGGGCGATATCCCGCTGGCGATAAAAGCGTGGGATCAGGTAGAGCAGAACCCGTTCTTCTGCCCGGATCCGGACAAAATCGAAGCGCTTGATGAACTGATGCGCGGCCTGAAAAAAGAGGGCGACTCCATCGGGGCGAAGGTTACCGTGGTGGCCGATGGCGTACCGCCGGGGCTGGGCGAGCCGGTATTCGACCGCCTGGATGCCGATATCGCGCACGCGCTGATGAGCATCAATGCGGTGAAGGGCGTGGAAATTGGCGATGGTTTTGAGGTGGTGAAACTGCGCGGCAGCGAAAACCGCGATGAAATTACCAAAGCGGGCTTCCAGAGCAACCACGCGGGCGGCATTCTCGGCGGCATCAGCAGCGGTCAGCAGATCGTGGCGAATATCGCGCTGAAGCCGACCTCAAGCATCACCGTACCTGGACACACGATCAATCGCTTTGGCGAAGAAGTCGAGATGATCACCAAAGGGCGTCACGATCCTTGCGTCGGTATTCGTGCGGTACCTATTGCCGAAGCGATGCTGGCGATCGTGTTAATGGATCACTTTATGCGTCAGCGCGCGCAAAACGGCGACGTGACGACATCAATTCCACGCTGGTAATAGATGAAAAAAACCGTTATCGCACTGCTGGCGCTCCTCGCCAGCGCTACCAGCCTGGCGGCAACGCCGTGGCAGAAAATCACGCAGCCCGTTAGCGGCAGCCCGCAGTCCATTGGCGCCTTTGCCAATGGCTGTATCGTTGGCGCCCAGGCGCTGCCGTTAAACGCCAACGGCTATCAGGTGATGCGTACCGATCAGAACCGCTACTTCGGCCATCCGGACCTCGTGCAGTTTATTCAACGTCTGAGCAATCAGGCGCACAATAAAGGCATGGGGACGGTGCTGATTGGCGACATGGGTATGCCGGCCGGGGGACGCTTTAACGGCGGCCACGCCAGCCATCAGTCCGGGCTGGACGTCGATATTTTTCTTCAGTTGCCGCAGGCGCGCTGGAGTTCAGCTCAGCTGCTGAAACCACAGGCTCTGGATCTGGTGGCCCGCGACGGCAAGCGCGTGGTACCGTCGCTATGGAGCCCGCAAATCAGCCAGCTGATTAAGATGGCGGCGGAAGATAGCGAAGTCACGCGTATTTTCGTCAACCCGGCGATTAAGCAGCAACTGTGCCTGGATGCCGGTAACGATCGCGACTGGCTACGCAAGGTCCGCCCGTGGTTCCAGCACCGCGCGCATATGCACGTACGCTTGCGCTGCCCGGCCGGCAGCCTCGAGTGTGAAGATCAGGCCCCGCCTCCGGCTGGCGATGGCTGCGGCGCGGAATTGCAAAGCTGGTTTGAACCCCCTAAACCCGGATCAACCCCTCCTGTGAAGAAGACGCCGCCTCCGCTGCCGCCTTCCTGCCAGGCGCTACTGGATGAGCATATTCTTTAATGGATAGTTTTATCGACGTTTTTATGGTGTCACCGACGGTACTGGTCGTACTGTTCTTCGTGGCCATTCTGGCGGGTTTCATCGATTCTCTGGCGGGCGGCGGCGGGTTATTGACCGTTCCGGCCCTGATGGCGGCGGGTCTTCCCCCTGCGCAGGCGCTGGCCACCAACAAGCTGCAGGCCTGCGGCGGGTCGCTGTCCGCTTCGCTGTATTTCATTCGCCGCAAGGTGGTGAATCTGGCCGATCAGAAGCTGAATATTCTGATGACCTTTCTCGGCTCGACCGGCGGCGCGCTGCTGGTTCAGCACGTTCAGTCCGACGTTCTTAAGCAAATACTGCCCATTCTGGTTATCGGTATCGGCCTCTATTTTCTGTTGATGCCGAAGCTCGGCGAAGAGGACCGGCAGCGCCGTCTCTATGGCCTGCCGTTTGCCCTGATCGCCGGCGGCTGCGTTGGCTTTTACGACGGTTTCTTTGGCCCGGGCGCCGGATCTTTTTACGCGCTGGCGTTCGTCACGCTGGCCGGGTTCAACCTGGCGAAATCGACCGCACATGCGAAATTGCTGAACGCGACGTCTAACGTTGGCGGCCTGCTGCTGTTCATCATCGGCGGCAAGGTCATTTGGGCTACCGGCTTTGTGATGATGGCCGGGCAATTTATCGGCGCTCGCGCGGGATCGCGGCTGGTGCTGAGCAAAGGACAGTCACTGATTCGACCGATGATCGTCGTGGTGTCGGCGGTGATGAGTGCAAAACTGCTTTATGACAGCCATGGACAGGAGATCCTCCACTGGCTGGGGATGAACTAATGAACAGCACGCATAAATACGAACAGCTGATCGCGATCTTCGACGGCTGTTTTGCTGACGATTTTAATACCCGTCTGATTAAAGGCGATGACGAACCGATCTATCTTCCGGCAGATGATGACGTGCCTTACAACCGCATCGTCTTTGCCCACGGCTTTTATGCCAGCGGACTGCATGAGATATCGCACTGGTGCATTGCCGGAAAGGCGCGCCGCGAGCAGGTTGATTTCGGTTACTGGTACTGCCCGGACGGTCGCGACGCGATGACCCAGTCTAAATTTGAAGACGTCGAGGTGAAGCCTCAGGCATTCGATTGGCTGTTTTGCATGGCGGCGGGATATCCATTTAACGTCAGTTGCGACAACCTGGAGGGGGATTTTGAACCCGACCGCATCGCTTTTCAGCGGCGTGTGCATGCCCAGGTGATGACCTATCTGGAGCAGGGGATCCCCGAGCGTCCCGCGCGTTTCATTAAGGCGCTGCAAGAATATTACCAAACGCCGCCCTTGACGGCAGAACAGTTCCCGTGGCCGGAAGACCTGCACTAAGGCCACGCTTTACATACTATGAGGAAAGAAGATGATCGCGGAGTTTGAATCACGCATTCTGGCGTTAATTGATAATATGGTCGACCACGCCAGTGATGACGAACTGTTTGCCGGCGGTTATCTGCGCGGCCACCTGACGCTGGCGGTGGCCGAGCTGGAAGGAGAGGGCGAGCATACTGCGCAAGCGGTGCATGACAAAGTCGCCCAGAGCCTTGAAAAAGCCATCAGCGCGGGCGAACTGTCGCCGCCGGATCAGATTCTGGTGCAGGAAATGTGGAACAGTCTGTATCAGAAGGCGATGCAGAAATAGTTCTGCTTTCTGCCAAAGCCCGGCGATCGCTCCGCCGGGCCCGATTTTCCCTCGATTATTTCACCGCTTTCCCTTTCAGCAGCTTTCTGACCCATAGCCGGTTAGGGTTCAGCGCCGCCAGCGTTTCTTTATCCATCGGTAATGGCTCATTGCTCATTTGCGACGCCAGAATTTCAGCCGCCAGCGGCGCGGAGCACAGGCCGCGTGAACCCAGCGCGCCCAACATATACAGGTTGCGGTAAACCGGCGCTTCTCCGGCCTGCTCCTGGCGTTCAGCCAGCGAGGCATATGCGCTTAAGGTAGCGTCATAATCAGGCACGTTGCCGACCATCGGCAAATGATCGCGGGTTGCGCAGCGCACGCCGCTGCGTGACTGATTCGCGCTCACGTCTACTTCCCGCGTCCATTCCGCCTGCGGGAAGCAGTCAATCAGGCGCTGCCGATTCTGCTGCTGATCGTCGGCGCTAAACGCGGCATCTGCCTGTCCTCGGTGGTAGCTTGCGCCAATGCAGTGCTGCTGATTATGCGGGTTTTGCGGCGTCAGGTAGCCGTTGTAGCACAGGACCTGGCGCAATTTCGATAGCCCTGGCGTTGTCGGAATATGGCTGACCTGACCGGCAACCGGGTACATGGGAAGATGCTCCGTCTGGATGAAGTGGGTCAACCGATGGCCGTTGGCCAGTATCACGACCTCGTGGTACTGGCGCTGGTTTAACTGCCAGCCGCTATTGTCTGCGCTGAGAGCCTCTACCGGGTAATCGTAGTGAACGCGGAGTCCGCGAGTCGCGGCGAGGGCCAGCAGCTCAGCGGTTAACTGCTGCGGACAAAGCCAGCCGCCTGCCGGATAGGCGATGCCCCCGCAGCCGGTTTCGACACCGGTTTGTTGCTCTGCGGCCTCGGCGTCCACGGCGACGGCGATTTCCGGCGGCAGATTAAGCTCAATCATCTGAGCGATTTTCTGCGCGCTTTTGACATCCCAGCCCAGCTGCGTCACGCCGCACCATTCATGATCGAACATCACCGGCAGCGTGTCGTACAGACGGCGGGCGAAAGTAAACGCCGCCGGGAAGAAGCGGGCCAGGGCGGGATCGTGCTGGCTGAGCAGCGGATAGAGCGCGCCCTGGCGGTTTCCGGAGGCGCCTTCGGCCGGCGCGCTGTCGGCGCAGTATAACGTCACCTGCCATCCGCGGCGCAGCAGCGCCAGCGCGAGCAGGGCGCTGGCGATCCCCCCGCCGATGATTGCCGCATCGCGCTGTTCCGTACCGCTGCGGGCAAACCACGGCGCGCGTGCGGGGATCTCCAGCGTCTGAAGCATTTCACCGGTGAGCATTTCGCGCTTGCGGCCAAAACCCTTGCGCTTGTGCATGCTGAAGCCGGCTTCCTGCAGCCCGCGGCGCACAAAACCGGCGGAGGTGAAGGTCGCCAGGGTGCCGCCGGGTCTGGCCAGACGGGCCATCGCCGCAAACAGCTCCGCCGTCCACATGTCCGGGTTTTTTGCGGGGGCAAAGCCGTCGAGAAACCAGGCATCCACCTGCCGATTAAGCGAATCATCGAGCTCGTTGGTCAGCTCATTAATATCGCCAAACCACAAGTCCAGCGTGACCCGGCCCTCGTCCAGCAGCAGACGATGGCAGCCCGCGATGGGCAGAGGCCACTGCGCCTGCAGCTGCTCGGCCCAGCTTGCAAGCTCCGGCCAGCGCTGGTGAGCGAGGCGCAGGTCGTCCGCTTTCAGCGGAAATTTTTCGAAACTGATGAAATGTAATCTTTGCAGGGTAGCTTGTGGATTCTCGCGGTGAAAAACGTCAAACGCCTGCCACAGCGTGAGGAAATTGAGGCCGGTACCGAACCCGCTTTCGGCAACCACAAAAAACGGGCGGGGATGCCCTGGAAAGCGTTCATTGAGCCGATTGCCGCCGAGGAAGACGTAGCGCGTCTCTTCCAGACCGTTGTCATTGGAAAAGTACACATCATCAAAATCTCGGGAAACAGGTGTACCCTCAGCGTTGAATTCCAGGTTGGCAGGTTGTATGGCGTTTTGTTTCACGTAAGTTACTCGAATCACAAGGCGTAGAACGATCTTAACGATGTGTGCCTGAGGGCGCAAATTTATACACAAATTGGCTGATCGGACTTGTTCGGCGTACAAGTGTACGCTATTGTGCGACTCGAAACTTACTATAGTGCGACTTACAGAGGTATTGAATGAAACGTGCAGTGATTACTGGCCTGGGCATCGTTTCCAGTATTGGTAATAACCAGCAGGAAGTCCTGGCATCTCTGCGTGAAGGACGCTCCGGGATCACTTTCTCTGAAGAGTTTAAAGATTCGGGAATGCGCAGCCACGTATGGGGCAACGTCAAACTGGACACCACCGGCTTGATCGACCGTAAAGTGGTTCGTTTCATGAACGATGCCTCAATCTATTCCTATCTCTCTATGCAGCAGGCTATTGAAGATGCTGGCCTGAAAGATGAAGTCTATCAGCAAAACCCGCGCGTGGGTCTGATCGCCGGTTCCGGTGGTTCTTCTAAATCTCAGGTTTTCGGCGCTGACGCAATGCGTAGCCCGCGCGGCCTGAAAGCGGTTGGCCCTTACGTGGTGACCAAAGCGATGGCGTCAGCGGTATCCGCTTGCCTCGCAACACCGTTCAAAATCTACGGCGTGAACTACTCCATCAGCTCCGCCTGCGCGACTTCCGCCCACTGCATCGGTAACGCCGTTGAACAAATCCAGCTGGGCAAACAGGATATCGTGTTTGCCGGCGGCGGCGAAGAGCTGTGCTGGGAAATGGCGTGTGAATTCGACGCGATGGGCGCGCTGTCCACCAAGTACAACGAAACGCCGGAAAAAGCGTCTCGTACCTATGACACCCACCGTGATGGTTTCGTTATCGCGGGCGGCGGCGGCATGGTTGTGGTTGAAGAGCTGGAACATGCCCTGGCGCGCGGCGCGCACATCTATGCTGAAATCGTTGGCTACGGCGCAACGTCCGATGGCGCAGACATGGTTGCCCCGTCCGGTGAAGGCGCGGTTCGCTGCATGAAGATGGCGATGGACGGCGTTGATACGCCGATTGACTACCTGAACTCCCACGGCACCTCTACCCCGGTAGGCGATGTGAAGGAGCTGGGGGCGATTCGTGAAGTCTTTGGCGATAACAGCCCGGCTATCTCCGCGACCAAAGCGATGACCGGCCACTCCCTGGGCGCCGCTGGCGTACAGGAAGCTATCTACTCCCTGCTGATGCTGGAACACGGCTTTATTGCCCCGAGCATCAACATTGAAGAGATGGATGAGCAGGCGGCTGGCCTGAATATCGTGACCGAGCCGACTGAACGCGCGCTGAAGACCGTGATGTCTAACAGCTTCGGCTTTGGCGGGACTAACGCCACGCTGGTGATGCGCAAATACAGCGCATAACGAGCACGCTTTACCAGGGGAGCCCGTTGGCTCCCCTTTTTTGTATTCTTGACAGACCCCTGCGCGAAAAGGCAAACTCCTGCCACAACATTAGTCTCTCAGATAATGCGTAAGCGTTTAACGTCATCCAACGCGCCTTAACCCTGATAATCAGGTGGAGGGGGCGTGGCTATCACCTCGCCTTACTCTGCGAACTGGAGTAAAGCATGTCCGCAGTCACTGAAACAAAACATACCCCTTCAGCGAATGGTTCGCTGTTTCGCATCACTTTCGCCGTTTTTCTGACCTATATGACCGTCGGCCTGCCGCTACCGGTTATCCCCTTGTTTGTCCATCAGGAGCTGGGATTCGGCAACACCATGGTTGGCATCGCTGTCGGTATTCAGTTTCTGGCGACCGTATTAACCCGCGGCTATGCCGGCCGCCTTGCCGACCAGTACGGCGCCAAACGCTCTGTCCTGCAGGGGATGCTGGCCTGCGCGCTGGCGGGGGGCGCCTGGCTGTGCGCCGCGCTGCTGCCAGTGCCGGTGATGGCGAAGTTTGGCCTGCTGGTGCTTGGCCGCCTGATCCTGGGGTTTGGGGAAAGCCAGCTGCTCACCGGGAATTTAAGCTGGGGGATGGGGCTGGTGGGTCCCATGCGATCCGGTAAAGTCATGTCATGGAACGGCATGGCGATCTACGGCTCGCTGGCGGCCGGGGCCCCGCTGGGGCTGCTAATCTACAGCCATTACGGCGTCGCGGCGCTGGCCTGCGTCACCATGGTACTGCCGTTAGTGGCCTGGGCGATTAACGGCACGGTGCGTAAAATTCCTGCTCACGGCGGCGAGCGCCCGTCGCTGTGGAGCGTGGTTGGGATGATCTGGCGGCCCGGTATCGGTCTTGGCCTTCAGGGCGTTGGCTTCGCGGTAATTGGCACCTTTGTCTCTTTGTATTTCGCCAGCAACGGCTGGGCGATGGCCGGCTTTACGCTGACCGCGTTTGGCGGGGCATTCGTGCTGATGCGCGTGCTGTTTGGCTGGATGCCGGATCGCTTCGGCGGGGTAAAAGTGGCCATCGTTTCGCTGCTGATTGAAGCGATAGGCCTGGCGCTGCTTTGGCAGGCGCCCGATGCCTGGATCGCGCTGGCTGGCGCGGCGCTAACTGGCTGCGGATGCTCGCTTATCTTCCCGGCGCTGGGCGTCGAGGTCGTGAAGCGGGTACCGCCGCAGGTACGGGGAACGGCGCTTGGCGGCTATGCCGCGTTTCAGGATATCTCCTACGGCGTCACCGGCCCGCTTACCGGGCTGCTCGCGACTTCGTTGGGCTACTCTTCGGTCTTCCTGGCCGCGGCAATATGCGCCGTGCTGGGGATCCTGGTTACCCTAGTGTCGCTGCGTAAGTAGCGCTTTCATTCGGCCCGCCATGCGGGCCGATGAGATGTCTTTAAATCACCAGCCACAGCAGGCCAAGCGCCACGATAGCTGCCAGCGCGATAACCCACGGTTTTTTCAATGCCAGCCACGGTGAGGCGGAAGGCGCCTGAACCGGCGGGATCGCCAGCGTCTCCTGGGCTCTGGCGACCCTGAGCACGAAAATTTTGTTAAGCAGCGTCAGCAGCTGAGCCGCGCTGAGCGGCGTTTGCGCCGTCGCGTGCCAGTGGGTTTGGGCAAAATCCATCACTCTTTGCCATTCCGCGGCTTCAAGCGGCTGTTTTAATGCGGCCTGCAGCGAGGTCAGCGTCGGCGCAGCCTGAGAACTGAGCGTTTGCCGCGCGTGGAGCCAGTAGGAGAGGGGCGTAAAGTGGGTCGCCGGGATCAGCTCTCCGCTCTTGACGCCGCTTAGCTCCAGCATGGATTGCCAGATAAGCTTGCTGGACTCGCCGGTGGCCGCGGCGAGTTTGGTCACCTGCTGATTGAGCGTGTTGTGCTCCGCTGGCAGCAGCGGACGATGCGTTGGCGGGCGCTGCTGCGGCTGAGGAATCGACAGCTGGCCGCTTTGCAGGAGCTGCAGAACATTCTCCAACTGCGGCTGGGTCAATGCATGCAGCGCGGTTTGACCGTCATGCTGACGAATATAATCGCTGACCGCCTGGCGATTGTTGCCCTGGTTCAGCAGTTCGCTCAGCTGCGCCAGGATTTGCCGACGGTGATGATTTTGCTGGGCGAGGATTAAGCGCTGGTTCAGGCTGTGCTCGGCGGCGGCAAAATGGCTTGCCAGCAGCGGCGCGTCGTTTTTCAGGCTAAGATCGTGTTTTACGCAGGCCCACACTTCCGCATTTTGCTGCGAGGTTAAGGCCACCAGGCGCGTAATGAGCCGCTCAAGCGCGGTACGCTGCTGAGTGGTGAGCGGAGGTTCGCCCGATCCCGGAGGGCGTTCGGACATACCTGAAACGGGTTGCGTCATGATTAATCCTTTGCGTATTGCTGTACTAAGGGCCGGGTGATGATGTTCCTGGCGGCCAGATTATGGCACACTTCCCCGGTTTACTCTCGCTCTCAGACAGGTACTGAACCGTGAAAATCCTCGTTGATGAAAATATGCCCTATGCGCGCGAGCTTTTTAGCCGCCTGGGGGAAGTCAAGGCCGTTGCTGGCCGCCCTGTCCCGGTCGATGCGTTGAATGACGCCGATGCGCTGATGGTGCGATCCGTCACCAAAGTTAACGAAGCGCTGCTTTCCGGCAAGGCGATCAAATTTGTTGGCACCGCGACGGCGGGTACCGATCATGTCGATCAGGCGTGGCTGCAGCAGGCGGGAATCGGCTTTTCCGCTGCCCCGGGCTGCAACGCTATCGCGGTGGTGGAATATGTGTTTTCGGCGCTGTTAATACTGGCCGAGCGCGATGGTTTTGCGCTTAGCGACCGTACCGTCGGGATCGTGGGCGTCGGTAACGTGGGCGGGCGCCTGCAAAAGCGCCTTGAGGCGCTGGGAATAAAAACCCTGCTTTGCGATCCGCCGCGCGCCGATCGTGGCGATGAGGGCGATTTTCACACCCTCGACGAGCTGGTGCAGGAAGCGGACATTCTGACTTTCCATACGCCGCTCTATAAGGAAGGGCAGTACAAAACGCTGCACCTGGCGGATGAGGCGCTGATTCGCCGCCTGAAGCCGGGGACGATTTTAATCAACGCCTGCCGTGGGCCAGTGGTGGATAACGCCGCGCTGCTGCAGCGGCTGCAGGCCAATCAGTCGTTAAGCGTGGTACTGGATGTCTGGGAGCCGGAGCCGGACCTGAATACCGAATTGCTCAAGCGGGTGGATATTGGTACGCCGCATATTGCCGGTTATACCCTTGAAGGAAAAGCGCGCGGCACGACGCAGGTTTTTGAGGCCTACAGCGCGTTTATTGGTCATCCGCAGCAGGTGGCGCTGGACACATTGCTGCCGGCGCCGGAATTTGGCCGCATTACGCTGCACGGGCCGCTCGATCAGGCAACGCTAAAACGGCTGGCGCATTTGGTGTATGATGTGCGCCGCGATGATGCGCCGCTGCGAAAAGTCGCGGGCGTTGCGGGCGAGTTCGACAAACTGCGCAAAAATTATCAGGAACGCCGTGAATGGTCTTCGCTGTACGTGCAGTGCAGCGATGTGCAGGCGGCGACGCTGTTGCGCCAGCTGGGCTTCAACGCCGTACATCATCCTGTTCGTTAATATCATCTTAATGCTCCTGCTGGATAATCCGGCAGGGCCGCTTTTTTCTGGAGTACACCACCATGTCTGAAGGCTGGAATATTGCCGTACTGGGCGCAACGGGCGCCGTAGGCGAAGCCCTGTTCGAAACGCTTGCCGATCGTCAGTTCCCGGTGGGGGATATTTATGCCCTGGCTCGAAGCGATAGCGCTGGGGAACATCTGCGCTTTTCGGGCAAGTCGGTTGTCGTACAGGATGCGGCCGAATTCGACTGGACCCAGGTCCAGCTGGCCTTTTTTGCCGCCGGCGTCGAAGCGACCGCGGCGTATATCGACGACGCCACAAACGCGGGCTGCCTGGTGATTGATTTAAGCGGTCTGTTTGCGCTGGAGCCGGACGTGCCGCTGGTGGTGCCGGATGTCAACCCGTTCGTGCTGGCGGATTACCGCAATCGTAACGTTATTGCGGTACCGAATAGCCTGACCAGCCAGCTGCTGTCGGCGTTAAAACCGCTGATCGATCAGGGCGGCCTGTCGCGCATCAGCGTGACCAACCTGCTGTCCGCCTCCGCCCACGGTAAAAAAGCGGTCGATGCGCTGGCGGGGCAGAGCGCCAAACTGCTTAACGGTGTTCCGATCGATGAGGACGACTTCTTCGGCCGCCAGCTGGCGTTCAATATGCTGCCGCTGCTGCCCGATCGGGAAGGAAGCGTGCGCGAAGAGCGTCGTATCGTCGATGAAGTCCGAAAAATTCTGCAGGATGACGGCCTGATGATCTCCGCAAGCGTCGTTCAGTCGCCGGTATTCTACGGTCATGCACAGATGGTCAGCTTTGAAGCGCAGCGCCCGCTGGCGGCGGAAGAGGCGCGCGATGCCCTTAGCCGCGGCGAAGATATCGAGCTGTCAGAAGAGGGCGAGTTCCCGACGCAGGTCGGCGATGCTTCCGGTAATGGCCGCCTTTCCGTCGGCTGCGTGCATAACGATTACGGGATGCCGGAGCAGGTGCAGTTCTGGTCCGTTGCCGATAACGTCCGTTTTGGCGGCGCGCTGATGGCGGTGAAAATCGCTGAGAAGCTGGTTCAGGAGTATCTGTACTGATGTCTGAGATGGAGCAGCCGCCGGTCTACAAAATTGCGCTGGGCATCGAATATGATGGCAGCAAGTACTACGGCTGGCAGCGGCAGAATGAAGTTCGCAGCGTGCAGGAGAAGCTGGAAAAGGCGCTTTCGCAGGTGGCGAACGAGCCTGTTAACGTTTTTTGCGCCGGCCGTACGGACGCCGGCGTTCACGGCACCGGTCAGGTGGTGCATTTTGAAACGCGCGCGCAGCGTCAGGATGCCGCATGGACGCTGGGCGTGAATGCCAATTTACCCGGCGACATTGCGGTGCGCTGGGTGAAGCCGGTTCCGCAAGATTTTCACGCCCGCTTCAGCGCCACGGCGCGTCGCTATCGTTATGTTATCTATAATCATCGTCTGCGGCCGGCGGTATTGAGCCGCGGCGTAACCCATTATTATCTGCCGCTGGATGCGGAGCGGATGCAGCGCGCCGCTCAGTGTCTGCTGGGAGAGAATGATTTCACCTCGTTTCGTGCGGTACAGTGCCAGTCGCGCACGCCGTGGCGCAACGTGATGCACATCAACGTCACCCGTTATGGTGCATATGTGGTGGTGGACATCAAAGCGAATGCCTTTGTACATCATATGGTAAGGAACATTGTCGGCAGTCTGATGGAAGTAGGTGCCGGTAACCAGCCAGAGAGCTGGATTGCAGAACTTCTGGCGGCAAAAGACAGGACGCTTGCCGCCGCAACGGCAAAGGCGGAAGGATTGTATCTGGTGTCGGTGGACTACCCGGCCCGCTACGACCTCCCGGTCATGCCGATGGGCCCGCTGTTTCTGGCGGACTAACCGGGTTATTAAGGGCTAACGCAAACTATGGACCTGATTCACTTTTTAATTGATTTTATCCTGCATATTGATGTGCATCTGGCTGAGCTGGTCGCGGAGTACGGTATTTGGGTATACGCGATTTTATTTTTGATTCTGTTCTGCGAAACCGGTCTGGTGGTCACGCCGTTCCTGCCGGGGGATTCTCTGCTGTTTGTGGCGGGCGCGCTCTCCGCGCTGCCGACCAACGATCTCAACGTGCATTTAATGGTGCTGCTGATGGTCATTGCCGCGATTGTTGGCGATGCGCTGAACTACACGATTGGCCGGCTGTTTGGTGAAAAGCTTTTCAGCAATCCCAATTCGAAAATTTTCCGCCGCAGCTACCTGGATAAGACCCATAGCTTCTACGAACGCCACGGCGGTAAAACTATCATTCTGGCGCGTTTCGTGCCGATCGTCCGAACGTTTGCGCCGTTTGTGGCGGGAATGGGGCATATGTCCTATCGTCATTTTGCGATGTATAACGTTGTTGGCGCGCTGCTGTGGGTGCTGTTATTTACCTATGCGGGTTATCTGTTCGGCGATTTGCCGATCGTACAGGAAAACCTTAAGCTGCTGATTGTGGCGATTATCGTCCTCTCCGTATTGCCTGGCGTGATTGAAGTCATCCGCCACAAGCGGGCGGCGGCGAAACAGGCGAAATAACGCGGCGACGATCTTCGGGCGGTATGCCGCCGTCCGTAGAGTGAAGTGTGAGCGGTTCGACCACTTTTTTATCCCATGTTACGGGATGTTATGATTTAATGTGCAACATTCATGGTCTGTAAGGGGCAAAAATGGCATTATGCGCCCCTTGCGACAAAACTGGCATCGACCAGGTTCAGGTAGAAAGGTTATCAATGAGCTGGATTGAACGAATTAAAAGCAATATAACCCCCACCCGTAAGGCAAGTATTCCTGAAGGTGTATGGACCAAGTGCGACAGCTGCGGACAGGTATTGTACCGCGCAGAGCTGGAGCGCAACCTGGAGGTTTGCCCTAAGTGCGATCACCACATGCGTATGTCGGCGCGCAACCGCCTGCATAGTCTGCTGGACGAAGGTTCCCTCGTGGAGCTGGGTAGCGAGCTCGAGCCGAAAGATGTGCTGAAGTTCCGCGATTCGAAAAAGTATAAAGACCGTCTGGCGTCCGCCCAGAAAGAGACCGGCGAAAAAGACGCGCTGGTGGTCATGAAAGGCACCCTGCACGATATGCCGGTTGTTGCCGCCGCTTTCGAATTCTCCTTTATGGGCGGGTCAATGGGCTCCGTGGTCGGCGCGCGCTTTGTTCGCGCGGTTGAGCAGGCTCTGGAAGACAACTGCCCGCTGATTTGCTTCTCCGCATCCGGCGGCGCGCGTATGCAGGAAGCGCTGATGTCGCTGATGCAGATGGCGAAAACCTCCGCTGCGCTGGCGAAAATGCAGGAGCGCGGCTTGCCGTATATCTCTGTGCTGACCGACCCAACCATGGGCGGCGTCTCGGCGAGTTTTGCGATGCTGGGCGATCTCAACATCGCTGAGCCAAAAGCGCTGATCGGCTTTGCCGGTCCCCGCGTTATCGAGCAGACCGTTCGCGAGAAGCTGCCGCCGGGGTTCCAGCGCAGCGAGTTCCTGATTGAGAAAGGGGCGATCGACATGATCGTACGCCGCCCGGAAATGCGTCTGAAGCTGGCCAGTATCCTGGCGAAGCTGATGAACCTTCCGGCGCCAAATCCGGAACCCGCTCACGAAGGCGAGGTGGTGCCGCCGGTACCGGATCAGGAACCAGAGGCCTGATAATGGAGAGGGCAGGCCTGACGGCGCTGCCCTTTTTTATACGCGTAGCGATCTTAACTCTTGCCGGACATCATGGAAAAACAACCTATTCCTCAGGCCGCGTCGCCCCTGGCTACGTGGCTTTCTTATCTGGAGCATCTGCACAGCAAAACTATCGATCTCGGCCTGGCGCGCGTCAGCGAGGTCGCGAAGCGGATGGCGGTATTAAAACCGGCGCCGTTTGTCTTCACGGTGGCGGGAACCAATGGTAAAGGCACTACCTGCCGTACCCTGGAGTCGGCGCTGATGGCGGCGGGCTACAAGGTTGGAGTTTACAGTTCGCCGCATCTGGTACGCTACACCGAGCGGGTGCGCGTGCAGGGCGAGGAGCTGACGGAGCTGGCGCACACTACCTCTTTTGCCGAAATTGAAGCCGCGCGCGGTGAGATTTCCCTGAGCTATTTTGAGTTCGGCACGCTTACCGCGCTGTGGCTGTTTCAGCAGGCGCGGCTGGATGTGGTGATTCTTGAGGTGGGCCTGGGCGGCCGCCTGGATGCGACCAATATCGTCGATGCCGACGTGGCGGTGGTGACCAGTATCGCCCTCGATCATACTGACTGGCTGGGGCCGGATCGCGAAAGCATCGGCCGCGAAAAGGCGGGTATTTTCCGCGCCGGCAAAGCGGCCATCGTCGGTGAACCCGATATGCCGTTGACCATGGCTCAGGTGGCGGATGAAAAAGGGGCGCGGCTCCTGCGCCGTGACGTTGACTGGCGGTACGAGGCCGGGGAACAAGGCTGGTCTTTCTACGATCGGCAGGGGGCGTTGACCGACCTGCCGCTGCCGCAGGTTCCGATGCCGAATGCGGCTACGGCGATTGCGGCCTTGCGCGCCAGCGGGCTTAAAGTTAGCGAGCAGGCGATTCGCGACGGCGTACAACGCGCGATGCTGCCGGGGCGATTCCAGATAATCAGCGAGGCTCCCCGGACGATCCTTGATGTTGCCCATAACCCGCATGCGGCGGCATATCTCGCGGGGCGTCTCAGAACCTTATCGAAAACGGGGCGCGTGCTGGCGGTTATTGGTATGCTGCATGACAAGGATATCGCAGGTACGCTGGCAAATCTGCAGACGGAAGTTGACGACTGGTACTGCGCGCCGCTGGAAGGGCCGCGTGGAGCCACGGCGGAGCAGCTGCTGGAACATTTGCGCACAGGCAAAGTCTATATTAGCGTCGCGCAGGCGTGGCATGCCGCGATGGCGGACGCCAGACCTGAAGATACGGTGCTGGTATGTGGTTCATTCCACACGGTGGCGCATGTAATGGAAGAAATAGACGCGGGGAGAATCGGTGGCGAGTAAGTTTCAGAACCGTTTAGTCGGGACGATTGTGCTGGTGGCGCTGGGGGTGATTATCCTGCCAGGGCTGCTGGATGGTCAGAAAAAACATTATCAGGATGAGTTTGCCGCGATCCCGCTGGTGCCAAAGCCGGGGGATCGCGATGAGCCGGATATGTTACCTGCAGCGACTCAGGCGCTGCCTTCGCAGCCTCCGGAAGGGGCGGCGGAAGAGGTGCGAGCAGGCGATGCCGCTGCGCCATCGCTGGATCCGTCGCGAATACCGGTGAACAACAACAGTTTTGATGTGGTCCAGGAGCCGGTTGTGACGCCGAAACCTCAGCCGAAGCCTCAGCCTAAGCCGGTAGAGAAACCGCAGACGCAGCAGGTTACGGCGCAGACGCCGCCGCCAAAACCGCAGCAGCAGGCTGAAATTCCGGCACCGACCGGCAAAGCTTATGTTGTGCAGCTGGGCGCGCTGAAGAACGCCGATAAGGTCAACGAAATTGTTGGTAAGCTGCGCGCTTCCGGCTTTAAAGTTTACACGTCGCCTTCGACGCCGGTGCAGGGTAAAATCACCCGTATCCTCGTGGGGCCGGATACTTCGAAGGATAAGCTGAAAGGCCAGCTTGGCGAGCTGAAGCAGATTTCAGGACTTAGCGGCGTGGTCATGGGCTACAGCCCGAACTAACTCTCTCTTTTTTAAAGGAGTAGAGGGCCGGAACCCCTGTCTGACGCGCCCTGAAGAGGCGAAAGGCAGTATGGCGTTGAATGTTTTTTCAGCGCCATTTTTATTTCTGTAGGGCATGGAAATCCCTACGCAAACGTTTTCTTTTTCTGTTAGAATGCGCCCCGAACCGGACGACAGGGCGTAAAATCGTGGGACGTATATGGTCTGGATTGATTACGCCATAATTGCGGTGATTGGTTTTTCCTCACTGGTTAGCCTGATCCGCGGCTTTGTTCGTGAAGCTTTATCGCTGGTAACCTGGGGATGCGCTTTCTTTGTTGCCAGTCATTACTACACTTACCTGGCTGTCTGGTTCACGGGCTTTGAAGACGAACTGGTCCGAAATGGGATTGCTATCGCGATACTGTTTATCGCAACGCTTATCGTCGGCGCTATCGTTAACTTTGTGATAGGTCAGCTGGTGGAAAAAACCGGCCTGTCGGGAACCGACAGGGTGTTAGGGATCTGCTTTGGCGCCCTGCGTGGGGTGTTAATCGTCTCAGCGATTCTGTTCTTTCTCGATAGCTTTACCGGTATGGCGAAAAGCGAAGACTGGCAAAAGTCTGAGCTTATCCCGCAGTTCAGTTTCGTTATCAGATGGTTTTTTGACTATCTGCAGAGCTCGTCAAGTTTCTTGCCCAAAGCATAAGCGTTGGGATGTAGCTTAACGAGGAAAAGACGTATGTGCGGTATTGTCGGTATCGCCGGTGTTATGCCGGTAAACCAGTCGATTTATGACGCGTTAACGGTGCTTCAGCATCGTGGCCAGGATGCCGCAGGCATCATCACTATTGATGCGAACAACTGTTTCCGTTTGCGTAAGGCGAACGGACTGGTGAGCGACGTTTTTGAAGCTCGCCATATGCAGCGTATGCAGGGCAATATGGGGATTGGTCACGTTCGTTACCCGACGGCGGGCAGCTCCAGCGCCTCCGAGGCACAGCCTTTCTACGTCAACTCGCCGTACGGCATTACGTTGGCGCACAACGGTAACCTGACTAACGCTCACGAGCTGCGTAAAAAGCTGTTTGAAGAAAAACGCCGCCACATCAATACCACCTCTGATTCCGAAATTCTGCTCAATATCTTCGCCAGCGAGCTGGACAATTACCGCCACTATCCGCTGGAAGCAGACAACATTTTTGCGGCGATCGCTGCCACCAACCGCCAGATTCGCGGCGCTTACGCCTGCGTGGCGATGATTATCGGCCACGGCATGGTCGCCTTCCGCGACCCGAACGGCATCCGTCCGCTGGTGCTGGGCAAGCGCGATATCGGCGATGGCCGCACCGAGTATATGGTGGCTTCGGAAAGTGTGGCGCTGGATACGCTGGGCTTTGAGTTCCTGCGCGACGTGGCGCCTGGCGAAGCGGTGTACATCACCGAAAAAGGTCAGCTGTTCACTCGTCAATGCGCGGAGAACCCGGTCAGCAACCCGTGCCTGTTCGAATACGTCTACTTTGCGCGTCCGGACTCCTTCATCGATAAAATCTCCGTCTATAGCGCCCGCGTTAATATGGGCACCAAGCTGGGCGAGAAAATTGCCCGCGAGTGGGAAGATCTGGATATTGACGTGGTGATTCCAATTCCGGAAACCTCCTGCGATATCGCGCTGGAAATCGCCCGCATCCTCGACAAGCCGTACCGCCAGGGGTTTGTCAAAAACCGTTACGTAGGCCGAACCTTCATCATGCCGGGCCAGCAGCTGCGCCGTAAGTCCGTGCGCCGTAAGCTTAACGCCAACCGCGCCGAGTTCCGCGATAAGAACGTGCTGCTGGTGGATGACTCCATCGTGCGCGGCACCACCTCTGAGCAGATTATTGAGATGGCACGCGAAGCCGGGGCGAAGAAAGTGTATCTGGCCTCCGCGGCGCCGGAAATTCGCTTCCCGAACGTGTATGGCATCGATATGCCTACCGCCAACGAGCTGATTGCTCACGGGCGTGAAGTGGATGAGATTCGCCAGATCATCGGCGCCGATGGCCTGATTTTCCAGGATCTGGACGATCTGATTGACGCGGTGCGCGCTGAGAATCCGGATATTCAGCAGTTCGAATGCTCGGTGTTCAACGGTATCTACGTCACCAAAGATGTCGATCAGCAATATCTGGACTATCTCGATTCCCTGCGTAACGACGATGCGAAAGCGGTTCAGCTGCAAAACGAAGTTGAAAACTTAGAGATGCATAACGAAGGGTAATCCTTTGATTTGCTGAAAGCCCGCGGTCCGGAGACTGCGGGCTTTTTTATTTTCTCGCGCCAATTGCGGGTCCGCGGTTGCGTCGGGGGCTATAATCCGGCAAAGTCTGCGCCATCGTGGGAAAGGGGCAATCATCGTGAAGCGACTCATTATCGGTATATCTGGCGCCAGCGGCGCAATCTACGGCGTGCGTTTGCTCCAGGTTTTGCGCGAGGTGCCTGATGTCGAAACCCATCTTATTTTAAGCCAGGCGGCGCGGCAGACGCTGGCGCTGGAGACGGATTTCTCCCTGCGGGAGGTGCAGGCGTTAGCCGATGTGGTGCACGATGCCCGCGATATCGCCGCCAGCATCTCTTCCGGCTCTTTTAAAACCGCGGGAATGGTCATTTTGCCGTGTTCGATGAAGACCCTTTCCGGCATTGTTCATAGCTATACCGATGGGCTATTGACCAGGGCGGCAGACGTGGTGCTCAAAGAGCGTCGCCCGCTGGTGCTGTGCGTAAGGGAAACGCCGTTCCACCTTGGCCACCTGCGTCTGCTGGTCCAGGCGGCGGAAATGGGCGCGGTGATTATGCCGCCGGTTCCCGCGTTTTATCATCGGCCAAAGACCCTTGATGACGTGATAAACCAAACGGTCAACCGCGTTATCGATCAGTTTGATATTTCTCTTCCTGAAGACCTCTTTACCCGCTGGCAGGGAGCGTAAAGCGCACTAAGATAGTGCGCTTTATTCACATCTGCATTGCCGCAGTGCAATTTTGTCGCCTCGATCAAATCCTCAACATTTAATTTGTTTTTTTGCGCTGTGACACTGCGGTTTATCCGTTATTGCTGGTATCTTCCCTTTTAAGACAAACTTGCAACCTTTATTTAACAAATTTAACGCCATTTCCAGCACGCACTGAGAAAATGGCATAAAACGTGCAAGATTTTGTCGGCAGCACAAATAACAAAATAACGCATCGCATAACAACATCACGACACTTAAGGGTAACCTATGAAGAAGACGGTCCTGGCTCTCTCTTTAATGATGGGCATTTGCAGCGCCTCCAGCGCGTTCGCCGCGCTGCCGCAGAGTATTCGCATTGGCACCGATGCCACCTACGCGCCTTTCTCTTCTAAGGATGCGAAAGGGGATTTCGTGGGTTTTGACATTGATTTGGGCAATGAGCTCTGTTCGCGTATCAAAGTAAAATGTACCTGGGTTGGCAGCGATTTCGACTCCCTGATCCCGTCGCTGAAGGCCAAGAAAATCGACGCTATCATCTCTTCGTTGTCGATTACGGAAAAACGCCAGCAGGAAATCGCCTTCTCTGACAAGCTCTACGCCGCCGACTCGCGCCTGATTGCCGCCAAAGGCTCGCCGATTCAGCCAACGCTGGAATCGCTGAAAGGCAAGCATGTCGGCGTGCTTCAGGGCTCTACCCAGGAGGCCTATGGTAATGAACGCTGGCGCAGCTACGGCGTCGATGTCGTGGCTTATCAGAACCAGGATTTGATTTACTCAGACCTCTCCGCTGGCCGCCTTGACGCCGCATTGCAGGATGAAGTGGCCGCGAGCGAAGGTTTCCTCAAGCAACCCGCCGGTAAAGATTTCGCGTTTGCCGGTCCTTCCGTTAAAGACAAAAAATTCTTCGGTGATGGTACCGGCATCGGCCTGCGTAAGGACGATAGCGAGCTGAAGGCCGCGTTTGATAAAGCGCTGGCTGACATGCGTAAAGACGGTACCTACGACAAAATGGCGAAGAAGTACTTCGACTTCAACGTTTACGGTGAGTAAGACGCCCGCTGGCCCGGACTCCGGGCCACGCGTATCTATTTCTGCCCATTATTGGTGCAACTGCGCTTTTTGCGGATCGCTTTGGTGCAAAGAATTCCGCACGGGATGTTAATAAGTGCATAGTTAAGCGTTTCTGATGCGAAAAAATTTGCTTCCCGGCGCGGAATGTTTTGCCTTACCGGGGCGAATAATGGCACGATAACTGCCGTAAGTACTTCTAATAAATCCGTTAGAATGACAGTCTGTTGAGGATAGTTATGAAAAAACTGGCGTTGTCTCTCTCTTTAGCGCTGGCCCTTTCCAGCGTTTCCACTGTATTCGCAGCCATTCCGCAAAAAGTCCGCATCGGCACCGATCCTACCTATGCCCCGTTCGAATCCAAGAATGCACAGGGTGAATTGGTTGGTTTTGACATCGATCTGGCAAAAGAGCTCTGTAAGCGCATCAATACGCAATGTACCTTCATTGAGAACCCGCTGGACGCGCTGATCCCGTCTTTAAAAGCGAAGAAAATCGATGCCATTATGTCTTCGCTTTCAATCACCGAAAAACGTCAGCAGGAAATTGCCTTCACCGACAAGCTTTACGCGGCGGATTCGCGCCTGGTCGTGAAAAAAGGCAGCGATATTACGCCAGACCTCGCGAAGCTGAAAGGTAAACGCGTTGGCGTTCTGCAGGGTACCACTCAGGAAACCTACGGCAACGAGCACTGGGCGCCGAAGGGTATTGAAATCGTTTCCTACCAGGGGCAGGACAATATTTATTCTGACCTGACCGCTGGACGTATCGATGCTGCGTTCCAGGATGAAGTCGCCGCCAGCGAAGGCTTCCTCAAACAGCCTATCGGCAAGGATTATCAGTTCGGCGGCCCGTCGATTAAAGACGAGAAGCTGTTCGGCGTCGGCACCGGTATGGGGCTGCGTAAAGAGGACAACGAACTGCGTGAAGCATTGAATAAAGCCTTTGCCGAGATGCGCCAGGACGGCACCTACGACAAGCTGGCGAAGAAATATTTCGATTTTAACGTGTACGGCGACTAATCATCCCGCGTACCCCATCGCGCGTGATTTCACGCGCGATGGTTGATGACAGACAGGGCAGACAGCATGCTGTACGGGTTTTCACAGGTTATATTTCAGGGCGCGCTGGTCACCCTTGAGCTGGCGTTAAGCTCGGTCGTTCTGGCGGTGCTTATCGGCCTGGCGGGCGCTGGGGCGAAACTTTCTAACAATCGTCCATTAGCGCTGATTTTTGAAGGCTATACCACTTTAATCCGTGGTGTACCCGATCTGGTGCTGATGCTGCTGATTTTCTACGGGCTGCAGATCGCGCTTAACAGCGTGACCGATGCGCTTGGCCTGGCGCAGTTTGATATTGACCCAATGGTGGCGGGTATCATCACGCTGGGCTTTATTTACGGCGCCTACTTCACCGAAACTTTTCGCGGCGCCTTCCTGGCGGTGCCGACGGGGCATATTGAAGCGGCGACGGCTTTCGGCTTTAGCGGCGGGCAAACCTTTCGTCGCATTCTGTTCCCGGCAATGATGCGCTATGCGCTGCCTGGAATAGGCAACAACTGGCAGGTGATCCTCAAAGCGACCGCGCTGGTCTCGCTGCTGGGGCTGGAGGATGTGGTCAAGGCAACCCAGCTGGCGGGTAAAAGCACCTGGGAGCCGTTCTACTTCGCCATCGTCTGCGGCCTGATTTATCTCGTATTTACAACGGTTTCCAATGGTGTGCTGCTGATGCTCGAACGCCGTTACTCTGTGGGCGTGAAGAGGGCTGACCTGTGATTGACATTATTCAGGAGTACTGGAAATCCCTGCTGTGGACCGATGGCTACCGCTTTACCGGCGTCGCGATTACGCTCTGGCTGCTGATCTCTTCCGTGGTGATGGGCGGCATCCTGGCGGTTTTCCTCGCGATAGGGCGAGTGTCGAGCAACAAATTTATCCAGTTCCCCATCTGGCTATTCACCTATATCTTTCGCGGCACGCCGCTGTACGTTCAGCTGCTGGTGTTCTATTCCGGGATATATACGCTGGAAATCGTCAAAGGCACTGAACTACTGAACGCCTTCTTTCGCAGCGGGCTGAACTGTACGGTGCTAGCGCTGACGCTGAATACCTGCGCCTATACCACGGAGATTTTCGCCGGGGCGATTCGTTCAGTGCCGGCAGGCGAGATAGAGGCCGCCCGGGCGTACGGTTTTTCCTCGGTTAAAATGTATCGCTGCATTATCCTGCCTTCCGCGCTGCGTATCGCTCTGCCTGCGTACAGCAACGAAGTGATTCTGATGCTGCATTCCACCGCGCTGGCTTTTACCGCCACGGTGCCGGATCTGCTGAAAATTGCCCGCGATATTAACTCGGCAACCTACCAGCCGTTTACCGCCTTTGGTATTGCCGCAGTACTGTACTTAATTATCTCGTATGTGCTGATTAGCCTGTTCCGCAGGGCGGAAAAGCGCTGGCTCCAGCACATCAAACCTTCTTCGACGCACTGAGAACGCCATGTCCGACAATAAATTAAATGTAATCGATCTGCATAAACGTTACGGCGAGCATGAGGTACTGAAAGGCGTCTCACTGCGGGCGAAAGCCGGAGACGTGATCAGTATTATTGGCTCATCCGGTTCCGGTAAAAGTACCTTTTTGCGCTGCATTAACTTTCTTGAAAAGCCCAGCGAAGGGACGATCGTCGTTAACGGGCAAAACATTGGCCTGGTTCGCGATAAAGACGGTCAGTTAAAGGTGTCTGATAAGAACCAGCTGCGCCTGCTGCGTACCCGCCTGACGATGGTGTTCCAGCACTTCAACCTGTGGAGCCATATGACGGTGCTGGAAAACGTGATGGAAGCGCCGATTCAGGTATTAGGCCTGAGCAAACAGGAAGCCCGCGATCGGGCGGTCAAATATCTGGCAAAAGTCGGTATTGACGAACGCCAGCAGATTAAATATCCGGTGCACCTCTCCGGCGGCCAGCAGCAGCGTGTTTCCATTGCCCGCGCGCTGGCGATGGAGCCCGACGTACTGCTGTTTGATGAACCGACGTCGGCGCTTGACCCTGAACTGGTGGGCGAAGTGCTGCGTATTATGCAGCAGCTGGCGGAAGAGGGGAAAACCATGGTCGTGGTAACGCATGAAATGGGCTTTGCGCGCCATGTCTCTTCGCACGTGATTTTCCTGCATCAGGGCAAGATTGAAGAAGAAGGGCACCCTGACGATGTTTTCGGTAATCCGAAAAGCCCGCGCCTGCAGCAGTTCCTGAAGGGCTCGTTAAAGTAATACTGCCTATGCCTCCGGCGGAATCCCCTCCGCCGGGACGGCTAGCGCTCCAGCCGATACACCCAGTCATCGTAGTCCATTCCGTTCAAATGATACGCTTTTTCGAGCACCTGAATGCGGATAAAACCGTGTTTTTCCAGCAGGCGGGAAGAGCCAGCGTTATTGCCCAGCACCCAGGCATTTATCGCGTGAACGCCGAGCTGGTTAAAGCCGTAGTCGCAAATTGCTTTTAACGCTTCGCTGGCGTATCCCTTTCCCTGAGCATCGGGCAGGAGAGCGTATCCGATATCCGCTTCGTGCGGATTTTTACCGCTGATGCGCAGGCCGATATCGCCAACCGCCGCGCCGCTGGCGTCGCGCAGTACGAATACGCCAGGGTCAGCGCAGCGGGATTCAAACAGCGTCCGCAGCGCTGGCTCTTCAAGAACCTCGCCCATATAGCGCATCACTTCCGGGTCTCGCCGTAAGCGCAGGAAAAATGGCCAGTCGGATGCGTGAAACGGCGAGAGGCGCAGGCGCGGCGTAGTGAGTATTATCATCATGCAGTCCATAGAGGTGGATTATTCCGCCACCTTAACATCATAAAGCGCTGAGTCTAACCGACCCTCGGTGAAGCCCGGCGCTGATTTTCGAGGCCGCCGAGATAGCGCAGCACGGTGTTGCTCTCTTGCGTCGCCCTCAACTGCAGCGCCAGGTTGAGGTTGTCCAGCACCTCGGCGTGGGCGACCAGCGGTGAATCCCCGGCAAGCCGTCCCTCCATCACCAGCCAGCCGACGACGGTTTTCCAGCGCCACAGCGGCGAATTGCCTTTCACCCGCTGTACCGGCCCTGGAAACTGGCCCGAGCCTCGTGCGCCATCTTTCAATAAGGCGATGGCCTGTCGCGTCAGGCCGGTGAGTTCAGCAATATCGCTTAATCCAACCAGCGCGGAATCGACGGATTCGACCCGCGCATTCAGGGCCGGGGCGGATTCGATATTGGCAATCGCTGACAAAATGGCCTGTTCGAGAGAATCGCATTCGCGGTCGAACTCCAGATAGACCGCCGTTCCGTAAAAGCAGACCAGGGCATCAGCGCAGCCTGCCGCATGCAGCGCATCCTCTAGTCCCACGGTATGCGCGGTGACGCCGGAGAGGGTGAGCGTAAAGTTATACAGCGCCATGGTTTAATCCTTCTTGTGGTTAATCTGACCCGATACGGGTACCAGACAGCGATCGACCATGCGGATGATTTGCCTGGCATGGTGAATGGGCGCCGCCGGCGTTGACCAGATGCTCATCATGTGTTCCCGATGGTGGGCTGTTCCGCACATCAGTCGCCCAAAACAGTGCGCGCTTTTGCCGCCAGGGAGAAAAATCCAGCCGCGCGCCAGCGCGTAGTCAATAGCGGCTCTGATATGTTTATCCGGATGTTCCTTCATCAATGTGTCCTGCTAATACTGAATATAATGTTGACGAATGTCAACGATCGGGTAAGGTTAAATCACACGCAGGGGGTTATGACAGAGTGAAGGGGAGATCGCTGGAATGAGATTCACAGTTAAGACGCGACAGACGCGGTGGTTTTTGCGCGTTGCGAGGAGGGTTCCACAAATAACAGAGCAGGGAGATCGCCGAGACCTCCCTGAAGGCCCCTGAACTATTTCAGGACATCGGCAAGGGCCTCTTCCAGATCGTACCAACGAAAGCCAAATCCGGCGGCTTCCAGGCGTTTTGGCAGCGCGCGCTGGCCGCCGAGTACCAGAACGGAAGATTCTCCCATCAGCAGGCGAATCGCCGCCGCCGGGACGCGGAAAATGGCGGGCCGATTCAACGCATGGCCCAGCGCGTGGGCGAACTGCTCGTTACGCACCGGGTAAGGGGAAACCATATTAAACGGCCCCCGCAGGTCGTTATCCAGCAGCCAGAGGATACCGTTGACCATGTCGTCGATGTGGATCCACGCCAGATATTGCCTTCCGCTACCGATAGGGCCGCCGAGGCCAAGTTTAAAAGCCGGCGTCATTTTGGCCAGAATGCCGCCGCGCGGCGCCAGCACCACGCCGGTACGCAGCAGGCAGACGCGGGTGCGATCGCTCTGTGCTTCACAGGCGATTTGCTCCCAGCGGGCGCAAAGCTTATGGGTAAACTCGTTGTGCGGCGGCTCTTCTTCGGTAACCACGACTTCACCGAGGTCGCCATAGTAACCGGTGGCGGAACCGCTTATCAGCACCGTGGGTGGCGTATCGCTGGCGTTGCACAGCTTGACCAGCTTTTGCGTGATATCCCAGCGGCTGTGGCAGAGACGTTGTTTCTGCTCCGCCGTCCAGCGTTTATCGGCGATCGGCTCGCCTGCCAGATTAATGACGGCATCAATGCCGTTGAGGTTCGCCTGATGCTCGAAATCGCGCCACAGGGTGACGCGTGGGTCGAGGCGGCTTTTGGCCTTTTCCGGGCTGCGCGTTGAAACCGTTACGTGATGCCCCAGCTCCAGTAGCCGGGGGATCAGATGTCGGCCTATCAGGCCGGTACCGCCAGTAAGCAGAACGTTCATAGCGCCTCCCTAAGATGATGCGCCTAACGCCGCCAGCTCATCGTCATGGATACCGAATCGGCGTAGCGCAGCGCATGCAGTTTATCGATCTCTACTTCAGCATAAGTGACCCAGTGATGTTCGCGTGCGATATCGAGCACATCCTGAGTTAATTTTTCCAGCAGAGAGAAGCGGTTATTCTCAATATGGCTAATAATGCGCTTGGTGATGGTGCGGTAGTTCAGCGCATCGTTAATGTCTTCGCTGTTGCGTGATTTCTCCGCCGGATAATGGATAGCGACGTTAACCACCACGTCCTGGCGGTTGGCGATCTCTTCCTCTTTAATTCCGATAAAAGTACGCAGGCGCAGGTTCTTAATTCGAATAATGGCGTCTGGTTGAGACATTGCAGGCTTCCTCCGTGTAGTAATTTCCGCCATCATACATCAAAGCTTCCCGGGCGAGCAGGGGGTTAATGGGCTTCTGTTTTCAGCAGCGCTTCAACGGTGGCCGGGCGCTGGCGAATGCGCTCGAACCAGTTATGCACCGCCGGAAAACTGGCGAGGTCGATACGCTGGCGCTGATGGGCATTCACCCACGGCCAGCAGGCGATATCGGCGATGCTGTAGTGATTGCCGCCAAGCCAGGGGCTCTCGCCAAGGCGCCGATTGAGCACGCCATACAGACGCTGCGTTTCCACCTGATAGCGTTCAATGGCGTAGGGCACCGCCTGCGGAGCAAAGTGGTTGAAATGATGATTTTGCCCGAGCATCGGCCCTAACCCACCGACCTGCCAGAATAACCACTGTAGCGTAACGTGGCGTTCGCGGAGTTCGCCGCTCAGTAATTTGCCGGTTTTTTCAGCCAGATAAAGCAGGATCTCGCCGGACTCAAACAGGCTTAACGGGGCGCCGCCGTCGGCGGGAGCATCGTCAACGATCGCCGGGATCTTGTTGTTCGGTGAAATCGCCAGAAACGACGGTTGAAACTGCTCCCCCTTACTGATATCCACCCGGATCAGGCGGTAAGGCAGCTGCGCTTCTTCAAGGAAGAGCGTGATTTTGTGGCCATTAGGGGTGGGTGCGTAGTAAAGATCGATCATGAGAGTCCCTCGCCGTCACAGGTCGCAAACTTTTCGAGTATAGGTGAACTGGCATCATCCGGCAGGTTTGCCTCATTCTGGATGACTTTCGCCGATAGCGTACACCTCAGAGAAGTATGTAAGATCCTGAGGCTAGCGGTCAGTGACATCCTCTGAAAGACAGGATATGTTGGCGTATCGCCCCATTACATTAGCCATTGAGGATGCTATGAGCCAGCCCGCGATTACCCTGTGGTCCGACGCCGATTTTTTCTCGCCATATGTGATGTCCGTCTACGTTGCCCTGCAGGAAAAGAGCCTGCCTTTTACCCTAAAAACCGTCAACCTCGACAGCGGCGAGCATCTGCAAAGCGGCTGGAAAGGCTACAGCGCGACGCGACGCGTACCGCTGCTGGAGATCGGCGAGTTTTTTCTGAGCGAATCCTCCGCGATTACCGAATATCTGGACGAGCGCTTTGCGCCCCCGGAATGGGAGCGGCTTTATCCGCATGACCTGCAAAAGCGCGCGCGGGCGCGTCAGGTACAGGCTTGGCTGCGCAGCGATTTAATGCCGATCCGTGAAGAACGCTCAACGGACGTGGTCTTTGGCGGCGCAAAGAAGCCTCCGCTCAGCGACGCCGGGCAAAAAAGCGCCGCTAAGCTGTTTGAAACGGCTGGCGTACTGCTGTCCCACGGCGGGCAGAATCTATTTGGCGAGTGGTCCATTGCCGATACCGACCTGGCGCTGATGCTCAATCGACTGGTCCTTAACGGCGATGAGGTCCCCGCCGCGCTGGCGGATTACGCCGCCTTCCAGTGGCAGCGGGCGTCGGTACAGCGCTACGTCGCACTCTCAGCCAAACGCGCGGGCTGATAAGCTTCAGCGGTTCCGTTATCATAGACGCATCGTCATGCGTGGAGATAAATTGTATGAAGCTGATGTTTGCCTCGGATATCCACGGCTCTTTGCCTGCCGCTGAACGCGTGCTTGAGCTGTTCGCGCGCAGTGGTGCGCAGTGGCTGGTTATCCTCGGCGATGTGCTTAATCACGGGCCGCGTAACGCTCTTCCAGAAGGCTATGCCCCGGCCCAGGTCGCGGAAGCGCTCAATCGCGTGGCGGAGCGGGTGATTGCCGTACGCGGCAACTGCGACAGCGAAGTCGATCAGATGCTGCTCCATTTCCCCATTACCGCCCCCTGGCAGCAGGTTTTGAGCGAGCGAACCCGCCTGTTTCTGACCCACGGACATCTGTATAGCCCCGATAATTTGCCTCCCCTCGCCGCTGGCGATGTGCTGGCTTATGGTCATACTCATATTCCGGTTGCCGAGAAACGCGGTGAGATTTTCCTCTTCAACCCCGGCTCGGTCAGCATCCCTAAAAGGGGATTTACCGCCAGCTACGGTCTGCTGAACGAGGGGCAATTGCAGGTTTTAGCACTCGATGATAATCAGGTTATTGCAGAGGTCGCAATTTACCCGTAATTTACCCCTCAACCGTATAGACGCGCCGCAAGAGCGCTTTAAAAAGTAAGGTTTCCTGATGGCGGAACAGAATCATTTGGCAAGCACAGAATGGGTCGATATTGTTAATGAAAACAATGAGGTGATAGCACAGTCCAGCCGCGAACAAATGCGCGCGGAGTGTTTGCGTCATCGGGCGACCTACATTGTCGTTCATGATGGGATGGGCAAAATCCTGGTACAGCGTCGTACCGAAACAAAAGATTTCCAGCCTGGCATGCTGGACGCTACCGCCGGCGGCGTGGTGCAGGCTGACGAGCAAATGCTGGAGTCCGCGCGCCGCGAGGCGGAAGAAGAGCTCGGCATTGCCGGCGTGCCTTTTGCTGACCACGGGCAGTTTTACTACGAAGATAAACACTGCCGCGTTTGGGGCGGCCTGTTTAGCTGCGTCTCGCACGGGCCGTTCGCCCTGCAGGAAGAAGAAGTGAGCGAAGTGTGCTGGCTGACGCCGGAAGAGATCACCGCCCGCTGCGATGAGTTCACCCCGGATTCATTAAAAGCGCTGGCGCTGTGGATGACCCGCAATGCCAATAATGAGTCAGCAAAAAGCGAAAAGCAGGAAGAGGCCGAGTAGTTTTAACAGCTATCCCTCATGCATAAACTGGATGCGATGGGTCTTCTGTCGCTCCAGTTTCCCTCGCTAAGTCGCTCCAGAAGAGCACGGCCGGCTTCGATGCCAATCTTGTGATGCGGTACCGCCATCGTCGTTAACGGTGGCTGGCAGACCCGACTTACGTCACTATCCCCAAAGCCGACGACGGCTAAATCATCAGGAACTTTGATGCGCCGACGCTGGCATTCATACAGCGCTCCGCATGCCAGCTCATCGGAAACGCAGACCAGCGCATCGAGTTCCGGCCATGCCAGCAAAAACTCCGGCAGCTGTGAAGCGCCGGTGGAAAAGTTGGCGGGCAGCGCGGCGTTAATCACCCGGTTTGGCGACATGTGATGGCGCAGCATGGCTTTATACCATCCCTGTAAATGCTGCTGAAAAATCCACTGTTCCTGATTGGCGCACAGCAGACCGATATTCTGATAGCCGCGGTGGATAAGCATCTCCGTCAGCTCGAACATCGCCGCCACGTTATCAATGCCGATATTCATGTCGATAGGATCGGCGCGCATTGCGCCCATCTCCACCACCGGAATCGAGGCGTTCTGCAACCAGTGGCGTACGGTATCGCTGTGCTCAACGCTCAGTAGAATGGCGGCGGCGATATTAGAAGCCAGCAGCGTTTCCAGTAGTTTCTCTTCCTGCTCCAGACGGTGCTGCGATTCCGCCAGCATGATTTGATATCCTGCCGGCTGTAATATCTGCTGAAGCCCGGCAAACATCGCCGAGCAGCCCGCTTCCGCAAGATTTGGCACCACCATGGCGATGGTTCGTGAGGAGGCTGACGCCAGCGCGCTGGCGGCAAGATTAGGCATGTACCCCAGCTCCTGCACCGCCGCTTCGATTTTTTCACGTAGCTTATCGGAAACTTGTTCCGGCGTGCGAAGGGCGCGGGACACGGTCATCGTTCCTACGCCAGCCAGTTGCGCAACGTCGGCGATCGTGACTTTTCCGGTACTACGCCGTTTTCGGGTTAGAGACATACACATTCCTGCTAAACAGACGTTTTTTATTATCATCCATTACTTCACGTGTCAGGAGTATACGCCTTAAACGGGCCTTTTTGCTGCGTTTTGATGGGATGATTGCGAATTGATAGCGCTATCACAAATCTGAATGTTCAACGCTGGTAGCGCTATCTTTGTGATCGCTCTCGCAGATAACTCTTGGCGGCTTGCATAAAGTTTGCCCATCTTTTGCTAAAAGTGGGGGTGACAAAATGCTCAAAACATGGCTCTCGGATGCCACCATCATGCTGCGGCAGAGCGTGGAAACCTGGCCACAGGCGCTGGACATCTGTGCCCAACCGCTGCTCAAGGCCGGTGTGATAGAACCTGCGTACGTAAAGGCCATCGTGGAGCAGCATCAAAGGTTGGGGCCCTACTATGTACTGGCTCCGGGTCTGGCGATGCCGCACGCGCGACCGGAGGAGGGAGCGAAAGGCTTAGGGCTGTCGCTGCTGAAGCTGGGGCAGGGCGTGTCCTTTGGCTCGGAAGAGTTCGACCCGGTTGATATTGTCATTATGCTTGCGGCCCCGGATAAGCATAGCCATATCGAAACAATCTCTGCGCTGGCGGAATTATTTTCCAGCGATGAAGATATGAATAAATTACATCAGGCAACCAACCTGGAGGAGATAAAAACTATCATCGCGCGTTTCTGATTTAATTTTATTATCCGACTTATAACCCATTACGCACCTGCGTGATGCGGACGTACTCTACCCAAAAAAAGGTGATAACAATGAAAATTATGGCAATTTGCGGTTCTGGCCTGGGCAGTAGTTTTATGGTTGAGATGAATATTAAAAAGGTGCTGAAAAAGCTCGATATCGAGGCTGAGGTTGAGCACTCCGATCTGTCGTCGGCAACGCCGGGCGCGGCAGATTTATTCGTGATGGCAAAAGATATTGCCGCCAGCGCCAGCGTCCCGGAAAGCCAGCTGGTGGTGATTACCAACATCATCGATATTAACGAACTCGAAGCGCAGCTGCGCGCGTGGTTCGCCAGACAATAACTATTTATAGCGAGGTGGATATGTTTATCCTTGAAACGCTGAATTTTGTTGTTGATATACTCAAAGTACCCTCGGTACTGGTCGGTTTAATTGCCTTAATTGGTCTGGTAGCGCAAAAGAAATCTTTCTCCGATGTCGTCAAGGGAACGATTAAAACTATTCTGGGTTTTATTGTTCTCGGCGGCGGCGCGACGGTATTAGTCGGTTCGCTGAATCCGCTGGGGGGCATGTTTGAGCATGCTTTTAATATTCAGGGCATTATTCCTAATAACGAGGCGATTGTTTCTATTGCGCTGGAAAAATACGGTGCTTCAACCGCGCTTATAATGGCGTTCGGGATGGTAGCGAATATTGTAGTCGCCCGGTTTACGCGTCTGAAGTATATCTTCCTGACCGGCCACCACACCTTCTATATGGCCTGTATGATCGGCGTGATTCTTACCGTGGCGGGTTTTGAAGGTATCGGGCTGGTCTTTACCGGTTCCCTGATCCTCGGCCTGGTGATGGCGTTCTTCCCGGCGCTGGCCCAGCGCTATATGAAGCGTATTACCGGCACGGATGACATCGCTTTCGGCCACTTCGGCACCCTGGGCTATGTCCTTTCGGGATGGATCGGTAGCGTCTGCGGTAAAGGCTCGCGTTCAACCGAAGAGATGAACCTACCGAAAAACCTGAGCTTCCTGCGCGACAGCTCCATCTCCATTTCGCTGACCATGATGATTATCTATTTGATTATGGCGGTGAGCGCGGGGCGTGAATATGTTGAAAGCACCTTCAGCGGCGGCCAGAACTACCTGGTATACGCCATCATCATGGCGATTACCTTCGCCGCCGGGGTGTTCATCATCCTGCAAGGGGTACGTCTGATCCTGGCGGAAATCGTCCCGGCCTTTACCGGATTTTCGGAGAAGCTGGTGCCTAATGCCCGTCCGGCGCTGGACTGCCCGGTGGTCTATCCCTATGCGCCCAATGCGGTACTGATTGGCTTCCTGTTCAGCTTCCTCGGCGGCCTGGTCGGGCTGTTCCTCTGCGGGCAGTTCAAGTGGGTGCTGATTCTGCCCGGCGTGGTGCCGCATTTCTTTACCGGCGCGACCGCCGGCGTATTTGGCAACGCCACCGGTGGGCGGCGCGGGGCGATGATCGGGGCGTTTGCCAACGGCCTGCTGATCACCTTCCTGCCGGTACTGCTGCTGCCGGTGCTGGGCGCGATTGGCTTTGCCAACACCACTTTCTCGGATGCGGATTTCGGCGCCGTCGGTATCGTGCTGGGTAACCTGGCCCGCTATTTGTCGCCGTTTGCCATTACCGGACTTGTGGTGGCGTTGTTCGTACTGCTGGTGGTGTACAACGTTTTTGCGAAAAAGAGATCTGTGGGCGGCGGCGCGCAGGAGAACAGCGGAGCTAAATCATGAATGTGAAAGAAGTGACCCAACTGGCGCGGGATATTCGCGTCGCCACCCTTAAATCGCTGACGGATCTCGGTTTCGGCCACTACGGCGGCAGTATGTCGGTTGTGGAGACGCTGGCGGTACTGTACGGCGCGGTGATGAAAATCGACCCCGCCGATCCGGACTGGCCCGAGCGCGACTACTTTGTGCTGTCGAAAGGTCATGCCGGCCCGGCGCTATACAGCACGTTAGCGATTAAGGGATATTTTCCGCTAGAAGAGCTGAGTACGCTAAACCAGAACGGTACGCGGCTGCCAAGCCACCCGGACCGGCTGAAAACGCGCGGGGTGGACGCCACTACCGGCTCGCTGGGACAGGGGATTTCCATCGCCGGCGGAATGGCGCTGTCGCATAAGCTGGCGGGGCGGGCGAATCGGGTATTCTGCATCGTTGGCGACGGCGAGCTGAATGAAGGCCAGTGCTGGGAAGCGTTCCAGTTTATTGCCCATCATTGCCTGAATAATCTGACCGTGTTTGTTGACTGGAACAAGCTACAGCTTGACGGCAGGCTGGACGAGATCATTCGCGCCTTCAATCTGGAAGATAAATTCCGCGCCTTTGGTTTTGACGTCGTTACCGTCAAAGGCGATGACATCCCCGGACTGCTGGCGGCGGTGCAGCCCGTTCCTCCCGTCGATGCGCGCCCGCGGGTAGTCATTCTCGATAGCGTGAAAGGCCAGGGCGTGCCGTATCTCGAGAATCTCAGTAATAACCATCACTTGCGCCTGACGGGCGAGATGAAAGAGACGCTAAACGAGACGATTCGCCAGCTGGAGGCCGAACATGATTAAAGTTGCACCTGCAGGACAAAAAGATGCCGTAGAGATGCGTAAAGTCTATGCCGGGTTTGTCGCGCAGCAGATTGAAGCCCATAGCCCGATTATCGCCCTGGAAGCGGATCTGATGAGCTCTATGGCGATGGACGGCGTTGCGCGGCAGCATCCACAGCACGTCATCAATTGCGGCATTATGGAAGCGAACGTGATCGGCACCGCCGCCGGGCTATCGTTGACCGGGCGCAAGCCGTTTGTCCATACCTTTACCGCTTTCGCCAGCCGCCGCTGCTTCGACCAGCTGTTTATGGCGCTGGACTATCAGCGGAATAACGTCAAAGTGATTGCCTCTGACGCGGGGGTGACCGCCTGTCATAACGGCGGAACCCATATGTCATTTGAAGATATGGGGATTGTGCGCGGCCTCGCGCATTCGGTGGTGCTGGAAGTGACCGATGCGGTGATGTTCGAGGATATCCTGCGGCAGCTTATCGATCTCGACGGTTTTTACTGGGTACGCACGATCCGCAAACAGGCGCCGAGCGTCTACGCGCCGGGTTCGACGTTCACGATTGGCAAAGGTAATGTGCTGCGCGAAGGTGACGACATCACCCTGATAGCCAACGGGATCATGGTGGCGGAAGCCCTTGAGGCAGCGCGTCAGCTTGAGCAGGAAGGGGTCAGCGCTGCGGTGATTGATATGTTTACCCTGAAGCCCATCGACCGCATGCTGGTGAAAAATTACGCCGAAAAAACCGGGCGTATCGTGACCTGTGAAAATCACAGTATTCATAACGGGCTGGGATCGGCGGTGGCGGAAGTGCTGGTGGAGACCTGCCCGGTTCCGATGCGTCGTGTGGGGGTGAAGGAGCGCTATGGCCAGGTGGGAACGCAGGACTTTCTGCAGAAGGAGTATGGCCTGACGGCGCATGATATAGTCTCGGCGGCGCGAGAGCTGCTGTAAATAAAAAGGCGACCGTGAGGTCGCCTTTTTTCATCCAGCGGGCAGATTATGCTTGCTGCTGGGACGACTGAATCGCGGTCAGGGCGATGGTATAGACGATATCGTCAACCAGCGCGCCACGGGACAGGTCGTTCACCGGCTTACGCATCCCCTGCAGCATCGGCCCGATAGAGATCAGGTCGGCAGAACGCTGTACGGCTTTGTAAGTGGTGTTACCGGTGTTCAGGTCCGGGAAGATGAACACGGTAGCGCGGCCGGCAACCGGAGAGTTCGGCGCTTTGGATTTCGCTACGTCAGCCATGACCGCAGCATCGTACTGCAGCGGGCCGTCGATCATCAGGTCAGGACGTTTTTCCTGCGCCAGACGCGTCGCTTCGCGTACTTTCTCTACATCGCTGCCGGCGCCAGAGGTACCGGTGGAGTAGGAGAGCATGGCTACGCGTGGTTCGATGCCGAAGGCAATCGCGGAGTCTGCGGACTGGATAGCGATTTCAGCCAGCTGTTCAGCGGTCGGATCCGGGTTGATCGCGCAGTCGCCGTAAACGTAAACCTGTTCCGGCAGCAGCATGAAGAATACGGAAGAGACCAGAGAGCTACCCGGCGCAGTTTTGATCAGCTGCAGCGGCGGACGGATGGTGTTGGCGGTGGTGTGAACCGCGCCGGATACCAGGCCGTCGACTTCGTCTTGTTCCAGCATCAGGGTGCCGAGAACCACGTTGTCTTCCAGCTGCTCGCGGGCAACCGCTTCGGTCATGCCTTTGCTCTTACGCAGCTCGACCAGGCGAGCAACGTAGCTTTCGCGAACCACTTCCGGGTCAACGATTTCAATACCGGCGCCCAGCTCTACGCCCTGAGAAGCGGCAACGCGGGTGATTTCATCCGGGTTACCCAGCAGTACGCAGGTCGCGATACCGCGCTCGGCGCAGATAGCCGCGGCTTTAACGGTACGCGGTTCGTTGCCTTCCGGCAGCACAACACGCTTGCCTGCTTTACGCGCCAGCTCGGTGAGCTGATAGCGGAAGGCTGGCGGAGAGAGACGACGGCTGCGCTCGGAAGTCGCGGTCAGGGATTCAATCCAGTCGGCGTTGATATAGTTAGCCACGTATTCCTGAACTTTCTCGATGCGCTCGTGATCGTCAACCGGCACTTCCAGGTTGAAGCTCTGCAGGCTCAGAGAGGTCTGCCAGGTGTTGGTGTTAACCATGAATACCGGCAGGCCGGTAGCAAATGCGCGTTCGCACAGCTTGCTGACGCGCGGGTCCATTTCATAGGCCCCGGTCAGCAGGATGGCGCCGATTTCCACGCCGTTCATCGCGGCCAGGCAGGCGGCGACCAGTACGTCAGGACGGTCCGCGGAAGTGACCAGCAGAGAACCTGCGCGGAAGTGTTCCAGCATGTGCGGAATGCTACGCGCACAGAAGGTGACGGACTTCACGCGGCGGGTATTGATGTCGCCTTCGTTGATGATGGTGGCGTTCAGGTGATGCGCCATATCAATCGCGCGGGTGGCGATCAGATCGAAGCTCCACGGCACCGCGCCCAGAACCGGTAATGGGCTACCGTTCTGCAGCTGAGCCGGATCGATCTTCACGACTTTTGCTTTGGAAGAGTCGTCGAAGATTTCCGACAGGTCCGGGCGAGTACGGCCCTGTTCGTCAACCGGCGCATTCAGCTTGTTGACGATGACGCCGGTGATGCTGGTGTTTTTCGCGCCGCCGAAGCTGCTGCGGGTGAGCTCAATGCGCTCTTTCAGCTGTTCCGGGGTATCGGTACCCTGGGACATCACAAAGACGATTTCAGCGTTCAGCGTTTTCGCGATTTCGTAGTTCAGAGACTGGGCAAACTGATGTTTGCGGGTCGGGACCAGACCTTCAACCAGCACCACTTCAGCATCCTGCGTGTTGGCGTGGTAGTTGGCGATGATCTCTTCCATCAGCACGTCTTTCTGGTTGCTGGAGAGCAGCGACTCAACGTGGCTCATTTTCAACGGCTCTGCGGCCGGAAGGTCGGAGTTCGCGCGAATGATGGTGGTGGTCTGGTCTGGCGCATCGCCACCGGCACGCGGTTGAGCGATAGGTTTAAAGACGCTCAGGCGAACGCCTTTACGTTCCATAGCACGGATGACACCGAGGCTGACGCTGGTCAGGCCTACGCTGGTTCCGGTAGGGATCAGCATGATTGTACGGGACACGATATATCCTCTTTCGTTACCGCCAGTATCAGGCGGGATACAAAACAGCACCGCCAGCTAGGCTGGCGGTGTGGAATCAGGCGGTCAGACGGTTGGCGTCCTGCGCGATGACCAGCTCTTCGTTGGTCGGAATGACGATAGCCGGGCGAGTGCCTTCTTTGTTGATGAAGCCAGACTTGCCGAAACGGGCAGCCAGGTTACGCTCGTGATCAACTTCAAAGCCCAGTACGCCCAGTTTGCCCAGAGACAGTTCGCGAACCATCGCGGCGTTTTCACCGATACCACCGGTGAACACAACGGCGTCCAGACGACCGTCCATCAGCGCGGTGTAGGAGCCGATGTATTTTGCCAGGCGGTGGCAGTAAACGTCCATTGCACGTTTAGCGTCAGCTTTTTCCTGGTAGTTGTCTTCAACATAGCGACAGTCGCTGGTCACTTCGGTCAAACCGAGCAGGCCGGACTCTTTAGTCAGCATTTTGTTGATGGCGTCTACGCTCATGCCCAGGGCATCGTGCAGATGGAAAATGATTGCCGGGTCGATATCGCCAGAACGCGTACCCATCACCAGGCCTTCCAGCGGAGTCAGACCCATGGAAGTGTCAACGCATTTACCGTTGCGGATAGCGGAAACGGAACCACCGTTGCCCAGATGGCAGGTGATGATGTTCAGCTCTTCAACCGGTTTGTTCAGAACTTTCGCGGCTTCCTGAGTCACATAGAAGTGGCTGGTGCCGTGCGCGCCGTAGCGACGTACGCCGTGTTCTTTGTACAGGCTGTACGGCAGGGCATAGAGGTAAGATTCTTCCGGCATGGTCTGATGGAACGCGGTGTCGAACACGGCAACGTTCTTGTCTTTCAGATTAGGGAAGGATTTCAGGGCTTCTGCGATACCGATCAGGTGCGCCGGGTTGTGCAGCGGGGCGAAAGACGCGGAGTCTTTAATTCCCTGAATAACGGAGTCATCGATAACGACGGAGCTGGTGTATTTTTCACCACCGTGAACGATGCGGTGGCCGATTGCGGTCAACTGAGCAGACAGTTCTGGTTTTTGTGCCAGAATAGTGTTAACGATAAAGTTCAGCGCTTCACTGTGAGCAGCGCCAGCGCCTAATTCGGCTTCTTGCTTGCTGCCATCCATTTTCCATTTGATACGGGCTTCAGGAAGATGGAAACATTCTGCTAAACCAGACAGGTATTCGTCACCGTTGACGGCATCAAGGATAGCGAATTTCAGAGAGGAGCTACCGCAGTTCAGAACCAGTACTAACTTACTCGACATGGAAGTACCTTTTATGATACGTGGCTAAAAAAACGTCAGTGTGTCACAAAGCGTAGCGCAGGATGACATTGACATTTATGATTAACATCATGCCTTGTACTGTTTTCGGGCACGATGAGAGAAGTACATTTGATTTTATGTCATTTTGCATAATTTTCAGCCAGTGGCAGAATATGCGATAATTTGACTAACCTGGTAAAAGGGTCTAACCGCCCCTCAGGTGCGCACAGAATACCTGATTGAGTGCGCCATTGCCAAAATCTTTTGAACGTTGTCATGCACAGTTGGTGTTTTGCACAAATTTTTTAAGTTTTATATGTAAAGTTGAGGTAAGCCATGTCCGGTCCCGAGAATCGCTCTGTGAGTTTTTTTGGCTTGTTTCGCCACGGGCAGCATTATGCAAAGACCTGGCCTCTGGATAAGCGCCTTGCTCCGGTGTTTATTGAAAACCGCATTATTCGCGCCACGCGTTATGCGATTCGTATCATGCCGCCGGTGGCGATTTTCACGCTGTGTTGGCAAATCGCCCTCGGTGGCCAGCTGGGCCCGGCCGTCGCCACCGCGCTGTTTGCGCTGAGCCTGCCGATGCAGGGTTTATGGTGGTTGGGCAAGCGTTCAGTGACGCCGCTGCCGCCGTCGATACTGAGCTGGTTTTATGAAGTGCGCGGTAAACTGCAGGAGGCCGGGCAGGCGTTAACGCCGGTAGACGGAAAGCCTGATTATCAGGCTTTAGCTGACACGCTTAAGCGCGCCTTCAAACAACTGGATAAAACTTTCCTTGATGATTTGTAATTGCATCGGGAAAACGCATATAAAAGAAGGCGCATAATTCATGCGCCTTCTTTTTTCACGCCGTAAAAGTGCAACAGGAGTCAAAAATGGAAATGACCAATGCGCAGCGTCTGATTCTGTCGAATCAATACAAAATGATGACGATGCTCGATCCGGACAACGCTGAACGCTACCGCCGCCTGCAGACCATCATTGAGCGTGGATACGGGCTGCAGATGCGCGAGCTGGACCGCGAGTTTGGCCAGCTTACCGAAGAAACGTGTCGCACCATCATTGATATCATGGAGATGTATCACGCGCTGCATGTCTCCTGGACGAACCTGAAGGACGCCAGCGGGATTGACGAGCGTCGGGTCACCTTCCTCGGATTTGACGTGGCGACCGAGGCCCGCTACCTCGGCTATGTCCGCTTTATGGTTAACGTTGAAGGGCGCTACAGCCACTTTGACGCCGGGACTCACGGCTTTAACTCCCAGACCCCAATGTGGGAAAAATACCAGCGCATGCTGAGCACCTGGCACTCCTGCCCGCGCCAGTATCATTTAAGCAGTAACGAAATTAATCAAATTATCAACGCCTGATGGAGGTTCCCGTGCAGTGTAAAGGTTTCCTGTTTGATCTTGACGGGACATTGGTCGATTCGTTGCCGGTTGTGGAGCGTTCGTGGTGCAAATGGGCGGATCGATTCAGTATCCCTCATGATGAAGTGTTGAACTTTATTCATGGCAAACAGGCGATAACCTCATTACGTCATTTTCTTCCCGGCCGCAGCGAAGAAGAGATTCAGTCCGAGTTCGTCTGGCTGGAAAAGGTCGAAGCAGCGGATACGGATGGCGTAACGGCGCTGCCGGGAGCGGTGGCGCTGCTCAGGACGCTTGATGACGCGGGGATCCCTTGGGCGATCGTGACGTCAGGTTCGATTCCCGTCGCCCACGCCCGTCACCGCGCCGCGGGGCTGCCTGAGGCGAAGGTTTTCGTCACCGCCGAGCGCGTAAAGCACGGGAAACCCGCTCCGGATGCCTATCTGCTTGGGGCCGAGCTGTTAGGGCTGGCGCCGGGAGATTGCGCCGTGGTGGAGGATGCCCCTGCCGGGTTGCTCTCTGGGCTGAATGCCGGTTGTCGGACCATCGCGGTCAATGTGCCCGCCGATGCGCCGCGTCTTGATGAAGCTGATTTGGTGTTAACAACGCTTGAAAATCTGCTGGTTGAGCGCCTGCCTGACGGCAATGTGAATGTTAGCCTTAAAGATTAATCTCATGATTTAGCCCCGCGCCGGCGGGGCTTTTTTATGCCAAACTTCCAACTCCATCTTCTGACAAGGATAAGTTGTGAACGGTGAACTGATTTGGGTGTTATCTCTTCTTGCCGTAGCCGTCGTACTCTTTGCCACCGGAAAAGTGCGCATGGATGCTATCGCATTGCTGGTGATTGTCGCTTTTGTCCTTAGCGGCACCTTAACGCTCAGCGAGGCCTTCTCGGGATTTAGCGATCCCAACGTTATCCTTATCGCCGCGCTTTTCATTATTGGCGATGGGCTGGTGCGCACCGGGGTCGCCACCAAAATGGGCTCCTGGCTGGTGAAGGTTGCCGGTAACAGCGAAACCAAAATGCTGGTCTATTTAATGCTAACCGTTGCCGGACTAGGCGCTTTTATGAGCTCGACCGGCGTGGTGGCCATTTTTATTCCCGTGGTGCTCAGCGTGTCAATGCGCATGAACACGTCACCTTCGCGGTTGATGATGCCGCTCAGTTTTGCCGGACTTATTAGCGGAATGATGACTCTGGTGGCCACACCGCCCAATCTGGTCGTCAATAGCGAGCTGTTACGCGAAGGGCTGCAAGGATTCAGCTTTTTTAGCGTCACGCCGATAGGCCTGGTGGTGCTGGTCCTGGGCGTTTTCTATATGCTGGTGATGCGCTTTATGCTTAAGGGAGACGAAGGCGAACAGGTCCGCGATGGCCGTAAGCGAAGCACCTTCCGCGATCTTATCAAAGATTATCACCTCACAGGGCGCGCGCGCCGCCTGGCCATTCGCCCTGGCTCGCCGATGATTGGCCAGCGCCTGGACGACCTGAAACTGCGCGAGCGCTATGGGGCGAACGTCATCGGCGTCGAGCGCTGGCGGCGCTTCCGGCGGGTTATCGTTAACGTTAACGGCGTATCGGAGTTCCGCGCCCGCGACGTTTTGCTGATCGATATGTCGGCCTCCGATGTGGATTTACGTCAGTTCTGCGGCGAGCAAATGCTGGAGCCCATGGTGCTGCGCGGCGAATACTTTTCCGATCAGGCGCTGGACGTAGGGATGGCGGAAGTCTCCCTGATCCCGGATTCCGAACTGATTGGCAAGACGGTGCGCGAAATCGCCTTTCGTACCCGTTTCGGTTTGAACATCGTGGGTCTGAAACGCGATGGCAAAGCTCTTGACGGCGCGGTCACCGATGAAGCTTTGCAGCTTGGCGATATCATGCTGGTGGTGGGGAACTGGCGGCAGATAGCGCTGCTGGCTAAGCGGGGTCGTGACTTTGTGGTGCTGAATATGCCCATTGAGGTTAATGACGCCTCGCCGGCGCACAGCCAGGCGCCACACGCAATTTTCTGTCTGGTGTTGATGGTCGCGCTGATGCTGACTGACGAAATTCCGAACCCCATAGCGGCGATCGTTGCCTGCCTGCTGATGGGGAAATTCCGCTGTATTAACGCCGAAAGCGCCTATAAAGCCATTCACTGGCCGAGCATTATTTTGATCGTCGGGATGATGCCTTTTGCTCTGGCGCTGCAGAAAACCGGCGGCGTGGATCTGGTGGTGCAGGGATTAATGGACGTGGCGGGAAGTAAAGGACCGTACCTGATGCTTGGCTGCCTGTTTGTGATGTGCGCGGCTATCGGCCTGTTTATATCCAATACGGCCACCGCGGTACTGATGGCGCCCATTGCGCTGGCCGCGGCAAAGTCGATGGGCGTTTCGCCTTATCCTTTTGCGATGGTGGTCGCCATGGCGGCCTCGGCGGCGTTTATGACGCCGGTATCGTCGCCGGTGAACACACTGGTACTGGGGCCGGGTAAATACTCATTCAGCGATTTTGTCAAAATCGGTGTGCCGTTTACTATCCTGGTGATGGTGGTGTGCGTTCTGCTGATCCCGGTGCTGTTTCCGTTCTGATTCAGCAGCGTTCTTTCCCCGGTCAGGCTGCGGCTGGCCGGGGAGCGGTTATTTTATAAAGGCGAATCCTGGCTGATTTCATCAAGCGAAAGGTGGAAGCTCGGCACGAAAACCTGCATAAAGTAGTCCATCTCTGCGCTGCGGCGCGATTCCAGCGTTTTCTCAAGGCGACCTTTGGCCAGCAGAAATTCATTATTCCCCGCCGATAGCTCTTCCAGACACTTCAGGTAGGCGCAAAGCGCATCTGCCTGCTTGACAAGGAATTTTTCCTCGTCGCTGTAGTGCTGTTCGTCGATGAGCGGCTCAAAAATATCGCGCAGTTCATCAGGAACCATATCGACCAGTTTCTGCTGGGCGATTTTCTCGATGGCCTTGTATTCTTGCGCGATCTGGGAGTTGAAATATTTTACCGGCGTCGGCAGGTCGCCGGTCAGAACTTCCGAGGCATCGTGATACATCGCCAGCAGGGCAATGCGCTCGGCGTTAACCTGACCGCCAAATTTACGATTTTTGATCGCCGCCAGCGCATGGGCCACCATCGCGACCTGTAAGCTGTGTTCGGAGACGTTTTCGGTGCGCACATTACGCATCAGCGGCCAGCGGTTGATCAGTTTCAGGCGGGAGAGGTGGGCAAAGAAATGACTCTGACTCATAGGAACCCTTAATCAGTTACGACGTCGGGTGACATTGTGCGCAGGGATTGCCGCCGGATGCAAATCCCGGCGGCTGGACAGGTGAAGTCAGAGCTGGTGGTAGCCGGAAAGGAAACGCCCGAAACGGGTAATCGCCATTTCAAGATCGTCTTCGCGCGGAAGGGTCACGATACGCACGTGATCCGGCCACGGCCAGTTAAAGGCGGTACCCTGAACCAGCAGGACTTTTTCCTGCAGCAGAAAATCGAGCACCATCTTCTGGTCATCGTGAATATTAAAGCGCTTAGCGTCGATTTTCGGGAACATATATAGCGCGCCTTTCGGCTTGGTGCACGATACGCCCGGAATGTCGTTAATCAGCTCCCAGGCGCGATTGCGCTGCTCATATAAGCGCCCGCCAGGAACAATAAATTCGCTGATGCTCTGATAGCCACCGAGAGCGGTTTGGATCGCATGCTGGGCCGGGACGTTGGCGCACAGGCGCATAGAGGCCAGCATCTCCAGACCTTCGATATAGCCTTTTGCGTGTTTCTTCGGCCCGTTAAGCACCATCCAGCCCTGGCGGAAGCCGGCAACGCGGTAGGTTTTTGACAGACCGTTGAAGGTGATCGTGAGGAGATCCGGGGCCAGCGGCGCAATAGAGTGGTGCTGCGCCTCATCGTAGAGGATTTTGTCGTAGATCTCATCGGCGAAAATAATCAGATTATGCTGGCGGGCGATCTCGACGATCTCCATCAGCAGCTCTTTTGAGTACACCGCGCCGGTTGGGTTATTCGGGTTGATAATCACGATGCCGCGGGTACGCGGGGTGATTTTCGCGCGGATATCGTCGAGGTCCGGGAACCAGTCGGACGACTCATCGCAGAGATAATGCACCGCTTTACCGCTGGAAAGCGCGACTGCGGCGGTCCAGAGCGGATAATCCGGCGCCGGAACCAGCATTTCATCGCCGCTATTCAGCAGCGCCTGCATGGCCTGAACGATAAGTTCGGAAACGCCGTTGCCGATATAAATATCTTCGACCGTCACATCACGCATGCCGCGAGCCTGGTAATGCTGCATGATGGCCTTACGTGCGGAATAGAGGCCCTTTGAATCGCTATAGCCCTGGGAAGTCGGGAGGTTGCGGATGACGTCAACGAGGATTTCGTCAGGCGCGTCAAAGCCAAACGGCGCTGGGTTGCCGATGTTCAGCTTCAGGACTTTGTTGCCTTCTTCTTCAAGGCGTTTCGCCTCTTTCAGAACCGGGCCGCGGATGTCGTAACAGACGTTATCTAACTTGCTGGATTTTTCGATGGGGGACATGAACCTTGACCTTTTAGCTGTTATCGCCACTCCCTGCCGTGGAAGTCAGCACGGAATAATGTACTCCGCATCCCCGCTGTTTTGAAGGGTTAACAGGAGAAGATTTTGCTATTCATGTTTTTTTGGTTTAATTGATTTCTCTGGTGGGTGGGTGTTTTGTTTATACAATAAACCTTTAATACTTTCATTGGTGGTCATATATTGTGTTATCCACTGATTCTGTAAACGTTTATCTGGCTTGTTCATTTAACGGAAATAAGTGCTTATTTTTTGCGCAAAAACCGCGTCGCTTTCATATGTACGTTTAATTCACAATACACAGAATGTTTTAACAACTTTGCCAGATATTTTTAATGAAAAGCATTTAATTGATAAATGAGTTTTATTTTATGCAAGGAATATTCTTAGATTTGTAATTTAATTAAAGCGCGGGTCAGCATTTAAAATTGCCTGAGATAATACTGATTAACGCTTATAAATATTGTGGTTTTCGGTTAGAATAACGTCGTTAATACCGATATGAGGCTATGCCAGGTAGCCTGTTTCTTTATTAATACATTGTTATTGCAGGTTTTTGTTATCTTCCTGAGCGCGATGGCAAAGTTTGTCGCTGGTGCGGATGCAGGCAATGGTCATTGACGGCTATTTTTTGCGTCTCATCACAAAAAAACAAAGCGCCGTAATTAAAAGTGCTCAGGCATACGAGCAAAATATTACTCTGAAATTCCGCGCATTTGCTGCGGATGAGTGCTTTCTAATGCAATAACGTTCGTCCAGTTGTTCATCCGTCTGCCCGTGGCGGGTCACGCGAAGCTTAAGGAATAGCCGGAAACCTGGAGCACAGCATCAACAAGGCAGGTCAGCATTAGCCGCCTGAATGTGAAGCAAATATGATAAATGAAAATCGTTCGATACTAAATTTAGACCTCGACCTCTTGAGAACCTTTGTTGCCGTCGCCGATCTCAATACATTTGCCGCTGCCGCCGTTGCGGTATGCCGGACTCAGTCAGCGGTAAGTCAGCAGATGCAGCGGCTGGAGCAGCTGGTCGGCAAAGAACTTTTTGCTCGCCAAGGACGCAATAAACTTCTGACCGAGCAGGGCATTCAGCTGTTGGGCTATGCGCGGAAAATTCTGCGTTTTAATGATGAAGCCTGCATGTCGCTCATGTTCGGTAGCCTGCAGGGAACGCTGACCGTTGGTGCGTCAGATGAGACAGCGGATACTATTTTACCGTGTTTATTAAATCGGATTGGCAGTTTTTATCCGCGGCTGACGCTTGAAATCAAAGTTCTCAATCATATTGATATCGTCGATCGGCTGAAGAAGGGAGCTATCGATCTTGCGCTGACCACCCGACCCACGAAGGGTTTTGACATGCTGACGCTACGCGCTTCGCCAACGTTGTGGTACTGCGCAGCGGACTACGTCCTCCCTCAGGGCGAGTCTGTCCCGCTTGTTCTGCTGGATGCCCCGGATCCGTTTCGGGAAGAGATCGTTGCGGTGCTCAACGCCGCTCGCGTCCCCTGGCATCTTTCCCACGCGGCAACCTCAATGGCCGGGGTGAAGGCGGCGGTGAAGGCCGGGCTTGGGGTGACCGCGCAGCCGGTAGAGATGATGAGCCCTGAATTCCGCGTTCCGGGGCGGTGTGACGGCTTACCCGTGCTGCCGGATACCCACTATATGCTGAACTGCGATTCTCAGCAGGCAAGCGAACTGACGCAGGCTATTTTTCAGTCGCTGAGCGCGGAGTACCAGCCGTGGTCCACGCAACGTGTTTATACCCCCGAAGGGGGAGATAATTCCCTTATTTCCTGAGTGGGAAAAGCTAACAAACATCACAAAAACTGGTAACAAAATGTAAGTGTAAAAACGAACCCCCGACGTGTGAAATCGCCGCTGCGGTTCGTTTTTTTCAAATTTTATTGATTAATAGAATGTTTTGTTGATTTGTTTTGATGTAAATCAGTGAGTTAGATCTGCTCTTCCTCTCATTTCTCGACTTTTCTCTGCACTTTCAATACTTCCTGCTAATGTTAAAAAACCGGATAGTTTGTTGCCGTTTTCTTGGTTGAATTAACAAAAGCGTGTCACAGATCAAGAAAATACCCCTCTTTAGGGGGAGGAATCGTGGCTAAATCCTGTCAAAATAGGCGGGTAATTTTGATTTACGGCGGAAACGGACACGATTCAACAGCACTAAATCCGAAGAGTATGCAAGGTTATTCCGCATAAAAGGGCATTTAATGTTAATGAAAAAAATCCAATGTAAATTAATGTTGTGAAAACTTTTGTTAAAGTTGACAAAAGGTTAATGAAAGGAGTAAAAAGCCACCGCAACTGGCCTTCCACATCACCCAGGGACGCTTTTTTGCACGGCTATTTTTTTATTCCTCCCCGTGAAACGCTGTGGCGTTCATCTGCCAGTAAGAGCAGAGGGTTTTAGCGCTACACTTTTTTGGTTAAGCAATGCGTATGTCAACATCCACTGAAGTCATCGCTCATCATTGGGCATTCGCTATATTTCTCATCATCGCTATCGGCCTGTGCTGCCTGATGCTTATCGGCGGTTGGTACCTTGGCGGACGCGCGCGCGCGCGTAGCAAGAACACGCCGTTTGAATCCGGGATCGACTCCGTCGGTTCGGCTCGCTTACGTCTTTCTGCGAAGTTTTATCTGGTTGCCATGTTCTTCGTTATCTTCGACGTGGAAGCCCTGTATCTCTACGCATGGTCGACTTCTATCCGTGAAAGCGGCTGGGTCGGCTTTGTGGAAGCCGCAATTTTCATTTTAGTGCTACTGGCTGGTCTGGTTTACCTCGTTCGTATTGGCGCTCTGGACTGGACGCCTGCGCGCTCCCGTCGCACGCTGGTTAACCCGGAAACAGACAGTCCCACTAACCGTCATACGCAGTAAAAGCGAGGCAATAAGATGGATTATACGCTCACCCGCATCGATCCTAACGGTGAGAACGACCGTTACCCCCTGCAAAAACAGGAGATCGTAACCGACCCCCTGGAGCAAGAAGTCAACAAAAGCGTGTATATGGGGAAACTCGAACACGCTTTGCATGACATGGTGAACTGGGGCCGTAAGAACTCAATCTGGCCTTACAACTTTGGCCTTTCTTGCTGCTACGTGGAAATGGTGACGTCATTCACTGCGGTGCATGACGTTGCGCGTTTTGGTGCAGAAGTATTGCGTGCCTCCCCGCGTCAGGCTGACCTGATGGTGGTCGCGGGCACCTGCTTTACCAAAATGGCGCCGGTCATTCAGCGTCTTTATGACCAGATGCTGGAGCCGAAGTGGGTTATCTCGATGGGCGCATGCGCCAACTCCGGCGGTATGTACGATATTTACTCTGTCGTGCAGGGCGTGGATAAGTTTATTCCGGTTGATGTTTACATCCCGGGCTGTCCGCCGCGTCCGGAAGCGTATATGCAGGCGCTGATGCTGCTGCAGGAATCCATTGGTAAAGAACGTCGTCCGCTCTCTTGGGTGGTAGGCGATCAGGGCGTTTATCGCGCCAATATGCAGTCGGAACGCGAGCGTAAACGCGGCGAACGTATTGCAGTGACCAATCTGCGGACTCCGGACGAGATTTAACTTGCGCCTGCGGGCGGGATGAAAACTTCGCAAATCAATCTACTACAGCGCGAAGTCTCGCCGGCAGTCACCACGGACCTTTTGCAATGGTGAACAATATGACCGATTTAACCGCGCATGACGCCGCACCAGCCTGGCAAACCCGCGATCACCTTGATGACCCGGTGATCGGCGAACTGCGCAACCGTTTTGGGCCGGATGCCTTTACCGTTCAGCCAACCCGCACCGGCGTTCCGGTGGTTTGGGTGAAGCGTGAACAGCTGCTTGAGGTGGGTGATTTCCTGAAGAAGTTGCCGAAGCCTTACGTGATGCTGTTTGACCTGCACGGCATGGACGAACGTCTGCGCACGCACCGCGACGGTTTACCTGCCGCGGATTTTTCCGTTTTCTATCACCTGATTTCAATCGACCGCAATCGCGACATCATGCTCAAGGTCGCATTGTCTGAAAACGATCTGCATCTGCCGACCTTCACCAAACTGTTCCCGAACGCCAACTGGTATGAGCGTGAAACCTGGGAGATGTTTGGCGTGACCTTCGATGGTCACCCGAATCTGCGCCGCATCATGATGCCGCCGACCTGGGAAGGCCACCCGCTGCGTAAAGACTACCCGGCGCGCGCAACCGAATTTGACCCGTTTGAGCTGACCAAAGCCAAACAGGATCTGGAAATGGAAGCGCTGACCTTCAAACCGGAAGAGTGGGGCATGAAGCGCGGGACCGAAAACGAGGACTTTATGTTCCTTAACCTCGGCCCTAACCACCCCTCCGCGCACGGTGCGTTCCGTATTATTTTGCAGCTTGATGGCGAAGAGATCATCGACTGCGTTCCTGATATCGGCTACCACCACCGCGGCGCTGAGAAGATGGGCGAGCGCCAGTCCTGGCACAGCTACATTCCGTATACCGACCGTATTGAGTACCTCGGCGGCTGCGTTAATGAGATGCCGTACGTGCTGGCGGTGGAGAAACTGGCGGGAATAACCGTGCCGGATCGCGTCAACGTCATCCGCGTAATGCTCTCCGAGCTGTTCCGTATCAACAGCCATCTGCTGTACATCTCCACCTTTATCCAGGACGTCGGGGCGATGACGCCGGTGTTCTTTGCCTTTACCGACCGCCAAAAGATCTACGATCTGGTGGAAGCAATTACCGGCTTCCGTATGCACCCGGCCTGGTTCCGTATCGGCGGCGTCGCGCACGACCTGCCCCGCGGTTGGGATCGCCTGCTGCGTGAATTCCTCGAGTGGATGCCGAAGCGTCTGGATTCCTATGAAAAGGCCGCGCTGCGCAACACCATCCTGATCGGTCGTTCGAAAGGGGTTGCCGCCTACAACGCCAAAGAAGCGCTGGAGTGGGGCACCACCGGCGCGGGCCTGCGCGCGACCGGCATCGGCTTCGACGTACGTAAATGGCGTCCTTATTCTGGCTATGAAAACTTCGACTTTGAAATCCCGACCGGCGGTGGCGTCTCCGACTGCTACACCCGCGTGATGCTGAAAGTGGAAGAGCTGCGCCAGAGCCTGCGCATTCTTCAGCAGTGCCTCGATAACATGCCGGAAGGCCCGTTCAAGGCGGATCACCCGCTGACGACGCCGCCGCCGAAAGAGCGCACGCTGCAGCATATCGAAACCCTGATTACGCACTTCCTGCAGGTTTCCTGGGGGCCGGTCATGCCGGCGCAAGAATCCTTCCAGATGATTGAAGCGACCAAGGGTATTAACAGTTACTACCTGACCAGCGACGGCAGCACTATGAGCTACCGTACCCGCGTGCGCACGCCAAGCTTCGCGCACCTGCAGCAGATCCCGGCCGCTATTCGCGGCAGTCTGGTCTCCGACCTGATTGTCTATCTGGGTAGTATCGATTTTGTTATGTCAGACGTGGACCGCTAATTATGCACGAGAATCAACAACCACAAACCGAGGCTTTTGAGCTGAGTGCGGCAGAGCGTGAGGCGATTGAGCACGAAAAGCACCACTACGAAGACCCGCGTGCGGCGTCCATTGAAGCGCTGAAAATCGTTCAGAAGCAGCGCGGTTGGGTGCCGGACGGCGCAATCTACGCTATCGCCGATGTGCTGGGGATCCCGGCCAGCGACGTAGAAGGCGTGGCGACCTTCTACAGCCAGATTTTCCGCCAGCCGGTGGGTCGTCACGTGATTCGCTACTGCGACAGCGTGGTGTGCCATATCACCGGGTTCCAGGGCATTCAGTCGGCGATCGAGAAGAAGCTGGATATCAAACCGGGTCAAACCACCTTTGATGGCCGCTTCACTCTGCTGCCGACCTGCTGCCTGGGCAACTGCGACAAGGGGCCGACCATGATGATTGATGAGGACACTCACAGTTATCTGACGCCGGAAGCGATTCCTGACCTCCTGGAGCGGTATAAATGAAAACCATTATTCGTACTGCCGAAACCCATCCGTTAACCTGGCGTCTGCGCGACGACAAACAGCCGGTATGGCTGGATGAATACCAGAGTAAAAACGGCTACGCCGGGGCGCGTAAAGCGCTCTCCGGCATGGCGCCGGATGAAATCGTCACTGCGGTAAAAGACGCCGGCCTGAAAGGGCGCGGCGGCGCGGGCTTTTCCACCGGTCTGAAGTGGAGCCTGATGCCGAAAGACGAGTCCATGAACATCCGTTACCTGCTGTGTAACGCCGATGAAATGGAGCCGGGCACCTATAAAGACCGCCTGCTGATGGAACAGCTGCCGCACCTGCTGGTGGAAGGCATGCTGATCTCCGCGTTCGCGCTGAAAGCCTACCGCGGCTATATCTTCCTGCGCGGCGAATATATCGAAGCGGCGCAGCACCTGCGCCGGGCAATCGCCGAAGCGACCGAAGCGGGCCTGTTGGGGAAAAATATCCTTGGCACCGGTTTTGACTTCGAACTGTTTGTGCACACCGGGGCAGGGCGCTATATCTGCGGCGAAGAAACCGCGCTGATTAACTCCCTCGAAGGCCGCCGCGCCAATCCACGTTCGAAGCCGCCGTTCCCGGCCAGCTCCGGCGTATGGGGGAAACCGACCTGCGTGAACAACGTTGAAACCCTGTGCAACGTTCCGGCGATTCTGGCCAACGGCGTCGAGTGGTATCAGAACATTTCTACCAGTAAAGACGCCGGCACCAAGCTGATGGGCTTCTCTGGACGGGTGAAGAACCCGGGCGTCTGGGAACTGCCGTTCGGCACCACCGCGCGCGAGATCCTCGAAGATTACGCGGGCGGCATGCGCGATGGTCTGAAGTTTAAAGCCTGGCAGCCGGGCGGCGCGGGCACCGACTTCCTGACCGAAGCGCACCTCGATTTGCCGATGGAGTTCGAAAGCATTGGTAAAGCGGGTAGCCGTTTGGGTACCGCGCTGGCGATGGCCGTCGACCACGAGATCGGCATGGTTCCGCTGGTGCGCAACCTCGAAGAATTTTTTGCCCGCGAATCCTGCGGCTGGTGTACGCCCTGCCGCGACGGCCTGCCGTGGAGCGTGAAGATCCTGCGCGCCCTGGAGCGCGGCGAAGGCCAGCCGGGGGATATCGAGACGCTTGAGCAACTGTGTCGATTCCTCGGTCCGGGTAAAACCTTCTGCGCGCACGCGCCGGGCGCGGTTGAACCGCTGCAGAGCGCGATCAAATATTTCCGCGAAGAATTCGAGGCTGGCATTAAGCAGCAGTTCAGCAATACCCATGCAATTAACGGTATTCAGCCGAACCTGCTTAAGACGCGCTGGTAATCTAAAGGTTTTTTATTTTTGGAAGCACGCAAATGGCTACGATTCATGTAGACGGCAAAGAATACGAGGTCAACGGAGCGGACAACCTGCTAGAAGCTTGTCTCTCTCTGGGCCTTGATATTCCATACTTTTGCTGGCATCCGGCGCTAGGGAGCGTCGGTGCTTGCCGCCAGTGTGCGGTGAAGCAATATCAGAACGCGGAAGACACGCGTGGCCGCCTGGTGATGTCCTGTATGACTCCGGCATCCGACGGCACTTTTATTTCCATCGACGACGCAGAAGCGAAGCAGTTCCGCGAAAGCGTAGTTGAGTGGCTGATGACCAACCACCCGCATGACTGTCCGGTGTGCGAAGAGGGCGGCAACTGTCACTTGCAGGATATGACCGTGATGACCGGTCATAGCTTCCGTCGCTACCGCTTTACCAAGCGTACCCACCGCAACCAGGATCTGGGGCCGTTCATCTCGCACGAAATGAACCGCTGCATCGCCTGCTACCGCTGCGTCCGCTACTACAAAGATTATGCCGACGGCACCGACCTTGGCGTTTACGGCGCTCACGACAACGTCTACTTTGGGCGCCCGGAAGACGGCACGCTGGAAAGCGAGTTCTCCGGCAACCTGGTGGAAGTCTGTCCGACCGGCGTGTTTACCGATAAAACGCACTCCGAGCGCTATAACCGTAAATGGGACATGCAGTTTGCGCCAAGCATCTGTCAGCAGTGTTCCATCGGCTGTAACATCAGCCCCGGCGAACGCTATGGCGAACTGCGTCGTATCGAAAACCGCTATAACGGTACCGTTAACCGCTACTTCCTCTGCGACCGCGGTCGTTTCGGCTACGGCTATGTGAATCTCAAAGACCGTCCGCGTCAGCCAGTTCAACGCCGTGGTGACGATCTGATTACCCTTAACGCCGAGCAGGCGATGCAGGGGGCGGCGGATATTCTGCGCCAGTCGAAGAAAGTGATCGGTATCGGCTCCCCGCGCGCCAGCCTCGAAAGCAACTTCGCGCTGCGCGAACTGGTCGGCGCCGGGAACTTCTATACCGGCATCGCGAAGGGCGAACAAGAGCGCCTGCAGATGATGCTGAAAGTGCTGCGCGAAGGCGGTATCCATACCCCAGCGCTGCGCGAAATCGAATCCTACGATGCGGTGCTGATCCTCGGCGAAGACATCACCCAGACCGGCGCGCGTATCGCGCTGGCGGTGCGTCAGGCGGTGAAAGGCAAAGCGCGCGAAATGGCGGCGGCGCAGAAAGTCGCCGACTGGCAGATCGCCGCGATCCTTAACATCGGCCAGCGCGCGAAGCATCCGCTGTTTGTCACCAATATTGATGACACCCGCCTCGATGACATCGCCGCATGGACCTACCGCGCGCCGGTGGAAGATCAGGCGCGCCTCGGCTTTGCCATCGCCCATGCGCTGGATGAAAGCGCCCCGGCGGTCGAAGGGCTGAGCGGCGAGCTGAAAGGCAAAATCGACGTGATCGTTCAGGCGTTAGCCGGAGCGAAAAAACCGCTGATTGTCTCCGGAACCAACGCCGGCAGCATTGAAGTGATTCAGGCGGCGGCCAACGTGGCGAAAGCCCTGAAAGGCCGCGGCGCCGATGTCGGCGTGACGATGGTCGCCCGCGCGGTCAACAGCGTTGGCCTCGGCATGATCGGCGGCGGCTCGCTTGAAGAGGCGCTGAGCGAACTGGAAACCGGCGCAGCCGATGCGGTTATCGTGCTGGAAAACGACCTGCACCGCCACGCTTCAGCCGCCCGCGTTGATGCGGCGCTGGCGAAAGCGCCGCTGGTGATGGTGGTTGACCATCAGCGTACGGCGATTATGGAAAAAGCGCATCTGGTGCTCTCCGCGGCAAGCTTTGCGGAAAGCGACGGTACCGTGGTCAACAACGAAGGTCGCGCCCAGCGCTTCTTCCAGGTTTACGACCCGGCCTACTACGACGCGAAAACCGTAATGCTGGAGAGCTGGCGCTGGCTGCACTCATTGCACAGCACCGTGAACAATCGTCAGGTTGACTGGACCCAGCTGGACCACGTGATTGACGCTGCCGTTGCCGCACTGCCGCAGCTGGCTGGTATCAAAGACGCCGCGCCGGATGCGACCTTCCGCATTCGCGGCCAGAAGCTGGCCCGTGAACCGCACCGCTACAGCGGTCGTACGGCGATGCGCGCCAACATCAGCGTGCATGAACCGCGTCAGCCGCAGGATAAAGACACCATGTTCGCCTTCTCCATGGAAGGGAACAACCAGCCGTCCGCGCCGCGCTCGCAAATTCCATTTGCCTGGGCTCCGGGCTGGAACTCCCCGCAGGCGTGGAACAAGTTCCAGGATGAAGTGGGCGGTAAACTGCGCCACGGCGATCCGGGCGTGCGTCTGTTTGAAGCTTCCGCTAGCGGTCTTGAGTACTTTACCGCAGTACCGGCAAGCTTCCAGGCAGAGGACGGGAAATGGCGTATCGCGCCTTACTATCACCTGTTCGGCAGCGACGAGCTGTCGCAGCGTTCTCCGGTATTCCAGAGCCGCATGCCGCAGCCGTACGTTAAGCTGAACCCGGCAGATGCCGCGAAGCTTGGGGTGAACGAAGGCGCAATGGTCTCTTTGCGCGTTGATGGCCAGGCGCTTAGCCTGCCGCTGGTGATTTCGGCGGGGCTGACGGCAGGGCAGGTTGGCTTACCGATGGGCATGCCAGGGATTGCGCCGGTACTGACCGGAGCGCGTATTGATACTCTGCAGGAGGCGAAAGCATGAGTTGGTTAACTCCCGATCTCATCGACATTCTGTTAAGCATCCTTAAAGCGGTGGTGATTCTGCTGGTCGTGGTGACCTGCGGCGCGTTTATGAGCTTCGGCGAACGTCGTCTGCTGGGCCTGTTCCAGAACCGTTATGGACCTAACCGCGTGGGCTGGGGCGGTTCGCTGCAGCTCGTCGCCGACATGATCAAAATGTTCTTTAAAGAGGACTGGGTTCCGCGCTTCTCGGATCGCGTGATCTTTACTCTGGCGCCGGTTATCGCCTTTACTTCGCTGCTGCTGGCCTTCGCCATTGTGCCGGTCAGCCCGACGTGGGTAGTGGCCGATTTAAACATCGGGATTCTGTTCTTTCTGATGATGGCAGGCCTGGCGGTCTATGCGGTGCTGTTCGCCGGTTGGTCGAGCAACAACAAATACTCGCTGCTTGGCGCGATGCGTGCTTCTGCCCAGACCCTGAGCTACGAAGTATTCCTCGGGCTTTCCCTGATGGGCGTAGTGGCGCAGGCCGGTTCGTTCAACATGACCGATATCGTCAACAACCAGGCGCATCTGTGGAACGTTATTCCTCAGTTCTTTGGCTTTGTGACCTTTGCGATTGCGGGCGTAGCGGTATGTCACCGTCACCCGTTTGACCAACCGGAAGCGGAGCAGGAGCTGGCCGACGGTTACCACATCGAATATTCTGGCATGAAGTTCGGTCTGTTCTTCGTCGGTGAATATATCGGCATTGTTACCGTATCGGCGCTGATTGTGACGCTGTTCTTCGGCGGCTGGAATGGCCCATGGTTACCTCCTTTCATCTGGTTCGCGCTGAAAACCGCGTTCTTTATGATGATGTTCATTTTGATCCGCGCATCATTACCGCGTCCGCGCTATGACCAGGTAATGTCCTTTGGCTGGAAGGTATGCCTGCCGTTAACGCTGATCAACCTGTTGGTAACGGCGGCTGTCATTCTCTGGCAGGCGCAATAAGGGGTGAATTGACCATGACCTTAAAAGAATTATTGGTAGGGTTTGGCACCCAGGTCCGCAGTATCTGCATGATCGGGATGCACGCCTTTGCCAAACGAGAAACTCGGATGTACCCGGAAGAGCCGGTATATCTGCCGCCGCGCTACCGTGGCCGTATCGTGCTGACGCGCGATCCGGACGGCGAAGAGCGCTGCGTTGCCTGTAACCTGTGTGCGGTAGCCTGTCCGGTAGGCTGTATCTCTCTGCAAAAAGCGGAGACCAAAGACGGCCGCTGGTACCCGGAGTTTTTCCGCATCAACTTTTCACGCTGTATTTTCTGCGGCCTGTGCGAAGAAGCGTGCCCGACCACGGCGATTCAGTTGACCCCGGACTTTGAGCTGGGCGAATACAAACGTCAGGATCTGGTGTACGAAAAAGAGGATCTGCTGATTTCCGGTCCGGGTAAATACCCGGAATATAACTTCTACCGGATGGCGGGTATGGCAATCGACGGCAAAGATAAGGGCGAAGCAGAGAACGAAGCCAAGCCTATCGACGTCAAGAGCCTGTTACCGTAAGGAGAGGGCAATGGAATTCGCTTTTTATATCTGTGGCCTGATAGCCATCCTCGCAACCCTGCGGGTGATCACCCACACAAATCCGGTGCACGCGCTGCTGTACCTGATCATTTCGCTGTTGGCGATTGCCGGGGTGTTCTTCTCGCTGGGGGCTTACTTCGCCGGCGCGCTGGAAATTATCGTTTATGCGGGCGCCATTATGGTGCTGTTCGTGTTCGTGGTGATGATGCTCAACCTGGGCGGCAGCGAAATCGAACAGGAACGTCAGTGGCTGAAACCCGGGATCTGGATTGGCCCGGCCATTCTCTCCGCGGTGCTGCTGGTGGTGATCGTTTACGCCATTCTCGGCGTTAACGATCAGGGTATCGACGGCGCGGCGATTAACGCCAAAGAGGTGGGTATCGCGCTGTTTGGGCCGTACGTTCTGGCGGTGGAGCTGGCCTCCATGCTGCTGCTCGCGGGTCTGGTTGTCGCCTTCCATATCGGTCGCGAAGAACGCGCCGGGGAAGTGCTGAGCAATCGTCCGAACGACAGCGATAAAAGAAAAACGGAGGAACACGCATGATCCCCTTAACACATGGACTGATCCTCGCCTCTGTCCTGTTTGTCCTCGGCCTGACGGGGCTGGTTATCCGCCGCAATCTGCTGTTTATGCTGATTAGCCTGGAGATCATGATCAATGCCGCCGCGCTGGCTTTCGTGGTTGCAGGGAGCTACTGGGGCCAGACCGATGGCCAGATAATGTATATCCTCGCCATCACCCTCGCCGCCGCGGAAGCGAGTATCGGCCTGGCGCTGCTGCTGCAGCTCCATCGTCGTCGCCAGAACCTGAACATCGATTCAGTAAGTGAGTTGCGCGGATGAACATGCTTGCCTTAACCATTCTTTTGCCATTGATTGGCTTTGTTTTGCTGGCCTTCTCCCGCGGCCGCTGGTCGGAAAATCTATCCGCCACCGTGGGGGTGGGCTCGGTAGGCCTGGCGGCGCTGGTGACGGCGTTTGTCGGCGTCGACTTCTTTGCCAACGGCAAACAGGCGCTCAGCGTACCGCTGTGGACCTGGATGTCGGTCGGCGACTTCAACATTGGCTTCAACCTGGTGCTGGACGGCCTCTCTCTGACCATGCTCTCCGTGGTCACCGGCGTCGGCTTCCTGATCCACATGTTCGCCTCCTGGTATATGCGCGGTGAAGAGGGCTACTCCCGCTTCTTCGCCTATACCAACCTGTTTATCGCCAGCATGGTCGTTCTGGTGCTCGCGGATAACCTGCTGCTGATGTACCTCGGCTGGGAAGGCGTGGGCCTGTGCTCCTATCTGCTGATCGGCTTCTACTACACCGATCCGAAGAACGGCGCGGCGGCGATGAAAGCGTTTGTGGTGACCCGCGTCGGCGATGTGTTCCTGGCGTTCGCGCTGTTCATTCTCTACAACGAACTGGGCACCCTGAACTTCCGCGAAATGGTCGAACTGGCGCCTGCGCACTTTGAGGCCGGCAACAACATGCTGATGTGGGCAACCCTGATGCTGCTGGGCGGCGCGGTGGGTAAATCTGCGCAGCTGCCGTTGCAGACCTGGCTTGCGGACGCGATGGCGGGCCCAACGCCGGTTTCCGCGCTAATCCACGCCGCGACCATGGTCACCGCCGGTGTCTATCTGATTGCGCGCACGCATGGCCTGTTCCTGATGACCCCGGAAGTCCTGCATCTGGTGGGGATCGTCGGGGCGGTAACGCTGGTGCTGGCAGGCTTCGCCGCGCTGGTGCAGACCGATATCAAACGCGTGCTCGCTTACTCCACCATGAGCCAGATTGGCTATATGTTCCTCGCGCTCGGCGTGCAGGCGTGGGACGCGGCGATTTTCCATCTGATGACCCATGCGTTCTTTAAAGCGCTGCTGTTCCTGGCGTCCGGCTCGGTGATCCTCGCCTGCCACCACGAACAGAACATCTTCAAGATGGGCGGCCTGCGTAAGTCAATTCCGCTGGTATACGTCTGCTTCCTGGTCGGGGGCGCGGCGCTGTCCGCGCTGCCGCTGGTGACTGCCGGCTTCTTCAGTAAGGATGAAATTCTGGCGGGCGCGATGGCGAACGGTCATCTTAATCTGATGGTCGCCGGTCTGGTCGGGGCGTTTATGACCTCCCTGTACACCTTCCGTATGATTTTCATCGTGTTCCACGGTAAAGAACAAATTCACGCTCACGCAGGGAAGGGGATTACCCATCATCTGCCGCTGATTGTGCTGCTGGTGCTCTCGACCTTCGTTGGCGCGCTGATTGTGCCGCCGCTGGAAGGCGTGCTGCCGCAGACCATCGAGCTTGAACACGGACGCGTCATGACGCTGGAAATCGCCTCCGGGGTGATTGCCATCGCCGGCATTCTGATTGCCGCCTGGCTGTGGCTGGGTAAACGCACGCTGGTGACGTCGATTGCCAACAGCGCGCCGGGTCGTCTGCTCGGTACCTGGTGGTACAACGCCTGGGGCTTTGACTGGCTGTATGACAAAGTATTCGTCAAGCCGTTCCTCGGCGTGGCGTGGCTGCTGAAGAGCGATCCGCTGAATGCGCTGATGAACATTCCGGCAATCCTTTCCCGCTTCGCAGGCAAAGGCCTGGTGGTGAGCGAGAACGGCTATCTGCGCTGGTATGTGGCTTCAATGGGCATCGGCGCGGTCGTGGTGCTGGCGCTGCTGATGGTATTGCGTTGAGTTTGCGGAGGGCGGGCTTTGTCGGGTAGCGCTTACCCGTAGGCCCGGCGGGCAGAGCGTCGCCGGGCAATAAAACCCGCAATTCGAAGTGAATTTTCTGTGAGAATTCGTTGAAAATCGGTCCTGAACGGGACTTTAACAAGGAATAAAGATCGCCATGTTATTACCCTGGCTAATATTAATTCCCTTTATCGGCGGCTTCCTGTGCTGGCAGACTGAACGCTTTGGCGTGAAGATGCCGCGCTGGATCGCGCTGATCACTATGGGGTTGACGTTTCTGCTTGGCCTGCAGTTGTGGATGCAGGGCGGCTATTCTCTCACGCAATCAACCGGTATTCCGCAGTGGCAGTCGGAATTCGTGATGCCGTGGATCCCGCGATTCGGTATCAGCATCCATCTGGCTATCGACGGCCTGTCGCTGCTAATGGTGGTGCTGACCGGGCTGCTCGGCGTGCTGGCGGTGCTCTGTTCATGGCGCGAAATCGAGAAATATCAGGGCTTTTTCCATCTTAACCTGATGTGGATCCTCGGTGGCGTGATCGGCGTATTCCTGGCTATCGACCTGTTCCTGTTCTTCTTCTTCTGGGAAATGATGCTGGTGCCGATGTACTTCCTGATCGCGCTGTGGGGCCATAAAGCCTCTGACGGTAAAACGCGTATCACGGCGGCAACCAAGTTCTTCATTTATACCCAGGCGAGCGGGCTGGTGATGCTGATTGCCATCCTGGCGCTGGCGTTTGTCCACTTCAACGCTACCGGCGTGTGGACCTTCAACTATGAAGAACTGCTGAAAACCCCGATGTCCCACGGCGTGGAATACATGCTAATGCTGGGCTTCTTTATCGCTTTCGCGGTAAAAATGCCGGTGGTTCCGCTGCACGGCTGGCTGCCGGACGCGCACTCTCAGGCGCCGACCGCCGGTTCCGTTGACCTCGCGGGGATTCTGTTGAAAACCGCGGCCTACGGCCTGCTGCGCTTTGCGCTGCCGCTGTTCCCGAACGCTTCCGCCGAATTTGCCCCTATCGCCATGTGGCTGGGCGTCATCGGTATTTTCTACGGCGCGTGGATGGCCTTCAGCCAGTACGATATCAAGCGTCTGATTGCTTACACCTCCGTTTCCCACATGGGCTTTGTGCTGATTGCTATCTATACCGGCAGCCAGCTGGCTTACCAGGGCGCGGTGATTCAGATGATTGCCCACGGCCTGTCCGCTGCCGGCCTGTTTATCCTTTGCGGCCAGCTGTACGAGCGCCTGCATACGCGCGATATGCGTCAGATGGGCGGTCTGTGGAGCAAAATCAAGTGGCTGCCGGCGCTGTCGATGTTCTTTGCGGTCGCGACCCTCGGGATGCCGGGTACCGGTAACTTCGTCGGCGAATTTATGATTCTGTTCGGCAGCTATAAAACCGTACCGGTGATTACGATTATTTCTACCTTCGGTCTGGTGTTCGCTTCCGTGTACTCGCTGTCGATGCTGCATCGCGCGTACTTTGGTAAAGCAAAAAGCGAAATCGCCGCGAAAGCATTGCCGGGAATGTCCCTGCGTGAACTGTCGATCATCCTGCTGCTGGTTGTTCTGCTGGTGCTGCTGGGCTTCTTCCCACAGCCGATTCTGGACACCTCGCACTCTGCGATGAGCAACATTCAGCAGTGGTTTGTTAATTCTGTTTCTACTACAAGGCCGTAATTCGCCATGACAATAACTCCACAACAACTGATCGCACTGCTACCGCTGCTGATCGTCGGCTTGACGGTGGTGGTTGTGATGCTCTCCATTGCGTGGCGACGCAATCATTTCCTCAATGCCACGCTGTCGGTTCTCGGCCTGAACGCCGCGTTGATATCACTCTGGTTCGTGGGTCAGAACGGAGCGATGGACGTCACGCCGATGATTCGCGTAGACGGCTATTCGATGCTCTACACCGGGCTGGTGCTGCTGGCGAGCCTCGCCACCTGTACTTTCGCCTACCCATGGCTTGAGGGTTACAAGGACAATAAAGAAGAGTTCTATCTGCTGGTGCTGATCGCCGCGCTGGGCGGCATTCTGCTGGCGGGCGCTAACCATCTGGCGGCGCTGTTCCTCGGTATCGAACTGATTTCGCTGCCGCTGTTCGGCCTGGTCGGCTACGCCTTCCGCCAGAAACGCTCGCTGGAAGCCAGCATCAAGTACACGATTCTGTCCGCCGTTGCCTCTTCGTTCCTGCTGTTCGGTATGGCGCTGGTATATGCCAATTCCGGCAACCTTTCGTTCCTGGCGCTCGGTAAGAGCCTGACGGATGGCATGCTGCACGAGCCGCTGCTGCTGGCCGGTCTCGGTTTGATGATTGTCGGCCTCGGCTTTAAGCTGTCGCTGGTGCCGTTCCACCTGTGGACGCCGGACGTTTACCAGGGGGCGCCTGCGCCGGTCTCCACCTTCCTGGCGACCGCCAGCAAGATCGCCATCTTCGGCGTGGTGATGCGTCTGTTCCTCTATATGCCGGTTGGCGGCAGTGAGGCGGTACGCGTGGTGCTGGGTCTTATCGCCTTTGCGTCGATTATCTTCGGTAACCTGATGGCGCTGAGCCAGACCAATATCAAACGTCTGCTCGGCTACTCATCCATTTCTCATCTTGGCTACCTGCTGGTGGCGCTGATTGCCCTGCAGAGCGGCGAGATGTCGATGGAAGCAGTGGGGGTTTACCTGGCGGGTTACCTGTTCAGCAGCCTCGGCGCGTTCGGCGTGGTGAGCCTGATGTCCAGCCCGTACCGCGGCCCTGATGCCGATTCGCTCTACTCCTACCGAGGCCTGTTCTGGCATCGTCCGATTCTGTCGGCGGTGATGACGGTGATGATGCTGTCTCTTGCCGGTATCCCAATGACGCTGGGCTTTATCGGTAAGTTTTACGTGCTGGCGGTAGGCGTGCACGCGCACCTGTGGTGGCTGGTCGGGGCGGTAGTGCTGGGTTCAGCGATTGGCCTCTACTACTATCTGCGCGTGGCGGTGAGCCTCTATCTGAGCGCGCCAGAGAAACTGAATCGCGATGCGCCGTCTAACTGGCAGTACAGCGCCGGGGGCATCGTGGTGCTGATCTCCGCGCTGCTGGTGCTGGTACTGGGCGTATGGCCGCAGCCGTTAATCAGCATCGTACAGTTGGCTACGCCGCTGATGTAATCATATCCGTCGTGGGTAAAAAGGATCGCTTCGGCGGTCCTTTTTTTATCTACGCGAAAGCGGTGGGACCTTTGCTTTAATATTTTTTGTAATATTCATGCTTTTTATCATATTAATCTCACTTTACATTTCCACTCATCCTCTTATTTTCCGTACTATTATTACTACGCACACTGTTGTGTTTTGTAGATGGAGAAAGTGAATGAAAACAAGGCGTAAGCATTTGACCATCGGGGAGGTTCAGCGTTTGGTTGAAGCGGCCAGGCGGGGGGCAAATCCGGAACGCGATGTCTGTTTACTGTGGATGTGTTTTAATCATGGGTGTCGGGTGAGCGAAATTCGTCACTGGAAGCTCTCTGATATCGATATTCAAAGCGGGGTCATTTATATTCGTCGGCTGAAAAATGGCTTTTCAACCACGCATCCTATTTATAAACAAGAGGTAAAGGTACTCAACGAGTGGCTGCGTGTGCGTAATAATTACCCCGGGAATAATTCCGGCTGGCTCTTTTTATCACGTAATGGCCAGCCTTTATCCCGCCAGAGAATATATCAAATGATGAAAAATCTGAGCCTTGTTGCCCAGTTGGAAATTAATGCGCATCCGCATATGCTGCGCCACGCGTGTGGTTTCGCGCTGGCGAATAACGGTGTGGATACGCGATTAATTCAGGATTTTCTTGGGCACCGGAATATTCAGCATACGGTTATTTATACGGCAAGTAATGATGCAAGATTTAGAGAGGTTTGGTAAATGAAATAGTCATTTTGTATCAAACTGACTCCTATGCTATCCACAGGTGGTAACAATGTCAATTTATGATTAACAATGTTTTTTTTGTTATTATTTTCATGTGGTTACATTAAATATAGACGTCATTTATTTTTCGGTTTTTTTAATTAGCTTCACGTATGGTTTGTACCTCTTCCCACTCTTTAGTTTTTTATCGTGTTTATTAGGCTTTTTCCTGGTAAATACGAAATAAAAAATGCCCTCCCTGGCAATATATATTTCAATTAATTGAAGTGGTCAAATTGATACAAAATGACCACTTCAGAATATTATATCCATTTCATGGGTCAATGTTTTGTTGTGTTATTAATATCAAACGTAAATAAAAGGATGCGCACGGTATTGCGCTTTTAAGTTAATGCATTGACTGCATTGAAAAGGACAAATCATGAAAAAAACATTACTTGCTGCTGTTGTTGCCGCCTGCGCGACGATCTCTGGTGCTGCGCTGGCAGATGACGGTCAGGTGAAGTTTATTGGCGACATCATTGATGCTGGTTGCGACGTGGTCAACGACCTGTCTAACCCGCTGGAAGTCCAAATGGGACAGATCGCCAAGACGGCGTTTACCGGTACCGGTTCTACTGCGGCTGAGCAAGGTTTTGATATCCAACTGAAAAACTGCCCGACTACGGTTACTAAAGCATCGGTACTGTTCTCCGGCACTAACGTCGGCGGCGACAATAGCAAACTGCAGCTGACCGCAGAACCTAATGTCGCTACAGGCGTGGCTCTGCAGCTGGTTGATGGCAGCACTAACAGTACCCTGCCGCTGTTCACCCGTTCTACCAGCCTGACCATCCCATCTACCGGTGATATCGATCTGCCGTTCCGCGTTCGTTATATCCAGACCGACACAACTGTTGTTGCTGGTAAAGCTAACGGTAGCGCTAACTTCACTATCAGCTACAACTGATCCTCCGTCTATTAGACCGTGCTAGCGAGCCGAAATCGGCTCGCTTTTCCAGGGAGCTGGAGATGAAACGATACCTGAAAGTGTTGATGGCTGGATGGCTGTTGGTGGGCGCTACGGCACATGCGGGCGTCGTGACCGGCGGTACTCGCCTGATTTATCCGGGCGGTAAAAAAGAGGCCACGCTGAGCGTAACCAACAATGATGCTACACCCTATCTTATTCAGAGCTGGGTGGAGAATGATAAAGGGGCCGCGCCCTTTTTGTTAACGCCGCCGTTATTTCGCCTGGACGGTGAGCAGCAGACCCGCCTGCGGGTGATTTATAGCGGCGGATTGCCCGAAAACAAAGAAAGTATGTTCTGGATGAATATCAAAGCGATTCCATCCTCACAGGCCAAAGCTGGCGCCAACACATTACAGATCGCTATTAAAACCCGTATCAAATTAATTTATCGGCCGAAATCCGTCGAGGGAACGCCGGAAACAGTGACGGATCAGCTTCGCTGGACGCGCAGCGGCAATACGCTACAGGTCACTAATCCCACCGCGTTTTATATGAATTTCGCCGAGGTGAAAATCGGTGGCGCGGAAGTCAAAGAAGCCAACTGGGTGGCGCCTGGCGCGACGGCGCGTTTTGATTTGCCGCGCGGCAGTACAGGCTCTTTGCAGTGGAAACTGATTAATGATTACGGCGGTATTGGCGCGCAGCACAGCGCTAATTTGTAAAGGCTATCAGGCCAGGGAGTTCCAGAGACAATGAACAATAATCATAACAAATGGCGGCTTAACCGGATAGCCGGAGCTCTGGCCGTTGCCTTGATACCGTGGTGTGATACTGCGCTGGCGCGGGATGTGTTTAACCCGGCGTTATTGGAAATGGATGGCCCGCAGACGGGGGTCAGGGATTTATCGGCTTACGAACACGCTGGAGGGCAGCAGCCGGGAACCTATCGGGTCGATATTTACCTCAACAATATCTTTATGGAAACCCGGGATGTCACTTTTCAGCAAAGCCGGATCCCGGGGGAAACGGCCCTGCAGCCGTGTCTGAACGTTGAAGAGCTTGCCGAATGGGGCGTGCGCGTTAAGCAATTCCCTGAATTAGGCCGTAAATCGGCGGACTGCGCGGACTTGGGCGTTATACCACAGGCAACGGCTGACTTTCGTTTTAGTCAGCAACGCCTGTTATTAAGTTTCCCTCAGGCGGCGGTTACCAGCGCGGCGCGGGGCTGGGTCGACCCGAAGCAGTGGGATGACGGCATAGCGGCCCTTCTGCTGAACTACTCCGTAAGCGGGGCGAATAACTGGTCGCGCAAGAATGACATGCCGGATAGTGACAACCAATACGTTAACCTGCGTCCCGGTATCAACATGGGTCCGTGGCGTTTGCGCAACTACACTACCTGGTCACGTAACAGCAGCGAAGGCGAGTCCAGTAACAGCTGGGATACGGTTTATACCTATGCCCAGCGTAATATTAATGCCCTGCAAGGGGTGATGACGTTGGGCGATAGCAGCACCGACGCCGACATTTTCGAAGGCATCCCTTTTCGCGGGGCGATGCTGGCTTCCGATGACGATATGCTGCCGGAAAGCCTGCGCGGCTATGCGCCGGTGGTACGCGGGATTGCGCGTACCAATGCCCAGGTCATTATTCGCCAGAACGGCTATGAGATTTACCAGACCTATGTCTCCCCCGGCGCGTTCGAAATCACCGATATGTATCCGACCGGTGGCTCGGGCGATTTATCGGTCACTATTAAAGAATCCGATGGCAGCGAGCAAAACCTGATCGTGCCTTATGCTTCACTGCCTGTCCTGCAGCGCGAGGGCCGCCTCAAATATAGCGTGACCTCCGGCGTATACCGGGCCTACGACAATAGCATTGATGAAACGCCCCTTACTCAGGGGACGGCTATTTACGGTCTACCGTTGGGGATAACCCTGTACGGCGGCGGTCAGTTTAGCAGCAAATATCAGTCCCTGGCGCTGGGGGTGGGGAAAAACCTTGGCGATCTTGGCGCCGTATCGACCGATGTCACCCAGGCCTGGTCGAACCGACAGGATCAAGACAAAGAGAGCGGGCAGTCGGTGCGTATTCGTTATAGCAAAGATCTTCCAGGCTTAGGGACTAACATTTCCCTGGCGGGATATCGCTATGCTACCAGCGGCTACTGGGATATGCAGGAGGTGCTGGATACCTATCGGGACGATAATTATACCCCTTCAATCGAACGGCGGCGCAATCGCGGGGAAGTGACGCTCAGCCAGAGCCTTGGCGAAGAAATGGGGTCTCTCTCGCTAAACTATATCCGCGAAGATTACTGGAACACCGGGCGCACGATGGAGTCCGTCGGCGTGGGATACAACAATAGCTGGCGCGGCGTCAGCTACAGCATGAACTACAGCTATAACCGTAATACCACCGACCAGAATACCGGAACGCGCAATGATGAAGACCACCTTTTCGCTCTGAGCATCAGCGTGCCGCTGGGGGAATGGCTGCCGAAACCAGTTTATGCCAGCTACTCCCTGAACAGCAGTAAGAATGGCTCCACCAGCAACAACCTGGGCCTTTCCGGCACTTTGCTTGAGCGTGATAACCTGAGCTGGAGCGTACAGGAAGGATACACCAGCCAGGGACGAGGGGAGAGCGGCAGCATTAATGCCGACTGGCACGCGACCTATGGCGAGCTTACCGGCGGCTACAGCCATGATAAATACAGCCATCGCCTGAACTACGCCCTGCGCGGTGGAGTCCTGGCGCATGAAAATGGCCTGACGCTGGGGCAGCCTTTTGGCGAAACCCTCGCTTTAGTTAAAGCGCCCGGCGCTTCCGGGGTTGGGATCAATAACCAGACCGGCGTCAGAACCGACTGGCGGGGCTACGCCGTGGTGCCTTACGCCTCGCCGTATCGCAAGAATATCTTGACCCTTGACACCAGCACGATGCCGGACGATGTCGATCTCGAGCTAACCACTCAAACGGTGGTGCCAACCCGCGGGGCGGTGGTTCGCGCAAACTACTCCACCAGCGTCGGTAGCCGGGTTCTGATGACGGTTCGTCGGGCGAATGGTCAGCCGGTACCTTTCGGCGCGATGGTCAGCGTACCCGGAGCCGCGGCGTCAGAGCAGGCATTTATCGTTGGCGAGGGCGGACAAGTTTATCTGACCGGGCTGGAGTCTAATGGAGCGCTTAACGTGAAATGGGGAGCGGCCGCACAGGAGCGCTGCCGGATTCAGTACGCGCTGCCGTCAGGTAAAACGCTCACCGGCATTATTGTAGCCCCGGGGCTATGCCGCTAATCGAAAGGATGCAGAAATAATGAAACGATTTTTATGGGCAATATTAGCAGGCCTGTCGGCGCTGGCGCTATCGCCGCAGGCGATGGCGGCAACCGGGTGGTGTGAGACGACTTCGGCTGGTCACGCTCCATTTCGCAATACATTCTCATTTATTGAAACCTTTACTAATCCCTCGCAAAACCAGGCTGGGATGACGTTTCCTCGCCTGTACCGTTGGAATACCGGGGGAAATTATAATGCAAAATGTGATTGTGGCAGCTATATCACTGGGCCTACATATTTTAAAGCCACGGTCCCTGGGATGGCTGCGACGCAAAGTCGAGGCGGGGTAAATTATTATCAGCTTAATAAATATCTGGAAATTGCCAGCGAGCTATATATTGCCGGGGGCGTGAATGACTATTTCCCAACACCTATCGACAATAAAAGCAATAACAATAACCAGGGCTTTGCTTGCAATGCGGGCGGTTCAACTTTTCAGAGTGGTTCAGTGGGATACGTTTCGCTCTATTTTACTCGACCATTTGTTGGTCAGGTGACTATCCCTCCGACGGTTATCCTTAATGTCTATGGAACAAGAATCTCTGGAAGCTACGGTGCAAATCCATTAACGCAGATCTCAATGAGCGGCTCGGTTACGGTACCGCAGTCCTGCGAAATAAATACCGGTCAGCCAATTAACATTGATTTTGGCGATATTGCTGGCAATAACTTCAAAACGGCCAACCAGATGCCGACGGGCTTCACTCCTTACGAGGTAAATATGACCGTGGCCTGCACCAATATTTCGGCAGGGGTTAAAATTGCTCTCTCATTCCAGGGCACGGCTGACTCCCATGACAACACTGCGCTGGTGACGACCAATAGCGATATTGCGGTGCGGATTGAAAGTATTACCGGAACCAAAATTCCAGTGATTTCAGGGCTGCTGCCGGTCGATCTGAACTATTCGACCCAGACCGGGGATACCACTATGAAAGTCTATCCGATAAATACCACCGGTAATTTACCCGCTGGCGGTGGGTTTACCGCCACGGCAACCATTCAGGCTGAAATTGAATAGCAGGAGTCAATAATGAAAAAGGCGCTATGGTTGGCATTGTTGCTGCCTGTTTTTTCATCCTGGGGCGGAATACCCTTAAATATAAAAGGCACGATTTATTATTATCCCTGCGATGTGAGCACTGATACAAAATATCAAGAGGTGAATTTCGGCACGCTGGTGAAAACAAATTTTCAGGCGGCCGGCTCCGCTTCGGAGTGGAAAACCTTTACCTTAAATGTCGAAAACTGCCCGGCAGGAACCACTAAAGCGACGGTGAAGTTTGACGGCGTGACGGACGGCGATGACGCCACGCATTTCGCCAATGTGGCGGCCAGCGATGCGGCGCAGCGTATTGCGCTGCAAATAACCAATAGCGACCATTCCACGACCTATAAAAATCAGGACAAGATGACGGTTGCGATTAACAGCAGTACGCAAAAGGGCGTTTTTCCGCTGGCTGCCCGTTTATATTCAACTCAGGGCGGAGCGACGGCGGGTAACTTTGAATCGGTGGTGCAGTTAACATTTACCTATCAATGACCTGATGAGCTAACTGGATGAAAAGGAATGGCGTATGCAGGAAGATACGGAATATCTGAGCGTAAAGGATGTTGAGCGACTGGTACTTGCCGCAAACTATTGTGCTCACCCGGAAAGAAATAGCTGCATGATTCAAATGTGCTTTTTGCACGGCTGCCGGATTAACGAAATTACCGCATTAACTTTGCGAGATATCGACCTGCCGGGAAAACGAGTTTATATTCGCCGGGCGCGTCACGGTATTTCTGGGTATCATCCATTACAACCGAAAGAGGTTCTCTCACTGCAGCGCTGGTTGCTGGCCAGAGAGTGTTATCCGGCGCAAAATGATTTATTATTTATCTCCTCTCGCGGTAATAAAATGACCCGTCAGCGTTTTTACCAGATTATTCGTGAATGCTGCGAGCTGGCAAAATTGAAGCAAAATATTCACCCGCGGATGCTGCGCCATGCCTGCGGCTATGAACTGGGGAAAAAAGGCATTGATGACGACTCTATCCAGGATTACCTGGGTTATCGGAATTTGAAATCTATCCTGCGTTATAACAGCTACGTTGAAGAGTAGCTGGCGGCGTATTCGCGGCTTTTGTCTCTGCCGCGTTACGCCTCTTTTTTATTCTACGGTATAGACCATGAAATCTTCCGCCAGCACGGTAGACGGGAATATCTCTCGGCACTCTGCCAGCAGGCGCTGGCAGCCTTCAGCGTCATAGCGAGAACTAAAATGCGTGGCGATAAGCGTACCGACGTCGGCGTCGTGCGCCAGCGCGGCGGTTTGCTGGCTGGTTGAATGGCCACGGCTATTCGCTTTTTCCGCCATCGCCTGTTCGAGCGTCACCTCATGGACCATAACATCCACGCCGCGGGCCAGTTCCAGCGCCGCCGGGCAGGGGGCGGTATCGCCGAAAATCGCCAGCTTCTTACCCGGCGTTGCCGGGCCGAGGTAGCGGCTGCCGTCAATCACCCGACCATCCAGCTCAACCGTCAGCCCCTGCTTTAAACGGTGGAACAGCGGGCCGGGAGGCACGCCTTCGGCGATAAGCCGGGCGGCATCGAGGGTGCCCGGCTTATCATGCTGTTCGATACGATAGCCATAGCACTCGACCGGATGGTTTAATGGCCAGGCGGTGACCCGGAAGCCAGCTTCATCAAACACCAGCCCCGGTTCGACTTCGACGATAGTGAGCGGATAATCGGTCCAGGAGCCGCTCAGGCGCAGCGCGGTTTCCACAAACTCTTTAAGCCCCTTTGGCCCGTACAGCGTCAGCGGCAGAGTATTGCCCTGCATCGAGCGGCTGCACAGCAGGCCGGGGAGGCCGAAAAGGTGATCGCCATGTAAATGGGTGATAAAAATCTTGTTCAGTTTGCCGGGGTGACAGGCGGTGCGCAGAAACTGATGCTGAGTTCCCTCTCCGCAGTCGAACAGCCACATCTCCGCCATTGTTGGCTGTTGCAAATTCAGCACTATCGACGTCATATTACGCGTACGGGTCGGCACGCCAGCGGATGTCCCCAAAAAGAGTAATTCCATCGTCCAGTATCCTCAGGGCGTGGGTCAAAAAAACAAAGTATACCAACTAAGGAACCGCAGATGATGACATGGCAGGATCTTCACCACGCCGAACTGACCGTCCCCCAGCTATATGCCGTGCTGAAATTACGCTGTGCGGTGTTTGTTGTCGAACAATCCTGCGTCTATCAGGACATCGACGGCGACGATCTGGTGGGAGAGAACCGCCATCTTCTCGGCTGGCGCGGCGATGAACTGGTGGCCTACGCGCGCATTCTCAAGAGCGATGACGAGTTTGAACCGGTAGTGATTGGCCGGGTGATTATCAGCCCGGCGGCGCGCGGCGAGAAGCTGGGTTATCAGCTGATGGAACAGGCGCTGGCCAGCTGCCGTCAACACTGGCCGCAAAAGGCCATCTATCTTGGCGCCCAGGCGCACCTGCAAAAATTCTACGCCAGCTTCGGTTTTGTGCCGGTGACCGAAGTTTACGACGAGGACGGCATCGACCATATCGGCATGGCGTACGAAATCGCCACCCACTGACCGTCGCGCGAATTAAAAGCCGCTCCCTCATCGTGGGTACTGCTATTCCTCAGTAGGACCCCGTATAATGTGGGGTTTTTACTCCGTGGAGGTTCGCGTGCTGTCTGTTTCCACCGCGCTGGAAAGCCTATACCGCTGCCTGGATGAAGCGTTCCCGCCATCGCCCGGCACGCGAATTTACGATATCTCCTTTGCGCTGAATGACGCTTTTGATCCGTTGCTGTGGTGCAGTCATCAGCGGCAGTGGCCGCAGTTTTACTGGCAGCAGCGCAGCGGCGATGAAGAGCTGGCGGCGCTGGGAGCGGTAAAAACCTTTGCTTCCCTGACGCAGGCGCACGATTTTTTGCGCCAGCAGGGGCGTGATGACCTGCGAATTTGCGGCCTTAACGCCTTTGATCCTCAGCAGGGCCTGTTGCTATTGCCGAGGCTGGAGTGGCGTCGCCTGGGCGGCAGCGCCACGCTACGTCTGGTGCTGTCCAGCGAGAGCTCGCTCCGCGACGATGCCCGTGCGGCGCGTGAATTTCTCGATTCGCTGACGGCGAAACAGGCGCAGGCCACCGCGATGCCCTCTCTGCTTAGCGAACAGCATTTCCCGGCTTATCCGCAGTGGCGAGCGCTGATTACGCAGGCGACGCAGGCGATAGCGGCGGGGGAGATGGATAAAGTAGTGCTGGCTCGCGCCACCGATTTGCATTTCGCCGCGCCGTTAAACGCCGGATCGATTATGGCCGCCAGCCGTCGCAGCAATCTCAACTGCTTCCACTTCCTGATGGCCTTTACCCCGCGAGAGGCATTCGTGGGTTCAACGCCGGAACGGCTGTGGCGGCGGCGCGGCGCGCTATTGCGTACCGAAGCGCTGGCGGGAACCGTCGCCAGCCATGCGGACGATCGTCAGGCCCAGCGTTTGGGCAACTGGTTGATGGGCGACGATAAAAATCAGCGCGAAAATATGCTGGTGGTGGAGGATATCTGCCAGCGGCTGCAAGGGGAGACGCGCGCGCTGGAAGTGCTGCCGCCGCAGATTGTCCGTTTGCGGAAAGTTCAGCATTTGCGGCGCTGTATATGGGCCGAGCTGGATAAACCCGATGATGCCCGCTGTCTTCATTTGCTTCAGCCCACGGCGGCGGTCGCGGGTTTGCCGCGTCAGGTGGCGCTGGATTTTATCACCCGTAATGAGCTTTTTACCCGCGGCTGGTATGCAGGCTCCGCTGGCTATCTGTCGCTGGCGCAAAGCGAATTTTGCGTCTCTCTGCGTTCGGCGAAAGTCGAAAACCATACGCTCAGACTGTATGCCGGGGCGGGGATCGTCAGCGGCTCTGATCCTGAGCAGGAGTGGCAGGAAATTGAAAATAAAGCCGCGGGATTGCGTTCGTTACTGCTTACAGAAACATAGATAAAACGATGCATATCAAAACGGCAACAGTCTGCTTTATCTATACTTAGCCTCAATATTTGATACTGGACAAATTCATGTCAGTAAGCGCATTTAACCGACGCTGGGCGGCGGTGATCCTTGAAGCTTTGACCCGCCACGGCGTGCAGCACATCTGCATTGCGCCCGGATCGCGTTCGACGCCTTTAACCCTGGCGGCGGCGGAAAACCACGCGTTTATTCACCATACCCACTTTGACGAACGCGGTCTTGGCCATCTGGCGTTAGGGCTGGCGAAAGCCAGCGGCCAGCCGGTGGCGGTAATTGTGACCTCCGGTACCGCGGCGGCTAACCTCTATCCGGCGCTGATTGAAGCCGGGTTGACCGGCGAAAAACTCATTTTGCTGACCGCCGACCGGCCGCCGGAGCTGATCGACTGCGGCGCGAATCAGGCTATACGCCAGCCGGGCATGTTCGCCTCGCATCCGTCGCACACAATATCCCTTCCGCGCCCGTCGCAGGATATCTCCTCCCGCTGGCTGGTCTCGACCCTCGACCAGGCGCTCGGCGCGCTGCACGTCGGCGGCGTTCATATTAACTGCCCGTTTGCCGAACCGCTGTATGGCGATATGGACGACACCGGCGCCGAATGGCAGCAGCAGCTCGGCGACTGGTGGCAGAGCGATAAGCCCTGGCTGCATCAGTCTCTGCAGACCTCAAGCGAAAAGCAGCGTGACTGGTTTTTCTGGCGCCAAAAACGCGGCGTAGTGGTCGCCGGACGGATGAGCGCGGAAGAGGGCCTGAAGGTTGCCGAGTGGGCGAAAACGCTCGGTTGGCCGCTGATTGGCGATGTGCTCTCGCAAACCGGGCAGCCGCTTCCCTGCGCCGATCTGTGGCTCGGCAACGCAAAAGCGGTCAGCGAACTGGCGCAGGCGCAAATCATTGTTCAACTGGGCAGCAGCCTGACCAGCAAACGCGTTTTGCAGTGGCAGGCTACCTGCGAACCCGAAGAGTACTGGCTGGTGGACAACCTGCCGGGGCGTCTGGATCCTGCCCAGCATCGCGGTCGTCGCCTGGTCTGCGCCATTGACCGCTGGCTTGAGCAGCACCCGGCGGAAAAACGCCAGCCGTGGGCCGTCGTTATTCCTGAACTGGCGCGCCAGGCCTGGCAGGCGGCGGTGGCCAGCAGCGAGGCGTTCGGCGAGGCCCAGCTGGCGCAGCGAATCCGGCGCTATCTGCCGGATCAAGGGCAGCTGTTTGTCGGCAACAGCCTGGCGGTACGTTTAATTGACGCGCTGTCGCAGCTACCGGCGGGTTACCCGGTCTACAGCAATCGCGGGGCCAGCGGAATCGACGGCCTGCTGGCGACGGCGGCCGGGGTGCAGCGCGCCAGCGCGCGCCCTACGCTGGCTATCGTCGGCGATCTGTCGGCGCTTTACGATCTCAACTCGCTGGCGCTGCTGCGTCAGGCTTCAGCGCCGATGGTGCTGATTGTCGTCAACAATAACGGCGGGCAGATTTTTTCCCTGCTGCCCACGCCGCAGGCGCAGCGAAGCCAGTTCTATCTGATGCCGCAGAATATCCATTTCGCCCATGCGGCGGCGATGTTCGATCTGACCTATCATCGCCCTGCGGACTGGAATGAACTGGAACGGGCGCTGGACGTTGCCTGGCGAGCGCCCGGCGCGACGCTGATTGAGCTGGTGGTCAACGAAACCGACGGTACGCAAACTTTGCAGCGGCTGCTGGCGCAGGTGAGTCAGCTATGATCCTCCACGCGCTGGCCGAACGCGGCCAGCCGGGCCATCCCTGGCTGGTCTTTTTGCACGGTTTTTCCGGCGATTGTCACGAATGGCTGACGGTCGGCCAGGCGTTTGGCGCGTATTCGCGTCTCTATATTGACCTGCCGGGCCACGGCGGTTCAGCGAATATTGCGGCAAACAGCCTGGCTGAGGTTGGTCATCTTGTTGAGAAAACGCTTAATAGTTACAACATACTTAAGTACTGGCTGGTGGGTTACTCCCTTGGCGGACGGGTGGCCATGTACTTTGCCTGCCAGCCGCGCGAAGGGCTCTGCGGGCTGGTGGTGGAGGGGGGGCATCCGGGGTTAACGGATGAAAACCAACGCTTGCTGCGCCGCCGCGGCGATGCCGCCTGGGCTGAACGCTTTCGCCGCGAGCCGCTGACCCAGGTGTTTGCCGACTGGTATCAGCAGCCGGTCTTTGCTTCCCTTGATGCCGCGCAGCGGGCGGCGCTGATTGCGCTACGCAGCCGCAATAACGGCGGTGCGCTGGCGGCAATGCTGCAGGCCAGCTCGCTGGCGGAACAGCCCGATCTCCGCGAACCGTTACGGGCGCGCGAGTTCCCTTTTCATTACCTTTGCGGTGAACGCGACGGCAAGTTTCGCGCCATCGCCGATGAGCTATCGGCCACCACGCACGTGATTAATCATGCCGGACACAACGCGCATCGGGAAAATCCCGATGCTGTCGTGGCTTGTCTGGCGCAGTTTTTAGCGAGTTAACTGAAGGACACTTTATGATCTCTCTTGATGAAGCAATGCTTTACGCCCCGATTGAATGGCAGGACTGCTCCGAAGGCTACACCGACATTCGTTACCAAAAATCGGCGGACGGAATTGCCAAAATCACCATCAACCGCCCGCAGGTACGCAACGCATTTCGTCCGCTGACCGTCAAAGAGATGATTCAGGCGCTGGCGGATGCCCGCTATGACGACAATATCGGCGTCATCGTGCTGACCGGTGAAGGCGACAAAGCGTTTTGCGCCGGCGGCGATCAGAAGGTCCGCGGCGACTACGGCGGCTATCAGGATGATTCCGGCGTTCATCACCTCAACGTTCTCGATTTCCAGCGGCAGATCCGCACCTGCCCGAAACCGGTGGTGGCGATGGTGGCGGGTTATTCCATTGGCGGCGGCCATGTCCTGCATATGATGTGCGATCTGACCATCGCGGCGGAAAACGCTATCTTTGGCCAGACCGGTCCGAAAGTCGGCTCCTTCGACGGCGGCTGGGGCGCCTCGTATATGGCGCGCATCGTCGGGCAGAAAAAAGCCCGTGAGATCTGGTTCCTGTGCCGCCAGTACGACGCGCAGCAGGCGCTGGATATGGGCCTGGTCAATACCGTGGTGCCGCTGGCGGATCTGGAAAAAGAGACCGTGCGCTGGTGCCGGGAAATGCTGCAAAACAGCCCGATGGCGCTGCGCTGCCTGAAGGCGGCGCTGAACGCCGACTGCGACGGCCAGGCGGGACTGCAGGAGCTGGCGGGTAACGCCACCATGCTATTTTACATGACCGAAGAGGGTCAGGAAGGGCGCAATGCTTTCAACCAGAAGCGCCAGCCGGACTTCAGCAAATTTAAACGGAATCCGTAATGCGACAGGCGCAGGTCTACCGCTGGCAGCTACCGATGGACGCGGGTGTGGTGCTGCGTGAACGGCGGTTAAAAACCCGCGATGGTTTGCTTCTGCGCCTGCGCGACGGCGAGCGCGAAGGCTGGGGGGAAATCTCTCCCCTGCCGGGATTCAGCCTGGAAACGCTGGATGACGCGCGGACGGCGCTGCTGGCGTGGGCGAGCGCCTGGCGAGATGGCGAAGACGGCGCGCTGCCGGCCCCGCCGTCGGCGGCTTTCGGGGCGAGCTGCGCACTGGCGGAACTGTGCGGCGAGCTGCCGCAGGCGGCGGATTATCGTGCGGCGCCGCTCTGTTCCGGCGACCCGGACGAGCTGTTCGCCAGGCTTTCGCTGATGCCCGGCGAGAAGGTCGCCAAGGTCAAAGTTGGCCTGTATGAGGCGGTGCGCGACGGTATGGTGGTCAATCTGCTGCTGGAGGCGATTCCCGATCTGACGCTGCGCCTCGACGCTAACCGCGCCTGGACGCCGCTGAAAGCCCAGCAGTTCGCTAAATATGTTAATCCGCACTATCGCAGCCGCATCGCCTTTCTCGAAGAGCCTTGTAAAAATCGCGACGATTCGCGCGCTTTTGCGAAAGAAACGGGTATCGCTATCGCCTGGGATGAGAGCCTGCGCGAGGCGGACTTTAGCTTTGCCGCCGAGCCGGGGCTGCGGGCGGTGGTGATTAAACCAACGTTGACCGGCAGTCTGCAAAAGGTACGCCAGCAGGTGGCGCAGGCGCATGCGCTGGGGCTGACGGCGGTGATCAGCTCATCCATTGAGTCGAGCCTTGGACTGACGCAGCTGGCGCGAATCGCCGCCTGGTTTACCCCGGACACGATACCCGGTCTGGACACCCTGAGCCTGATGCGTGGCCAGCTGGTGCGCCGTTGGCCGGATAGCGAGCTGCCGTGTCTGAGCGTTGATGAGCTGGAGCCGCTGCTGTGACCTTTAGCGACTGGCCCTGGCGTCACTGGCGGCAACGGCGGGAAGAGGCCCGGGCGCTGCGCTTGAATGAGCGGCGGCTAAGCTGGCGAGAACTGTGCGCGCGCATTGATGCGCTGGCGGCGGGATTTCACGCCCAGGGGGTCAGCGACGGCGATGGCGTGCTGCTTCGCGCTTACAACCAGCCCGATGCTTTGCTGGCATGGCTGGCCCTGCTGCAGTGCGGCGCGCGCGTTCTGCCGCTGAATCCGCAGCTGCCGGCTCCTCTGTTGGCGGAACTGCTGCCGTCCCTTGGCCTGCGCCACGCGCTGGCGCTGAACGGCGGCGACCTTCCGGTGGCGCTTAATCCCTTAGTTTTGCGCGTTGGCGACGGCGCGTACGCGGCGGCCTGGCGAGAAGATCGTATCGCTTCCATGACGCTCACCTCGGGGTCGACGGGGCTGCCGAAAGCGGCGGTGCACGCTTTTCGCGCCCATCTTGCCAGCGCAGAGGGCGTGCTGGCGATGATACCCTTTGCGCCACACGATGACTGGCTGCTGTCGCTGCCGCTGTTTCACGTTTCCGGTCAGGGCATTCTCTGGCGCTGGCTATTTGCTGGCGCAGGCCTGACGGTACGCGACAAGCAGCCGCTGGAACAGGCGTTACGCGGCTGTACCCACGCCTCCCTGGTGCCGACTCAGCTATGGCGCCTGCTTAACGGCGACGCCGGGGTGTCGTTAAAAGCGGTTCTGCTCGGCGGCGCGGCGATTCCGGTGGCGCTCACCGAACAGGCCCGCAGGCGCGGTATCCGCTGCTGGTGCGGCTACGGGCTAACCGAGTTTGCCTCCACGGTATGCGCTAAGGAGGCGGACGGCCTGGCGGATGTCGGGCGGCCGCTGCCGGGGCGCGAAGTGCGGATTGTCGATGGCGAGGTCTGGCTGCGCTCGGACAGCATGGCGGAAGGCTACTGGCGCGATGGGCAAACGGTCCCCATTGCTGATGCCGACGGCTGGTTCGCCACCCGCGATCGGGGACAGCTGGAGCACGGCAGGCTGACTATCCTCGGAAGAGTGGATAACCTCTTTTTTAGCGGCGGAGAAGGTATTCAGCCGGAAGAGGTGGAGCGGGTTATCGGCGCACACCCATTGATTGGGCAAGTTTTTATCGTGCCGCAGGATGACGCGGAGTTTGGCCAGCGGCCGGTGGCGGTGGTGGAATGCAGCGCGCATTGCGAACCGTCCGAGCTGGCAGGCTGGTGCGCCGATAAGCTGGCGCGGTTTCAGCAGCCGGTGCGCTGGCTGCGGCTGCCTGAATCGCTGAAAACCGGCGGAATTAAAATTTCCCGCCGGGCGCTACGCGACTGGGTCAACCAGCAGGAGAGCTCCGCCTCAGAAGCGCTGGACGTGCAGTAGCTGCTGCGTATGCCAGCGGCCCAGCGCAAAAACGGTGGTCAGCGCGCCGAGCAGGGCGCAGAACATATCGGACTGAGTATCCCAGGGATCGCCCTGGGTGCCGAGAAATTCATCGGCGCCCTGTCCCAGCGCCAGCGCCGCCCACCATTCGATCAGCTCGTAGACGGCGCTAATCGCCAGCGCAATGCAGCAGACCACGAAACCGAGCATTTTACGCCCGTGAACGTAGCCGCCGCGCAGCAAAATCTCCCGCGCCGCCAGCGCCGGGACCAGCCCCTGGAAAAAGTGTCCCAGCTTATCGTAGGGGTTGCGGCTCAGCCCCAGCCATTCCTGTACGTCAAAGCCGATGGGCACTTTGGCGTAGGTGTACATACCGCCGACCATCAAAATGATGGCATGGAAGAAAACCAGCGTGTAAAGCAGCGGCGTCAACGGATAACGCGAGCGCGTGGCCAGCAAAAGCGGAACGAGGATAATGACCGGCGTGACTTCCATCAGCCAGGTGAGTTTGTCCCCTGCGCTGATACCGGTGTAAGCGAGGATCAGGGCCAGCGCCAGCGCGGCGAATGTTAACCCCGAACGGGATGCTGCGACGGTCATAACGGATCACCAGAAAGTTAAAACGATAACTATCAGGCAGATGCAGGAGAAATTCAATCGATACCGTCATTGGCGGCGGTTGACGACCGCCAATGACGTTGTCTATCAGGAGGAGGGAATATCGCCGGGCGTTTTTTGCTGACGTTTACGCATATATCGCAGCAGCGGGGGCACAACAATCACCGCGATGGCCAGCAGCAGGAGCGTTTTGGTCACGCCGCTTTGCCATAGAATCGCCACGTTGCCGTTGCTGATGGAGAGCGCGCGGCGCAGGTTCTGCTCCAGCATCTCCCCCAGCACGAAGCCTAAGATCAGCGGCGACATCGGGAAGTGCATCTTACGCATGATGTAGCCGAGCACGCCCAACCCAACCATCAATAGCAGGTCGAAGGTGGTGCTGTGCACCGCGTAGACGCCGACCGCGGACACGGCGGCGATAGCCGGGACCAGAAACCACAGCGGGATGGTCAGCATGCGGGTGAACAGACCGATCAGCGGAATGTTCATAATCAGCAGCATCACGTTGGCGATGAGCAGCGCGGCGATTAACCCCCAGACGATATCCGGCTGTTCGGTAAACATCGCCGGCCCCGGGGTAATATTGTAGAGGGTCAGCGCGCCCATCATCACCGCGGTGGTCCCGGAACCGGGGACGCCGAGCGTGAGCATCGGAATAAACGAGCCGCAGGCGGAAGCGTTATTCGCCGCTTCCGGCGCCGCGACGCCGCGAATATCGCCTTTCCCGAAGGTGTCGCTGTTGCCGCTGAGCTTTTTCTCGGTCATATAGGTGATGGCGCTGGCAATGGTCGCCCCCGCGCCCGGCAGAATGCCGACAAAAAAACCCACCACCGATGAGCGCAGGGTCGCGCCGACGCACTGTCCCGCCTCTTTAGCGTTAAACAGCATACGGCCGGTTTTGCGCACCAGCTTCTGCCCGCCGCTGGTGCTCTCCAGCATCAGCAAGATCTCCGAAACCGAAAAGAGGCCAATCACCACCACGATAAACTGCACGCCGTCGGAGAGATGAACGCTGTCGAAAGTGAAACGATACACCCCGGTATTGGCATCAACGCCCACCGTCGCCAACCCCAAACCGATCAACGCGGCGAGGAACGACTTGAGCGGATTTTGCGCCATCATGCTGCCGAGGCAGGTGATGGCGAAAACCATCAGGGCGAAATATTCCGCCGGGCCGAACGCCAGCGACCACTGCGCCAGTATGGGGGCGAACAGAATCATCCCGCCGATAGCGATCATTGAACCGACGAAGGAGCTGACGGCGGAGATCGACAGGGCCACGCCGCCGCGCCCCTGCTGCGCCATAGGATAACCGTCGATGGCGGTCATAATGGCGGCGGCATCGCCGGGCACGTTAAGCAAGATCGATGAAATACGTCCGCCGTATTCACAACCTATATAGACCGTGGCCAGCAGAATGAGCGCCGATTCAGCGGGCAGATGCAGGGCAAAGGCCAGCGGCAGTAGGATCGCCACGCCGTTAATTGGGCCCAGGCCCGGCAGCAGGCCGACGATGGTGCCAACGAAGCAGCCAATCAGCGCGATCAGCAGGTTGGTCGGCGTCATGGCGACGGCGAAGCCCTGCGACAGATAAATCCAGATATCCATAAACTCCTCCGTTAACTCAACCAGACGCCGAGCGGCAGGGTGACATCGAGCAGGGCGTCAAAGACGTACCACAGCGCGATGCCCATCGCCACGCCGGCTACCCCGGCAGCGGGCAGGGTGGCGCCAAACAGCAGGCCAAAAACGGCGGTCAGCAGCGCGGTGGCCAGAGGAAAACCCAGCCATTCAAAACCCCACGCGTAGACCACCAGCGCCACCACCATTGTCAATAAACGTTGTAAAACCAGACGCCCAGGCCAGGTGATGGCATCGGGCCGACGCAGAAGCAGTAAAACAGAGCACAGCAGCATCAGGCCGATAATGCCTACCGGGAAAGGGCGCGGGCCGACGGGTTCATAGGCGTATTCGCTGTGGATTTGCCAGGCGATAAACATTCCCCCCGCGCAGAGCAGCAGCCACACACCGGCAAAAATACGATCGCTCATCGCAACCTCCGTTAATTATTTTGCCAGGCCAAAGGATTTCGCCTGCTGGCGATACGCTTCCACCTGCTTTTTGACATAGGCGTCCAGTTCCTTGCCGTTCATGTTGAATTCAAACAGGCCGCGCAGCTCGCGCTGCTTTTTGAACGCGTCGGTCTGCTGCAATTTAGTGAACTCATCCACCCACCACTGATAGTCGGCGTCGCTGACTTTCGGGCCCACGAAGAAGCCGCGAATAATCGGCCATACCAGGTCATAGCCCTGCTCTTTGGCGGTGGGGACATCGGCGAGCGCGCCCGGTAGCCTTTCGTTAGCGAAGACCGCCAGCACGCGGATTTTATTGCCCTGTAGATAAGGCACCATTTCGCTGAGATCGCCGGAGACTGCCTGCACGTGATTGCCCAGCAGCGCGGTGACCGGTTCGCCGCCGCCCTCAAAGGCCACGTAACGCATTTTGTGCGGATCGACGTTCGCTTTTTGCGCCAGCAGCGCCGCTTTCATCCAGTCCTGGCTACCGATTGAGGCGCCGGCGCCGATGACGATACTGGCGGGGTTTTTTTCCATCGCCGCCATGAACGACGGCAGGTCTTTCCACGGCGAGTCGGTGCGTACCGCGATCATGCCGTAATCGGTGCCGACGCTGGCCAGCCAGCGGACATCATCCACGCCGTAGCGGCCAAACTTGCCCTGCGCCAGGTTGAGCAGCGAGCCGCCGGAAAAGGCGACCACGGTACCGGGTTCGCCGGGACGCTGGGCGACGATCGCATTGTAGGCCACTGCCCCTACGCCGCCGGGCATGTAGGTGACGCGCATCGGTTTTTTGATGGCACCGGTTTCCATCAGGCTGACCTGAATCAGTTTGCAGGTGAGATCGAAGCCGCCGCCGGGCTTGGCGGGCGCGATACATTCGGTACGGGAAGGCGCCTCGACGGCCCAGGCGGAGGCGGTACAAAGGCATAGCGCAAGGGCGCTAAGATGGCGCAGGAATGGAATATTCATAGGCTTCCTCAGTCAGTTACAGGGTACGTTTTTTTGATTATGTGAACCGGCATGTGGCTATTCGGTTGCATGATTGTTAAAACAATTACCTTTCATTTCCCTTTCAACGCGGCAGCAACTTTTCAGGATGTGATATGCGTCTCTTACTGGCAGAAGATAACCGTGAGCTGGCTCACTGGCTGGAGAAAGCGCTGGTACAGGGCGGGTTTGCCGTGGACTGCGTATTTGATGGCCGGGCGGCCGATCATCTGCTGCAAAGCGAAAAATATGCGCTGGCGGTGCTGGATATCGGCATGCCGGGACTCGACGGTCTGGAGGTGGTGCAGCGCCTGCGAAAGCGCGGGCAGACTCTTCCCGTCCTGCTGTTAACCGCCCGCAGCGCGGTGGCGGATCGGGTTAAAGGGCTGAACGTCGGCGCCGATGACTATTTGCCAAAACCTTTTGAGCTCGAAGAGCTGGATGCCAGGCTGCGCGCGCTGCTGCGGCGTAGCGAAGGCCAGGTGCATGAGGTGCAACAGATCGGCGCGCTGGAATATCGCGATGAAGGCTATTTTTTACTGCGCGGGCAGACGCTGTCGTTGACGCCGCGCGAGCAGGCGCTGCTGACGGTGCTGATGTTCCGCCGTACGCGGCCGGTGTCGCGCCAGCAGCTGTTTGAACAGGTTTTCAGCCTCAGCGATGACGTCAGCCCGGAAAGCATTGAGCTGTATATTCATCGTCTGCGTAAGAAACTTCAGGAGAGCAACGTGCGTATCGTGACCCTGCGCGGCCTGGGCTACGTGCTGGAGCTCGCTCATCATGAGGTGGGGTAAACCGCAGTCGTTATTCGCCCAGCTGCTGCTGTTTCTCGGCCTGCCGCTGGTTTTGCTGTGGGGGCTGTCGGCGTTCAATAGCTACGTCAGCGCCCTGCAGGCGGCGACCCAGGCTTACGATCGTACGCTGCTCTCCTCCGCCCGCACGGTGGCGGAGCGTCTGGTGGTACGCCACGGCAAGCTGGAAGTGAATGTTCCCTGGGTGGTGCTTGATAGCTTTGAGCTGAATATGAACGATCGCCTGTACTATAAAGTTCTCGATCCCGAGAGGCGGGTGATTTCCGGTTTTGACGACCTGCCGCCAATGCCGCCATCAACCTCTCGTACCGATCTCTATCCGGCGCTGGCGTGGTTTTATCATACCGAATATCGCGGCCAGGCCATTCGCGTGGCGCGGCTGCTGCAGCCGGTTAACGAAGGCGGCGTTGTCGGCATGGCGGAAATCTATATCGCCGAAACGCTGCAGTCGCGGCGCTGGCTGGCGGGACAGCTGCTGTTTTCATCATGGATCTCGCAGGGGCTATTAGTGCTGCTGACGCTGGTTCTCGCCGGCTGGCTGCTGCGCCGCGTGCTGCGGCCAATGCGCCAGCTTTCGGCGCTGATGGTACGGCGCGAACCCGGCCTGTTGACGCCGCTGCCGGAGCTGCTGCCGTGGTCGGAAACCCGGCTGCTGATCGTCGCCTTTAACCGCTATATCGACCGGCTGCGGGTGATGATTTCCCGCCAGGAGCGGTTTAGCGCCGACGCGTCTCATCAGCTCAAAACGCCGCTAGCGGTGTTGAAAACTCAGGCTTCGGTGGCGCTGGCGAGCGGCGATCCCCGACTGTGGCGCGAGAGCCTGGCGGCGATGAGCGGCACGCTTAATAGCACGATCCTGCTCACCGAGCGCCTGCTGCAGCTGGCTACCATCAAACGGAAAGAGCAGGGGGAACAGGCGTTCCCGCCGGTAGACCTTCAGGAGATCGTTCACCATAGCTGCTTTTCCCGTCTTCAGCAGGCGCGGAGCAAAGCTATCGATCTCGGTTATGAGGGGGAAACCTCGACGGTGACCATCGCCGGAGACGGCGTTTTGTTGAGCGAGCTGTGCGCGAATCTGCTGGATAACGCGATTCGCTATACGCCGCAGGGGGGGATCGTCACCGTCAGCCTGCATCGTGACGGAGAGGCGGTGCTGCTGGACGTCGAAGATAGCGGGCCGGGGATCGATGATGCGCAGATTCAGCAGGCGCTCATGCTGTTTCATCGTCTGGAAAACGTGGGGGATAACCCCGGCGCCGGGCTTGGCCTGGCGCTGGTTAGCGATATTGCGCGCCTGCACCGCAGCCATCCGCAGCTGCTGCGGAGCGAAACGCTGGGCGGGCTGAAGGTCAGGCTGCGCTTTTTGCGCGCGCGTTCAGAGTAAGCCTTTCAGGGTGAGGGTCCGGCGGGTCGCCACGTTCAAATCATAGTGAGGAAGATCCTCTACTTTCACCCAGGCGTAGTCCTGAAACTCTTCGTTGATCGTCACGTCGCGATTGGCGCTGATGCAGTCGAAGATCAGGTAAATCATATAAATTTCTTCCCGGCGGCCATCGGCGTAGGTTTTAACCCGGACGTCGTCGCGAAAGGTCCACGGGGTGACGTTGGTCAGCTGCAGTTTTTCGCCCAGCTCTTCACGAATTTCTCGCCGCAGCGCCTCTTCAATGCGCTCGCCTGGCTCGACGCCGCCGCCGGAGAGCGCCCACTGGCCGGGAAACACGCCGCGATCGTCGGCCATTTTACACAGCAGATAGTGGCCTTCATGTTGAATGAGCGGGCAGACGATAGTCCTTTGACGCATGATTTCTCCTTAATGATGATGCGGATAAAAATTGTAATGGCCCAGTTTGCGAGCCGCCTCGGCAAACCGCAAGCGAAAACGCGCGGTGAATGCGAGTGGTGGTAGGGTGAGCGCAAGTTAATTGGTCAGGGGCCATCATGGAACAGATAGCAAGCCACTCGCCGCACGATGCGGTCTTTAAACATCTTTTGTCCCAACGGGCAACGGCGCGCGATTTTTTGCATATTCATTTGCCGAAGCATTTGCGGGAACAGTGCGATCTGCGGACGCTGCAGCTGGAGTCCGGCAGTTTTATTGAAGAGGACTTACGCGCCAGCCATTCGGATATCCTTTATTCGCTAAAAACCCATGGCGGAGAGGGGTATATCTACATTCTCATTGAGCATCAAAGCTCTCCCGACAGGCATATGGCGTTTCGCCTGATGCGATACGCCATCGCGGCGATGCAGCGTCATCTTGATAAAGGGCATCATCAGCTGCCGCTGGTGATTCCTCTGCTCTTTTATCACGGCAGGACCAGCCCCTACCCGTATTCAACGCGCTGGCTGGATGGCTTTCCACAGCCAGAGATGGCCGAGCGGCTGTATAGCCGGAGTTTTCCTCTAATAGACGTCACTGAGATCCCTGACGATCGGCTTGTACAGCACCGCCGGGTCGCTATGCTTGAGCTACTGCAAAAACATATCCGCCAGCGGGACCTGATGGACATCTCTGAGCAACTGGTCAGAATATTATCCTTGGGATACACTACGCGTCGGCAGTTTAAAACGTTGCTGAATTATATGCTTCAGGCGGGTAACGCCGCCGATCCGGTGGCCTTTTTACGCAAGCTCGCGCAAAAGACGCCGCTCAAGCCGCATAAGGAGACGCTGATGAATATTGCTCATTTTCTGGAAGAGCGTGGCCGTAAAGAGGGGATCCTTCAGGGAATGAAGGCGGGGATAGAAAAGGGCTTACAAAAGGGCCGACGTGAAGGTCGCAATGAAGGCCGACGTGAAGGTCGCAATGAAGGCCGAAATGAAGGCCGACATCAAGGTCTGCAGGAGGCGACGCAACGCATTGCCCTGGCGATGCTGGATGAGGGGCTTGAGCCTTCTCAGGTCGCAAAGCTGACCGGTTTATCGCAGCAGCAGCTCGCTAAGCTCCGGCACTAAAATCGTTTAAAAAGCGCAAAATGGCAGCCTTAAGGGCTGCCATCAGTACTTATTCCCCGTGCTTTAAGGCCTGTAACGCCGCTGCAACACCCGCGCCGTAGTCGGGGTGGACTTCGCTGAACAGGCCAATTTGTCGCTGCTGAATAAACTCAGGAATATCCCGCATATCATTGGCGATACGCTGGAACATACGCTGATGCTCATCTTCGCCTAATAGCTCAAACAGTCTGCGCGGCTGGCTAAAGTAGTCGCTATCTTCCCGGTGATCCCAGTGCGCCGCCGCGCCTTCAAGGCTTAAAGGCGGCTCGCTAAAGTCCGGTTGTTCCTGAAACACGCCAAAGCTGTTGGGCTCATAGGTGACGCCGTTGCCGCTATTGCCGTCAACGCGCATCGCGCCGTCGCGGTGATAGTTATGGAACGGGCAGCGCGGAGCATTGACCGGAATTTGATGATGGTTAACGCCCAGACGATAGCGCTGGGTATCGCCGTAGGAAAACAGCCGTCCCTGCAGCATCCGGTCCGGAGATAAGCCCACGCCAGGCACCACGTTCGCCGGATTCATCGCGACCTGCTCAACCTCAGCGAAGTAGTTATCCGGGTTGCGGTTAAGCTCCAGTACCCCGACTTCAATCAGCGGATAATCGCCGTGCGGCCAGATTTTGGTCAGATCGAAGGGGTTGTAAGGGACCCGGCTGGCTTCCGCTTCCGGCATTATCTGCACGTAGAAGGTCCAGCGCGGGAAATCGCCTCTTTCAATCGACTCATAGAGATCGCGCTGCGAACTCTCGCGATCTTCTGCTACCAGGCGTTTCGCTTCATCATCCATCAGGTTGGCGATCCCCTGCTGGGATTTGAAGTGGAATTTCACCCAAAAACGTTCATTTTCAGCGTTGATAAAGCTGAACGCGTGGCTGCCGAAACCGTGCATATGGCGATATGAGCGCGGGATGCCGCGGTCGCTAAAGTCGATGGTTAACTGATGCAGCGTTTCGGGAAGCAGGGAGAAAAAATCCCATTTCCAGGTTGGATTACGCAGGTTGGTGCGCGGGTCGCGTTTGACAACGTGGTTAAGGTCGGGAAATTTCAGCGGGTCGCGAAGGTAGAAAATCGGCGTATTGTTGCCCACCAGATCCCAGTTGCCCTCTTCGGTATAGAACTTGATAGAAAAGCCGCGAATATCGCGCTCGGCGTCAGCGGCGCCGCGTTCTCCGGCGACGGTTGAGAAACGCAGGAACAGGTCGGTGGTTTTACCGACTTCGGAAAAAAGCTTTGCTCGGGTATAGCGGGTGATATCGTGGGTAACGGTCAGTTTGCCGTATGCCCCGGAGCCTTTAGCGTGCATTCGGCGTTCCGGGATAACCTCACGGTCAAAGTGGGCCAGTTTTTCCAGAAACCAGACATCCTGCAGCAGCATCGGTCCGCGAGGACCTGCAGTCACGACATTATTATTATCGACAACCGGCGCGCCGGCACCGGTGGTTAGTCCTTTCTTGCTCATCTTTATCTCCTGACAAAGTTTTATGTAACTTATTCATCTCCCTGAAGGAAAAAAATAAGCTGAGCACACTTTGTAGAATAAATAGCCAGCACGGACAATCTGGCTCTGGCTATCGAATTGATACCCGGAGTCGTTGGCAAAATTCCGGTAGCAACTGGTTACAATCACAATGGCAAACGTCGTTTTAGTTCATTGATTCCTTAGCATTCGGCAGTACAATTTCGCGGTTTTTTGGGATTTTCTTATTATTATTTTCTGGATAGATAAAAATGAAAAAAAGCATATTTATGGCCCTCGCCGGCATGATGTTCGTCTCGACGGCGGCAAATGCGATCAGCGTCAGCGGGCAGGCCGGTGAGCACTACACCAATCTCGGCGTCGGATTCGGCACCGAATCGACCGGCCTGGCGGTAACCGGCAACTGGCTGCACAATGATGACGACGGCGATGCGGCGGGTCTGGGATTGGGCCTGAACATCCCCCTTGGGCCATTCCTGGCCACCGTGGGCGGCAAAGGCGTTTACACCAATCCGAACAACGGCGATGAGGGCTACGCGGCGGCGGTCGGCGGCGGTCTGCAGTGGAAAATCGGCGACAGCTTCCGTCTGTTCGGCGAATACTATTACTCTCCGGATTCACTCTCCAGCGGCATCGACAGCTATCAGGAAGCCAATGCCGGCGCGCGCTTTACCATTATGCGTCCTCTGAGCATCGAAGCCGGCTACCGCTACCTCAACCTGGCGGGTAAAGACGGCAACCGCGATAACGCGGTCGCTGACGGTCCGTACGTCGGCGTCAACGCCAGCTTCTAATCTCTGCGGCGCGGTATTCCGCCGCGCCTGATTTTCAGGCTTTTTCGCCAGCCGCTTTGCGATATAGTATTTCTACTTATCAGGCTGGAGTTCACAATGTTAAACGTGGAAATGCTGTCCACCGGCGATGAAGTACTGCATGGGCAAATCATCGATACCAATGCCGCGTGGCTGGCGGATTTCTTTTTTAATCAAGGATTACCCTTAAAGCGTCGCCATACCGTTGGTGACGATCTCGACTCCCTGGTGGCGATTTTACGCGAGCGCAGCGAGCATGCCGATGTGCTGATCGTCAACGGCGGTCTGGGGCCGACCAGCGACGACCTGAGCGCGCTGGCCGCCGCGACGGCCAAAGGCGAAGGGTTGATTTTGCACGAAGCGTGGCTGGAAACCATGACCCGTTTCTTTGCCGAGCGCGGCAGGCCCATGGCCGCCAGCAATCGTAAACAGGCGGAAATTCCGCAAAGCGCCGAGATGATCGATAACCCGGTTGGAACCGCCTGCGGTTTTGCCGTGCAGCTAAACCGCTGCCTGATGTTTTTTACCCCCGGCGTGCCTTCCGAATTTAAGGTGATGGTCGAGCAGGAAATCTTACCGCGCCTGCGCGAGCGTTTCCCGCTGCCTGCTGCGCCGCTGTGCCTGCGTCTGACCACCTTCGGCCGTTCCGAAAGCGAACTGGCGCAGAGCCTCGATCATCTGCAGCTGCCGCCGGGAGTGGTGATGGGCTATCGCTCCTCGATGCCGATTATCGAACTGAAGCTGACCGGGCCCGCTGAACAGCGCGAGGCGATGCTGGCGCTATGGCCGGAAGTGCGGAAAGTGGCCGGAGAGAGCATGATTTTCGAAGGCACAGAAGGCCTGCCCGCGCAGATCGCCCGTCGTCTGCAGGAGCGTCAGCTAAGCCTGACGCTGAGCGAGCAGTTTACCGGCGGCCTGCTGGCGCTACAGCTTTCACGCGTCAATGCGCCGCTGTTGGCCAGTGAAGTCATTCCGTCGCAGGAAGAGACTCTGGCGCAGTCCGCGCGCTGGGCGGCTGAGCGGCGCGAGAAACATTTTGCCGGCCTGGCGCTGGCGGTCAGCGGCCAGGAGAGCGATCACCTGAATTTTGCGCTTTCTACGCCGGACGGCACCCACGCGCTGCGGGTGAAATTCACCACCAGCCGCCACAGCGTGCAGGTGCGTCAGGAGGTGTGCGCGATGATGGCACTGAACATGCTGCGCCGCTGGCTGAACGGCCAGCCGGTGGCCGGCGAACACGGCTGGATTAACGTCGTCGAATCTCTCACGGTGTAAACAAACCTCCGCGTCGGGAGTCTTTCCCGACGCGCGATGAGTCCAGCCAGCTGTACTTGCTTTTAAATATTCTGTGTACTACCTCGCATTTTTATCCTTCCGAACGTCCACCTTGCTGGAATAGCGTCGTCATTTGAAGCCGCTCACAATTTATCCGCCTGACAACCGCAACACTGATTCCAGTATTCAGGATTGGAGTCCAGTATGTTGGAATCAAGCAAAGTCCCGGCGCTGACCCGCGCCATTGATATTCTCAATTTGATCGCCCGCATCGGTCCCTGCAGCGCGGCGACCATTATTGACGAACTGGGTATTCCGAAAAGTACCGCCTATCTGCTGCTGGGAGAGCTGAAAAAACAGCGCTTCCTCAGCATGGATAATCAGGATAACTACTGCCTGTGGACCAAGCTGGTTGAGCTGGCCGGGCAGGCGCTGAGCAAAATGGACCTGCGCGAGCTGGCGCGTCCGCGCCTGACGCAGCTGATGGATCAGTGTGGGCTGCTCTGCCACCTGGGCATTATCGACAGCGGCAACGCCTACTACATTCTGAAGATTGAGTCCCCGGCCACCATCAGCGTGCGCTCGCATGAGGGGAAGAGCCTGTCGCTGTATCGCTCCGGTATCGGTAAATGCCTGCTGGCCTGGCAGCCCGAGCGGGTTCAGGAGTCGATTATCAGCGAGCTGCGGTGGGAACGGGCGACGCCAACCACTATCACCAGCGCCCAGCAGCTTCGCGATGAGCTGGGGCGTATTCGCGCCCGCGGCTGGAGCTTCGATAACGGCGAAGACTATCCCGACGTTCGCTGCGTGGCCGCCCCGGTGTTTAACGCCAATAACGAGCTGACCGCCGCCATTTCCGTGGTGGGTACCCGTCTGCAAATCAATGAAGACAATCGCGATTACCTCGCCGGTAGGGCGATTGCCTGCGCCAAAGATATTTCCCGTCTGCTGGGGTGGAAGAGCCCCTTCGAACAACAAGCCTCATAATAAGGAGAAGATCATGACCCTACCGAAAATTAAACACGTCCGCGCCTGGTTTATCGGCGGCGCTACCGCAGAGAAAGGCGCTGGCGGCGGCGATTATCATGACCAGGGGGCAAATCACTGGATTGACGATCATATCGCCACGCCGATGAGCAAATATAAACAGTATGAACAGTCTCGCCAGTCGTTTGGCATCAACGTTCTCGGTACGCTGATCGTTGAAGTGGAAGCCGAAAACGGGCAGACCGGCTTTGCGGTGTCGACCGCGGGCGAGATGGGTTGCTTTATCGTGGAAAAACATCTGAACCGCTTTATTGAAGGTAAGTGCGTCAGCGATATCAAACTGATCCATGACCAGATGCTTAACGCTACCATGTATTACTCCGGATCCGGCGGTCTGGTGATGAATACTATCTCCTGTATCGACCTGGCGCTGTGGGATCTGTTCGGCAAAGTGGTTGGACTGCCGGTTTATAAACTGCTGGGCGGCGCGGTGCGCGATGAAATTCAGTTCTACGCCACCGGGGCGCGCCCGGATCTGGCGAAGGAGATGGGCTTTATTGGCGGCAAGATGCCGACCCACTGGGGGCCGCACGATGGCGACGCGGGGATCCGCAAAGATGCCGCGATGGTGGCCGATATGCGCGAAAAATGCGGGCCGGACTTCTGGCTGATGCTGGACTGCTGGATGAGCCAGGACGTGAATTACGCCACTAAACTGGCCCACGCCTGCGCGCCCTCTAACCTTAAGTGGATCGAAGAGTGCCTGCCGCCGCAGCAGTACGAAGGCTACCGCGAGCTGAAACGCAATGCGCCAGCCGGAATGATGGTCACCAGCGGCGAGCACCACGGCACGCTGCAATCTTTCCGCACGCTGTCGGAAACCGGCATCGATATTATGCAGCCTGATGTGGGCTGGTGCGGCGGCCTGACCACGCTGGTGGAGATTGCGGCGATCGCCAAATCGCGCGGCCAGCTGGTGGTGCCGCACGGCTCGTCGGTCTATTCGCACCACGCGGTCATTACCTTTACCAATACGCCGTTCAGCGAGTTCCTGATGACCAGCCCGGATTGCTCAACGATGCGTCCGCAGTTTGACCCGATTCTGGTTGACGAGCCGGTGCCGGTAAACGGGCGCATTCATAAAAGCGTGCTGGATAAACCGGGCTTCGGCGTCGAGCTGAACCGCGACTGCAACCTGAAACGTCCTTATAGCCACTGATCCCGTCGTGCCGCACAGCGCAGATGTGCGGCCCATTGTTGAGGATATTACGATGAGCAACACCTTGCTTGAAAGCGTGGTGAAGAAAAACCGCGCCCGTTTGATCCCTTTTATGCTGGCGCTGTACGTGCTGGCGTTTCTTGACCGTTCGAATATCGGCTTTGCCAAAGAGACCTATCAGCTGGATACCGGCCTGAGCAACGAGGCCTATGCGCTGGGGGCGGGGATTTTCTTTGTGGTGTACGCCTTTCTCGGGGTGCCCGCCAACCTGCTGATGCGCAAATTCGGCGCAAGAAAATGGATCGGCTGCACCACCTTGCTGTGGGGGCTTCTCTCCGCGGCGATGGCGTGGGCGGATACCGAAGCGAAGTTTCTGCTGGTGCGTACCCTGCTGGGCGCCGCCGAGGCGGGCTTCTTCCCGGGTATGATCTACCTGACTTCCCAGTGGTTCCCGCAGCAGAACCGCGCCAGCATTATGGGGCTGTTTTATATGGGCGCGCCGCTGGCGCTGACCCTCGGGTCGCCGCTCTCCGGCGCGCTGCTGGAAATGCACGGCTTTATGGGCCATCCCGGCTGGTTCTGGATGTTTATCATTGAGGGGCTGCTGGCGGTCGGCGCCGGGTTCTTCACCTTCTTCTGGCTTGACGATACGCCGCAAAAGGCGCGTTTCCTGAGCGCTGCCGAAAAACAGGCGTTAATCAGCGAGCTGGCCAGCGAAGAGCAGAAAAAGGTGACTTCGCGTTTGTCCGATGCGCTGCGCAACGGCCGCGTCTGGCAGCTGGCCATTATTTATCTGACCATTCAGGTAGCGGTTTACGGTCTGATCTTCTTCCTGCCGACCCAGGTTGCCGCGCTGCTCGGCACCAAGGTGGGGTTTGTGGCTTCGGTGGTGACCGCTATTCCGTGGGTAGCGGCGCTGTTCGGGACCTGGCTGATTCCGCGCTACTCCGACCGTACCGGCGAGCGGCGTAATATTGCCGCATTCACCCTGCTGGCGGCGGCGATTGGCATTGCGGTCTCCGGGCTGGTGTCGCCAGTGCTGGCTATTATCGCGCTGTGCGTTGCCGCCGTGGGCGTCATTGCCGTACAGCCGGTGTTCTGGACCATGCCGACGCAGCTGTTGTCCGGCACGGCGCTGGCCGCGGGCATCGGTTTCGTCAACCTGTTTGGCGCCATCGGCGGTTTTCTGGCGCCGATTATCCGCGTCCAGGCTGAAACAATGTTCGCGAGTGATTCTGCCGGATTAGTGACGCTCGCCTGCGTGGCGATTGTCGGAGTTGTTATTATCTTTTCACTGCGCGTCAATCGTACGGTGCCGCAGGCTGACAGCGTACAGCATTAATGTAAGGGAGAACTATGAACGCAATTTTATCGAACCCATTTAAAGCGGGATTGTTGCAAGGGGAAGCGCAAATTGGCCTGTGGCTGAGCTCGACCTCTTCGTATATGGCTGAGATTGCCGCCACCTCGGGTTACGACTGGCTGCTGATTGACGGCGAACATGCGCCCAATACCATTCAGGACCTGTATCATCAGCTGCAGGCCATCGCGCCCTACGCCAGCCAGCCGGTGATTCGCCCGGTGGAGGGCAATCGTAGCCTGATTAAACAGGTACTGGATATCGGCGCCAGAACGCTGCTGATCCCGATGGTCGATACCGCTGAACAGGCGCGGGAGATCGTCTCGGCTACCCGCTATCCGCCGGTGGGCACCCGCGGCGTCGGGGCCGGGGTGGCCCGCGCCGCGCGCTGGGGGCGGGTAGAGAACTATATGGCGCAGGCCAACGATGAACTGTGCCTATTGATTCAGGTGGAGAGCAAAACCGCCCTCGATAATCTGGATGCGATCCTCGAAGTGGAGGGGATTGACGGCGTCTTTATCGGCCCGGCTGACCTATCGGCTTCGCTGGGCTACCCGGACAACGCCGGGCATCCGGACGTTCAGCGCATTATCGAACAGAGCATCCGCCGCATTCGCGCGGCGGGAAAAGCCGCCGGTTTCCTCGCCGTTGACCCGGAGATGGCGCACAAAGCGCTGGCGTGGGGGGCCAATTTTGTCGCCGTGGGCGTTGATACCAACCTCTATACCCGCGCGCTGGATAAACGGCTGGCGATGTTCAAGCCGATAGCCGAACAGGCGGAGGGAAAGGGGAGCTATTAGTCCCTCCGCAGCCGGTGCTGGTATCAGGCCAGCGCCTGCGCCAGCAGAGAGATGGGATGTTCGCAGCGTTTGCTGGTGGACATCTCAATCTGCCATTTGCAGGTTTCACAATCGGTCACCACCAGGTCGGCGCCGCTCTCCTCAATTTGCCGGAACAGCGGCGCGCCAATGGCCTGCGATGAGTCGTAGTTCTCCGACTTAAACCCGTAGGTGCCGGCAATGCCGCAGCATTGAGAGTCGAGCACCTCCAGCTGCAAGCCGGGGATCAGCCGTAAGAGTTCAAGGGTATACAGCGACCAGCCCATTTTCTCCATATGACAGGGGGTGTGATAGACCACCTTCAGCGGCAGCGGTTTTAGCTGCAGAGGCCGCCCATCATCCAACTGACGCCAGATCCAGCGGGTTGCCAGCTCAATACGATCGCGAACGTCGCGGTTCTCAATATCGAGTACGTGCGGGTATTCATCGCGTAGGGTAAAGGTGCAGGTTGATGAGGTCGCAATAACCGGGAGGCTATTTTCCCGCATCGCGGTGACGTTGCTCTGCGCCTGCTTGCGCGCCCTGGCAAAAAAACCGTTGGCAATCAGCGGCACGCCGCAGCACTGCTCCTTACTGAATAACTGCACGCCGATGCCCATGGCGTTCAGCACCCGGATAAGATCTTTGCCCAGCTGTGGGTGGTTGTAGTTGACATAGCAGCCGTGAAAAAACGCCACCTGTTCGGCGTATTGCGCCTGCTGAGCAGACAGCTGACGATACGCGCGGCGAAAGGTGCCAAAGCCATATTTCGGCAGCGTACGGCGGTGATCGATTTTAAGCGCGGCATCGAGGAGTCGCCGTACCGGCTTCAGCCCGGTGGTGGCGTTCACCAGCGGGGCAAACGGCGTGGAGAGGGTGCCCATCAGGTCGGTATGGCTGAGGATCGCATCGCGCAGCGTGGGCTTTTGCCGACCATACTCCATGCGCGCGCGCTGGATAATATCGCCGATTTTGACGTCTGAGGGGCAGGCGACTTCGCAGCGTTTGCAGTTAATGCAGTATTTTAACGCCTCGTCGTAGAGCGTGCCGTCTTTCAGGCGCAGGCGCTCGCCGTCCGGCCCGGCCTGTTTTGGCCCAGGGTAGCGCGGGTTAACCCGGCTGACCGGGCAGGCGGTGGTGCAAACGGTGCATTTAATGCAGTGTTCAAAACGCGTGTCGTTCATGACTCACCTCCGGCAAGCTCGCCGATTAACCTTGCGGCGTGCAGCGCGGTGACCGCGCAGACGCCGCCGCCGCATCCCAGCGCGATGGCATCAAAACCGCCAAGAATAGAACCTACGGCGAACAGATTCTCCAGCGTCTGCCCCTGAAGCTGCGGACGCAGGGCCGCATCGGTTTTCAGGCCGAAACGCTGCCAGGGCTGGGAAGCAAAAAAGTCCTGCTGATACCAGCGCTCGCGCGGTAGCGTCTGCTGCAGATCAAGGCCAAGAATAGGCTCGCGCACGCCGCTGCGTTCGGCGACCAGCCCATTGCTGAAAAAGCTGCCGCTGGCCAGCACCGCGAAGCGCGGGCGCAGCGGGATATCGCCGTGGTTGCGCGTCCAGATAGCGTTAACGATACCGTTCTGCTGGCTAATATTGATGACTTCGTCGCCGGTAAGCCAGGTGCCGCCGCCGCGGATAAAATGCCGCTGGAGCTGTGCGTGCAGGCGCATCCCCGGCACCGACGGCGGCAGCGTAGGCAGCAGGCGCAGCGGGCAGGGAAGGCGCTGCTGTAGCCACTGATACAGACGATCGTCGGCGAGGCCGAAGCAGGCGGGCATGATAATGAAACGGTGCCGCTGCGCCAGCGGACGCAGCGCCGCCAGCAGCGCCGGCCACTGTGTTTCATCGTCCAGACGGCGGGCGATATTGGCGGCGCGAAATTCGGATGGGCTATCGCGCAGAACATCAAGGAGCGGTAAATCTATCTCCTGCGCTTCGGCGTGAACGCCATGCTGGTTCAGCGAGGCGGCGGCAAGATGCGGCTGGAAGTCGCCGAATCCGCTGATGCCGACCACGCAGACGCCGTTGGCGGGCAGCGGCGCGGTGGCAATCTCCTGCGGCGAAAGCCAGGCCGCGCGTAAGGTTCCCAGCGGCGTCACGCGCAGATGCGGCTGGCTGGCCTCACCCTGCATAGCGATACCGCAGTCGGCAAACAGAGCCTGCGCCTGGCTGGCGTAACCCATTACCCGTTCGGCGCCGAGTCTGGCATAAGGATGCTCGGGAAGCTGGCGGGCCAGCTGGCCGATGCCGTGAGCAACATCGGTGACGGTTTCGCCATTCGGCAACGTCGAGAGCAGATCCAGCGAGGCGGAAGAGAAGTGCAGGGCGCTTTGGCCGCGGCTGATAATCACGCTGCGCAGGCCGCGCTGATTGAGCGCCAGCCCGCAGAGCAGCCCGGCAAGGCCGCCGCCGATAATGGCGCAATCAAACTTCATCCTGATGCTCCTTTTGTAATCCGCACAGGCCGAGATAGACCCAGCGGGTGAACTCGCTTTCGCGCAGCGCGTCTCCCCAGGCCACCGGCTGGACGCCTTTCCAGCGCTCGTTCAGAAATTCAGACAGCTGGGTAAGGGAGCGCGCGGAGGTGGTGACGTTAAAACGCGCGAGCAGCCCGGCGGCCCGGCAGGCGCACAGCTCGCCCTGACAGGTGCCCATGCCGACGCGGGTGCGCCGGCGCAGGTCGAGCAGGTTTTTCACCGCCAGATTTTCGACCGCGTACTGAACCTCGCCGGCGGTGACCGCTTCGCACTCGCAGACCAGACTGCGGTGCTGGCGGCTATCGCCAAGCCAGGCGGGGGTACGATCGCCGTGGCGATAAATGGCCGACCCGCGCAGCGATGCTGGTAAAGAGATGATTTTGCGTAACGTGGTTTCCGTCGGCTCCTGCGAGCCGGGAAGCGGCGCATCGGCGGTTGTACAGGGGGCGGTATTGCCGAGCTTGCGGCATACCGCATCCGTAGCCCATTCCGCCATCAGGCGGTAGGTCATCAGCTTACCGCCGGTGATGGTGATAAAACCTTCCATGCCGTCGCGCTGGGCGTGGTCGAGCAGCACGATGCCGCGGCTGACGCTGCGTCCACTGGGATCGTCATCGCTGGCGACCAGCGGACGTACGCCGGAGTAGGCGCGCAGTATCCGGGTCCGCCCCATGATCGGCGCCAGCTTTTCCCCCTCGCGTAGTAGCGTATCGACTTCCCCGGCCGTCACCCGGTTGTCGTCAATTTCGTCATAGGGAATGTGCATCGAGGTGGTGCCAATCAGCGAAATGGTATCGCCGGGTACCAGGATATCGGCGTCAGCCGGTTTGCGGCAGCGGTTGATAACCTGACGGTTAATGCGGTGGTCGAGGATCAGCAGCGATCCTTTTGCCGGAAACATCGCGATGCGCAGGTCGGCATACTCTGCGATACGCTGCCCCCAGATCCCGGCGGCGTTGACCACCACCTGCGCGCGCAGGCTGAGCGGTTCACGGCGCTGACGATCGTAGAGCGCCACCCCCTGGACGCGATCGCCCTCGCGCAGCAGGCCGGTGACTTCGCAGCCGGTGAGGATCGTGGCGCCATGTTCGCGGGCATCGAGCATATTCGCGGCGGTGAGGCGGAACGGATCGACGGTGCCGTCCGGTACCTGCACGGCGCCAAGCAGCGCGGGATTCACGGCAGGCTCCAGGCGCAGCGTTTCGGCGGGCGTCAGAGGCTGGGCTTCAATACCCGCCTGCTGGCAGGCGGTGATAAAGGTATGCTGATACGCCGGGTCATCTTCCGGCAGGGTAATAAAGAGTCCGCTGGTGGGCTCAATGCAGTGGCGGGCGATACGGCGTAAGATGCGGTTTTCGCTGATGCACTCGCGCGCCGATTCGCTATCGGTGACCGCATAGCGCGCGCCGCTATGCAGCAGGCCGTGGTTACGCCCGGTCGCGCCGGTGGCGATATCGTAGCGCTCAACCAACGCCGCCTTCAGCCCGCGCAGCGCGCAGTCGCGCGCGATCCCGGCGCCGGTTGCGCCGCCGCCAATAATAATGACCTCGAAGTCTGAGTTGGCAGAATTCATTCTGTGCCCTCGATGTTCGTTTTACATCATTAAGGCACGTATTTATTTATTTTTGTTTGATATCGAGCATATTCGAACTTAAAACGAAAGTTTTATTGCCGTTTTGTGCAGCGGATCGTTTAAATTTTACCTTCTGTGACCAGTTGATGGAGGCACTCATTGAGTATCTGCAAGGGGCTGCCCGTCACTGGAGGGTGGTTGGCAATGAGAGAAATATGTCGATAAAAGGCTGGCTCCAGGGCCAAGGAACGCAGCGGATGCTCCAGCGCTTTGAGCGTCAGTTCGGGGAGCAGCGCGATGCCCAGTCCCTGGCGGATAAAACTGATGGCCGTTGCCGGGTGGTTGAATTCATATTTAATCTCGGGCGTAATATTGTGCTCTTTAAATAACGTCATAATACTTAGCTCATAGCGGCCTGTACTGGTAATTAACGGCTCGCTGAAGAGCTCTTCAAGCTTTACGGAGTCGCGCTGTGCAAACGGGTGGTTTTCCGGAACCACGACGGTGAATTTATCTTTGTAGACCGGGAGGGAATACATATTGGGTACCGGAGAGTGGACAAAACCAATATCAATTTTATCCTGGCGCAGGGATTCAATAATTTCCGTACTGTTGGCTTCGTGGGGAATAATTTTAATCTGCGGGTAGTATGTTTCAAAATAGCGCACTACCTGCGGTAAAATGCAGGCGCAAATACTGGGGAAGCAGCCAATACGCAGTAATCGTAACGGCGACTGTTTTTCCTGCTCGGCGATTTCTTTCACCGCGTTGACCTCATGCGCCAGCCGTCGCAGATGGGAGACAATCCGTTCACCGACTGCCGTTAGCGTGATGGCCTTTCGCCGCTCGCGTACCAAAATCACGACCCCTAGCTCCTCTTCCAGTGCATTAATTGCCTGACTGACGGCTGATTGTGTCATGTACAGGCGTTTTCCCGCCTCGGTAAACCCGCCGCATTCAAGCACCATGAGTAGAGCGTTTATCTGTGTTAGCGTCATTAGTGATTTCTAATCAAAGCCATTAATAGGATTAATTTTACTAATGTTATGTATTTTCATATAATTTTTCAACAGGCTTAATCACAAAATCACGTACGCAATCATCTGTGTCGATAGTCTACTTATTCGTTAGATATCGATGATGAATGTGATGCTACGCGCCGTATAAACAAGGTGCTTATTGATGAAAGAGAAATTATGGACTAAGGATTTTTGGGCAATAACTATTATTAGTTTTATTATCTTCTTTGTTTTCTATGTGCAGCTAACGCTGCTCCCTATTTATATTGCCGATAATTTGCATGCCACCGCTGACAAAGCCGGGCTGCTGGTAACCTGTTTTCTGATCGCGGCGATTATTATTCGTCCGTTTGCCGGGCAGTGGGTAGGGAAATATTCGAATAAAACGGTTCTGATGCTTTCTTCTCTGGCCTTTTTGGTAGTGACTGCGTTATATCCGCTTTGCCATTCTATCGAAGCATTGCTATTTATTCGCGTGCTTCATGGGATCACTTTTGGGGTGATAACAACGGTGAAGGGAACGATTTCTGCGCGGTTAATACCGGCCTCCCGACGTGGAGAGGGCATCAGTTTTTTCTCATTAGCGATGGGGCTGGCGATGGTGGTGGGACCGTGGATCGGTCTGAATATGGCGCGGCATAGCGCGTATATTGAAGCGTTCTGGTTGTGCACCGGCGTCTCGATTGTCAGCATCGTGCTGGCGCTGATTGTGGCCGTGCCGCCGGTAATTCGCCATGCAGACGGTTCAAAACCGAAGCTGGGTTTTGCTGCTATGTTCGATCGCGCAGCCATGCCGTTTGCCCTGGTCACCTTCTTTATGACCTTTGCCTACGCTGGCGTTTCTGCTTTCCTTGCCCTGTATGCCCGCGAATTAGATCTAATGGCCGCCGCGAGTAATTTTCTGCTGTGCTATGCCATATTTCTGATGATCTGCCGTGCCTTCACCGGTAACGTCTGTGATAAAAAGGGGCCGAAGTATGTGGTTTCTCCCTGCCTGCTCGCCTTCACTGTCGGCCTGGTGGTGCTGGGCTATACCCACGGCAGCATCACCATGGTTTTATCTGGTGCGCTGATCGGCATTGGCTACGGTTCCGTTACGCCAATATTCCAGACGCAGATCATCAGTTCGGTAGAGCCGCATAAAATCGGCGTGGCGAACTCACTGTTTTTTAATGCAATGGATGCGGGACTGGCGTTGGGCGCTTTCGTTATGGGCTTGATGGTGGATGGCGTGGGCTATCGTTCAATTTATCTGATGGGGGCGGTACTGGTGGTACTTGCCGGCGCGCTGTATATCCTGCAGATGAAAAAACGCGGCGACGTTAAGCTGGTCTCCGCGCACGAAGTACATTAAGCATTACATCTCAATTTCGATATCGCCTTTCGCCCGGCAGCAGCAGGGCAAAATCTCTCCCGGCTGGACAAACGCCAGCGGCTCGGTGAGCCAGTCAACCTGGCCCGACACCAGCCGTAGACGGCAGGAGCCGCAGTACCCTTCGCGGCACTGATACTCCACGTCGATATTGTGCGATTCCAGGGCCGCCAGCAGAGAGGGGTGTTCATCCTGACACTCAAGACGAGTGTCAGAAATCTTCAAAAAAATGCGTTTCATCAGAGCTGGAAGTTGCTCAGATCGTCGGCGTCGACTTCGGAATCGATCTGCCCGACGAGATAGGAACTGACTTCCACTTCCTGCGGCGCCACCTGCACGTTATCGGACACCAGCCAGGTGTTGATCCACGGGATCGGGTTGGAGCGGGTCTGGAACGGCAGATCGAGACCCACCGCCTGCATGCGGATGTTGGTAATGTACTCAACGTACTGGCAGAGAATATCTTTGTTCAGGCCGATCATCGAGCCGTCGCGAAACAGATAATCCGCCCACTCTTTTTCCTGCTGCGCCGCCTGCACGAACAGGTCGTAGCACGCCTGTTTGCACTCTTCGGCGATTGAAGCCATCTCCGGATCGTCGACGCCGGAACGCAGCAGGTTCAGCATGTGCTGAGTACCGGTCAGGTGCAGTGCTTCATCGCGGGCGATCAGACGGATAATCTTGGCGTTACCTTCCATCAGCTTGCGCTCGGCAAAGGCGAAGGAGCAGGCGAAGCTGACGTAAAAACGGATGGCTTCCAGCGCGTTCACGCTCATCAGGCACAGGTAGAGTTTCTTTTTCAGCTCGCGCAGGTTCACGGTGATGGTTTTACCGTTCACGCTGTGGGTGCCTTCGCCCAGCAGATGCCAGTAGCTGGTCAGCTCAATCAATTCATCGTAATAGCTGGAAATCCCTTCCGCGCGTTTCTGAATCTGCTCGTTGGTGACTATATCGTCAAACACCATCGCCGGATCGTTAACGATATTGCGGATGATATGGGTGTAGGAGCGCGAGTGAATGGTCTCTGAGAACGCCCAGGTTTCAACCCAGGTTTCCAGCTCCGGAATTGAAATCAGCGGCAGCAGGGCGACGTTCGGGCTGCGTCCCTGGATCGAGTCGAGCAGCGTCTGATATTTCAGGTTGCTGATAAAAATGTGTTTTTCGTGTTCCGGCAGCGCCTGGTAGTCGATGCGGTCGCGGGAAACGTCAACTTCTTCCGGACGCCAGAAGAAGGAGAGCTGTTTTTCAATCAGCTTTTCGAAGATGTCATATTTTTGCTGATCGTAGCGGGCGACGTTCACCGGCTGACCAAAAAACATCGGCTCAAGCAGCTGATCGTTTTTGGTCTGAGAAAAAGTGGTATATGCCATGAGTGGGGATCCTGTCCTGGAATTACAAGCCGGGTGGCGCTTCGCTAACCCGGCCTACAATATACCGTAGGCCCGGCAAGCGACGCGCCGCCGGGCAATATTATCAAATCTTACATGCGCCGCTTTCGCAGCCGTCGTCCTGGATGGACGGCGCCAGATCGTCCTGGGCATCTTCCGCGCCATCGCGAGTGTTGTGATAGTACAGCGTTTTGACGCCGAACTTATAGGCGTTGAGCAAGTCTTTCAGCAATTGCTGCATCGGCACTTTACCTGACGGGAAGCGGGTCGGGTCGTAGTTGGTGTTGGCGGAAATCGACTGGTCGATAAACTTCTGCATAATACCGACCAGCTGCAAGTAACCGTCGTTGTTCGGCATTTCCCACAGCAGCTCGTAGCCGTTCTGCAGTTTTTCGTAATCCGGCACCACCTGGCGCAGGATCCCGTCTTTCGACGCTTTGATGCTGACGTGGCCGCGCGGCGGCTCAATGCCGTTGGTGGCGTTGGAGATCTGCGAAGAGGTCTCGGACGGCATCAGCGCGGAGAGCGTGGAGTTACGCAGGCCGTGCGTTTTGATCGATTCGCGCAACGCTTCCCAGTCGTAATGCAGGGATTCATTGACGATCGCATCCAGGTCTTTTTTATAGGTATCGATCGGCAGAATGCCTTTGGCATAGGTGGTTTCGTTAAACCACGGGCACGCGCCCTGCTCGATAGCCAGTTCGTTAGAGGCTTTCAGCAGGTAGTACTGAATCGCTTCGAACGTTTTATGCGTCAGGTTGTTGGCGCTGCCGTCGGAGTAGCGTTTACCGTGCTTCGCCAGATAGTAGGCAAAGTTGATTACGCCAATGCCCAGCGTACGACGGCCCATGGCGCCGCGTTTGGCTGCCGGGATCGGGTAGTCCTGATAATCCAGCAGGGCATCCAGCGCGCGAACCGCCAGCACCGCCAGTTCTTCCAGCTCATCAAGGCTATCGATAACGCCGAGGTTGAAAGCGGAGAGGGTGCACAGCGCAATTTCACCGTTTTCGTCGTTCACATCTTCCAGCGGCTTGGTCGGCAGGGCGATTTCCAGGCACAGGTTGGACTGGCGCACCGGCGCGACCACCGGGTCAAACGGGCTGTGGGTGTTGCAGTGGTCGACGTTCTGGATGTAGATACGGCCGGTGGAGGCGCGCTCCTGCATCATCAGCGAGAACAGCTCTACCGCTTTAATGCGCTGCTTGCGAATGCTGTCGTCCTGCTCGTATTTGGTGTACAGGCGCTCGAACTCGTCCTGATCGGCGAAGAACGCATCGTACAGGCCCGGGACGTCTGACGGGCTGAACAGGGTGATATCGCCGCCTTTCAGCAGACGGGTGTACATCAGCTTGTTGATCTGTACGCCGTAGTCCATGTGACGAACGCGGTTGGCATCGGTGCCACGGTTATTTTTCAGCACCAGCAGGCTTTCGACTTCCAGATGCCACATCGGGTAGAAGAGGGTCGCCGCACCGCCGCGCACGCCGCCCTGCGAGCAGGATTTCACTGCGGTCTGGAAGTGCTTATAGAACGGAATACAGCCGGTGTGGAACGCTTCACCGCCGCGAATCGGGCTACCCAGCGCGCGGATGCGACCGGCGTTGATGCCGATACCGGCGCGCTGAGAGACGTATTTAACAATGGCGCTGGAGGTGGCGTTAATCGAATCCAGGCTGTCGCCGCACTCGATCAGCACGCAGGAGCTGAACTGGCGGGTCGGGGTGCGCACGCCGGACATAATCGGCGTCGGCAGGGAGATTTTAAACGTCGACACCGCGTCATAGAAACGCTTGATGTAGTCGAGACGCGTCTCGCGCGGGTAGTTGGAGAACAGGCACGCGGCGACCAGAATGTACAGGAACTGGGCGCTTTCGTAGATCTCGCCGGTGACGCGGTTCTGCACCAGATATTTGCCTTCGAGCTGCTTAACCGCCGCGTAGGAGAAGGTCATATCGCGATCGTGCTCGATGAACGAATCCATCTGCTTGAACTCTTCTTCCGTGTAGTCTTCCAGCAGATGAGTATCGTATTTGCCGTTTTTCACCATTTTCGACACGTGGTCGAACAGCGCTGGCGGCTCAAACTGGCCGTAGGCTTTTTTACGCAGGTGGAAAATCGCCAGGCGGGCGGCAAGATACTGGTAATCCGGGGCGTCGCGGGAAATAAGGTCCGCGGCGGCTTTGATAATGGTTTCGTGAATGTCGGCGGTTTTGATGCCGTCATAGAACTGAATGTGGGAACGCAGTTCTACCTGGGAGATGGAAACGTTATTCAGTCCTTCTGCCGCCCAATCCAGCACGCGGTGGATTTTATCGAGATTGATGCGCTCGGTGCTACCGTCGCGCTTTGTCACCAGCAGACTCTGATTCATGTGGATTATACCTGTCCGTGAAAGAAAATATCCCCCACTTATCCACAGATCGCCGTTGTGACTAACTCTGTGGATAAATACTATATGTAGGGGGTTGTCGATAAAAGAAACGCTATATGGTGAGTATTCTAGTAAGGATTCTTTTGAGTACAAGAGTTGATTTTGAGGTTAAATTGAGGTTGCGGAAGGGTAATAATCGCCAAGTCCACGCCACATAAGGCCTGGAGAAGATGTCAATAAATCAGAAAAAAAAATGAAAATTTGATCGAGTGCTGATTTCTTCATCGGAAGAAAAAATCACGCGGCTTGATGCCGCGCAATCATCATAGGAAATACAGCTGACGTTATGCTTTTTTCGCCGTTGTATGCAACATATAGTTAACATCAACGCCTGGCGCCAGCTTGAAGGTATTGGTCAACGGATTGTAGTGGAGACCGGTAATATGCTGCTCTTTCAGAATAGTCTCATCAACCCAGCCGATCAGCTCCGCCGGTTTAATGAATTTCTTCACGTCATGGGTACCTTTTGGCACCATCTTCATAACGTATTCGGCGCCCACGACCGCCATCAGCCACGCTTTACCGTTACGGTTAATAGTTGAGAAGAAGACCTGGCCGCCGGGTTTGACCAGCCGCGCGCAGGCGTGGACCACCGACTGCGGGTCCGGGACGTGCTCCAGCATCTCCATGCAGGTGACGACGTCATACTGCTGAGCATGCTTCGCCGCGTGCTCTTCAACGGTTTCCTGGACGTATTCGACCTGAATACCGCTCTCCAGGGCATGCAGCCTGGCCACCTGTAGCGGTTCGAAACCCATATCCAGACCGGTCACCGTTGCGCCTTCTCGAGCCATGCTTTCAGCCAGAATGCCGCCGCCGCAGCCGACATCGAGCACCTTTTTGCCAAACAGGCCGCCGGAGCGCTCCGCGATATAGCCAAGACGTAGAGGGTTGATGCGATGTAACGGCTTGAATTCGCCTTCTAAATCCCACCAGCGCGAGGCGACGGCTTCAAATTTAGCGATTTCATTATGATCAACATTGTGGGCCACCGACGGTTTTTCGGCATTCATGGGCGCTTTTACTCCTGTTCAGTTCAGACCCGCGAGTATATCAGGCCTCAGGGATGAATAAACCGTCTATCCCTGTCGCCTTCCGCCGCGCGAAAATCATTGGGTATAGGTTTACCCGTATCACTACGGGTGTGTTATAATTTGCGACCTTTGAATCCGGGATACAGTAGAGGGATAGCGGTTAGATGAGCGACCTTGCGAGAGAAATTACACCGGTCAACATTGAGGAAGAGCTGAAGAGCTCGTATCTGGATTACGCGATGTCGGTCATTGTTGGCCGTGCGCTGCCGGATGTCCGAGATGGCCTGAAGCCGGTACACCGTCGCGTACTATACGCCATGAACGTATTGGGCAATGACTGGAACAAAGCCTATAAAAAATCTGCCCGTGTCGTTGGTGACGTAATCGGTAAATACCACCCTCATGGTGATACTGCCGTGTATGACACCATTGTACGTATGGCGCAGCCATTCTCCCTGCGTTACATGCTGGTAGATGGCCAGGGTAACTTCGGTTCTGTCGACGGCGACTCCGCCGCAGCGATGCGTTATACGGAAATCCGTATGTCGAAGATCGCCCATGAACTGATGGCCGACCTGGAAAAAGAGACGGTGGATTTCGTCGATAACTATGACGGCACGGAAAAGATCCCTGACGTTATGCCGACCAAAATCCCGAACCTGTTAGTCAACGGTTCGTCCGGTATCGCGGTAGGTATGGCGACCAACATTCCGCCGCACAACCTGACCGAAGTGATCAACGGCTGTCTGGCCTACGTTGAAAACGAAGACATCAGCATTGAAGGGCTGATGGAACATATTCCGGGCCCGGACTTCCCGACCGCCGCGATCATCAACGGTCGCCGCGGCATTGAAGAGGCCTATCGTACCGGTCGCGGTAAAGTGTACATTCGCGCCCGCGCGGAAGTGGAAGCTGACGCGAAAACCGGTCGCGAAACCATCATCGTGCATGAAATTCCGTATCAGGTGAACAAAGCGCGCCTGATTGAGAAAATCGCTGAGCTGGTCAAAGACAAACGCGTCGAAGGCATCAGCGCGCTGCGCGACGAGTCTGATAAAGACGGCATGCGTATCGTGATTGAAGTGAAGCGCGATGCGGTGGGTGAGGTGGTGCTGAACAACCTCTATTCGCAGACTCAGCTGCAGGTCTCCTTCGGTATCAACATGGTTGCCCTGCACCATGGTCAGCCGAAGATCATGAATCTGAAAGAAATTATTGCCGCGTTCGTGCGCCACCGCCGCGAAGTGGTGACCCGCCGTACGATTTTCGAACTGCGTAAAGCCCGCGATCGCGCGCACATCCTTGAAGCGCTGGCGATTGCCCTGGCCAACATCGATCCGATTATTGAGCTGATTCGCCGCGCGCCGACGCCGGCGGAAGCGAAAGCTGGCTTAATCGCCCGTTCATGGGATCTGGGCAACGTTTCCGCGATGCTGGAACGCGCGGGCGATGACGCCGCGCGTCCGGAATGGCTGGAACCTGAATTCGGCGTGCGCGACGGCCAGTACTACCTGACCGAACAGCAGGCACAGGCGATTCTGGATCTGCGTTTGCAGAAACTGACCGGCCTTGAGCATGAAAAACTGCTCGACGAATACAAAGAGCTGCTGGAACAGATTGCGGAACTGCTGCATATTCTGGGCAGCGCCGATCGCCTGATGGAAGTTATCCGCGAAGAGCTGGAGCTGGTCCGTGAACAGTTCGGCGACGCGCGCCGTACCGAGATCACCGCTAACAGCGCCGATATCAACATCGAAGACCTGATCAACCAGGAAGATGTTGTCGTGACCCTTTCGCATCAGGGCTACGTGAAGTATCAGCCGTTAACCGACTACGAAGCGCAGCGTCGCGGCGGTAAAGGCAAATCTGCGGCGCGTATCAAAGAAGAAGACTTTATCGACCGTCTGCTGGTGGCCAACACCCACGACACGATCCTCTGCTTCTCCAGCCGCGGTCGTCTCTACTGGATGAAAGTGTATCAGCTGCCGGAAGCCAGCCGCGGCGCGCGCGGTCGTCCGATCGTCAACCTGCTGCCGCTGGAAGCCAACGAGCGCATCACCGCGATCCTGCCGGTCCGCGAATACGAAGAGGGCGTGAACGTCTTTATGGCCACCGCCAGCGGTACCGTGAAGAAAACGGCGCTGACCGAATTCAGCCGTCCGCGTTCCGCCGGTATTATCGCGGTTAACCTTAACGAAGGCGACGAACTGATAGGCGTCGATCTGACCTCCGGTCAGGACGAAGTCATGCTGTTCTCCGCCGCCGGTAAAGTAGTGCGCTTTAAAGAGGATGCCGTCCGCGCGATGGGCCGTACCGCCACCGGCGTGCGCGGCATCAAGCTGGCCGGCGAGGACAAGGTGGTCTCGCTGATCGTTCCGCGCGGCGAAGGCGCCATCCTGACCGTCACGCAGAACGGCTACGGTAAACGTACCGCGGCGGAAGAGTATCCCACCAAGTCGCGTGCGACCCAGGGCGTTATCTCTATCAAAGTCACCGAACGCAACGGTTCCGTTGTGGGCGCGGTGCAGGTAGATGACTGCGACCAGATTATGATGATCACCGATGCGGGCACGCTGGTACGAACCCGCGTTTCTGAAGTGAGCATTGTCGGTCGTAACACTCAGGGCGTGATTCTGATCCGCACCGCGGAAGATGAAAACGTGGTTGGCCTGCAGCGCGTTGCTGAGCCGGTTGATGACGAAGAGCTGGATGCCATCGACGGCAGCGCGGCGGAAGGCGATGAGGATATCGCGCCGGAAGCGGATACCGACGATGATATTGCCGAAGACGAAGAGTAATTCTCTGCGGTAATTGTTCTGAAAGGGTCGGGGCTATCCCCGACCCTTTTTGTTTTCCCGTTGCGGGACCGTTGTTTTATCGTTACCTTAACGCCATTCTGTTGAGCCCCTGACGGCCGAGCATCGCCACATTGAAATATCTAGCTTCTTTCCATAACACGTTAAAGGTTTCACGCTATCTGTTCAGAGCGCTGGCGGTACTGCTGTGGGTGCTGGTCGCTTTTGTGTCGGTGTTTTACATCGTCAACGCTTTGCACGATCGCGAATCGGAAATTCGCCAGGAATTTAACCTCAATGCCGATCAGGCGCAGCGCTATATCCAACGTACGGCCGACGTGATCAAAGAGCTGAAGTACGTTGCGGGCAACCGGCCGATGGACGGCGGCGAAGGCGGCGATACGCCGGTTCAGCGCGGCGATATCGCGATACCTAATTTTGAACCGCTCTACCCGGATTCCGACTGCGCGCTGATGAGTACGACCTGGCGTAATTCGCTACAGTCACTGGCGTGGTTTATGCACTACTGGCGCGACAATTTCTCAACGGCCTACGACCTCAATCGTATTTTTTTGATTGGCAGCGACAATCTGTGTATGGCCAACTTCGGCCTGCGTGATATTCCGCTGGAGCGGGACCATGCGTTAAAAGTACTGCATCAGCGGATTGAGCAGTATCGCGACGCTCCGCAAAACGAGCGCGGTAACAATCTGTTCTGGATAAGCCAGGGCGTGCGTCCGGGCGTGGGCTATTTCTATGCGCTGACCCCAATCTATGTGGCGAATCGCCTGCAGGCGATGCTCGGCGTTGAGCAAACCATCCGTATGGAAAGCTTCTTTACCCCCGGCAGTCTGCCGATGAACGTCACTATCCTCGACGATAACGGTCAGTCGCTGATTTCGCTTGCCGGGTCGGACAGCAATATTAAACCGGATGCGAAGTGGATGCAGGAGCGTCTGTGGTTCGGCTATACCGCCGGTTTTCGCGAGCTGGCGATGAAAAAAAACCTGCCGCCATCATCCCTGAGCATTGTCTATTCGGTGCCGGTGGATCAGGTGCTGGAACGCATCCGGATGCTGATACTGAACGCCGTGGTGCTCAATCTGCTGACCGGCGTCCTCCTTTTTGTCCTCGCCCGCATGTATGAACGGCGGATTTTTATTCCGGCAGAAAATGACGCCCAGCGGCTGGAAGAGCATGAGCAGTTCAATCGAAAAATTGTTGCCTCCGCGCCGGTGGGGATCTGTATTTTACGTACGCTCGACGGCACCAACATCCTGAGTAACGAGCTGGCGCATAACTATCTCAACATGCTAACCCACGAGGACAGGCAGCGGCTGACGCAAATTATCTGCGGCCAGCAGGTGAACTTTGTCGATGTGCTGACCAGCAATAACACCAACCTGCAAATCAGCTTTGTCCACTCGCGCTACCGTAATGAGAATGTGGCGATTTGCGTGCTGGTGGATGTCTCGGCGCGCGTCAAAATGGAGGAGTCGCTGCAGGAGATGGCCCAGGCCGCAGAGCAGGCCAGCCAGTCGAAATCAATGTTCCTCGCCACCGTTAGTCACGAACTGCGCACGCCGCTGTACGGAATTATCGGTAACCTTGATTTATTGCAGACCAAAGAGCTGCCGAAGGGCGTCGATCGCCTGGTGACGGCGATGAACAACTCTTCCAGCCTGCTGCTGAAAATTATTAGCGATATTCTCGACTTCTCAAAAATTGAGTCCGAGCAGCTCAAAATTGAGCCGCGGGAGTTTTCGCCGCGCGAGGTCATGAACCATATTTCCGCCAACTATCTGCCGCTGGTGGTGCGTAAGCAGCTGGGGCTGTACTGCTTTATTGAGCCTGACGTACCGCAGCTGATGTCCGGCGATCCCATGCGCCTGCAGCAGGTTATTTCCAACCTGCTAAGTAATGCGATTAAGTTTACCGATACCGGCTGCATTATTCTGCACGTGGAACGGGCGGGCGACTATCTGCAAATCAGCGTCAGAGACACCGGGGAGGGGATCCCGGCGAAAGAGGTGGTACGCCTGTTCGATCCGTTCTTCCAGGTCGGCACCGGCGTGCAGCGCAACTTCCAGGGGACGGGACTCGGTCTGGCGATCTGTGAAAAGCTTATCAGCATGATGGATGGCGATATTGCCGTTGAAACCGAGCCCGGGATGGGCAGCCGGTTCACCATTCGTATCCCACTGTATGGCGTACAAAATACGCCGCCGCTGCTGATTGACGGCCTGGCTGAAAAATGCTGCTGGCTGGCGATTGATAATAGCTCGCTGGCGCTGTTCGTTGAGCAGTTGCTGAATTACCACGGTATCCCGGTCCGCCGCTATGCGGGGCAAGCGCCGGGAGCGGAAGATATTTTATTGACCGATAGCGAAGCGCGTGAAGCCTGGCCCGGCGGCGCGATGGTGATCTTCTGTCGACGCCATATCGGTATTCCGCAGGAGCGGGCGCCCGGCGAATGGCTGCATAGCGTGGCCACGCCGCATGAACTGCTGCCGCTGCTGGGACGCATCTTCCATATCGCCGTGGCCAGCGCGGAAAACGGGCCCGCGCTATCCGCGGCGGATGCGCAAACCACCAGCAATGATGACATGATGATCCTGGTGGTGGACGATCATCCCATTAACCGACGTCTGCTGGCCGATCAGTTGGGATCGCTGGGCTATCAGTGCGTAACGGCAAATGATGGGGTCGATGCGCTGAATGTTCTGAGCAAGCAGCATATTGATATCGTGCTTAGCGACGTCAACATGCCGAATATGGATGGCTATCGCCTGACCCAGCGCATACGCCAGCTGGGACTCACGCTGCCGGTGATCGGGGTCACCGCCAACGCCCTGGCGGAAGAGAAGCAGCGCTGCCTGGAGTCGGGGATGGACAGCTGCCTTTCTAAGCCGGTGACTCTGGATATTATCAAGCAAACCCTGACGGTCTACGCCGCACGGGTACGTAAGGGAAGGGAGTAAGGCAGTTTCCCGGATAGCGCAGCGCTATCCGGGAAGGAAGACGTTAGTCTTTGTCCGTGGAGCTCAGGGAAACGGAAGAGAGGTAGTTCAGCAGGGCAATGTCGTTTTCCACGCCGAGCTTCATCATTGCCGATTTTTTCTGGCTACTGATGGTTTTGATACTGCGGTTGAGCTTTTTGGCAATCTCGGTGACCAGGAAGCCTTCGGCGAACAGACGCAGTACTTCACTCTCTTTAGGCGACAAACGTTTGTCGCCGTAACCGCCGGCGCTGATTTTTTCCAGCAGGCGCGAAACGCTTTCCGGGGTGAATTTTTTGCCTTTTTGCAGCGCGGCCAGCGCTTTAGGCAGATCGGTTGGCGCACCCTGTTTCAGGACGATCCCTTCGATGTCCAGATCCAGCACCGCGCTCAGGATCGCCGGGTTGTTATTCATTGTCAGGACAATGATGGACAGATCCGGGAAATGACGCTTGATGTATTTGATAAGCGTAATGCCATCGCCGTATTTATCACCGGGCATGGATAAATCGGTAATCAGGACGTGTGCGTCCAGCTTTGGCAGATTGTTGATTAAGGCCGTGGAGTCTTCAAACTCGCCAACAACGTTCACCCACTCAATTTGTTCAAGTGACTTACGAATACCGAACAGTACGATCGGATGGTCATCGGCAATAATTACGTTCATATTGTTCATGTATTAGGCTACCTTGCTACAGCAAGCTCTTGACGTAAACGTCAATGTCGCTGATATATTTTTCTATGCCTTGCGCATCTTTTTCACGAATCAGATGCTCAAGCGTTTCACATAACTGCTTGCCGGGTACCAGATTTAGCATAGCAAACGCCCCTTTGAGGCGGTGAGCGGTCTGCGCCAGCGCGGCGAAATCGCCTGTTGCCCGTTCATTATACAGCCTCTTAACATCATCTGGTACCGTGTCAGCAAACAGCGTGTAATAGCCGCTGGCATGCAGTTCGGCGTTACTTTCGCTACCGGCAGAGGAAGGGTGCTCCTCTTCCTCTGCAAGCTGCTGCTCAATCAGCTGGAGGATAGCTTCCTGCATCGCAGCGCTGATATTAAAATTCACGCGGAGCTGACCAGGACCAATCTTATGAACCCGGACCTCATCATCGCTTAAAAGCAAGCCCGAAGCAGTAAGATTAGACGGATTATCCGTTAAAAAGAGATCATATTGTTGACTTGTGATTCTGTCATCCGGCGTGATGCAGGTGGCCCCCCAGCTTTCAAGCTGGCGGGTGACGATACGGCGGACTTCATTGGCCGTCACATCAAGCAGTATCACGACCTCATCGAGCAGATGTTCCCCTGAATCACTCTCCTCTGCGCTGGCGGCCATTTTTAGATGCAGGGAGTAGCGGGTGCCCAGCGACTCGCGCGCTTTGATATTGAGCTGCCCGCCTAGCTTGCGGGTCAGGCGATCGCAGAGCCAGAAGGTGAGGGCATTGGCTTTACCGTAAAGGTCTGCCTGCGTCTCGTTGAGGAACGGGAAGTGCATATTGTCGATTTCGTTCGCCGAAACGCCGTTGCCGGTATCCAGAATACGGAAGGTCAGGCGGTCATCCGCTGATTCATCTTTACTCACTTCCAGGGTGATTTTGCCAATAGGCGTGGTGGTAACCGAGTATCGGATGAGCAGTAAAAGGGTGCGGCGCAGGGCGTCGCGATCGCCGTAGCGTTGCTCATTGGCCGGCAGCGCGTTGTTAATCAGCAGTTGAAGACCTTTACGTTTGATGATGGGCAGGACTTCAGGCACCACTTCATCTATCAATTCCTGAATGGAGAACAGACCCTGTGCGCTCTTCCAGCTATCGCTCTCCAGCAGGTTTGCCAGCTGTATTTCATCGACCAGCTGGACCAGTTCATCCGCATGCTGGGCCAGCTTGCGGCTTTCGGCTATGCCGAGCGCCGCGGCTTCTTCCGCCAGCGTTTGCGCCGGCTGCTTCAGCGCCGTACCGATATGCTGCATAAAAGCAGTGCGGCCCAGCTGGTTTTTCTCATACAGGCGCTGGGCCTGCTTGAGCTTCTTATTCACCAGCACTTCACGGTCCTGATCGCGAATAATAAAGATTTGCGTACGCGGCGAAACCTGACTGCGGAACTGACGGATTTCATACAGTTCATTGTTCACCGTCGCCTGAATTACGCCCTGATGCTGATCGGCCATGTTAATGATGTTTTGCAGGTTCAGATGCGGCAGCAGATGATCGGCAATCGGATTGCTTATCACCGTACGGTTAGCGTCCTGATCGTGCACCAGCAGCCCTAGCGGCAGCAGGGAAACAATCTCTTCGTGAATGGCGCGCTGGGCGCGCAGCTCATTATTGGCTGCCGAAGAGACCGCCGTTCCCACGATGCTTTTGCGGCCGCTGTAGTGACGGAAGGTGGTAAATCCGAACAGCGCCAGCGCCAGCAGACCAATGTTCAGCAACAGCGGCAGTAAGATACTCTGCAAGGACTCCAGAATCAGCTCGCTAAAGGGGACCATCCAGACCAGACGCATACCGGTGGTATTAATGGTGGTGAGAATTTCAATCTGCGGGCCGTTAAAGTTAATGCTGACGATGTCGGCGGCTTCTTTATCCGGATTGCTGTTGACGCTTTGCGACGGATCGGGCTCCAGCCGGAAGCTCTCCAGCGACATACTGGGAGGAATGAGATCGTTAATGGGCAGATCGAAGGCGACAACGGTCGCCAGGTGACCGGGCTGGTTGAATGTCGTGCGTAAAGTAAAGTAGTAGCCGTTTTGCCAGGCAAGGTGGCGCAGCGACGAAAAGGTCTCGCGTTCATCTAAGGTGTTGGCCTGAAGCAGCATTTCTGCCCGTCGTGATTCGACGACGCTGCTGATGGTCGACTCTTTGAAGCTGGAAGAGAGATCTTTTAAGGGCAGCGTTGAAACCAGAATCAGGCTGTTATCAAGCCCGTTCAGGTAATACATCGACCAGGGAATCGTCTCGGCGCCCCACAGGATATCGAGATAGTTGGAGATCTTTTGCGTCATTTCCAGCGTTGAGCCGTCATGCGAGCCAAAAATCAGCGCTTCCGTTTTGCGCCGGGGTTTCTCCAGGTAGTAAACATCCTGTTTTAATCGCGTTTCCTGGAGCCCTGTCTCTGAGGCTGAACTGGACGAGGTCGCGGCGATATTGTCATAAATCTGCCAGGTGGCGTAGCGCCAGGTATCGATGCGTTTATGTAAGTCGTAGCTGACATCGACCACCTGGTAGCTTTTGTCTTTTAGCCAGGTGTTAACGGCGCTTTGGATCATGACCCCCATCGTCGCCAGCAGGACAATGACCATGAGAATAAAGAAGCGAGTAATGTTGCCGGGTATCAGGGAAAATTTTTTCGGGGTCATCGTGTGAGAGTACGACTCATCAGTGTGTGTAAACGGACTGTTGCACCAAGTTAACCGGGGGCAGCGCAGATGCTACGAACAGTATAAAGGTTAACGTGCAAAATCCATACATCTGAATACCCTACAATGACTTTTTTGCCTTGAGATTTATCTCAAACCAATAAGGCGTACAAAGATGTACGCCCCGGTGGTTTTTGTACAATTATTTACGGATTCGAGAATGTAAATAGCACTAAATAACAAGAAATTATATAAATGACCCTGGGTTTAGCCGTAAGTTGTTTGATTAATAACCGTTATTTTTTTCGCGGCTAGCAGGGAATAATTAAAGATGTGTAAAGAAGGGTAAAAAAAACCGGATGCGAGGCATCCGGTTGAAATAGGGGTAAACAGACATTCAGAACTGAATGACGGTAATAAATAAAGTTAATGATGATAGCGGGATTAATTTTAGTCCCAGATGAGAATTTTGTTTTACCATTCAGTGCTATAGGTGTGTAACTGTGTAACTCGTTGACGTTTATTGATAATTTTTATTTTTTGATTATTAGTGCTTATTTTTATGAGCTTTTTGTGCGGAAAAAAAGTTCCCTTGTATTTACAAATTGAAACATCTTGTGGGTATTTTGAAACATCTTAGAAGTTTTAGTATCATATTCTTGTTGGATTATTCTGCATTTTGCAGCACAATGAAATAGCCGACTGATTAGAAGGGTAATCAGTAAGCAGTGGCAATAATAAAAGGCATATAACAAACAGAGGGTTAATAACATGAAAGTTAAAGTACTGTCCCTCCTGGTACCGGCACTGCTGGTAGCGGGCGCAGCGAATGCGGCTGAAGTCTATAACAAAGATGGCAACAAATTAGACCTGTACGGTAAAATCGACGGTCTGCACTATTTCTCTGACGACAAAGGCCAAGATGGCGACCAGACCTACATGCGTCTGGGCATCAAAGGCGAAACCCAGATCAATGACCAGCTGACCGGTTACGGCCAGTGGGAATACAACGTCCAGGCTAACAACACCGAGAGCTCCAGCGATCAGGCGTGGACTCGTCTGGCGTTTGCGGGTCTGAAATTCGGCGACGCGGGTTCTTTCGACTACGGTCGTAACTACGGCGTTGTTTACGACGTAACTTCCTGGACTGACGTTCTGCCGGAATTCGGCGGCGACACCTACGGTTCTGACAACTTCCTGCAGTCTCGCGCTAACGGCGTGGCAACCTACCGTAACTCTGACTTCTTCGGTCTGGTTGACGGCCTGAACTTTGCTCTGCAGTATCAGGGTAAAAACGGCAGCGTAAGCGGTGAAGGTACTTCCCCGACCAACAACGGTCGTGGCGCTCTGAAACAGAACGGTGACGGCTACGGCACCTCTCTGACCTATGATATCTACGACGGTATCAGCGCTGGTTTCGCGTACGCCAACTCTAAACGTAATGGCGATCAGAACAGCCAGCTGGCTCTGGGTCAGGGCGACAACGCTGAAACCTACACCGGTGGTCTGAAATATGACGCCAACAACATCTACCTGGCGTCTCAGTACACCCAGACCTACAACGCAACTCGCGTAGGTTCCCTGGGCTTTGCTAACAAAGCGCAGAACTTTGAAGTAGTCGCTCAGTACCAGTTCGACTTCGGTCTGCGTCCGTCCGTAGCTTACCTGCAGTCTAAAGGTAAGGACCTGTACATCAACGGAACTAACCGTAGCTACGGCGATCAGGATATCCTGAAATATGTTGATGTAGGCGCGACCTACTACTTCAACAAAAACATGTCCACCTACGTTGACTACAAAATCAACCTGCTGGACGAAAACAACTTCACCCGTGCTGCCGGTATCTCTACCGACGACATCGTTGCTCTGGGCCTGGTTTACCAGTTCTAAGCACGCTGAAGTTTGAAAAAAGGCGCCGATGGCGCCTTTTTTTATGCCCGGTTTAACCTTGCTGGTGTACTCTTTGCGCCTTAGCCAGAGGAAGCCAATTTTATGGATATTACTTTTTTTCGCGCCGCCCTGTTCGGCGCCTGCGTATTACTTTCAGGCTGTGATTCAGCCACTTCTCCCCAGACGCCAAAATCCGCCGCCACCGTGCTGGAGGGTAAAACCATGGGCACATTCTGGCGGGTCAGCGTCATCAACCTTGATGAGGCGAAGGCCGAGGCGCTGCGCCAGAAAGTGCAGGCTCAGCTCGATGCTGACGACCGTCTGCTTTCCACCTGGAAGAACGATTCAGCGTTGATGCGCTTTAACCATTCGCCGGGTACATCGCCGTGGCCGGTCAACGAGGCGATGGCGGATATCGTGACGATGTCGCTGCGAATTGGCGCAAAAACCCATGGCGCAATGGATATCACCGTCGGGCCGCTGGTCAATTTATGGGGCTTTGGCCCGGATAAACAGCCGGTCAAAACGCCGGATCCGCAGCAGATCGCCGCGGCAAAAGCGCGCAGTGGACTACAGCATCTGATGGTGATCAACCAGGCCGGCCAACAGTATCTGCAAAAAGACATTCCGGATCTGTTCGTCGATCTCTCTACCGTAGGTGAAGGCTACGCCGCCGATCATCTGGCGCGCCTGATGGAGCAGGAAGGGATCTCGCGCTATCTGGTCTCGGTGGGCGGCGCGCTGGTGAGCCGGGGGATGAATGCGGAAGGGCAGCCGTGGCGGGTGGCTATCCAGAAGCCGACCGATCGTGAAAACGCGGTGCAGGCGATCGTTGATATCAACGGACATGGCATCAGTACCTCCGGCAGCTACCGCAACTACTATGAGCTTGACGGTAAGCGCATCTCGCACGTTATCGATCCGCAGACCGGGCGACCTATCGATCATAAACTGGTTTCAGTGACCGTTATCGCTCCGACGGCGCTGGAGGCCGACGGCTGGGATACCGGGCTGATGGTGCTGGGGCCGGAAAAAGCGCAGGACGTGGTTCGCGAACAGGGGCTGGCGGTGTATATGATTGTCAAAGAGGGGGACGGGTTTAAAACCTGGATGTCGCCGCAGTTCCGCGCGTTCCTCGTCGGCGAGAAAAATTAAAGCGCAAGATTTCGGGTTTTTGTTAACGGACTTCGGCCCAGACTGCAGATACACTTACCGCAGGAGTCCGTGATGAAACCGATGATGATTGATACCGATGAGCGCCGCTGGCAGGCGGTATGCGAACGTGATGCCCGCGCCGATGGTCAGTTTGTTTTTGCCGTGCTGACCACCGGCGTTTGCTGCCGTCCGACCTGCCGTTCGCGTCGCGCGCTGCGGGAAAATGTTCGCTTTTACCCTGACGTTGCAACCGCGCAGGCGGAAGGTTTTCGCCCGTGCAAACGCTGCCAGCCGGAAAAAAGCGACCCGCAGCAGCAGAAGGTAGAGAAAGTGGCCGCCGCGTGCCGTCTGCTGGAGCAGGAAACGCCGATGACGCTGGAGGCACTGGCGCGCCAGGCCGCGCTCAGTCCCTTTCATTTTCACCGCCTCTTTAAATCCGTCACCGGAATGACCCCTAAAGCCTGGCAACAGGCCTGGCGCGCTCGCCGTTTACGCGAAGCGCTGGGGCAGGGGGAGAAAATTACCGATGCGGCGCTGTCGGCCGGCTTCCCGGACAATAGCAGCTACTATCAGCAGGCAGATGCCGCGCTGGGGATGACCGCCCGCCAGTTTCGCCGCGGCGGCGAGGATCTCGATATTACCTGGGTATGCGGCGATGGTCCGCTGGGACGCTGTCTGGTGGCTGAGAGTGAACGGGGCGTGTGCGCCGTGCTACCGGGAGAGAGCGATGCCTTGCTCTGTGCTGAATTAGCCAGCCTGTTTCCCAATGCGCGGCTGCATCCGGGCGACGAGGCTTTTCGTCAGCGGGTGGCGCAGGTATTTTCCCATCTTGATGACCACCGGCAGCCGTTTTCCCTGCCGTTGGATTTGCGCGGCACGGCTTTTCAGCTTCAGGTCTGGCAGGCGCTGCGTCAGATCCCGGCGGGGGAGACCCGCAGCTATCGCCAGGTCGCGCAAAGTATTGGCCGCCCCCGCGCGGTGAGAGCGGTGGCAAGCGCCTGCGCCGCTAATAAGCTGGCGCTGGTTATTCCCTGCCACCGGGTCGTTCGCGAAGATGGGGCGCTATCCGGCTATCGTTGGGGGACGGCGCGCAAGGCGCTGCTGTTGGCACGAGAAGCGTCATCCGAGGAGAAATAATGTTCGATCTTTTTGCCGATACGCCGCCCTGGCAGGAGCCGCTGGCTCCGGGGGCGATAATTTTGCGCCGCTATGCCCGAGAACGCGCCCCGGCGCTGTTGCAGGTAATCGCCGGGATTGCCGGTCGTTCGCCTTTTCGCCAGATGGTCACCCCCGGTGGTTACACGATGTCGGTAGCGATGACCAACTGCGGCGAGCTGGGCTGGACCACGAACCAGCACGGCTATCTTTATGCTGCCGACGATCCGCTGACCGGCAAGCGCTGGCCTCAGATGCCGCCGCTTTTCCGCGAGCTGGCCGCAGAGGCCGCGGCGGCGGCCGGCTATGCGCGCTTTACCCCGGATGCTTGTCTTATCAACCGCTACCAGCCCGGCGCGAAGCTGTCGCTGCATCAGGATAAAGACGAGCATAACCTGCGGGCGCCGATTGTCTCCGTCTCGCTGGGGCTGCCGGCAATATTTCAGTTCGGCGGGCTGCGGCGTAACGATCCGCTACAGCGGGTGCTGCTGGAGCACGGCGACGTGGTGGTCTGGGGCGGCGAATCGCGGCTTTTTTACCATGGTATTCAGCCGCTCAAAGAGGGCATCCATCCGGAGACCGGCGCCTGTCGTTACAATCTCACTTTCCGCCTGGCGGGTAATAAAGAATAAAAATAAGAATTATTCTTGCTGTCATCGTCGAGCAGTTTAAACTGCTGGCTGTTTTTGCTTGCCCGGATTATGCGTTATGGAACTTCTTCTTCTTGTCTGGCGTCAGTATCGCTGGCCGTTTATCTCCGTCATTGCCCTGAGCCTGCTGAGCGCGGCGCTGGGTATTGGGCTTATCGCCTTTATTAATCTGCGTCTGATTACCCTTGTCGACACTTCCCTGACGGTCCTGCCGGAGTTCCTCGGGCTGCTACTGCTATTGATGGCGGTCACGCTCGGTTCGCAGCTGGCGCTGACCACGCTTGGCCACCATTTCGTCTACCGCCTGCGCGGCGAATTTATTAAGCGCATTCTCGACACGCAAATCGAGAAGATCGAGAAAATCGGCAGCGCGTCGCTGCTGGCCGGGTTAACCAGCGATATCCGTAATATCACCATTGCCTTCGTGCGTCTGCCGGAGCTGGTGCAGGGGATTATTCTCACCTTCGGTTCCGCCGCCTATCTGGCCTGGCTGTCGGGAAAAATGATGCTGGTTACCGCGCTGTGGCTGGCGTTGACCATCTGGGGCGGTTTTATACTGGTATCGCGGGTGTATAAACACATGGCCTCGCTGCGCGAAAGCGAAGATAAGCTGTATCACGATTACCAGACGGTTCTCGAGGGGCGCAAAGAGCTGACCCTCAACCGCGAGCGAGCTGAGTATGTGTTTAACCAGCTCTATCTCCCCGATGCGCAAGAATATCGGCACCATATTGTTCGCGCCGATACTTTCCATCTGAGTGCGGTCAACTGGTCGAATATTATGATGCTGGGCGCGATTGGCCTGGTCTTCTGGATGGCCAACAGCTTGGGCTGGGCCAATACGGCGGTAGCGGCGACCTACTCGTTGACCCTATTATTCCTGCGCACGCCGCTGCTTTCCGCGGTTGGCGCGCTGCCCACTCTGCTCAGCGCGCAGGTGGCGTTCAACAAGCTGAATAAATTTTCGCTCGCGCCGTATCGCGCTGAATTTCCGCAGCCGCAGGCGCATCCCCACTGGCAGACCCTCGAGCTGCGCGATATCACCTTTCATTATCCTGACAACAGCTTTGCGGTCGGGCCGATTAATATGACCCTCAAGCGCGGTGAGCTGGTCTTTCTGATTGGCGGCAACGGTAGCGGGAAATCGACGCTGGCTATGCTGCTGACCGGCTTGTATCAGCCGGTATCCGGACAGATCCTGCTCGATGGACAGCCGATGGCGGCGGATAAACCGGAAGATTATCGTAAGCTGTTCTCGGCGGTGTTTACCGACGTCTGGCTGTTCGACAGGCTGCTGGGGCCGGAAGGGAAGGCGGCTGACCCGGCGTTGGTGGAGAAGTGGCTGGGTTATCTGCAGATGAACCATAAGTTACGGCTGGATGACGGCAAAATCCTCGACCTGAAGCTGTCAAAAGGGCAGAAAAAGCGCGTGGCGCTGCTGCTGGCGTTAGCAGAAGACAGAGATATCATCATGCTGGATGAATGGGCGGCGGATCAGGACCCCCATTTCCGCCGTGAGTTCTATCAGGTGCTGCTGCCGCTGATGAAGGAGATGGGTAAAACCCTCTTTGCTATTAGCCATGACGATCACTACTTTCAGCACGCCGACAGGCTGCTGGAAATGCGCGGCGGCCAGCTATCGGAGCTGAGCGGAAAAGAGCGCGAGCTGGCGACGCGCGACGCGGTCGCCCGTACCGCCTGATAGCGCAGGCTCATCCCGGAGGCGCCAGCCGACCTCCGGGCTTCCCGCAGGCTGCTGTTTTTTCCGTCGACTGAATTCATAGCGGTTATTATTTCCGCCTCCTCGCGCTATGCTTAAGGCTTCCGGCCTGCTGGTCTGACAGATATTTTTACAAGGATTGCCTGACCGATGTCCGTTTTGCATAAAAAAAGCGCCAGATTGCGTGACGAAGAGCGCGCCCGCCTCATTTGGCTCCTGAGCACCGATAAAGCCGTCACATCTTCGCTGCTGGGAAAATTAACCCTCGCTGAACGTTACGATGACAACACGCTTGCCGACGATCTGGCGGAAGTGGAGATGCTGGTTTCACACCTGCCGCCACCGGACCTTGCCGATGCGCTTGAGGCGCTGCCTTATGATGCGCGCAACGCGCTCTGGCGGCTGGTCGCTGACGATAAGCGCGGTGAAGTGCTGCTGGAGGCATCGGAAAGCGTCTGGGGCGACCTCATCGAGGAGATGAGCGATCACGACCTGCTGTTCGCGCTGCAAAATCTCGATATTGATGAACAGGTCTACCTGTTGCAGCACCTGCCGCGCGATCTGACCGGACGTTTGCTGGCAACCCTGCCTGCGGATAAGCGCGCGCGTATTCGCCAGATGATGCGCTACGCCGACAATACCGTCGGTGCGATCATGGAGTTTGAGGTCATTACCGTTCGTCCGGAAGCCACTCTCGCGGCGGTACAGCGCTATCTGCGGCGATTAGGGAAAATGCCGGAGAACACCGACAAACTGTTTGTGACCACCCGCAATAAGCTGCTGCTCGGCGAACTCGAGCTACAAACCATTCTGCTTAACGATGCGCAGAAGCGGGTGGGGGAAGTGATGGAAGGCGATCCGGTGACCTTCCAGCCGCACGAGGACGCGGAAAAAGTGGCGCGTACTTTTGAACGTGATGACTTACTTAGCGCCGCGGTGATTGATGCCGACGGCAAGCTGATGGGGCGTTTAACCATCGACGAGATCGTCGACGTGGTCTATGAAGAGACGGACAACGATTTACGCCGGATGGGCGGCCTGAGCAACGATGACGACGTTTTTGCCCCGGTCAGCAAGGCGGTGAAGACCCGCTGGGCCTGGCTGGCGGTGAATCTGTGCACCGCGTTTATCGCCTCCCGCGTTATCGACGGTTTCGAACACACTATCTCCCAACTGGTGGCGCTGGCGTCGCTGATGCCGATTGTTGCCGGGATCGGCGGCAACACCGGCAATCAGACGATCACCATGATCGTGCGGGCGATGGCGTTACAGCATATTCAGCCGGGAAGCTTTTCGTTCCTGATCCTGCGCGAGATGGGCGTCGCGCTGATCAATGGGATCGTCTGGGGCGGGATTATGGGGGCGATTACCTGGTGGCTGTATGACGATCCGCAGCTTGGCGGCGTAATGACCCTGGCGATGATGCTCAACCTGCTGATGGCGGCGATGATGGGCGTGATTATCCCGATGGTGATGGTTAAGCTGGGTCGCGATCCGGCGGTCGGCTCCAGCGTGATGATTACCGCGATTACCGACACCGGCGGATTCTTTATTTTTCTTGGGCTGGCGACGATTTTTCTGATGTAGCCTGCGCTTGATTACGCAGGCGGCGAGGGATCAGCGCCATTGAAACCAGGCCTGCCAGGACGCCAATGGCCAGATTGCTGGTGCTGACGGTCGCGCCGACGGTAACCAGCATCACCAGTGTTTCCGGCCACGGGTTGCGCGCCAACTCCGCCGGACGAACGCTGTGCCAGCTAAAGGTTTTTACCGCCACAATCACCATCACGCCGGCGAGAACGGCCATCGGGATTTTCGCCATCACTTCGCTGAGCGCGGTCACCAGCAGGAGCAGCACCAGGCCTGCGACAATGGTCGAGACGCGGCTACGTGCTTTGCCCATTTCAACGTTAACGATAGTCTGACCGATCATTGCGCATCCGGCGATGCCGCCATAAAACCCGGCGAGGATATTGGCGATGCCCAGACCAGCGCTCTCGCGCGCTTTACTGGAAGGGGTATGGGTCAAATCATCGACCAGCTTCGCCGTGAGAAGCGACTCCATCAGGCCGACAAAAGCGATGCTCAGCGCGCAGGGCCAGATAATGCTCAGCGTGGTTAAGTCCAGAGGCACCATCAGGCTGGTGAATCCCGGCAGTCCGCCGCTCATGGAGCCTTCGTCGCCGACGGTCGGCAGCAGCTGGTCGCTGAAAACGGTAAACAGGGTCAACAGAACGATAGCGATCAGCGGAGAAGGGATCGCCTTAATAAAGCGCGGCGCCCACAGCACAATCAGCAGCGTTAACACGAACAGGCCGATAATCAGCGGCTGCTTGCTCCAGAAATGCGGTACCTGAGCAAAAAAGATGAGAATACCCAGCGCGTTAACAAAACCGGTCATCACCGCCTGCGGGATAAAGCGCATCAGGCGCGCCATGCCACAAACGGCAAACAAAATTTGAATAACCCCCGCCAGAACGACCGCCGGCAGAATGTAGCCGACGCCGTATTGATGCACCATTGGACCGATAACCAGCGCCACCGACCCGGCGGCCGCGGTGACCATCGCAGGCCGTCCGCCCAGGAGCGACATCGCCAGGCACAGCACCACGGAGGCAATCAGGCTAACTTTCGGATCGACCCCAGCGATGACGGAGAAGGAGATGACTTCGGGGATCAGGGCCAGTGCGGTGAGCACGCCAGCCAACGTTTCACGCGTCAGCAGCGCGGGCGAACGCAGTATCTGGCCTAATGCGCCAGCGTTACCGGAGGTAGCGGAATCAGAAACTGGAGGCATAAAAAAAGTTCGCAGATTTTAAAAATTTGGCGGCAGGACCGATCGCTACTTACGTGCGGTCGGTCACAAAACCGAGGATAATAGCGCGTAAGCGCCGCTGACACCAGTACAAAATGTGATTTGTGATACACATTTATTAAACATTTTTATAACAGATCTCAAAACTCAACTTAAAATTTAAACAATATTTAAATTTTTTTTCTTCAGTGTTACCTTTGAAGCCGAGAATCGTTTCACCTGCGCTAAATAAAAAAGCGAGTAAAGTAAGGCTCAAATCCGATGAAGAAAAAGATGGCCGTACCCAGCTCACAGGCGGTTGGTTCCAATAACACTCGGACCAACACCCGCCATGAGCAAGAGACGGATGTATTGTTGATTGGCGGCGGCATCATGAGCGCCACGTTGGGAACCTGGCTGCAGGAACTGGAGCCGGACTGGTCTATTACCATGGTCGAGCAGATGTCCAGCGTCGCGGAAGAGAGCTCGAACGGATGGAACAACGCGGGCACCGGCCACGCGGCGCTGATGGAGCTGAACTATACGCCGCAAACCGCTAACGGTATCAATATCGATAAAGCGGTCGATATCAACGAATCTTTCCAGATTTCTCGTCAATTTTGGGCCCACCAGGTGACCCGGGGCATTCTGAAAAAGCCGAAATCCTTTATTAACAGCGTGCCGCACATGAGCTTCGTGTGGGGCGAAGACAACGTTAACTTCCTGCGCGCCCGCTATGCGGCTTTACAACAAAGCGAGCTGTTCCGCGGTATCCGCTACTCCGAAGATCATCAACAAATTAAAGAGTGGGCTCCGCTGGTGATGGAAGGACGCGATCCGCAGCAGAAGGTGGCCGCAACCCGCTCGGAAGTCGGCACCGACGTGAACTACGGTGAAATCACCCGTCAGCTGATCGCCGGGCTGCAAACCCATGACAATTTCTCGCTTCAGCTGGGTACCGTGGTACGCCGCTTTAAGCGCAATGCCGATAAGAGCTGGAGCGTCACGCTGGCGGATGCGAACAATCGCCACCAGAAACGGGTTATCAAGGCTAAGTTTATCTTTATCGGCGCCGGCGGCGCCGCGCTGACCCTGCTGCAGGAAACCGGTATTCCGCAGGCGAAGGAGTACGCGGGCTTCCCGGTCGGCGGGCAGTTCCTGGTCTGTGAAAACCCGGAAGTGGTTAACCACCATCTGGCTAAAGTCTATGGCCAGGCGGAAGTGGGTGCGCCGCCGATGTCGGTTCCGCACATCGATACCCGTATTATCGATGGCAAACGCGTGGTGCTGTTTGGGCCGTTCGCGACCTTCTCAACCCGCTTCCTGAAAAATGGTTCGCTTTGGGATCTGCTGGCTTCCACCAACACATCAAACATCATGCCGATGCTCAACGTCGGGCTGGATAACTTCGATCTGGTAAAATATCTGATTAGCCAGGTGCTGCAAAAGGACAAAGATCGTCACGCAGCGCTGTGCGAGTACTACCCGGAAGCGCGCAAAGAAGACTGGCGCTTATGGCAGGCCGGCCAGCGCGTGCAGATTATCAAGCGTGATGAGAAGAAGGGCGGCGTTCTGCGTCTGGGTACCGAAGTCGTCAGCGATGATGAAGGTACCGTTGCCGCGCTGCTGGGCGCCTCGCCGGGGGCTTCCACCGCCGCGCCAATCATGCTGCAGCTGATGGAGAAAGTGTTCAAAGAGAAGATCAACTCCGCGGACTGGCAGGCGAAACTGAAAGCGATTATACCGAGCTACGGTACGCGTCTGGATGGCAACGCGGCGGAAATTGAAAGGGCGCTGGCGTGGACCAGCGAAGTGCTGGAACTGCACTATGAGCCGCTTACCGCTGCTGATGATGTGCCGCAGGCGACGCTGAAGCCGCTGCCTGAAGGCAAACCTATCGCGGATATCGCGCTGTAAATGCTTTCCGGCGGCTCAGGCCGCCGGAATCTGTCTTAGCCATTAACGCTCAACGGCAGCGCCGATGGTTTCGTCCGCTCGCCAGATACGATATTTCACGTCGATATTAGCCGGGGTATAAACCACGATAGGTAACCTGCTGTTGTAACGCAGCATGCCCGCATCGCCCAGGCCAGCCATCACAAACTGCTTCTCTTTTTTACCGTCCGGGCAGGCCATCATGGTTGAGACGGGTGACGTCACTTTATCAAACACGTAGTAGTCGTAGCCCCAGCCTTCCAGGGTTCTGCTTTCCAGCTGGCCGCCAAGCCGGTGGCGATTGCAGTCGACTTCCAGCGTCTGGCCAATTAACAGCTCTACTTTTAATGCGGACTCATCCTGCTGCTGCGGCAGCTGAATCACCTGACGCTTCATCCCTTGTTCCGCCTTAGGATACGGAGCGATTTTTTCCAGCGGCTGCTCAGCTGCAACGGCGCTCGCGGAAACGCAGGCAATGGCCAGCAGGGAGGCGGCAAACGTAGTGATTTTTTTCACGTGAGTAATCCTTTGTTATCAATCATAAACAGCACAATGTTAGCATTAGTTTGCGTTATGAGTAGTGGTGTTTACCAAAGTTTTCATAGTTTCTAGTTATAAGTTCTGCTATTGCGGTAGGGGGCAGTTATTCATCACCTGCGGCAGCCCGCGTTTTTCCGCTACCGCCTATTATTGAATAGGTGAATTTTTAAAATGATTATGATCAATAAAAGAATTAATTTACATATGAGATTATTTCATTCGTTATATTTAGCTTCCGTCATTTAGAATGATTCATAAGGGAAATTAATTGAAAGGGAATGGTTCATTTAAATAATTGATATGAGTGATGGTAGATGAAAGTGAAAAAGGTTTTACTGGTTGCGTCGCTGGCGGTTTCTTCGCTATTGGCAGGTTGTACTTCCGAGTCACAGCGTTTGGCGAACTGCGAGGCGAGGGGGATTTCCCGCGATACCTGCTACTTAGCGGAGCAAAATCGTCAGGCCTCGATGAATGCAGCTTATGAGAAGCAGGCGTTAGAAAACGCCGCCGCTGCCGTTCAGCATAGTCAGAGCGCGAAGGTGAAAACCCGGCACTTTAACGGCATGGAGATTAAAGGCACCAGTACCGGCTTAAGTATTGATGGTAAAGCGGCGGCGGTGATTGAGAAAAATAAAGACGCGACCGTTTACCAGCAGGGGCTTTACAACTTTATCGTTTACGCCAACGGCAAAATAGCCGTCACTCAGGACGGCGTGTTTAAAGGCTACGCCAAATAAAAGCGCCGATCGGGGGGATAGGCTCCCCCTGTATACCTGCGCGGTCCAAAAGGAACGCGTTACTCCTCGTGATTTTTACCCTCTTCTAAGAAATCCTCATCAAGCTCGTCGATATTTCCGGCGTGATCGCGACCGGACAGCAGGTTCCAGCAGGCGATAAACAGGGCGGCGATCAGCGGGCCGATAACAAAGCCGTTGATGCCGTAGATTTCCATGCCGCCGATGGTGGTGATCAGGATCAGGTAGTCCGGCATTTTGGTATCTTTGCCAACCAGTAGAGGGCGAAGAATATTATCGACCAGGCCGACGATGATCACAAAAAAGCCAACGATAAACGCTCCCTGCCATAGCTGACCGGTCGCGAAGAGATAGACTGCCGCAGGAACCCAGATGATCGCCGAGCCCACCGCCGGAATCAGCGACAGAAACGCCATCAGCGCGCCCCACAGGATGCTGCCATCAAGACCCACGATCCAGAACGCCAGTCCGCCAAGCGCGCCCTGCGCGAGGGCGACCGCTACGGTACCTTTGACGGTTGCCCTGGCGACGGCGGCAAATTTGGCGAAAAGATGCTGCTTCACGTGATTCGATAGCGGCAGGGATTCAAGGATCAGCCTGACCAGGTACGGACCATCTTTGAGCAGGAAAAACAGCAGATAAAGCATGATGCCGAAGCTAATGGTAAAACCAAAGGTGCCTTTACCAATCAGGAATGCGCTACCGGCCAGGTACTGGCCTCCTTTAAGCGCAACGTCCGAAAGCTGGCGCTGAATTTGTTCCGCGCTATCAAGGTCATGCTCTGAGAGGAAGCTCCTGGCCCATTCCGGCAGGTGCGCAAACAGGCTGGCTACCACGGTCGGGAACTGGGTATCGTTATGCTGCAGTTTGGTGTAAACCACGTTTAGCTCGAAGGCCAGCGACGAGAGAATGATCGCCAGCGGGGTAAACACGATCAGACAGATAATCACTATCGTCAGAAACGCCGCCAGGCCGTTGCGCTCGCCGATCCGATCGCGCAGTTTGTTCTTCACCGGGTGGAAGATGACCGCCAGAATTGCTGCCCATAAAATGGCTGAATAATAGGGGGAGAGAACGTCGAAAAAAGCCAGTGTGACGATCAGCACGATCAGGATGAAAAATCCCTTCGTAAGTCCATTAACTCTCATGTGAATCCTTCAGAAAAATGACGTGTACCATCAAATAATAGAAGCTTTTCCATGATTTACAATCAAAGTGACTGGTTCGTTTTGCTGAGAACAGGGAGGAAATATGACATTAAAAAACCCGCAGTCTCTGTAAGAGTGCGGGTTCTTAAGGGGTTACCGATTTAATCGGTGAATATTTTGGTCGGCACGAGAGGATTTGAACCTCCGACCCCCGACACCCCATGACGGTGCGCTACCAGGCTGCGCTACGTGCCGATTCGTGGGGAACAATATTACCCGTTCCCCAAGCGAATGCAAGCCGGGAAATGCCTGATTGATTTATAAATAATCAATCAGTTAGCGATAAAGCGTTTTTCATCGGTCAGCACCTGCAGCAGCAAGCTGAGCTGCGGTTTTTGATCGTTAATTTTCTCGCCGTCGCTGTTCCATGTTCGGTAAGTGCCGTTGTGATTAAGCACGACGGTGACTTTCGGCGTGGTAATGGCCAGCGTATCGCTATTCGCTGCGGTGACCCAGGCTCGGCGACGGGCGGCGCTAAACAGGTCTTCACCTTGCGAATACTCGTTTGCTGGGGTGGAGACGTGGAGCAAACGCTGCATCAGCGTCGTCATCACGTCTTTGTTATCCGTCAGCGTCGCGATCTCCTGCGCCGGCGTGCCTGGCCAATGGATCACCAGGGGAACCTGCAGCTGCTCGCGCGACCAGCCAAACTGCTCATGCTGCGGGTTCAGCGGCATTCCGCGGCCCGCCGTCACGATCACCACCGTGTTGTCCAGCTTGCCCGCTTCGCGCAGCGCGTTCAGCACACGACCAATTTGCGTATCGACCGCACCGGCAGCGCTGCTGTAGCGACGGACAAAGTTTTGCTGCTGCCCGTCGTCAAGGGTGGTGCCGTTGAGCGAAACCCATGAGAACCAGCGGTTTTCATCCTGGGCGTAGCGGTCCAGCCAGTTAATCCACTGGTTGGCCGTCTGCTCATCGCTTTGCGCTTTCGCGGCTGGCAGTGAAAAATCGGACAGCAGCGCCTGGCGGTAAAGTGGGCTGCTAAAGCCGTCGGACGAGAACAGGCCCAGCTGATAGCCCTGTTGGTTCAGCGAAGTAATCAGCGCCGCGGGAATACGCGCGGAGAGGACGCCGTCCATATAGCTCGGCGAAATACCGTAGAACAGGCCAAACATGCCGCTGTCAGCGGTATTACCGGAGCTCATATGCTGGGTAAAGTTAACGTTCTCTTTCGCGAACCCGGCCAGCGCCGGCATGTTTTTCTCAAAGCGCGAATAATTAAGATTATCAACGGTAATCAGCAGCACGTTATAGCCGGTACCGAGATCGCGATAACGCAGATCGCTCAGCGGGTATTGTACCGACACGGCTTCCGGCGCGCCTTGCTCCACCAGGCGGCGCTGGTAGTCCTGCGCGTCGAGCAGGCCGTGTTTTTCCAGAAAACGGCGCGCCGTCATCGGATAGGAAAGCGGCAGGTTGGCCCGCTGCATGGTTATCGGGCGATAGAAATTGGCGTCCGCCCAGATATAGACCAGGTGGCTACTGATAAAAGAAATAAAGAAGAACCAGGCAACGGGACGCGCATAGTGGCGGCGACGCGTCAGGCTGCGCAGCTTCTGCCAGCTCCAGGTCGCAAACAGCATCTCCAGCAGAAAAATGATCGGCACGCTGATAAACATCAGCTGCCAGTCGCGCGCCATCTCGTTCTGATCGGGGTTAATCACCAGTTCCCAGACAAAGGGATTAAGATGCAGGTGGAAACGGGTGAAAACTTCGCTGTCGATCAGTAGCAGCGTCATGCCCACGGTCGCCAGAACCACCGAGATAAAGCGCATTAAGCGCTGGGATATGACGACAAACGTCAGCGGAAAGAGGATCAGCACATAGCTGGTAAAGACCAGAAAGCTGAAGTGACCAACGAGGCTGACGTACGAAAAAAGACGTCCGGCAAGCGTCGTTGGCCAGTCGGCGACAAACAGATAGCGACTGCCGAGCACCATAGCCAACAACATGTTGAAAAGGGCGAACCAGTGTCCCCAGCTGACCATCTGGGAGACTTTTTCTCGGTAGGGCTGACGAAGAGTCACCATATACTGTTGTTCGTTATCCTTAGTGCGCCGGATCGTCGTTGATAGACGACTGCAGCGCCTGGGCAAAAGAACGGGCGATGGCCTGACGCTGCGCCGGCGCGACGCTACTATTGATCAGGTTAGTCACCATATTGCCCAGTACCATCAGTGACAGGTCAACGGGCGCTTTATGTGTTTCCAGAACGCTCGTCAGCTCGCTGAGCAGCTGTTCGACGTGTTCATCGCTATAGCGGGATAATTGCGGCATAAACTCAAAATCTGTTTGTTCGTGAAAGGGCAACATATTACCGTAGCAGCAGCTTTTTTTCCGCATTTTTTCGCCGCGACGCAAAAGCGCGCGGCTTCGCTCGCAAAGAGTCACGCGGCGGTTGCGTCGTCGCCCCGCCGGTGGTTGAATACCGCCCGGTCTAAAAGGAGAGTTTAACATGAGTCTGGATATCGACCAGATTGCCCTGCATCAGTTAATCAAACGTGATGAACAAAATCTGGAGCTGGTGCTGCGCGAGTCACTGCTGGAGCCGACGGCGACGGTGGTGGAGATGATGGCCGAACTGCATCGTGTCTACAGCGCGAAAAATAAAGCCTACGGCCTGTTTAATGAAGAGAGCGAGCTGGCGCAGGCGCTGCGCGGGCAGCGTAAGGGCGAAGAAGCGTTCCTGCCGTTCAGCCGCGCCGCTACCGGTCGCCTGCGCGACGAACTGGCAAAATATCCCTTTGCTGAAGGCGGAATCGTGCTGTTTTGCCAGTATCGCTATCTGGCGGTGGAATATCTGATGGTGGCGGTGCTGAACAATTTAAGCAGCATGCGCGTCAATGAAGAGCTGGATATCAGCTCCACCCATTATCTGGATATCAATCACGCGGATATCGTCGCCCGTATTGATTTAACCGAATGGGAAACCAACCCGGATTCAACGCGCTATCTCACCTTCCTGAAAGGCCGGGTAGGGCGCAAGGTGGCGGATTTCTTTATGGATTTCCTCGGCGCCAGCGAAGGGCTGAACGCGAAAGCGCAGAACCGCGGCCTGCTGCAGGCGCTGGATGATTTCGCCGCCGATGCGCAGCTGGATAAATCTGAGCGTCAAAACGTGCGCCAGCAGGTATACAGCTACTGCAATGAACAGCTGCAGGCCGGTGAGGAAATCGAGCTGGAGTCGCTGTCAAAAGAGCTGGCGGGCGTCAGCGAGAAGACGTTTCAGGAATTTACCGCCGAACAGGGCTACGAGCTGGAAGAGAGCTTCCCGGCGGATCGCAGCACTTTGCGTCAGTTAACCAAGTTTGCCGGCAGCGGCGGCGGGTTAACCATTAACTTTGACGCGATGCTGCTGGGCGAGAGGGTATTCTGGGATCCGGCCACGGATACCTTAACCATTAAAGGCACGCCGCCTAACCTGCGCGATCAGCTGCAGCGCCGCACCTCGGGCGGGAATTAAAACGCAAAATCCCGACGCCGGGTCGGGATTTTTTTAGCCTTGGGCCTGAGCTATCCGGCGCAGACGATCTCTACGCCATCGATGGCTAACTGCTGGCGCAGCGTCTCGTCTAACGTCGTATCCACGATCAGCGTACTGACCAGACCCAGCCCGCCGATAGCAAAAGCCGACGCGGAGTTCAGCTTCTCTTGTGACGCCATCACCACCGTTTCGGCAGCCCGCGTCGCCAGCGCGCGCTTGATCCCCGCTTCTTCATAATCGCCGGTGGTGAATCCCGCCCGCGGGTGAACGCCGGTGACGCCCATAAAAAACAGATCGGCATTGATGCGGGAAATACTTTCCAGGGCTGCGGACCCGACGCTGACCACCGAATGTTTAAACAACCGGCCGCCAATCAAAATCACCTCGATCAACGGTTTATCCACCAGCGCGACGGCGATCCCCGGACTGTGGGTGACCACCGTACACGCGAGGGTAGCCGGCAGCAGGCGCACCATCTCTCCGGTGGTGGTGCCGCCGTCGATAATCACCACCTGGCCGGGTTGAATGAGCTCTACCGCGCGCTGGGCAATGGTCTGCTTTGAGGCCATTTGCACGCTCTTTCTTGTTTCAATGGGCGCGATGGCTTCGGAAACCGGCAGCGCGCCGCCGTGGACGCGCTGCAGTTTGCCTTCCGCGGCCAGCTCCCGCAGATCCCGGCGAATGGAGTCTTCTGAAACGCTAAAGCGCTGGCTGAGATCCCCTGACATCACCTGTTTTTCCTCGGCGAGGATCTGCAAAATTTGCTGTTTTCTCTGGCTGGCGAGCATCAAAACACCTTCATGATTGATCTTGTTTGTGCACGATTATGCATGTTATGTTGCTCTCTGTCACCTAAAAGGGGAAAAACATGCACGCTGACGCACCGCGCGTTCGCCATATCCGCGAAACGCTGTTATCGGACAACTGGTATACGCTCAAGAAATATACTTTCGAACTATTGCGCCGGGACGGACGCTGGCAGGAGCAGAGTCGGGAAGCTTACGACCGCGGCAACGGCGCGGTGATTTTACTCTACAACCGCGAAAAGCAAACGGTAGTGCTGGTTCGCCAGTTTCGCTTTCCGGTGTGGATTAACGGACATGATGGATTTTTGATCGAAGCCGCCGCCGGACTGCTGGATAACGCTTCGCCGGAGGCGCGCATCGTTGCCGAAGCCGAAGAGGAGACCGGTTTTCGCGTCACGCGGATTGAGCCGGTATTCACCGCTTACATGAGCCCCGGTTCGGTGACGGAGAAGCTTTACTTTTTCATCGCCGAATACTCTGCCGACGATCGGCGCGGCGACGGTGGCGGCCTGGCGACGGAAGGGGAAGATATCGAGGTGCTGGAGTGGCCGCTGGAAAAAGCGCTGCGGGCTATTGGCGAAGGGGAAATCGTCGATGCGAAAACGATTATGCTGCTGCAGCATCTGGCGCTGAATGCGGCAACGCTGTTAGCCTGATAAACAAAACGCCCCGAACCTTGCGGAGCGGGGCGTTTGCCATACAACTTTCAGTCGGCGATTAAGCGCGAACGAAGTCGATGTGAGTCAGCTTCGGCTTGAACGGGTGGCGCTGAACAGCCTGAGCTTTAACTTTCTCTTCTTTGCCATCAACAACGAGGGTCAGAACTTCGTTGTAGAACTCAGCGTTGTTCTGCATGTTCCACACTTTGTCGTGATCCAGTTCGATTGCTACTGGCGCAGCTTCGCCGCCATAGATGATGGCCGGGAATTTGTTAGCTGCACGCAGGCGGCGGCTCGCACCCTTACCCTGCTCTTTACGTAATTCTGCATTGATAGTAAACATTGATGTCTCTCTATATATAAATCCTGCTACAGGCGACCCAGCAGCAGGCAGATTATCTGCTTTGCGAATGCAAAAGCGGGCGGCATTATAGCTGCCATACGTTTTTGCGGCAACCAAAACCTCAGGCGCGCGGAGGATTAGCGCAATTCATTGGCCCGGCGAAATCGGCCCTGATAATCAAATACTTTCTCCCGCACCTGCCAGTATTGCCCCTTCATGCGCGCCACGACAAAGTCCGGATGGCGCAGCAGCGCCTGCTGGGCGATGATATCGGCGGGCGTTATCCAGCGCAGCGGCACGCCCGGCGTTCGGGTGTGCGGGCGGATAAAGAGCTGCTCAAAGGCGGTGCGCTGGGCGGGGGTATGCAGGCGGAAGCGCTCGCTGACGTCCGCGCCATCTTCATCGTAATAGGTGATTTTCAGCCAGCTGCCTTTATCATCCGCGCCGTGCTGCAGATCCATTCCGCTACAGCGCAGCACCAGCGCGTCTTTTAGCTTCAGCGCGGCTTTCAGCATGTCATCGGGGTCGACCAGAATGGTATCGCACTCGCGGCAGCGGCGGGCGGCGATATCGTTTTCCGCGTTGCACTGCGGGCAGTTTTTGAAGCGAAAGCGAAAATCACACTGCTCGCGATGGCCTTCGTCATTTTCAAACCAGCCCTGGCAGCGGCGGCCAAAGTGTTCAATCAGCGTGCCGTCGGCGGTGGTTTTCCCCCAGAACGTATTGGCGAACCCGCATGCCGGGCAAAACACCTGGACCGGCACGTTGTCGCTTTTTCCTTTCGGCGTCCCCACTTCCGGAGCATAGAGATCGTGCGGATTCCCGGCGTAATCAAGGATCAGGCAGTCGGTTTTACCCGGCGCCAGGCGCAGGCCGCGGCCGACGATCTGTTGGTAAAGACTCACCGACTCGGTCGGGCGCAGGATGGCGATCAGATCGACATGCGGCGCATCAAATCCGGTGGTCAGTACCGCGACGTTGACCAGATAGCGATACTGCTGGGCTTTAAACGCTTCAATGATGCGATCGCGCTCCGGCCCCGGCGTTTCACCGGTAATTAAAGCCGCTTCGCCCTGCGGAAGTAACCCGGTCACTTCACGGGCATGTTCAACGGTGGCGGCGAAAATCATCACCCCTTTACGCGTTTGAGCGAACTCGACGATTTGGCTAACGATATGCGGCGTGACGCGCTGCTGTTTTTTCAGCTCATGGTTCAGGTCGGCCTCGCTGAACAGGCCATTGCTTTGCGCCTGGAGACGGCTGAAGTCATACTGAACCACCGGCATATCCAGCCGCTCCGGCGGCGTCAGGTAGCCGTTCTTAATCATATAGCGCAGCGGCAGCTCGTAGATGCAGTCGCGAAACAGCGCGTTTTCATCGCCGCGCACCATGCCGTGGTAGTGGAACTGGTAAATCCATCCCTTACCGAGGCGAAAAGGCGTGGCGGTCAGCCCCAGCAGGCGCAGATGCGGATTGACCTGCTGAAGGTGGCTGATGATCTGCTGGTACTGGCTGTCATCATCGTCGCTGATGCGGTGGCACTCGTCGACAATCAGCAGCGAAAACTCCCCCTGAAACTGGTCAAGGTTGCGGGCGACCGACTGCACGCTGCCAAAGACCACTTTACCGTGGCTCTCTTTGCGCTTAAGGCCCGCGGCGAAAATATCCGCCTCCAGGCCGAGCGCGCAATACTTGGCGTGGTTCTGCGCCACCAGCTCTTTAACGTGCGCCAGCACCAGTACCCGACCGCGCGCCAGGCGCGCCAGTTCGGCGATGACCAGGCTTTTACCTGCGCCGGTCGGCAGGACAATCGCAGCGGGTTCATGGTGGCGGCGAAACCAGGCGAGCGTGGCGTCGACCGCTTCTTTTTGGTAGGGACGTAGTGTAAAGGTCATGAATTTATAGCGGTTAATTAACTCGCGAATAGTATGCCACGAATCTTTTCCCTTGAGTGGTGTTAATAGCTCGTTATACTACCTATGAAATTCTTCTTTTTCGGGCGCGTTGCCCGCTCCAGCACTCTTACAGGCTAAAAAAATCTCATGCGACTTGATAAGTTTATCGCTCAGCAACTTGGCGTTAGCCGGGCTATTGCCGGGCGTGAAATCCGCGGCAGCCGCGTTACCGTGGACGGCGACATTGTAAAAGACACTTCCTTCAAGCTTCTGCCGGAGCACGACGTCGAGTACGACGGCAATACGCTGGTTCAGCAGAACGGCCCGCGCTACTTTATGCTTAACAAGCCGCAGGGTTACGTGTGTTCCACCGACGATCCGGATCATCCGACGGTGCTTTATTTCCTCGACGTGCCGGTGGCGCACAAGCTGCATGCCGCGGGTCGCCTGGATATCGACACGACCGGGCTGGTGCTGATGACCGACGACGGTCAGTGGTCTCACCGCATTACTTCTCCTCGCCATCATTGTGAAAAAACCTATCTGGTGACGCTGGAAAACCCGGTTGACGAGACGACCGCCGAGCAGTTTGCCAAAGGCGTTCAGCTGCATAATGAGAAAGAGCTGACCAAACCGGCGGTGCTGGAAGTCGTGACCCCGACCGAGGTCCGCCTGACCATTAGCGAAGGGCGCTATCATCAGGTTAAGCGAATGTTTGCCGCGGTGGGTAACCATGTAGTGGGCCTGCATCGCGAACGTATTGGCGACATTGCGCTTGATGCGGCGCTGGCGCCCGGTGAGTATCGTCCGCTGACGGAAGCTGAAATTGCCAGCGTCGGCGGCCAACATGCGCGGAGTAAAACGTGACGGCAAAGCAGAATTCTTCATTAGGGATTGTGTTTATTCTTGGCCTGCTGGCGATGTTAATGCCGCTGTCGATTGATATGTATCTTCCGGCGCTGCCGGTGATCGCGGCGCAGTTTAACGTGCCGGACGGCAGCGCGCAGATGACGCTGAGCACCTATATTCTGGGCTTTGCCCTCGGCCAGCTCTTGTATGGCCCGATGGCGGACAGCTTAGGGCGTAAGCCAGTTATTCTTGGCGGTACGCTGGTTTTTGCCGCGGCGGCGGTGGCCTGCGCGCTGTCGCAGACTATCGATATGCTGATTACCATGCGCTTTTTCCACGGTCTGGCGGCCGCGGCGGCGAGCGTGGTGATTAACGCCCTGATGCGCGATATCTATCCCAAAGAAGAGTTCTCGCGGATGATGTCGTTCGTCATGCTGGTGACGACCGTCGCGCCGCTGGTGGCGCCGATGGTCGGCGGCGCTGTGCTGGTGTGGTTTAGCTGGCATGCGATCTTCTGGATCCTCGCGCTGGCTGCTCTTTTAGCCTCGGCGATGATCGCGTTCTTTATTAGCGAGACCCTGCCGCCGGAACGCCGGCAGAAGTTTCACATTCGTACTACGCTAGGCAACTTCGCGACCCTGTTTCGCCATAAGCGGGTGCTCAGCTATATGCTGGCAAGCGGCTTTAGCTTCGCCGGGATGTTCTCGTTTCTGAGCGCCGGCCCGTTTGTGTATATCAATATTAACCACGTTTCCCCGCAGCACTTTGGCTACTATTTTGCGCTGAACGTCGTCTTCCTGTTTGTCATGACCATGATCAACAGCCGGTTTGTGCGGCGGGTTGGGGCGCTGAATATGTTCCGCGCCGGGCTATGGATCCAGTTTGCCATGGCGGTATGGATGGTGGTGTGCGCGCTGTTTGACGTGGGTTTTTGGGCGCTGGTGTTTGGCGTAGCGGCGTTCATCGGCTGCGTTTCGATGGTCTCTTCCAACGCGATGGCGGTGATTCTCGATGAGTTTCCGCATATGGCGGGGACCGCTTCCTCGCTGGCAGGCACTTTCCGTTTCGGCATTGGCGCCATTGTCGGCGCGCTGCTATCGATGGCAACGTTTACCACCGCCTGGCCAATGCTGATTTCCATCGCCTTCTGCGCCAGCAGCTCCATTCTCTTTTATCTCTACGCTAGCCGACGGCGCAAAGCCGCGCGCTAAGCGACTTTCAGGGGGCGATATCGCCCCTTTTTTTGATGCATATCAACCGAAGCCGGCTTCTCAGTTCAGTAATTTGTTTATTTTATGTAAAATCAAATCGCTCTAAAAGTCGCATGATTGCGATAAAAAAGTTGTTTTAGATCACAGAAACGGGTACATATAGCCCGAAGATGTTCCACCTGCACAATTATAAACTTTTACATTACAAACCAATAACACGGCTATGCCACTGGTGTAAGCGTTTTCTGTGCAGGATCAGGACTAGTTGTCAATAATGTGTTAGTATTGATGTAAAATTATTGTGAAGTATTTTGCTTCCGGGGTAAACACGTGAATACACTGCAACTCTCTATCGTACACCGTCTGCCGCAGAGCTATCGCTGGCTGGCCGGTTTTGCAGGTTCAAGAGTTGAACCGATTCCGCAAAACGGCTCGCAGAGTGAAAACAGCCTCGTGGCGTTGAAACTACTCAGCCCCGATGGCGAAAGCGCGTGGCCGGTCATGCATAAACTCAGCCAGGCCCTTAGCGACATCGAGGTCGACAGTTCTGTCGTGGAATGCGAAGGGGAACCGTGCCTGTTTGTTAACCGTCAGGACGAATTTGCCGCGACCTGTCGCCTGAAAAATTTCGGCGTGGCGATTGCTGAACCCTTCTCCGGCAACAACCCCTTCTGACCGTCAGCTCAACGCCAGCAGCTGACGGGTATACTCCTGCTGCGGAGCGGTAAATACGCGCTCGCACTCACCCTGCTCGACGACTTCTCCCTGCCGCAGCACCATCACCTGATGACACAGCGCCCGCACGACGCGTAAATCATGGCTGATAAAAATATAGGCCAGCTGATGCTTTTGCTGTAACGCCTTCAGCAGCGCGAGGATTTGCGCCTGCACGGTTTTATCCAACGATGAGGTGGGCTCATCCAGCACAATAAGCTGCGGTTTGACGACCAGCGCCCTGGCGATAGCGATGCGCTGACGCTGGCCGCCGGAGAAGGCGGCAGGGTAGCGATGCCGTGATTGCGGATCGAGACCTACCTCCTGCATCGCCTGAATCACCGCCTGTTCCCGTTCGGCGGGCGTGAGCGTCGGCTGATGAACGCGCAGTCCCTCTTCAATAATTTGCAGCACGTTGAGCCGCGGGTTTAACGATGAGTTAGGGTCCTGAAACACCACCTGCATGCGGCGACGCAGCGGCAGCATTTGCTGACGGTTACGTCCCTGAAGCGCCTCACCGTCAAAGGCGATCGCGCCAGCGGAATGAATCAGACGCAGAAGCGCCAGCCCGGTGGTGCTTTTGCCCGATCCTGACTCGCCGACCAGCCCCAGCGTTTCTCCCGCGCGCAAATGAAAGCTGACGGCGTTAACGACGCGGTTATGATCGACAACCCGTCGCAGCAGACCTTTACGTATCGGAAAGGCGATACTCAAGTTTTCCGCCCGCAGTAATACCGGGGCATCGGGCGCGAGCGGGACGGGATCGCCCGACGGCTCGCTGTCCAGCAGGCGGCGGGTATAAGGGTGTTCGGGGGCGGAAAACAGCGCCTGGCAGCCGTTTTGTTCGACGCAGCGGCCGTTCTGCATCACCGCGACGCGATCGGCGAGCTGACGAACGATGCTCAGGTTATGGGTGATAAACAGCAGCCCCATATTTAACTCTTGCTTCAGCTCGCGCAGTAGCGTGAGGATTTGCGCCTGCACCGAGACGTCCAGCGCGGTAGTGGGTTCGTCGGCGATAAGCAGCTCCGGGCGGGTCAATAGCGCCATGGCGATCATCACCCGCTGGCGCTCGCCGCCGGACAGCTGATGCGGATAGTCAGCCAGCCGCCGGGGCGCATTGCGGATCCCGACGCGCTCCAGGCAGTCGAGGATTTCTCCGCGCGCCGCTTCTTTACGCATCCCGCGATGCAAGGAGAGCACTTCGTACAGCTGTTTTTCCAGGGTATGCAGCGGATTAAGCGAAACCATCGGCTCCTGGAAGATCATCGCGATGCGGTTACCGCGCACGCCGCGCAGGGTGCGCTCATCCGCGTGCAGCAGCGACTGACCGTGAAAGCGGATATCGCCGGTGGGATAGCTGACCGGCGGCGACGGGAGCAGCCGCAGCACCGATAGCGCGGTTACGCTCTTACCGGAGCCGGACTCGCCGACCAGCGCCAGGGTCTCGCCGACGGCAATCTGCAGCGACAGTTCGCTGACGACGGAGGTGGTTTCTCCCTGCTGGCGAAAGGCGATGGAGAGGTTATCGATATCTAACAGAGGTTGCGTCATGCTACACCGCCTTGCTTGGGTCAAAGGCATCGCGAACCGCCTCACCAATAAAAATCAATAACGTCAGCAGCACCGCCACCGACAGAAAGGCGGCGATGCCCAGCCAGGGCGCCTGAAGGTTGTTTTTACCCTGCAACAGCAGTTCACCCAGCGAAGGAGAGCCCAGCGGCAGGCCAAAGCCGAGAAAATCGAGCGAGGTCAGGGTGGTTATCGAACTGCACAGAATGAACGGCAGGAAGGTCAGGGTGGCGACCATGGCGTTAGGCAGCATATGGCGCAGAATAATCGCGCGATCGCTGACGCCAAGCGCCTGCGCGGCGCGGATATAATCATAGTTACGGGTGCGCAGGAACTCGGCGCGGACGACGCCGACCAGCGTCATCCAGCCGAACAGCACGGTAATGGCCAGCAGCCACCAGAAGTTGGCCTGCACAACGCTTGAGAGCAGGATAATCAGAAACAGCGTCGGCATTCCCGACCATACCTCGATAAACCGCTGTCCCCAGAGGTCAATCTTTCCACCGTAATAGCCCTGAACGGCGCCGGCCATCACGCCCAGCACGCTGGAGAAGAAGGTCAGCAGCAGACCAAAGAGAATGGAAATGCGCGTACCGTACAGAATTCGCGCCAGCACGTCCCCGCCGTTGGCATCGGTGCCAAGCCAGTTCTGGGCTGACGGCGGCGAAGGGAAGGGCGCATCGGTGGCGAAATTTATGGTCGTCGCGCCGAACCGAACCGGCGCCCACAGGGCCCAGCCGTTATCGTCCAGCCGCTTTTGCAGCCACGGGTCCTGATAGTCGGCGGCGGTGGTAAAGCTGCCGCCGAAGGTGGTCTCGCTGTAGTTTTTCAGGAGCGGGACGTAGAGGCTGCCGCGGTACTGGACGAGTAGCGGCTTATCGTTAGCAATCAGCTCGGCGCACAGGCTACAGGCGAAAAGCGCTAAAAAGATCCATAGCGACCAGTAGCCGCGGCGGTTGTGGCGAAAACGCGCCCAGCGGGCCTGATTGACGGGACTAAAAAATGACATTAGCGGCCCTCAAAATCGATACGCGGATCGACCAGCGTATAGCTGATATCGCTGATGATATTCAGCAGTAGGCCAATCAGGGTAAAAATATACAGCGTGCCGAACATGACCGGGTAATCGCGAGATACGGTGGCTTCATAGCCCAGCAGCCCCAGTCCGTTAAGAGAGAACATTACTTCAATCAGCAGCGAGCCGGTAAAAAACATGCTGATAAAGGTAGCCGGGAAACCGGCGATCACCAGCAGCATCGCGTTGCGAAACACGTGTCCCCAGAGGATCTGCTTTTCGCTTACCCCCTTGGCGCGGGCGGTAACCACGTACTGCTTGCGGATCTCATCAAGAAAGCTGTTTTTGGTCAGCATCGTGAGGGCGGCAAAACCGCCGATCACCGTTGCCAGCACCGGTAGGGTGATATGCCAGAGATAGTCGAGGATTTTTTGGTACCACGGCAGGCTGTCGAAGTTGGCGGACACCAGCCCGCGCAGCGGAAAGAGATCGAAATAGCTGCCGCCGGCAAAGATAACGATCAGCAAAATGGCGAACAGGAACGCTGGGATCGCATAGCCGATAATAATCAGCGTACTGCTCCAGACGTCAAAATGGCTGCCGTTGCTGACCGCTTTACGGATCCCCAGCGGAATCGACACCAGATAGATAATGAGCGTACTCCATAAGCCCAGGGTGATAGAGACCGGCAGGCTGTCTTTAATCAGCTGCAGCACCGATGAGCTACGAAACAGGCTATCGCCAAAATCAAAGCGCAGGTAATCTCCGAGCATTTTAAAATAGCGCTCGTGCAGAGGCTTATCAAAGCCGTAGCGGTGGGTTATCTCGGCAATCACTTCCGGGTCCAGCCCGCGCCCGCCGCGATAGTGCCCATCGCTGATGTTGCTGACGCCGGTACGCGCATGGCTGGCGGCCATCCCGCCGTCACCGGCGCCGGGCAAGCCGCCGCGATCGCCGAACTCAATCGCCGCAATCGCCTGATCGACCGGGCCGCCGGGCGCAATCTGCACAATAAAAAAGTTAATGGTGATAATCGCCCACAGGGTGGGGATGATGAGCAGTAGTCGGCGGAGCAGATATGCACCCATCTTAATTCCTTAGCGTCTGTCCGCGGGGAGTCTGGCCGCTTTGCTTGCGTCGTACCACCCGTTTTCGAAACCGGAGGAGTAGATCGCGCGGGTCTGCGGGAAGGAGAATTTGTCCCAGTATGCGGTTCGGTCCTGGGCCATATACCACATCGGCAGCATGTAATAGTTCCACGTCAGCACGCGGTCGAGAGCCCGGCCCAGCGGCAGCAGCTTTTCCTTATTACCCTGCCAGCGAATAATCTGCGCGATGAGCTGGTCGACGGCCGGGCTTTGGACCCCAGAGGCGTTGTAGCTGGAGTTAATATATTGGGAGTCCCAGGAGACTTGCAGGCCGGTGTCGGGCCAGGGCGTGGCGCGCCAGACGTTTGGCATCATGTCGTAATCCCGACTGCGCTTGCGATTGCTGTACTGGGAGTTGTCGACCTGGCGGATATCCATAACGATGCCGAGCCGCTGAAGATTGTGCTGAAAGGGCAGGACCCAGCGATCGCTGCTGCCGGAGGGAAGCAGCAGCTCAAAGCGTAACGGTTTGCCGCTCTTCGCATTCATCCGGCGCTGGTTTTTCACTATCCACCCCGCCTGGTTAAGGATGGCATCCGCTTTCAGCAGGTTTGCGCGAGCGAAACCATCGCCGCTGGAAATTGGCGGCCGGTATATCTGCGTGAAGACTTCGGCCGGGATCTCTTTTTTCAGCGGCGTCAGCAGCGCCAGCTCGTCGGCATCCGGATAATCGCGCGCCGCGTATTCGGTATTCTGAAAGAAGCTGTTGGCGCGGCTGTAGGAGCCATAGAACAGCGCCTTATTCATCCATTCAAAATCAAAGGCGAGGGTGATGGCTTCGCGCACCCGGCGATCGGAAAATACCGGGCGCTGAATATTAAACGCCAGCCACTGCGTGTTCTGCGCCGAGGTGTTGGTGTATTCGTCTTTGACGATATAGCCGTGGGTAAAGTTGCGTCCAACGTAGCGGGTCGCCCAGTTTTTGGCAACGTTCTCTTCGCGGCGGTCGACGGCGCCGGCCTTAAAGGCTTCGAAAGCAACGTTGTCATCCAGATAATAGTCGTAGCGCAGCGAGTCGAAATTCCAGCGCCCGCGGTTGACCGGCAAATCGGCAGCCCAGTAGTCCTTTACCCGCGAGTAGGTAATGTACTGGCCCATGCGCCAGGCGGTGATGCGATACGGGCCGCTGGCCAGCGGCGGCGCAGAGAGCGGGTCGCTGAGCTTATGATTCTTCCAGTATTTTTCCGGCATAACGGGCAGCGTCATCAGGCTAAGCATGTTCTCTTTGCCCGGGGCGGCTAAATCAATGCGCACGGTGAGCGGAGCGATGGCTTTTACGCGGGTGCCTTTATAATAGAGGCGAAACTGCGGCACCCCTTCGGTCATAAACTTCTGGAAGGTAAACGCGACATCGCTGGCGGTGATGGGGCTGCCGTCGTGGTAGCGGGCGCGCGGATTGAGCGTAATCTCCATCCACGAAAAATCATCGGCGTAGCGCGTATGCTCGGCAATCAGCGGATAGTAGCTGCCGGGCTCATCGTCAGAGGTGGTGAAGAGCGTATCGTATAAGCTTTCGGTACGAATACCCGGGTTGCCGCGCATGGCGTAGCGGTTGAAATTATCAAAGGTACCGATGGCGGCGAGGGTAATTGCGCCGCCTTTAGGCGCGGCGGGATTGGCATAATCGTAATGGGTAAAGCCTGCGGCGTATTTCGGCTCGCCGATAATCGCGAACCTGTCGCTCTCTTTAATGGTTTGCGCCTGGCTCTGCAGGCTAAATAAGGCCAGCAGTATCAGGCTGATGCGCGCAAAAATAACCAGGATCTCGTCCTCCCATGCCGGGCCTGAAACGGCCCGGCCTCTGATAGCAAATAATAAAGGACCCTTAGCGGGTTGGGAAATATTTCGCCGGTTCATCATGGGCGGCGATCAGCGCTTCCAGCGTCAGCGGCCGGCTTAGCCAGTATCCCTGCAAATAATTTACCCCATGATCGCGCAGCCATTCCGCCTGCTCCTGCGTTTCCACGCCTTCGGCGACGGTGGTGAGCTTCAGCCGGCGGCTTAGGGTGATAACCGCGTCCAGCACCGGCGAGGTCACGGTCTCCGTGCCGATAGCCTGTACGAAGCCGCGGTCTATCTTCAGGTAATCAAAGTTATAGCGTTCCAGATAAATTAGCGCGCTATGGCCGGTACCGAAATCATCTATCGCAATTTCAAAACCCTGCTCGTGCAGCCAGTCGAAGTTTTCTAAGGAACGATTTTTATCGATCATCGCGCGCTCGGTGATTTCCAGCACCACGCTAAAATGGTCGGTCGGCATAGCGGCGGTAAATCGCTGCAGATCCTGCTGAAAGCTCCCGGCGTGTAGGTGAATGGGGGAAATATTGATCCCCAGCTTGCTTCCGGCGGGCAGGAGCGTTTGCAGAACAGGCGCATCCTGCGCAATCAACGTTAAGAGATGGCGGGTAAGCGGAACGATGATCTGCTGGGTTTCTGCAAGGTTGATAAAGACATCGGGAGGGATCTCGCCGGCCACCGGATGCCGCCAGCGCATCAGCACCTCAACGCCGCTGATTTGTAGCGTCTCTGACCTCACCACCGGTTGATAGACCACGTAAAACTGATCGTTTTTGATGGCCAGCAGAAGCTCTTTACGCGGGTCCGACTTAATGGTGAGAACGTAGTGGCTTAAAAGTCCGGCCAGCAGTCCGCACACGACGCCCAGCAGCAGAGCGAACTGCGTATTCTCCGCCAGCCAGCTGTTGGCGTAGAGATAGACTTTCAGCGGCAGGCCGTCAATTTGCGTCTGGCGAATGGGCGGCGAGAGCAGGGTCTGCGGGTCGATGAGCTGGTTACTGAAGGTGGAAATGGCGACGTCCTTAATGGCCAGCGCCAGGCCGCTGAAATCATTCTGTCGCGCTGAATAGAGGATATAGGGCGTCAGGTTGGCATTAATCGAGACAAAAATACCGTCTTTCCCGCCGTGGGGGCTACGAACCCACAACGCCAGCGCGGCGCTTTTGGGCATCATTGGCGTCCCGGGCAGAATCGCCATATCGACCGCTTGAGTAACATCAAGCTGCGGTATGAGCTGGGTTAAGGGCGTACTCATCGCGCCTGTAGCGGAGGAACAAAACGCGAGGCCATTTTTGACCAGCAGGACGGCGCGTACGTTTGGGCTGAAGGCCGCATGGGCGGTTAAGCCTGAGGCAACGTTCTCACATGGCTCATCGACCAGCGGCTGCAGGCCGTGGATAGTCTGATTTAAATCGTGAAAATAGTCCTGCAGATAGGTATGGACGTTGTTAATAATGGCGTCGAAACGCTCCGCCCGGTTGTGATAAATCACCATAAACTGGATGCTACCGGCCAGCAGGGCGACGGCTATTCCAATACATATACTGGTCAGCCAGTTTTTTCGCCGGGGAGCGAGGTGACGGGTAGGCATAGGCTATATAGTCAGTCCGTATTGTTGATGTGCGCCAAAGGGCTGATAGAAAAACGCTTTTTCTATCCCTGCTTAAAGACATAGCTTATTTTACGAAGTTTATTGGCTGGCGAGCAAAAAAAAACACCGCCTCGGCAGTGTTTTTTTGTTTCTTCCGTTGGCCAAGGGATTAACCAACGGCAGAAGACGATTACGAACGGCTCAGAACGCGTCGCGCTTCGTTATAGCGCTTTTTCCAGTATGGCTCATCCATGCTTGAAATGGTCACACCGCTGCTGGTGGATGCATGAACAAACTGATTGTTGCCGATATAGATACCAACGTGGCGGCCCGTGGAGCCGGCGCGGAACAGGACTAAATCACCGGTACGCAGCTGGGCGCGGCTGATCGATTTTCCGGAATCCTGCTGCTCTGAAGTGGAGCGCGGCAGTTCCAGGCCAAACTGTTCACGGAAAGTCCGTTGCACAAAGGCGGAACAATCGATGCCTTTACGGGTGCTGCCGCCGAGGCGGTAACGCACGCCCTTCCAGCTGGCATACTGATCCATCAAGCGGGACTTCACGTCCAGGTTGCGGACCATCGTTTCAAATTCATCCTGAGAGGCTTGCAGTGATGATAAATCGCCACTACCCACAGCAAGCGTCTCAGAATGCATATTTCTGGCGGTACTATTTGAACTACACGCGGAAAGCAGAACCGCAACTGCAATCGCGGGGGCGACCCGCAAGATATATCTCAAAATCGGCTGAGATTTGACCATGCTGTGTGTTATCCCTTGTTGTCCTTAACGACAATGTCGTTATAAAAAATGCCAAACGTGTTAGAGCCTAATTACCTGGTCGCAATGAGACAATTCCGTAAGCATAAAACTGTGGAGTCACGCACAAATTTATTCATTCTATGAATTGATGTTGCTGACGAGGCAAAACGAGATTGAGGTTACCCGATCAACCGGGGGATGGCGAGCGGTTTTACGCATTTTCTTATAAGTATTTTTGCGACAAAAAGTGAATCATCGGCAAAGGACAAAATAGCGGCAGTGGTGGGTAAAAAATACGCAATTTACTCATTTTTAAGATGATTAATATGACAGGAAGATGATACGTGATGAGAAAACAGGCGCGGGCAAAAAAAGGGACCCAGAACGATCCCTTATGAATGATATTAATTAATTGTAAAGATAGATTTAATTTTTTGCTTTTTTACCCGGAAGGTGGCGCTCAAATAAGGCAATAACCTTATCGCTCAATGAGGTCATCAATACCCAGGGGGCGCCAATGAGCACCGCCGTTAATGAGCCGACTGCAATATCGGTAAACCAGTGGGCGCCAATCATCACGCGTGGGAAAGCGAACACCACGAATATCACCAGCGCGATAGCAAACGCCCGGCGACCAAAATAACGCCACATAAATGACGCAAATATCAGCAGCATCATCCCGTGATCGCCCGGGAAGCTATCTTTTGAAGCGTCTTTGGTGGGGAATGAGATCACATCGCTCACTTTGGTGATGTCGGTAAAAGAGAGCGAAGGGCTGGCGCGCTTAACCGGCATCAGGTGCTGGGCCAGCTGATTGATAATGACGGCAGCCAGCAGCATCACCAGGCCGATGATAATCACCCGGCGGCGTCCGGCGCTCTGCTCTTTGAACCAGAAGCTCAGCATCAGGCTGCCCATCGCCAGTAGCGAGCAGGCGTCAAAGGCGCGGTTATTGATAATCGCCAGCAGCCAGGTATAGGCGGTGCTCACGCCAACCAGGTGATTAAAGAAATAGAAGATCGCTGAGTCCAGCGGATTCCAGAAACCATGGTTAACGGGAAGGTACCATGAACAAAAAAGCGCTATACCCGCCGCGTTCAGCAGCAGGATAAGGGGAATTCGATTTTTAATCATAACTATCATGTATTGGGTAAACGACGGCAACCATAGCCGTCTTAACTTAAACGAATCCTCAACAAGGAGGCCTGCAGTGCGTTCCAGTCCGTCTCAGTATCGGCAATCAGCTCGATGCGGCTGTCGGGTGGGGAGACGTTCTGCGTCTCAATATGCAGATCAAGCTGTTGACGATTGATCCGTACCAGCCCCTCCGCAATGCGCATAACGCCTTTGACGCGCCCGACCGGCGCCAGGCGCGCCCATTCGAGCAGGGCAACGGTGTCGAAAACGGTTTCAGCGTCAAAAATCCAGCCGCAGGCGTGATAGCCCTGACCGCTATTGAGGCTGCGGCGCCAGCGCTGATGGGCGGGGAGGCTCAGTGCCGCAAGGCCTTGTTTCTGCTCGTGGCCGTGGGCGTGTTCGGCGCTGGCGGGGAGCGGCGCAAGGTTGCGGCGCGGTAAATCAAGCAGCGCCGGGTCGATATTACCCCGCGTGGCGCTGACGAATCGGCGATCGCCTGCGTAGGCTTGCCACCATGCGGCAAAGGCGCGTTGACTCTCCTCCGTCGAGCGGTCGGCTTTATTGCTGATAATAACGTCAGCGGCCGCCAGCTGGTCACGAAAGTTGTCGTTGGTCACCGCTTTTTCGTCCAGCAGCTGGCGCGGGTCCAGCACGCACAGGGTAGCGCGCAGGTCGATCCACGGCTCGTATACCGCGGCGGTCAGCATATCGAGGATCTGTTTAGGATGGCCCAGCCCGGTGGGTTCTATCAGCAGGCGATCGGGTTTGCCCTGGCGTAGCAGGGTATTGAGCCCGACCTGCATCGGCAGGCCGTTTACGCAGCACATGCAGCCGCCGGGGATCTCTTTGAGCAGCGCGCCGCTTTCCGCCAGCAGCGCGCCGTCAATACCCACTTCACCAAACTCGTTGACCAGCACGGCCCATTTTTCATCCGCGGGCTTATTGGCCAGCAGATGCAGAATCGTCGTGGTTTTGCCGCTGCCGAGAAACCCCGTGATCAAGTTGGTTTTGGTCACTTTTTCTCCAGGATAGATGTAATGTTGTAACAGTTACGCCTATCCTGACGAAAAAAAGGGAGAAAGAGAAGACTTAGCGCGGACAGAAGGGGATTCTGTCCGCTAAAAGGCAGTTATTGTTAAGCGTTCAGCGTGCCGGCAATCGCCTGACGCGCGCCAAAGGCGGCAAGCTGATGCCATGCGGCGGTGATGTGAGCGACAAACTGCGGATCCTGCGGCAGGTCGCGGCCGAAGATCTCCTCAAGCGAGAGCAGGGCCGCCACGCGCTGGTGTTCATCGCTGGCGGAGACCAGTTTCTGTATCTTATCGGCCAGCGGATCGCGAATATCAATGGCATTTCCGCCATCGTCAATACCGCTGACGTAGCGCATCCAGCCCGCGACGCCGAGCGCCAGGAGCGGCCAGCGGCTGCCTTGCGCAAGGTGGACGCGAATACCGTCAAGCATACGTTGCGGCAGTTTCTGGCTGCCGTCCATGGCGATTTGCCAGGTGCGATGCTTCAGCGCCGGATTGCTGAAGCGTGCGATCAGGCTGTCAGCATACGCCGTCAGATCCACGCCCTGGATAGATAAGGTCGGCGCCTGTTCGTCAAGCATCAGTCGGTATGCGGCGCCGCGGAAAATCGGATCCTGCATGCAGTCGCTAATATGCGCATGACCTGCCAGATAGCCAAGCCAGGCGAGGAACGAGTGGCTGCCGTTGAGCATCCGCAGCTTCATCTGTTCCCACGGCAGTACGTCATCGGTCATCTGAACGCCCGCGGTTTCCCACGCCGGGCGTCCGGCAACGAAGTTATCTTCGATGACCCACTGAATGAAGGGTTCGCAGCTGATAGCGCAGGGGTCTTCTACGCCCAACGCGGCGCTAATTTCCGCCAGCGATTCATCGGTGGCGGCTGGCACAATACGGTCAACCATGGTGCCGGGAAAGCTGACGCGCTCGGCGATCCACTGCGCCAGCTCCGGGCTCCGTTTTTCTGCCATTCCCAACACGGCGTTTTTCACCACATGCCCGTTGTTGGGGATGTTATCGCAGGAGAGGACGGTAAACGGCGGTAGTTCACGCTGACGGCGGCGCGATAACGCTTCGACCAGAATGCCGGGAACCGATTGCGGCAGCGTCGGGTTTTGCAGATCGTGGATAATGCGCGGCTGCGTCATGTCCAGCAGGCCGCTGGCCGGATCGATGCAGTAGCCTTTTTCGGTGATGGTCAGAGAGACGATGGCGACCTGCGGTTCGCAAAATTTCTCAATAATCGCGGCCAGCGAATCCAGTTTTGCGTTCAGGCATTCATGGACGGCGCCGACCACGATTGGCTGATTGCCCTCGGCGCCTTTTTCCAGCACGGTAAACAGGTGGTCCTGCTGGCGAAGCTGGCTCATCAGCCGATCGCCGCTGAACAGGCTGATCTCACAAATCCCCCAGTCCCCGCCGCCGGCGTTAAGCACCCGATCGGTGAGGAGCGCCTGGTGCGCGCGATGAAACGCGCCGAAACCAAAATGCACAATACGCGAACGCAGCTGGCTGCGGTCATATTGAGGGAGCTGTACGCCTTCCGGCAGCGTAGCCGTAGCTATGGTAGTCATTCTTAACACACCTGATTAACGGATAATTAACATTCCCAGTGTAAAGTTATATGACAACAAATTAAATTGGTGAGCCTTGTTTATCCGCTTAATGTGAGCTCGGTCATCATTTTTTGGCTGGCTACCCGGCTGGCTTGAAAAGCGGGCGCGCTTAATGGCGGAAAGGAGCGACAGTTTAATTACTTTTGGTATAACAACTTTGCGGCGTGTGAAGGGAGAGCAACGTTGCCAGCAGAGAGAGGGCCAGGCGCTGCGGATAAGGTGCGAAAAAAAGGACAGCCGCTGGCTGCCCTTTATGATGTTGCAAACGCAGAGTTTAGTCCGCGCGGCCCATGTAGCGGCTCTCTTCGATATGGATACGAATGCGCTCGCCCGCGCTCAGGTATTCAGGCACCTGAACGACCAGGCCGGTGCTCAGCGTCGCCGGTTTGTTACGGGCGCTTGCGGATGCGCCTTTGATACCCGGCGCCGTCTCTACGATTTCCAGATCCACGGTCTGCGGCAGCTCCAGCGCCAGCAGCTGGCCGTCCCAGGTCAGAACCTGCATATCCGGCATGCCGCCTTCCGGCATAAACAGCAGCTCTTCTTCGATCTGCTCTTTGGTGAAGATATACGGGGTGTAATCTTCTTTATCCATAAAGACGTATTCGTTGCCATCGATATAGGAGAAATCAACGAAGCGGCGGGTGAGGGTGACGGTATCGACGATATCGTCACCTTTAAAGCGTTCTTCCACTTTCAGCCCGGTACGGACATCGGAGAAACGCATTTTGTACAGCGTCGCTGCGCCGCGGGCGCTCGGTGACTGAATATCAATATTTTTAACAATCAGCAGTTTGCCGTTGTAATTCAGCACCATACCTTTTTTAATTTCATTCGCTCTTGGCATTGCAGTCATCCTGTCACATAAAGGGTCGAAAATATCGCGTAAAACTACTCGCGCCGGGCCTTTCAGGCAAGTGGAATTCGTGAGTTTTGCTATCTTCAGGTAAAACGTTTAGGCTAGGCCGCCACTAGCGTTATCGGAAGAGTCGATTATGGAATGCCGCCCTGAATGCGGAGCTTGCTGTATCGCTCCTTCTATCTCCAGCCCTATCCCGGGCATGCCGCAAGGCAAGCCGGCAAACACCCGCTGCGTACAGCTATCGGAAAATAACCTGTGTCATATTTTTGGCTCGCCGTTAAGGCCGAAAGTATGCGCCAGCCTGAAGCCGGAAGCGGAAATGTGCGCCACCAATCGCGATGACGCCATGATCTGGCTGCTTCATCTTGAACTGAGCACTTCATCGTGACGACGCAAGCCGGCGCGAACATCCTTTAAACGTCTTTAATACGCCACAGGCAGGCCTGAGTGGCGATGCCCATCACCAGCGCAATCCAGAAGACGGCGTGATAGCTCCAGATTTCCGCGACGACGCCCGCCAGCGAACCGGCGATAATCCAGCCAACGCGCGTGGTATTGGTATAAAGCGTAGTGGCCGCACCCGCCTGTCCGGGCATCAGATCCTGAAAATAGAGCATGCCGATACCGGCGAGAATGCCGATGAAAATGGCGTTCAGCGCCTGCAGGGCCAGCAGCAGTCCTGGGGTATGTACGGTTAGCATGCCAACGTAAAACAGCACGCCGGCCACCGCCGAAATGCGCATCAGGAAGCGTTTGCCGAAGCGTTTGGCATAGTAGCCCGCAATCAGCATGGTCGGGATCTCCAGCCCGGCGGCGGTGCCCATCATGACTCCCGCCAGCTTTTCCGATAAATGCAGCTCATTGATGATAAACAGCGGCATATTAATGATGTACAGGCTGTTGATTCCCCACATCAGCGTACAGATGATAAACAGCAGCAGCGCGTCGCGGCGGTTGGTGCGCGGCGCTTCGAGATGGCCCGTAGCGATCTTCGGCTCTTTACGCATGCTGGGAAGAAAAAACCAGACCATCGCGCCGCAGACCACAAAGGCGACCGCCGCGCTGAGATACATCACGGTAAAGCCGAAACCCATCGCCAGCGCGTAGGCCAGCGGCGGCCCAATAACCCATGCCAGCGACACCTGAGCGCGCAGAATCGAGCTAAACATGACCGCCTCGCGGCCCGTTTTGTCCGCATGCTCGCGGGCGAGGGCAAACATCTGTGGATTCGCGGTGGAGCCGAAGCTGCTGAGAAATACGCCGACGAACAGCAAAATAAAGTAGTTACGGTTCCAGGCGAAGAGCACGCAGGCCAGCACGCCCATCAGGCAGCAGAAGACGATCAGCCGCTTGCGGTCGCCTTTGCGATCCGAACGCCCGGCGAGGAACTGGCTTACCAGAATGCCGATCACCGCGCTGCCGGTAAAAAAGAAGCCGACCATCGCCGGTCGGACGTGAACCTCGTTAGTCAGAAACAGGCTCAACGTCGGCGTCTGGAGTGCCCCGGCGATACCCGTCAGGAAGGCGACGATCAGAAAGGCGGAAGAGGTGAGATCAAACCCGCGTCGTGGCAGGGCGGCGCTACTGTTTTGCATGTCGGCGTTCATCGGTTTTCAGGAGTCGCGGAGTTTACGCCGTCACTCAGAAAATGAACAGTACCAGGGCACGAATAAATCAAAAAGACGTTTCAAAATCAAACTTCAGCAGAAAGCTGAAGTTTTGCCGGTCTCGGCGCTCCCGCTTCAGCAAAAGTGTGCTGTATCTCTAACTTCTGTTATCAGGATTCCAACTTTCCTTGCCTGATGGCTAATAAAGGTACAGACTTCTTGAAACGTTTCAGCGTCATCGGGAGATTCTCCGGCAGGTAGATGACGCATTTTTTCTCAAAGTAGCTGAAACGATTCAATTCAGCAGGAGAGGAGAACCATGTTCCAGTTATCTGTACAGGATATTCATCCCGGTCAGCAGGCCGGTAATAAAGAAGAGGCTATTCGTCAGGTTGCCTCCGCGCTGGTCAGCGCGGGCAACGTGGCAGACGGCTACGTCAACGGGATGCTGGCTCGCGAGCAGCAAACCTCCACTTTTCTGGGGAACGGTATTGCGATTCCGCACGGTACCACCGACACCCGCGACCAGGTGCTGAAAACCGGCGTTCAGGTTTACCAGTTCCCTCAGGGCGTGACCTGGGGCGAAGGGCAAACCGCCTACGTCGCCATCGGTATCGCCGCCAGCTCGGATGAACACCTTGGGCTGCTGCGTCAGCTGACCCACGTGCTGAGCGACGACTCCGTGGCTGAACAGCTTAAGTCCGCGACGACCGCCGAAGAGCTGCGCGCCCTGCTGATGGGCGAAAAGCAGAGCGAAGCGCTGAAGCTGGATAACGAGACGCTGACCCTGGACGTTGCGGCCAGCGATTTGCTGACCCTGCAGGCGCTGAACGCCGCGCGGCTGAAAGAAGCCGGCGCCGTCGATGCTTCCTTTGTTAGCCGTACGATTAATGATAAACCGCTGAACCTTGGTCAGGGCATCTGGCTGAACGACAGCACCGAAGGCAACCTGCGCAGCGCCGTTGCCGTCAGCCGCGCGGCCAACGCCTTCACCAGCGATGAGCAGCCGGTTTCTCTGCTGATCACCGTCGCGATGGCCGATGACCAGCCGACGGCGGTGCTTAATCGCCTGAGCAATCTGCTCCTGGATAAAAAAGCTGACCGCTTGCTGAAGGCTGATGGCGCCACGCTGCTGGCTCTCCTGACCAGCGACGATGCGATTGCCGAAGATGTTCTCAGCGCGGAATACGTTATCCGCAATGAGCACGGGCTGCACGCGCGTCCCGGCACGATGCTGGTTAATACCATTAAACAATTCTCCAGCGACATTACCGTCACCAACCTTGATGGTTCGGGCAAACCGGCAAACGGCCGCAGCCTGATGAAAGTCGTGGCGCTGGGCGTGAAGAAAGGTCACCGCTTGCGCTTTACCGCGCAGGGTGAAGATGCGCAGCAGGCGCTGGATGCGATTGGCGAAGCGATCGCCGCAGGCCTTGGGGAGGGCGCATAAATGAGCAGACGTGTCGCAACGATTACTTTAAACCCGGCCTATGACCTGGTGGGTTTTACCCCGGAAATTGAACGCGGTGAGGTTAACCTCGTTCGCACCACCGGTTTGCACGCCGCAGGGAAGGGGATCAACGTTGCAAAAGTGCTGAAAGATCTCGGTATCGACGTCACCGTTGGCGGTTTCCTCGGTAAAGACAATCAGGATGGTTTTCAGCAGCTGTTCAGTGAATTGGGCATCGCAAACCGTTTTCAGGTCGTTCAGGGCCGTACCCGTATCAACGTCAAGCTGACTGAGAAAGATGGCGAAGTCACCGACTTTAACTTCTCCGGCTTTGAAGTGACGCCGGGCGACTGGGAGCGTTTTGTTAACGATTCTCTGAGCTGGCTGGGCCAGTTCGATATGGTCTGCGTAAGCGGCAGCCTGCCGTCTGGCGTGAGCCCGGAAGCGTTCACCGACTGGATGACCCGTCTGCGTAGCCAGTGCCCGTGCATCATTTTTGATAGCAGCCGAGAAGCGCTGGTTGCGGGGCTGAAAGCGGCGCCGTGGCTGGTTAAACCTAACCGTCGCGAGCTGGAAATCTGGGCTGGCCGCAAGCTGCCTGAGATGAAAGATGTCATTGAAGCCGCTCATGCGCTGCGTGAGCAGGGGATCGCCCACGTGGTTATTTCTCTTGGCGAAGAAGGCGCCCTGTGGGTCAACGCATCCGGAGAATGGATTGCCAAACCGCCTTCCGTTGAAGTGGTTAGCACCGTTGGCGCCGGCGACTCTATGGTTGGCGGCCTGATTTATGGCCTGCTGATGCGTGAGTCCAGCGAACATACGCTGCGCCTGGCAACGGCAGTCGCCGCGCTGGCGGTGAGTCAGAGCAATGTCGGTATTACCGATCGTACCCAGTTGGCCGCAATGATGGCGCGCGTCGACTTACAACCCTTTAATTAACAGCAGGAGAGGCATAATGAAAACGCTGCTGATTATTGATGCCGGGCTTGGACAGGCCCGCGCCTATATGGCGAAGACCCTGTTAAGCACCGCGGCGCAAAAAGCGCAACTCGAACTGATTGATAACCCAAACGACGCTGAGCTGGCGATTGTGCTGGGCACGGCGCTGCCGGCCGACAGCGCGCTGAACGGCAAAAAGGTGTATCTCGGCGATATCAACCGCGCCGTGGCTCACCCGGAGCTGTTCCTCGGTGAGGCCAAAAGCCACGCGACGCCTTACGCCGCTCCGGCCGCTGCTGCGTTGCCGACTGCGGCTAACGGCCCAAAACGCATTGTGGCGGTCACCGCTTGCCCGACCGGCGTCGCGCACACCTTTATGGCGGCGGAAGCTATTGAAACCGAAGCTAAAAAACGCGGCTGGTGGGTGAAGGTTGAAACGCGCGGCTCCGTAGGCGCGGGCAATGCAATCACCCCGGAAGAGGTTGAACAGGCGGATCTGGTGGTCGTCGCTGCCGATATCGAAGTGGATCTGGCGAAATTCGCCGGTAAGCCGATGTATCGCACCACCACCGGTCTGGCGCTGAAGAAAACCGCGCAGGAGCTGGATAAAGCCGTGGTTGAAGCGAAACCGTATCAGCCTGCGGGTAAATCCCAGGCCGCGGCGGAAGGCAAAAAAGAGTCTGCGGGCGCCTATCGTCACCTGCTGACCGGCGTGTCGTACATGCTGCCGATGGTGGTGGCGGGCGGTCTGTGTATCGCGCTCTCCTTCGCTTTTGGTATTAAAGCCTTTGAGGTGAAAGACACCCTGGCCGCGGCGCTGATGCAAATCGGCGGTGGCTCAGCCTTCGCGCTGATGGTACCGGTTCTGGCGGGCTTTATTGCCTTCTCTATCGCTGACCGTCCTGGCCTGACGCCGGGTCTTATCGGCGGTATGCTGGCGGTGAGCACCGGTTCTGGCTTTATCGGCGGTATTATCGCCGGTTTCCTTGCCGGTTATGTGGCGAAAGCGATCAGTACGAAGCTGAAGCTGCCGCAAAGTATGGAAGCGCTGAAACCGATCCTGATCATTCCGCTGGTTTCCAGCCTGATCGTCGGTCTGGCGATGATTTACCTGATTGGTAAACCCGTTGCCGGGATCCTCGAAGGTCTGACCCACTGGCTGCAAACTATGGGCACGGCGAACGCGGTTCTGCTCGGTGCGATCCTCGGCGGTATGATGTGTACCGATATGGGCGGTCCGGTGAACAAAGCGGCCTACGCGTTTGGTGTTGGCCTGCTGAGTACCCAGACTTATGCGCCGATGGCGGCCATCATGGCGGCGGGTATGGTTCCACCGCTGGCCCTGGGCCTGGCGACGCTGATTGCGCGTAAAAAGTTCGACAAAGCGCAGCAGGAAGGCGGAAAGGCCGCGCTGGTTCTCGGTCTGTGCTTTATCACCGAAGGGGCGATTCCATTCGCCGCCCGTGACCCGATGCGCGTCCTGCCTTGCTGTATCGTTGGCGGCGCGGTGACCGGCGCGATGTCCATGTGGGTTGGCGCGAAGCTGATGGCGCCGCACGGCGGTCTGTTCGTCCTGCTGATCCCTGGTGCGATTACGCCGGTGCTTGGCTACCTGATGGCGATTGTGGTCGGTACGCTGGTCGCAGGTCTCTCCTACGCGGTGCTGAAACGTCCTGAAGTTCAAGCCGCCTGATCGACGTAGCAAACGCTTCTCAAGGGCAGAGTCTTCTCTGCCCTTTTTTTATGCCGTATCCCTCCTCCGCCTATCCCGCCGTATGTGCTCTCCTTCGCATTTTTAAACTGTTTAAAAACCATACTGGCCAAATTTTGTGATTGTGTTCATGTTCATATGAAAATCCTATTTTGCCTCTCTTTACTTTAAAATTATTCCGCTTACCATAAACACATGTTCACATTCAAACATGTGTTTAAATGAGGGGCTGTGAATCGTGAGGTGTTTATTTCCTGATATTAAATAATTCTACTGCCATAGCGTTTTTTATGCTGGAGGGTATTTTTATGCCTGAAAATGATTACGTTGTGATTATTGGATCGGCAAACATGGATGTGGCTGGCTATTCCAATGTGTCGCTAAACTACGCTGATTCTAATCCTGGGAAAATAAAATATACTCCCGGCGGCGTGGGGCGCAACATTGCGCAAAATATTGCCTTGTTGAATAAAACGGCGTGGCTATTATCCGTTGTTGGTGACGATTTTTATGGTCATTCATTATTAAAACAAACGGCCCAGTCCGGGGTTCACGTCGATAAATGTCAGATAATCCCGGGTGAAGGCACATCAAGCTATTTGTCGCTGCTTGATAATACCGGTGAAATGCTGGTGGCGATTAATGATATGAGCATCACTGAGCATATTACGCCGGCCTTTTTAAGGCAGCATCAAGATTTTATCTGCGGTGCCGCGGTGATTGTCGTTGACTGTAATATTAGCGAGTCGGCGCTGGCCTGGTTGATGGAAAATAGCGGCTCAACGCCCATTTTTGTTGACCCGGTTTCAGCCTGGAAATGCGTGAAAATCAGCCAGCACCTGGGGCGTATTCACACCCTGAAACCGAACCGGATTGAGGCAGAAACGCTGAGCGGCATCGCGCTGTCCGGCACTGACGATGTGGCTCGCGTAGCCGACTGGTTTCACCATCATGGCCTGAAACGCCTGGTGCTGAGCATGGGCGGCGATGGCGTTTACTACAGCGAGAGAGATGGGGAACGCGGCTGGTCCGCGCCGCTGAAAACCCAGGTTGTCAATGTCACCGGCGCCGGTGACGCGATGATGGCCGGTCTTGCCTGCTGCTGGCTCGACGGCTGCTCATTTTCGCAAGCGGTGAAGTTTGCTCAGGGATGCTCTTCTTTGGCGCTTTCATCGGAATTCACCAATAACCCTGAATTATCTTACGCCAACGTAAAAAAGGTAGTGGAGAAAGAATATGTCTGAATTAAATATTTCCTCTGAATTATTACAGGTCTCTGCGGAAGTTCAGCAGGCATTAAAAAACAATCAGCCGATAGTGGCGTTGGAATCGACCATTATTTCTCACGGCATGCCGTTTCCGGAAAATGCGCAAACGGCGCTGGAAGTAGAAGAAACTATTCGTCGCCAGGGAGCGGTGCCGGCAACCATTGCGATTATTCATGGCGTAATGAAAGTGGGCTTAAGCCGTGAAGAAATTGAACTTTTGGGCCGCGAAGGACATAACGTCGCCAAAGTCAGTCGTCGTGATTTACCCTTTGTTGTCGCCGCAGGATTAAATGGCGCGACTACCGTGGCGTCTACCATGATTATTGCGGCGATGGCCGGAATTAAAGTCTTTGCGACCGGCGGTATCGGCGGCGTACATCGTGGCGCCGAGCACACGTTTGATATTTCCGCCGATTTACAGGAGCTCGCTAATACCAACGTTACCGTGGTCTGTGCCGGTGCGAAATCTATTCTCGATCTCGGTTTAACCACCGAGTATTTAGAAACGTTTGGCGTTCCTCTTATTGGTTATCAAACTTCGGCGCTGCCGGCATTCTTCTGCCGAACCAGCCCGTTTGACGTCAGCATTCGCCTCAATAGCGCCAAAGACATCGCCAAAGCGATGGCGGTGAAATGGCAGTCGGGTCTGAATGGTGGCATGGTGGTGGCGAATCCCATTCCTGAAGCGTTCGCGATGCCGGAAGAGAAAATCAACGCCGCCATCAACCGGGCGGTGAAGGAGGCGGAAGAGCAGGGCGTGGTGGGGAAAGCGAGTACGCCGTTCCTGCTGGCCCGCGTTGCGGAGCTGACCGGCGGAGACAGCCTGAAATCCAATATTCAGCTGGTCTTCAACAACGCCGTTCTGGCCTGTGAGATTGCCAAAGAGTATCAGCAGATCGCCTGACGACAGTCGCGGGCCGTTTGCGGTTGCCCGCCCCGATATCAACGATACCGAAAGCCTGGCCTGCGCCGGGTTTTCCACCAGGTAAGGATATCATTATGGACATCATGAGAAGTCTTCTGGGGATGGTGGTGTTGCTGGCCATTGCCTTTGCGCTGTCAGTTAATAAAAGACGCATCAGCATCAGAACGGTAGGGGCAGCGCTGCTGCTACAAATCGTGATTGGCGGGGTGATGCTCTATTTTCCGCCGGGCAAGTGGCTGGTCGAGCAGGCCGCGCTTGGGGTACACAAAGTCATGTCCTATAGCGACGCCGGAAGCGCGTTTATTTTTGGTTCACTGGTCGGCCCGAAGATGGATGTGCTGTTTGACGGCGCCGGCTTTATCTTCGCCTTCCGCGTTCTGCCCGCCATCATTTTTGTTACCGCGTTGATCAGTCTGCTTTACTACCTCGGCGTGATGGGGCTGCTGATCCGTATCCTCGGCGGGATCTTCCAGAAAGCGCTGAATATCAGCAAGATCGAGTCTTTCGTCGCCGTGACCACCATTTTCCTTGGGCAAAACGAGATCCCGGCGATCGTCAAACCGTTTATCAACAAGCTCAACCGCAATGAGCTGTTTACCGCGATTTGCAGCGGGATGGCGTCGATTGCCGGGTCGATGATGATCGGCTATGCCGGTATGGGCGTGCCGATTGATTATCTGCTGGCCGCTTCGCTAATGGCTATCCCCGGCGGGATTCTGTTTGCCCGTATGCTGAGTCCGGCAACTGAAGCATCCCAGGTCACTTTCGACAATCTCTCTTTCAGCGAGACGCCGCCGAAAAGCGTGATCGAGGCAGCGGCGTCAGGGGCGATGACCGGCCTGAAAATTGCCGCCGGGGTGGCAACCGTGGTGATGGCGTTTGTGGCGATCATCGCGCTGCTGAACGGTATTATCGGCGGCATTGGCGGCTGGTTTGGCTTCGGTCACGCCACGCTGGAGGGGATTTTCGGCTTTCTGCTCGCGCCGCTGGCGTGGATCATGGGCGTTGACTGGAGCGATGCGACGCTGGCGGGCAGCCTGATTGGACAAAAGCTGGCGATCAACGAATTCGTTGCCTATCTCAACTTCTCGCCCTACCTGCAAAGCGGCGGGAACCTGGACGTGAAAACCGTTGCGATTATCTCGTTTGCGCTGTGCGGTTTCGCCAACTTTGGCTCGATCGGCGTGGTTGTCGGGGCGTTTTCGGCTATTTCACCGCAGCGCGCGCCGGAAATTGCCCAGCTTGGGCTGCGCGCCCTGGCGGCGGCCACGCTCTCTAACCTGATGAGCGCCACCATCGCCGGGTTCTTTATTGGGCTGGCATAACGTGATGCGCGCGCCGCGTCAGCGGTGCGCTGCTATCCGTTGGCAAGTAAATTGAGCGCGTTATCAACGGACAACGAGGGGTTGTTGATGCTGTGGCTGGCGCGGGTGATGGCGGTACAGGCCATGGCGAAAGCGGCGCTCTCTTTAAAGTCGCTGCCGTCGAGATAGCTATAAAGCAGCCCGGCCATCAGCGCATCGTCGGCACCAAAGCTGTCTATCGTCGTATGGCCCGGCAGGCTCATCCGGAAGCGTTCACCACCGGCTTCGCTACAGAAAATCGTGTCATCTTCCAGGTAAATCACCACCCGCTGGGTGCCTCTTTCGTGCAGCCATGCTAACGCCCGATCGCGATCGGCCTCGTTTTCAATGGGCTCGCCCCAGAGGATCTGCAGTTCGCGCAGCGTGGGTTTCAGCGTGTGGATCTTTCCCAGCCACGGGCGAATGCGGTGCGCTTTAAACTCGGACACGGTATCAACAAACACCGGAATGGCGTTGGTCAGGGTAAACACCCACTCCAGCGACTGTTCCGTTAAATTACAATCGACCAGAACGACGCCTGCATGCGTCAGCAGATCCCGATACTGATTCAGCAGCTGCGGCGTGAGCGACTGTAAAATATGCGTATCGTTAATCGCCAGTACCGTCTCTTCCTGCGGATTGGCGATGGAGAGGTAGGTGGCGGTATTATGGCCGTGCAGGCGGATACAGCTCTGTACGTTTACGCCGGCCTGGCGGGTTTGCTCCAGCAGCGTTTCGCCGTAAAAATCGCTGCCGACGGCGGAAATCAAATGCACATCGCGGCCCAGCAGCGCCAGGTTATGCGCGATATTTCGCGCCACGCCGCCCGCGGAGCATTGGATATTACCCGGGTTTGACACCGGTTGAGGATAATGGATATCGGCAATTCCGCGGATATCCATATTCACCGCGCCCAGCGAGACGCAATACTCCTGCTCGGTAAGTATGTAGCCTTTGCCCTTGATGGCCCCCTTACGCGTGAGGTCCATAATATGCGCGGCTACGCGGGAGCGGCTAATCTGCAGAATATCGGCAATCTCATGCTGCTGAATCAGCGGGTTGCGCCGCAAAATTTTGAGGATCTGCTTTTCCCTGTCGTTCATATCAGCCCCTAGCCTCTTCCGTTTGCTGAGCCCGCAGCCAGGCGATCTCTTCCGCCCAGATATCAGGATTGATCGTTTCCAGAATCAGCGGGATACCGTCAAAGCGGCTGTCCTGCATAATCCAGCGGAAAGCGTCATGGCCGATATTGCCTTCACCCAGGCTGTGGTGACGGTCAACGCGGCTGGCGAACGCGCTTTTCGCATCGTTCAGGTGCATACCGCGCAGATACTGAAAACCGACAATCCGTTCGAAATCAGCGAAGGTTTTTTCACACTCTTCGGCGCTGCGCAGGTCGTAGCCTGCGGCGAAGGCATGGCAGGTATCAATGCATACGCCGACGCGTGATTTATCTTCTACGCCGTCGATGATGGCCGCCAGATGCTCAAACTTAAAGCCCAGGTTACTGCCCTGGCCGGCAGTGTTTTCAATCACCGCCGTAACGCCTTCGGTTTTTGCCAGCGCGATATTGATCGATTCGGCGATACGCGCCAGACATTCGTCTTCCGGGATTTGCTGCAGATGGCTACCCGGATGGAAATTCAGCAGCGTCAGGCCGAGCTGCTGGCAGCGGGAAAGTTCATCAATAAACGCATCGCGGGATTTTTCCAGCGCGTCCTCAACCGGATGGCCGAGGTTTATCAGATAGCTGTCGTGCGGCAGAATTTGCCCCGGACCGAAATGGTGCTTTTCGCAGGCGGCTTTAAATTCAGCAATGGTTTCGTCGCTCAGAGGCGCGGCGCGCCACTGGCGCTGGTTTTTGGTAAAGAGGGCAAATGCGGTCGCGCCGATTTCGGCTGCGCGAATGGCGGCATTGGCTACACCGCCGGAGGCGCTGACGTGCGCTCCAATATATTTCATAAAAAAACTCCAGATAAGCCGCTGGGGGAGGGTAATGATAGCGGCTTAGCCGGAGAGTTACATCATCCTTAATACAACCTGAGTCGCGAGGGGCTTCAGGCCATCAGGCTATGAATGGCCAGGTTAATCGCGCCGCCGCCGACAATCAGCCAGACGAAGAGCATCAGCGCCATCAGCAGCGGTTTGGCGCCGGCTTTTTTCAGCGCGCTGACGTGGGTGGTCAGGCCGAGGGCGGCCATCGCCATCGCCAGCAGTACGGTATCCAGCGTGACCAGCATTTCGACAACCGCTTTCGGCAGCAGGTGGAAGGAGTTAAACACCGCCACCAGAATAAACAGGATCGCAAACCATGGAATGGTGATTTTACTTTTTTCCCCGCCGTTGGCCGGGGATAATTGCTTCACGCGCGCGGCGAGGAACAGCAGGAACGGCGCCAGCATCATCACGCGCAGCATTTTTGCAATCACCGCCGCGTTTTCCGCGTCCGGACCCACCGCGTGGCCTGCCGCGACAACCTGAGCAACCTCATGCATCGTCGACCCCATATAAATGCCGTAGGCTTCCGGCGTAAACCAGTGCGCCAGGAAGGGGTAAATCGCCGGGTACAGGAAGATGGCAATGGTGCCGAAAATGACCACCGTGGCGACGGCGACCGTCACTTTGCTGGCTTCCGCTTTGACGACCGGTTCGGTCGCCAGTACCGCTGCCGCGCCGCAGATGCTGCTGCCGGCGCCAATCAGCCAACTGGTATGTTTATCCAGGCCGAAAACCTTTTGCCCAAGAAAGCAGGCGATAAAAAAGGTGCTGGAAAGCGTCAGCACGTCAATGACGATACCGCCTACGCCGACGTCGGCAATCTGGGCGAACGTCAGGCGAAAGCCGTATAAAATGATGCCGAGACGCAGCAGGTGCTGCTTGGCAAAAATCACGCCGCCGTCGCAGGGCTGCCAGATTTTCGGGTAAACCGTGTTCCCGATAACCATGCCGAATAAAATGGCCAGCGTGAGGGCGCTGAAGCCCGCGCCGGCGATAGCCGGAAAACTACCGGCCCATAGCGCTGCGCCGGTGAGCACGGCGGTCAGCGCCAGTCCAGGTGCAAAGTGCCGCAATGGGCGATGTTTAGTCGGTAAAGTGAGTGCTGTCATAACCTTCTCCTTTGTCTGGGAAAAGCATACGACCCGCTGGCTTAAATATAAAATTGATTATATATTTATAATTAATCGAAATAAGTGGTAAATACGCGGTTTCGCGGTTTGACAACGACGGGCATCAGTCTTACGCCGCGGATCGCGAGTCGTCTATAAAGGCAGGAAAAATCATGCATATCACGCTACGGCAGCTGGAAGTGTTTGCTGAAGTATTAAAAAGCGGTTCGACGACGCAGGCATCGCAAATGCTGGCGCTTTCCCAATCGGCGGTCAGCGCAGCGCTGACCGATCTCGAAGGGCAGCTGGGCGTGCAGCTATTTGACCGCGTAGGGAAAAGGCTGGTGGTCAACGAGCACGGCAGACTGCTTTATCCGCGGGCGCTGGCGCTGCTGGAGCGGGCGCTGGAGATAGAACAGCTGTTTCGCGGCGACAACGGCGCGATCCGCGTCTACGCCAGCAGCACCATCGGCAACTATATTCTGCCGGAAATCATTGCGCGCTATCGACGCGATCTGCCGGATTTACCGCTGGAGCTGAGCGTAGGCAATAGCCAGGACGTGATCAATGCGGTGGCCGATCTGCGCGTGGATATCGGGCTGATTGAAGGCCCCTGTCACGCCGCGGATATTATCGCCGAACCCTGGCTGGAAGATGAACTGGTTGTCTTTGCCGCGCCGGATTCGCCGCTCCTCGAAGGGGAGGTGACGCTGCAACGGCTGGCGGAAGCGCCGTGGATTTTACGCGAGCACGGCTCCGGGACCCGGGAAATCGTCGACTATTTATTACTCTCACATTTACCGGCGTTTCATCTGGGGATGGAGCTGGGCAACTCGGAAGCCATCAAGCACGCGGTGCGCCATGGTTTAGGCATTAGCTGCCTGTCGCGACGCGTGGTGGCGGAGCAGCTTGAAGTGGGGTCGCTGGTAGAGCTGACGATTCCGCTGCCGCGTTTAACTCGCACCTTGTGGCGCATTCATCACCGGCAGAAGCATATTTCCAAGGCATTACAGCGATTTCTGCATTATTGCGACGTGTAAAAGCGACGCAATGCGCGCTGGCGTTTCCGGGATTTCATGCTTTACTAATAATCCATGCTCGATCATGAAGCTCTCTTATAACTTTGCAATTGTATCGGATGGATCACAGACACTCTGGTACAATCTCGCCTCGTTTTTTGGATGGATAGCATTTTCACATGGTTTCGGATACTAAAACCACAGAAGCGCCCGGTTTACGTCGTGAACTGAAGGCGCGCCACTTGACCATGATCGCGATTGGCGGTTCCATAGGTACAGGTCTTTTTGTTGCCTCTGGCGCAACAATTTCTCAGGCGGGCCCTGGCGGGGCGCTGCTCTCTTATATTCTCATCGGCCTGATGGTTTATTTCCTGATGACCAGCCTCGGCGAGCTGGCGGCGTTTATGCCGGTATCCGGCTCTTTTGCAACCTATGGGCAAAATTACGTTGAGGAAGGCTTTGGTTTCGCGCTGGGCTGGAACTACTGGTACAACTGGGCGGTAACCATCGCTGTTGACCTCGTTGCCGCTCAGCTGGTGATGACCTACTGGTTCCCCGATGCGCCCGGTTGGGTCTGGAGCGCGCTGTTCCTCGGCATCATGTTCCTGCTGAACTGGATCTCGGTAAAAGGCTTTGGCGAAGCGGAGTACTGGTTCTCGCTGATCAAAGTTGCCACCGTCATCATCTTTATTATTGTCGGCGTGATGATGATCTTCGGTATCTTTAAAGGCGCGCAGCCTGCGGGCTGGAGCAACTGGGTTATCGACGATGCGCCGTTTGCCGGCGGTTTTGCGGCAATGATTGGCGTAGCGATGATTGTCGGCTTCTCGTTCCAGGGAACCGAGCTTATCGGCATCGCGGCCGGCGAGTCGGAAAACCCGGAAAAGAATATTCCGCGCGCCGTACGGCAGGTGTTCTGGCGTATCCTGCTGTTCTATGTGTTCGCGATTCTGATTATCAGCCTGATCATTCCGTATACCGATCCGAGCCTGCTGCGTAACGACGTAAAAGATATTTCCGTTAGCCCGTTCACGCTGGTCTTCCAGCACGCGGGGCTGCTGTCGGCGGCGGCGATTATGAACGCGGTTATCCTGACCGCGGTGCTGTCGGCGGGTAACTCCGGGATGTACGCGTCCACCCGCATGCTCTACACCCTGGCCTGCGATGGCAAAGCGCCGCGTATTTTCTCTAAGCTGTCCAAAGGCGGCGTGCCGCGGAATGCGCTGTATGCCACCACGGTGATTGCAGGGCTGTGCTTCCTGAGCTCGATGTTCGGTAATCAGACCGTTTACCTGTGGCTGCTGAACACCTCCGGCATGACCGGCTTTATCGCCTGGCTGGGGATTGCCATCAGCCACTATCGCTTCCGTCGCGGCTACGTGCTGCAAGGGAACGATCTCAACGACCTGCCGTATCGTTCAGGCTTCTTCCCGCTGGGGCCGATCTTCGCTTTCGTGCTGTGCCTGATCATTACCCTGGGCCAGAACTACGAAGCGTTCCTCAAAGATACCATCGACTGGGGCGGCGTGGCGGCAACCTATATCGGTATTCCGCTATTCCTGGTTATCTGGTTTGGTTACAAGCTGGCGAAAGGGACGCGTTTTGTACGCTACAGCGAAATGAAGTTCCCGGAGCGCTTTAAAGGCTAAACCCCGCTGGCGCAGTCAGATAAAACCCTCTCACGCAGAGGGTTTTTTTATGCCCCCAGCCCTTACAAATTGACACATTTCTCCACAATTTTATTGATAATTGTAATCATTATCTTTATCATTTACACCAAGTTCAGGATGAAGCCAATCCCCATATCTTGCAGAGGGTCAGACTGACAAGGGGTGACCAGCCACATCTACTGTAAAAAATTGCGTGCATACGCCGTTAGAGCGCTATGCCGACAGTACCTGTGAGCAGGACCTTTTTTGTTTGTTTTGTTGTACACCTCATGGAGATATGGAATGTTCAGGCTAAACCCTTTTGTCCGGGCCGGATTATGCGCGTCCGTCGTATCCCTGGCGTTTCCGGCGCTCGCCGACGTTAACGAAGAAACGCTGGTCGTCACCGCGGCGGCAACTGAACAGAGCGTCAAAGATGCGCCCGCCAGTATTAGCGTTATCACCCAGCAGGATCTGCAGCGTAGACCGGTACAAAACCTGAAGGATGTCCTGCGGGAAGTGCCGGGCGTGCAGCTCACCAACGAAGGGGATAACCGCAAAGGGGTGAGCATTCGCGGCCTCAGCAGCGGCTATACGCTGATCCTCGTTGACGGTAAACGCGTTAACTCGCGCAACGCCGTTTTTCGCCACAACGATTTTGACCTTAACTGGATCCCGGTTGATGCCATTGAGCGTATCGAAGTCGTGCGCGGGCCGATGTCCTCACTCTATGGTTCCGACGCCCTCGGCGGCGTGGTGAATATCATCACCAAAAAAGTCGGCCAGCAGTGGACCGGCACCCTCAGCGCGGACACCACCATTCAGGAACATCGCGATCGCGGCGATACGTACAACGGTCAGTTCTTTACCAGCGGCCCGCTGATTGACGGCGTGCTGGGGATGAAGGCCTACGGTAGCCTGGCAAAGCGCGCCAAGGACGATCAGCAGGCTTCCAGCAACGCAGCGGGCGAAACGCCGCGTATTGAAGGTTTCACCAGCCGCGACGGCAACGTCGAATTCGCCTGGACGCCAACCGATAATCAGGACATGACCGCAGGCTACGGGTTTGATCGCCAGGATCGGGATTCTGACTCCCTTGATCGCAACCGCCTCGAGCGCCAGAACTACTCCCTGAGCCACAACGGCCGCTGGGATGTCGGCAATAGCGAGCTGAAATTCTACGGCGAGAAAGTGGATAATAAAAATCCGGGTCAGGCCGGGACCATCACTTCTGAGAGTAACTCGGTGGACGGCAAATACGTTCTGCCGTTGGGAATGATTAACCAGTTGCTGACCTTCGGCGGCGAATGGCGTCACGATAAGCTGAAAGACCCGGTCAATCTGAGCAGCGGCAGTCAATCCACCTCCGCCAGCCAGTACGCGCTGTTCCTTGAAGATGAATGGCGGATCATCGAACCTCTGGCCTTGACCACCGGCATTCGCATGGACGATCACCAGACCTATGGCGATCACTGGAGCCCGCGCGCTTATCTGGTGTATAACGCCACCGATACCGTGACCGTGAAGGGCGGCTGGGCGACGGCATTTAAAGCGCCATCCCTGCTGCAGCTGAACCCGGACTGGACCACCAACTCCTGCCGCGGCTCGTGCAGCATTATCGGTAACCCGGATCTGAAACCGGAAACCAGCGAAAGCTTCGAGCTGGGCCTGTACTACCGCGGCGAAGAAGGCTGGCTTGAAGGCGTGGAAGGAAGCGTCACCACCTTCCAGAACAACGTTGACGATATGATTGATATCCTGCGTACCTCCAGCGCCAGCGAAGCGCCGGGCTACCCGAACTTTGTCGGCTGGAAAACGGTGAACGGGAAACGCGTGCCGATCTTCCGCTACTTCAACGTCAATAAGGCGCGTATCAAAGGGGTAGAAACGGAATTGAAGGTGCCGTTCGGCGACGAATGGAAGCTGACGGTTAATTACACCTATAACGATGGCCGTGACCTGAGCAACGGCGGCGATAAACCGCTGCAAACGCTGCCGTTCCATACCGCTAACGGTACCCTCGACTGGAAACCGCTGGACGACTGGTCCTTCTACGTCACCGCCAACTATACCGGCGAACAGCGATCGGTTAGCGCGACGGGCAAAACGCCCGGCGGCTACACCATGTTTGATATCGGCGCGGCCTGGAACGTCACCAAAAATGTCAAGCTGCGCTCCGGGGTGCTTAACGTCGGCGATAAGGATCTGAGCCGCGACGACTATAGCTATACAGAAGAAGGTCGCCGCTACTTTATGGCCGTCGATTACCGCTTCTAACCGGGCAATAAGAGAGGGCTGGCGGGGAAACCTGCCAGCCCTCTTCTTTCTGCCTCAGCACAACGGTAAAACTCAATCCTGCCCTGAGACGAAAGCCTCAAGCGCCGCCAAAAATCATACCCCCCGATGACGGAAAATACACTATCTCTCTGTATATATTAGTTTTTATGACGATTTGATGGTGAGGTGTTTTGCGTATCAATGCGCCGGGAAGGGGCTTCACGACGCATTGAGATGATCAGGCGAAGAGGTACCGGGCGTGGAAGCGCAGGTGGTCCTCAATAAATGAGGCGATAAAGTAGTAGCTGTGATCGTAACCGGGCTGAATGTGCAGGGTTAACGGCCAGCTTTTCTGACGCGCGGTTTCCGCCAGTACCGCCGGCTGCAGCTGCTCGGCAAGAAATGCATCGCTGTCACCCTGATCAATCAGGGTTGGAATCGCGTCAGATTCGCTGCTGGCCTGCATTAACGCGCAGCTGTCCCATGCCTGCCAGGCCGCTTCATCTGCTCCAAGATAGGCGGTAAACGCTTTTTGACCCCAGGGAACCTGGGTCGGATTAACGATAGGCGCGAACGCGGAAACGCTGACGAAGCGGCCCGGATTCTTCAGCGCCATCACCAGCGCGCCGTGGCCGCCCATGGAGTGTCCGCTGATGGCGCAGCGACCGCTGAGAGTAAACTCGCGGGCAATCAGCTGCGGCAGCTCGTCGCGAAGGTAATCGTACATGCGAAAATGCGCGGACCACGGCGCCTGGGTGGCATTGAGGTAAAAGCCCGCGCCTTTACCCAGATCGTAAGCGCTATCGTCGGCAACATTATCACCGCGCGGGCTGGTGTCCGGCATCACCAGCGCAATGCCCAGTTCGGCGGCGACGCGCTGAGCGCCCGCTTTGGTAGTGAAGTTTTCATCATTGCAGGTCAGGCCGGAGAGCCAGTAGAGAACCGGCGGCGGCGCGTCCGCGTTGGCGGGCGGTAAAAAGATGCTGAAGGTCATTGCGCAGTTCAGCGTTGCGGAGTCGTGCCGCCAGCGTTGCTGCCGACCTTCAAAACAGCGGTGCTCTTCGAGCAGTTCCATGCAGGGCTCCTTAAGTGTCTCAGACGTAATTTTCCATAATACAGATATTTCATGGCCTCGTGAGTAACTTTCACTTCCTCCTTTTCGGAACGTATTGCATCATTAATGCAACTTTTAACCAACATGCTGACGTTGTCGTAGCGCTGGAATCGCGCTATCGGCCGGCGATTGGGTTGGTTGCGGCAAGGTGAGCAGGGCGTTGCGTGACGCATCGTAGTGCGCTGGTCTGGCGGCGTGGAACGAGAGGTGACGCCAATTTCAACAATTATCGATGCGGCTACTGGATTCTGTGCGTCACCTCACGCACAATGAATACAAACTTTGCCCTCAGAAGAGCAAAGAGCGCCACACCTGCAGGAGAACAAAAATGTCATCACTGAGTAAAGAAGCCATACTCGTTCATGAAGCGCTGGTCGCTCGTGGGCTGGAGACGCCGCTGCGTCCGCCAGTACAAGAAATTGATAATGAAACTCGCAAGCGTCTGATCGCCGGACACATGACCGAGATTATGCAGCTGTTAAACCTTGATCTAAGTGATGACAGCCTGATGGAGACTCCGCATCGCATCGCCAAAATGTACGTCGATGAGATTTTCTCCGGCCTGGACTACGCCCGGTTCCCTAAAATCACCGTCATCGAAAATAAGATGCAGGTTGATGAAATGGTGACCGTGCGCGATATCACCCTGACCAGCACCTGCGAACACCATTTCGTCACGATCGACGGCAAAGCGACGGTGGCCTATATCCCGAAAGATTCGGTGATTGGCCTGTCGAAAATTAACCGCATCGTGCAGTTCTTCTCCCAGCGCCCTCAGGTGCAGGAGCGACTGACGCAGCAGATCCTCACCGCGCTGCAAACGCTGCTGGGAACCAGCAACGTCGCGGTTTCCATCGATGCGGTACACTACTGCGTGAAAGCGCGAGGCATTCGCGATGCGACCAGCGCCACCACCACCACGTCGTTGGGCGGCCTGTTTAAATCCAGCCAGAATACCCGCCAGGAGTTCCTGCGCGCCGTACGTCACCACAACTAAAACGGAGCAGGGTACATGGAGAGAAATGTCACGCTGGACTTTGTCCGCGGCGTCGCCATCCTCGGTATCCTGCTACTGAATATCAGCGCCTTCGGTTTACCGAAGGCCGCTTACCTCAACCCCGCGTGGTCCGGGAACATTTCCGCCAGCGACGCCTGGACCTGGGCGATTCTCGATCTGCTGGCGCAGGTCAAATTCCTGACCCTCTTCGCCCTGCTGTTTGGCGCCGGACTTCAGCTGCTGCTGCCGCGCGGCAAGCGCTGGATCCAGTCGCGCCTGACGCTGCTGGCGCTGCTTGGCTTTATTCACGGTCTGTTTTTCTGGGACGGCGATATTCTGCTGGCCTATGCGCTGGTAGGGCTGGTGGGCTGGCGAATGGTGCGCGACGCCCACGATGTCAAATCGCTGTTTAATACCGGCGTGGTGCTATACATCATCGGCGTGGCGGTCCTGCTATTGCTGGGATTGATTTCCGGCAATGCGCCCAATCGTTCGTGGTTGCCGGACGCGGCAAATTTGCAGTACGAGCAGTACTGGAAGCTAAAAGGCGGCTTTGAGGCGGTAAGCAATCGCGCAGATATGTTGTCGGATAATCTGCTGGCGCTGGGCGCGCAGTACGGCTGGCAGTTGGCCGGTATGATGCTGATGGGCGCCGCGCTGATGCGCAGCGGCTGGCTCAAAGGGCAGTTCAGCCTTCGCCACTACCGGCGTACCGGCGGGCTGCTGATTGCCGCCGGAATGGCGGTCAATTTGCCCTCTATCGTCGCCCAGTGGCATCTCGGCTGGGACTATCGCTGGTGCGCATTTTTGCTACAGGCGCCGCGCGAGCTGAGCGCGCCGCTGCAAACCATCGGCTACGCGGCGCTGGCCTGGGGCTTCTGGCCGCAGCTGTGTAAGTTTCGTCTGCTAGGGGCGATTGCCTGCGTCGGGCGCATGGCGCTGACCAACTATCTGCTGCAGACCCTGATTTGCACCACCCTGTTTTACCGCTTCGGCCTGTTTATGAAATATGACCGCTTACAGCTGTTAGCCTTCGTGCCGCCCGTATGGGCGGTCAATCTCCTCTTCTCGTGGTTTTGGCTACGTCATTTCCGTCAAGGCCCCGTTGAGTGGCTATGGCGTCAATTAACCCTGCGTGCATCGGGGACATCATTAAAAGATACATCCAGATAACGATCTGGATCACAATCATTAACAAAATGGATGTAACCGTTTCCATCCCTGTGACCTCACTCACGTAGCGTGCGGCACGTCGCTGCCAGAATAGCCTCCTTGCTGAACACAGGAGGTGAGTGTGACGTACTGCAATGCTCTACAGGTCGGTGAGTATGATCACCATTCGTGATGTCGCCCGCCAGGCGGGTGTTTCCGTCGCGACGGTTTCGCGCGTGCTGAATAACAGCGCGCTGGTGAGCCCGGATACGCGAGAAGCGGTAATGAAGGCGGTGTCGCTGCTGGGCTATCGGCCGAACGCCAACGCGCAGGCGCTGGCGACGCAGGTCAGCGATACCATCGGCGTGGTGGTGATGGACGTGTCGGACGCCTTTTTTGGCGCGCTGGTGAAAGCGGTTGATACCGTCGCCCAGCAGCATCATAAATATGTGCTTATCGGCAATAGCTATCATGAAGCGGAAAAAGAGCGCAACGCCATCGAGGTGCTGATTCGCCAGCGCTGTTCGGCGCTGATCGTCCACTCTAAAGCGCTGAGCGACGCGGAGCTGGGGGATTTTATGGAGCATATGCCGGGAATGGTGCTGATTAACCGCATCGTGCCGGGGTACGCCCACCGCTGCGTTGGGCTGGATAACGTCAGCGGCGCGCTGATGGCGACCCGCATGCTGCTCAATCATGGCCACCAGCGCATCGGCTATCTCTCTTCCAATCACGGTATCGAAGATGATGATTTACGGCGGGAAGGGTGGTTCAGAGCGTTACATGAGCACGGCATTGTCGCTCCCGAAAGCTGGGTGGGTTCCGGGTCGCCTGATATGCAGGGCGGTGAGGCGGCGATGGTCGAGCTGCTGGGGCGCAACCTCGGTCTGACCGCGGTCTTCGCCTATAACGACAGCATGGCGGCCGGCGCGCTCACGACGCTTAAAGATAACGGCATTGCCGTACCGCAGCATCTTTCGCTGATCGGTTTTGATGATATCCCCATTTCCCGTTACACCGATCCGCAGCTGACGACGGTGCGCTACCCGATTATGTCGATGGCGAAACTGGCGACCGAGCTGGCGCTACAGGGGGCGGCGGGGAAGCTGGATCGTGAGGCCAGCCACTGTTTTATGCCGACGCTGGTGCGCCGACATTCGGTGGCGCAGAGGCAAATTGTGGGGCCGATCACTAACTAATTATCTGCCTGATGTAACCGCTTTCAATATGTGAGTGATTTCACAGTTTGTTAACATTAAGCTGACTATGATTGCTGCGTTTACAAGTCTGAACATACTATGTCACGGTGATTAATCACTTTTACAGCAGTAATCGGCGTTAAACGATGAATAAAGCCGTTTTTCAGGAGCGTTACCCTACACGGAAGACAGAATTACAGTCGTGAATGTCGCTGTGCAGTAACATTAATGTAACGCTCGCCAGCCATTTTCACACCAAAGACCCTGCATAATAAAACCGGAGATTCCATGAATAAGAAGGTGTTAACCCTGTCTGCTGTAATGGCCAGCATGTTATTCGGCGCCGCGGCGCACGCAGCAGATACGCGTATCGGCGTGACGATTTATAAATACGACGACAACTTTATGTCGGTGGTGCGCAAGGCAATTGAGAAAGACGGCAAATCGGCGCCGGATGTTCAGCTGCTCATGAATGACTCGCAAAACGACCAGTCCAAGCAGAACGATCAGATTGACGTCCTGTTGGCAAAAGGCGTGAAGGCGCTGGCGATTAACCTGGTTGACCCGGCGGCGGCGGGGACGGTCATCGATAAAGCCCGTGGCCAGAACGTGCCGGTGGTGTTCTTTAACAAAGAGCCATCCCGTAAGGCGCTGGATAGCTACGATAAAGCGTACTATGTCGGTACCGATTCAAAAGAGTCCGGCGTGATTCAGGGTGACCTGATTGCCAAACACTGGAAAGCGAACCCGAACTGGGATCTGAATAAAGACGGCCAGATTCAGTTTGTCCTGCTGAAAGGCGAACCGGGTCATCCGGATGCGGAAGCGCGTACCACCTACGTGATTAAAGAGCTGAACGACAAGGGCTTCAAAACCCAGCAGCTGGCCTTAGACACTGCCATGTGGGACACCGCACAGGCGAAAGATAAGATGGATGCCTGGCTGTCTGGCCCGAACGCCAACAAAATTGAAGTCGTGATCGCCAACAACGATGCAATGGCCATGGGCGCGGTAGAAGCGCTGAAGGCCCACAATAAGAGCAGCATCCCGGTGTTCGGCGTCGATGCGTTGCCGGAAGCGTTAGCGTTGGTTAAATCCGGCGCTATGGCGGGTACCGTGCTGAACGATGCCAACAACCAGGCGAAAGCCACCTTCGATCTGGCGAAAAATCTCGCCGATGGGAAAGAACCGGCTGCCGGCACTAACTGGAAAATTGAAAATAAGATTGTCCGCGTACCGTACGTGGGCGTTGATAAAGACAATCTGAGCGAATTTATCGGTAAGTAATAGCTTAATAAGCTGCGGGCGTGCGCGCTGTACGCCCGATTATTCCTGATACAGAACCCGTCCCTGTTCGTCGTTAATTCGTCGGCAGGGGTATGCACGCACGCAGCCAGGTATAACTATGGTCAGCAATAATAGCGAACGGTCAGGCGAATATTTGTTGGAAATGACCAACATCAACAAATCGTTTCCTGGCGTCAAGGCTCTCGATAATGTGAACCTCAAGGTTCGTCCCCACTCTATTCATGCCTTAATGGGGGAGAACGGCGCGGGCAAATCAACATTATTAAAATGCCTATTTGGGATCTATCAAAAAGATTCCGGCAGTATTCTTTTTCAGGGACAAGAGATCGATTTCCATTCGGCTAAAGAAGCCCTGGAAAACGGTATTTCAATGGTTCATCAGGAATTAAACCTGGTCTTACAGCGTTCGGTGATGGATAACATGTGGCTGGGACGTTATCCCACCAAAGGCGTGTTTGTCGATCAGGACAAAATGTATCGTGATACCAAAGCGATTTTCGATGAGCTGGATATTGATATCGACCCGCGCGCTCGCGTCGGTACGCTATCGGTATCGCAAATGCAGATGATTGAAATTGCGAAGGCATTTTCCTATAACGCCAAAATTGTCATTATGGATGAGCCGACCTCTTCGTTAACTGAAAAAGAGGTCAATCATCTGTTTAAAATTATCCGCAAGCTGAAAGAGCGCGGCTGCGGCATTGTCTATATTTCCCACAAAATGGAAGAGATCTTCCAGCTGTGCGATGAAATTACTATCCTGCGCGACGGCCAGTGGATCGCCACCCAGCCGCTGGAAGGGCTGGATATGGATAAGATCATCGCGATGATGGTAGGCCGCTCCCTCAATCAGCGCTTCCCGAACAAGGAAAATAAGCCGGGCGAGGTGATTCTTGAGGTGCGCAATTTAACCTCGCTGCGCCAGCCGTCGATTCGCGATATCTCTTTCGATCTGCACAAAGGCGAAATCCTGGGGATTGCCGGGCTGGTCGGAGCGAAACGTACCGATATCGTCGAGACGTTATTCGGCATTCGCGAGAAGGCCGGCGGGACGATCAGGCTGCACGGTAAGAAGATTAACAACCATAGCGCCAATGAAGCCATCAACCACGGCTTTGCGCTGGTGACCGAAGAGCGCCGCTCGACGGGAATTTATGCCTACCTGGATATCGGTTTTAACTCGCTGATCTCCAATATTAAAAAATACAAGAATAAGGTCGGATTGCTGGATAATTCACGCATGAAAAGCGATACCCAATGGGTGATTGATTCGATGCGCGTGAAAACCCCGGGGCAGCACACGCAAATTGGTTCGTTGTCCGGTGGCAACCAGCAGAAAGTTATTATCGGTCGCTGGCTATTAACCCAGCCGGAAATACTGATGCTCGATGAACCCACGCGTGGGATTGACGTTGGGGCGAAGTTCGAAATTTACCAGCTGATCGCCGAGCTGGCAAAAAAAGACAAAGGGATCATTATTATTTCCTCCGAGATGCCGGAGCTACTGGGTATTACTGACCGTATTCTGGTAATGAGCAATGGTCTCGTTGCCGGAATTGTTGAGACTAAAACCACCACGCAAAACGAAATTCTCCGTCTTGCGTCGTTGCACCTTTAAGATCAGGGGCTCCTCATGAGTGCGTTAAATAAAAAGAGTTTTCTCACCTATTTGAAAGAAGGTGGGATTTACGTGGTTCTTTTAGTATTACTGGCTATTATTATTTTCCAGGATCCGACTTTCTTAAGCTTGCTGAACTTAAGTAATATTCTGACCCAGTCTTCGGTGCGTATTATTATCGCGCTCGGCGTGGCCGGGCTGATTGTCACTCAGGGTACCGACCTTTCAGCCGGACGTCAGGTCGGCCTCGCGGCGGTTATCGCCGCCACCATGCTGCAGGCGGTGGACAACGCCAATAAGGTCTTCCCGGAAATGGCCACGATGCCGATTCCGCTGGTTATCCTGCTGGTGTGCGCGATCGGCGCGGTGATTGGCCTTATCAACGGCATTATCATTGCTTACCTGAACGTGACGCCGTTTATCACCACCCTCGGCACGATGATCATCGTTTACGGTATCAACTCCCTGTATTACGACTTTGTGGGCGCGTCGCCGATCTCCGGCTTCGATAGCCACTTCTCGCAGTTTGCCCAGGGGTTTGTGGCGCTGGGTTCATTCCGCCTGTCGTATATCACCTTCTATGCGCTGATTGCCGTGTTCTTCGTATGGATCCTGTGGAACAAGACCCGCTTTGGCAAAAACATTTTTGCTATCGGCGGCAACCCGGAAGCGGCGAAGGTTTCCGGCGTCAACGTCGCTCTGAACCTGCTGATGATTTATGCGCTCTCCGGCGTGTTCTACGCCTTCGGCGGCCTGCTGGAAGCCGGACGCATCGGTTCGGCGACCAACAACCTTGGCTTTATGTATGAACTGGATGCGATTGCCGCCTGCGTGGTCGGCGGCGTATCGTTCAGCGGCGGGGTCGGCACCGTGTTCGGCGTGGTGACCGGGGTGATTATCTTCACCGTCATCAACTACGGTCTGACCTATATCGGCGTGAACCCGTACTGGCAGTACATTATCAAAGGGGCGATTATTATCTTCGCTGTAGCATTGGATTCGCTGAAGTACGCGCGGAAGAAGTAAGTTTCTCTCTCGGAAAAAGCTGCCTACGGGCAGCTTTTTTTATTTGCGCGGGACGGGATCACGAAAATTAATATTGCGGTGCCAATAGCCGTTGGTTTTTTCATATCTGGAATACGTTACTATTTTTGGCAAAATGTAAACATGTGTTTATGTATTTTTCCGCAAACTAAGGATATTATGCTCATTTGCTGTTTTGATAATGGAAAGGAACCCTCGAATGTTAAAGAAAATGATAGCTGTGATAGGCTTCGGAAGCCTCGTATTATTAAGCGGTTGTGCAAAAGAATCATCCCGCTCACTCGAAGTCGCTAAGGTGACGACCTGGAATACGCCTTACCACGGCGCTCGCAGCCCAATTTCAGTGGGTAAGTTTGATAACCGCTCCAGCTATATGAATGGCGTATTCTCTGATGGCGTCGATCGTTTGGGTAATCAGTCAAAAACAATTCTCATAACACATTTGCAACAAACCGGGCGATTCAATGTTCTCGATCGGAGTAATATTGCCGAGTTGCAGAATGAAGCCAGTATAAAAGGGACCAGCCAGACGCTGAAGGGCGCTGACTACGTGGTGACGGGGGACGTGACCGAATTTGGGCGCAAGGAAGTCGGCGACCATCAATTATTTGGCATCCTGGGAAGAGGGAAGAGCCAAATTGCCTATGCCAAAGTGAATCTTAATATCGTGAATGTCCAGACATCCGAAGTCGTTTTTTCGTCGCAGGGTGCCGGGGAATTTGAGCTTTCTAACCGCGAAGTGATCGGATTCGGCGGTACCGCCAGCTATGACTCTACGCTAAACGGAAAAGTGTTGGATCTCGCTATCCGCGAAGCCGTAAATAATCTGGTTGCAGGTATCGAAAGCGGTGCGTGGACACCGGCTAAATAATCGTTCTGATTTCGACATTTCCCGTGTACGTACGGTGAAATGTCGCTTTAAATCATAATATGGATGTTAAAAATGAATATTATCCGTTCTGTTTTAATTCTGCTCGCCGTGGCGGTGATAAGCGGTTGTGCGACAAGCCCCAAACCCCTCTATAGCTGGAATGAATATCAGCCTGTGGTTTATGAGTATTACGCGCTGGATATGGGGCCACAAGAGCAAATCGAAACATTAAAAAAAGATATTGAAAAAGCGCGGGCGCAGGCGCTTCCTGTTCCTCCGGGACTGCATGCGCATCTTGGGATGTTATATATCGATACCGGTCATCCGGAGCTGGCAAAAACAGAATTTGAACAGGAGAAACGGCTGTTTCCTGAATCCAGCCAGTTTATGGATTTTCTGTTGAAGAAAATGCAGGGAGGCAAAGCATGAAAAAGTTATATGTAATATGCGCGGGTTTATTACTGACCCTGCTGTTGAGCGGTTGCGCGCCGAAAAAATCCTATGACTACACGGCATTCAGGCAGAGTAAACCGAAGAGTATTCTGGTCCTGCTGCCGAAAAACGAATCACCGGACGTTAAAGCGGGCTATGGGGTCCTTTCGCAGGTCACGCTGCCGCTTGCCGAGGCGGGATATTATGTTTTCCCTGTTGCCGTCGTTGATAACACCTTTAAACAAAATGGCGTCGTGAATGGTGAAGAAATGCACGGTGTCAGCCATCAAAAGCTAAGAGAAATTTTTGGCGCTGACGCTGTGCTCTATCTTAAGGTCACGGAATATGGGACATCGTATCAGGTTATCAACAGCGATACCCGCGTCGCCGTTTCCGGTGAGCTGGTGGATATTCGTAACGGAAAACTATTATGGAAAGGCAGAGCGGTGGCTTCCAGCAGCGAAAGTGACGGTAGCGGCGGTTCGCTTTTAGGCATGCTTATCCAGGCGGCCGTTGACCAGATAGTCAACACCATGACCGACAGAAGCTATAAGGTCGCGGGTATTGCCGATGCGCGACTGCTCACGCCTGCCGCGCCAGCAGGGATGCTGTACGGCCCTCGCTCTCCTAAATACGGTAAAGATTTGCAATAGCGTCCTCAATAGATGGCCGATGCGCGCCTTTGCATCGGCCATCTATTGCTTATCATGAACCCCTCTTTGCCAGATAACGAGGCTACTTCTCTTTTTTCTGCAGCTCCAGCAGCTGCTGGGGCGTGACCGCCGGATAGGACTGCGCGCCGTCGGGAACTTCCTGCTGCGCGGGGATGGGGATCAGCGGGCCTAAAAAGCGCGGCTCGCGTTTAAAAATATAGAGATCCGCCAGCGCGCCGAAGCGGGCGCCGAACTCGCGCAGGCGAACGCTCCACATATCCTTTGGCGATGGTACCGCGTAGCACTGCGCCTGAATCCCCATATGCAGGGCAATAAACAGCGCCCGCTCGCAGTGGAAGCGTTGGGTAATGATAATAAAGTCGTTCGTATCGAAGACCTTACGGGTGCGAACAATCGAATCGAGCGTACGAAAACCCGCATAGTCCAGCACGATATCCGCCGGATCGACGCCGGCTTTAATCAAATCGCGGCGCATGGTCATCGGCTCGTTATAGCTTTGCAGCGCGTTATCGCCGCTGAGCAGCAGATAGTTCACCTTGCCGCTGTTGTAGGCGTTCAGCGCGCCCTGAATCCGGTAACGATAATATTGGTTGATAACCCCGGTACGGTAGTACTTAGCGGTACCGAGCACGACGCCGACCTGGCGATAGGGCAGGTCCTGCAGCTCGTCGTAAATATAGGGAGAGGTTTTCCAGCTCATCCAGCGGTCAAGACCCAGCACGGTTAACAGCAGCAAGCCGAACAGGACTAACAGGCTGTATAACACACGCTTTAACATGAACCTGGCTCAATAGTGGATGAGGGAAGCTTCAGGCTACTTTACCCGTCGGGCAAGCGCAAGAAACCGTCGTTTAATTGCGGGGATTTTCAACAGTGCGGGCCGTTTGGCCCGCAGAATGTGACTAACCTAACAGTACGCGATCGATATTATGGCAGCCCAGCGCCTTCAGCGTCGCCGCGGTGGCGTCCCACTGGATAAGCGCCGCATCGGCCTTTTCGGCCAGAATTGCGCGCTGGATATCCGGGTAATCGTATCCGTTGAGGCTCAGCAGATTCAGTGCGCCCTGCAGCGGAGGCAGCGTCGGGTTAAAGGCGGCGTTCTCGGCGTAGCTGCCGGTGAAAAGGGTGCCGTCTTTCAGCTCCAGCGCTACGCCGGAGGGCGAATTGCTGTAAGGCGTATGGCAACGGTTGGCCGCCTGAATCGCCGCCTGAGCCAGCGCGTCGCCGCTGAGCGGGAAGCCGTGGTCCTGCTCGTCCATCAGCAGGGTTTTAATGTCCAGATCTTTCGGGCCGAAAGCGTCCGGCAAATAGTGCTGCAGCGAATGCGCCTCGCGACCGGGGAGGTGGATGCGCAGCGCCAGGCCGCTGTTCAGCTCGTTCATAAACTGTCGGCAGTGGCCGCAGGGAGTATAGTTAACGGTAATCGCCCGCAGGGATTTTTCGCCGCGCAGCCAGGCATGGCTGATGGCGCTTTGTTCGGCGTGCACGGTTTGCTGCATAGTGGCGCCGAGAAATTCCATATTGCCGCCGAAGTACCAGGTACCGCTGATGCCGCGGGCAATCGCGCCGACGTTAAAATGGGAAAGATCGGCCCGCGCGCAGGCCGCCGCCAGCGGCAGCAAAGCAAAGGCCAGCGCGTCTTCATCCAGTCCCGTTGCGCTTTGCAGCGCCGCAACCTGGTCTGCATTCAGCAGGGCCGGGAAATGCCGATCGGTCAGCATCGGGGCGATGGCCGCTTGCAGGTCCGCCGCCAGTTGGGGAAGAACAGCTTGAAAACGTGGGTGCATGGCGTTGCCTCATAACAATGTAATGGAAATCTAGTGTACGGGGGGTGACAGCCTGTATATGTGATAAACATCTCATTGTCACTGCAACTAATTCGTGTTGCATTTAAAAATGTGATTAAAATCACATTTATCCAACCACCGCTAAAATAAGCGGAAATAAGAACGGCGCGACCAGCGAGGTAATTATCCCGCAAAGCACCAGCGCCAGCGAGCTGAACGCCCCTTCCTGATAGTCGAGCTCAGCGCAACGGGCGGTCCCCAGGGCGTGGGATGCGGTCCCCATCGACAGGCCGCGCGAGGCCTTGGTGCGGATGCGCATCACGTTCAGCAGGGTGTGACCAAAGACCGCGCCGAGAATGCCGACGAAAATCACGCACACCGCGCTGATCGCCGGAATCCCGCCAATGCTGCTGCTCACCGCCATGGCAATCGGCGTCGTCACCGATTTCGGCAAAATAGAGGCGGCAATCTGCGGGGTTGCGCCCATCAACAGGGCAACGGTGGTGCCGGTGACCATCGCCACTACGCTGCCGATAAAGCAGATGGTGATGATTGACTTCCAGCGGGCGCGGATTTGGTGCAACTGCTCATACAAAGGAAAGGCCAACGCCACCACCGCCGGCTGCAGCAGATCGTTAAGAATTTTGCTGCCGAGGAAATAGCGCTCGTAGGAGATGCCGGTTATCAGCAGAAAAGGAATGAGCACCACCATCGCCACCAGCAGCGGGTTAAGCAGCGGAAATTTAAACCGCGCCGCCAGCCTGCGGGCAAGGAAAAAGACGACAAGAGTGAGCGGCAGCGACCACCAGATTTCATGGATCATTCTTCACTTCCTTTTTGTCCAACCACTTTGCGCTCACCGTGAACCAGGTGTGAACTCCAGCTGACCACTAAAAAGACCACCAGCGTGCTTATCGCGCAGGACACCACCACCGGGCCAAACTGCGCGCGCAGTAAATCCCAGTACTGCATGACGCCGACGCCGATAGGCACAAACAGCAGCGCCATATAGCGAATCAGGATGTTGCAGCCGGGGTTAACCCACTGTGGCGGCATGATCTGCAGCGCCAGCAGAAAAAACAGAATCAGCATGCCAATAATGCTGCCGGGAATGGCGATCGGCAGGAGCGAAGAGAGAAAAATGCCCGCATACAAGCAGGCGTAGATGAGCACGAAAGCGCGCAGATACTGCCAGACAATAATCAGTGATTTACTCATGGTAATAACCCTTGATGAACCGCATTCATCATACAATTAAAGCCAAAAATGTGCTACCGATCACATCATGAATTCTACGCATACCTGCAATAGAGAGGGGGAACAGCAAAACGGACGGCTATCAGAGCGTAGATTGCAGCGACAGGCAGTGCAGAAACCGGCTCAGCGCCAGCGACGGCGTTTCACTTTTTCGCCAGAACACCCCAACGCTACCTTTTTGTTCAATGCGCGGCAAATTAAGAATCGCCAGCTGGTGCTGGGCGGCGTAGCGCTGCGCCAGACGCAAGGAGAGAATTGAGACCATATCGCTGCTCTGCAGCAGGTTGCTGGTGACGTTCATCGAGGCGGACTCAATGGTGTTTTCCGGCAGCATCACGCCGTTATCCACCAGCGCGTTGTCGATGCTCAGGCGAATTGGCGTGCCGGTGGGCCAGACGATCCAGCGCCAGGGGGAGAGATCGGCCCAGCTTAACCGCGATTTTTGGGCCAGCGGGTGATCGGGACGGGCGACAAAGCAGACCGGTTCGGTGTAGAGCACCCGGTAGCTCAGCGGCAGCTCCAGCGCCCGTCCGCCGACGCGTCCGACAACCACATCCACCACGCCGGCGAGCAGATCGTTAAGCAGCGGCGTCATGACCTTCTCTTCGATATTCAGGTGCAGGGTCGGCATCTCTTTGAGCAGTTCGAGGATCGCCTGCGAGACGCAGTCGGTCGCCACCGGCGAACAGCCAATCATCAGGCTGCCCACCTGTCCGCCCTGTTTAAAACGCTCGATCTCATACTGCGAACGCGACATATCGTTAATCAGCCGCTGGGCGTGCTGAAGCAGCAGCTTCCCGCCTTCGGTCGGGCGCAGGCCTTTGCTATGGCGTTCGAACAAAACCATGCCGACTTCGTCTTCAAACTGGCTGAGCCATTTGGAGAGCGCGGGCTGAGTAATGTTCATCATTTTCGCCACCTGCGTGAGATTGCCTTGCTCCCCCAGCGCCACCAGCATCTGTAAATGGTGCAGCTTCAGTTTCTGCGTCCAGTCCGCCATTAGCGATAACCTCCAGGTTATGTCTATGCCCGAAATACCATTGTACATTTCATTGCCTGAGTTACAAACTCGCAACATAAAAGAAATAAATACAACACCTACCCCTACCTGCACTGAGGCATAACGATGACTCAACGACTTGAATTACAGAAGCTGCTCAACGCCGCGCCGGTCGGCGCCCGACAGTGGCGCGTGATTATCTGCTGTTTCCTGGTGGTGATGCTCGATGGCTTTGATACCGCCGCGATTGGTTTTATCGCGCCGGATATCCGCAGCCACTGGCAGCTCACCGCCGGCGACCTCGCGCCGTTATTTGGCGCGGGATTGCTGGGCCTGACCGCCGGGGCGCTGCTCTGCGGCCCGCTCTCCGACCGCTTTGGCCGCAAACGGGTGATTGAGTTTTGCGTCGCCCTGTTCGGCCTGTTCAGCCTGCTTTCCGCGTTTGCCCCCGATCTGCAAATGCTGGTGTTCCTGCGTTTTCTGACTGGCCTCGGCCTCGGCGGCGCAATGCCTAATACCATCACCATGACCTCGGAATATTTGCCTGCCCGGCGGCGCGGGGCGCTGGTAACCCTGATGTTTTGCGGGTTCACCCTCGGTTCCGCCTTCGGCGGCGTGGTCAGCGCACAGCTGGTGCCGCTGATCGGCTGGCACGGCATTCTGGTGCTCGGCGGCGTTTTACCGTTGATACTGGCGGTGGCGCTGGTGCCTCTGCTTCCCGAGTCTCCGCGCTGGCAGATCCGTCGCCAGCTGCCGCAGGCGACGATCGCCAGAACCGTCGGCGCCATTACCGGCGAGCGCTATAACGACACGCATTTCTGGCTTGATGAACCTGCCGCAGGGGCGAAGGGCAGTATCAGCCAGCTGTTCGCCGGGCGTCAGTTGGCCATCACCTTAATGCTATGGGTGGTGTTCTTTATGAGCCTGCTGATTATCTATCTGCTCTCCAGCTGGATGCCGACGTTGCTAAACCATCGGGGCATTGATTTACAGCACGCTTCGTGGGTCACCGCCGCCTTCCAGATTGGCGGCACCTTTGGCGCGCTGCTGCTCGGCGTGCTGATGGATCGCTTCAATCCCTATCGGGTGCTGGCGCTGAGCTACGGCCTCGGGGCGGTGTGTATCGTCATGATTGGCCTGAGCGAGAACGGCCTGTGGCTGATGGCGCTGGCGATTTTCGGCACCGGCATCGGCATCAGCGGCTCGCAGGTGGGGCTGAATGCGCTAACCGCAACGCTGTATCCCACGCAAAGCCGCGCGACTGGCGTGAGCTGGTCAAACGCGGTTGGCCGCTGCGGGGCCATCGTTGGCTCCCTTTCCGGCGGTGTGATGATGGCGATGAATTTCTCATTCGATACCCTGTTTTTTGTTATCGCCGTCCCGGCCGTTGTGAGCGCCGTGATGCTTATCCTGCTGACGCTTGCCGTCCGCAACCCGACTTCTGTACCCGCCGCGCTGCCTTCCGCAGGCATTGTGAATAAATAAGGAGAACGCTTATGTCCCAGTCCACCACGGAAGCAAATAACGGCCGTCAGCAGTTTTACCAGCATATTTCCGGGCAAAACCTGACGCCGCTTTGGGAATCGCTGCACCATCTGGTGCCGAAAACGCCGAACGCCACCTGCGCGCCGGCTTACTGGAATTATCAGGAGATTCGCCCGCTGCTGCTGGAAAGCGGCAAGCTGATTGGCGCGAAAGAGGCGATACGCCGCGTGCTGATGCTGGAAAACCCGGCGCTGCGCGGGCAGTCGTCGATTACCTCCTCGCTGTACGCGGGTTTGCAGCTGATTATGCCCGGCGAAGTGGCGCCGAGCCATCGGCACAACCAGTCGGCGCTGCGCTTTGTCGTGGAAGGCGAAGGGGCGTTTACCGCCGTTGACGGCGAACGGACCGCCATGCGCGCCGGCGACTTTATTCTGACGCCCCAGTGGCGCTGGCACGATCACGGCAACCCCGGCAACGAACCGGTTATCTGGCTCGACGGCCTCGACCTGCCGCTGGTGAACTATCTGGGCTGCGGCTTCGCGGAGGACTATCCGCAAGATCAGCAGCCGGTGACCCGCAAAGAGGGGGATTATCTGCCGCGCTACGCCGCCAACATGCTGCCGCTGCGCCATCAGTCCGGTAACTCTTCGCCCATCTTTAACTATCGCTACGACCGCAGCCGCGAAGCGCTGCACGATCTGACGCGGATGGGCGATGCCGACGAGTGGGATGGCTATAAGATGCGCTACGTCAACCCGGTCACCGGCGGCTACCCGATGCCGTCGATGGGCGCCTTCCTGCAGCTGTTACCGAAAGGGTTTACCTCGCGAGCGGCGAAAACCACCGACAGTACCGTCTATCACGTGGTGGAAGGCAGCGGCCAGGTCACCATTGGCGAACAGACCTTCGCTTTTCAGGCAAAAGATATCTTCGTGGTGCCGACCTGGCACGCCGTCTCTTTTATCTCCGCCGAAGATAGCGTGTTATTCAGCTTTTCGGACCGTCCCGTGCAGGAAGCGCTCGGCCTGTTCCGCGAAGCGCGTTATTAAAAATTAAGAATAAGGAATCGAATCATGACTCAATACGTTTTTGCACCCCAGGCCCCGATTAGCGTCCCGGTTGTCGGCAGCGATGAGCAGTTCCCGGTGCGCCGCGTTTACTGCGTGGGCCGCAACTACGCCGCTCACGCGCGTGAAATGGGCTTTGACCCGGATCGCGAACCGCCGTTCTTCTTCTGCAAGCCTACCGATGCGGTGGTGCCCGTCGCCGCGGGAGAAACGCTGAACCTGCCGTATCCGACGCAAACCGATAACTATCACTACGAAATTGAGCTGGTGGTGGCGATTGGCAAGCGGGGAAGCGATATCCCGCTGGAGCAGGCCCATGAGTATATCTGGGGCTATGCCACGGGGCTGGATATGACCCGCCGCGATCGCCAGATGGAGATGCGCCAGATGGGCCGTCCGTGGGAGATTGGTAAAGCTTTTGACCTTTCCGCGCCGATTGCGCCGCTGCATAAAGCGGATACGGCGGACGTGAGCCAGGCCGGAATCTGGCTGCAGGTAAACGGGGAAGATCATCAGCGCAGCGATATTCGCCACCTGATCTGGTCGGTTAACGAAACCATCAGCTATCTTTCCGGCTTCTTTGAGCTGCAGCCCGGCGATCTGATTTTCACCGGCACGCCGGAAGGCGTCGGCGCGGTGGTGAAAGGCGATGTCATCACCGGCAACGTCGATGGACTGACGCCAATCGCCGTGCGCGTGGTGTGAGGTGAATGATGAAGCTGTACAGTTTTTTTAATAGCTCAGCGTCCTACCGCGTGCGGATTGCGCTGGCGCTGAAAGGCATCGACTACCAGAGCGTCGGCGTCAACATCCGCATCGGCCAGCAGAACGCGCTGGAGTACCGGCGGCTGAACCCGGTCGGTCTGGTGCCGACGCTCATTACCGACAAAGGCGAATCTCTCGGCCAGTCGCTGGCGATTGCCGACTGGCTGGACCGGCACTATACGCAGCCGTTGCTGCTGCCCCAGGCGGACAGCGCGCGGATGCGGGTACTGGAGATCGTTTACGCCATCGCCTGCGATATTCATCCCATTAATAACATGCGCGTTTTACGCTACCTTGGCGACGAGCTAAAGGTAAGCGAAGAGGAGAAAAAACGCTGGTATGCGCACTGGATCCAGCAGGGATTCAGCGCCGTCGAGCAGCTATTGCGCCACGCGAAATCCGGCGATTTTTGCGTGGGCGATGCGCCTACCCTGGCGGACTGCTGCCTGGTGCCGCAGTGGGCCAACGCCCTGAGGATGGGCTGCGATCTTAGCCACTATCCGCGCTGCCAGGCGGTTTATGACGCCTGTACCCGGCTGCCGGCATTTATCGCCGCCGCGCCGGAAAACCAACAAGATAAGATCCCGGCTTAGGAGGCAACATGGCAAAAGTGATGCGAGCAATTATTGTCGGCGGCGGTATTGGCGGAGCGGCCACGGCGCTCTCTCTGGCGCGCCAGGGCATCAAAGTGATGCTGCTGGAAAAGGCGCATGAAATCGGCGAAATCGGCGCCGGGATCCAGTTGGGTCCAAACGCATTCTCGGCGCTCGACAGCCTCGGCGTCGGCGAAGTCGCCCGCCAGCGCGCGGTGTTTACCGACCATATCACCATGATGGATGCGGTCAACGGCGAAGAGGTGGTGCATATTGAGACCGGACAGGCCTTCCGCGACCATTTTGGCGGACCCTATGCGGTGATCCATCGGGTGGATATCCACGCCACCGTCTGGGAGGCGGCGCTGACCCATCCGGCCGTCGAGTACCGTACTTCGACGCAGGTAGTGGATATCCGCCAGACCGCCGATGACGTGACGGTGTTTGATGATAAAGGCAACAGCTGGACGGCGGATATTCTGATCGGCTGCGACGGCGGTAAGTCGGTGGTGCGCCAAAGTCTGCTGGGCGATTCGCCGCGGGTAACCGGCCATGTCGTTTATCGCGCGGTGGTTGACGCCGCCGATATGCCGGACGATTTACGCATCAACGCGCCGGTGCTGTGGGCCGGTCCGCACTGCCACCTGGTGCATTATCCGCTGCGCGGCGGCAAGCAGTACAACCTGGTGGTGACCTTCCATAGTCGGCAGCAGGAAGAGTGGGGCGTGCGCGACGGCAGTAAAGAAGAGGTGCTCTCCTACTTTAAAGGCATCCACCCGCGTCCCCGGCAGATGCTGGACAAACCGACCTCCTGGCGTCGCTGGTCCACCGCCGACCGCGAGCCGGTAGAGAAGTGGGGCAACGACCGCATCACGCTGGTTGGCGATGCCGCGCATCCGGTGGCGCAGTATATGGCCCAGGGCGCCTGTATGGCGCTGGAAGATGCGGTGACGCTGGGTAAAGCGCTGGCGCAATGCGACGGCGACGCCGCCCGCGCTTTCGCGCTGTATGAATCGGTACGTATTCCGCGTACCGCGCGCATCGTCTGGTCGACGCGGGAAATGGGGCGGGTCTATCACGCCGCCGGCGTTGAGCGTCAGGTGCGCAATCTGCTGTGGAAAGGCAAAACCCAGAGCGAGTTTTATCGCGGCATCGAGTGGCTGTACGGCTGGAAAGAGGATAACTGCCTGCAAGCGCGTTAAGCGGCTGCGCACTTCCCGGGGCGCGGCTGGCGCCTTACCCGGGCTACCGGCCCGCAGATAGCGGTGGTCGCGTAGCCTGGCTAAACGCAGCGCCGCCGCCGGGAAAACCGATATTGGCCCCTTTCAACCCGCATCCAGAGGCGCTAACATAGCGCCTCTTTTTTCCGGGCAATGATAAACAATATGCGTGTATTACTGGCGCCGATGGAAGGCGTGCTCGATTCGCTGGTGCGTGAGCTGCTGACCGAAGTGAATGATTACGATCTCTGCATCACCGAATTCTTGCGCGTGGTGGATCAGCTCCTGCCGGTAAAATCGTTCTACAGGCTGTGTCCGGAACTGCATAACAACAGCCTGACGCCGTCCGGCACCCGCGTGCGCGTGCAGCTGCTCGGGCAGTATCCGCAGTGGCTGGCGGAAAACGCCGCTCGCGCGGTCGAGCTCGGTTCCTGGGGCGTTGACCTCAACTGCGGCTGCCCGTCAAAGCTGGTGAACGGCAGCGGCGGCGGGGCGACGCTGCTTAAAGACCCTGAGCTTATCTATCGCGGCGCGAAAGCGATGCGCGAGGCGGTTCCCAGCCATCTGCCGGTCACGGTAAAAGTACGGCTTGGCTGGGACAGCGGCGAGCGGCGATTTGAAATTGCCGATGCGGTCCAGCAGGCGGGCGCCAGCGAGCTGGTGGTGCACGGCCGCACCAAAGAGGATGGCTATAAAGCGGAGCGCATCGACTGGCAGGCCATCGGCGAAATCCGCCAGCGCCTGACTATTCCGGTGGTGGCCAACGGTGAAATCTGGGACTGGCAAAGCGCCCAGGATTGCCTGGCCGCGACCGGCTGCGACTCGGTGATGATTGGCCGCGGCGCCCTGAACGTTCCAAACCTGAGCCGGGTGATAAAATATAACGAACCACGTATGCCCTGGCCGCAGGTGGTCGAACTGCTGCAAAAATATACCCGCCTGGAAAAGCAGGGCGACACCGGTCTTTATCACGTCGCGCGTATCAAACAGTGGCTGAGCTATTTGCGTAAAGAATACCTTGAGGCTGCTGAGCTGTTCAGCGCGGTGCGCACCCTACAGGATTCAACCAGCATTGCGCGCACGATTAACGACTGGCGTAGCTAAACTATCTGACCGGCATCACATTTTTTAGCTTGTCCCATTGAGATTACCCGGCGGACAGTGAAATACTCACTACCGATTGTTACTGCTCCGGCAGGCAAAACCTGATTTCCTGGCATCCGTCGGGGTCAGGTTTTTTTGTTTTTGGGGTTCATATGCAAATCGCCAAAGTACTTAATAATAATGTAGTGGTGGTTGTTGATGAGCAGCAGCGTGAACAGGTAGTCATGGGCCGAGGACTTGCCTTTCAAAAACGCGTTGGTGACTCTCTTGATGAAAGTAAAATTGAAAAGGTCTTCGCGCTGCAGAGCGATGAACTGGTTGGCCGTTTAGGTGAATTACTCAGTCAGATACCGTTAGAAGTGATGACCACCTGCGATCGGATCATCGATCTGGCGCGCGGTCGTCTCGGTAAGTTACAGGATAGTTTGTACATTACCCTGACCGACCACTGCCACTTTGCGATTGAGCGGCAGAAGAAGGGCATCGCCATTCGGAATGTGCTGCTGTGGGAAATAAAGCGGCTGTATCCGAAGGAGTTTGAGTTAGGGCAGGAGGCGCGGGCGATCGTCAGCAAAAGGCTCGGGGTTGAACTGGCCGAAGATGAAGCGGGTTTTATCGCCCTGCATCTGGTCACGGCGCAGCTCAACAGCGAAATGCCGGAAGTGATGCACGTGACCCGGGTCATGCAGGAGATCCTGCAGCTGGTGAAGTATCAGCTGACGCTGAACTACGACGAAGAGTCGCTGAGCTACCAGCGCTTTGTCACCCACCTCAAGTTTTTCGCCCAGCGCATGCTGACGCGAACGGTGGTCGAAGATGATGATGTGACGCTGCACAGCGCGGTAAAGGATAACTACCCTAAAGCGTGGAAGTGTGCGGAAACCGTCGCCCGGCACCTGCAAAAGAGCTACCAGCGGCCGCTGACGACGGAAGAGATTATGTTTCTCGCCATTCATATTGAGCGGGTGAGAAAAGAGGGACGCTAAGCGCCGATCGGGCCTGGCGCATAGCTCCCGCGCTACAACTGGATTGTTACTGCATTACGCAGGCAAAACCTGAGCGCAACGCCTACACGGCGTTGTTCTCGGGTTTTTTTATTTTTAATACTCAGTTAACGATGCCTGCGGGCAGCGGAAGTAAGGAAAAACAGCATGGAATATAAAGCACTCGCGCAGGATATTCTCACTCGGGTAGGCGGCAGAGAGAATATTGTGAGTCTGGTTCACTGCGCTACACGGCTGCGTTTTAAGCTCAAAGATAGCAAGAAGGCGGATGCCGAAGGACTGAAGGCGAACCCTGGCGTCATTATGGTCGTCGAAAGCGGCGGCCAGTTTCAGGTGGTTATCGGTAATCACGTGCACGATGTCTGGCTGGCGGTGCGCAGCGAAGCCGGCCTGACGGATGACAGTGAGCCGGTGGCGGTAAAAGGCGAAAAAGTGTCGCTTATCGGCCAGCTTATCGACATTGTTTCCGGTATTTTCACCCCGTTTATCGGCGTCCTGGCGGCCTCGGGGATCCTCAAAGGCTTGCTGGCGCTGGCGGTGGTTTGCGGCTGGTTAACGACGCAGCAGGCGACCTATAAAATCTGGTTTGCCGCCAGCGATGCGCTGTTCTTCTTTTTCCCGCTGTTTCTCGGCTATACCGCAGGCAAGAAATTTGGCGGCAACCCCTTTATTACCATGGTGATCGGCGGCGCGTTAACTCATCCGCTGATGATTCAAGCGTTTGACGCCAGCATGGCTCCCGGCGCCGCGACGGAGTATTTCCTCGGTATTCCGGTGACCTTTATCAATTACAGCTCCTCGGTCATTCCGATTATCCTCGCCTCGTGGGTCAGCTGCTGGATTGAAAAACGCAGCAACGCGATACTGCCTTCCTCGATGAAGAACTTCTTCACGCCGGCGATTTGCCTGGCCGTCGTCGTACCGCTCACGTTTCTGATTATCGGCCCCGTAGCCACCTGGCTGAGCCAGCTGCTGGCCAATGGTTATCAGCTTATCTATCAGGTTGCGCCCTGGCTTGCCGGAGCGGCGATGGGAGCGCTGTGGCAGGTATGCGTTATCTTCGGGCTGCACTGGGGCCTGATACCGTTAATGATTAACAACCTCGCCGTGCTGGGCCATGATTCGATGATGCCGATGCTGCTGCCTGCGGTGATGGGCCAGGTGGGCGCCGCGCTGGGGATTTTCCTGCGCACTCGCGATGCGCGGCAAAAAGTGCTGGCGGGTTCTGCGGTTTCCGCCGGGATCTTTGGCGTGACCGAGCCGGCGATTTATGGTCTGAACCTGCCTTTACGCCGTCCCTTTATCTTCGGCTGCGTTGCTGGCGCCATCGGCGGCGCGATGGTTGGTTTTAGCGACAGCCACGTCTACTCTTTTGGTTTCGGTAACATTTTCACCCTGGCGCAAATGATCCCGCCGGAGGGCATTGACGCTACGGTATGGGGCGGCGCGGCGGGGATGTTTGCCTCGTTAATCATCGCCTGCGTGCTTACCCTCGTCGCCGGGCTGCCGCGCAGCAGCGCTGAGCAGGCTGCGGTTGTCGTGGCGCCGGCCTCGGAAAACGACATCCTGGCGCCGATGACCGGCAGCGTGCTGGCGCTGGATCAGGTGCCTGACAGTACCTTCGCCAGCGGCCTGTTGGGCCAGGGCGTGGCGATTATTCCCTCAGTGGGCAAGGTTATCGCGCCGTTCTCGGGCGAAGTCGCCTCCATTTTTCAAACCAAACACGCCATCGGTCTGCTGAGCGACAGCGGCATTGAGCTGCTCATCCACGTTGGCATCGACACCGTTAAGCTCGATGGCGCGCCGTTCACCGCCCATGTAAAAGAGGGTGACAAAATCAAAGCGGGCGACCTGCTGCTGGAGTTTGACCGCCAGGCGATTCTGGACGCCGGCTATGATCTGGCGACGCCCATTATTATCAGCAACAGCGACGATTTTCGTACTCTCGACATGGTCTCCGCCAGCGCGGTGGATGCCGGTCAGCCGCTGTTGTCCGTAAGCCGTTAATCACAGGAGAGAGATGAATGAAGACATTCCCACAGGCGTTTTTATGGGGCGGCGCGACCGCGGCAAACCAGGTTGAAGGCGCTTATATGGAAGACGGGAAGGGATTAACCACTTCTGACGTCCAGCCGCGCGGCGTATTTGGCGATGTGGTAGAACGCGTGCCCGGCGATAGCGGCATTAAGGATATCGCCATCGATTTTTACCACCGTTATCCGGAAGATATCAGCCTCTTTGCCGAGATGGGCTTTAACTGCCTGCGCGTATCGATTGCCTGGGCGCGTATTTTCCCCAACGGCGATGAGGCGCAGCCAAACGAAGCCGGGCTGGCCTTCTACGATAAGCTGTTTGATGAAATGGCGAAGCACAATATTACTCCGCTGGTAACCCTGTCCCACTATGAGATGCCGTGGGCGCTGGTGAAAAACTACGGCGGCTGGGGCAATCGCAAAGTGATTGGCTTCTTCGAGCGCTACGCCCGTACGGTGTTCGAGCGCTACCAGGCGAAGGTCAAACTGTGGCTGACCTTCAATGAAATCAATATGTCCCTACACGCGCCGATGACCGGTGTCGGACTGCCGGCCGACAGCAGCAAAGCGGAAGTCTACCAGGCTATTCACCATCAGCTGGTGGCGAGCGCGCTTGCGGCTAAGGCCTGCCATGACATCGTGCCTGAGGGCAAAATCGGCAATATGCTGCTCGGCGGCCTGATGTATCCGCTCAGCTGCAAACCGGACGATATTTTTGAAACCCTGCAGCAGAACCGTAGCTGGCAGTTCTTTGGCGATGTCCAGTGCCGCGGCGCTTACCCGGGCTATATGCTGCGCTATTTCCGAGACAACGGCATTAACCTCGACATCACCGATGCCGATCGCGCCGCCCTGAAAGAGACCGTCGACTTTATCTCCTTCAGCTACTATATGACCGGCTGCGTGACCGCCGACGAAGAGCTGAACAAAAAAGCGCGCGGCAATATTCTCAGCATGGTGCCGAACCCGCACCTGGCAAGCTCGGAATGGGGCTGGCAGATTGACCCGCTCGGTCTGCGCACGCTGCTGAACGTGCTGTGGGATCGCTATCAGAAGCCGCTGTTTATCGTGGAAAACGGCCTGGGCGCCAAGGATAAGGTGGAAGCCGACGGCAGCATCAACGACGATTACCGGATCAGCTATCTTAACGACCATCTGGTGCAGGTTCGTGAGGCAATCGAGGACGGCGTTGAGCTGATGGGCTACACCAGCTGGGGGCCTATTGACCTGGTGAGCGCGTCGAAGGCGGAGATGTCCAAACGCTATGGCTTTATCTATGTCGATCGCGACGATGAAGGCAACGGCACCCTGGCGCGCAGCCGCAAGAAGAGCTTCTGGTGGTATAAAGAGGTCATTGCCACTAACGGCGGCAGCTTAAAAGAGTAATCGTCTGGAGGTTGCGTCGGCTAACCGCCACCCGGCAGAAATGCGCGACAGTAGCTAAAACCCTCGGCCCGGATAACCTCCGGGCCATTTTGCGTATTACGCCGGCTTACGCGCGCGCAGCAGAAAAATCATCGGCCGCTCTTTTTCTTCATCCAGCGCCGGCTGAGCGGCAATCTGCTCCGCCGTCGGTCCCCACTCATCCAGATGCTCAATGATAAAACCGGCGGCCACCAGCAGGTTTATCCAGCTGGACAGCTTGCGGTGCTGTTTTTTCACTCCGTCGGCAAACCAGTTGCTGATGCGCTCGCCCTCCTGCTGGTAGTGGCTCACCGGCCAACTTTTCTGCCCGTTCTCATCCACCTGCCAGCCCTGCTGAGGCGGGGCGGTGTAGATGGGATGTTCGGCGGAGAACAGCAGCGTGCCGCCAGGCGTCAGCGCCCGGTAAACGGTGGCGAACAGGGGCGCGACGTCGGGCAGATAGTGCAGCGCCAGCGAGCTATAGACCAGCTCGCAGCTATCGGCGGGCAGGGTAAGCGTCTGGAGATCTTCGCAGCGATAGCGAATACCTTCGCCCTCCGTCATTTCGCGGGCGCGCTCCAGCATTCGGCTGGAGAGATCCAGCCCGTCCACCTGCGCGGCGCCCTGATCCCGGGCCCAGCGGCAAAACCAGCCGTAGCCGCAGCCAAGATCGACGACGCGTAAACCGGATAACGGTGGAAGCATTTGCTGAAGGGTTGGCCACTCCGGCGCACCCTCCAGCCCTTTTACCGAACGATCGAGGGTGGCGTATCCGGCAAAAAAAGCGGGATCGTCATAGATGTTCTGACTCATTATCACTCCATGAGAAGTTTATTTTTAGCCTGCTAATAGTTACGGCACACGCTTTACTAAACGGCAATGATGCAAGTAGCTTAATATACCCGACCTTATTTAATCACCTGACCGATTTCATGAACCTGACTTTGAGCAAACGCGCGTTGGCTGGCCTGCCACTGGTTATCGCGCTGGCGGGCTGCGCGCCATCGCACGATACTGGCAAGCCGCTCCAGCAGCAGACCCCGGCATCCCACGTCGCAATGGAATTGCCCGCCGCCGTAAAAAACGGCTGGCCGCAGAGCAACTGGTGGCAGGATTACCATGACCCGCAGCTCAATAGCCTGATTCAGCGTGCCTTAGCCAATGCGCCGGACATACAGATTGCCGAACAACGCATCAGGCTGGCGGAAGCGCAGGCGCGGATGTCGCAATCCAGCCTGGGGCCGAACCTGGATTTTTCCGCCGATATCGAACGACAGAAAATGTCCTCCGAGGGGCTGATGGGGCCGTTTGCCACCGATACCGACGGCAACACCGGGCCGTGGTACACCAACGGCACCTTCGGACTGACCGCCGGATGGGATCTGGACCTGTGGGGTAAAAACCGCGCGCTGCTGAAAGCGCGCATCGGTGAAGTCAAAGCCCAGGTCGCCGAAGAAGCCCAGACCCGCGAACTGCTGGCCGGCAGCGTCGCTCGCCTTTACTGGCAGTGGCAGACCGAAGCGGCCATTAAAAACGTGCTGACGCAGGTGAAGCGCGAACAGAATAATGTCGTTACCGTGGATACTGCGCTGTACCAGCGCGGGATCACCAACTCGGCCGAAGGGGCAGAGAACGATATTAACGTCAGTAAAACCGATCAGCAGCTCGCCGACGTAGCGGGCAATATGAAAGAGATCGAAGCGCGGCTGATGGCGCTGACCAACAGCCAGAGCCGGGCGCTGAATCTTCATCCGGCGGATTTACCCGCCGTCAGCGCGCAAATGCCCAACCAACTGGGCTATGAGCTGCTGGCGCGACGCCCGGACCTGCAGGTCGCGCACTGGTATATCGAAGCTTCATTAAGCGAAGTGGATGCCGCGAAAGCCGCGTTTTATCCGGATATCAACTTGATGGCCTTCTTGCAGCAGGATGCCCTGCATCTCAGCGATCTGTTCCGCCACTCTGCCCAGCAGATGGGCGTCACCGCCGGGCTGACCCTGCCGATCTTTGATAGCGGCCGCCTGAACGCGAATCTGGATATCGCCAGCGCGCAAAATGCCCTGTCGATAGCGAAGTACAACAAAGCGGTGGTCGATGCGGTGAATCAGGTGGCGAAAACCGCCAGCCAGATGGAAACGCTGATGGCGAAAAATCAGCAGCAGCAGCAGGTTGAAAAAGATGCTCAGCGGATGGTCGCGCTGGCCCAGGCGCGGATGAATGCCGGGATTATTTCCGGCTCGCGCGTCAGCCTGGCGAAGCTGCCGGCGCTGCAGGAGCGCGTCACCGCGCTGCGCCTGCGCGGCCAGTGGCTTGATGCCAGCATTCAGCTGACCTCCGCGCTGGGCGGCGGGTATCATCAGGCGGCGAAGTAGTCCTGTTTCCCCGGCTCGCGCTGCGCTTAGCCGGGCTACAGATTACGTGGTCTGTGGAGTTTGTAGCCCGGATATGGCGTTTACGCCGCCATCCGGGAACTCTCGTCACTCTTTCTTCTTTGCCTCGCGGTGTTTTAGCCACCAGTGCGCCGCAACCACCAGCGCCACCGCCAGAATCAGCCAGATCCAGTGTTTCAGATGCGCGTCCAGATGATGCAGCCACGGGCCGATCGCTTCGCCGCCGAGATAGCCGAGCGTGGTAAAAATTAACGCCCAGATAATCGCGCCGACAATATTCAGCGGCAGAAACACCTTCGGCGGCAGGCGGCTGGCGCCAATTAACAGCGGGCCGATAACCCGAAAGCCGTACATAAAGCGGGTACCGATGACGAACAGATAAGGACGCCGTTGGATCATCCGCTGGGCCTTCTGGATCCGTTTTTTCTGGCGCGCAAACCGCCGCAGGATCCGTCCGCCAAAGCGCCTGCCGAGCAAATAAAGCAGCTGATCGCCAATCATGCCCCCGAGGGCGACCGAAATAACCACCAGCCAGAACTTCAATAATCCCTGATGTGCCGCCACGCCGCCGAGCAGCGTGATGGTTTCGCCTTCCGCCATGCTGCCAATGACCAGCGCCGCGTAGCCGTACTGGGAAATCAGGTTATTGATATCCATATAAAGATTAACTCCATAAAACGTCAGTCCCTTAATCATACACCCTGATGCTAAAAATGCGGGGGAAGCGCATTTTTATCGCTGTACACAAAATAATCTACAAGGTGAATTATACTTGGATCAGTGCTGTACCACGCCGTGACAAGGGGGACGCTATGAACCATGTCTGGGGGCTCTTCTCTCATCCTAATCAAGAGATGAGCGTTATTAAAAGCGAAAACGAAACCGTTTCGCATCACTATACGCACCATGTGCTGGTCATGGCGGCGGTTCCGGTTATCTGCGCCTTTATTGGCACCACGCAGCTGGGCTGGAATTTCGGCGACGGCACGGTGGTAAAACTGTCGCTGATGACCGGGCTGGCCCTGGCGGTGCTGTTTTATGCCGTGATGCTCGCCGGGGTGGCGGTGATGGGGCGGGTTATCTGGTGGATGGCACGAAGCTATCCGCAGCGGCCATCGCTTAAGCGCTGTATGGTTTTCGCCGGCTATGTCGCCACGCCGCTTTTCCTTAGCGGGCTCGTGGCGCTCTATCCGCTGGTGTGGCTGTGCGCGCTGGTGGGAACCGTTGCGCTGCTTTATACCGGCTATCTGCTGTATCTCGGTATTCCGACTTTCCTTGGCATCAATAAAGAAGAGGGGCTGAGCTTCGCCAGCTCGACCCTGGCGATCGGGGTGCTGGTGCTGGAAGTGCTGCTGGCTATCACCGTCATTCTCTGGGGATACGGCTACCGACTCTTCTGATTTAACTCATTGCCGGCATAAATAGATTTTTATGTCGGCAATGCAGCATTTGTTCACGATTCTTATTAGCCAGCTCGCGTTCTGACAGGGTATGATGATTTTTGCCAGCGGTGTTATCCCCAGCGCCGCGGCGTACGTTTATAACGTGCAAAAATACTTTTCAGAATGTTCACGATGACCAAATTTCGAGTTTCTTTGCTCAGCCTGACGTTGCTGCTGGCTGTGCCTTTTGCGCCCCAGGCGATGGCTAAAACTTCCACGGCGGTGACCGCCTCCCAGCCGGATATCGCTTCCGGCAGCGCGATGATCGTCGATCTTGCCAGCAAAAAAATCATCTATGCCAGCCAGCCGGATCTGGTTCGCCCGATGGCGTCGATCACTAAGGTGATGACCGCGATGGTGGTGCTTGACGCCCATCTGCCTCTTGATGAAATGCTGACCGTTGATATCAGCCAGACGCCTGAGATGAAAGGGATCTATTCGCGCGTGCGCCTGAACAGCCAAATCAGCCGCCGCAATATGCTGCTGCTGGCGCTGATGTCGTCGGAAAACCGCGCCGCCGCCAGCCTGGCGCACCATTATCCGGGCGGCTACGACGCGTTTATCCGCGCGATGAACGCCAAGGCGCAGGCGCTGGGGATGACCCGTACCCGTTACGTCGAGCCTACCGGCCTGTCGATTCATAACGTCTCTACCGCCCGCGATCTGACTAAGCTGCTGATCGCCAGCGAACAGTATCCGCTGATTGGCCAACTGAGCACCACCAAAGAGGATATGGCGACGTTCGCCCATCCGGCCTATACGCTGCCGTTCCGCAATACCAACCATCTGGTCTACCGCGACAACTGGAATATTCAGCTGACCAAGACCGGCTTTACTAACGCGGCGGGCCACTGCCTGATTATGCGGACGGTGATTAATCAGCGCCCGGTGGCGCTGGTGGTGATGGATGCGTTTGGCAAATATACCCACTTTGCCGACGCCAGCCGTCTGAGAACGTGGATTGAAACGGGAAAAGTGATGCCGGTTCCGGCTTCCGCGCTCAGCTATAAAAAGCAGCGTGAAGCGCAGATGGCCGATGCGATGCTGAAAGGCGGCGCGCAGACCGCGCAGAACGATTAACCCCCATTTCCCCGGATTGCGGCGCGCAGAACGCTGGATACCTGTAGCCCGGCTAAGCGCAGCGCGAGCCGGGGGATTTTCCCGGAGGCGGCGCCGGCGCGCCTGTCCGGGCTACCGCTTACCCACTACGCCGAGAGGCTACTCCGGCAGCGTCCAGTCGCCATCGCCGAGCGGGCGCTGCATAATCAGGGTATCCCGCCAGTCGCCCATCTTATAGCCGACGCTGCGCAGCTGTCCCGCCACGCTAAAACCGAACTTTTTATGAATCGCAATCGACCCGGCGTTGCTATGCCCGTCGCCGATAATCGCCAGCATCTGCCGCCACGGTCCCTGTTCGCATTTCTCAATTAGCCGCGAGAGCAGGGCGCTGCCAATACCGCGTCCGCCCATTCCCGCCTCAACGTAAATCGACTCTTCAAGCGTGTAGCGATAGGCCGGACGCGGGCGGTAAAAGGTGGCGTAGCAGTAGCCGACGATGGTGCCGCGCCACAGGGCAACCAGCCACGGCAGACCGCTATCGCGCACGGTTTTGATACGTTTACGCATCTCATCGACGGTTGGCGGGATCTCTTCAAACGAGGCGCGTCCATTGAGCACGTGCCAGACGTACAGCGCAGCGATGGCGTGGGCGTCATCGGGCAGCGCTTCGCGGATCTCTAAGTCAGCGTCATGTAGCTTATCCACTGCGGACATGATGGGTGGGTTCCTTAAACGGGTTTGCCGGAGAGGAGAATTCTCCGGCGTGCAGCGTAATACAGAAGCCCCGGGGCTGAACAGTCCCCCGTGCGGATTATTGCGGGTCGGCGGCGCTTGTCGTTTTATCCGGCGCTTCGCCCCAGTATTTTTGCTTACTGGTTTTACCGATCCCCGGATTCATGCTGTTGGTGGGATCGTTTTCGCGATAAAAGCGTTTTAAGCTTTCCGGCGCTTCATACAGATGGCCGACGTTATGCTCGGCCGGATACTGAGCGCCGCGCTCCTTCAGCAGCACCAGCATTTTCTCTTTCAGTTCGTGGGCATCGACGCCTTTTTTCACGATGTAATCCTGATGGAAAACGTGGCACATAAAGTGGCCGTAATAGAGCTTATGCACCAGCTGGCTATCGATATCGGCGGGAAGATGCTCAAACCAGTCGGTATCGTTACGGCGCAGGGCGATGTCCAGCGCCAGAATATCTTCCACTTCATCGGCGTGAACCGCCTGGTAGCGGATCGCCGCGCCCGCGGCGGCAAAGCGGTGCAGAAAGGCTTTGCTGCCTTCTTCCGCGGTGCAGACGAAGAAATCGCCTTCGGCGTTCTTAAAATACTCCCCGAGCCAGGCCTGGGCTTCTTCAATGCCGTCGCCCGCCATCTTCAGCAGCAGATGGTGTTCGTATTTATCGCGCCAGGTTTTCATTCGCTCCGGCAGATGCGCCGGGAAGACGTGACCCAGCTTTTGCATAAAGCGGTCGGTGAAGTGCGGCTTAAACAGCGACACTTTCTCCAGCATCGCGTCGGTGCGGCCCTTCATGGTAAAGAAGAACGGCATTTTATCGGTGCCGAGCTTGTCGATCATCAGGAAGGTATCTTTCCCGTACTGCTCGGCGATATCGTAAATATCGCGATGCATGTACTCGCCCGCCACCGGCAGATGGTTGAATTCGGCGAGAATATGGCGGCGAATTTCGGTCAGCACTTCCGGGCGGTTGGTGCCGATGTAGAAGACCTGCTGGCGTTTTGCCGCCGGGAAGGTATCGAGGCGCACGGCGAACACCGCCAGCTTGCCGGCGCAGCCCGAGGATTCAAACAGGCGGTCCGGGTCGGCGTTGTAGCGCGCTGGGGTATCGGCATTCACGTCGCGCACGCGGGTGACGTAATCATGATCGTGGGCGTGGCGACCGTCGTGGCGGACATCTTCATCTTTAACCCGCTCGTCGTCGAGGCGGCTAAGAATTTGCTCCGGCGTCGTGCCGAGGTCGATGCCGAGGTGGTTCACCAGGCTGAGCTTGCCGTTTTCATCGATTTGCGCATACAGCGACATTTCGGTGTACGCCGGGCCGCGCTGGACCAGCGAGCCGCCGGAGTTGTTGCAGATCCCGCCGACCACCGATGCCCCGATGCAGGATGAACCAATGACCGAGTGCGGCTCGCGGCCCAGCGGCTTCAGCGCTTTTTCCAGCGAATAGAGCGTCGTGCCGGGATAAGCCAGCACCTGCTCGCCTTTATCCAGCAGATGCAGTTTATCCAGGCGCAGAGTGCTGATAATCACGATATCGCGGTCATAATCGTTGCCGTTCGGCGTTGAGCCTTCGGTCAGGCCGGTGTTGGCCGCCTGCATCAGAATGATTTTGTCGGCGTTGACGCAGGCGTTCAGCACGCGCCACAGCTCCAGCAGCGTACCGGGAAAGACCACCGCCAGCGCGTCGCCCTGGCCGGAGCGAAAGCCTTTACGGTAGCGCTGGGTTTTAGCCGGGTCGGTGAGCAGATGGGACGAGCCGACCAGACGGGTGAGTTCAGCCAGAAAAGCGTTGTTATTGGTTGTTGCAGATGACATGTTCCACTCCTTGTGGTGGTACAAAATTATCAAAAATAAGAATAGCGCTTTGTATGACAATTTGATGCATCAATGTTTCGAAAAATCAGAGAACAACGCGCGCTTTATTCAGGCGTCTCGTTTATGTTTATGGCAGACTTCGACTTTTGCTATCTTTTCGCCGATCTGGTCGACTGGAACAATGAGGGATAAAAATGAAATGGCTTTGTACTGTAGGCGTCGCTGTGAGCCTGGCGCTGCAACCCGCGCTGGCGGATGAATTGTTCGGCAATCATCCCCTAACGCCGCAGGCGCGGGATGCGTTTGTGACGGAACTGCTGACGAAAATGACGGTGGATGAAAAAATCGGTCAGCTGCGCTTAATTAGCGTCGGCCCGGATAACCCGAAAGAGGCCATCCGCGAAATGATCAAAGAAGGTCAGGTGGGGGCGATTTTTAACACCGTGACCCGCCATGATATCCGCACTATGCAGGATCAGGTGATGGAACTCAGCCGCCTGAAAATTCCGCTGTTTTTCGCCTATGACGTGCTCCACGGTCAGCGCACCGTTTTCCCGATTAGCCTTGGTCTGGCCTCCTCTTTTAACCTCGACGCGGTGAATACCGTCGGGCGAGTATCGGCGTACGAAGCGGCCGATGATGGCCTGAACATGACCTGGGCGCCGATGGTCGATGTCTCCCGTGACCCGCGCTGGGGCCGCGCCTCGGAAGGATTCGGGGAAGATACCTACCTGACTACCGAGATGGGCAGGGCGATGGTGGAGTCGATGCAGGGGAAAAGCCCGGCCGATCGCTACTCGGTGATGACCAGCGTCAAGCACTTTGCGGCCTACGGCGCGGTCGAAGGCGGCAAAGAATACAACACCGTTGATATGAGTCCGCAGCGCCTGTTCAACGACTATATGCCGCCGTACAAAGCGGGGTTGGATGCCGGCAGCGGCGCGGTCATGGTGGCCCTTAACTCGCTTAACGGCACCCCGGCGACCTCCGACGCCTGGCTGCTCAAGGACGTGCTGCGCGACCAGTGGGGCTTTAAAGGCATCACCGTCTCCGACCATGGGGCCATCAAGGAGCTGATTAAACACGGCGTGGCGTCGGACCCGGAAGACGCGGTGCGCGTGGCGCTGAAGTCCGGCATCAACATGAGCATGAGCGACGAGTACTACAGCAAGTATCTGCCCGGGCTGGTGAAGTCCGGGAAGGTGACGATGGCGGAGCTGGATGACGCGACCCGCCACGTGCTGAACGTCAAATACGATATGGGCCTGTTTAACGACCCCTACAGCCACCTGGGGCCGAAAGATTCCGATCCGCAGGATACCAACGCCGAAAGCCGCCTGCATCGCAAAGAAGCGCGCGAAGTGGCGCGCGAAAGCCTGGTGCTGCTGAAAAACCGTCTCGATACGCTGCCGCTGAAAAAATCGGGCACTATCGCGGTGATCGGCGCCCTGGCCGACAGCAAGCGCGACATGATGGGCAGCTGGTCGGCGGCGGGCGTTGCCGATCAGTCGGTGACCGTGCTGACCGGTATGCAGAACGCGCTGGGCGACAAAGGCAAGATTATCTATGCCAAAGGCGCCAACGTGACCGACGATAAAGGCATCGTCGACTTCCTCAATCTGTATGAGAAAGCGGTGCAGGTTGACTCGCGCTCGCCGCAGGAGATGATTGACGAAGCGGTGGCGGCGGCGAAGCAGTCTGACGTGGTGGTTGCCGTGGTGGGCGAGGCGCAGGGCATGGCCCACGAAGCCTCCAGCCGCACCGACATCACCCTGCCGCCGAGCCAGCGCGCCCTGATTAGCGCCCTGAAAGCGACCGGCAAGCCGTTGGTGCTGGTGCTGATGAACGGCCGTCCGCTGGCGCTGGTGAAAGAAGATCAGCAGGCCGATGCGATCCTCGAAACCTGGTTTGCCGGTACCGAAGGCGGTAACGCGATTGCCGATGTGCTGTTCGGCGACTACAACCCGTCGGGCAAGCTGCCGATGTCCTTCCCGCGCTCGGTTGGGCAGATCCCCACCTACTACAGCCATCTCAACACCGGTCGTCCGTACAATGCGGATAAGCCGAACAAGTACACCTCGCGCTACTTTGACGAGGCCAACGGTCCGCTCTATCCGTTTGGCTACGGCCTCAGCTACACCACCTTTAGCGTTTCCGACGTGAAAATGTCGGCGCCGACCCTGCAACGTGACGGCAAAGTGACCGCCAGCGTGCAGGTGACCAATACCGGCAAGCGCGAAGGGGCGACGGTGATTCAGCTTTATCTGCAGGACGTTACCGCTTCCATGAGCCGTCCGGTGAAAATGCTGCGCGGCTTTAAAAAGGTGACCCTTAAGCCGGGCGAGACGCAAACCGTCAGCTTCCCGATTGACGTTGAGGCGCTGAAGTTCTGGAACCAGCAGATGAAGTACGACGCCGAGCCGGGTAAATTCAACGTCTTTATCGGCGTCGATTCCGCCCGCGTGAAGCAGAGCGAGTTTGAACTGCTGTAATGGCGATTTGTCGCCCGGGTAAGGCGCCAGCCGCAGCCCGGGAACACGCTTTCCGTTATCCTAAAGGCCGATTAATCGGCCTTTTCTTTTTCCGCTCCGCCCTAAATGAACTACGCTTTTCTCTTAAGCTCCTGTTAATGGAGCGCAAATTAAAGAGGGACGCGAGGATGATAAAGGCAAGTGTTTGGTCAGGCGCGCTGGCGCTGGCGGCCCTGATTAGCCTGCCGCTGCAGGCGGCCGAGCCGGTTAAGGTCGGCTCAAAAATTGACACCGAAGGGGCGCTGCTCGGCAATATTATTTTGCAGGTGCTGGAAAGTCATGGGGTGAAAACCGTCAATAAAATCCAGCTCGGCACCACCCCGGTGGTGCGCGGGGCGATAACCGCCGGTGAGCTGGATATTTACCCGGAATATACCGGCAACGGCGCGTTCTTCTTCAAAGAGGAGAACGACCCGGCGTGGAAAAACGCGCAGCAGGGATACGAAAAAGTCAAAAAGCTGGACGCGGAAAAGAATAAGCTCATCTGGCTCACCCCGGCTCCGGCCAACAATACCTGGACTATCGCCGTCCGTCAGGATCTGGCGGAGAAAAACCACCTCGCCTCATTAAGCGACCTCGCCGGCTATCTGCAAAAGGACGGCGACTTTAAGCTGGCCGCCTCGGCGGAGTTTATTGAACGCCCGGACGCGCTGCCGGCGTTTGAAAAAGCCTACGGCTTTACGCTCAAGCAAGATCAACTGCTGTCGCTGGCGGGCGGCGATACGGCGGTCACCATCAAAGCGGCGGCGCAGCAAACCTCCGGCGTGAATGCGGCGATGGCCTACGGTACCGATGGCCCGGTCGCCGCGCTGGGTCTGCAAACCCTGAGCGACCCGAAGGGCGTGCAGCCGATTTATGCGCCCACCCCGGTAGTGCGTGAAGCGGTGTTAAAAGCCTATCCGCAGATAGCCGACTGGCTACAGCCGGTATTTGCCAGCCTGGATGAAAAGACGCTGCAAAAGCTGAACGCCAGCATTGCGGTAGAGGGGCTGGATGCGAAGAAAGTCGCCGCCGACTATCTGCAACAAAAAGGGCTGCTGAAGTAGCGCGCGCGTGACGATTCGTTGCGGTAACCGGGTTGCGCTGCTGCTGGCGTTGCTACTGCTGCTGGCGATGGCGCTGCCGTTTATCAATTATGCCCCTAACCGGCTGTTATCCGGCGAGGGGCGTTGGCTATGGCAGGTCTGGCCGTGGCTGGCGGGGGGGCAGGCGGCGGTCGCGCTGCTGATAGCGCTGCTGAGCTGGCGTTCAGGGCGCCTCCCGCTGCTGCTTATCTTCCTGCTAGCGGATCTGCTGCTGCCTTTATTGCTGTGGGGGGCCGGCAGGGCGGCGGTGCAGCTGGCCCAGAACGGTTCTCCTTTAGCCCGCACCTCGCCGGGCAGCGGTCTGTGGCTGGCGCTGGCGCTTTGCCTGCTTATTGCCAGCGATGCGGTTCGTCGCCTGACCTCCCGCGCCCTGTGGCGCTGGCTGCTAAATGCGCAAATCTGGCTGCTGCCCGCGCTGCTGCTGGGACTCGGCGCGCTCAATGACCTCTCTTTGCTGAAAGAGTATTTCAATCGCCGCGATGTTTTTGACGATGCCCTGTCTCAGCATCTGCTCCTGCTGTTCGGCACCCTGCTGCCGGGGCTGCTGATTGGGCTACCCGTTGGCGTTTGGCTCTGGCGGTATCCCCGCTGGCAATCGCCGGTTTTTGCGGTTCTCAACGTGATTCAGACCGTTCCCTCCGTCGCGTTATTTGGCCTGCTTATCGCGCCGCTGGCCGGGCTGGCGCGGGAGTTTCCCTCGCTGGCGCAGATCGGCGTTTCCGGGACCGGCATGACGCCAGCGCTGATCGCGCTAGTGCTGTATGCGCTATTGCCGCTGGTGCGCGGGGTGACGACCGGCCTGCAGCAGGTGCCGCGTGAAGCGCTGGAGAGCGCGGCGGCGATGGGGATGAGCGGCGGGCAGCGCTTTCGCCAGATACAGCTACCGCTGGCCTTGCCCGTACTGTTGCGCAGCCTGCGAGTGGTTAGCGTGCAAACCGTCGGTATGGCGGTGGTGGCGGCTCTGATCGGCGCGGGCGGTTTCGGCGCGCTGGTTTTCCAGGGGCTGCTCAGCAGCGCGCAGGATCTGGTGCTGCTGGGGGTAATCCCGACCATCGCGCTGGCGGTGGTGGTGGATGCGTTATTCGCGCTGTGGGGCGCATTACTGAAAGGAGAGGCCGGTGATTGAGTTTGACGGCGTCAATAAAGCCTTTGCCGGACAGCCTGCGGTGAAAGACCTCAATCTGCATCTGCGCGAAGGGGCATTTTCGGTGCTGATCGGCACCTCCGGTTCGGGGAAGTCGACCACGCTGAAGATGATTAATCGTCTGGTGGAGCACGATAGCGGGACGATCCGTTTCGCCGGGCAGGATATCCGCCAGCAGCCGGTGCTCGAACTGCGCCGCAAAATGGGCTACGCCATCCAGTCCATCGGCCTGTTTCCCCACTGGACGGTGGCGCAGAACATTGCCACCGTCCCGCAGCTGCTGAAGTGGTCGCGACAGAAAACCCAGGCGCGAATCGATGAACTGATGGCCTTGCTGGGGCTGGAGCCCGGCCTGCGCGAACGCTACCCGCATCAGCTTTCCGGCGGGCAGCAGCAGCGCGTCGGCGTGGCGCGCGCGCTGGCGGCCAACCCGGAAGTGCTGCTGATGGATGAGCCCTTCGGCGCGCTCGATCCGGTGACGCGCGAAGCCTTGCAGCAGGAGATGATCCGCATTCATCGCCTGCTGGGTCGCACGATAGTGCTGGTAACCCACGATATCGATGAGGCGCTGCGGCTGGCGGACCATCTGGTGTTGATGAATGGCGGCGAAGTGGTACAGCAGGGGGAGCCGCTGCAGATGCTGCTTGAGCCGAAAAATGCGTTTGTGCAGACCTTCTTTGGCCGCAGCGAACTGGGCGTGCGCCTGCTATCGCTGCGCGGCGTCGGCGATTATCTGCGCCGCGACGAGCGCCTGGCGGGGGATGCGTTAAACGTGGCGATGACCCTGCGCGAGGCGCTGTCGCAGTTCGTTGCCCATCGCCGCGAGGTGCTGCCGGTGGTCGATGAGCAGGGAGAGGCCTGCGGGACGCTGCATTTTGCCGACCTGCTGCGCGAGGAGGCCCGGCGTGAAGGCGCTGCGTGATCAGCTGCTGTGGCTCAGCGCCATGTTTATCGCGCTGCTGCTGGCGTTGCCCTACAGCGCGCCGCTGTTCAGCGCACTGTTTCCCGAGCTGCCGCGTCCGGTTTATCAGCAGGAGAGTTTTGTCTCTCTCACCCTGGCGCACTTTTGGCTGGTGGCGCTCTCCAGCCTGGCGGCGACGATCGTGGGCGTCGGGGCCGGGATTGCGGTCACCCGTCCAGGAGGACATGAGTTTCGTCCGCTGGTAGAGACCATCGCCGCAATGGGGCAGACGTTTCCGCCGGTCGCGGTGCTGGCGATTGCGGTTCCGGTGATGGGATTTGGCTGGCAGCCCGCGCTGATCGCGCTGGCGCTGTATGGCATATTACCGGTTTTGCAGGGCACGCTGGCCGGAATTGGGGCGGTACCGTCCGGGGTATTAACCATCGCTCAGGGGATGGGGATGAGCGGCTGGCAGAGACTGATGAAGGTTGAGCTGCCGCTGGCGGCGCCGGTGATGCTCGCCGGAATTCGTACCTCGACTATCGTCAATATCGGTACGGCGACCATTGCTTCAACCGTTGGCGCGAATACGCTCGGTACGCCGATTGTTATCGGCCTCAGCGGATTTAATACCGCTTATGTCATTCAGGGGGCGCTGCTGGTGGCGCTGGCGGCGATTATCGTCGACCGCGGTTTTGAACGGCTGAACCGGCGAATCAGCCGACACCGCCGCGAACAATAAATGAATAACCGGCCAGCATCACGCCGCCGATGCCGCTGATGGCCATAAATAAGAACAGGGTAATCACCGCAATTTTCGCTGGCTTCATAATAGGCTCCTGATGTTAACGCAGGGATTATACGGTGAAGCGCAGGTGTTAATAAAACATTAATTGCTTTTTAGCGACGACAATATCTCCGGCTCGCGCTGCGCTTAGCCGGGCTACGGACCCACAGCAATCTGCGATCCGGTAGCCCGGACAGGCGCGTCAGGCGCCGCCTCCGGGAGACGCGGCGGTGGCGTGATTGAGCCAGATAATCTGCCCCTGCTGCTCCCAGAGACGCATTTGGTTGACCTGGGCGCTGCAGGGCGTCTCTCCGCACCAGACCATCAACGTACTCTCGGGGAAAAGTTCCGGCCGGAGCTGGTTTAGCGAATGGGCGAGAATATCCACCCGCCAGCCCTGCTCACTGGCTATCCATCCCTCCAGCCATAGCCGGGTAATATCGCTAACGTTCCAGCCCACAACCAGCGCATGGTTACCGGGATATTTTGCCGTGGATGACAGACTGCGGGCGATATGATTAATCAAAATACCGTCAAGGATGCCACGCAGCGCCAGCAACGTCGGCTGCGGGCTAAGCAGGCGCTGGCGTAAAGGGTTAATCAGGTGCTTGACCAGAATTTGCGCAGAGTCGCTGTGGTTGCGCTCCTTAAGCCACATGCGCAGGCGATGATAGCTACCGGTTTGCAAATAGCCGAGCAGGATCTCCTGCTGAGCGCGCCAGCCGTCGGCCACCTCCTGCTCGTTATCCATCAGCAGCGTTTTCACTTTCCCGACCTGCACGCCGGACTCAATCCAGCGCTTAATTTCGCGAATGCGGTCTATTTCATATTCGTTGAACAGGCGATGACCGCCGTCGGTACGCTGGGGTTTCAGTAATCCGTAGCGCCGCTGCCAGGCGCGTAACGTCACGGGATTGATATCGCAAAGCTGGGCAACTTCGCCGATTGTATAAAGCGCCATTTTCTCCTCCCGCTGTGTTCTCCTCCATTAACTGTAGAAGCTGTTTGCCGAAGCGGGAATTTTTGTCTGTTTTTTGTACAAAAATGGACCGTCGAGACGCGGAGAAGTGTGATCTTAACCATGAATTATCATTTTCATGTATTGCTTCAAAGAAAGTTATAAGCAAGCAGTGTATGTTACGCGCTTTCAAATGAAGTGTGGTCTGCGGGTATGTACGAGTTCGATCTGGTGTTGCTGCTGCTTCAGCAGATGTGCGTGTTTTTGGTCATCGCGTGGCTGATGAGCAAAACGCGGCTGTTCATCCCGTTAATGCAGGTCACCGTCCGATTACCGCACAAGCTGCTATGCTACGTGACCTTTTCCATTTTCTGCATCCTCGGCACCTACTTCGGCCTGCATATCGAAGACTCGATCGCCAATACGCGGGCCATCGGCGCGGTAATGGGCGGCCTGCTGGGCGGCCCGGTAGTCGGCGGTCTGGTGGGGCTGACCGGCGGCCTTCACCGCTACTCGCTGGGCGGCATGACGGCGCTGAGCTGCATGGTGTCCACCATCGTCGAGGGTCTACTCGGCGGCCTGGTGCACAGCATTCTGGTCAAACGCGGGCGGCCGGATAAAGTCTTTAGCCCGCTTACCGCCGGCGCGATCACCTTTTTCGCCGAAATGGTGCAGATGCTGATTATTCTACTTATCGCTCGCCCGTTCGAAGATGCGCTGCATCTGGTACAGAGCATAGCCGCGCCCATGATGGTTACCAACACCGTCGGGGCGGCGCTGTTTATGCGCATCCTGCTGGATAAGCGGGCGATGTTTGAAAAATATACCTCGGCTTTCTCAGCCACGGCGCTGAAGGTTGCCGCGTCGACGGAAGGGATCCTGCGTCAGGGATTTAACGAAGAGAACAGCATGAAGGTCGCGCAGGTGCTGATCCAGGAGCTGGATATCGGCGCGGTGGCGATAACCGATCGCGATAAGCTGCTGGCGTTTACCGGGATCGGCGACGATCACCACCTTCCCGGTAAACCCATCTCTTCGCTGTATACCCAAAAGGCGATAGATTCCGGCGAAGTCGTTTACGCCGACGGCAACGAAGTGCCTTACCGCTGCTCGATTCATCCCAACTGTAAGCTGGGATCGACGCTGGTTATCCCGCTGCGCGGCGAAAATCAGCGGGTGATCGGCACCATTAAGCTCTATGAAGCGAAGAACCGCCTGTTCAGCTCGATCAACCGTACGCTGGGAGAGGGGATTGCGCAGCTGCTGTCGGCGCAGATCCTGGCCGGTCAGTATGAACGGCAAAAAGCGCTGCTGACGCAATCGGAAATCAAACTGCTGCACGCCCAGGTGAACCCGCATTTCCTGTTCAACGCGCTGAATACGCTAAAAGCGGTGATTCGCCGCGATAGCGACCAGGCCGGACAGCTGGTGCAGTATCTGTCGACCTTTTTTCGCAAAAACCTGAAGCGGCCTGCGGAAATCGTCACCCTGGCGGATGAAATTGAGCATGTGAACGCCTATCTGCAGATTGAGAAAGCGCGTTTTCAGGCCAATTTACAGATTCAGATGCTGGTGCCCGAAGCGCTGGGACAGCATCAGCTTCCGGCGTTTACCCTGCAGCCAATCGTCGAAAACGCCATTAAACACGGGACTTCGCAGCACCTCGGGGTGGGCGAGATCACCATCCGCGCCAGTCAACACGAACGCTGGCTGCAGCTGGATATTGAAGATAATGCCGGGCTGTACCAGGACAAACCCAGCGCCAGCGGGCTGGGCATGAACCTGGTCGACCGCCGGCTGCGGGCGCGCTTCGGCGCCGACTGCGGGATCACCGTAACCTGCGAACCGGAATGTTTTACCCGCGTCACGCTGAGACTGCCTGTGGAGGACAACGCATGTTAAAAGTATTAATTGTCGACGACGAGCCGCTGGCGCGTGAAAACCTGCGTATTTTGCTGGAGACCCAGCCTGATATTGAGATCGTCGGCGAATGCGGGAATGCCGTCGAAGCGATTGGCGCGGTGCACAAGCTGCGCCCGGACGTGCTGTTTCTGGATATCCAGATGCCGCGCATCAGCGGCCTGGAGATGGTCGGCATGCTCGATCCCGAGCATCGCCCCTATATCGTCTTCCTCACCGCGTTTGACGAGTACGCGGTGAAGGCCTTTGAAGAGCACGCGTTTGATTATTTACTGAAGCCGATTGAATCCGCCCGGCTGGAAAAAACGCTGGTTCGTCTGCGCCAGGAGCGCAGCCTGCAGGATATGACCGTCCTCGACGATACTCAGCAGGCGCTGAAGTACATTCCCTGCACCGGACACAGCCGGATCTGGCTGCTGCAGATGGAAGACGTGGCCTTCGTCAGCAGCCGGATGAGCGGGATTTACGTCACCGACTGCGAAGGAAAGGAGGGCTTTACCGAGCTGACCCTGCGCACCCTGGAGAGCCGCACGCCGCTGCTGCGCTGCCATCGCCAGTACCTGGTCAACATGTCCCATCTCAAGGAGATCCGCTTTGAGGAGAACGGCCAGGCGGAGCTGCTGATGCGCGCCGGGCAAACGGTACCGGTCAGCCGCCGCTATCTGAAGAGCCTGAAAGAGGCGATTGGGCTGTAAAATGGCGGAATCGTGATAGACTGAGCGGCAGAATTTTTCATCATGAAGGCAATATGATCAGTAACGATATCTTACGTAGCCTGCGCTACACCCTGAAAACCAACAACAACGGCCTGGTAAGTATTTTTGCGCTGGCGGATGCGCCGGTGAGCGCGGAACAGCTGGTTCCCTGGCTGAAAAAAGAAGACGAAGAGGGGTTTGCGCGCTGCCCGGATATTGTGCTGTCCAATTTCCTTAACGGCCTGATTTACGCGAAGCGCGGAAAAGATGAATCCGCGCCGCCGCTCGCTGTCGAGCGCCGGGTCAACAACAACATCGTGCTGAAAAAGCTGCGAATCGCCTTCTCCCTGAAGACGGATGATATTCTCGCTATCCTCACCCAGCAGAAATTCCGCGTCTCCATGCCGGAAATCACCGCCATGATGCGCGCCCCGGAGCATAAAAACTTCCGCGAATGCGGCGACCAGTTCCTGCGCTACTTCCTGCGCGGGCTGACCGAGCGTGAACACGCGAAATCCTGATATGCCTCCCCCGGCTTGCGGCGTAAACGCCTGAACCGGGCTACCCGAAGGCACGGCCCCGTAACCCGGCTTGCGTAGCGCCAGCCGGGAATTCTCCAGACCAGGCAGGGCTATTTCACTTCTTTAAAACCCTGCGATTTCAGCAATTTCTCCGACTCGCTCAGCGAAATAAACTTTTGTGAACAGTCGGAAAAGCTGGCCCCCGGCAGGTGACATAGCTCGCTGATTTTAGCCTGATTAAAGTCGATGGAGAGGTGTTCCTGCGCGACGTTCTCTTTATAGTCGACGCTGTGGGTAACGCCTTTGATTTTGCTGTAGGCCGCGCCGATAGGGTCGATGACCTTGCGCGCCTGCTCTTCGTTGCTCACCCCGAGCGATTTATAGGGGATAGTGTTATCCGCGTCCTGGCGGGTAACGACATCGTCTTTGTAGTGATAGGTGTAGGTCAGGTCAACGCCGTTGATCGTGTTGTTGAACGTTTTGACCTCATCTTTGTTGTTATCGCAGCCGACAAGCGTGGCCATCAATAGCGTTGCGCCCAGAGCGACGGTGATCCTGCGGTTAAATTTCATTATCATTCCTTGTTAATCAATCATCATCTCTAATTGTATACAGAGTTGCGCGATGGTGCTGAGCGTATCCTCGGCGGTGGCCGTTTCGCTCTCGCCCAGTTGCTGAAGCAGACGCGCAAGATGGCTAAAACCCTGGTTCGTCAACTCGCCGCCCAGCGTGGCGGCCTCGCGAAACAGGCTCTTTTGCTGATAGCGCAGGCCGTTGTGCGCTATCTGGATCAGTAGCGTCCGGGCGCGCTGCAACAGGCTCAGGGCCGGCGAGCGCGGCGGCAGTACATCGCCAACAGGCAACGGCGCGACGGGAAGCGGCTCGGCGTTCAGCGCCCAGGCGCGGGTACGGGTCATCATGACCAGCGGCTCCAGGCTAAGCTGCCCGTGATGAAAGCTGACCAACCCGGAAACCATCACCACCGGATCGTCCTCTTGTCTGAGCAGCGCCGCCATCCGCTCAACGGCATACGGCGCGCTGGCGGAGGCGGGAAGGGACAAGTACAAAACGTTGTTTTCTCCCACGCCGCTGAGGACCTGCGCATCCAGCGTTTGCCGGGCGGCGTCCCATCCGACGGCAAGGCAGGCCTCCACCGGCAGAATAAACAGGTTATCAACCTGATTGAGCGGGCGCACCCAGGCCGGGGGGCGCTGGCGCAGATACTCACGCAGGGCCGCGGCGCCCGGCTGCCGCAGCGGCGCGCTGAGCAAAAGCCAGGCATCTTCGGTGAGCGGAAGGCTGCTGCTCAGGCGCTGACGGGCGCCCAGCAGCAGCTCGCCGCCGGCAGTGCGGCGCGCTGACCGGGTAATGATTTGCCCGCCCGCCAGTATGCCGGCCTGAAAGGTAAACAGGCGGCGCTGCCATAGCGGATTTTGCGCCCGTTCAGCCAGCGGCCAGCGGTGCGACAGATGCAAAATGCTGCCGGTATCCGGATCGCTAAACCAGAGACGTAAGCCGTACTGCTGGTTATCCTGCCAGCCGCGCATGCCAAGGGAAATCAGCCGCAGATGATCGAGCTGCGCTTCACCGGCAATACCCTGACCGACGACGGTGCGCCACGGCAGGGGCGGCGTCTGGCCGGCATCGGCAAGCTGCGCCATTCGGTCGGCGCTCTCAAGACGGGCATTAAGGCCCGCGAGCTGGGCCAGCAGCTGCTCAGGCACGTAGTGGCTGGCGCGCTGCTGGCAGGCATCGACGCCTTCGCGCAGCTCGGCAAGCGCGCCGATGACCCAGCGCCAGTTGGCCGCATGCGCTGCGCGCTGCGCGCGGGTGAACGCGGCTTCGAAGCTGATTGGCGGCTGGCTGACGCCGTTTTGCCACAGCAGTTGGCTTAGCTGACGGAGGCTTTGTCGACAGGCTTCGCCCTCGGGCGTAGCAAAAGGTCCGCCGCGGGCGGCGACCCTGCGGCTGCGGGTTTGCCAGACCAGATGCGTAAAGCCCGGCTGTTGGGCTTCGGCGTCGGTAAAGGCCTGCACCGCCAGCGCGATATGCTCGCACAGGGAGCCTTCGATGCAGTCGCAGCGGGCAAAGCGGATACTGCTGCGGGAATAAAAACGCACATCGCTCATCGGCAGCTTTGCCGACGGCGTTTCGTTGGGTCGGCAGAACAATTCCACCGTCAGCCCTTTATCCGCCAGCTGCTGCGCCCGCTTGAGAATCGACTCGGGCAGGGTGGCCAGCTCCTCCTGCCACAGGCCGGGATGCCAGCGCTCGTCAGCGTTTGGCTCCCCTTCAGGAGCCGCGTGCCCGGCGTTGGCGCGCTGATAGCTCAGGATCAGCATCACGCGATGGCGGCACATGCCGCTAGCGCCGCAGGTACAGCTGGACTCTTTGAGGGCCCGATCTTTTTCCAGCCGGGTACGGGTACCATCGCGAAAAACGGCGGTCAGCGTACCGGCCTCATCCTGCTCCAGCGCGGGGATATTGCCGTTATCCAGCTCTTTTTGAGCGCGTTTCACAAACCCGGCGTTGCTCAGCGCGGTGAGCGCCTGCGGCGTGAGCTCCAGTAATTCAGGGCGTAAAGGCATCATGATTGTAAATTCTCCGCCAGCCAGGAGGCGAGCTCGCCGGGCGTCATGGCGGCGATTTGCGCCCCGACGTTGACCAGCGACTGGGCCATTTCATGGTCATAACAGGGGGACGCCGCGTCGTCCAGCGCCGCCAGGCCGAGGACTTTGATGCCGCTTTGTACGCTCTGCTTGACCTGGTTAATCAACAGCGAGTTCGCTCCGCCTTCAAAAAAGTCGCTCACCAGCACAATCACGCTCTTGTGCGGTTGCTCAATCAGCTGCCGCGCATACTCTACGGCCTGGGCGATATGGGTGCCGCCGCCGAGCTGAACTTTCATCAGCAGCTCGACCGGGTCGGCGACATCCGCCGTGAGATCCACCACGCTGGTGTCGAACGCCACGAGGTGCGTGCGAATGCCGGGCAGCTGCCATAAGCAGGCCGCCATGACCGCGGAATGAATCACGGAATCCACCATTGAACCGCTCTGATCGACCAGCAAAATCAGCTGCCATTTTTCGCTGTGGCGCTTCACGCGGCTGATAAACTTTGGCGATTCAATGTACAGCTTGCCGCGCTGCGGGTCCCAGTGCTGGAGGTTGGCGCGCAGGGTGCCTTTGAAATCAAAGTTGCGCGCCAGCGGGATGCGCGAAGGCCGCTGCCGGTCGCGCGCGCCGGAAAACGCCTGACGAACCTCTTTTGCCAGCCGGGCCATAATTTGCTCCACCACCTGGCGCACCAGCTGTCGGGCGGCGTTCAGCACGTCAGGATTCATCAGATGTTTGGTATGCAGCACCGCGCGCAGCAGGCTTTCGGAGGGTTGAATTCGTTCCAGCACTTCCAGATTCGTCACCACCTCGTCAATGCCGTAGCGCAGCACCGCATCGCTCTCCAGCCGCTCGATAACCGGCTGCGGAAACAGCATATGAATGGCGTTGATCCACTCCGGCGTCGTCAGGTCGGACTCTTCCAGCCCGCCCAGCCGTTCGCCCCGCTGCAGCCGTTGCGGATCGCGGCCGTAAAGCCACTCCAGGGCCCGGTCTACCTGGCGGGCACGCTCGTCGAGACCGCCGAGGCTATTGTCGGCGGCCGGGCCCAGAATCAGCCGCCAGCGCTGGAGTTCACGGGTTGTCAAAATATCGGATAGCGGATGCATTAGCGTCCTCCCCAGTGGCGAAGCGCCGCCAGCGCCTGCTGCTCCAACAGCTGGTGATGGATTAACCGCTGCGGCGAGCAGGAAACCGGCGCCTGTAGCGCATGGGTCGGCAGCATGGTCATGTGATAGTGATCGAGCACCTGGCGGGCCAGCGCGCCGCGTTCGCGGGGCGGCAGCCAGGCCATCGCCGCGCGTAAATCCGGCAGCGCGAGAATAAACTCCTCTTCCGCCAGACGGGCGAGACGCTCGCTGAAGCCGGCGATAAAGGCGGGCTGACAGGCAAGCTGATGGCGGGCCAGCGCCAGCATGCCATGTACCGCCTCTCCCAGACGCTGCGCGGGCAGCCGCGTCAGCAGGGCCAGCGCCGTTTCAGCGGTAGCGGCGGGGTGCTCGAGACGCATCAGCGCGCCAAGCGCCGCGCCGCGGTCGAGCGGTGCGGCATCGGCTGCGTGAATTCGCCGTTCAAGCAGCGCGAGAGCGGCGCTGAGCGAAACGCCCGGTAAAACGCTGCCGCTGTGGAGATCGCGCAGGATGTGGCTCAGGGTCTGCCAGCTATGCAGATGGGCGTGAAACTGCTTCTCGTCGGCGACGCCGCTGGATTCGCAGAGCCACAGCGTCCGGTCAAGCGCCGCGCTGAGCGTGATTTCCAGCACGGCGGCGTTCTGCATGCCGCCGATGTCATCCCGCTGCCAGAGGGCATACAGCACCTCCAGCGCCGGCCCCATTTCGGCAAACTGGCTCTCTTCGGCAATCAGCTGCGCCAGCTGTTCCAGCATCTGCTGGCTAAAGGTGGCGAGCCCCGCCAGCGCCGCCTGATTGAGGCTGGCGGCGAGGCTTTTGATGCCAAAGGAGGAGAGAATATTCCCTTCCAGCCGCCGTCGCGCGGCATCCGCGAGGGAGGCGCCGTAGCGGGCGGATTCAATCAGGACGGCATGCTGTTCCATGGTGCGAAACACTCCCCAGCGCTCTTCGCCATCGCCGGAAAGGGCTACCGCGCTGCCGGTTCGCTGCTGGAACCCGGGGATCTCAAGAATGGCCAGCCGGTGTAATACCTGACTTTTCGCTAATCCGTCGGGCGCAAAGCGGTTGAGGTTCAGATTCGCCGGCGGGGCAATCCCGACGCGCGCCAGCTCGCGTTCGACGTCCTGCGGCAGCGGCGGCAGCGGCGTTCCCGGCGCGAGCTTGCCGAAATCCGCCCCCGCCAGCGCATCCACGATGGTCAGCAGAATAGGATCGGTTTGCGGATGGATGGCGCCGCGATAGCTCCACGGCAGCGGGGCGTTTAGCGCTTCTTTGATTAACGAGCCCGCCAGCGCGTCAAGCCAGTCGCAGCGCAGGGGCTGGGTATGGCCGCGCATCCGGGCCAGCGCCATGGCGCGCAGATGGGCGGCTGCCAAATCGGCGGTTGAGGCCGGAAGGCGATGCTGACGCAGGCGGGCGAGCAGGGTTTTCAGCAGCTGTTCCCCGGCCTGCCGCTGACCGAGCTGCCAGCACCAGCGCTGCCAGACCGGCGCCGGCATCCCGGAAAGATAGCCCGCCAGTACGTCCAGCCGCTTTTCGCTGTACGGCGTCAGATAGCAGCCGGTGACGGCATCGGGCGTCGGCGGAGGCGGTAATGCCGGCTCCTGCTCCTGCGCCGGGCAGTTCCGCCACAGGGTAGCCAGCGCCGGAGCGTGCCAGCCGCCGCAGACCACCACCACCGGGCCGTTATTTTGCCGCATCGCCCATGCCAGCCAGCGGGCCATATAAGCTTCCCGTCGCCGGCTGTTTTCGCCGCCGCCGCTGTCGCCGCGTAGCTGGACAAACCAGGTCTCCAGCGCCTGTTTCAGCCCGGCGCGCTGGTTTTCATCTTCGAACAGATGGTCCCACAGCTCGTCGGTATTCTCCATGCCGCTGACCTCGAGCAGGCGCTGATGGTCATCGGCGCGGCGGGCGTCAGAGGGATCGCTGTCGTTGTCGTCCTGCGCCCAGACGGGTAAATCGATAAAGCGGATATGCGCCCCCGTTGCCCGCGCGGCCAGCAGCGCCTGCCACTCCGGCGAGAATTCGGCGAACGGCGTCCAGGCGCTGCGTCCTGCCGCGCCGCCATGCTGCTGCTGGCAGTAGCTGTAGACGGCGATGGGCAGTTGGTGGGGTAAAAAAAGCTCTTCCAGGCGATGATTAAAATCCGCCGGACCTTCAATCAGAACGTAGCGCGGGCACACGCGTTCTATTCGTTCTTTCACCAGCCTGGCGCAGGCCGGGCTGTGGTGACGAACGCCGATGATTAACGGCTGTTCTGGCATGCGTGTTCCCTCACGGCAGGCGGTGGCGGGCCTGATAATAGGCCTGCCAGTGGGCTTCTTTATGCGTGCCGACGCGTTGTTCAAAATAGCGGCGCAGGCGGGCGCGGTCATCTTCATTGTCTTTCACGATGGTACCGGCGATGCAGTCTACCAGGTCGGCGGGTTCGCCGGCGCGACCGGCGAGGAACCATGCCCGCACGCCGACGGCGTGGGCGACGTTGACCGCTTCGGCGGTGGACATCACCGCGCTGAGGGTATCCATCGCGGTTTTCTTACCCCCGTCGGCGCGCAGATCGCGGAAGGTCTGGATCAGCAGTTCCAGTACGACATCGGGGACTTTATGCGGGATGCCGCTATGCTCCAGCAGGCGAGCCGACGCGTTAGCCACCAGTTCCAGCTCCTGCTGAAAATCCATAATCGGAAAGACGGTTTCGAAGTCGAAGCGGCGTTTTAGCGCCGCGCTCATTTCGTTAACCCCGCGATCGCGGGTATTGGCGGTGGCAATAATATTAAATCCGGCGCGGGCATAGAGCTGGCTATCGTCGCCGGTTAGCTCCGGGATCGCCATGACGCGGTCGGATAGCATCCCCAGCAGGCAGTCCTGAACCTCCAGCGGCGTGCGGGTAATCTCTTCAAAGCGGACGATTTTACCGTCACGCATGCCCTGATACAGCGGGGCGGGCACCAGCGCCTGCGTCGACGGACCCTGGTTTATCAGCAGCGCATAGTTCCAGGCATATTTGATTTGATCTTCGGTAATCGCCGCGCCGCCCTGAATGGTGAGCCCGGCGTCGCCGCAGATGGCGGTGGCCAGCAGCTCCGAGAGCAGCGATTTAGCCGTACCCGGCTCGCCGACCAGCATCAGGCCGCGCCCGGTCGCCAGCGTGACCAGCATCCGCTCGACGGCGGCCGGACTCATGACCACCTTGCGGCTAATGTCGCGAGCGCTATCGCCAAGGATAAACGCGCGCGCCGCAGGCAGGCTTAGCTGCCAGCCGGGCGGGCAGGGGAAACAGTCGTTCTGCTGCAGCCGGGCGAGCTCATCGGCGTAAAGTATGGCGGCAGGGGGGCGCTGAAGATGTGGTTCCTGTTGTATCATCGTTTCTTCCTTAAAGAGACCGCGGTAATGGGAGCATTTTTATCCTATGTGCAGCGAATAGCGTAAACGCGCTTTGCTTATCCACGGAAAATGACCTCAATCGTGCTTAGCGCCTCGCTGAGATCCTGTGGATCGAGCTGTGAGAACGCAGCGGGCCGTTCGCCATCATAGAGTCTGATGGCGGCAAACCGCTGAGGAGCCTTCGCATCCATGTTGTAGTGCACGAACCCTGGCGTGATTTCCAGAATCAGTCGATGCCGCCCGACATCGTAGCAGAAACGGTTTTCAGCGCCCTGCCACCAGCCGCGACTGCGGATGCCCAATAATTGCCCGCAGGTTGTTGATTTTCCCTGCCAGCGCGTAAGCTCGCTGCGGGCGGTTTCTTCCGCCAGCAGCTGCACCGTCTGGCGCGTCAGCTGGCGGAACGGTGGCAATAGCTGATAATCGGCAAAAATTTGGCTAAATGCTGCCCGCGTCGCGTCATCCATTTCCAGCGGATGAACAAGGCCGAACAGCGCCTCTTCCGGTAGAGCGATAGGGTCATCCTGGCCATCGCAGAATTCCTCTTCCGCGGCGACGCGAAAGGCGTTGAGCAGGCGACGGGGTTCACTGGCGGCGTAGATTCCCCATACCAGGCGCCGGGTAAGATTGTTGGTCAGCGGATGATCGACAAACAGCGATTGAAACTCCGTTCGCGTCCAGCGCCGTGCCAGCCGCAGGGCATTTTCCAGATGCGGCAGCAGGCGTTTGGCCACCTGGGCTGCGTCTTTTTTCAGGCCTTTCAGCCTGGCCAGCGCTTCCGCGGCTTTTACCTGGTCATCTTCGGCGCGCAGGCGCGGCAGGATCTTTTGCCGCGCTCCCTGCTGGTCGTAAATCACCGGCAGCAGATTTTCATCAAAACGGACATAAAAGCCGCGGGAACCAAAATCAAAAGCCAGCGTTTGGGGATCGTCCAGCCCCAGCGTAGGCGTTAGCCGATCCTGCAGCTGCTCTTCGCTGAGATCGCGGGCTTCGGCGACCTCTTTAAGAGACTGCCTGGCGCTTTCGCGCAGCGGGCGGGATTTGGCGCCCTGCGCGATGTGGTGCAGCTGCAGCAGCGCCATATCGCTGCCGATGCGGGTGAGAAGATGCAGCCCGCTGGCGGCGCGGGCGGATTTCCCTTCCTGCGGCCAGGCCAGGATAAGCTGGGTTAAATCACGCACTGTCGCTTCATCGCCAAAAATCCCCAGCGCCTGAAACGCCCAGTTATCTTTGGCTGGGGCTCCGGCAGTCTGCCATGCGTTAAATAAATCCCAGACGAAAGCGGCCAGCGATTGGGGCTGGCAGGCGGCTTTGGCTAAATCCAGCCCGCCGTAATGATGGCCGCCCTGGGCGAAGCGCAGCATTTCGCCGAAGATCTCCAGCGCATCGTCGGTCAACGGCTGGTCGGTGCCGATAAGCCGCGGCCTACGCCAGAGCGTCGGTTGCCAGAAGTCAGGCACTTTTGGAATGCGGACAGGGTAGTTGTCCAGCGGATCCTGCGTCAGCAGCTGTTCCAGCTTCGTCCACAGTGCCGGTTCGTTCCAGCGTTGTGCTACCGCTTTCAGCCGTTCATGGCGGCCTTCCTGGTACAGCAGACGCAGCGCGTTAATAGCCGCCTCGCGGCTATCGCCCGCTTTATCGAACGCCAGTGGGATTAACGCGGCGGCTGCGTGCTCCGGCCACTGCAGGAGCCACTGACGAGCCAGTTGGCTGTGCGCCTGCAAGCGTCGCCAGACGCGGGCCATCGGTAGCGCCAGCTCCGTTGCGCCGAGATGCGTCAGCAGGGGGAAGATCTCCTTTGGCCGATGCTGCAGCGCCAGCAGCAGGCCGGGTAGGGCATCGGTCCCGAGAATGCTCAGCGCATATTCGGCGCCGACAAATCTAAAGTTAGCGGCATTGATGCCCTGCCAGGCCACCAGCGCCCGCTCGCGAGGCAGCTGCATAAGCAGATAAAGATTCCAGCAGTCGTTAGGGTTGTAGGCCTTTACCAGGTAATCCCCCCATGCCTCCAGTAGCGTAGCGATATCGAAGTTTTGCAGTGCGTGGCAGGCGTTGCCCCACCAGACATAGCGATGAAAATATTTCTCCGTATCGAAATGGTCCCGCTTGCCGCATAACGTGTACTGGTGGAACAGGTATTCAATACTCTGAAAGCCCAGCTCCTGCATGACGATGGTGCAACCTATGCTGGCGAGACGTTCATCGAGCGGAAGGTTATTAAAGAAACAGGCGGGTTTGCTGGCAGCCAGCGCTTCCCGCTCTCCTGGCTGCCAGTGCTCCTGAGGCGCAACGGTCAGCGACGTTAGCGCAAAACGCGGGGGCGCGACTTTTTTCTTTTTGCTGCGCCACGGCGGCGAGCGCAGGATCTCCGGCAGGCAGGAGCGATCGGTTGCCAGCGTAACGTCTGAAGGCATCGATGGTCGGCTGGCCGCCAGAAGTTCCTGTGCCTTCGTGCTTAGCCAGGGAGTAACCTGCTCAGCCAGCTGAGGATGCGTATTGAGCAGCGTCCGCAGCAGCATTCTCCAGCTTTCTTCACACTTTTTCTGCTGCTGCGGACGCTTTTTCTCTGCGATCTCAGGATAGCCCGGACGAGCGGGCGGTTCCGGCAGCGCCAGCAATTCCGCTACAGCGGCCAGAGCGGCATGGGGATATTTTTTGGCGAATGTTGACACGCGCTGCTGGCTGGGTTTGTTTTTATCCGCCACCAGCAGCAGCAGCCGGATAGCCTGCGGATGGTTAATTTGCGCCAGCAGGCTGCCGCAGTCATTCCGGTGCGCATATATCGCCAGCCTGGGGATCGCCGCCAGCCCCTGCTCGCGCAGCAGGGCCGCGCAGGCGGAGTAACCGTAGCGGTTTTCGTCGCACATCTCGCTGGCCTGACAATCGGTAAAGACATCAAGCCAGCAGGATTGCTCCAGTACTGCCAGCTTAGCAGGATCTGTCGCTACCGCTTTCAACCACTCGCTTGATGAACGGCTGGCGTATTTATCAGCGTCGAGCAGGCTATTTGCAACGTCCGGTCGTTCCGGCAACAGCAGGGCAATAAACGGTTTACGATTAAGCTCGATATCAGGGAGCGCGCGGATAAGTTTGTCAGCGCAGCGTAGCCAGATCGCCTCTTCAGCCAGCGAAAGGTGTTTTCGCAGACGCAGATCGAATTCGTGGTAAGTATCGCAGCGAAAACCGTACTGGTACGCTTTTTTCGGATGAGAAAAAACGATGCTGGGTGGCTGAAGATTGCTGTGGGTCACGGTGATAAATTGCCGTTCAATCACCACTTCGGTGGCATATTCCACGCCCCTTAGCTGGACGATTTCATCGAGTAGCTCGGGACTGTCATCTTCTGCCAGCCGGGTAAGCGCCGCCAGCGCGCGGGGGGGCATTGCCGGTTTGGCTTCGCCCACATAGCCGACCGCCTGCGCAATAGCCTGCCGCCATTCGGCAGTGCATGTTTCATAGTCCCACGTAAGGGCCTGAATATGCTGATAGCGCGAGGGAATATCGTTCGCCAGTCGTTGCAGGCGTCCCTCTTCGATCGGCGGTACCGGGTCGCCAGGCCAGCGGCGATGGCTTAACGGTTGTTTGCCCTTTTTAAAGGATAGCTCCAGCTGCGCGTCATCCGCCAGCCATGGCGGGAGTGCTGTGTTGTGCATAAACGTTCCTTGTGTTACTCAAACAGCCCGTCGATATCGTTAATCAATTCACTGAGGGTGACGTTATCCAGCACCGAAAACGTGGCCTGCTGTTTGCCGTTGCCGCCCCAGCCGTACTGGTGCGCATTTTCGGCACACAGCCATATTTTGCTCAGCAGCTGCTCGGCGCTGAGTTCATCCGGCAGCAACCCGACGGCAAAGCCTTCGTCGATTTCCATCACCAGCGTCCACTGGCCCAGCGGTTTAAGCATCCAGCCAATCCAGCCTGCATCCTGCGGTTCGCCGCGCAGCCAGCCTTTATTCGCCAGCCCTATTACCCGCCCGCTCGGGCATTTGCGCCCGGCCCAGCGGGTCAGCTCGGTGGCCGCCAGTTCGGCGGTCGTCAGGGTGTAGCAGCTGCGGTCAAGCTGGCGGAACGGCGGCAGCAGCTCATAATCGGCGAACAGCTGACCGAAGGCGGCGGCGTCTTCCGCGGGCATTTCCAGCAGATGCGGAAGACCGATTTGGACCGCGCCTTGCGGCAGGGTGAACAGATCGTCATCGGCGTTACCGTAGCTGTTGTCTTCCGCCACGCGGAAGCAGGCCAGCAGCCTGTTTTCGGCGTCGTAGACTCCCCATACCAGGCGGCGGGTGAGGTGGCAGACCAGGGGATGATTAACCAGAAACTGCCGGAAGTTTTCCACCGTCCAGCGGCGACGCTGGCACATGGCGGACTCCATGCGCGCGATTTGCTGGGCGGCAATCGTGCGGGCGTCTTTTTTCAGGGCTTTGTAGCGATTAACGGCCTCGGTAGCCAGCGCCTTATCATCGCTTTTATTCGGCTTCGGCAGGTCCTTAAGGCGGCTGCCGTTTTCATCGCGCACGTACGGCCTGAGGGCTTCATCAAAGCTAATGATAAAGCGCCGCGGGCCGAAATCGAGGGTCAAGGTTCCGTCGGCGTTGAGTCCCAGATCCGGCGCGAGGCGGTCCTCCAGCTCTTCCACGGTCAGCGCGCGGCTTGCGGCGATATGGCCGATTTTCTCTCTGGCGCGCTCCTGCAGGGCTTTGAACTTGAGTTTCCCGGCGATGCCGTTCAGCTGCATCAGGGCGATATCGGTGCCGATGGCGGCGAGAATATCCAGCCCGACGGTAGCGCGTTTATGTTGGGATTCTCCCGGCCAGGCGCGGATCAGCGGGGTGAGCGCGCGGGCGGTATCGTCGTTACCGAAGATGCCGAGCGCGGTAAAGGCCCAGCTCTCTTTCGACGGCGCGCCGGCGGTTTGCCAGGCGCTGAACAGATCCCAGGCGAAGGCGGCGAGTGATGCCACGGTACAGAGATCTTTTACCTGCTGCAGGCCGGGGTAAATACCTTCCTCTGACGGGAAGCGCAGCATTTCGCCGAGCGTTTTTAATGCGTCGTCCGGCAAGGCAAGGCCATTTTCCCGCAGCAGCGGTCGCGCCCACAGCGCGGGCTGATAAAACGCGGGCAGCGGCGGAATTTTCGTCGGATGGTTATCCAGCGGATCGAGCGCCAGTAGCGCGCCGACCGCCGCCATCACCTCCGGCCGATCGTAGCGGTGGGCAACCTGTTCAAGCAGCGGCTGATGACCGTTATCCATCAGCATGCGTATGGCCAGGCGCGCACTGTCCTGCGCTTCGCCCGCTTTGCCGAGAGCGGCGGGCAGCAGGCCGGCAATGGCGTGCTCCGGATAGGCCAGCAGCCACTCGCGCGCCTCTTCGCGCAGCGTTTTCAGCTTGTGAAAGGCGCGGGCGACGATGGGGGCCAGTTCGCTGGCGGCAAACCAGATAGCGACCGGTAAATTCTCCTGCGGATAGCGGGACAGGGCGTGAATAAAACCCGGTAGCCCGGCAAGACGCAGATAGGCCATCACATATTCCCCGCCGGTATGGGGCTCTTTACTCAGCGAGCTCCAGGCATCGGCTGCCCGCCCGGCGGGCAGCGCGGTGAGCATATAAAGATTCCACTCCCCCGGATAAGGGGCGTGGTAAGCGTGGAATTCGGCGATCAGCGCAAGATAATCCTGCCGCCGCCAGGCATCTGCTGCGGCGTCGGAGGCGTGTTCATAGCGATTGTTTTGACGGCTCCAGACCCTGAAACCCAGGCGCGTAAGGTACGCTTTCTCACTCTCCTGTTGGCTCATCTCCACCTGCTGCGCGTACCAGCTCCGCTGGGCGAGAAGCGCGTTGGCCGCCTCTTCCGTCAGCATACAGGCCGGTTCTAAAGCCAGCGGCGTTAAGCTTAGCTGAGGGATCGGTGATTTTTTCTTTTTCGCCGTCCACGGGGGCGAAACCAGCACCGGCGGCAGAATATCGGCCCCGGCGCAGTCGACCCGCTGGCTTAACTGCCGTTGGCAGGCTGCCAGCAGCGTTGCGGCCTGCGACGAGAGCCACGGCGAAATTTGCGCCGCCAGCTCCGGCTGCGCGCTCAGCAGGGTCATCAGCATAATGCGCCAGCGCTTCTCTTCTTTCTGCGCCAGCAGTTCGGCCAGCGCCGCCAGCGCCGCGTGCGGGAAGCGGGCGCTGGCGCGGGCCATCCGCTCGTGGCAGCGTTTGCCTTGTTCGCTCACCCGGATCAGCTGCATCAGCGCCTGGGGATGGTTCACGCCGCTTACCCGCTCTCCGCACAGGTCATCGTGAACGTAGGGCGCAAAGCGGGCGATACCGGCGACGCCCTGTTCGCGCATCACCGTCGCGTTCCAGACGCTGCCGTGGTAATAATCGTTAAACAGATTTTCCGTCTGGTAAGGCTCCAGCGCTTTGACCACCTGCGGGTCGCGGGCGACGACCTTCAGCCATTCCGCCGTCTTCACATTTTTGTGCGCCAGTACCCGACGGGCGATATCGTTCACGATATCCTGGCGTTCCGGCAGCAAGAGCGCCACCAGCGGCTGTTGCCCGATGGGCATATCCGGCAACGCGGCGATCAGTTTATCCACGCAGCGCCGCCAGAGCGCCTCATCCGCATGAGCCAGATGGGCGCGCAGGCGCACGTCGAGCAGCGCCGGCCCGCGCGCGCGGGTGGGCTCGGCGCGGAAAGTCACCTGAAGGGTTTGATAATTATAATCAAACTCAATGTGCTGCAGGGCGATAAACATCTCGATGGCATATTCCAGACCGTAAACGTAAACAATCTCGTCCATCAGACCGGCATTATCAGCGCTGCGCCAGCCGCGGCGCGTGGCTACCGCCACCTGAACCGCCAGCGCCGCGGGTGAAAGCGGGCCATCGGTCAGGGCCTGGTTGATGATTTGCTGCCAGTACGCGGAGCAGTCGGCAGAGTTAAAGGTGACGATATTCCCTGATTGTTTGTGGATCTCGTTGCCGAGGTCCATCAGTTTGCTATTTTCAGGCGCGGCGATCGGTTTACCGGGAAAGAGGCGAGAAGGGAGCACCTCTTCAAGCAGCTCATCCGATAAAAGCAGTTCGCCATCGTCCGCCAGCCACGGACGGGTGATGTCTGAGGGCGTTGAGGCGTATTCGGGCTGTGGGGCGGCTGGTGGCGATGCGGGTAAGGCAGGCTGCTCGGTGCGAGTATCTTCAACGTAGCCTTTGCGGGTTTTTTCGTTAATCAATTTGACTTCAGCCTTGCTGGCCGCCGCCGCGTCGGCAAAGGTTTTGATCTGGCTCTGCCCGTGTGTGCCAACCTTGCCCCAGCGTAGATGCAGCTCGTGGCCCTGCTGCTCAATCGCCCAGAATTTATGTGATTTTTCGTCCTGATAAATAAAGGTTTTCATCAACGTCCCTGTGTTTTTATCCAGCCTGGCGTTGATGCTAACAGCTATTGACAGGAACACCGAGGGTAGGGGTAGCAAGAATACAATTTTCAGAATTTATAAAATAAAAAAAAGCGCTGCCGGAGCAGCGCTTTATGCGTCATTACTTGACCTGCTGGCCCGGCTGAGCGCCGCTGTCCGGGCTGAGCAGGAAGATATCTTTCCCGCCAGGACCCGCGGCCATCACCATGCCTTCAGAAACGCCGAAGCGCATTTTGCGCGGCGCCAGGTTGGCGACCATCACCGTCAGGCGGCCAATCAGCACCTGCGGGTCCGGGTAGGCGGAACGGATGCCGGAGAAGACGTTGCGCTTCTCGCCGCCGAGATCCAGCGTCAGGCGCAGCAGCTTGTCGGAACCGTCCACGAACTCGGCGTTTTCAATCAGCGCGATGCGCATATCGACTTTGGCGAAATCGTCAAAAGTGATGGTTTCCTGAATCGGATCGTCCGCCAGCGGGCCGGTGACCGGCGCTGACAGCGCTTTGACTTCTTCTTTCGACGCTTCGACCAGCGCGTCAACCTGCTTCATCTCAATGCGGTTGTAGAGCGCTTTGAAAGCGTTAACCTTGTGACCGAGCAGCGGCTGCTGGATAGCATCCCAGCTCAGTTCGCCGTTGAGGAACGCTTCGGCGCGGGCGGCCAGCTGCGGCAGGACCGGCTTCAGCCAGGTCATCAGCACGCGGAACATATTCAGGCCCATGGTGCAAATGGCCTGCAGGTCGGCGTCGCGCCCTTCCTGTTTAGCCACCACCCACGGCGCCTGCTCGTCAACGTAGCGGTTCGCCACGTCGGCCAGCGCCATGATTTCGCGGATAGCTTTACCGAACTCCCGGCTGTCCCACGCTTCGCCAATGCTTGTTGCCGCATCGGTAAAGGTTTTATACAGCTGAGGATCGGCCAGTTCGGCGGACAGCATGCCGTCGAAACGCTTGTTGATGAAACCGGCGTTGCGCGAGGCGAGGTTCACCACCTTGTTGACGATATCGGCGTTAACGCGCTGCACGAAGTCTTCCAGGTTCAGGTCGATGTCATCGATACGCGACGAGAGCTTGGCGGTGTAGTAGTAGCGCAGGCTGTCTGCGTCAAAATGATTCAGCCAGGTGCTGGCCTTAATAAAGGTGCCGCGCGACTTGGACATCTTGGCGCCGTTGACCGTCACGTAGCCGTGAACGAACAGGTTGGTCGGTTTGCGGAAGCTGCTGCCTTCCAGCATCGCCGGCCAGAACAGGCTGTGGAAGTAGACGATATCTTTACCGATAAAGTGATACAGCTCGGCGGTGGAGTCTTTCTTCCAGTATTCGTCGAAGCTGGTGGTATCGCCGCGCTTGTCGCACAGGTTCTTGAAGGAGCCCATGTAGCCGATCGGCGCGTCCAGCCAGACGTAGAAGTATTTGCCCGGCGCGTTCGGGATTTCGAAGCCGAAGTACGGCGCATCGCGGGAGATATCCCACTGCTGCAGTCCGGACTCGAACCACTCCTGCATTTTATTCGCCACCTGCTCCTGCAGCGCGCCGCTGCGGGTCCACGCCTGCAGCATTTCGCTGAACGACGGCAGGTCGAAGAAGAAGTGCTCGGACTCGCGCATCACCGGCGTCGCGCCGGAGACGACCGATTTCGGCTCGATAAGCTCGGTCGGGCTGTAGGTCGCGCCGCACACTTCGCAGTTATCGCCGTACTGATCCGGTGATTTGCACTTCGGACAGGTGCCTTTTACAAAACGGTCCGGCAGGAACATGCCTTTTTCCGGATCGTAGAGCTGAGAGATGGTGCGGTTTTTGATAAAACCGTTCTCTTTCAGACGCGTATAGATAAGCTCCGACAGCTCGCGGTTCTCGTCGCTGTGCGTGGAGTGATAGTTGTCATAGCTGATGTCGAAGCCAGCAAAATCGGTCTGATGCTCCTGACTCATTTCGCCAATCATCTGTTCCGGGGTGATACCGAGCTGCTGCGCTTTCAGCATGATCGGGGTGCCGTGGGCGTCGTCGGCGCAGATGAAGTTGACCTCGTGGCCGCGCATTCGCTGGTAACGGACCCAGACATCAGCCTGGATGTGCTCCAGCATATGGCCGAGGTGGATTGAGCCGTTTGCGTACGGCAGCGCGCACGTTACCAGAATTTTCTTCGCGACTTGAGTCATAGTGGGCATTACATCTTCTATTGTAAAAAGGGGTTTCGATGTTACCGCAAAGGCAATAATTTGGTAAGCCCAAAGCTTATTGTGGGGGAATTATTCCCTTTAAGGTAAACTTAACGCACAAGATTCAACTCACAATAACAAAGGAGTCGGGATGAGTTCGCAATCCCAGGCCAAATCCCCCGAGCGTCTGCGCGCGATGGTCGCCGGGACCCTGGCTAATTTCCAGCACCCAACCCTGAAACATAACCTCACTACGCTGAAGGCGCTGCATCACGTCGCCTGGCTGGACGAGACCGTGCACATTGAAATTCAGATGCCGTTCGTCTGGCATAGCGCGTTTGAGGTGCTCAAGGAGCAGTGCAGCGCCGAGCTGCTGCGCATTACCGGCGCTAAAGCCATTGACTGGAAGCTGACGCACAGTATCGCCACGCTGCAGCGGGTAAAAAATCAGCCCGGCATCAACGGCGTGAAAAACATCATCGCCATCAGCTCCGGCAAGGGCGGGGTGGGTAAATCGTCTACCGCGGTCAACCTCGCGCTGGCGCTGGCGGCGGAAGGGGCGAAAGTCGGCATTCTGGATGCCGATATTTACGGCCCGTCGATTCCGACCATGCTCGGCGCGGAAGATCAGCGTCCCACTTCGCCGGACGGCACCCATATGGCGCCGATTATGAAATTTGGTCTCGCCACCAACTCCATCGGCTATCTGGTCACCGACGACAACGCCATGGTCTGGCGCGGCCCGATGGCCAGCAAAGCGTTAATGCAGATGCTGCAGGAAACCCTGTGGCCGGATCTCGATTACCTGGTGCTGGATATGCCGCCGGGCACCGGTGATATTCAGCTGACGCTGGCGCAAAACATTCCGGTCACCGGCGCGGTGGTGGTGACCACGCCGCAGGATATCGCCCTGATCGACGCCAAAAAAGGTATCGTGATGTTTGAGAAAGTCGAAGTGCCGGTGCTGGGGATTGTGGAAAACATGAGCATGCATATTTGCAGCAACTGCGGACACCACGAGCCTATCTTCGGTACCGGCGGCGCGCAAAAGCTGGCCGAGAAATACCATACCCAGCTGCTGGGCCAACTGCCGCTGCATATCACCCTGCGCGAAGACCTCGACAAGGGGACGCCGACGGTGGTGGCGCGCCCGGAAAGCGAGTTTACCGAAACCTACCGCCAGCTGGCAGACCGCGTCGCGGCGCAGTTGTACTGGCAGGGCGAAGTTATCCCCGGTGAAATAGCTTTCCGCGCGGTCTGATTTTCCCTCTCTTCTGAACCGTACGGCACGTTGCGCCGTACGGTTTTTTTATCGTATCCGCTCCGTTTTCTCTTTCCGAAATAATCACCGCGTGAATGAAATAGGCGTTAAATATTATTTGTTTTTATTCACATTTAGCGATGTTGAGATTTATCAATAAAACATATTGTTAACATTGTTTTCCGCTGGCGGTTGTGCGAGCTTGATTAGCATAGAAGTGAAGTATTTTAATTCGCCGTGACGATGTTTAATTTTGGCTGTGTGATTTGGCGAAACGTGGAAGTTATCAGTACTACGTCAATAAAAACGATGGAAGGAAAGTATAGCCGTAATACATTTCCGGAGTGCATGATGAACAATATTGCTCTAATCGTTAAGTTACGAGAACTGCTGGTTATTTTTATGCATACGCGCACGCTGCCGGAGAAAGCCGCAGACGCGTTACGCTATTGCCAGGAGCATCTCCCGATGGCTGAAATTCCGATTGGTGCTTATGGTGAATACAGTGATATTTTTGAACAGCTTGTTTTTTTATCGGATGAAAAGAGTCGTACTGCCCCGGATGATTTATTGCGTAGCGGCGGCGATTTGATATTAAGTATTTTAATGCTCTATGAGCACGTGGCTTCCGGTATTGCCGTCGAGGAATTTATGCATAAACAAAACCGCTTTAACGGATAGCGTTATCGCATCGAAAAACAAAACGCCAGCGGCAGGGATAGCGCGCTGGCGTTCGGCTTTTAGCGATGGTAGAAAATCTCGCCATCATAGATTTTGAGGATTTTTCCCTCGGTTTCGGTAATCAGAACGTAGCTTCCGCCCATATAGGTCCAGCGGGTCCCGGCATCCGGGGCAGGCAAATTGCGCTGCTGCCACTGCTTGATGTTGTATTCTGGCGTGAGGTACAGCGGCGGTACGGTGTCGCCGATGTGGAATTGTTTGAAGTCTGCGGTCACCCCATCCAGCTCATATTTCTGTATACCTTCGCCGGACGCCGCCCACGCTCCGCTGGAGCAGGCCAACAGTACGCCCAGAAGCATCATTTTTGTTTTACGCATAATTTCCCCATTATTATCCTGGACACAAAATCGCAGCCTCGTATGATTCCTGATAGGTCAAGGAAATGGCAAGCATTGGTTTGGTTAAAAGTGTAAGCAAACGGTGATACGGCGACGTTTTTCATCGGGGCGCGTCTGTTTTGAGAATAATCCGGGGTGGGGAGTGGGTATGTTCAGGCTGGAAGATCTGGCATTGTTTGTCCGCGCAGCGGCGTTAAGCAGCTTCAGCGATGCGGCGCGGGAGGCCGGGCTGCAGCCCTCGCAGGTCAGCGCGGCGATAAAGCGTCTTGAAACGACGCTGAATATCCGTCTTTTCGCTCGTTCGACGCGAAGCTTACGCCTGACGCCGGAGGGCGAAACCTGGCTGCCTTATGCCACGCAGATGATCGATACGCTGCACGCCGGGCTGCAAAAAATCCACACGCCGGATGACGAAGTCCGCGGAACGTTACAAATCGCCGTGCCGTCTGACCTTGGGCGCAATTTGCTTCTGCGCGTGTTTCGCGATTTTCGCCAGCGGCATCCTGCGCTGCGCCTGCGGATACTGTTTTCCGATCATCGGACCGACGTGTTTAAAGACCCGGTGGACGTCGCGTTTCGCTACGGCGATAACGACGATGCCTCGTTTATTTCTCTGCCCGTTGCGCCGGATAATCGCCGGGTGCTGGTAGCCTCGCCCGGCTGGATAGCCGAAAACGGCGAACCGCAGACGCTGGAAGATTTGGCCCGACACAACGCGCTGACCTACGTGCTGCGCGGCAGAGCGTTCGACCGCTGGCCGTTGAGCCTGGAGGGGAAAGTCCATCACGTGCAGGTTTCCGGCACTATCGTGAGCGATGACGCCGAGGTGATACGCCGCCTGGCGGTTGCCGGGGAGGGCATCGCCTTCAAGTCTGAACTCGACGTCGGCGATGATATCCGCGAAGGGCGGCTGCGGGTGCTGTTGCCGCACTATCAAGGAGACGTGGTGCCGCTGAATATGATTTGCCCGCACCGTAAACAGCTTTCTCCCGCGGTACGGCTGCTGTATGACGCAGTGAAAGAAGCGTGCGAAGCGGTTAATTCCCGCGCGCCCTCTGCGGGCCGGTAGCACCGCCTGCGGGAACGGTGTCGGGGTGATAAATCGGCGTGGCTTTTTCCCGGTGGCGCTGCGCTGACCGGGCTACGGGTTCACAGCTGTCTGCGGGCCGGGAGCCCGGATAAGGCGCGCCAGCGCCGCCTCCGGGAACACGATTGGCACTAACCTTAATGCTTCACCAGCGTGGCAAAGTAGTACACCAGCGGAATTGCCAGGATCCACAGGCCAATCGGGATTTCTCGCCACTTCCCGGCGATGGTTTTGATCACCACATAAAACAGCAGCCCGCCGGCAATTCCGGTGCCGAAGCTATTGGCAATCAGCGTAATCATCACCATCATCAGCACCGGCAGGCCGTCGGTGAAGTTTGCCAGATCCACTTTGCGCAGGCCGCTGAACATATTCAGGCCGATCAGGATCAGCGCCGGCGCGGTCGCCTCTTTCGGAATCATCAGCGCCACCGGAGTAAACAGCAGCATCAGCAGGAACATCACCGCCGCCGATAGCGCGGTTAACCCGGTTTTGCCGCCGGCTTCCGCGGCCGCCGAGGATTCAATCAGCGCGGTCGCCGCCGGAATGCCCAGCCAGGGGCCAACGGCCGCGGCGATCGAGTCAACCATAAACGGGCGATTGATATGCGGCATATTGCCTTCTTCATCCAGCAGACCCGCTTCGCCGCCCACAGCCAGGGTAGTGCCCATGGTGGAAAAGAACTCTGAAGCGAAGAACACAAACAGGAACGGCAGGAAGGCGATATTCAGCGCGCCCAGCATATCGATTTGCCCCAGCACCGGCGTCAGCGAATGCGGCATATCGATAAAGCTGCCCGGCAGCCTGGTAACGCCCATCGGAATCCCGACCAGGGTGGCAAAGAGAATCGCCCACAGAATCGACCCAGGAATTTTTCTCGCCTGCAGGGCGATGGCCAGAAACAGCCCGCAGAGCGCCACCAGCGCCCCCGGCGAGAGAAAATCGCCGAGCATCAGGGCGTTGGTTTTGGCGTTGGCCAGCACCAGCCCGGCGTTACGGAAGCCCAGCACCGCGACGAACAGCCCGATGGACGCCGTCAGGCCGAGCTTGATCGACTGCGGCACCGAACGGGTCACCACTTCACGCAGGCCGAACTTCGTTAGCAGGAAAAACAGAATCCCCGACCAGCAGGCGATACCGAGACCGACCTGCCAGCCAATGCCTTCGCTGCCCGCCAGCGTGACGCCGACCAGCACCGAGCCGCCGATGCCCGGCCCGACGATAAACGGCAGGTTGGCATAAAACGCCATCAGCAGCGTACCGCCGACGAACACCAGGATCGTGCCGGTGGTTGCCGCGCCTTTATCCATCCCGCCAACCGCCAGCAGGCCGGGGATAACCACCAGCAGATAGGCGGCGGCGAGAAAGCCGGTGATGCCCGCGAGGCATTCGGTGCGCAGCGTACTGCCGCGGGAATACAAGGCAAAACGGCGCTCCAGCCAGCTACCTTGCGCGGATGAGTTAAGGGTATTGTCGGCCATGCTCAGGCTCCCTGATGATTATTGTTGTGTTCTGGGCGTTCCGGGATTTCCCGGCTCTCTATCAGCGGCTCGACTATCTGGCGAGTGCCGCCATCGGTCAAACCTAAATCCGTCAAATGCGGACCGGCATTACAGGCCAGGCAGGTACCCTCAATCGCCTTAAATACGCGGTAGGGCGGCTCCCAGTCGGCGATTTCCGCGCTCAGGTCGCGAAGCTCGCGGAACTGCCGCGCCAGCTCCGTGGCGGGTAAGTCGGAGAGCATCCCGGCAATCGGCATCGCTACGTGGGCGAGGATTTTTCCCTGCTGCGACAGCGCCATGCCGCCGCCGGATTCGATCAGCCGGTTTGCCGCCAGCGCCATATCGTCAGGATCGCGGCCGAGCACCACCAGGTTGTGGGAATCGTGGGAGTAGCTGGTGGCGATAGCGCCGCGCAGTTCGCCCCAGCCCTCTAATAGCGCAATTTGCGGTTTTGCTTCGTGGCGGCCGTGGCGATGCTTAACCCAAATCAGGCTAAATCCGTCCGGGATTTGCACTTTGCCATCGCGGACCTGTACCTCAACCTCTCCCCACTGGGTGAAGCGTGCGCCGCGGATATGCCGCAGGCGGGCGACGCCGTGGCGAATAGCGCCGACGCGAAGGATAAAATCGGCTGGGCTGAGCGGCGGCATCTGTAGGGTATCGCGCGGCGGGGTCACGCCGCTCGCCGACGGAATCGGCTCCAGCAGGGCGCCCGCGCGGGCAATCAGCTTACCGGCGACGTAAACTTCCCGCGCGGCGAGCTTTTCTAATGAATCGAAAACTACCAGATCGGCACGGCGTCCGGCGGCAATCAGCCCCAGATCGTTACGTTGCAGCCGGATCGCCGCGTTTAAGGTGGCGAAACGCAGGACGTCTGTTGCCGGCAATCCGTGCTCAATCAGGAGGTTGAGCAGGGCGATAATGCCGCCTTTTTCCAGCAGCATATCCGGCGGCACATCGTCGGTGCAGACGGTGATTTGCGAGGAGAGATGCGGCAACGATTTCAATGCGTTAACGATATCCGGCAGCAGGTAAGGGTGCGAACCGCGGATCTCTACCGTCAGCCCGGCGCGCAGTTTTTCCAGCGCATCTTCCGCCGAGGTGAGTTCGTGATCGGAGGTGACCCCGGCGGCGAGATAGGCCTGCAGATCCGCGCCGCTCAGGCCGCGCGCGTGGCCTTCAATCAGCTTGCCGCTGTCCAGGCCGGCCTGGATAATCTCCTGCATCCTCTCGCTGCCGTGCAGCACGCCATGCATGTCCATCACTTCGGCGACGCCGCAAACTTCCGGCCAGGCCAGCATGGTGGCCATTTCCGCGCCGGCGAAATCGGCACCGGACATCTCCAGCCCCGGCGTGGACGGCACGCTGGAGGGGGCGGCGACCATCACCTGTAGCGGCAGATGGCGGATGGCGGCGACGGCGTAGCGCACGCCCTCAACGCCCAGCACGTTGGCCAGCTCGTGCGGGTCCCAGAATACCGCCGTCGTGCCCTGAGCCAGGACGATTTCGGCATAGCGTTCAGGCGGCAGGTGAGAGCTTTCAAGATGGACGTGGGTATCCATCAGCCCCGGAGACAGGAAACACCCCGCCAGCGAGCGGCGTTCGCGGGCATCGGAGCGGCTGCCGCGCGGGTGCACGCTGGCGATCCTATCGCCGACGATCCCGACATCGGCCTCGCGAATTTCGCCGGTGGCCATGTCGACAATCTGCGCGTCGGTTAATAAGAGATCGAAAGGGGATTCTCCGCGCGCGGCCTGCACGGCGCGGCGGCGAGTTTCAGCACTGCTGGACATAACAACTCCGGCACAAGGATAATGGGGATACTCTAGGGGCAGAGCAAACGTTTGCCCAGATGAATAAATTTATCGCCCGATAACCTCGGGTTATTCTGCATGCTCACCGTTGACGAAAACATGATGACCGAACCCTGGCAACGTCTGCCCGCGCTCTCTCTCAAGCAGATTCAGTACTTTGTGACCCTGGCCCAGCTGCGTCACTTCACCGACACCGCTAACCGGTTGGCTATCAGTCAGCCGGCGCTAAGCAGCGCGCTGCGGCAAATCGAGACGGTGCTGGGTGGTAAGCTGGTCAACCGCACCGCCTCGGCGGTCACCTTAACCGAACTGGGGGCGGCGATTTTGCCCCACGCCCGGCGGGTGCTGAGCGTGGCGCAGCTGGCGTTTCAGGATATGCAGCAGATAGTCGAGGCCGGCGGCGACGGTACGGTGCGTATCGGTCTGGTGCCCTCGGTGAGCTCGCTGCTATTTCCTCTGCTGCCGCAAACGCTGGCTCAGGCGTTTCCGCGCCTGAGAGTGGAGTTTCACGATCAGACTAACGACGCCCTGTTTTGCGAGCTGCAGTCGGGAAAGATAGATTTTGCCGTAGGCGCAATAGACCGTTCGTTACCGCCTGAGCTGCAGGTTTATCCTCTGCGCGAAGATCCGTTTGTGGCGGTGCTGCACTGCGACGATCCGCTGGCCGGGCAGCCGCATCTGCCGTGGAAGCTGCTCGCGGGGCGCGATATCGCGGTGTTCTCAAAGGGCAATATTCAGCGCCTGGTCGGCGCGCTGGCGGAGAGCCATCGCCTCACGCTGCAAACGCGTTATCAGGTTGACTATATTGAAACGCTTTACGGCCTGGTGCGTTCCCGGCTGGCGGTGGCGATTCTGCCTGAGCTTTATACCACCCACCTTCAGGATCCGGCGTTAAAGGTGGCGCAACTTCAGCAGCCGGCGCTGACGCGAACCGTGGCGCTGATGCGCGGGCCGCAGCCTCTGCCGCCGCTGATAGAAGCGTGTTTTACATTATTACTGAGTTCGCTGCGGGAAGTGAATCTGTAGAGGCCGTTGCTCTCTCAGCTTGTTGTGGTGAAATGCGAGAGAGGTAACGGAATAGTTTGTTGTGCCTTTTAAAATCAAATAGTTATGGCTCTTTAAAAACATCAATTTGTTGCAAAAATGTCGGTAGATTGTTCTTGGTGGATAAATTTATTATAAAACAATAAGATATGGTTAGTGTGTTCCCCGCGCCAGCGGGGATAAACCGCCGAGACAATCGGTATGGGGATGAGCGGGCAGGTGTTCCCCGCGCCAGCGGGGATAAACCGATTGACCAGGCTTCCGCTGACCGACTGTTGAAGTGTTCCCCGCGCCAGCGGGGATAAACCGGCACTGACACACGAGGAGCTTTGCCAGTTAGCGTGTTCCCCGCGCCAGCGGGGATAAACCGACTCCCTTCTTGCCTGCTTCCACTGCTCTGATGTGTTCCCCGCGCCAGCGGGGATAAACCGTTATCTCAGGATATGAGTAGAACAGCAAAAAAGTGTTCCCCGCGCCAGCGGGGATAAACCGGTTTGTTTCTGTCTCTTCGCGCATTCCTTAAGGTGTTCCCCGCGCCAGCGGGGATAAACCGAACGGGCGCAGATATCCATAGGTCCACGTAGCGTGTTCCCCACGCCAGCGGGGATAAACCGTTACTGGAGATCTGATGCACTTGCGTTCAAATGTGTTCCCCGCGCCAGCGGGGATAAACCGAAGATCAACCCGCGGATGAACACATTGATGCCGTGTTCCCCGCGCCAGCGGGGATAAACCGGCCAGTGAACAGCCTGGCGCTGTGGCTGAATAAGTGTTCCCCGCGCCAGCGGGGATAAACCGGCGGTGAACTCAGTTGCAAGTGGGCAGGGTGAGTGTTCCCCGCGCTAGCGGGGATAAACCACAGTCAATGTTTCCCGAACATGGTTCTAAAGAGTGTTCCCCCGCAGCTGGCCGCCGCGGGGGCTGATTTACGGCGTCACGATATTGAACCAGAACTCAAATTTATCCATATAGCCCAGCATCTCATCCAGCTTCGCGCCATCGCCGGTCACTTTCACTTCACCCTTATCTTGCGCCTGTTTTAGCGTTTCCTCTTTCAGGATGATTTTGTTCAGCGTGGCGCGTTCCAACGCAATGGTAGCATCCGCGTCCTTGGCTTCGGCATCGGCGGTGTGGTTGAGCACGCCGTTTTCCAGCTCCAGCTTATATTTACCGCCATCGTTACCCAGGTCGATATTGAACACCGCTTTGGCGGTTCCGGCTTTCTCACCATTAATATGCACCGCAAGGTAATCGAAGAACATTTCCGGGGTCATCGCCCGTACGGTATCCGGGCTGGCGGTGTTCGGCGTCGGGCCTTTCACTACGCCGTTGCGTAGCTCCTGAGCGCCGGTCAGGTAGAAATTACGCCACGGTCCTGATTCCGCCTGATAGCCCAGCTGCTCCAGGGCATCGGCTTCCAGATTGCGCGCCTCCAGATTACCAGGATCGGCGAAGACAATTTTACTCACGACCTGCGCTACCCAGCGATAGTTGCCCTGGTTGTAGTCCTCTTTGGCTTTCTTGAGGATAGCGTCGGCGCCGCCCATATAATCAACGAATTTCTTCGCCGCTTCTTCCGGCGGCAGTTCATCCAGCGTAGCCGGGTTGCCGTCGAACCAGCCGAGGTAGAGGACGTAAGTCGCTTTTACGTCATGGCTGACGGAACCGTAGTAGCCGCGGTTGGCCCAGGTGTTGGCCAGGCTGTCCGGCAGCTTGAATTTGGCGGCGATCTCATCGCGGGTCAGGCCCTCGTTGGCCATGCGCAGGGTCTGGTCATTGATGTATCGATACAGATCGCGCTGGCTCTTCAGCAGGTTAACCACGTTCTCATTGCCCCAGGTCGGCCAGTGGTGCTGGGCCATAATGATTTCGGCCTTGTCGCCCCAGCGTACGATGGCGGCGTTGATATATTTCGACCACGGCAGCGGTTCACGAATTTTCGCTCCGCGCAGCGAGTAGGTGTTATGCAGGGTGTGGGTGACGTCTTCTGCGGATTCAATCAGCTTCTTCTCTTCGATATACCACAGCATTTCCGACGGTGCTTCTGAACCCGGCGCCAGCATAAAATCGTAGGTCAGCCCGTCGATGGTCTCTTTCTGACCATCTTTCTCGATGATATTGGTGGGAGCAATCAACGTGACGGTGCCGGCGGAGGTCGTGGTGCCGAGGCCTGCGCCAACCTGGCCGGTGGCATCCGGTTTCAGCAGGTTGCCGTACATATAGCTGGCGCGGCGGCTCATTACGTTCCCGGCCATAATGTTTTCAGCAACGGCGGCTTCCATAAAACCGGAAGGCGCGTAGATTTTGACTTTACCGGATTTCACATCGGCTTCATCGACCACGCCGCGAACGCCGCCGTAATGATCGACGTGGCTGTGGGTGTAGATCACCGCAACGACCGGCTTATTGCCGCGATTTTTGTAATACAGATCCATTCCGACCTTTGCGGTCTCCGCCGATACCAGCGGATCGACAACGGTGATGCCTTCTTTGCCTTCGATAATGGTCATGTTGGAGAGATCGAGGTTGCGGATCTGGTAAACGCCTTCGGTCACTTCAAACAGGCCGCTAATATTGATCAACTGGGATTGACGCCAGAGGCTGGGGTTGACCGTATCCGGCGCCTTTTCACCCTCTTTAACAAAGTTGTACTGCTGCGGGTTCCAGATAACGTTGCCCTGTTCGCCTTTAATCACCTCCGTAGGGAGCGCGGCGATAAAGCCTTTATGCGCGTTGGTAAAGTCGGTGTTATCGGAGAAGGGAAGCTGTTTGTACAGCGCGTCGTTTGCCTGTTTGGTTGCCGCGGCGGCTGCTTTGGGAGACGTTTCGGCCCAACTGGTCATGGGGAGGGTCGAAATGATTCCTGCCAGAGCCAGACTTTTCATAATCGGTGTTAATTTCATCGGAATCCTCATGGGTTTACGCTGATTCACTCGTTAATTTCGATATGACGCCGGGTTACATCCTGTAACGCCTCCTAAACTATAAACACGTATCTGAAAAAGTGTTTATTTTGTTAATTATTTGATTTCTTATTGTTAAATTCAGATCGGCGTGCGCTCCTCTAACCGCGCCAGGCCAGCTTGCGTTGTCCCGCGACTTACCGTAACCTGCCCGATGAGAACGTTTTTATCTCTCAATGACTCGGGGTGCCCTTCTTTGTGAAGGCTGAGAAAAACCCGTACCACCTGATCTGGATAATGCCAGCGTAGGGAAGTCAGAGACCGCAGGGTCGTCGCTTCTTCATCGCCTGGCGGGAGCAAACGATGTCTGACCTGCTGAACCCCGCGCATATCGCCCATCTGCGGCACCTTTTTCACCGTCATTCCCCTCTTGTGCACTGCATGACGAACGACGTGGTGCAGACCTTTACCGCCAACGTCCTGTTAGCGATTGGCGCATCCCCGGCGATGGTTATCGACCCGGACGAAGCCAGCCAGTTTGCTGCTATTGCCGATGCGCTGCTGATTAATGTTGGTACGCTGACCGTCGAACGCGCGGCGGCGATGCGCGCGGCAGCGCATAGCGCAACGCAGGCGGGCAAGCCCTGGGCGCTGGACCCGGTGGCGGTCGGCGCGCTGACCTTACGGACAGAATTTTGCCGGGAGCTGCTGGCGCTGCAGCCTGCCGCTGTTCGCGGTAATGCCTCGGAAATTATGGCCCTGGCCGGAATGAGCGGCGGCGGGCGCGGTGTCGATACCACCGATACCGCCGCCGCAGCGCTGCCCGCGGCGCAGGCGCTGGCCCGCCAGTTGAATACCGTGGTCGCGGTCACCGGCGAGGTCGATTACATCACCGATGGCCAGCGCACGCGCGCGGTCACCGGCGGCGATCCGCTAATGACCCGGGTAGTCGGCACCGGCTGCGCGCTATCGGCGGTGGCTGCCGCCGCTGCGGCGATGCCCGGCGATCGGCTGGAGAACGTGGCCGCGGCCTGCGGTCTGATGAAGCTGGCGGGGGGAAAAGCGGCGCGGCAAGGCGGCCCCGGCAGCTTTACTCCCGCCTTTCTCGATGCGCTCTACGCGGGAGGTGACCTGTGAAACGAATTAACGCGTTAACCATCGCCGGCACCGACCCGAGCGGCGGCGCGGGGATCCAGGCGGATCTCAAAACCTTCTCGGCGCTGGGCGCTTACGGCTGCTCGGTCATCACCGCGCTGGTGGCGCAAAACACCCGCGGCGTCCAGTCGGTGTACCGTATAGAGCCTGATTTTGTCGCCGCGCAGCTCGATTCGGTCTTCAGCGATGTGCGCATCGATACCACCAAAATCGGGATGCTGGCGGAAACCGATATCGTCGAGGCGGTGGCGGAACGGCTGGCGCGCTACCGGATAACCAACGTGGTGCTGGATACCGTCATGCTGGCAAAAAGCGGCGATCCGCTGCTCTCAGCCTCGGCGGTGGAGACGCTGCGCCAGCGCCTGCTGCCGCAGGTGTCGCTGATCACCCCGAACTTGCCGGAGGCGGCGGCGCTGCTGGATGCGCCACATGCCCGAACGGAAAAGGAGATGCTGGAGCAGGGCAGAGCGCTGCTGGGAATGGGCTGCGGAGCGGTATTAATGAAGGGCGGCCATCTTGATGATGCGGAAAGCCCTGACTGGCTCTTTACCCGCGACGGGGAGCAGCGCTTTACCGTGCCGAGAGTCCAGACCAAAAACACCCACGGTACCGGCTGTACGCTGTCGGCGGCGCTGGCGGCGCTGCGTCCGCGTTACGATGATTGGGGGCGAACCGTGGCGGAAGCCAAGGGCTGGCTCTCTGCGGCGCTGGCGCAGGCCGATTCGCTGGAAGTGGGGCACGGCATCGGTCCGGTCCACCATTTCCACGCCTGGTGGTAACCGGCAAGACAACGTGTCAGCAGACTATGCTGAAAAAATAGGCTCCCGGCTGGAAAATATGCTGAGTCGGTACCAGGCTTAACCTGCCCAAAATAATTGGGTTGGGAAAACGCATGCCGGTTTCGACCGGCACTTACGGGAGATAGCTATGACTGATATTACGCAGTTGCTTGGCAAAGATGCCGACACGCTTTTACAGCACCGCTGTATGACGATTCCAGCCGACCAGCTCTATTTACCGGGGGCGGATTATGTCGATCGGGTGATGGTGGATAACAATCGTCCGCCGGCGGTGCTGCGTAATATGCAAACCCTGTATAACACCGGCCGCCTGGCGGGAACCGGATATCTGTCGATCCTGCCGGTCGACCAGGGCGTAGAGCATTCTGCTGGCGCCTCTTTTGCCGCCAACCCGCTGTACTTTGATCCGAAAAATATCGTCGAACTGGCCATTGAGGCCGGTTGTAACTGCGTGGCCTCCACCTATGGCGTGCTGGCCTCGGTGTCGCGCCGCTATGCGCACCGCATCCCCTTCCTGGTCAAACTGAACCATAACGAAACGCTGAGCTACCCGACCGAATACGATCAGACGCTGTACGCCAGCGTTGAGCAGGCATTCAATATGGGCGCCGTAGCGGTCGGGGCGACGATCTATTTCGGTTCCGAGCAGTCTCGTCGGCAAATCGAAGAAATCTCCGCTGCGTTTGAACGCGCGCACGAGCTGGGCCTGGTGACCGTGCTGTGGGCCTATCTGCGTAATTCGGCATTTAAGAAAGATGGCGTCGACTACCATGTTTCCGCTGACTTAACCGGCCAGGCCAACCACCTGGCGGCGACCATCGGCGCGGATATCGTGAAGCAGAAAATGGCGGAAAATAACGGCGGCTATAAAGCGGTGAACTTTGGCTATACCGATGACCGGGTTTACAGCAAGCTCACCAGCGATAATCCGATCGATCTGGTGCGTTACCAACTGGCGAACTGCTATATGGGCCGCGCCGGGCTGATTAACTCCGGCGGCGCGGCGGGTGGCGAAACCGATCTCTCCGACGCGGTGCGCACGGCGGTTATCAATAAGCGCGCGGGCGGCATGGGGCTGATCCTGGGACGTAAGGCGTTTAAAAAATCGATGGCCGACGGCGTGAAGCTGATCAATGCCGTGCAGGATGTCTATCTGGACGGCAAAGTCACTATCGCTTAAGCACTCGCGTCGTCTGCCTTCCCCGGCGGCGCTGCGCTTGGCCGGGCTACCGGTTCACCGCCGTCTGAGGATCGGAGCCCGGACAGGCGCGTCAGCGCCGCCTCCGGGAATATGCAGAGCAGGGTGACCGGTTCACCGCCGTCTGCGAGCCGGTAGCTCGGACAGGCGCGTCAAGCGCCGCCTCCGGGAAGCCATGCAGAGCAGGCGACGGGTTCACCGACATCTGTGGGCCGGTAGCCCGGACAGGCTCGTCAAGCGCCGCCTCCGGGAAGCTATGCAGAGCAGGGTGACCGGTTCACCCTGCTCTGGGGGCCGGTAGCCCGGACAGGCGCGTCAGCGCCGCCTCCGGGAAGCTATGCAGAGCAGGCGACGGGTTCACTGCCATCTGAGGATCGGAGCCCGGACAGGCGCGTCAAGCGCCACCTCCGGGAAGCCATGCCGAGCAGGGAGACGGGTTCACCGCCGTCTGTGGGCCGGTAGCCCGGACAGGCGCGTCAAGCGCCGCCTCCGGGATCCCGCTTATTCGCGAATCAGCCGCGCCGTGTGCTGTAGCGTTTTATACGCTTCATAGCGCCGCTGATGCTCGGCGCTATACTGCGCAACGCAGCGATAGGTTTTATCCACCCGCGTAAACTGCTTCATCGCTTCCGGCAGTGAAGGGGCGACTTTACCTGCTACCGCGCCGAGGATGGCCGAACCTAACAGCACCGGCTCGCTGCTGGCGGTGCTAACTACGGTAACGCCGCAGGCATCGGCGAGTAGCTGGCGCACCAGCGGATGCTGCCCGGCTCCGCCGCTGATGACGATATTCTCGCTGCGGATGCCGCACGTCTTCTGCGCGTCAATAATCTGCCGCAGGCCGTAACCGATCCCGCACAGCCCGGCGACGTAGAGCGCCATCAGATTGTCCAAATCCCGCTCCATCCCCAGTCCGGCGATAATCGCTTTCGCATGCGGGTCGGCCAGCGGCGCCCGATTACCTAAAAATTCAGGCACCACGTGCAGGCCGGCGGCGAGGTTAACCGCAGCAGAAGAACTTTCCACTTTCGCCAGCACGCTATCGGCAAGATAAACCGGTAGCGGGACGCCGCGCGCCTTGGCCTGCGCCTTAGCCTCGGCGGCGGCGGGATGGAAGCTCAGCAACTGGTCGATGGCCGCCCCGGCCGCGCTCTGTCCGCCTTCGCTCAGCCACAATCCCGGCACCATCGCCGAATAGTAAGGACCCCAGACGCCGGGCACGAACACCGCTTCCTGAGTGGAAGTCATGGTGCAGGAGGAGGTGCCGAAGACGTAGGCCATATTGTTGACCGCGCCGTTCAGCACGCCGACGGTGCCGATGCCGCCCGCGTGGGCGTCGATCATACCGACCGCCACCGGGGTACCGACCGGCAGGCCCATCTCCTCTGCCGCTGTGGCGCAGAGGCCGTCGCCGCAGGGGGTTCCCGGATCGACAATCCGCTGGCCGATGCGGACAAAATCTTCATCCGCCAGCTCTTCGAGGCCAATCTGGCGGAAGTACCCGGCGTCCCAGCGTTGTTCATGCGCCAGGTAGGTCCATTTACAGGTCACGGTACACGCCGAGCGGGCTAAATCGCCGCTTGAGCGCCAGGTCAGATAATCCGCCAGATCGAAGAAGTGGCGCGCCTGCTGGTAAATGTGCGGGCGGTTCTCCTTCAGCCAGAGAATTTTCGGCGTTTCCATCTCCGGCGAGATTTTGCCGCCAACGTACTGCAGCACCGGGTGGCCCGTGGCGTTAATTTTTTCCGCCTGGCCAGTGGCGCGATGATCCATCCAGACGATAATGTTACGGTCCGCATCTTCCGAAGGCCCGACCGCCAGCGGCGCGTCGTTTTCGCCGATCACCACCAGCGAGCAGGTGGCATCGAAGCCGATACCGGCAATTGACGATGGAGCGACCCCGGCGCTGGCCACCGCCGTTTTAATGCAGTAGCACACTGCCTGCCAGATCTCGCGGCTCGACTGTTCCACCACATTTCCGGCACTGCGAAACAGGGTAATTTCCCGGGTCGCGTGGGCGAGAAGGTCGCCCCGCAGATTGAACACCCCGGCGCGAACGCTGCCCGAACCGACATCGACGCCAATAATATGTTGCGTATCGCTTTGCATAAAATCCTCTCACACAGGCTGGTTGAACGGTCAGAGATCGACGCTGTTAGGCAGAATCACGATGTCGCGTACGGTGACGTTTTTCGAGCGCGTGACCATAAACAGTACCGACTCGGCCACTTCAATCGGCTGCATCAGGCTGCCGTTGGCCAGCGCTTCGTCCATTTTTGCTTTTGGCCAGTCGTCCAGCAGGGCGGTGACCACCGGACCCGGCAGCACGGCGCCGACGCGCACGCCGTACTGGGAAACCTGGCGACGGGTGGTATGCACAAACGCCTGGACGGCAAATTTCGACGCGGTATAGATAGGTTCCCAGATCACCGGCACCACGCCCGCGATAGAGCTGGTGAAGATAATATCGCCGGATTTTTGCGCGATAAGATGCGGCAGGACGCTGCGCACGCAGCGGAAGGCGGCGTTGATGTTGAGATGCAGCACGCGGTCCCATACGTCCGGGTCGCCTTCAGCCACCGGCCCGCCGATATAGGCTCCGGCGTTGGCGTGGAAAATATCGAGACGTCCGGCAAGGCGTAAAATGCCCTGCAGCAGGTTATCAACCTGTTCCGCCTGCATCAGGTCAACCTGCAGGGCGAAGGCGTTTTCGCCTAGTTCAGCGACGATTTTGTTGAGCTTCTCGCCTTCGCGGTCGATAAGCACCACTTTAGCGCCAGCCCCGAGCAGGGTTTTCGCGCATTCGAGGCCGATACCGGATGCCGCGCCGGTGATAGCGGCGACTTTACCGCTGAGGGAAGTATTCATAGAGGAGACAGAGTGGTTCATTTTATAATCCTTTACAGAGTCAGTTGGCGCTAACGAACACGAGGGCATCACGTTCGACGCCAGGGGCGAAAACTTGTTAAGGTATTGAATATGAGCCTCATTATTTGATGTTCGCTGGAATATTAACGCTCAATGCGTGAAGGCTCCGGCGGGTAAAATGCAAGCTCAATCGATGAAGCTCATGTTGCTCCAGCTTCATCGATTGAGCAAGTGGGGAAATTAACAGCGAAATGATTTTGTGACGCAAGTTGGAAAAATGAAGAAAATCACGATTTACGACCTGGCGGAACTCTCCGGCGTTTCGGCGAGCGCGGTCAGCGCCATTCTTAACGGCAACTGGAAAAAGCGCCGCATCAGCGCGAAGCTTGCCGAAAAGGTCACGCGGATTGCCGAAGAGCAGGGATATGCCATCAACCGCCAGGCCAGCATGCTGCGCAGTAAAAAATCGCACGTCATTGGCATGATTGTCCCCAAATACGATAACCGCTATTTCGGTTCAGTCGCCGAGCGTTTTGAGGAGATGGCCCGCGAGCGCGGCCTGCTGCCGATCATTACCTGTACGCGCCGTAGCCCGGAGCTGGAAATTGAAGCGGTAAAAGCGATGCTCTCCTGGCAGGTTGACTGGGTGGTGGCGACCGGGGCGACCAACCCGGATAAAATTACCGCCTTATGCCAGCAGGCGGGGGTTCCGGTGGTTAATCTCGACCTGCCGGGTTCTCTTGCGCCATCGGTGATTTCGGATAACTACGGCGGCGCGAAGGCGCTGACGCATAAGATCCTCGCCAACAGCGCCGGGCGTCGTGGGACGCTGGCGCCGCTGACCTTTATCGGCGGACGCAGCGGCGACCATAATACCAGCGAGCGTTTACGCGGCTTTCACGATGCGCACCGGGAGCGGGGGCTGAGCGTGCCGCAGGAGAACATCCTGGCGCCCGGTTATTCGAAAGGTAAAGTCGAGGCCTGCCTCCAAGCGCGGTTTGGCGCCGCGAAGACCTCATTGCCGGGGATATTTGTCAACTCGACGATATCGCTGGAAGGAGTGGTGCGTTGGCTATCGCAGGCGGGACTGACCGGCAGCGAGCAGCCGCCGATGGGCTGCTTTGACTGGGACCCGTTTGTCTATCTGCTGGGGCACGATATCGACATGGTGCAGCAGGACGTGCCGGCGATGCTGGAAGCGGTGTTTCAGATTATCGATTCCGGCGATGCCAGCCAGCAGCGGATTGAAATCCCGCCGCTGTTGATGAGCAGCCGCTGAGCCGCTTGCTGGCGGTTGACGTTAGCGCGTCAGCAGCCAGCGGGCGGTATGTTCATCGGTCACCAGGCCATTGATCCAGCCGCCTTTAAGCGCCGCCAGAATCGCCGGACGTTTGTACTCGCCGCACGCCACCGCGATACGCGGACACTGGTTCTGGCGAATGTCATAGCTGGTAATCATTCTGTTGATTTCGCTGTCAACCACGCCGCCTTCGGCATCGATAAAGCGCCCCATGATCTCGCCGATGCCGCCGCGGGCGGTCAGCTCATCCATCTGCGCCTGATTGATAAAGCCGTCTTTGAAAATCGGGCTTTGGGTACCTAATGGCCCAATGCCGACAAAAATAACGTCCGCCCGGCGGGCGACGGCGGAAACGCTGCAAAACAGCCGGCTGGTGCACCACATGTCGTACTCCTCCTGGGTCTGCGCGTAGCGCGGCGCGGGCCACTGATAGTACTTGGCCTTAATTTTGCTGGTCAGCAGCAGCGGGACGTCATCGTAATAGTTGCACTGGCCGTCGGCGTCCATGGCGCTGATCAGCGCCACGCAGCGGGTATTCTGGCTATCGAAATCGATGCGCTGCAGCGCTTTTTTCAGGGTCAGGCCGGAACCCAGGCCGATGATTTTCTCTTTATCATCCTGCAGATAGCGGGCCATCAGCTGATAGCAGCCGAACGACACGCTATCGAGGGTGCTTTCTTCGTTAAAGGCGGGCACGATATTGCACTCGATAAGCCGGTACTTCTCCTGCAGCAGCTGCGCGTAATCGAGGCAGTTAGCCACCGGATGGTGCAGGCTAATCGACACGATCCCTTCTTCTTTCGCGGCGGCGATCAGCCGCTGCACCACCGGCCTCGAGGTGCCAAGCTGGCTGGCGATTTCGCTCTGATTCTGCCCGGCGATGTAGTACATCCACGCGGCGCGGACCTTCTGATCCAGCCGGATATCGTCTTCTTTGCTCATGGTTTCCCGCCCTAAGTTGCTGGCCGCGGCGATAATTTCACCCGGCGAATACCCGCATTCTGGCCGTGGTCGGGATAACTGGCAAGCTTTTGCTCTTTTCTGGTCATTTGTAATTTAATTGGGTAATTGTTCTTTTGTGATCCATGGCTCTTATTTCGGTCAAATGATCAATTACAGTGAACCCATCAACTCAAGGAGAGCAGAACATGAACAATCAATTCACATGGCTTCACATTGGTCTGGGTTCTTTTCATCGCGCTCACCAGGCGTGGTATCTGCATCGTTTGATCGCTTCCGGAGATAAGCGCTGGCATATCGCGGCGGGGAATATCCGCAACGACGCCGAGCAGGTGGTCCAGGCGCTGGCGGCGCAGGGGGGGCGTTACGTGCTGGAAACCGTCAGCCCGGAAGGGGAGCGCGAATATGAAGAAATCACCTCCATTCAAAAACTGCTGCCGTGGCAGGCCGGGCTGCAGCCGCTGATTAACGAAGGGGCAAACCCGCAGACCAAAGTTATCGCCTTTACCGTGACGGAGGGGGGCTACTACCTGAATACCCGCCATCAGTTGGAAACCAGCAACCCCGATTTGCAGGCCGATCTGGCAGGGGAGTGCAAAACCATTTACGGCACCCTCGCGCGGATTCTGGAAAAGCGCATGGCCGACAACGCCGGGCCGCTGACCCTGCTGAACTGCGATAACGTGCGCCATAACGGCGAACGCTTCCACGACGGTATGGTTGAGTTTCTGCAGCTAACCGGCAAGCAGGCGGTGATTGACTGGATGGCCGTCAACACCACCTGTCCGAATACCATGGTCGACCGCATTACACCGCGTCCGGCGGCGGACCTGCCCGCGCGCATCAAAGCGCAAACCGGTATTGACGATAAAGCGCCGGTGATGGGCGAGACCTTTATCCAGTGGGTAGTGGAAAACAACTTCCGCGATGAGCGCCCGAAGCTGGAAGCAGTCGGCGTGGAGATGGTTGCGTCGGTGATCCCTTATGAAGAGGCGAAAATCCGCATTCTCAACGCTTCGCATAGCTGCATCGCGTGGGCGGGGACGTTAATCGGCCAGCAGTATATTCATGAAAGTACGCTGACCGACTTCATCTACGCCATTGCCGACCGCTACGTCACCGAGGATGTGATTCCGTGCCTCGGCGATAACGGCATTGACCTGCCGACCTATCGTGACGTGGTGCTCAAGCGCTTTACCAACCCGTATATCCAGGACACCAACCAGCGCGTCGCCGCCGATGGCTTCTCGAAAATTCCGGCGATGATCGCGCCAACCCTCCAGGAGTGCTACCAGCGCGGCGTCCGCCCGGAAGCGACCGCCATGCTGCCCGCGCTGTTCTTCGTCTTTATGGAACAGTGGCATAAAGGAACCCTGCCGTATCAGTACCAGGACGGTATCCTCGACGCTCAGGCGGTACATGAAATGTTTGAAGCTCAGGATCCGGTGGCCCTGTACGCCCGCAATACAGCGCTGTTTGGCACGCTTGCCGACAATGCCGATTTCCTGGCGCTGATGCGCGAGAAGATCGCCGCCGTTTATACGCTGATTAAATAAGAGGTAGCTATGTATCTGGGTATCGATCTCGGCACATCGGAAGTCAAAGCGCTGGTCATTGATGAGAACAATGAGGTTATCGCCAGCCATAGCGCGCCGCTGAGTATTCAGCGTCCCCATCCGCACTGGTCAGAACAGTCGCCGCAGTCATGGTGGGAGGCGACGGAGTATTTGATGGCCACGCTGCGGGAAAAATGCGCCCAGCACTGGCCGGCTATTAAAGCGATCGGCCTTTCCGGGCAGATGCACGGCGCGGTCCTGCTGGATGCCGAGGGGGAGGTGATTCGCCCGGCCATTCTGTGGAACGACACCCGCTGCGCCGCGGAGTGCGCGGAGCTGGAAGAGATGGCGCCGGAGCTGCATCAGGTGGCGGGAAACCTGGCGATGCCGGGCTTTACCGCGCCGAAGCTGCTGTGGGTACGCCGCCACGAGCCGCAATACTTTCAGCGCACCGCCACGGTGCTGCTGCCGAAAGACTATCTGCGCTACCGGATGACGGGTAAGAAAGTCTCCGATATGTCGGACGCCGCCGGGACGCTGTGGCTGGACGTGGCGAAGCGCGACTGGTCCGATTCTCTGCTGGATAAGTGCGGCCTGTCGCGCAGCCAGATGCCGACCCTGGTCGAAGGCTGCGAGGTGTCCGCCACGCTTGACCCGCAGGTGGCCGAGCGCTGGGGGCTGAACGCCTCGGTAGCGGTTGCCGGAGGCGGCGGCGATAACGCGGTCAGCGCCATCGGCGTCGGCGCGGTCTCGCCGGGAGACGCGTTTATTTCGCTTGGCACCTCCGGGGTGCTGTTTGTGGTGACCGACGCCTATCGTCCGGCGCCGCAGTCGGCGGTACACGCCTTTTGTCACGTTCTGCCGAATCTGTGGCATCAGATGAGCGTCATGCTCAGCGCCGCCGGCTGTTTGCAGTGGTTCTGCCGCCTGACCGGCACCACGGAGGTGGCGCTGCTGGAGGAGATTGCCCAACTTAGCGAGGAGGAGAAGGCCCATGCGCCGTTCTTCTTACCCTATCTCTCCGGCGAACGTACTCCGCACAACGATCCTGACGCGCGCGGCATGTTCTGGGGCATGACCCACTCCAGCCTGCGCGCCCAGCTCGGCTATGCGGTGCTGGAAGGCGTGAGCTTCGGCATCAACGACGGCCTGCGGGTGCTGAAAGAGAGCGGGACGCGGATCGAACAATGTTCACTGGTTGGCGGCGGCGCCCGCAGCCCGTTCTGGGCGCAGCTGTTGGCCGATATTCTCGATATGCCGGTGGTGACCCACAAAGGGGGAGAAACCGGCGGCGCGTTGGGCGCGGCGCGGCTGGCCTGCCTGGCGGCGGGCAAACCGCTTGCCGCCGTGTGTGAAAAACCGGAGGTCTGGCAGACCTGGCGCGCTGACCCGGTACGCCATCAGACCCTGATGCGCCGCTACGCGCAGTTTAACTCCTTGTATTTAAATGATCTGAACTACCGGCAGCACTAATTTTTATCACGATAACCGTTCCGGTGAACTGACCGGAACGGCCTCCTGTACCCTAAAACGAGGTCATTATGTCTATCAATAATAAACAGTGGCTCGGCTTACCCCTGAACCTGCTCTGGGGATACATCGCCATTGCCGTATTCATGACCGGCGACGGTTTTGAACTGGCATTTCTCTCGCATTACATCAAAGAGCTCGGCTTCTCTCCGGCGCAGGCTTCATTTGCCTTTACCCTCTACGGCCTGGCCGCGGCGCTGTCGGCGTGGATCTCCGGCGTGGTGGCGGAAATTATTACCCCGCTGAAAACCATGATGATTGGCTTCGTGCTGTGGTGCGTGTTCCACGTGCTGTTTCTCGTCTTCGGCCTCGGCCATGCGAACTATGCGCTGATCCTCGTTTTTTACGGTATTCGCGGCTTCGCGTATCCGCTGTTCCTCTACTCGTTTATCGTGGCCATTATCCACAACGTGAAAAGCGATAACGCCAGCTCGGCGATCGGCTGGTTCTGGGCGGTTTACTCGATCGGCATCGGCGTTTTCGGCAGCTATATTCCGAGCTTTACCATTCCGCATATCGGCGAGCTGGGGACGCTATGGCTGGCGCTGGCTTTTTGCGTCACCGGCGGCATCATCGCGCTGGCTTCCCTGCGCCATATTCAAACGCCGCGCCATATGCAGAACCTGACCACCCGCGAGAAGTTTTCCGAACTGGGGCGCGCGGCGACGCTGCTCTATACCAACCGCAATATTCTGCTGTCGAGCATGGTGCGGATTATCAATACCCTCTCGCTGTTCGGCTTTGCAGTGATTATGCCGATGATGTTTGTCGATGAGCTGGGCTTTACCACCTCCGAGTGGCTGCAGGTGTGGGCGGTGTTCTTCTTCACCACCATTTTCTCTAACGTGCTGTGGGGCATTCTGGGGGAAAAACTGGGCTGGATGAAGGTGGTGCGCTGGTTTGGCTGCATCGGCATGGCGCTCTCCAGCCTGGCGTTTTACTACATTCCGCAGCATTTCGGACATAACTTCGCGATGGCGATGATTCCGGCCATTGCCCTCGGGATCTTTGTCGCCGCGTTCGTACCGCTGGCGGCGGTCTTCCCGGCGCTGGAGCCGAAGCACAAAGGGGCGGCCATTTCGGTTTACAACCTGTCGGCGGGGATGTCGAACTTTCTCGCGCCGGCCATTGCGGTGATTTTGCTGCCGTTCTTCAGCACTATCGGGGTGGTGATCGCCTATACCGCGCTGTACGTGACGGCCTTTTTCCTCTGCGCGTTTATTCGCGTCGAGCAGCCGGGTTTTACCCGCAAGGAAGCGCCGGCCGGCGAGCAGGTGGAGTTCTCTTAAGGTAATGCGGCTGGCATGCCCGGCATGCCAGCCTTAACGAGGTGGATGATGAGTATTCAGGCAGTAATTTTTGACATGGATGGCGTCATTATTGATTCCGAATCCCTGTGGCGACGGGCGCAAATCGAAGCCCTCGCCCGCTGGGGGGCAACGGCGAGCGATGAGGAGTGCGAAAGGCTGACCAAAGGTAAACGCCTCGACGACATTGCCCGCACCTGGTGTCAGTATTGCCAGCTTGACCTCGCCCCGCAGCGGCTTGAAGAGGCCATACTGCAGCGTATCACCGGCCTGATCGCCGCCGAAGGCGAGGCGATGCGCGGAGTGCATGAGGCGTTACGCTATTTTCGCCACGCGGGCTATAAGATTGCGCTCGCCACGTCTTCATCCCGGCAGGTTATCTCCGCGGTGCTGAACAAGCTCTCGCTCTGGCACTATTTTGACGTTATCTCCAGCGCGGATGATGAAGCGCAGGGCAAGCCGCATCCGGCGGTGTATCTGACGACGTTGCGTAAGCTCAATCTCGACGCCAGCCGGTGCCTGGTGATTGAAGATAGTTTCAACGGCTTTAGCGCGGCCCGGGCCGCAGGGATCGCCACGGTGATTATTGCCGAAGATAGCCAGCATGCGCGCTTCCAGGCCGCCGCTGGCCGCTATCAGGCTTTACCTGAGCTGCTGGAAAACCTCACCGCAGCGGCGGAAGCGGTCGAATAACTGACTCTTTCGTGGGCGCAGAACATCTCGGGATGTACCCGGTCGGTCACTCTCTTTTCTGCGCTCACGACCCCTTTTTCACCATGACGATCCTTCTCACATATCGCCCATCTTTTGTGAAAACAGTCACGTCCTGTTGTGCCAATGCCCAAATTTATTGCCTTGCTTAGCGGTGTTTGTCCGAGGCACTGCTACGTAATTGTGCTTAGATTAGATATTGAAACGTTTTTTCAATAATGTGAAACCACTTTACCGATTTGCCTCTATAGATCGGATTTGGCCGTGATAAGGACCGAGCATGAAAATTGAATCTGTAAATGTCACCGTTTTCCAGTATCCCACGCGTCGGGTTTCCGACAGCGCCGGGCACTCCCATCCGGGAGCGGAAAGCATGGCGAAAATGGCGATGCTGACCATTACCGCCGATGATGGCACCCGGGGTTTTTCGTTTGCGCCGCCGGAAGTGGTACGCCCGTTCGTGGTGAACACCTTTTTTCGCAAGGTGATGGTGGGGCAGGACCCGTTTAACCGCGAGCGTATCTGGCAGGATCTTAACCACTGGCAGCGCGGCAGCGCCCATCAGCTGACCGAGCGCGCGCTGTCGTTTGTTGAACAGGCGCTGTGGGACCTGATTGGCCGCAAGCTTAATATGCCGGTGTACAAACTGCTCGGCGGCTATCGCGATACCGTCCCCGCCTACGGCAGCACCATGTGCGGCGACGATCTGCCGGGCGGTCTGTCGACCCCGGAGGAGTATGCAGCCTTTGCCGAAAAGCTGGTCGCCCGCGGCTATAAGGCCATCAAGCTGCACACCTGGATGCCGCCGATCGCTTTTGCGCCCAATCCGAAGATGGACATTAAAGCCTGCGCGGCGGTGCGCGAAGCGGTAGGGCCGGATATCGACCTGATGATTGACGGCTATCACTGGTACAGCCGCGCCGAGGCGCTGTGGATTGGCAAAGAACTGGAAAAACTCAACTTCGCCTGGTTTGAAGAGCCGATGGAGGAGGATTCGATGTCCTCCTACGCGTGGCTGGCGGAAAACCTGTCGATTCCCATCGTCGGACCGGAGAGCTTCGGCGGCAAGCACCATATGCGCGCCGAGTGGGTGAAAGCCGGAGCCTGCGACATCCTGCGCGCCGGGGCCAACGGCGTGGGCGGCATTACCCCCACCATGAAGGTGGCGGCGCTGGCGGAATCCTTCGGTATGGACTGCGAAGTCCACGGCAACGGCGCGGCAAGCCTGGCGGTGGTCGGCGCGATCCGCAACTGCCGCTGGTACGAGCGCGGACTGCTGCATCCATTCCTCGACTACGATGAGCCGGCGGCCTATCTCAACAGCATTGTCGATCCTATGGATGACCAGGGCTTTGTGCATTTGTCCCAGCGTCCGGGTCTCGGCGAAGACATTAATTTTGCCTGGATCGAAGCCAATACCGTTAGCCACGACTGATGAATAACTAAAAAAACAGGCGCGTGCTGAGTCGCGACGCCTGAGTACCCTACAGGCGATAGATATGAAAAAAAACTCCTTACTGGCAGCGTGCTTACTCGCGCTCGCCGTGTCGATGGGGAGCGGGGCGGCGTTGGCGAAAACGCCGCCGGATCAGCTCATCATCGGCATGAATATGAATAACCTGCTCACCCTTGACCCGGCGGCGATGACCGGGAACGAAGTGGTGGGGATCGTGGTTAACCTCTACGACTCGCTGGTGGAGCTTGATCCTGAGCAGCTCACCAACGTCAGGCCCGCGCTGGCGAAATCCTGGGACATCAGCCCGGACGGTAAAACCCTGACCTTTCATCTGCGCGACGACGTGAAGTTTCACTCCGGCAACCCGCTGACCGCCGCCGACGTGGTGTGGTCGATGCGGCGTATTTTGCATCTCAACCTCGCGCAGGCCTCGGTGTGGAAGTCTTACGGCTTTAGTAAGAAAAATATCGACGGCCAGGTCAGCGCGCCGGACAGCTTCACGGTGCAGATCGTGCTGCCGAAAGATAACGACCCGCAGCTGGTTATCTACTCGCTGGCGGCGCTGGGCAACCTCGGGGTGCTGGACAGCAAAACGGTGCAAAGCCGCCAGCAGGATAATGACTGGGGCAACCGCTGGCTGACCACCCATGAAGCCGGTTCCGGGCCGTTCACGCTGGAAACCTGGCAGGCAAAAGATGTGCTGCGCATGAAGCGCAATCCTGACTACTGGCGCGGCGAGGCGAAAATGAGCCGCGTGGTGCTGCGCCACTTCCAGGAGTCGCAAACCCTGCGCCTGATGATCGAAAAAGGCGACCTCGATATTGCCAACAATATGGCGGTTTCCGACATCAACGCCCTGCGCGGCGACCCTCAGCTGACCGTCGACGCGGTGCAGCGCGGCACCATGTACTACGTGGCGATGAGCATGAAAGAGGCGCACTTCGCTAACCCGAAAGTGCGCGAAGCGGTGCGCTATCTGATTGATTATCAGGGCATCAATAAAGCGCTGATGCCGGGCTACGGGGTGCTGCATCAGCGGCCGATTAAGGCGGGTATGCCGTCAACGCTGCCCGATCCTGGCTACAGGCTGGACGTGGCGCGGGCGAAAAAGCTGCTGGCGGAAGCGGGCTATCCCAACGGGTTTGATACCACGCTGCGGGTGCTCGCGGATCAGCCGTTTCTCAATATCGCCATCGCCGTGCAGTCGACGCTGATGCAGGCGGGGATTAACGCCAAAATCATCACCGGCACCGGTAACCAGATTTATGGCGCGATGCGCGAGCGTAAATTTGACCTGCTGGTGGGGCGCGGCGGCAGCGGCATGGAGCCGCACCCGCACTCCAGCCTGCGCGCGCTGGTCTATAACCCGGATAACAGCGATGAGGCGCGCCTGACCAACTTCCAGGGCTGGCGCACCGGCTTTTACGACCCGCAGCTCAATTCGATGATTGACCACGCCCTGCTGGAACGCGATGCGCAAAAGCAGGTCGCCGATTACCAGGCCATTCAGGCGCGCTACGACCAGCTGATCCCGGCGTTAATTCCGCTTTCGCAGATGGTCGATTCGGTGGTGGTGCGCAACGAGGTGCGGGAGTATCAGCCGCACCCCTCCGCCACCACTTTTCTGCGTGACGTCTACAAAACCCGCGAAGGAGAGAAAGGATGAGCACCGCAATCCTTGCGCCCGGCTCACGCGGCCGGCGCTTATCAAAACGGCTGCTGCAGGTGGTGATTACCCTGTTCGGCCTGCTGCTGCTGACCTTCACCATCGGCCGCGTTATGCCCATCGACCCGGTGCTGGCGATTGTCGGCCCGGACGCTGATCAGAGTACCTATCAGCAGGTTTACCAGCAGCTGGGGTTTGATAAATCGCTGACCACCCAGTTTGGGATCTATTTCGTCAACCTGCTGCACGGCGATCTGGGCAACGCGCTGCTGACCGGGAAACCGGTGGTGGACGATATTATCCGCGTCTTCCCGGCCACCATGGAGCTGGCGACGATGGCGATTCTCGTCGGCGCCGGGCTGGGTATCCCGCTGGGCGTGCTGGCGGCGGCGCGACGCAACAGTATTTCCGACTATGTGGTGCGCATTATCAGCCTGGCGGGCTACTCAACGCCGATCTTCTGGGTGGGGATGATGGGGCTGCTGCTGTTCTACGCCTGGCTTGGCTGGGTGGGCGGCGCCGGTCGGGTAGACCTCGGGCTGGACGGTATCGTGCCGCGGCGTACCGGTTTAATGACCGTCGATGCGCTGCTGGCGGGCAACGGGCAGGTGTTCTGGAATGCGATTAACCACCTGATTCTCCCCGCCTCGCTGCTCGGCTTTCACTCGCTGGCCTACATCAGCCGCATGACCCGCAGCTTTATGCTGGCCCAGCTGTCGCAGGAGTTCATTATTACCGCGCGGGTGAAGGGGCTGACCGAGCGTCAGGTCATCTGGAACCACGCGTTTCGCAACATTCTCGTGCAGCTGCTGACGGTGGTGGCGCTGGCCTACGGCGCGCTGCTGGAAGGCGCGGTACTGATTGAAACCGTCTTCTCCTGGCCGGGCTTTGGCTCCTATCTCACCGGCAGCCTGCTGCTGGGCGATATGAATGCGGTGATGGGCTGCGTGCTGCTGGTGGGGGTGATCTTCGTGATGCTCAACCTGCTCTCCGACATGCTGTATCAATTCTTTGACCCGAGGACAAAATCATGACCGTTTCTCTGGATTCGCCGCTTTCCGACGGCACGGGTGAAGGCCGCCAGCGGCTGCGGCGCGCGGCGTCGCGGACGGCCGGGTTTATCGGCAAAATGGCGCGCAACCCGCTAACGGCGATCGGCGGCGGAATTATCTTTCTTCTGCTGGTGGTGGCGATTTTCGCGCCGCTGATTGCGCCTTATAACCCGCTGGTGCAGGACCTGAACAGCGCGCTGGTCGCGCCGAACGCGCAGCACTGGTTCGGCACCGATGAGTTTGGCCGGGATATCTTTAGCCGCCTGGTGTACGGCTCGCGCATCACGCTTTACATCGTGCTGCTGGTCTCGGTGACCGTCGGTCCGCTCGGGCTGCTGCTCGGCGTCAGCGCCGGCTATTTCGGCGGCAAAGTCGATATGGTGCTGATGCGCGTTACCGATATTTTCATCTCCTTCCCGAGTCTGGTTCTGGCGCTGGCGTTCGTCGCCGCCTTAGGTCCCGGGCTGGAGCACGTGGTTATCGCCATCACGCTTACCGCCTGGCCGCCGATTGCCCGTCTGGCGCGCGCCGAAACCCTCTCTCTGCGCCAGGCCGATTTTATCTCCGCCGTACGTCTGCAGGGCGCGTCATCGGCCCGCGTCCTCTGGCGACATATCGTGCCGCTGTGTCTGCCGTCGGTGATTATCCGCATCACCATGAATATGGCGGGGATCATTTTGACCGCGGCCGGTCTGGGCTTTCTCGGCCTCGGCGCGCAGCCGCCGGAGCCGGAGTGGGGGGCGATGATCTCCAGCGGGCGCACTTATATGATGGAGTGCTGGTGGGTGGTTACGATTCCGGGGCTGGCGATTCTGATCAACAGCTTAGCGTTCAACTTTTTAGGAGATGGCCTACGTGACATCCTCGATCCTCGCAGCGAGTAATGCTCCGCTGCTCGACGTACGCGATCTGTGCGTCGACTTTGTTAACGGCAGCGCGGTGACCCATGCCGTGCGCGGCGTCTCCTTCCAGCTGGGGCGCGAAAAGCTGGCAATTGTCGGCGAGTCCGGTTCGGGTAAGTCCACCGTTGGGCGCGCGCTGCTGCAGCTGCATCCGAAAAAAGCCCGCGTCACCGCCGCCCGGATGCAGTTTGCCGACCTCGACCTGCGGCATCTTAGCGAAGCGCAGATGCGCGGCGTACGCGGTAAGCGTATCTCCATGATTATGCAGGACCCGAAATATTCGCTCAATCCGGTGGTCTGCGTCGGCAAGCAAATCGCCGAGGCCTGGCTTACCCATCATCCGGGGCGTAAAGATGAGGCCAAAGCAAAGGCGCTGGAGATGCTAGAGGTGGTGCGTATTCGCCAGCCGGAGCGCGTTTACCAGCTTTATCCGCATGAAATATCCGGCGGGCAGGGGCAGCGCATCATGATCGCCATGATGCTGATTACCGACCCGGAGCTGGTGATCGCCGATGAACCCACTTCCGCGCTGGACGTGTCGGTGCGCCTGCAGGTGCTGGGCCTGCTGGATGACCTGGTTCAGTCGCGCGGGCTGGGGCTGATTTTTATTAGCCACGATATCAACCTGGTGCGCAGCTTCTGCGACCGCGTGCTGGTGATGTACGCCGGACGGGTGGTGGAGTCCATCGCCGCTAGGGATCTCGATAACGCGCGCCATCCCTATACTCAGGGATTGATTAACTCGCTGCCGGATATGCAGCATCGTCGCCCGATACTGCCGGTGCTGCAGCGTCAGGCCAGCTGGTTAACGGAATAAGGAGCGGATGATGATTGAAGTTCAACATCTCAACCTCGCGTTCGGCGAAGGGGAGAAGCGCAATCAGGTGCTGTATGACGTCAGTTTCCACGTTAAGCCCGGTGAGATCTACGGTCTGGTGGGCGAGTCCGGCTCCGGTAAAACCACGGTGCTGAAGTGTCTGGCGGGGCTGTTTACCCACTGGCAGGGGGAGCTGGCAATCGATGGTCAGCGTTTAGGCCACGAGATTAACCGCGAGCGCTGCCGGCAGGTGCAGATGGTTTTTCAGGATCCGTACGGTTCGCTGCATCCTCGTCACACCATTGGCGACATCCTCGAAGAGCCGTTACAGATTCATCGCATTCGCGATCGCGACCGGCGGATCAATGCGCTGCTGGACAAAGTGGGCCTCAATCGCGCCTTTCGCGAACGCTATCCGCACCAGCTCTCCGGCGGCCAGCGGCAGCGCGTGGCGATTGCCAGAGCGCTGATCCTTGAGCCACGGGTGCTGCTGTTGGATGAGCCGACATCGGCCCTGGATGTGTCGGTGCAGGCCGAGATCCTCAACCTGCTGGCGGAGCTGCAGCAGGAGGCGAAGCTCACTTACCTGATGGTGACCCACGATCTGGGCGTTATTGCCCACTTATGCCAGAAAGTAGCGGTGATGCAGTACGGCAAGATCCTCGAAACTTTGACGGTGGACGCGCTGGTCAACGGCGAAGCGCAAACGGCCTATACGCAGATGCTGGTTAACGCCAGCCAGCAATATACGCGCGAAATGGCGCGGGCGGTGGCTGCCTATTAGGCAATATGGCGCATTCTCTACCGGAGTGTGCGCCATTTTTTAGATAAAAGATTGAAATTATATGTATTTATAGTTATAAATATCGTATATTAATGTAAAAGTGGTGTTTAGATCTAAAATGATTATATCTTTCGTATAAATGAAATTATATGAAACTATAATTTATATTTATGGTTTTTAATGACATAAACGACCATTTTCTGTTTAAAGTGCAAAATCATCCCTTCTGTAAATTCGCTTAAACCTTGTTAATAGCAAGGAAAAACTGCGTATTGTGCCTCCAGATCCGCTGAGTAATAGAGTAAACTCGCTTGCGAAAAATCTTAAGCTGTCATCTCCGTCATGGAGGATTATCGTATTTAAAATACGGTACCCATGCCGCTCATCCACATGATTACCACGCTCAGGGAACAGGATGGAAAAATATACGATTAATGGAATAGTGGAATTTACTCCGCAACGTAGCGTTTTAATACTCATTGCTGACGAGACGAAAGCGGTATCATTAAATATGCCGGCCAGCCGCTGTCTGTTGCTGCTTATTCAGCAGGATGGCAAAAACGTAGCCCGTGAAACCTTTTTCGAGGAAGTGTGGATAAAGCATGGTGCCCAGGTGACCAGCAACGGTTTCTATCAGAATATTTCCCTGCTGCGCCGCGCATTTAAGGAACTGGGCGTCGAGGAAGATATTATTATTACGGTGCCGAGAGTGGGCGTCAGGCTGGAGGCGACATTAACGATGACGGAATTTCAGCCGGACGAGGCGGAAAAGACGCCGGTCGCGGAGGAACAACGCCCGCACGTTGACGAGCCTGGGCATAAGGAGGTCGCTGCTGCGAGTGTGCCGGGAAAAAAGCGGTTAAGGCCGCGAAGCTCTCTTCTGTGGGGGCTTGCGGCGCTGGTGGGCGGTTTTGTTGCGTGGTACACAGAATTCGACTCTTATTTGCAAAGTTATGTGCCCATTAATGCTAAATTTTCGCAACAATGTCATTTTTTTGCCAATAATGATGTGGTAGATCACGTTCGGCATACGACTTTTATCAATCGTAGCAAATTTGATTGTGAAAAATATTCGTGGATTTATTTGACGCTTTATCCTGGGGGAGCCCGCGTTTCGGTGATTAGCTGTCAGCAAAAATTTAGTCAATGGCGTGATAATCAATGCCTCACCAAATATTACATTAAGGAGGTAGTCAATGCGCCGGCGTGAAATTAACTGGTTAATCACTATCGTATTTATCGGCATATTAACTGGGGTAGCAATAAAATCCTGGCAATACTGGCAGCGCAACCATTTTCAGTGTAGCGGGGAGCTGCGGCTATTTAGCGCAGGTTACCAGGGCGATATTTCGTTACGCTATGTATTTGATAGCAGCCGCGGGCTGGTGATTGTTCGCGGGGAAATTACGCCGCCGCAGGGCGAGTCGTTTACTATTAATCAGAACATCTGGTTTAGCTTTACCCGCGACGGCCGGCACTACTTCCTGCGTTCAGAAACCGTCTCGGCCAGCATCGGCGAGACCGAGCAGGAGGAGCACATAAAGCGCATCCTGCCCTCGTTTTTCCTGCAGCCGCAGGTGCCGTTTTACCTGAACATCCAGCGGCTTAACGAGCGTACCCGGCTGCTGTATACCAGCCGGGCACCGTCTTTACTTTGCGAAGCCTGATTAGCGTAACAGCGGGCAGTCGGGCGGCAGTCGGCAGCGCAGCGCGGCCGGTAAGAGCTCCATCCTGAAGGTTTTGCCGGTTAGCGGTTCGCCGTCGAGGTTAAACGTCATCTCATGGGGAGCGGTTATCTCAAACCACGATGAGACGCCGTCGATAATATTCGGTGAGTTTTCCGGATTGGCGAGGGTGCTGAACAGCGTAGGGATCAGCTCTTCGCCGGTGAAGATGCGCAGGTGCAGCAGGCCGTCGTTAATTAACGCTTCCGGGCACAGCTGCTGGCCGCCTCCGGCCTGGCGTCCGTTGCCGATGCCGATGACCAGCGCATCGCCGTGCCAGTGAAAGTTCTCGCCGCGGATTTCGCAGCGGTCCGGTTTGAGCGCGTCCATACGCATCAGGCCGTGGATTAAATAAGAGACGCCGCCGAGCGCGGCCTTGAGTTTCTCCGGGGTTTCGGTCGTGATTCGGGTGCCAAAGCCGCCGGTGGCCATATTAATAAAACCGGTCTTATCATTAACCCGCGCAATATCTATCGCCACGTCGCGGCCAACAATGGCCAGCTTCAGGGCGCTGGCCAATTCCTGGGGGATACCGACGCTGGTAGCGAAGTCGTTCGCCGTGCCCAGCGGTAAAATTCCCAGCGCCATATCGCCGTCGCGCTCGACCAGCGCCGTCGCCACCTCATTGATGGTGCCATCGCCGCCGCCGGCAATCACCGTTTCGACATTCAGCTTCAGGGCCTCATCGATAAACCGAGCGGCATCGCCTTTTTCCCAGGTCACGCGGACGTGAATATCAATTCCTTCGTCGCGTAACAATTTAACCGCCTCTCGTAGCGACGGTTCATTGGCGCCTTTGCCATTCAGAATCAGTAAGCTGGCTGGAAACGTGGACATTATCAGGGGACCTTTGTTGCTCAGTAATGCATAAAGTGTACCGCATGAAGAAAGGGAAGGATGGGGGAGAGATAAAAAAATAAGCCCGCGTAAGGGAGATTACGCAGGCTAAGGAGGTGGTTCCTGGTACAGCTAGCATTTATGGGTTATGTTTTTCAGCGAAATGGATGATATCTGCTTTGAACGAAACGGTATGTGATCCGTTTCTAATATCTTTACATCGTGAAAAAATAACCCCGATTAACTAGTTTCCGTGTGGGTTTCTGGTCGTCTGACCCGCAAAATTGCGCATCAGCAGCGCATACTGCAGCGCCATATCTTCCGGAACGGGCAGCCATACCGTGTGGCCATCGCCTGGCGCGACCGGCATGATTTCGCCTTTGCCGTTTTCCATATGCTCAAGGGTAAAGTTGACGTTGCCCTGCGGGGTCATCAGCTCCAGGCTGTCACCGACGGAAAATTTGTTTTTCACCGCCACCGCGGCCAGCTGGCCTTTGCGCTCGCCGGTAAATTCGCCGACGAACTGCTGGCGTTCGGACACGGAGTAGCCGTGCTCGTAGTTCTGGTAGTCATCGTGGGTATGGCGGCGCAGAAAGCCTTCGGTATAGCCACGGTGAGCGAGGTTTTCCAGAGTATCCAGCAGGCTGGCGTCGAACGGTTTGCCTGCGGCAGCGTCGTCAATGGCCTTGCGGTAGACCTGAGCGGTACGGGCGCAGTAGTAATGTGATTTGGTGCGGCCTTCGATTTTCAGCGAGTGGACGCCCATCTGGGTCAGGCGCTCAACGTGGGCAATCGCGCGCAGATCTTTCGAGTTCATAATGTAGGTGCCGTGTTCATCTTCGAACGCGGTCATATATTCGCCCGGACGCTTGGCTTCTTCAATCATAAACACCTGGTCCGTGGGCGCGCCGATGCCCAGCGTCGGCTCGACGTTCTGCACCGGGATCGGTTCGTGCTTGTGAACGATATTGCCGACGTCGTCTTCTTTGCCTTCCTGAACGTTGTACTCCCAGCGGCAGGCGTTGGTGCAGGTGCCCTGGTTGGGATCGCGTTTGTTGATATAGCCCGAGAGCAGGCAGCGGCCAGAGTAGGCCATGCACAGCGCGCCGTGAACGAAGATTTCAATTTCCATCTCCGGCACCTGGCTGCGAATTTCGGCGATCTCATCCAGCGACAGCTCGCGGGAGAGAATCACGCGGGTCAGCCCCATTTGCTGCCAGAACTTGACCGTCGCCCAGTTGACGGCGTTAGCCTGTACCGAGAGGTGAATATCCATGTCGGGGAAATTCTCGCGCACCAGCATAATTAACCCCGGATCGGACATGATCAGCGCATCCGGCCCCATTTCCACTACCGGCTTCAGATCGCGAATAAACGTTTTCAGCTTGGCGTTATGCGGCGCGATATTGACCACCACATAGAACTTTTTACCCAACGCGTGGGCTTCGTTGATGCCGAGCTGCAGATTTTCGTGATTGAATTCGTTATTACGCACGCGCAGCGAGTAGCGCGGTTGGCCCGCATACACGGCGTCTGCGCCATAAGCGAAAGCGTAACGCATATTTTTCAGCGTTCCCGCCGGGGAAAGGAGTTCCGGTTTAAACATGATTTTCTCGTTCTGATGACAGGTCAGATTCGCCGCACCCGGTGCGGCGAGTTGGGGAGTGCCCCCACATTAAGGGCGGGCATTGTAGCGCCGTGGGGGAGGGGAGTAAATATCAGCCGGGTATCTTTGGCGATCAGCGGGCGGCAAATCTTTACAGGGCATGAATCGCGCGGCCGCTCTCTGCTGGTTTCAGCCGCTGCTTTTCCCCGGAGGCGGCGCTTGACGCGCCTGTCCGGGCTACCCGGCCCGCGGACGGCGGTGAACCTGTAAGCGCAGCGCGAGCCGGGGCTAACTACGCCAGCCGGCAGGCGTCGGCTTCCCAGCGGTATCCAACGCCGTACACCGCGCGGATAAACGACTGATCGGCGTCCAGCGACTCCAGCTTACGCCGCAGGTTCTTGATATGGCTGTCGATCGTTCGGTCGGTGACCACGCGGTAATCATCGTACAGATGATTCAGCAGCTGCTCGCGCGAGAAGACTTTACCCGGCTCCTGGGAGAGGGTTTTCAGCAGGCGGAACTCGGCGGGAGTGAGGTCCAGCAGCTTATCGCGCCAGGAGGCCTGGAAGCGCCCCTCGTCGACAATCAGCGGGCTTTGCGCATCCAGCGCCTGCAGATCGCGCTGCGGTTTGCAGCGGCGAAGAATGGTCTTCACGCGGGCCACCACCTCGCGCGGGCTGTAGGGCTTACAGATATAGTCATCGGCGCCGATCTCTAACCCCAGCAGGCGGTCGATCTCTTCGATTTTGGCGGTCACCATCACCACCGGAACCTCAGAAAAACGGCGGATTTCCCGGCACAGGGTGAGCCCGTCGGTGCCGGGCAGCATCAGATCCAGCAGGATCAGGTGCGGCGGCGTCTGGCGAACGTACGGCAGAACCCGATCGCCGTGATTAATCAGCGTCGGCGCATAGCCCGCCGCCTGAAGATAATCAATCAGCAGCTGACCCAGCTTGGGCTCATCTTCCACGATAAGAATGCGTGGCGTGTTTTCATCAACAGGTAATTCAGTCATACGTCTCTCGATAAATTACGTTCCAGAGGTAGCTCTACTTTAATGCTAACCCCGCCCAAAGGCGAATGGCCGACACGTAAAGTGCCGCCGTGGGCCGCGACGATGTTAAGGCAAATCGCCAGTCCTAAACCAGAGCCGCCGCTGGCACGATTGCGCGACCCCTCAGTACGGTAAAAACGCTCAACCAGCCGCTCCAGCTGTTCATCGGTGACGCCGGGGGCGCTATCGGCGAAATCGAGAATTAGCCTATCGCCGCTCTGGCTGGCGCTAATCTGCAGGCCGCCGCCGCTATCGGTATAGCGCAGGCTGTTTTCCAGCAGGTTATTAAAAAGCTGCATCAGGCGATCCCGATCGCCGAAAACCGTCGCGCTTTCCGGCAGCGAAACGCCGATCGACAGTCCGCGGCTGGCGAAGCGTTCGCGAAACGCGCCGGCGGCGACCTCCAGCAGGTTGATGATATCCACCGCGCTTTTCTGATAGGAGAGGGCGCCTTCATCGGACATCGACAGCTGGTGCAAATCCTCGACCAGTTTGGTCAGGGTGGCGACCTCCGCCTGCAGGGAGGCGATGGAATCCGGGGTGAATTTCCTGATCCCATCCTGAATCGCCTCCAGCTCGCCGCGCAGCACCGCCAGCGGCGTGCGCAGCTCGTGGGAGATATCGGCCATCAGGTCCCGGCGCATCTGCTGGTTGCGCTCAAGGGTGCTGGCCAGCTGGTTAAAATCTTTGGCCAGACGCCCTAGCTCATCGCTGCTGGTGGCGGCGACGCGGGTGGAAAAATCCCCGGCCGCCAGACGGTGCGTCCCCTCAACCAGTCGTTTGACCGGCGCGAGCAGGCCGCGCGCCAGCGGGAAGGTGGCCAGCGCCGCCAGCAGCGTGGCGAGGGCGACAATCAGCCAACTGGTGCGCTTCTGCTGGCGGTCGAAGTTGATATCGGTATTGCGCGTCAGGCGTTCAACCGGCGAGGCGATGACCGCGCCAACCTCAACGCCGTCGACCATAATACTGCGCCGGGTCCCGTCCTGCGGCACGCGCTCGCGCGGGCCCACCAGCACGCGCCCTTTTTGATCGACCACCCAGAACATGGTGCGCCAGCCGTGGGGAGGCATATCGGGGCCGGGACCGCGATCGCCACGATCGCCGCGCGGACCGTCGAGCGGCCGGTCCGGCGCGGCATCCGGCGGCATCTCTTCGGGGCCGGGGCCACCGTGCGGCTCATCTCTCGGACCATGACCCATACCGCGGCCCGGCGGCGAGCGGTCGTCGTTGTCGCGTTCAAAGGTTTTCAGCAGCTGGAAAATAAAGCGGTCGTTGTTGCGCAGGAACGTCCAGCTGCCGTGCTGGGCATACTGCTCGCTCAGGGCATCGCCGAGCATCGTCAGCCGCTGTTCATTGCCGCGTTTGATATAGTCGATAAACCCGCGTTCAAAGCTGATGCGCACCGCCCAGTGCATGCTGATCAGCAGCACGATGCAGGTGGCGAGGATCGCGATAAACAGCTTGCCGGTAATGCCGGGACGCCAGAACTTCAAGACTCACTCCTTTTACGGCGACGAATCACGGTATTGACCGTGGTGTCGTCCGGTACGCGGGCAAAAATCAGCGCGGGCAGCGCGATAACCACCGCCATGCTTAAGTAGGTATAGAGAAAGACCTGGTGCGTGGTCGGCGCATCGGCGCTGATATGCTGCTGGCCGTAGAAACCCAGCAGCATGCCGGCGACGGTCACGCCGATACTCATCGACAGCTGCATGACCATCGACAGCAGGCTGTTGCCGCTGCTGGCCAGATCGTCGGGCAGGTCTTTCAGGGTCAGCGTATTCATAGAGGAAAAGCGGCTGGCGTTGATCATCCCCTGCATAAACAGCACCACCGGCAGCAGCCAGTACCAGCCCGCGAGGGCGACGGCCATGAACAGCAGGCTGACCAGCGCGAGGCCGATCGTCGAGGCCACCAGCACCCGACGGTAGCCGAAGCGGTTGACCACCTGGACTACGATGCGCTTCATCCCCATGCTGCCGAGCACCATCGGGATCATCATCAGACCGGCGTGGAACGGCGTAAAGCCGAGGCCAATCTGTAAAAACACCGGGGTCATAAACGGCAGCATACCGCTGCCGATGCGCCCGGCGAAGCTGCCGCCAAGGCCGAGCAAAAAGGTGCGGTTGTTGAATAGCTTAAGGCTAAACAGCGCGTTGCGGTTGCCGCGCGCGTGCCGCAAATAGTACAGAATGGACGCCACGCCGACCGCCACCAGCCCCGCCAGCCACAGGGGAGAGATCCCGAGCCCTTTGTTGCCGTCCAGCGCCAGGGTCAGCGTCGCCATCCCGGCGGCCAGCAAAACAAAGCCGAAGAGATCGAAGCGGCGGGTTTGCAGGGTGTAGTTGGGCATCAGGCACAGCGTGGCGATGGCGCCGACAATACCGACCGGAATGTTGATCAGAAAGATCCAGTGCCACGAGGCGTACTCCACCAGCATTCCGCCGAGAGCCGGGCCGAGCAGCGGGCCCACCTGGCCGGGTAGGGTGACGAAGGTCATCGCCGCCATATATTGGCTGCGCGGGACGATTTTCATCACCGTCAGGCGGCCCACGGGAACCATCATCGCGCCGCCGACGCCCTGCAGCACGCGGGCGAGTATTAACCCATCAAGAGTAGCGGCCTGGGCGCAGAACAGGGAGCCGGCGGTAAACAGCACGATGGCGCAGAAAAAGATATTGCGTACCCCAACGCGGTCCGCCAGCCAGCCGCTGGCGGGCAGCATCACCGCTACCGTCAGGACATAGGAGACGATAACCATATGCATATGCAGCGGGCTCTCCCCAAGGCTTTTCGCCATCGAGGGGAGAGCGGTGTTAACGATAGTGGTATCCAGCGCCTGCATAAAGAAGCCGAAGGCCACTATCCATAGCTGCCAGCGCACGCTGGAGGGGAGGTCTGTCATGTTATTCGCTTACCGGTTGATGGACTTTTCGCGAAAAACGCAGCCGCAGACGGTCGAAGAACAGATAGACCACCGGCGTGGTGTACAGGGTCAACAGCTGACTCATCACCAGACCGCCGACAATGGTAATCCCCAGCGGCTGGCGCAGCTCGGATCCATCGCCGCCGGAGAGCACCAGCGGCAGCGCGCCGAACAGCGCCGCCAGGGTGGTCATCATTATCGGCCGGAAACGCAGCAGACAGGCCTGGAAGATGGCCTCTTCCGGCGGCAGGTTGCCGTTGCGCTGCGCCTCAAGGGCGAAATCGACCATCATGATGGCGTTTTTCTTCACGATACCAATTAATAGCATAATCCCGATGAGCGCGATTAGGCTGAACGGGGCATCGAAAAGCTCCAGCGCCAGCAGCGCGCCGACGCCGGCGGACGGAATGGTCGACAGAATGGTCAGCGGATGAACGTAGCTCTCATAGAGGATCCCCAGCACGATATAGACCGTGGCGATGGCCGCAAGGATCAGGATCACCTGCGAGTTCATGGTCTCCTGGAACACCTGCGCGGTCCCGGCGAACGACCCGCGTACGCTGGACGGCACGCCAATCTGGGTCATCGCCCGGTTGATGGCGTCACTGGCTTCCGACAGCGACTTGCCGGTAGGCAGGTTAAAGGAGATGGTCGACGCCGCCGAGAGTCCCTGGTGATTCACCGACAGCGGCGCGTTGGCCGGCTGCCATTTCGCGAAATAAGCAAGCGGAATCGGCTTGTCTTCGCTGTTGATCACAAACATCTTATCGAGGGCGCTGACGTCCTGGGTGTAGACCGGGTCGACCTGCATCACCACTTTATACTGGTTCAGCGGCTGGTAGATGGTGGAGATCTGCCGCTGGCCGAAGGCGTTGTTCAGCAGATTGTTGGCGTCCTGCACGCTGATGCCGAGCCGCGACATGGTATCGCGATCGTAGATCAGGTCCATCTCCGCGCCGTTATTCTGACTGTCGGAGTTAACGTCCGCCAGCTCCGGCAGCGCCGCCAGCGTTTTGCGGATTTTCGGCTCCCATTCCCGCAGCGCCGCGAGGTCGTCTGACAGCAGGGTGTACTGATAGCTGGCGTTGGCCTGACGACCGCCGACGCGGATATCCTGTACCGCCATCAGGAACAGGTTGGCCCCCGGCTCCTTCGCCAGCTTTTTGCGCAGTCGATCGATAATCTGCTGCGCCGTCTCATGGCGCTCATCGCGCGGCTTCAGGGTGATAAACATCATCCCGCTGTTGACCCGCGAGCCGCCGGTAAAACCGGTGACGTTGTCTACCGCCGGATCTTCACGAATGATCTTCATAAAGTCCTCCAGCTTGCCGCGCATCGCCTGGAACGAGATGCTCTGGTCCGCCTGGATGCCGCCCATCAGCACCCCGGTGTCCTGCTCGGGGAAGAAGGTTTTGGGAATCGAGATATAGAGCCAGACGCTTAGCGCGATGGTGCCGAGCAGCACCAGGCCGGTTAAGCGGCTGTGCTTCAGCACCCACTTCAGCGACTTACCGTAGCCGCCCTGAATCGCCACCAGCAGGCGGCCAAACCCGCGCTTGCGCGTCGGCTGGTGGGGCTTGCCGCTTTTCAGCAGCCAGCCGCACATCATCGGCGTCAGGGTCAAAGAGACCGCCAGCGAGATGCCGATCGCCACCGACAGGGTGACGGCGAATTCGCGCAGCAGCCTTCCCGGCAGGCCGCCCATCAGCAGCAGCGGCAGGAACACCGCCACCAGCGACAGGCTCATCGACAGGACGGTAAAGCCGACTTCCCGGCTCCCCTGCAGCGCGGCCTGCAGCGGCTTCATGCCGGCTTCGAGATGGCGGGAAATATTCTCCAGCACCACGATGGCGTCATCGACCACGAAGCCGGTGGCGATGGTCAGCGCCATCAGCGACAGGTTGTTGAGGCTGAAACCGCACAGGTACATAGCGGCGAAGGTGCCGATCAGCGATACCGGAACGGCCACCGCCGGGATCAGCGTCGCGCGCCCTGAGCGCAGGAACAGGAAGACCACGAGGATCACCAGCGCCACCGAAATCACCAGCGTTTGCTCGACTTCCTCCAGCGAGGCGCGGATGGTCGGCGAACGGTCCTGGGCGATCTGCAGATCGACTGAGGCCGGGATGGTGCGCTGCAGCTCCGGCAGGCGGGCGCGAATGCTGTCCACCGTCTCAATGATATTGGCTTCCGGCAGCTTGCGGATCATCAGCAAAATCGCCGGTTTGGCGTTAGTCATCCCGGCGTTGCGCACGTCCTGCACCGAATCGGTGACGTTGGCGACGTCGCCGAGGCGCACCGCCGCGCCGTTATTGTAGTGCACGATCAGCGGCTGGTATTCGGCGGCGGTCTTCAGCTCGTCGTTGGTCGCTACCTGCCAGCGGTGGGTCGCGTCTTCCAGCGCCCCCTGCGGTCTACGCACGTTGGCGTTGCTGATGGCGGTTCGCACCGCGTCCAGCGACACGCCCTGGTTAAACAGCGCCTGCGGGTTGAGGTCGACGCGCACCGCGGGCAGCGAACTGCCGCCGACGTCAACGTCGCCGACGCCGTCAATCTGGGCAAGGGTCTGCGCCAGCTGGGTAGAGGCGAAGTCGTACAGCTCACCCTGGGACCAGGTATCCGAGGTGAGGGTGAGGATCATGATCGGCGCGTCGGACGGGTTGGCTTTGCGGTAGGTCGGACGGCTCGGCATGCCGCTCGGCAGCAGGCTTTGCGCGGCGTTAATCGCCGCCTGCACGTCACGGGCCGCGCCGTTGATATCGCGGTCAAAGTTGAACTCGAGAATGATTCGCGTACTGCCGAGCGAGCTGGAGGAGGTCATCTCATTGACCCCGGCAATCCGCCCCAAAGAGCGCTCCAGCGGGGTCGCCACCGACGAGGCCATGGTCTCCGGCGACGCGCCGGGCAGCGAGGCGCTGATCATGATCACCGGGAAATCCACCTGCGGCAGCGGCGCCACCGGCAGCAGGCGGAAGCCGAGGATGCCGCACAGCGTAATGGCGAGCGAAAGCAGAATCGTCGCCACCGGACGATAAATGAAGAGGGCGAAAAACTTCACCTACGCCTCCTCCTCACGCCGCGGGAAGCGGCTCTTCATATACAGCGACAGGCGGTCGAACAGCAGATAGATAACCGGCGTGGTGAACAGCGTTAGCACCTGGCTGAGCATCAGGCCGCCGACCATGCCAATCCCCAGCGGTCGCCGCAGCTCCGCGCCGACGCCGGTACTGAGCATCAGCGGCAGCGCGCCGAACAGGGCGGCGAGGGTGGTCATCAGGATCGGGCGAAAACGCAGCAGACAGGCCTGATAAATCGCCTCGCGCGGCGGCATACCCTGTTCGCGTTCGGCGGCCAGCGCGAAGTCGATCATCATGATGGCGTTTTTCTTGACGATGCCGATCAGCAAGATGATGCCGATAATGGCGATAACGTCCAGCTCGCTCCCGGCCAGCCATAGCGCCAGCAGCGCGCCGACGCCCGCCGTTGGCAGGGTGGAGAGAATGGTGATCGGGTGAATAAAGCTCTCATACAGCACGCCGAGGACGATATACATCGCCACCACCGCGGCTACCACCAGCCAGACGGTACTGCCGAGCGCCGACTGGAAGGCCAGCGAGCTGCCCTGGAACTGGGTGCGGATGTCGCTCGGGAAGTCCAGCGCCTGCTCGGCGCTAAGAATCGCCTCGACCGCATCGCCCAGCGAATAGTTGTCCGGCACGTTAAACGAAATGGTGGTGACCGGGAACTGATCGAGATGGTTAATCGACAGCGGAGCAAAGCGCTGCTCGACTTTGGCGATCGCGGTGAGCGGCACGATCCCGCCGTCGCTGCTGGTGAGGCGGATATTGTCCAGCGCCGCCAGCCCCGGCGTGGCCTGGGTATCATGCTCCAGCACCACGCGGTACTGGTTCGCCTGGGTATAGATGGTGGAAATCAGACGCTGACCAAAGGCGTTATACAGGGCGTTATCGACGTCCGCCATGCTGATGCCGAGGCGGCTGGCGCTGTCGCGATCAACGTTGATATACGCCGCCAGCCCCTTATCCTGCCAGTCGCTGCTGACGTCGGAGAGCTGCGGCAGCGCCTGCAGCCGGGCCAGCAGCTGCGGGACCCAGTTGCTCAGCGCGTCCAGCGAATTCGCCTGCAGGGTGAACTGGTACTGGGTCCGGCTGACGGTGGTGTCAATGGTCAGATCCTGGGTCGGCTGGAGATAGAGCTCGACGCCGGGGATGCCGCTCACCGCGTTTTGCAGACGGCCGATCACCGTCTGCACACGATCGTCGCGTTCATCCAGCGGCTTGAGGTTAATCTGCAGGCGGGCGCTGTTCAGCGCCGGGTTGGTGCCGTCGACGCCGACGAAAGAGGTCAGGCTTTCCACCGCCGGATCTTTGAGTATCGCCGCCGACACCTGCTGCTGGCGCTCGGCCATATTGGCGAACGACGCCGACTGCGGCGCCTGTAGCGTGCCCTGGATAATACCGTTGTCCTGAATCGGGAAGAAGCCTTTCGGAATAAACACCCACAGCATAATCGACAGCGCCAGGGTGCTGAGGGCTACGCTCAGGGTCAGCCACGGATGATTCAGCACCCGGCTCAGCCAGCGGCCGTAGACGGCGATCACCCGCTCAAAAAAGCGTTCGCTGGCGCGCGAGAAGCGGTTCTGCTTGCGCAGCGATTCATGGCTGAGCATGCGGGCGCACATCATCGGCGTCAGGGTCAGCGACACCACCGCGGAAATCAGAATCGCCACCGCCAGGGTGATGGCGAACTCGCGGAACAGACGACCCACGATATCGCCCATAAACAGCAGCGGGATCAGCACCGCAATCAGCGAGAAGGTCAGGGAGATAATGGTAAAGCCAATCTCTCCGGCCCCTTTCAGGGCGGCGGCCAGCGGCTTTTCGCCTTTCTCGATATAGCGCGAGATGTTTTCAATCACCACGATGGCGTCATCGACCACAAAGCCGGTGGCGATGGTCAGGGCCATCAGCGTCAGGTTGTTAATCGAGAAATCGAGAAACACCATTACCGCAAAGGTGCCGACCAGCGATAGCGGCACGGCGATGCCGGGAATAATTGTCGCCGGGACGTTGCGTAGAAAGACGTAAATAATCATCACCACCAGGGCGATAGCCAGCATCAGCTCGAACTGGGTGTCGCTAACCGACGCCCGGATGTTGGTAGTGCGGTCGGAAAGCACCTGTACTTTGACTGATTTCGGCAGGCTTTCGGTCAGCTGCGGCAGCATCTGGCGGATGCTGTCGGCGGTCGAGATAATATTCGCCCCCGGCTGGCGCTGGACGTTCATGACGATCGCCCGCTGATTGTTGGCCCATGCTCCGAGCCAGCTGTTTTCCGCGCCCTGTTCCACGGTAGCGACGTCGCCGAGGCGAATCGGCGCGCCGTTCTGGTAGGCGATAATCAGCCGGCGGTAATCCTCCGCCGACTGCATCTGATCGTTGGCGGAGAGGGTAACCGCCCGCGACGGGCCGTCGAGGCTACCCTTCGCCGAATTGACGTTAGCGCTGGTAATCGCGGTGCGTACCGTTTCGCTGGTCAAGCCGAGGGCGGCGATGGCCTGGGCGTTGAGCTTGACGCGTACCGCCGGGCGCTGCCCGCCCGCCAGAGTCACCAGCCCGACGCCGGAAACCTGGGAGATTTTTTGCGCCACGCGGGTCTCGACCATATCTTCGACCTGGGTCATCGGCACGGCGGAAGAGGTGACCGCGAGGGTCATAATTGGCGGATCGGCAGGGTTCACTTTGCTGTAGACCGGCGGGTTAGGCAGGTCCGAGGGCAGCAGGTTGGTGGCGGCGTTGATGGCCGCCTGCACTTCCTGCTCAGCGACGTCCAGCGGCAGCGTGAGCTGGAACTGGAGCGTGACCACCGACGCGCCGCCGGAGCTCTGGGAGGACATCTGCTTAAGGCCGGACATCTGGCCAAACTGCCGCTCCAGCGGGGCGGTCACCGACGAGGTCATCACGTCCGGGCTGGCGCCGGGATAGAGCGTTACCACCTGAATCGTCGGGTAGTCCACTTCCGGCAGCGCCGAAACCGGTAGGAAACGATAGCCGATAATCCCGGCCAGCATAATGGCCACCATTAACAGCGTGGTGGCGACCGGGCGCATGATAAACAGACGGGATGGGCCGCCCGTACTGCTCGGCGGTAGCACTTGCATCAGGAGCGCGCTCCTTTTTTACCGTATTCGCGGCTGGTGGCTTTCGCCGGTTCGGCGGCGCTAGCCGCATTCTGGGCTTCCACCACTTCAACCTTCGCGCCTTCGGTCAGACGGTCGATACCGTCGGTCACTACGCGATCGCCGGCGGAAAGCCCGGCGTTAATCACCACTTTCAGGCTGTCCTGAATACCCGGCGTGACGGTGTGCTTGCTGACTTTGTTCTCATCGTTCAGAACCCAGACAAAATGGCCTTCGTTACCCATTTGCAGCGCGGCGGTTGGGATCACCACCGCGTTCTGCTCGGTATCGACCAGCATCCGGGCGTTAACGAACTGATTCGGGAACAGGGCATCGTCCAGGTTAGTAAAGCGCGCTTTCAGCTTGATGGTGCCGGTGGTGGCGTCAATCTGATTATCGAGGCTCAGCAGTGAGCCTTCGCTGATTTTCTGTTTATTGGTGCGGTCCCAGGCTTCGACGACCAGCTTTTTCCCCGCCTTTTGCGCCTGTACCACCGTGGCGATTTGGTTTTCCGGCAGCGTAAACACGACGTCGATCGGGTGCGTTTGCGTCAGCACCACGATCCCGGTGGTATCACCGCTGGAGATTTGGTTGCCGATATCCACCTGCTTTAAGCCGACCCGGCCGTCGATCGGCGCGGTGATGCGGCTCCAGTTCAGCTGCAGCTGGGCGCTGGCGACGGCGGCTTCGTCCGCTTTGATCGTGCCCTGGGTTTCGCTGACCAGCGACTGCTGGGTATCCAGCTCCTGACGGGAAACCAGATTGGTTTTCACCAGCTGCTGGTAGCGCGCCAGATCGCGGCGGGCGTTGGCCAGGGTTGCCCGATCTTTCGCCAGCTGGCCTTCGGCCTGGGCGAGGGCGACCTTAAACTGGCTGGGGTCGATTTTCGCGAGCAGATCGCCCGCTTTAACCTGCTGGCCTTCGGTAAAGTGGATAGCCAGCAGCTGACCGTCGACGCGGCTGCGAACGGTGACGGTATTCGCCGCCGTTACCGTACCGAGGCCGGAAAGATAGCGGGGCACCGCTTCGCTGGCGGCGGTTGCCGCCTGCACCGGCGCGAGGGCGGCGCCAAAACGGCCAGCACGCCCGCCGCCGGGCCCCGGACCTGCCGCCGTTGCCGACGGCGCGTTTGCCGCTTCGCGACCCTGCCAAAACCAGTACGCGGCACCCGCGATGATTGCCACCACCAGCACGGCTGCCCAACGGCTTTTATTGCTACCTTTCATTAATTTGCTATCTCATCCTGAAACGTTTCACGGAATGATACTAGTTTAGCCAGCGAACGCTGCTTAAAAATGGAGGAATTATGAAAAGACTGTCCAGATATGTCTGTAAAAAAGGCTTTTCGCTGAGCCGTTTACGGTGAATATTTACGCGCAATTTACGCTTAGTCATTTTCGACTACCGGCCTGGCGAACAGGGCTGCTTATTACCCTCATTCGGCGCTTTCAGGGGGCCAACAGCGGAATACGTCGAACCTGAACTGATATACAGCGTGAATAAGCGGCCCGGGGAAGTGATTCAGCCTGATTGGCGGCGGCATCTGATTAATAATCAAATTCACTCACCGTTTTGCCTTAAACAATGCGACCAATACCAGAGGGTTCTTTATGCATTTTACCCAGGCTATCGCCCGCCTACCGGCCGCCACCTGCGGCGCGGGACAAACTACCGCCCAACTGGGCGCGCCGGATATCGCCGCCACCACCCGCCAGTTTCTCGCCTATGTGGAAACCCTGCTGCAGCTTGGCCTGAAGGTCACGGTGCTGCCCCCGGCGGCGGATTATCCTGATGCGCACTTTGTTGAAGATACCGCCGTGGTCATGCCGGAACTGGCGGTGATTACCCATCCGGGCGCGCCGAGCCGTCAGGGCGAAGTCGATACCATTGCGCCGGTGCTGGCGGGGTTTCGTCCGCTGGCGCGGATGAGCGAGCGCGGGCATATGGACGGCGGCGACGTGCTGTTAGTGGATAAGCAGTTTTTTATCGGCCTGACGGCGCGCACCGATGAGCAGGGGATCCGCGAGTTTGCCGCCGCCGTTGAGCCGCACGGCTATCAGGTCGCGGCGATCGAAGTCAGCGCCGGTCTGCATCTGAAATCAATCGTCAACTACGTGGGCCGCAATACGCTGCTGCTGACGGAAGGCTACGTTAACCATCCGGCATTTAGCGGTTTCAACAGCATCGTGATCCCGGAGGAGGAGGCCTACGCCGGAAATACGCTGTGGATCAACGATAGCTTAATTACGCCGCAGGGCTATCCCCATACCCTCGGCGAAATCAGCAAGCTGGGAATGCCTATCGTGCAGCTCGACACCAGCGAATTTAAGAAAATGGATGGCGGCCTGACCTGCCTCTCACTGCGTTTTTAATCATCGCGCCAACACCGGGGAATCAAAATGAAAATACGCCTTGCCGCATTACTGGCCTGTATGGCGCTGAGCGCGCCGCTGGCCGCCCAGCAGTTTGACACCATCAGCTTTGGCGTCGATGGCGGCTATCCGCCTTTTGACGTGCTGGCGCCCAGCGGCGAAATCACCGGCTTTGATATTGATATCGCCAACGCGCTGTGCACTCAGCTAAAAGCCAAATGCGTTTTCGTGAAGCAGCCGTTTGAGAGCATGATCGCCGCCCTCAACGCGCATAAGTTCGATGCCATTATCGCCTCGCTCAATATTACCGATGAACGTAAAAAGGAAGTGGATTTCACCGACCGCTACTACCGCAGCGCGGCGCAGCTGGTGGCGCGCAAAGGCAGCCCGCTGCTGCCGGATGCCGCCAGCCTGAAAGGCAAAACCGTCGGCGTCCAGACCGGCTCTACCCATGAAGCGTTTGCGAAGGCCAACTGGGCCAATCATGGCGTGAAGATTGTCGGTTACGCTAACCAGGATAACGTCTACCTCGACCTGCTCTCCGGGCGCATCGACGCCGCGTTGCAGGATAATATCCAGGCGGCGACCGGCTTTATTGATACCCCACGCGGGCAGAAATTCGCCTTTGCCGGCCCGGTTATCCAGGACGGCGGCATCTCCTCCGACGTCGGGATTGCGGTCAATAAAGACAATCCGGCGCTGCGCGATGCGCTGAACGGGGCCATTAAGGCAATCCGCGCCGACGGGACCTATGACGCCATTCAGAAAAAATACTTTAGCTTTGATATTTATGGCAAATAAGTCGTAAAGGTGCGGGCGTGGGCGCTGGCCTGCGCCCCTTTACGACCTCCGCGGAAGGCTGAATATGGTCGCAGACTATTTACCCCTGTTGTTACGCGGCGCGGCGCTTTCGCTGTGCGTGATGCTCTCTTCATTACTGGTCGCTCTGCTGCTGGGGCTGATTAACTCGCTGATTAAGCTCTTCGGCCCGCCGTGGCTGCGCCTGTTTTCCACCGCCTACACTACGCTGGTACGCGGGATCCCGGAGCTGGTGATTATGCTGCTGCTGTTTTTCGGCGGCGAGATGCTGGTTAACCTGCTGCTGGGTCTGGTGGGGCTGGGGCCGGTGCGCTTCAATACTTTTATCTCCGGCGTGCTGGCGATTGGCTTTGTTTTCGGCGCCTATTACACCGAGACTTTTCGCGGCGCGTTTCTGACCGTCGATAGCGGGCAAACCGAAGCCGCGCAGGCCTACGGGATGCGACCCTGGACGGTATTCCGCCGGGTGATGCTGCCGCAGATGCTGAGCTTCGCGATCCCGGGCATCAACAACAACTGGCTGGGGCTGATGAAAGCGTCAGCGCTGGTGTCGATCCTCGGCCTTGAGGATATGGTCTGGCTGGCCGAACAGGCTGGGCGCGCCACGCAAAAGCCGTTCCTCTTCTATTTTCTGGTCTCGCTGATTTACATGGTGATTACCGCGCTCTCCAGCTGGCTGTTCAGCCGCCTGGCGAAGCGTTACGCGCTGCGCTCTTCCACGGCGGGGGCGGCCTTATGAATCTGCAAACCTTTATCGATGCGATTCCGAGCTTTTTGTGGAGCGACGGCAACGGCGCCGCCAGCGGACTGGCGGTCACGGCGGAGCTGTTTTTACTCTCCATCGTTCCCGGAATGGCGCTGGCGATAGCGATGGCGGTGGGGCAGGTGTACGGTCCGCGCGGGCTGGCGCTGCCCATTCGCGCGTTTACATATTTTTTTCGCAGCACGCCGCTCTATCTCCAGCTGATGCTGATTTACTACGGCCTGTCGCAGTTCGATATCGTACAGACGGGCTGGATGAACGACCAGCCGTTCTGGCTGCTGTTTCGCGATGCGACCTTCTGCGCCACCCTGGCGCTGGTTCTCAACACTGCCGCGTACGTTGCGGAGCTGCTGGCGGGGATGATGGTGACTTTCCCGCGCCAGGAGTGGATCGCCGGAGAAGCCTACGGGATGGGGAAATGGCAAATTATTCGCCGTCTGGTTCTGCCCGCGACCCTGAGGCGCGGGATCCCGGCGCTGAATAATGAAATGGTCTTTTTGCTGCACGCCACGTCGCTGGCCAGCACCGTGACCCTGCTGGATATTACCGGCGTGGCCCGCGCGTTCTACGCCATGACCTATTCGCCGTTTATTCCGTTTCTGATGGCCGCGGCGCTGTATCTGCTCTGCACCTTTTTGCTGATTTTCACCTTCGCGCGCGCCGAGCGGCGCTGGCTGGCGTTTATCCGTCGCGGCTAGTCAAGAGCGCTTAATGGCCTGCAGTTCGGTGAGGGTGACGATTTTATCGACGTGAAACTTTTTACTGGTCAGCCAGCTATCCGCCAGTTGGCAGTAGTGCGCCATGCTGCGGCAGCCGATACGCACCAGAAAGTCGAAGCTGCCGCTGACCAGCCAGCAGTCCAGCACTTCTGGCGTCTGGCGCATCTCCTGTTCAAACACCGGCTGCGATCGCCCGTGGTCGGCCAGCGCGATTTGCGCCTGCACCACAAACGCGTGCTCCGGCTCGGGCAGTTCTACAATGGCGCTGTAGCCGCGAATAATGCCGTCGCGCTCGAGGCTGCGCACCCGTTCCAGGCACGGACGGGCGGTAAGGTTTACCTGCTCCGAGAGCTTTTGATAAGAAATGCGGCCATCCCGGCGCAGGATTTCAAGGATCTTGTGATCGATACGGTCAAGCCGGATTTTCTTTTCCACAACCAGGACGTCCAATGAAAATTAAACACTATACATTACCTGAACATGCACTCGGTGGGCAGCGGCAATTAAGCCATTTTCATTTCGGCGCGCCCGGCACAGGAGAGAAGGTCTATCTGCAGGCGGGGCTGCACGCCGATGAAATTCCGGGCATGCTGGTTCTGCATTATCTTAAAAGATTACTCAGTCAGGCGGAACGGCGCGGCGAGCTGCGCGGCGAAATCATTCTCGTGCCGGTGGCCAACCCGCCGGGGCTGGCCCAGGTGCTGCTCAGCGGCGGCATAGGTCGTTTCGATCTGGCAAGCGGGCGTAATTTTAACCGCGACTTCCCCGATCTGGCTGCCCTGGCGCAGCCCTATCTGCGTGCGCCATCGCCCGGCTCGCGCCGCGAGTACCTGCAGCAGGTGCGCGCGGCGATGCGGGAGGCGCTGGCGGCGCTGCCCGTGGTCAGCGAAGTTCAGGCCCTGCGCCATCATCTGCTGGGCCTCGCCTGCGATGCCGATTTGGTACTCGATCTGCACTGCGATGACCAGGCGATTTTGCATCTCTACGCTGACCCGGCCTGGCAACGCGAGGCGAAAGTTCTGGCGGCTTTCCTCGGTATTGGCGCCGTGCTGCTGTCGCAGGAGAGCGGCGGTCATTCGTTTGATGAGGCCTGCGGCCTGCCGTGGCAGCGCCTGGCGGCGCGTGATTCATCGCGCTCGCAGCAGCAGCCCGGCTGTATGGCGGTGACCGTCGAACTGCGCGGCCAGCAGGAGGTGGATCACGCCACCGCCTGCGACGATGCCGAACGTCTTTATCGCTATCTGCAGTACCGCGGCGTACTGGCCGGCGCGAAGCCTGAGATTCCGCAGCAGGAAACGGTAATGCTGCCGTTTGCCGCCGGGGAGATTGTTACCGCCCCGGCGACCGGCATCCTGGTGCTGTTAAAACAGCCCGGCGAGTGGGTCAGCGCCGACGATGTGGTCGCGGAAATCATCGATCCGCTGACCGATATGGTCAAAGCGGTGCGCCCGACATCGGGCGGGCTGATTTATGCCAGCCGTCGGGCGCCGTTTGTCACCCTGGGGGCCGAAGTGATGAAAATCGCCGGCGAGCGGCCGTTCAGCGGCGGAGGCGGGCTGGCGCTGTAAGCGGCTTTTCGTTTATCGCGCGGCTTAAAAAGTCGTTTACCGTCTTCATGCACAGCTCGCGCTCTTCGACGTGCGGCATATGGCTTGAGGCTTCGAAAATGACCCACCGCGCGTCGGGGATGTTGTCCATAAAGGGTTGTACCACCTCCGGGGTGGCTTCATCGTAGCGCCCGGAAATCAGCAGGACCGGAACGTCAATGCGCGCGAGGCGGTCGATAATCGTCCACGCTTTCATGCTGCCGATGACGTGGAATTCGGTGGGGCCATTCATGGCGTGATAAACCGTCGGGTCGGCATCCATGGCGTCGAAGGTACGCCGCACTTCCGCTGGCCAGGGATCGAGGCGACAGACGTGGCGTTGATAAAATACCTGGCTTGCCGCCTTATATTCCGCGCTGTCCAGCGTTCCCGCCGCCTCATGGGCCAGCAGCGTCTGCTGGACGTCGGCGGGCAACTGCGCCCGCAGCCTGGCCGCTCCCTGTAGCCACAGGGCCATCGACGCCGGGGAGTTGGCGATAATCAGCGCCTTTAACCCCTTTGGCCTCGTTACGGCGTGCTCCGCGCCGAGCATACCTCCCCACGATTGGCCGAGCAGGGCGTAATGATCGGCAATATTGAGATGCTGCAGCAGGTTGGCCAGTTCGTCGAGGAACAGCGCCGGTTGCCAGAAATCGGCGGGCTGCTGCGGGAGATGGGTTGAGCGTCCGTTGCCTAACTGATCGTAGTGGATCACCGCCCGCCCGCTGAGGGCGATATCGCGGAACGCATCAACATAATCATGCGTGCACCCCGGCCCGCCGTGGGCGATGACCAGCGGCGTGAGCCCGCTATCGATATCGCCGCAAATGCGAAACCAGGTTTGATAGCGCCGAAACGGGGCGTAACCTTCGCTGATGGTATACATGAATCATCTTTACCCTGCTAAGTGGACCGGCTTTCAGGGTAAAGGGTGGCAACCGCGGCTGAACACTAGCAAAAATGCTAGTTCTTAGCTGTCGAGCAGGCGGTAGTGCAGGGCGCGGACTACCGCCTGTACGCGGTTGCTGGCGCCGAGCTTTTTGGCCGCGGTATTAAGATGCAGCGTCACCGTCGCCACCGAGCGGTGCAGCTTGCGGGCGATCTCTTTAGCGGTAAGTCCTTCGGCGGACCACGCCAGGCATTCGCGCTCGCGGTTGCTTAGCTTCACATGGCGGCAGGTAAGCAGGGTGCTGTCAAACAGCGGAAACGCCGACTCCTGAAACTGGTGGGCGAGCAGCATCAGCTGCGCCAGGGTGGCGCTGATTTCCCGTTCCTGACGCTGGCCGGTATGGATGCCGGTGAGAGTGACGAAACTGCCGTTGGGGAGATGCAGGGGAACCGTCGCCCCGCAGGGCATATTATGTTCGCGCATATAGTCGGTGACCGCGGTGGCGTGATTGTTCAGCCTCCCGCGCAGCATGCTGTTGTCCGGTCGTTGATAGGACCAGACAAAAGGCGCGCAGCTTTCGAGCGCGCAGTGCTGCACCGGATCAAGCTGGTAATATCCGCGCTCGCACCATAGCTGGCGCATATCTTCCGGCACATTGCACGTTTTCAGCAGCGAAGGCGTAATCAGCTCCCCTTCCAGAGAACGCGGGACCGGCGTGTAGTCGTAAATGACCGCGTCAAATCCTAACTTCCGGGTGGCCTGAAAAAGTCCGCTGAATGCCTCATCCAGGCTAGCCGCCCGCGCGCTGCCGGGGCGTTCAAATTCCAGTCGCATATAACCCCCTTCATCTAAAACGAGACCTGCGACGGGCACGATTTGTGCAAATCCGTCAATAGTTAGCGCAAAAGGCATGCAATTCCGGTGCCGCACCGGCGCCGCGCAAAACTAGTATTTTTGCTAACTGTTCAGCCTCCGGCGTTGCCGTTAGCGTTAACGCAACGCCAGAACCGGGCCATCGACGATGAGGAGTACACCATGTGGAGCGAAATTGCGCCCGATCAGTACCATAACATTGCGGTGGAGGGATATAACGTCGTGGCCTATCAGTTTGGCGACGGCGAGGAGACCGTTCTCTGCCTCAACGGCGGGCCGGGGCTGCCCTGCGATTATCTGCGCGAAGCCCACTCCTGCCTGAAGCAGCACGGTTATCGGGTGATCGCTTTTGACCAGCTGGGTACCGGCAAGTCCGACCGGCCGGATGATGCCAGCCTGTGGACGATGGCACGCTACGTGCGTGAAGTGGAGACCGTGCGTCAGGCGCTGGGGCTCGGTCAGGTGCATCTGCTTGGTCACTCATGGGGCGGATGGCTGGCGATTGAAGTGGCGTTGCACCATCCTGGCGCAATTCGCTCGCTGATTCTGGAAAACACCGTCGCCGATATGCCGCATCTGGTGCAGGAGCTGAACCGTCTGCGCGGGGCGCTGGGGCCAGAAACCGTCGCGATGATGCAGCGCTACGAAGCGCTCGGCTGGTTGGATCATCCGGCCTATCAGGCGGCGATTACTCTGCTGAATTATCGCCACGTGTGCCGTCTCGACGTCTGGCCGGAGCCGGTTACCCGCTCGCTCGGCGACTGGAATATGGGGCCGTATACCACCATGCAGGGGCCGAACGAATTCCTCTATACCGGCAATTTAAAAAACTGGAACCGCAGCGCTGAGCTGGCGTCAATCCGCGCGCCCTGTCTGATCACCAGCGGCCAGCACGATGAGCTGACGCCCGCCTGCGCCCTGAAAATGAAGCAGGGCCTGGCGAACGCCGAAATAGCTATTTTTGCCAACAGCAGCCATATGCCATTTTACGAAGAGCCGCAGGCTTACTACCCGGTGCTGCTCGATTTTCTGGCGCGCCAGCGCGACGCGGGAGGCTGTTGATGCACCGTTACCGCTTTCTGCTTCTTCGCCCGCTACAGCTGCTGCCGGTTCTGCTGGGTATCAGCCTGATCACCTTCATGATGGTGCGCGCCATCCCCGGCGATCCGGCGCGTATTCTGCTCGGGGTGCGCAGCACGCCGGCGGCGCTGGCCCGCATCCGCGCGCAGTTTGGCCTCGACGAACCGCTGTGGGTTCAGTACGGCTATTTTCTGCGCAATCTGCTGCAGGGCGAGCTGGGTAAGTCAATTGTTTACCGGGTCGATACCCTGAAGCTGATTGCTTCGCGTCTGGAACCGACGCTGTGGCTGGTGCTCGGCAGCGTTCTGCTGGCGATAGCGTTGACGGTACCGCTGGCGGCGATGGCCGCACGCCAGCGCGGGCGCCTCGCCGATCGGCTGATTCGTCTGTTTACGACCGCCGGGCTCGGGTTTCCGGCGTTCTGGCTCGGCATCATGTTGATTCTGCTGTTCAGTATCGTGCTCGGCTGGTTTCCGGTCTCCGGCTACGGCAGCGATTTTGTAGACCAGCTGCACCATATGGTTCTGCCGTGCCTGACCGTGGCGCTGGCGCTGTCGGCGGTATTGATTCGCAACCTGCGCGCCAGCCTGCTGATGGAGATGAATAGCGACTATGTGGTGGCGGCCCGGGCGCGGGGACAGCAGGAAAGACGTATCTTCTGGCGGCACGTGCTGCCGAATTCTCTGGTGCCGACCATCAATCTGCTGGCGGTGAATATTGGCTGGCTCATCGGCAGTACGGTGGTTATCGAAAGCGTGTTTGCCATCCCCGGCCTCGGACAGCTGTTGGTTAAGGCGATTTTTAGCCGCGACTACATGGTGGTGCAGGGCGTGGTGATGGTCTTTGCCCTTGCTACCGTAGCGGTCAGCCTGCTGGCGGATATTCTGACCGTGGCCCTCGACCCGAGGATAAAACTATGAAGGCGATAGCGACGTTTTCCCGTCTGCGTCAGCGGGCTATCCCGCGTCAGCAGGCGCTCTACGCCGGGCTGGCGATCGTCGGACTATGGCTGCTGGTCGCCTGTCTGGCGCCGTGGATCGCGCCGTTCGATCCGATTGCCCAGGACGCCTCTTCCAGCCTGCTGCCGCCGGGCGGCGCGCATCTCTTCGGTACCGACAACTTTGGCCGCGACGTTTTTTCCCGCGTGCTGTGGGGCGCGCGGGTCGATCTCCAAATCTGCCTGCTGGGGGTGCTGTTCCCCTTTATGCTCGGTACCGCGCTGGGGGCGCTTGCCGGCTATTCTGGCGGCGTGGTCGATGCGCTGGTGATGCGGGTTATTGATATCGTGCTGGCCTTTCCGTTTCTGGTGCTGATGCTGGCAATCATCGCCATTCTCGGGCCGGGACTGAGCAGCTTTTACATCGCCATGGCGATGGTGGGCTGGGTCTCCTACGCCCGGCTGGTACGCGCTCAGGTACTGACGCTGAAACAGCGCGATTTTATTCTGGCGGCCCGCAGTCTGGGCTACGGCCATCCGCGGATTTTGTTCCGTCATCTGCTGCCGAACGCGCTAACCGGAGCGATCGTTTTTTCGATGTCCGACTGCGTACTGGTGCTGCTGAACGGAGCCGCGGTGAGCTATCTCGGGCTCGGCGTGCAGCCGCCAACCGCCGAATGGGGCGTTATGGTGGCCGAAGGGCAGAGCTTTATCACTACCGCGTGGTGGATAACCACCTTTCCAGGGCTCGCCATCGTGCTGCTGGCGATGGGCTTTAGCCTGCTGGCCGATGGGCTCGGCGACAAGTTAGGAGGACGGGGATGAGTTTGCTGAAGGTGAATCGCCTGACGGTCACGGGCGGCGAGGATATCGCGCTGGTCGATAACGTCTCATTCACGCTTGAAGCCGGGGAGATGCTGGGGCTGGTTGGCGAAAGCGGGTCGGGAAAAACCGTGACCTGCCGGGCGCTGATGCGCCTGCTGCCGGGGGACGGACTGCGGATTAGCGGCGGTGAGGTTGTGCTCGACGGCCGGGATATCTTACCCCTCAGCGAAGGGCAAATGTCGGCGGTGCGCGGGCGGGAAATCGGTATGATTTTCCAGAACCCGACCAGCCATCTCAATCCGGTGATGACCATTGGGGAGCAGATCGCGGAAAGCCGGCGCCTCCATTTTGCGGCAAACCGCCGTCAGGCGCGGGAAGATGCGCTGGCCCTGCTGCGCCAGGTCGGCATCCCGGACCCGCAGAATCGGCTCAATAGCTATCCGCACGAATTTTCCGGCGGTATGCGCCAGCGGGCGATGATCGCCGTCGCCCTTGCGCCGGAACCGCGGCTGCTGATTGCCGACGAACCGACGACCGCGCTGGACGTCACCGTGCAGATGCAGATTTTGCGCCTGCTCAGCGACCTGCGTGCCGAGCTGGGGCTGGCGGTCATTATGATCACCCACGATCTCGGGGTGGTGGCGCAAACCTGCGACCGGATCGCGGTGATGTACGGCGGCAGGCTCTGCGAGGTGGGCGACAAACGCGAAGTGCTCGCCGGGCCGCTGCACCCCTATACCCGCGGTCTTATTGATTGTCAGCCGGCCAGCGAAGGCGGACGGGGGAGGCTGACAATCATCGACGGCCAGCCGCCGAGCGCCGACCACTTTCCATCAGGCTGTCGCTTTCATCCGCGCTGCCGCCGCGCCGATGAGGCGTGCCTGCAGCAGCCGCCGCTGCATTACGGGCAGGATCGCCATAGCCACGCGGTGGCTTGTCATCACCGCTTACCCACGCTGACCCGACAGGAGGGATAATGGCTAACGCTCACTGGCCGCTGCTTGAGGCCGATAATCTTTGCGTCACCTTCCCGGTGTCGGGCGGTCTTTGGCAGCCGAAGCGGGTCGTGCACGCGGTGAACCAGGTCACGATGCAGATCTTTCCCGGCGAAACGCTCGGTCTGGTCGGCGAATCCGGCAGCGGCAAGAGCACGCTTGGCCGAGCGTTGTTACAGCTTGAACGGGTAGCCGATGGCGAGGTGCGGTTCGAGGGGCAGCGTATTACCCATGGCTTAACCAGCGACATCGCCCGTCTGCGCCAGCAAAGCGCGATGATTTTCCAGGATCCCTTTGCCTCGTTGAACCCGCGGCAGAGCGTGGGAGAGAGCATCGCCGAGGTGCTGCGCGTGCATCAAAAAGTGCCCCGCGGGCAGGAGGCGCTGCGGGTAGCGGAACTGCTCACCCTGGTGGGCCTGCGCCCGCAGCAGGCCAGCGCGAAACCGGCCCAGCTTAGCGGCGGCCAGTGCCAGCGCGTCGGAATTGCCAGAGCGCTGGCCATGGAGCCGCGGCTGATCGTGGCCGATGAGTGCGTCGCGGCGCTGGACGTCTCTATTCAGGGACAGATCGTCAACCTGCTGATGGATCTGCGGGAGAAGATGGGGCTGGCGATTCTGTTTATCGCTCACGATCTGGCGATTGTGCGGCGGCTCTGCGATCGGGTGGCGGTAATGTACCTTGGGCGGATTGTGGAGGAGGGGCCGGCAGAGGCGGTCTTCACCCGTCCGCTGCATCCCTATACCGCCGCGCTGGTCTCGGCGATCCCGGAAATCGACCCGGATAAACCTCTACCGAAAAATTTGCTGGGGGGCGAGCCACCCAGTCCCGTTGCCGTTCCACAAGGCTGTGCATTTCATCCGCGCTGCCCTTATGCGCAGGTGCAGTGCCGCACCGGCGCACCACCACCAACCCGGCAGATTGCCGATCGCGCTTATGCCTGCGTGCTCAACCTCGCGGGCGATGAGACCGTTTTTCCTTTAACAGGGGGATCTTTTGATGAAGCACAGGCAAGTTAAATTACTGGCGGCGAGCGTTTTTCTGGCGCTTAGCGTGGTGAGCGAAATGGCCCAGGCGGCGGGGGTATTGACCATTGGCCGCCGGGAGGACAGCACCACGTTTGACCCGATAAAATCGGCGCAAAACGCGGATAACTGGGTCTTTTCCAACGTCTTTGACCCGCTGGTGCGGGTGGATAAGAGCGGGACGAAGCTGGAGCCGGGCGTGGCTGAGAGCTGGACGATTTCTCCGGATGGCAAGGTCTACACTTTTAAAATTCGCGACACGACCTTCTCTGACGGCACACCGCTAACCGCCAGCGATGCGGCGTTTAGCTTGATGCGTATCCGCGATGATGAAGGCTCGCTGTGGCGCGACTCCTATAGCATTATTGCCAAAGCGGAAGCCCCGGACCCGCGCACGCTGGTAGTGACGCTGAAATCGCCGTCAGCGCCGTTCTTGTCGCAGCTGGCCCTGCCGAACGCCTCGGTGATTTCGCAGAAGGCGATGAAAGCGGAAGGCGAAGAGGCGTTTGCCGAAAAACCCGTGGGCTCCGGCGCGTTTAGCGTGAAAGAGTGGCTGCGCGGGGAAAAGATCGTGCTGGTGAAGAACCCGCACTTCTGGCAGGCGAAAAACGTCAGCCTCGATGGCGTGGAGTGGTTAACCATTCCGGACGATAATACCCGCATGCTGAAGGTGCAGGCCGGCGAGCTCGACGCCGCGCTGACCGTGCCTTTCTCGCGCATTGCATCGTTACAAAAGGATGCCAATCTGAAGGTGGAACTGGACCCCTCCACGCGCGAGGACCATCTGCTGATCAACCATTCTCACGGCGCGCTGGGCAAGGTGGAGGTGCGCCAGGCGCTGGACTTCGCGATTGATAAAGACGCAATCGTGAAGACCGTGACCTTTGGCTACGGCCAGGTGGCCAACTCCTATATTCCCGCCGGGGCGCTTTACCACTACCAGGATAATCTTCGCCGGCCGTACGATCCGCAGAAGGCCAAAGCGATGCTGATAGCGGCGGGCGCTGCCGATCTGAAGCTGAACTACGTGGTCAACGCCGGGGATGAAGTCGATGAGCAGATTGCCATTTTGCTGCAACAGCAGCTGGCGAAAGCCGGGGTGACGGTGAATTTGCAAAAAGTCGACCCGAGCCAGAGCTGGGATATGCTGGTGGCCGGAGAGTACGATATTTCGGTGATGTACTGGACCAACGATATTCTTGACCCCGATCAGAAAACCACCTTCGTGCTGGGTCACGATGCCAATATGAACTATATGACCCGCTATCATAACGAGCAGGTAAAAGCGCTGGTGGCTGCCGCGCGCGTCGAAATGGACGGTAAAAAGCGCGAGCAGATGTATATCGACCTGCAAAAAATGGCCAAGGCCGACGTGAACTGGGTCGATCTGTATTACAGCCCGTACCGCAACGTCAGCCGCAAAAATATCGACGGTTTTTATCAGAATCCGCTGGGACGTTTCTTCCTGGAGGATACCGTAAAACGCTAATGCCTCTTTGCGCCGGTTGTCCTCTGACGCCGGCGCCTTTTTCATCTTACCGGCGGCGCGACGCGGTTTGATGCATATCAACGAGCACATTAACTTTTACTATAAAAACTAAAAAAGAGTTGTAACCCCGCGTACTTTTATTCAATTTATGTGGTGAATGTTTAATGTATTCCAATAAATAAAGCATATATACATTAAAAAACAACACGTTAAATAAATCAGGGGTTAATTTTTGTGGCAAGTGCAAACAAACTCACGCTGTTCATCGTCATCTTCATGCTGCTGGGGATCCTCTCCGGCGCGGCCATCCACGCTTACGCCGGGCAAACGACCATTACCGCATGGTCGGAAAACATTACGCTGCTAACCGATGTGTTCCTGCGCCTGATTAAAATGGTGATAGCGCCATTAGTCTTCAGTACCCTGACGGTCGGCATTATGCGCCTTGGCGAAACGGCGACTATTGGCCGGGTCGGCGGTAAAGCCATGGTGTGGTTTATTACCTCGTCAATTCTCTCCATTCTGGTCGGGCTGGTGATCGTCACCCTTGAGCATCCCGGCGCCGGTCTGAACCTGGCGATCCCGAAAGAGTCCGTGGATACCGGGCTGGCGGTGAGCGGGATGAGCCTGAAAGGCTTTCTGACCCATACCATCCCGACCAGCATTACCGAAGCGATGGCCAGCAACGAGATTCTGCAAATCGTGGTGTTCTCGATGTTCTTCGGTATTGCCGGGGCGTCGCTGGGGGAGAAATTCAATGCTCCGCTGGTGGCGGCGCTCAACGTGGTTTCCCACATTATGCTGAAGGTGACCGGGTACGTGATGTACGTCGCGCCGCTGGCGATTTTCGCCGCTATCTCTTCGGTTATCGCCTCGCAGGGGCTGGGGATCCTGCTTAACTACGCCTCGTTTATCGGCGGATACTATGTCGCGATCCTGCTGACCAGCGCGGTGCTGCTGGCGGTGGGGTATATGGTGCTCAAAAAAGAGGTTTTTCGCCTGCTGAATATGCTGAAAGACCCGGTGCTGGTGGCGTTCACCACCAGCAGTTCCGAAGCGGCCTATCCGAAGACCCTGGAGCGCCTGGTGGAATTTGGCTGTTCGCGAAATATCGCGTCGTTTGTGCTGCCCATCGGCTACTCCTTTAACCTGGTCGGCTCAATGGTGTACTGCTCTTTTGCCGCCATGTTCATCGCTCAGGCCTATAATGTTCAGCTGAGCTTTAGCGAAATTACCGTGATGATGCTGACGCTGATGCTGGCCTCGAAAGGGATTGCCGGGGTACCGCGTTCGGCGCTGGTGGTGCTGGCCGCGACCATCCCGAGCTTCAATATTCCGGTGGCGGGTATTTTGCTGCTGATGGGCATTGACCATTTCCTCGATATGGGGCGCTCAGCGATTAACGTGCTGGGTAATGGGATTGCGACGGCGATGCTGTCAAAAAATGAAGGTCAACTGCAGGAAGAGGTCCCGGAGGCTGAAGCCGCGCCTCAGCAGGCCGAAGCCTGATCGTCGCGCGCCCTCTCTGACGGGGGCGCGTTCCGCAGAGAAAAAGAGGCCCCTAACAGGCACGCAAGGGGCAATGTGACGAAGTAACAGATTCCTCGATAAAGACGTTGTTCTTATTATATAAAAATACGCTCCGGTATTTTCACATTGAGGAACCGGGTAATGGTACCCGCAGCCTGTTACCCCTGAGTAGATGTTTTTGAGGTTACCGATCTTTTTCGGAATCCCGTCGCTAACAAGCCGTCAAATTCCTAATTTTAACGTACAGAATGCGCTCACCGGCGGGCACAGCGCGAGTTTACCAGCGCTCTTTTAACAAGTTAATGAACTGAAAAAAGTCATGATTGTTATTAAGACGGTATTTTTCCATGATTTTGCTTTTGTGCCAGGTGATGGTTTTGGGGGTGACTTTGTTGAGGGCGGAAATTTTAATGATATCAAAGCCATCGATGATGCCAGTGGCGACGGCAGCCTGCGATTTGGAGAGCATTTTATGCGGACAATGGGTGCAAACGAGCGTGGAGTCGCTGCTCTGCGCGTCGGGGAGAATTTCTCTCCTTTTTAGCTCCTGGGCAATAATTTCGAACATCTCATCGATATTGACCGATTTGATAGAAACAAAGATAACGCCCTTGAGACAGTTAACGATCAGCTCTTTTTCCGGCAGCTTGTCATAGCTGTGCAGGATAATCACCGAACTGTTTTTTTTACGGTTCTTTATGCTGGTATTGCACAGATAGATCTCGCCGGGGAGAACTTCAGCGATGATGATATCTTTATCTAAAAAATCATTATGCTTATAAGAAAAAGCGACTTTAAGATTCCCGCTGCGGCTGATGAGCTCATTGACGACGGAAACCAATGATTCTCTGAGAAAGGTATTTCTGGTGTTGATGGCGATGTTTACTTTTTTCATGGCGTTATTTCCCTGATATATCAACATAACGCCATGTTGTGATCAATCCTCCGGGCGTATGCGGTGATTGTTGCTATGCAGATTTTGTTATTATTAATGTGACTTTAGTTATTTTCTGCGCGTAGAGTTCTTTGCTGAAAACGGAAATTTCTGTTTTCGCCTGTCGCGGATATACGACACAAGACTATAAACAGATACGCAAAGGCAAAATATGCACAGCAATAAGGCTAACCATGTTTGCATGGCCATAATTGAGATCCTTTAACTTAATTTTTGGTGTTAAAAATGTACCTCGCAGGCACGTGAATATTTTTATACTCTTCGTTAAACCGTGCTCGCGATGCGCGGACGAAATGCGCATGACAAGCGGCCTGCATTCGGCTCGCGCTGAATTCAGCAATAGCCTGATAGCTCAGGTCGCTTTGGGTCGAAACGCTCACGACGCCCGGTCAATGTAAGAAAATTCTTAATGTGCTGTCAGTCTCATTTCTCTCATTCCTCTCAAAAACTGAAAAAAATTAACAAGAAACGCCAGGCTGAAAACATATTCGCCATGACCCCGCGCGGATGGCGGAACGGTGGCCGGCGGCGTCGCCGCTGCCGGCTGGGGAAAGGTCAGGAGAGAAACGCCAGCCCTTTGCCAAAAATCGCGCGAATCGGCAGGGTGATGCCCTGTAGGCGGGCCTTGTGGCGCAGGCGGCTGATCACCACGTCGATGCGGTGCAGTTCCGGCTCGCCCTCATCGGTAAACAGCGAAGTGTGCAGGTCAACTTTGCTGCACACTTCATTGCGATTACGCATTAAGACTTCCAGCAGCCGGTACTCTTGCTGCGTTAGCGGCAGGATCCGCCCCGATGGCGCCACCAGGCGCTCGCTCTGGAGAATCCAGTGGGAAGGGGCTGATCGCTCCGCTGATGGCGCCGGATTGACGCCTTCCGCCGGTTGTTGCTGGCGAAGCCGGGAGCCCAGCGCGTGGATACTCTCCGCGAGGTCGGAAAAGTTGACCGGCTTGATGAGATAGAGGTCGGCGCCGGCGTTTAAGGCCTGGAGCCGATCCTGCTCATGCCCTCTGGCGGTAATGACGACCAGGCCGAACTGGCCAATCTCGTGCAGATAGTCCAGCACGCTAAACCCGTCTTCGCCCGGCAGGCCAATATCGATAAGTACGATATCAACCGGATCGCGATGCAGCTGCCGCCAGAAGGCCTCGGCGCTGCCGACGCCCCAGGCGTCAAAGCCGCGATGGCGCAGAAAAGCCAGCAGCTCGTCGAGTAGATCTGCGCTATCTTCAATGATAGCTACGCGTAGTGTCATGGTTTGTCCTTCTGCTGTCCCGTCAGCGGGAGAGTGAGCGCAAATTCGCATCCGGCTGAGCTATTTTCTGCCAGCCACAGGTCCCCGCCGTGGGCCTGGATGATTTGTCGGGCGACGTACAGCCCAAGACCGGTCCCGGCCGGCGTTGTGGTGTGCGTTTCGCCGCGTCGGTAGCGCTCGTAAATATGCTCGACCTGTTCCGGCGGGATGCCGGGACCGCGATCGCCAATGCGTAATTCAACGTGCTTTTCCTGCTGATAAATCTCGATTCTTATTTCGCCTGCTGCAGCATATTTAACCGCGTTATCGAGCAGGTTGGCGATCGCAATACACAGCAGCCCGCTATCAATAAACAGCACCGGCGAAGGGGATTGCGGGCCGACAGTTTGCCCCTCAAGGGTGACATTCAAATAATGATTAAGCGAAAGATCCACGACGGTCGCCGCCATATGGATGACCGGCAGCAGTTCGGCATCCTGCTTGTCGGCGTGCAGGTCTCGGGAGGAGAGGCGGGCGTCGGCCAGGCAATTATCGGTAAGCTGCACCAGGCGGGTTGTCGCGCGCTGCATGCGGTCGAGGCGCAAGCTCTGGGTGACGGTTGCGGGACTCAGGCGCTGGTTTTCCAGCGCCGCCTGGAGGATCGCCAGCGGCGTTCTGAACTCATGCGCCACCATTCCCATAAACTGGCGCTGGTGGAAGCTGGCCTCGCGTTCAATCTGCAGTTCCCGCGCCAGCTGCTGCTTGCGCACCAGGGTACGGTTTTCCGCCCGCACACGCAGTACCGCGATGATCAGGACGGTGACGATATGGATAATCAGCGCGTACTGCCAGGTGGAATAAACCATGTTATGAAACGGAATGACGCCGTGGATAGAGAGCAGCGCCAGCCCGGCGGAGACGACGTATACCGGCGGCAGCAGCCCCAACAGCAGGGTGTTGATATCAACCGCTTTGCGCCGCCACAGCATCCATGAGGTGATCAACAGAATCGGCGCGGCGATGAAGAATATCCCCGCTTCAATCTGCATCGCCTGGCCGTAAAACCCTAGCGGGATACTGATCTGCAGAACAATGTTTAAGGCGATCGCCGCCAGCAGCAGTTGATGCAGCCGCGGCATGTTTTTCTTCAAATCGAAAACTTCGCTATGCAACCACAGCGCGGTGGCGTAGCTCACCAGCGACAGGCAGCTAATCATGTAATCCTGCACCGGCAGCAGGGCGTCGCCAAAGAGCCATTCCGGGTAGCCATGAAGGGCCGCGACGAGCGGATAGTTGAGCGAGAACAGGCAGATCCCCCACAGCAGGCGTCGGCGCAGCGCGACGGCAAGCCACAGGGCGATACCGCTGGCAATCACCGCCAGGCCAAAATAGAAACTCCAGAAGGCGGTATCGAGGGTGGCCGAACGCACGAACTCCTGCGGCGACGAGAGCGTCGCCAGCAGGATCAGGGTGCTGGTGCTCTGGAGACGGAAGACCATCTCGTAGCCAGCCGCCGTGGGCGGGGGCGGTAAAATCAGCACGCTTTCGCGGTAGTCGAGATCGTTATCGCGGGCGGAAGCGTGGTCGCCAAACTCTTTTTGTTTCCAGGGGGCATCGCTGCCGCAGGGGCGATAAAATACGCTCAAGCGATCGACAAACGACGGACCGAGCTGCAGCCAGCGCTGCTCGCCTGCAAACCAGGCCGCCGGGAGCGAAGTACGTAGCCAGTAGGTCTTTGACGAATAACCGAACGACGGGATAAGCGGCGCCGTTTTTAGCGCCTCCTGTGGCAGCGAAAGAAAGGCGTCGAGGGGCATCGTGTCGCTGGCGTCGGCGTACCAGTAGACCGGGATATCGATACCCAACTGGCGGACTTCCGCGCGCGCCGGCGCCCACCACTGCAGGGAAATAATGACGCCGCACATTGCCCAGAAATACGCGCTGTGGCTCCTGCGAATAAGATCAAAAAAAGCGCACGAACGATTCAATCACGCCCCCTTGCGGCATGGATTAATAAATCAGTACGGTATAAACGAACAGGGACTCTGCTACTGGCACAGATAACCCTCCGCCATTCGGGAAATATACGTGTAGGGCTGGACAACGCAGCATTCTGCTGGTGCCGAAGATATTATTCCAGCGTTATCTACGCGCCGGGGAACTGGCCAGACCTGCTGTAAGAAGATCCTTAATCAAAGTTAACGTATGGGGGAGATGCATAATAAGCAAGCGGAAAGTTCAGTCACGACATACGGATTTACGATGTTATGCCATGAATTCACGCGATAGTTATATAAAAAGTGGCAATAAATTATTTAATCAGCGCATATAAAACCCGATAGTTATATTAAACGTTAATTACCGTTGTTATTGATGGCCGGATAACGGCGGCACATCGCCCACCTCATCAAACGAAGTTGGGTACGGTCCGAAGGTTTGTAGACGGCCAGGGGATGACAATGATTAGCATGGCGTTAACATTCCCGGCCCCTGTTTTAAGGCGATGGATTTTAACTAGTTGAAATGAAATGGATTAATTGTTTGTTTTTTGTCGTAAATGTTAACAGCAGATGCAAAAGCCAAAAATACCCGTATAATCATTGTCCCTTTTCCTGTCTTAAGTTTAAGCTGGAGGCACAATGGAGCTCAGTCGCAGGCAGTTCTTTCGCATCTGCGCGGGTGGTATGGCAGGGACGACCGTAGCATCGCTTGGTTTTCTTCCCTCGTTTTCCGCTCACGCAGAGACGCGTCAATATAAACTCTTAAAAGCTAAAGAAACCCGTAATAACTGCACCTACTGTTCAGTCGGCTGCGGGATCCTCATGTACAGCTTCGGAGATAACGCCAAAAACGTGCGTGAACGCATTTATCACGTCGAAGGCGACCCCGATCATCCCGTGAGCCGCGGATCGCTGTGCCCAAAAGGCGCAGGCGTACTGGACTATATTCACAGCGATAACCGTTTACGCTATCCGGAGTACCGCGCGCCGGGCTCGGACAAGTGGGCGCGTATGAGCTGGGATGAGGCCATCGATCGTATCGCGCGATTGATGAAAGATGATCGCGACGCCAACTTTATCGAAAAGAATGCCCAGGGCGTCACCGTCAACCGCTGGACCTCAACCAGCATGCTGTGCTCTTCGGCGGCGAGCAATGAAACCGGATCCTTGACGGTAAATTTACCCGCGCGCTGGGGATGGTATCGATTGACTGCCAGGCGCGCCTTTGCCATGGCCCGACGGTATCGGCGCTGGCGCCAACCTTTGGTCGTGGGGCGATGACCAACAACTGGGTGGATATTAAAAACGCCAACGTGGTGCTGATTATGGGCGGCAACGCGGCGGAAGCGCATCCGGTAGGGTTCAAATGGGTTATCGAAGCCAAAATTAAAAATAATGCGACGGTGATCGTCGTTGATCCGCGCTTTAACCGCAGCGCGGCGGTGGCTGACCTGTACGCGCCCATTCGCGCCGGCTCCGACAGCGCTTTCCTGCTCGGCGCGATCCGCTATCTTATCGAACACGATCGGATACAGCATGAGTACGTGCGTCACTACACCAACGCCAGCATGATCGTGCGGGAAGATTATGATTTCGACGAGGGGCTGTTTAGCGGTTTTGATCCGCAGAAGCGTCAGTACGATAAAACCAGCTGGAACTATGAACTCGACGCGAACGGCCTCGCCAGGCGCGATGATACGTGGAACCATCCACGCTGCGTCTGGAATCTATTGAAGCAGCACGTTGAGCGCTATACGCCAGAGCTGGTCAACCGCCTGTGCGGCACCTCGTTACACGATTTTCAGCGCATTTGCGAACTGTTAGCCAGCACCAGCGCTGCGAATCGAACCGCGACAATCCTGTATGCCCTCGGCTGGACCCACCACACCACCGGAGCGCAGACCATCCGCGCGGCCGCGATGCTGCAGCTGCTGCTGGGCAATATCGGCATGGCCGGCGGCGGCGTTAACGCGCTGCGCGGGCACTCCAATATTCAGGGCTATACCGACCTGGGGCTGCTTTCGACCAACCTACCGGGATATATGCCGCTACCGTCGGAAAGACAGGTTGATTATCAGAGCTATATTTCACAAATCACCCCCGCGGCGCTGGGCGTGAACGAAGTGAACTACTGGCAAAATACGCCGAAGTTTTTCGTCAGCATGATGAAAAGCTTCTGGGGCGATGCCGCAACAGCGGAAAACAGCTGGGGTTATGACTGGCTGCCGAAATGGGATCGTTTATACGATGTCATGACCCAGGCCGAGCTAATGGCCCAGGGCAAAATCAACGGCTACGTGGTACAGGGATTTAACCCGCTGGCGGCGTTCCCGGATAAAAACAAATCCGCCCGCGCGCTGGCGAAGCTCAAATATCTGGTGGTGATCGATCCGCTGGTGACCGAGTCGTCGAATTTCTGGCAGAACCACGGCGAAATGAACGACGTGCGTCCTGCAGATATCCAGACCGAAGTCTTCCGCCTGCCGTCCTCCTGCTTCGCCGAAGAGAACGGTTCGATCGCCAACTCGGGCCGCTGGCTACAGTGGCACTGGGCGGCGGCCGAACCGCCGGGCGAAGCGCTCCACGATGGCAAAATTCTCGGACGCCTGTTTATGCGCCTGCGCGATCTGTATCGGCAAGAGGGCGGCGCAAACCCGGCGCCGGTGCTGAATATGTCCTGGGATTATCACGATCCCCTCGACCCGCAGCCGGAAGAGGTCGCCAGGGAGGCCAACGGCAAGGCGCTGCGCGATATTGTTGACGAGCAGGGCCGGGTAGTTGTCAAAAAAGGCCAGCAGCTGAGCAGCTTCGCGCAGCTAAAAGATGACGGTTCAACCAGCAGCTACTGCTGGGTTTACTGCGGCTGCTGGACCGAGCAGGGCAATCAGATGGCGAACCGCGATAATAGCGACCCGTATGGTTTAGGCTGTACGCCCGGCTGGGCATGGTCCTGGCCGGCGAACCGCCGCATCCTCTACAACCGCGCCTCCGCGGACCCGGCGGGTAAACCCTGGGATCCGCAGCGCTCGCTGCTGAACTGGGACGGCAAACGCTGGACCGGTATGGACGTCGCCGACTATAGCCAGGCGGCGCCGGACACCAACGTCGGGCCGTTTATCATGAATCCGGAAGGCGTGGCGCGCCTGTTCTCGCTGGACAAACTAAACGATGGCCCGTTCCCGGAACACTATGAGCCTGTCGAATCGCCGATTGGCACCAACCCACTGCACCCGAAGGTGGTCTCCAGCCCGGTAGCGCGCATCTATCACGATGACCTGGCGAATATGGGCAAAGCGGATGAGTTCCCCTACGTGGCGACAACCTACTCGATCACCGAACTGTTCCGTCACTGGACCAAGCATGCGCGGCTGAACGCCATCGTTCAGCCCGAGCAGTTTGTTGAAATTGGCGAGGCGTTGGCGAAGGAGAAGGGCATCGTCGCGGGGGACACGGTAAAAGTGATGTCGAAGCGCGGGTTTATTAAAGCCAAAGCGGTAGTCACTAAGCGAATACAGGCGCTGGTTATTGATGGGCGTACGGTGAATACCATCGGTATTCCGTGCCACTGGGGTTTTGAGGGGGCGACGCGGAAAGGATTCCTGGCCAATACGCTGACGCCATCGGTGGGGGACGCGAACTCGCAGACGCCTGAATATAAAGCTTTCCTCGTGAACGTGGAAAAGGCGTAACGGAGACGAATTATGGCTTATCAATCGCAAGACATTATCCGTCGTTCCGCGACTAACGGCTTCACCCCCGCGCCCCGCGCGCGGGACCACCAGGAAG